>JAESGH010000058.1_pt1 | contig 413363 bp, 391 predicted proteins | sample 9269641 | NCBI WGS metagenome assembly JAESGH01 (sample SAMN14515345, study PRJNA621665) | algae metagenome | isolation source: Phormidium tanganyikae FI6-MK23 and co-occurring heterotrophs from granitic... | place: USA: Fort Irwin, California | collected 1998-05-24 | reverse complement strand
GTCGACCGGCGCCATTCTACACGCCAGATCCAGCTTTGCAAGCCCTTCATTCAACTTAACTTATTGATTAACAAGCAGTTTTTGAAGCGCTTCATCGCTGAAGTGGCGCGCATTCTACCGCCAGCAGAATGCGCGTCAAGCTTATATTTCAATTTTCTTTGGATTCTCTCGAAAAAGGACGCCCGCTCTCTGTAATGCGCCCGCGACAGCAGAGAGACGCATCAGCAGCAGCGCGCCACCGATCAACGCGTAAGCGAGCCACTCCCCCAGATCAGCCCGCACCACCCAGAGCATATGCAGCAAGGCCAGCAGCAGGATCGCGTAAACCAGGCGATGCAGCGTCTTCCACTTACGGCCCAGCTTTCTGATGCTGAAGCGATTGGAAGTAACGGCCAGGGCAAGCAAGCCAATGAAAGCCAATGCCCCCACGATTATGTAGGGCCGCTCGGAAAGATCGCGCAGCACCAGTTCCAGACGCAACCCAGCGATAAACAGGGCATAGCCAGATAGATGCAGAACGACATAGGTAAAGCACCAGAGCCCTAGCTGTCGCCGCACGGCAATCCAGCCTCCCCAGCGAGTCAACTGCTGCAGAGGTGTCATGGCCAAGGTGATCAGCAGAAGGATCAGGGCTCCGAGCCCCAGGTTATCCACCAGCACCTTGCCAGGGTCAGGCCCCAGCAAATTGAAGACGGCGCAGTACAGCCAATACAGCGGCGGTACCGATGCGGCCAGGAATACGCCGACGCGCCAGAGCCTGTAGCGCATCAGTAGTACCTCGACAGATCCATGCCCGCATAGAGGTCAGCGACCTCCTCGTAGCCATTGAACATCCGCGTATCGATCACGTTGGGGCTGAACAACCCGCTGGGCAAACGTCGCTCGGTCGCCTGCGACCAGCGCGGATGGTCGACCTGCGGATTGACGTTGGCATAGAAGCCGTACTCATTCGGCGCGATACGCTCCCAGGTAGTCTTGGGCGCCTCACCCACAAGACTTATCCGCACGATGGACTTGATGCTCTTGAACCCGTACTTCCAAGGCACTACCAGGCGCAGAGGCGCCCCATTCTGGTTTGGCAAAACACGTCCGTACATGCCGACGGCCATGAAGGCCAACGGATGCATGGCCTCATCCAGGCGCAGCCCCTCGACATAGGGCCAATCGATCAGCGAGAACCCCGAGCGTTGCCCCGGCATGCGCTCACGATCGACCAGTGTCTCGAAGCGCACATAGCGAGCCGACGAGGTGGGTTCGACCTGTTTGAGCAGATCAGCCAACGGAAAACCCAGCCAGGGAATGACCATGGACCAGGCCTCGACGCAGCGCAGCCTGTAGATGCGCTCTTCGAATGCATGCGGTTTTACCAAATCCTCGATGGAGTAGCGCCCTGGCTTGCTCACTTCGCCATCGACCATCACCGTCCAGGGCTCGACCTGCAACTTGCCGGCATTGGCTGCCGGGTCGCCCTTGCCCGTACCGAACTCATAGAAGTTGTTGTAGTGCGTGGCGTCCTTGAAGGGCGTGATGCTTTCACCTTCAGCGGTTATCGCCTGCCAACGCGCCGCCGCCAGCTTCTCTTGAAACCAGCCCGGAGCCTTCGACGGCTCGACATCGGCGTAGACACCTGGAGTGTCAGCACTGGCCAGACCCGGCATGGCAGCCATGGCCGCCAGCACCAGCGAGCCCTGCATCAGCTTGCGACGAGAGAGATAAACAGACTCGGGGGTGACCTCGGACTCGAGGGCCCGGGAGGAAGGAGGAACTCGGATGAGCATGGCGACTCCGTGGTCTACAGTTCGAGAAACGAACTGTAGACCACGGAGCGGAGAAGAAATTACAGCGTCAGGCAGATTTACGACGACGTAGTTGCAGCAGGTACTGGATCGGACCGGAAGCCGCATAAGCGAGGAAGATCAGCAGCAGGATGCGGGGTGGATCGCTGAATACCACCGCGAATACCAGCACCACAGCCAGAATGGCTACGAAGGGTACGCGTCCCTTCAGGTCCAGGTCCTTGAAGCTATAGTACTTGATGTTGCTGACCATCAGGCAGCCAGCAGCGGCAACGAGCAGCGCCACGGCGAAGGACATGTTGGAGCCCTTGATGCCGAAATCGCTGAATGCCCACACCGTACCGGCAACCACGCCTGCCGCAGCCGGACTGGCCAGGCCGATGAAGTAGCGCTTGTCGACGCTACCGATCTGCGTATTGAAGCGCGCCAGACGCAATGCAGCGCCAGCGACATAGATGAAGGCGACCATCCAGCCCACCTTACCCATGCTGCCCAGCGCCCATTCGAATGCGAGCAGAGCCGGCGCCACACCGAAAGCGACCATATCGGAAAGCGAGTCGTACTCGGCACCGAATGCACTTTGCGTATTGGTCAGGCGCGCTACGCGACCGTCCAGACCGTCGAGCACCATGGCGACAAATACTGCGGCGGCGGCCACGTAGAAGTTGCCGTTCATCGCATTGATGATGGAATAGAAACCGGCGAACAGGTTGGCCGTGGTGAACAGATTGGGCAGCAGGTAGATACCACGGTGACGCACCTTGCGACCTTCCGCGTCCTGCCCTTCCTCTATGTGCTCGTCGATCGGCAGCAGGCTTTCCAGATTGTCGCCAGCCGGCTTTTGATCCTCGGGACCTTCACTCATGAACAGCACCTTGCAACGGGTTTGACGAATTTCGACCGGGACGACTGAACTCAGTTCGCCACTCAGCGAGCTGGCTTTATACCAGAAGCCTCGCCGCAGAATGAAAAAACGCGGCATAAAGCCGCGTTCTTTCGCACATCGCAGACCTTAGTTCTTGGCCTTGTCGACGATCTTGTTGGCAGCGATCCACGGCATCATCGAGCGCAGCTGCTCACCGATGACTTCGATACCATGAGCGGCATTGTTACGACGCTTGGCAGTCATCGACGGGTAGCCAGTGGCACCTTCGCTGATGAACATCTTGGCGTACTCGCCGTCCTGGATGCGCTTGAGGGCGTTGCGCATGGCCTGACGGGATTCGGCGTTGATCACTTCCGGGCCGGTCACGTACTCGCCGTACTCGGCGTTGTTGGAGATCGAGTAGTTCATGTTGGCGATGCCGCCTTCGTACATGAGGTCAACGATCAGTTTCAGTTCGTGCAGGCACTCGAAGTAGGCCATTTCCGGCGCGTAGCCAGCTTCGACCAGAGTTTCGAAACCGGCCTTGACCAGCTCGACGGTACCGCCGCAGAGAACAGCCTGCTCACCGAACAGGTCGGTTTCGGTCTCGTCCTTGAAGGTGGTTTCGATGATGCCGGTACGGCCACCGCCAACGCCCGAAGCGTAGGACAGGGCGACGTTCTTGGCGTTGCCGGAAGCGTCCTGATAAACAGCGATCAGGTCAGGGATGCCGCCGCCTTTGACGAACTCGGTGCGCACGGTGTGGCCCGGAGCCTTCGGCGCGATCATGATCACGTCGAGATCGGCACGCGGCACAACCTGGTTGTAGTGAATGGCGAAACCGTGGGAGAAGGCCAGGGTGGCGCCCTTCTTGATGTTCGGCTCGATCTCGTTCTTGTACAGCTGGCCCTGGAATTCGTCCGGGGTCAGGATCATGACCAGGTCAGCGGCGGCGACGGCAGAAGCCACGTCGGTCACTTTCAGGCCATGAGCCTCGGCCTTGGCAACGGTAGCGGAGCCTTTGCGCAGGCCGATGGTGACGTCGACGCCGGAATCTTTCAGGTTGCAGGCCTGGGCGTGGCCCTGGGAGCCGTAACCGATGATGGCGACTTTCTTGCCCTGGATGATGGAGAGGTCGCAATCTTTGTCGTAATAAACTTTCATGTTCTTGGCTCTTTTAAATCGAAAGGGATGGGGTGCGAGGCACCGCGACGAAGACACCTTAAGTGATCCGCACCATTGCGTAAAATGATATATTTGCAACACAACATGCCGATATATGAAACATAAATGGACAGCCATTCCCTCCGGCTTTTTCTCTCCCTGGCCGACAACCTGCACTTCGGTCGCACCAGCCGCGAGCAGCATGTGAGCCCGTCCGCCCTTAGCCGCAGCATCAAGCAGCTCGAGGACGAACTCGGCGCTGCCCTGTTCGTACGCGACAACCGCTCGGTGCGCCTGACTCGCGAGGGCCAACAGTTTCGCGAGTATGCGAGCGAGGTCATCAATGGTTGGCAGGCGATTCGCCAGACCTTCATGCAGGACCAGTTGAATCTGCATGGCGAGCTGTCGCTGTACTGCTCGGTTACCGCAAGCTACAGCTTCCTCTATGACATCCTCAGCAGCTTTCGCCAGGACTACCCACGCATCGAAATGAAACTGCATACCGGCGATCCGGCCAAGGCCGTCGAACGGGTGCAACAGGGACTGGAGGACCTGGCCATCGGCGCCCTCCCCGACAGCCTGCCGGGCGGAGTGGAATTCCAGTCGATCACTCGCTCGGAATTGCGCTTTATCGGCCCGCAGACACCACAACTGCTGAACGACGATCAACTGCAGCACCCGACCGTCGAGAGCTGGAAAGACGTGCCGATGATTCTTTCGGAGGAAGGCCTGGCCAGGACACGCACTGATCGCTGGCTGAAAAGCCACAACATCAAACCGCGCATCTATGCCCAGGTCAGCGGCAACGAAGCGATCGTCAGCATGGTCAGTCTGGGCTTCGGTATCGGGGTGGTGCCGCAGATCGTGCTGGACAACAGCCCGCTGACTGCCCGCATCCGTATCTACGATATCCAGCCACCGCTCACCGCTTATGACATTGGCCTGTTCGCACTGGAAAAGCGCCTCAAGGATCCGCTGATCGCGGCCTTCTGGAATCGTCAGCGCTGAATTTCAGGCAATAAAAAGCCCCGCACCAGGCGGGGCTCTTTTTACCATGACGATCAGATACTCAGTACCTTGTCGCCGCGAGCGATGCCCGTGACACCACTGCGCACGGTTTCCAGGATCGATGCAGTACCGACAGCCTGAATGAAGCTGTCCAGTTTGTCGCTGGTACCGGTCAGCTGCACGGTGTAGACGCTGCTGGTCACATCCACGATCTGGCCGCGGAAGATGTCGGTAGTACGCTTGACCTCGGCACGCTGGGCGCCGGTGGCCTTGATCTTCACCAACATCAGCTCGCGCTCGATGTGGGCGCTTTCCGACAGATTGACCAGCTTGACCACCTCGACCAGCTTGTTGAGGTTCTTGGTGATCTGCTCGATCACCTCATCCTGACCAACGGTGGTGAGGGTCAGACGCGACAGCGTCGGATCCTCGGTTGGCGCAACGGTGAGGCTTTCGATGTTGTAGTTACGCTGGGAGAACAGACCAACCACGCGCGACAGTGCGCCCGGCTCGTTTTCCAGCAGCAGGGAAATGATGTGTCGCATCTTAGGTCCGCTCCGTCTTGCTCAGCCACATATCACGCATTGCACCGTCTCTGATCTGCATCGGATAAACGTGCTCGCTGGAATCCACCGCGATGTCGAGGAACACCAGGCGATTCTTCAGAGCGAAGGCTTCCTCCAGCTTGGGCTTGAGGTCCTTCAGCGAGGTGATGCGCATGCCGACATGGCCATAAGCCTCGGCCAGTTTGACGAAGTCCGGCAGCGACTCCATGTAGGAGTGCGAATAACGGCTGTTGTACTGCATGTCCTGCCATTGGCGGACCATGCCGAGGGTGCCGTTGTTCAGGTTGACGATCTTCACCGGCAGGTCGTACTGCAGGCAGGTCGACAGCTCCTGAATGTTCATCTGAATACTGCCCTCGCCAGTGACGCACGCCACGTCGGCATCCGGGAAGTTCAGTTTGATGCCCATCGCAGCCGGGAAACCGAAGCCCATGGTGCCCAGGCCGCCGGAGTTGATCCAGCGGTTGGGCTTGTTGAAACGGTAATACTGCGCAGCGAACATCTGATGCTGACCGACATCGGAGGTGATGAAGGCATCGCCCTTGGTCACGTCACACAGGGTTTCGATCACGGTCTGCGGCTTGATGATCGAACCGTCGCCCTCGTTGTAAGGGAACAGACGGCCGCTACCACGCCACTCTTCGATCTGCTTCCACCAGCTGGCAACGGTGTCCTTGTTCGGGGTTTCGCCGATTTCCTTGAGGATGGCGACCATCTCGGTCAATACGCTGTCCACCGGGCCAACGATCGGGATGTCAGCCTTGATGGTCTTGGAAATCGAAGCCGGATCGATGTCGATGTGGATGATCTTGGCGTTCGGGCAGAACTTCGCCGCGCCATTGATCACGCGGTCATCGAAACGCGCACCGACCGCCAGGATCACGTCGGCATGGTGCATCGCCAGGTTGGCGGTGTAGCTACCGTGCATACCGAGCATGCCGATGAACTGGCGATCGGTACCCGGATAGCCACCGAGGCCCATCAGGGTGTTGGTCACCGGCAGGTTGAGCATCTGCGCCAGCTCGGTCAGCGGCGCGGAAGCGCCGCCCATGATCACGCCACCGCCGGCGTACATGACCGGACGCTTGGCAGCCAAGAGCATCTCGGCAGCCTTGCGGATCTGGCCGGAGTGGCCACGTACCGCCGGGCTGTAGGAACGCAGCTTGACCTTCTTCGGATAGACGTACTCGAACTTCTGGGTGGGATCACCCATGTCCTTCGGAATGTCGACCACGACCGGACCGGGACGACCGGATTCGGCGAGGTAAAACGCCTTCTTCAGCACTTCGGGGATTTCCGACGGGTGCTTGATGATGAAGCTGTGCTTCACGATCGGGCGGGAAATACCGACCATGTCGGTTTCCTGGAAGGCATCGGTACCGACCATGGCGCTCGGCACCTGGCCGGAGATCACCACCATCGGAATGGAGTCCATGTAGGCGGTGGCAATACCGGTGATGGCATTGGTCGCGCCGGGGCCAGAGGTCACCAGCACCACGCCGGCCTTGCCGGTGGCGCGGGCATAGCCGTCAGCCATATGGGTCGCTGCCTGTTCGTGACGGACCAGGATGTGGGTCACTTCCGGTTCTTTGAACAGGGCATCGTAAATATGCAGGAGAGCACCACCAGGGTACCCATAGATATGCTTAACGCCTTCGTCACGCAGGAAGCGGACGACCATTTCAGCGCCGGATAAAAGCTCCACGTTGTTCACCTCTTGAACGCCAGTATGCCACCCGACAACGGGTAGCCCTAAGTAGGTCTTACTGTCAGCGGACACGCACGACGGTGATCGTGGATTCGGAACATCAGCTTGACGAGTAACGGAGCAGCCCATGGTCTTGCGGGGCCGACCCTCCCAGCGCGAGGTAACGCGTTGCGGGTGTCACGGTTCGGCGCGGGTAGCGCCTCTTTTCCCCGAGCTGGAGGACGCTTGCGGCGGACTCCACTACGGGGAAGGCTGGATTGTTCGGGTTCGACGAGGGCAAGTCAAGAGATGGCTAACCTATTATTCAACCTGCTGCTGTGACGCAGCGCAGGATGAAGATTGCCGGCTTTTGGTTATAGTAACCATCAGCACCGCCGCTCTCGATAAAGGAAACAGCATGCGCCACATGATTCTTACTGGCACCTTGATGCTCGCTTTGAGCACATCCGCCATGGCCAGCCAGGTTTACAAGTGGGTAGATGAAAAAGGCGTGACCCACTTCGGCGCGCAACCTCCGCAGGGCCAAGAAGCCACGACCATCAATACTGCCGCCCCGCCTCCACGACCTGCGCCAAGTGAGCCGGCGCCCAGTTTCGATGAACAACTCGACCCTGAGCAGGCAGCCATCGACAAGAAGGTCAAGGAAGATGTGGCGAAGCAGGAAGCCGAGCGCAAGCAATACTGCGAGACAGCACGCACTAACTTGGCTCAGTTGGAAAACAACCCACGCGTCAGGATTGAAGACGGTGGCGAGCTGCGCCGTATTGGCGAGGATGAACGTCAGGAGCGCATCGCGGAACTGAAGAAGTCCATCACAGAAAGCTGCAAATAATGAACTATGCGCACGCCCTCAAGACGTGCGCGTAAGCAGGCGGTCGAACTCGCCAAGCAGTTCGAGCAGCCGACGCGCAACGCGCGGCTGCTGCTGATAGACCATCTCTGCCATCGCCTGAATGCCCGATACCGAGGGCAATGCTGCACCGGTTTCCAGCAGAACCTTCATACGCGGCAGAAAAATCCACTGCAGCCATTGCTCGAACGCCAGCGTATCGACACAGAACGGCTCCGGGCTGGCCAGGGCCTCAGCGCTTGGCGCCTCCTCCTGCCACCAACCCTGCATACGTAACTCACGCTCGATCAGCAGCAGGTGTTCGGCCAGTGCGCTTGCCCGAGCATCCATCAGAGATGGACTCGTGCGCGCTCACGGGCCTGGGCAGCACCAGCGGGATCACCCTGGCGCTCGCGGGCGCGGGCAATCAGATCCCACAGGCTGGCCTGCAGCGCCGGACGACCACTGGCTTGAGTCAGACCACGACGGGCCAGTTGCTCGGCCTGCGCTGCATCGCCCTGAGCCATACGTACCTCGGCAAGACGGTAGAGCACCTGCGGCTCACGCGGGGCGATGCGCTGGGCACGTTCCAGACTGGAGGCAGCGCCATTCAGATCGCCACCGCCCTGCTGTTGTTGTGCAGTGGTCAGCAGCGCGAGAACCGGGCCATCCAGTTGCTCGTCAGCAGCCAGGCCACCACCGCTGGGAATGCCACTGGGCATGCTCGGTGCCGAGGTGCCGAAGCTGCCTTGGCTCGGCGCAGAAGGCTGGCTGCTCATAGGCGGATCGAAGGTCAGGCCGCCACTGGAGGTAATCGGCTGCGAGTCGGTCTGCAACGGCGTCGAGACGGCCCCCTGCGGCACCATCACAACAACACCGGAGTCCTCTTCGATACGCTGCGGCGCAGCCGCAGGACCCGGGCCGGCCGCTGGACCAGACCCGCCGGATGATAACGGAGAGCCGGCATCAATCACCGGAATCGAACCCTGCGGTACCGTGCTGCAACCACTCAACACCGCTGTTGCCAGCATAGTGGCAAGCCACTTCTTGTTCACATCCAATCCTCTCAGGTAACACCGAATCACTCGATCCGGCCGTTATTCCAACCACCCTTTGACCCAGTCCATCACGGATTCGACCGGAGCCTGAATACCGCACGCGGAACCGGCGGCAGGTTCACTGCCGCGAATATAAGGCATCTGTACCGCATTCGGGCAGCCCGAAGCCGAACCCAGACCAGTCTGACGATCCACCCAGGCCTGGGTGACGTTGTCCGGCATCGGCATATCCAACGGCAACGGATCCGCCTTGCGCATAAACCCGGTCCAGACCTGCAGTGCACCGGTCGCACCGGTCAGTGGGGTCGGGCCATTGTCGTCACGCCCCAGCCACACCACCGACAGCAGATCCTGACTGAAGCCAGCGAACCAGCTGTCACGCGAGTCGTTACTGGTCCCGGTCTTGCCCGCCAGATTCAGCGAGCTGGGCAGTTGGTTGTAAACCGAGCGACCAGTGCCTTCACGCATGGTGCGCTGCATGGCGTTTTGCACCAGATAGATGGCGCCCGGATCGAAGCGCTGCTGGATCTGGAATGGATAACGACCGAGCGGCTCGCCATCGGCGGTCAGCACGCTGCGAATGCCGCGCAACGGCGTATTGAAGCCACCGTTGGCCAGGGTCTGGTACATGCCCGCCACTTCCATCGGCGTCAGAGCCCCAGCACCGAGCAGCATCGACGGATAGGCCGGCCACTTGCGCTCGACGCCCAATCGCTCGAGCGTCTTGAGCACGTTGGGCACGCCGATCTCCAGGCCGAGCTTGGCCGTGGACAGATTGTAGGACTGCGCCAGCCCCTGATACAGGTAGATGGTGCCATGAGCCTTGCGATCGTAATTCTGCGGCGTCCAGACCTGGCCATCCTGGCCCTTGATGGAAAACGCTTCGTCCTCCAGCCAACTGGTCAGGGTGTACTGACTCGGACGTTCCAACGCAGACAGATAAATAGCCGGTTTGATCAGCGAGCCAATCGGCCGCACGGCATCCAGCGCCCGATTGAAACCGGCGAAACGCGGCTGACGGCTGCCGATCAATGCCTGAATTTCCCCGGTCTCTGGATTGGTCACCACCATACCGGCCTGCACTTCATCCACGCCCTTGCGCCCGGCCAGGCGCTTGAGCGTCTCGGCCAGCGCCTCTTCGGCCTTGAGCTGCAGGATCGGATCGAAGCTGGTGAAGATGCGCAGGCCTTCTTCGGTCAGATCCTGCTCACGATAGTCTTCACGCAGCTGACGCTTGACCAGATCGAGGAAAGCCGGGAACGAGCTGTCAGCCATGCTGCCGCGCGCGCTCACACCAAGCGGCTTCTGTTTGGCTGCTGCGGCTTCCTCGGGGGTGATCGAGCCTTGCTCGGCAAGCAGATCGAGCACCAGGTTGCGGCGCGCCAGCGCACGCTCGGGATTGCGCCGCGGGTTGAAGTAGGTGGGGCCTTTGACCATGCCCACCAGCAACGCGACCTGCTCCAGCTTCAGCTCGGAAACCGGCTGACTGAAGAAGTACTGGCTGGCCAGACCGAAGCCATGCACTGCGCGCTGACCGTCCTGACCGAGGAACACCTCGTTCATATAGGCCTCGAGAATCTCGCGCTTGTCGTAGTGCAGTTCGAGCAGCACCGCCATCATCGCTTCGGTGGCTTTACGCACCAGGGTGCGCTCGTTGGTCAGGTAGAAGTTCTTCACCAACTGCTGAGTCAGGGTACTGCCGCCCTGCACCAGGCGCCCGGACGTGGCATTGATCCACATGGCGCGGGCGATGCCCTTGGGCGACACGCCGAAGTGATCGAAATAGTCGCGATCCTCGACCGCCACCAGCGCATCGATCAGATAGGCCGGCACCTGATCCAGCTTGATCAGGATGCGATCTTCCTGATGCGCCGGATAAAGCCCGCCAATCAGCATCGGCTCGAGTCGGGCTACCGCCAGGTTGCCGCCATTGGCCTGGGTCAGACCGGCGACGTAATCGCCAGAGAAGCGCACGCGCACCTTCTGTGACGGTTCGGCACCTTCATAGAACTGAAAGCCGCGACTGTGCAGTTCGATGTTGTTACCGGCCACCGACACTGCGCCCGGCCCGTTGACCGTGCTCTCGCGGCGGTAGCCCAGCGCATCGAGCTCACGCAGGAAATCGTCCTTGGCCAGCTTCTGCCCGACGAAAAGTTCGAGCGGCCTGGCGTAGACCTTCGCGGGCACCGTCCAGCGCTTGCCGGAAAACTTTTCCTGCACCACGGCATCGAGATAAACGGCAAAGCCGGCAAGGATCACCAGACCAACCAGACCGAGCTTGAGGCCCCAGGCAAACCAGGGACGCATACCGGACGAGCGGGTTTTTTTGTTTGAGCGGGGGGAGCGTTTTCGAGTCATGGCGGGATTATACGCACTTTACATAGGGGCCAGCAGGCCGCCTGGATGGTTTGCAGAGCAGCTCACAGCGGCCATAATGCCCAGCTCGAACAGCGTCTAGAACAAGGATCGAACGTGAGCCAAGCCCTGATTGCCGCATTGCAGAACCCGGCCCTGTATCCGCATCCTGTGGATAGGTTTCAGGTCATTGAGACCCACATTTCCTGGGTTTTGCTCACTGGCCCCTACGCCTACAAGATCAAAAAACCGGTCAATTTCGGGTTTCTCGACTTCACCGAGCTCGATGCACGCCGTCATTTCTGCGAAGAAGAGCTGCACCTCAACCAGCGCCTGACCCAGGATTTGTATCTGGACGTGTTGCCGATCGGTGGTAGTGAAGACGCGCCCCGTCTCGACGGCAGCACGCCCGCCATCGAATACGCACTGAAAATGCGCCAGTTCCCGCAGGAGCAACTGCTCAGTGCCATTCAGGCACGCGGCGAATTGAACGACGCCCATATCGACGCCCTGGCCGAGCAGATCGCCACTTTTCATCTGAGCGCACCGAAGGTGCCGCAGGAACACCCGCTGGGTAGCGCAGACGCGGTAATGGTTCCGGTGCAGCAAAATTTCGACCAGATTCGTCCGATGCTCAGCGAGCAGGCAGACCTGCAGCAACTCGACGCCCTCGAAGCCTGGGCCCAGTCCAGCTACGAACGCCTGCAACCACTGTTGAGCGAACGCAAGGCACAGGGTTTCATCCGCGAATGCCACGGTGATATTCACCTGGGCAACGCCGCCCAGATCGACGGGCGAGTGGTGCTGTTCGACTGCATCGAGTTCAACGAACCCTTCCGCTTTACCGACGTCACCGCCGATATCGCCTTCCTGGCCATGGACCTCGAAGACCGCGGCCTCAAGTGCCTGGCACGACGCTTTATCAGCGGCTGGCTGGAGCGCACTGGCGATTATGCAGCCCTGCAACTGCTGAACTTCTACAAGGCCTACCGCGCCATGGTGCGCGGCAAGGTCGCGCTGTTCCGCCTGGGGCAAGAAGAGAGTTCGGTACAACGGGCGGTCATCCTGCGCCAGTACCGCGCTTATGCCGCACTGGCGGAAAGCTACAGCGCCATTCCATCGCCCTTCCTGGCCATCACCCATGGCGTCTCGGCAGTCGGCAAGAGCCACGTGGCCATGCGCCTGGTCGAAGCACTGGGCACCATCCGCCTGCGCTCCGACATCGAGCGCAAGCGCCTGTTCGGCGAGCAGAGCGCCGAGACCAAGGATCAGTTGACCGCCGGCATCTACAGCACTGACGCCAGCCAGGCGACCTACCAGCGCCTGCATCAGCTGGCGCGTCAGACACTACTGGCAGGCTTCCCCGTGGTGATCGACGCAACCTATCTCAAGGCGGCGCAACGCCAGGCCGCCAGCGAAGTCGCCGAAGAGACCGGCGTGCCCTTCCTGATTCTCGACTGCCAAGCGCCGCAAGCCGTGATCGCTAGCTGGCTGGAACAGCGCCGCAGCGAGGGCCAGGACCCGTCCGATGCGACGCTGGAAGTGATCCAGGCCCAACAAACCAGCCGCGAGCCGCTCGACGATGAGGAGCAGAGCCACAGCAAGCGTGTCGATACACATGACAGCGCAAGCCTGGACAGCCTGGTCGAGCGTATTCGCCAGCGCCTGCCAGGGATCTGATCATCGCTCCAAGCGGTTAGCACGCCCTGCCAGGCAAACCCTGGCAGGGCTTCTATACTGCCGGTGAAGCCATCACCGGTATCCGCCATGAGTCAGCCACGCCAGCTTGATCATCCGCTCTACCACCTGCTGCACAACGACGATGTGAAAGGCTTCAATGCGCAGAAGCCAAAAGGCGTGGAGGTCGATCTGTCCGGTGGCGACTTTCGCGGGCTAGACCTGCGCAACATGGACACCGACGCCGTCAATTTCAACGACGCGTATTTCCGCGGGGCAGACCTGCGCGGCCTGGACTTTCGCAATGCCCAGATCGAAGGGGCCAGCCTGGCCCACGCGCAGATTTCTGGCGCCTACTTTCCAGCCGAACTGACCGCCGACGAGATTCTCATGTCGGTCAACTTCGGCACTCGCCTGCGCTATCGCACCAAGTAGCGCACTTCGAGCGACGACGCGAAGCACTCAGGCCATTGGCCGCTACACTTTCCGGCAGGCACGCCAACGTGAACCTTTCCCCCGCACGCATGGAGGCCCGATGAACGACGAACTGCAACACTTGAAGAACCTGGGCAAGACCTCGGCGCAGTGGCTGCACGCCGTAGGGATTCACAGCGCCAACGACCTGCGTCGCTACGGCGCTGTCGGAGCCTATCGCGCGGTCAGGGCGCGCGGTTTTCGTGCATCCAAGGTGCTGCTTTACGCCATCGAGGGCGCGCTGCTCAATGTGCATTGGAGTGAGCTCCCCCCCGCGCACAAAGCCGAACTGAACGGCAAGCTGGACGAAGCCCAGAGCCACAACAAGAGCTAGCTCACAACACCAGTGCAAGGTGATTTACTCGAAGAGCCGCACAGCCTATTGTTTCAGGGACCTTCGTGTGGTCAGCCAGTCCAGCCAGTTCAAGGAATTACGGTTATGTATTTACTCGGGGAGCAACCGGCCTACGCCGATCAGTTGATCAATCGCCTGCAGAGTATCCCCACTCAGCTGCTGGAAGGGCTGCAACCCGCGGGTGAGCCACTGCGTCTGGAGCGTGTCGATGATCTGGCTCAGGTACTGCCTGGCAACCAGCTATTCATCATCGAGAACGGCCTGTTGCATGCGCTGGTCGATGAGCGCCCATTGTTCTATCTGCAAGAGGGCGATCTGGTCGGCCTGCGCCAGGGCATCGACCTCCCCTCCTGCCGTTACAGCAGCGAAGAACCCATCAGCCTGATTCCCTACTCGCGCAGCGAAACGTTCCAGCACATCTATGCCAGCGAGCAGCGCCAGGAACAGTTCATTCAATATCTGATCGGCCATACCGCCCTACTGTCCGACGCACTGGCACGCCTGAAACAGCCGGAGATCCGTCCGGCGACTGGCTTCCAGCATTTCGCTGCCGGCGAGGAGCTGATTCATCAGGGCGATGAAGCTGACCACGTTTTCATCATCATCGAGGGCCACGCCGAGGCTTACGTCGACGGGCAGAAGGTCGGCGATGTGCAAAAGGACGAGATCTTCGGCGCCATGGCGGTATTCACTCGCGAGAAGCGCAGCGCCACGGTTGTCGCCAGCGAACCCTGCACGGTGATGGTGATTCCCAAGGAGCAATTCCTCAGCCTGATGCAAAGCAACCCGCGCATCGCTCACAGCCTGATCGAGAGCATGGCCCGACGCATCGACCTGCTGAACAAGGAAGTCACTCAGCTGCGCTTGCCTGGGGAATCCTGAGTCTCCATCCCACATCAGTGAACCCCGGCCCCGTGCCGGGTTTTTGCATTTATGAGGCCGGCAAAACTTTCTGAGAAAAGTTCTCAAAAGGGCGTTGACTATGTAATGAGAATTGTTATTATTATCTCAACTGGTCGCGAGATCAGCCGATAAGCTAAAGAGACCATTCAGTCGGACTCTTCAGATTATCTCCTCATCAGGCTAATCACGGTTATTGACCCGGCTCTTGCCGGGTCTTTTTTTGCCTGGACAAAAGTGCTTCATGCCGTCTCCACACGAAGCCCTTAGCAGGGTCTAGTCGTCGACCTGAGCCAGCCAGTCCGGCAAATTGAAATGCAGGCTGATGCGCATGATCAGCCCGTGCTGGATCTCGAAGAAGGCGCCGACGCGCATCTCGTAACGCTGCCCGCAGGCCTCCGGCAGGCCATCATCAGTAGCCAGATACTCGCCGATAACGCGGTACTCGCAGGCCGCATGTCGCCCTTGTGGCTCGACCAGGATCACCAGCGACTCGATCATCTCGCGATAGCAATGCAGCTGCCGCTCCAGAAAAGCCGCGAAGGCGTCGCGCCCATGCTCGGTGAAACCCTGATTGGGCTGCAGAATCAGCTCGTCGCTGACCAGTGCCAGACAGGCGCGGATATCCCGATCATTGAGGGCGTTGAAATAACCTTGCAGCAGGTCGCGAACGTCTGTGGACATAGGTCAGGCTCCGAATCGGCAAAGCGCCGAGGATACCTTGCAGGCAGCCCACGAAAGGCGGCTAGGGTCGCAGTTTGGCGCAGTGATCCTGCTCCGGCTGCGCTGCCGTGAACCAGACGTAATCGGCCATGGAAGCGTCCACCGCACGGCCGACTTCGGCCAATATCAGCACCGCGCTGCCGTCCTGCGCACCGAGGTCGGCCAGGTGCAAGGGTACGCCGAGATCCTTGCGCACATGAAAGGCGCCGGCCAGCAGCAGGCTGGGCTGTGGCGCAGCCAGCAATGCCTCGGCCATGCGCCGATCACGCTGTTGCTGCACAGCAAGCATCGCCGGCAACTGGCTGTCCGGCAGCAGGCCGCAGTGCGACTCACGAATATCGGCCAGCAAACGCTCCTGCACCTCGGCTGCACCAGAGCGCTCGCCCCCGAGCGTCGGGCGCTGGCGATAGATCTGCATGATCTCGGCACGATCCAGATTGGCCGCCAGCAAGGGGTAGGGCTGACGCAATTGATGCATCACCAGCGGCCCGTACAGCGACCAATCCCATCCAGGTTGCCAGGCCAGGGTATCGAACGGATCGGTAATCGCCTGCCCCGCGCGCGCAGCTATCCGGGCCTGATCGACCTTGTCCTGCTGATCAGGATTGAGCATCTCCATCAACACGCTGCCCTGCGGGCGCAGCCTGGATAGCTCGCGCAACAGCCAGAGCTGCAGGGCATGGTGATCAGGATTGTCGTGCTGCTCACCGACCAGTACCCGCTCGGCCCGTGCCAGGCGATCCAGCAGTTGCTCAGGGTCGATAGTGCGTCCGCTGGCCAGATCGACGATACGCCCCAGATCAGCATGCTCATGCCCCAGCGGAGCAAGCGGTGCCGGCGGCGGCAGCATCGGTCGGCTCTGGCAGGCAGCCAGCAGCATCAGACAGCTCAGCAGTACAGCTCGCATCGAGGGCTCCAACATTATTCAGCGTGCGATGATCAGCGGGTGGCCGCGTTCGGGATGAGTCTGCACCAGCACTTCCAGACCGAACACGGCCTGCAGGGGCTCGGCCCGCAATACTTCGGCAGGCGTACCCAGCGCATGCGCCCGGCCCTGCTCCAGCAACAACAGGCGATCACAGTAACGCGCGGCCAGATTGAGGTCATGGAGGATCACCAGCACCGCCGCGCCGGATTCGGCCAAACGACGAACCGCCTGCAGGCAGGTGTGCTGATGCAGCGGATCGAGCATCGAGGTCGGCTCATCAAGCAGCAGGATCTGCCCCTCGCCTCCCGGCCACAGCTGCGCCAGCACCCGCGCCAGGTGCACGCGTTGGCGCTCCCCGCCGGACAACGCCAGGTAGCTGCGCCCCGCCAGGTGAACAGCATCGGCTGCCTGCAGCGCCTGCTGGACGATCTGCACGTCGCGCACGCGCCCGCTGTCATGCGGCAGACGGCCCATGGCGACCACTTCCTCGACACGAAAGGCGAAATTCAGACTGGAACTCTGCGGCAGGACGGCCAGACGTCTGGCCCGCTCCGGCCCGGCCCAGTCATCGAGCGCGCGCTGATCCAGCGTCACCTGCCCGGCGCTGGCCGGCAGCTCGCCGGTCATCGCCGCCAGCAGGGTGCTCTTGCCCGCACCGTTGGGCCCCAGCACACCCAGCACTTCGCCGGGGTGCAACTGCAGATCGATGCCACTGAGCACCACGCCCTGGCCACGGCGGACTTCCAGCTGTTCGACCCGCAGCATCAGCTTCGCCCCCGCACCAGCAGATAAAGAAAGAACGGCGCACCAATCAGCGCCGTGACGATGCCGATCGGCAACTCCGCAGGCGCCAGCGCCAGGCGCGCGACCAGGTCGGCCAGCAGCAACAGGCTCGCACCGGCAAGCGCGGATGCAGGGAGTAACAGGCGATGATCGGGGCCCACCAGCAGACGCATCAGATGCGGCACCACAAGACCGATGAAACCGATCAAGCCGGCGGCCGCCACCGCAGCACCGACACCCAATGCCGTGCAGAACACCAGCTCGCGCTTGAGGCGCTCCACATCGAACCCAAGGTGGCGTGCCTCCGACTCGCCCAGCAGCAGCGCGTTCAACGCCCGTGCCCGTCGCGGCAACCACAGCGCCACGGCCAGCGTGGCCAGCAACAGCGGCCAGAGCCGCGCGTAACTGGCGCCGTTGAGGCTGCCCAGGTTCCAGAAAGTCAGGGTGCGCAGGGTCGCATCGTCCGCCAGGTAGGTGAACAGGCCGATAGCCGCACCAGCCAGCGCGGTCAGCGCGATGCCCGCCAGCAACATGGTCGCTACATTGGTCTGCCCGTCACGTCGGCCCAGACGGTAGACCAACGCCGTGACCAGCAAGCCACCGACGAAGGCACAGGCCGACAGCAGATAGGGCGCGAAGGCTTCGGGTAAACCACCGAACGCGGCGCCGCCGACAATGGCCACCGCAGCGCCCAGCGCAGCGCCGCTGGAAACACCCACCAAACCGGGGTCAGCCAGTGGATTGCGAAACAGCCCCTGCATCGCCACGCCACAGAGCGCCAGCACCATGCCCACGGTCAGCCCGAGCAAGGTGCGCGGCATGCGGATCTGCGACAGGATCAGTTCGGCCTGCTGTAGCGATGCATCCGCCGTGAGAGGCAGGCCCAGCAGACGCAGTGCTGCACGCATGGTATCGCCCAGTGGCAGACTGACCGGTCCGAGCGCCAGCGACAGCCACAGCACGAGCACGAGCAGCAGGCCCAGTGCGATGAACAATGGGCGCGTCGAAAAAGGTGAGGTCATGGCTCGCGCTTGGCTTCAGCAGTCAGGGGTGGGCTGGCAGGATAAAAGCCTGCGGCGAGCATCGCCAGCCCATCCGGCACGCGCGGCCCAAGACCGCCGACCAGCAGGGTCGGGTCCAGCGCCAGCAAACGTCCCTCGCGCGCCGCGCGGGTACCGGCCAGGGCAGGGTTCTGCTGCAACAGGGCCTGCCTGGCCGCGTCACCCTCCAAGGCGCGATCAGCCACCACCACGACCTGCGGATCGAGCGCCAGCAGCGCCTCGCTGGACAACGTCTTGTAGCCGCTGTGACTGGCCAGGTTGCGCCCGCCGGCACGGCTGATCAGCCAGTCGGTAGCGGTGTCGATACCACCAACCAGCGGACTGCCACCGGAATGCCCGAGCAATAGCAACACACCGGGCGCGTCTTGGCTGCGCTGGGCCTGCTCGACCCACTGCTGCTGGGTCTGCAAGCGCGCCTGGTAAGCAGCGAAGGCGCGTTGCCCTGCCGCCTCATCACCGAGCAACTGGCCCAGCCGCTGCAGGTTGGCCTGCAGGCTGTCCAGCTCGGCTCGCGCAGTCAGGCGCTCGATACGCACACCCGCCGCTGCCAGTTGCGCGAGCACCGGCGGCGGGCCCATTTCTTCACTACCCAGCAGCAGGTCCGGACGCAGGGCCAGGATGCCCTCGGCCGCCAGTTGCCGCTGATAACCGACGCTGGGCAGCTTGGTCAGCGAGGCGGGATGACGACTGGTGGTATCAACACCCACCAGCTTGCTCTCTCCGCCGAGCAGCACCACCCACTCACTCAGCGCACCACCGGAACTCACCCAGCGTTGCGGCAGCGGTTCGGCTGCCAGTGCCAGATTGGGAAACAGCAGGACGGCCGCCAGGCCGCCCAGGATATTGGCAAGACGCATGATCTCGACTCCTAGAACGTGACATCGACCGGCCAGCCGTTGCAGGACCGGCACACTCGGTTCAGGCCACCACAGGCAATGATTCGACCAGCTCGCGCCAGTCGTCACGCTCGGCCATGCCCGGCTTGCGCGCACCGAACAGCTGGACCACCAGCTCGCCCTCGGCATCGAAGGCCTCCAGACTGGTGATCACGCCGTCAATGCTGGGTTTGCGCACGCGCCACAACTCGATCACACCGCGCGTCTGCAGATGCAGGTTGAAGTCGGGGTCAAGCACGTTGAACCAGCTGTCCATCCAGCGCAGGTTGTGCACAGGGCCGGTGTGGATCTGAATGCAGTGGCGGTTGCCAACGAACACCATGATCGGCACTTCACGGGCAGCGGCCTGCTCCATCAGCGCCGTCAACTCGGAGGTCGCCAACGGTTGCGCCCATTGCTCACCAGCCAGGCGCAGCGCCTGGGTACGGGCGACCTCATGCTTCTTCAAAAGGGCGAAGAAATGGTGGGTGTCCTGCAGCGTCGCCCAGCCCTCACGCAGCGCCTGAATGTCGATATCGGCGTCGGCCTTGCGCAGCGGCGCAGCAGGCGGCGGCAACAACTGCAGCTCGGCGCTCTGCTCGCCAGAGAAGCGCTCGATCAGCGGCTGCCAGGCGCTCAGCTCACTACGTTCGGTCAGGTAGACCTTGTGCACGGCAATGCCCTGCTGGTCGAACACCTGGATGCTGCGCTGGGTGCCCTTGGCGGTTTCCTCGGCGACGGCGAACACGCTGGCCCAGCCACCGAGGAAAAGACGCAGGTCGATATCTGCCGACACCACCAGGCCCATTTGCCCGGATGCGGCAACACTCACCTCGCGGTACAGCCCCTTGCGCTCATGGACGCAGTGCTCGTTGCGGGTCAGCACCATCACATGGCCGAGCGCGCCGAGTGCCGGCAGCAACTCGGCCCAGTCCGGGCGCAGCCGTCGCGCATCGATACCCAGACGGCTAGCAGTCAGCTCGGCCTCGCTCACACCCAGCTGTGCTGCCGCCTCGCGGGCGCGCAGACGTGGTTGTTGCAGACGCAGCGCCTGCCAAGCCTGGTAAAGATTGACCGCCTGAGCGGCAGCAGTTGGAGCGGTACTCATGAGAACAGTCCTTCCTCGCGGGCGATTGCCAGTGTCTTTGCGGTACTGACCTCAGGTCAGCGCCAACAAAACAGAGCGATAATCTACATGAGAATCACTTATATAGAGTAGTAATCCACCCCTAATCACTTTAACGCCGCCAACCTTGGGCATAGGCGTCGTACCCGAGCATGGATGCGCCCTCTTTCTTCTTGCGGGATAATCCGCCCCTGTTGCGGCGCTATGCGCCACCTTCTCCGGAGGGAGAAGATCATCAGAGGTCGCCACTAAGCGACTTCCACGCTAACGGGAAACCGCGATGATCCGCTTGTGCGCCCCACACGAACTGGCCGAAGGTCAGAGCCGGGGCTTCGTCATAGACCAGCTGAACCTGCTCGCCGTGCGCAGGGCTGGCCAGGTACATGCCTACCTCAACCGCTGCCCGCATCGCGGCATTGCACTGGAATGGCAGAAGGACGATTTTCTCGATGACAGCGGCAGCCTGATCCGCTGCGCGACCCATGGCGCGCTGTTTCTGATCGAGAACGGCGAATGCGTGGCGGGCCCCTGCGAGGGGCAGGCACTGCTAATGCTGGAATGCAGGGAAGATGCGAACGGAATATGGATCGCCCCGTAGCGCCTACTCCAGCACCTCCAGCCGGCGAACCAGGGCGATCCCTTCGGGACTGAGTTCGGCGCCGTAGGCCAGTACCTCAACCCCCGCGGCTTTGGCCTCGCGCAAGCCGGCAGCGTAAGTCGGATCGATTTCCTCGGCAGCGCGCACAGCGCGGATTTCCGAGAGGTTCACGCAATACAGCTGCACGGTCCGCACACCGGCACGCGCCAGCGCCGCCAGCTCGCGCAGATGCTTGGCGCCGCGCTGCGTCACCGCATCGGGAAAGGCCGCCACATCGCTGCCATCGAAACCCAGCGTCACGCTCTTGACCTCGACATAGACCGGTCCGTGCGGGTAATCAAGACGAAAGTCGGCGCGGCTGTTCTCCACGCCGTAAGCCACCTCGCGCTTGAGCGCGGTGAAGCCGGCCAGCTCCGCGATCAGCCCGGCGCGCAGCGCCTCTTCCACCAGCGCATTGGCCCGCGCGGTATTGATGCAGGCCAGGCGCCCTTGCGGCGTTTCGCTGATTTCCCAACTGCCCGGCAGCTTGCGCTTGGGATCATTGCTGCGACTGAACCACACCCGGCACCCTTCGCTCATGCAATTGAGCATCGAGCCGGTGTTAGCGCAGTGGATGGTCAGCAGCTCGCCGCTGGCGGTCTCGATATCGGCGAGAAAGCGCTTGTAGCGGCGCAACAGGCGCCCTTCTTCCAGGGGCGGATCAAAGCGCATCGGGCTTCCAGCTCTTCAGGCCGCGGGCGATACGCTCGACCGCCTACTGCAGGCGCTCGACATTCTGCGTGTAGGCGAAACGCACATGCTGCCCAGCCTGGTAACGGCCGAAATCCAGACCAGGGGTGAAGGCCACATGCTCGGTTTCGATGAAGTGCCGGCAGAAAGCGAAGGCGTCGCCGCCAAAGGCGCTGATATCTGCATATAGATAGAAGGCACCTTCCGGCTCCACGGCGATACCAAAGCCCAGCTCGCGCAACGCCGGCAACAGGTAGTCGCGGCGGCGCTGGAATTCGTGACGACGCTCTTCGAGGATCGCCAACGTGGCCGGCTCGAAGCAAGCCAGCGCGGCATGCTGGGCCATGCTCGGCGCACTGATGTAGAGGTTCTGCGCCAGCTTTTCCAACTCAGGCACGGCCGCCTCGGGCGCGACCAGCCAACCCAGGCGCCAGCCGGTCATGCCGAAATATTTGGAGAAGCTGTTGAGCACGAAGGCGTCGTCATCCACCTCCAGCACGCTCGGCGCGTCGCAACCATAGGTCAGGCCGTGGTAGATCTCGTCCACCACCAGATGGCCGCCGCGCTGCTTGAGGCAGGTCGACAGCGCCGCCAGCTCGTCCTTGTGCAGCAGGGTGCCGGTCGGGTTGGCCGGCGACGCGACCAGGGCGCCGACACTGTCCGAGTCCCAATGCCGCTCCACCAGGTGCGGAGTGAGCTGGTAACGCACGTCCGGGCCGACCGGCACCAGTTGTGCGGCGCCTTCGACCAGGCGCAGGAAGTGGCGGTTGCAGGGATAGCCGGGGTCGGCCAGCAGCCAGTGCTTGCCCGGATCGACCAGCAGACTGGCGGCCAGCAGCAATGCACCGGAGCCGCCCGGCGTCACCAGAATGCGCTGCGGGTCGAGATTCAACCGGTAACGTTCGGCGTAGAAGCCTGCGATGGCTTCACGCAGCTGCGGCAGGCCGCGCGCGGCGGTGTAGCGGGTGTGCCCGGCGGACAGTGCGGCCTGTCCGGCGCGGATGATCGGCTCGGCGGTGGTGAAATCCGGCTCGCCAATCTCCAGGTGAATCACATCGTGACCAGCCGCCTGCAATTCGTTGGCACGCGCCAGCAAGGCCATCACATGAAAGGGTTCGATGGCGCGACTGCGCGCACTGTAGAGCTGGGCCATGGGTCTGTCTTCAGGGTTGCGAGGCGCGGATTCTAGCAGGGCAGCTTGAGCCCGCGGCAAGGTCACCAAAGCGCCGCTACGCTTACTGGCCAGTCACATGCAGATTTCGTTCACACCCGGGACAAGGCAGAGACAACCGGGAGTAGCGCGCCCCGATTCGATCTGGTAAGTTCGCCGGCTTGCAGTCGCAGGGCCGGACAAACGCCTGGCAATGGAATAACCTGCGCGATGGATTAGAAAGAGTGAGAGGCGTCATCCATGCCCACAAAAGAAAAAGCCAAAAGCACCAGCCAGCTGATTCGTGGTTTCGAGCCTTATCAAGAGAAGAAGGGCGAGGAATACATGAGCGAGCCGATGCGCGCTCACTTCACCAGCATCCTCAATAAGTGGAAGCTGGAGCTGATGCAGGAAGTCGACCGTACCGTGCACCACATGCAGGACGAAGCGGCCAACTTCCCGGACCCGGCTGACCGCGCCAGCCAGGAAGAAGAGTTCAGCCTGGAACTGCGCGCCCGTGACCGCGAGCGCAAGCTGATCAAGAAGATCGACGAGACGCTGCAACTGATCGAAGACAACGATTACGGTTGGTGCGACTCCTGCGGCGTCGAAATCGGCATCCGCCGCCTCGAAGCCCGCCCGACCGCGACTCTTTGCATCGACTGCAAGACGCTGGCGGAAATCAAGGAAAAGCAGATCGGTTCCTGATCTGACGACGGGGCGCTTAGGCGCCCCGCTCTGTTTCTGGCCTTGGCCCCATGAACACTGCCTATATCGGGCGCTTCGCCCCCACGCCCAGCGGCTATCTGCACTTCGGTTCGCTGGTCGCCGCCCTCGCCTCCTACCTCGATGCCCGCGCCGTCGGCGGCCGCTGGCTGCTGCGCATGGAGGACCTCGACCCGCCACGGGAAATACCTGGCGCCCAGGACGCGATCCTGCGCACGCTGGAGACCTACGGTTTCGAGTGGGACGGCGAACTGGTGCGCCAGAGCGAGCGGCATGCCGAATACGCAGCGGTTATCGCCCGCCTGTTCAGTCAGGGTCTGGCCTATGCGTGCACCTGTTCGCGCAAGCAACTGGAAGGCTACGCCGGCATCTATCCGGGGTTCTGCCGTAACGCCTGCCATCCTGATCACGACGCCGCCATCCGCCTGCGCGTACCGGAGCTGGACTACCACTTCATCGACCGCGTGCAGGGCGAATTTCGTCAGCACCTGGGCCGAGAAGTCGGCGACTTCGTGATCCGCCGCCGTGACGGCCTGTTTGCCTATCAGCTCGCCGTGGTGCTGGACGATGCCTGGCAGGGCGTGACCGACGTGGTGCGTGGCGCCGACCTGCTCGACTCCACGCCGCGCCAGTTGTACCTGCAGGAACTGCTCGGGCAGCCACAACCGCGTTATCTGCACGTGCCGCTGATCATCCAGCCCGATGGCCACAAGCTGGGCAAGAGCTACCGCTCGCCACCGCTGCCCGCCGATCAGACCGGGCCTCTGCTGCTACGCGCCCTGCGAGCCCTGGGCCAGCAACCGCCCACCGACCTGCTAGGCGCGACACCTGCCGAGCTTCTGGCCTGGGGCATCGCCAACTGGGACGCCACGCGCATTCCACGTAGCCGTACCCTGGCCGAAGCACAATTGAAGTAGCCGTAGCCCGGATGCAATCCGGGAACGATGTGCAGGCATCCCCGGATTTCATCCGGGCGACGCGCCAGACAAGCTGGCTTCAAGTTTGTGGCTTGCGATGCGCGGCATCCTTTACCATCGCGGCATCTTTCGACGAGATACCACATGTATATCTACCGACTGGTTCTGATCCTGGTAGTGGGGATCTACCTGTTCTCACCGGCCATCATGGACTGGTGGATCGACCCCAATGGCGCCTGGTATCGGCCTTATCTGCTGTGGCTGATCCTGATCGTCGTCACCTTCATTCTTCAGAGCCAACGCGATGCTGACGAGCTTTAGCCTGAGCGAACTGATCCTGATCAGCGCCGGCTATCTGCTGGTGCTGTTCGGCGTCGCCTGGGTCAGTGAACACGGTCTTATCCCCCGCTGGATCATCCGCCACCCGCTGACCTACACCCTGTCGCTGGGCGTCTATGCCAGCGCCTGGGCCTTCTACGGCACGGTGGGCCTGGCCTATCAGTACGGTTACGGTTTCCTTGCCAGTTACCTCGGCGTTTCCGGTGCCTTCCTGCTGGCACCGGTGTTGCTCTACCCGATCCTGCGCATCACCCGTACCTACCAGCTGTCATCGTTGGCCGACCTGTTCGCCTTTCGCTTTCGCAGCACCTGGGCCGGCGCACTGACCACGCTGTTCATGCTCATCGGCGTGCTGCCGCTGCTGGCCCTGCAGATCCAGGCGGTGGCCGACTCCATCGGCATCCTCAGCCGCGAGCCGCTGCAGGAAAAAGTGGCGCTGAGCTACTGCGGCCTGATCATCCTCTTCACCATCCTGTTCGGTGCGCGCCATATCGCCACGCGCGAGAAGCACGAGGGCCTGGTGTTCGCCATCGCCTTCGAATCGCTGGTCAAGCTGGTCGCCCTCGGCGTCATCGGCTGGTACGCGCTGTATCAGGTGTTCGGCGGCCCGCGTGAGCTGGAATTGTGGCTGGTGCAGAACCAGGCGGCGCTGGCCACGCTGCACACGCCGCTGCAGGAAGGCCCATGGCGCACCCTGCTGCTGGTGTTCTTCGCCTCGGCCATCGTCATGCCGCACATGTACCACATGACCTTCACCGAGAATCTCAATCCACGCGCCATGGTCAGCGCCAGCTGGGGCCTGCCGCTGTTCCTGCTGCTGATGAGCCTGGCCGTGCCGCTGATTCTCTGGGCCGGTCTCAAGCTTGGCGCCACCACCAACCCGGAATACTTCACCCTGGGCCTGGGAATCGCCGTGAACAGCGAGGCGCTGGCGCTACTGGCCTATGTCGGCGGCCTCTCCGCCTCCAGCGGGCTGATCATCGTTTCCACCCTGGCGCTGTCGGGCATGGCGCTGAACCACCTGGTGCTGCCGCTCTATCAGCCACCGGCCGAGGGCAACATCTACCGCTGGCTGAAGTGGACCCGCCGCACGCTGATCGCCTGCATCATCATGGCCGGCTACGGTTTCTACCTGCTGCTCGGCGCCCAGCAGGACCTGGCCAACCTCGGTATCGTCGCCTTCGTCGCCACCCTGCAGTTCCTGCCCGGCGTGCTCTCGGTACTGTATTGGCAAACGGCCAATCGCCGCGGCTTCATCGCCGGCTTGCTGGCCGGCATCAGCGTCTGGGCACTGACCATGCTGCTGCCGCTGCTGGGCAACCTGGAAGGTTTCTACCTGCCGCTGTTCAACGTCATCTATGTGCTCGACGATGCCAGCTGGCACCTCGCAGCCATTGCCTCGCTCGCCGCCAACGTACTGGTGTTCACCCTGGTGTCGCTGTTCACCGAGGCCAGCCCCGAGGAAAAGAGCGCCGCCGAAGCCTGCGCGGTGGACAACGTGCGCCGTCCGCAACGACGCGAGCTGGTCGCCGTGTCGCCGCAGGACTTTGCCGCGCAACTGGCCAAGCCACTCGGCGCCAAGACCGCGCAACGCGAAGTCGAGCAGGCCCTGCGCGATCTACACCTGCCCTTCGACGAAAGCCGCCCCTATGCCCTGCGCCGCCTGCGTGACCGCATCGAGGCCAACCTGTCCGGCCTGATGGGGCCGAGCGTGGCGCAGGACATCGTGGAGACCTTCCTGCCCTACAAGTCCGGCAGCGAGGGTTATGTCACCGAGGACATCCATTTCATCGAAAGCCGCCTGGAAGACTACCAGTCGCGCCTCACCGGCCTCGCCGCCGAGCTCGACGCGCTGCGCCGCTACCACCGCCAGACCCTGCAGGAGCTGCCAATGGGCGTGTGCTCGCTGGCCAAGGATCAGGAGATCCTGATGTGGAACCGGGCCATGGAAGAGCTCACCGACATCCCCGCGCAGCGCATCGTCGGCTCGCGCCTGAGTACCCTGAGCGAACCCTGGCAAAGCCTGCTGCAGGACTTCATCGAACGCCCGGATCAGCACCTGCATAAACAGCACCTGGCGCTCGACGGCCAGATCCGCTGGCTCAACCTGCACAAGGCAGCCATCAACGAGCCACTGGCCCCCGGTAACAGCGGCCTGGTGCTGCTGGTCGAAGATCAGACCGAAACCCAGATGCTCGAAGACAAGCTGGTGCACTCCGAACGCCTGGCCAGCATCGGCCGCCTGGCCGCTGGCGTGGCCCACGAGATCGGCAACCCGATCACCGGCATCGCCTGCCTGGCGCAGAACCTGCGCGAAGAGCGCGAAACCGATGGCGAGCTGACCGAAATCAGTGGGCAGATCCTCGAACAGACCAAGCGCGTCTCGCGCATCGTCCAGTCGCTGATGAGCTTCGCCCACTCCGGCAGCCACCAGCGCAGCGACGAGCCGGTATGCCTGGCCGACGTGGCGCAGGACGCCATCGGCCTGCTGTCGCTGAACAAACGCAACTTCGATATCCAGTTCTACAACCTGTGCGATCCGCAGCACTGGGCCTGTGGCGATCCGCAGCGTCTGGCCCAGGTACTGATCAACCTGCTATCCAACGCGCGTGACGCTTCGCCACCTGGCGGCGCCATCCGCGTACGCAGCGAGGCCAGCGAGCATACCGTCGACCTGATCGTCGAGGATGAAGGCAGCGGCATTCCCAAGGCGATCATCGACCGCCTGTTCGAACCCTTCTTCACCACCAAGGACCCCGGCGAGGGGACCGGCCTGGGCCTCGCGCTGGTCTATTCGATCGTGGAAGAGCATTATGGACAGATAACAATCGACAGCCCGGCTGACCCCGAGCGCCAATTGGGCACTCGAATTCGGGTCACCCTGCCAAGGCATGTCGAGGCGACGTCCGTAGCGATGTAAACAGCGAGAGAGGCTGCCAATGGCACCTCCGTGACCGTCGAGAGACCGAATTGATGCCACATATTCTTATCGTCGAAGACGAAACCATTATCCGCTCTGCCTTGCGCCGCCTGCTCGAACGCAATCAGTACCAGGTCAGCGAAGCTGGCTCGGTACAGGAAGCCCAGGAACGCTACAGCATTCCCACCTTCGACCTGATCGTCAGCGACCTACGCCTGCCCGGGGCGCCTGGCACCGAACTGATCAAACTGGCCGAAGGCACCCCGGTGCTGATCATGACCAGCTACGCCAGCCTGCGCTCGGCGGTGGACTCGATGAAGATGGGCGCAGTCGATTACATCGCCAAGCCCTTCGATCACGACGAAATGCTGCAGGCGGTCGCCCGCATCCTGCGTGACCGCCAGGACGCCAAGAGCGCACCCGCGCCAGCTGCCAACAGCAACACGCGCAGTGGCAATACCGAGAAAATCGTCGACAACGCCAACGGCGAGATCGGCATCATCGGTTCCTGCGCGGCCATGCAGGAGCTCTATAGCAAGATTCGCAAGGTCGCCCCCACCGACTCCAATGTACTGGTGCAGGGTGAGTCCGGCACGGGCAAGGAGCTGGTTGCGCGCGCCCTGCACAACCTCTCCAAGCGCGCCAAGGCACCGCTGATTTCGGTGAACTGCGCCGCCATTCCGGAAACCCTGATCGAGTCCGAGCTGTTCGGCCACGAGAAAGGCGCCTTCACCGGCGCCAGCGCCGGGCGTGCCGGCCTGGTGGAGGCGGCCGACGGTGGCACGCTGTTCCTCGACGAAATTGGCGAGCTGCCGCTGGAAGCCCAAGCCCGTCTGCTGCGCGTGCTGCAGGAAGGCGAAATTCGCCGGGTCGGCTCGGTGCAGTCGCAGAAGGTCGACGTACGTCTGATCGCTGCCACGCACCGCGACCTGAAGACGCTGGCCAAGACCGGCCAGTTCCGTGAAGACCTTTATTACCGCCTGCACGTCATCGCCCTCAAGCTGCCAGCGCTGCGTGAGCGAGGCAGCGACGTGACCGAGATCGCCCAGGCGTTCCTCGTGCGCCAGTACACCCGTATGGGCCGCGAGCCGTTGCGCTTCGCTCATGATGCCGAGCAGGCGATCCGCCATTACCCCTGGCCGGGTAACGTGCGCGAACTGGAAAACGCCATCGAGCGCGCGGTGATTCTCTGCGAGGGTACGGAAATTTCCGCGGACCTTCTGGGCATCGACATCGAGCTGGACGATCTGGATGACGAGGACTTCGGCCTGCCGGCGGCAGGCGGACAGAGCAGTGGCAACAGCCACGAACCTACCGAGGACCTGTCACTGGAGGACTACTTCCAGCACTTCGTCCTCGAGCATCAGGACCACATGACCGAGACCGAGCTGGCCCGCAAGTTGGGCATCAGTCGCAAATGCCTGTGGGAACGGCGTCAGCGCCTGGGCATTCCGCGACGCAAATCCGGTGTGACCAGCGGCCCTTGACGCCACGGCTGCGGTGACAACCTGCCCGCACTGGGGTTCCACAGGTTGTTACCGTTTCAATATCTCGTAACAAAGGCCGGGTCTATCGGTAACGAAAACCCGGCCTTTTTCTCCCCCACCAAACACCCACGATTGCCGCAAACCCTTGATTTACAAGGAATCGCAAAAACTGGCACGGCATCTGCCTTATCTCTGGCACAACAACAATAACAAGCAATGCCCTACACAATAAGAACAAGACGTAACGACTCCAGAACAACAAAAACAACAAGGTACGGAGGCGCAGCTAACTGATTCTTTTGGAGAGGAGTTGCCGCGAGGGGTTCGCCCCAGCGACCAGGCTGAGAACAATAAAACTGCCTCAAGGCAGCGCCGGAACTGGTTGATTAAGGCAGCATCAGCGTCCAAAGAAATCCGTTTGCTATTGGCTCCCCTCTCTGGGGAGCACCCGGTAAGCCACGGCAAGCCGGGAAGGGCCGAACAACAAAAACAACAGGCCCTCAATAACAATAAAAAAATAGCACGCACCAACTTGGGGGGGAGCTTCGGCTCCCCCAGTAGCTTCCGGTCCTCGGATCCCCGCCTGCCGCCCTTCCATACACCTTCTCCCGACACGATGCTAGAATCCGCAGCAATCATGCGGTCATCGTTTCGCATGCAGTTGAAAAACCTTGCCGAAGCAAACTGCTTTTGACGCCGTGATGCTCACGCAATTCGATTTTCAAGCGCATGCGCAGCAGGCCGACCACTACTCCAAACAGTGCATCCCATGCTGAAAAAGCTGTTCAAATCTTTCCATTCACCTCTGCGCCGTGCCCCACGTCCACGCAGCACTCCCGAAGTGCTGAGCAGTAGCCAGCATCCGCTCAAGCGCAACGAGATCAGCCGTCACGCCATCAGCGTGGTCGAGCGCCTGCAGAAGGCCGGCTACCAGGCCTATCTGGTCGGCGGCTGCGTACGCGACCTGCTGCTGGATATCGACCCCAAGGATTTCGACGTGGCCACCAGCGCCACGCCCGAGCAGGTCCGCGCGGAATTCCGTAACGCACGGGTGATCGGCCGCCGCTTCAAGCTGGTACACGTTCATTTTGGTCGCGAGATCATCGAAGTGGCCACCTTCCGCGCCAATCACCCTCAGGGTGATGAGGAAGAGAACAGCAATCTGGCGTCGCGCCACGAGAGCGGCCGCATTCTGCGCGACAACGTCTACGGCACACTGGAAGACGATGCCCAACGCCGCGACTTCACCATCAATGCGCTGTACTACGATCCGACCCAGGAACATATCCTCGACTATGCCCGCGGCATGCACGACGTGCGCAACCATCTGGTGCGCCTGATCGGTGATCCGGAACAGCGTTACCTGGAAGACCCGGTGCGCATGCTGCGTGCGGTGCGTTTCGCCGCCAAGCTCGACTTCGAGATCGAGAAGCACAGCGCCGCGCCGATTCGCCGCCTGGCGCCAATGTTGCGCGACATTCCCTCGGCGCGTCTGTTCGACGAAGTACTCAAGCTGTTCCTCTCCGGCTACGCCGAATACACCTTCGACCTGCTACTCGAACACGACCTGTTCGCCCAGCTTTTCCCGGCCAGCGGCGCAGCGCTGAAGCAGAATCCGCAGTACACCGAGAAGCTGATCCGCCAGGCGCTGATCAACACCGACGACCGCATTCACGATGGCAAGTCGGTCACACCGGCCTTTCTCTTCGCGGCGCTGCTGTGGCCTGCGCTGCCGGCCCGCGTGCTGCAACTGCAGAACAAGGGCATGCCGCCGATTCCGGCGATGCAAGAAGCCGCCCATGAACTGATCGCCGAGCAGTGCCAGCGCATTGCCGTACCCAAGCGCTTTACCATCCCGATTCGCGAGATCTGGGACATGCAGGAACGCCTGCCGCGCCGCAGCGGTAAACGTGCCGACCTGCTGCTGGAAAATCCGCGCTTCCGAGCCGGCTACGACTTCCTCCTGCTGCGCGAACTGGCCGGGGAAGACACCGGCGGCCTGGGCGAATGGTGGACGGACTATCAGGACGCCAACGACAGCGAGCGTCGGCAGATGATTCGCGACCTCGCCAGCAAAGGCGAAAGCACCGGCAACGCGCCGCGCAAACGTCGCCGCAGCAACAACAATCGACGTAAGCGCAGCGACGAAAGCGGCGGCGAGTGATGGAGCGGGTTTACATCGGCCTCGGCAGCAACCTGGCCGAACCCCTGCAACAGCTGCGCGCGGCCTTGCACGCCATCGCCCACCTGCCGCGCAGCCAATTACAGGCGCACTCATCGTTCTACATCAGCGATCCCCTTGGCCCGGCCGATCAACCGCGTTACGTCAACGCCGTGGCGGCGCTGGATACCGAGCTGGAGCCCTGGCAGCTGCTTGATGCGCTGCAACGCATCGAGCAGGAACAGGGGCGCGTGCGCAAGGCCGAGCGCTGGGGCCCGCGTACGTTGGACCTAGATATCCTGCTGTTCGGTGAGCGCCTGATCGACGATGAGCGTCTGACCGTGCCGCACTACCACATGCAGGCGCGCCCCTTCGTGCTCTATCCGCTGGCCGAACTGGCCGCAGAGCTGCAGCTTCCGGACGGCCGCAGCCTCGATGCATTACTGGAAGCCTGCCCCTTTACCGGCCTGGAACGCCTGGCCGAGTAGCCCAGCCGGCCTCTGCGGGACGGGCTTCAGCCGTGACCCGACAAGCTCGCCGCTGAAGCGTCTCCCACAGGGCGGCCCCTTGCGCAACCCGACATCCCGCGCATTGGCGGTAACGCCAGTAACAGAGCGGTAACACCTGCAATTGACTTCACGCCCCCCCATCAGGACTATAGGCGTCCCGTCGCCCTGCGCGGGGCGCACCTTTGATGCCAATCCAGGCCGGATTGCAGCCAGATAGAAGCGGTATACCGAGCCTGAGCGAGGACCTTTGAAATGCCTGACGTTACCCTGACCACCCTGCAGAGCCTCAAGCAGAACGGTGAAAAGATCGCCATGCTTACCTGCTATGACGCCACCTACGCCCATGCGGCCTGCCAGGCGGGTGTCGACGTGTTGCTGGTCGGCGACTCCCTGGGCATGGTCCTGCAGGGCCACGACAGCACCCTGCCGGTCAGCGTCGAGGAAATGGCCTACCACACTGCCTGCGTCAAACGCGGCAACCAGGGCGCACTGATCGTCACCGATCTGCCATTCATGGCGTACGCCACCACCGAGCAGGCTCTGCACAACAGCGCCAAGCTGATGCAGGCCGGCGCGCATATGGTCAAACTGGAAGGCGCCGGCTGGCTGGCCGAGCCCATTCGTCTGCTGGCCGAGCGTGGCGTACCGGTGTGCGCACACCTGGGCCTGACCCCACAGGCGGTGAACATTCTCGGCGGCTACAAGGTTCAGGGCCGTCAGGAAGCACAGGCACGGCAGATGCGCGCCGATGCCATGGCACTGGAGCAGGCCGGCGCTGCCATGCTGCTGCTCGAATGCGTGCCAAGCGAACTGGCCGCAGAAATCACCCAGGCGGTGAAGATTCCGGTGATCGGCATCGGCGCTGGCAGCGCCACCGACGGTCAGGTGCTGGTTCAGCACGACATGCTCGGGCTGTCGCTATCGGGCCGCGCACCGAAGTTCGTACGCAACTTCATGGAAGGCCAAAGCAGCATTCAGGGTGCTTTCAGCGCTTACGTACAGGCCGTCAAGGACGGCAGCTTCCCCGCCGCCGAACATGGCTTTTCCGCATGAACACGGTGAAAACCCTGCGCGAGTTGCGCGCAGCCGTCGCCCAGGCACGGGCCGAAGGCAAGCAGATCGGTTTCGTGCCGACCATGGGCAATCTGCACGCGGGTCACGTTTCGCTGGTGGAGATCGCCGCCCAGCGCGCCGACTTCGTGGTCGCCAGCATCTTCGTCAATCCACTGCAGTTCGGCGCCGGTGAAGATCTGGACAAGTATCCGCGTACCCTCGCCGCCGACCAGGAAAAACTGCTGGCAGCCGGCTGCCACCTGCTGTTTTACCCCGACGTTGCGGAAATCTACCCACACGGCATGGGTGACCAGACCCGCGTCAGCGTTCCCGGTGTTTCCGAAGGCCTCTGCGGCGCCAGCCGTCCGGGGCATTTCGAAGGTGTGGCGACGGTGGTGACCAAGCTGTTCAACATGGTTCAGCCTGATCTGGCCGTGTTCGGCGAGAAGGACTACCAGCAATTGGCGGTGATCCGCGCGCTGGTGCAGGACCTGAACATGCCGATCCAGATCATCGGTGCGCCGACTCAACGCGCCGAGGACGGCCTCGCGCTGTCCTCGCGCAACGGCTACCTCAGCGACGAACAACGCGCCGCCGCCCCTGCGCTGTATCGAGGCCTGCAAACGATTGCCGAGGAACTGCGCCGTGGCGCCCGCGACTACCCGCGGCTTATCGAGACTGCCCAGGCGCAACAGCGTGCTGCTGGTTTCGTGCCCGACTACCTGGAGATTCGTAACGCGCTGAATCTGCGTCCGGCCCAGGTCGACGACCATCACCTGGTGATTCTGACCGCTGCACAGCTGGGTAGCACCCGTCTGATCGACAATCTGGTGGTTGAACTGCCGCGCCAGTAGCTGCCTGCAAAGGCAGCCGGTTACACTCTCAAAGGCCCGGATCGATCCGGGCCTTTTGCTTTTGTGGATCAGGAGCTCCGATGGCCTATTACCAGCAGCCTCACGACGTCACCACCCTGCCCGCCTGGCAGGCCCTGCAGCAACATCGTGCCGAGATGGCCGGGTTCAGCATGCGCGAGGCCTTTGCAGCGGATACAAGGCGCTACCAGCGATTTTCTCTCGACAGCTGCGGGCTGCTGCTGGATTACTCGAAAAACCTGATCGATGAGCGCGGCCTCGAGCTGCTGATTCAACTGGCCGAGCAGGCCGGTCTGCAGGAGTCCATCGCCAACCTGTTCAACGGTGAGCAGGTCAATGCTTCGGAAGGCCGCGCCGCACTGCACACTGCCCTGCGCAGCCCGATCGGCCGCCGCCTGCTGGTCGACGGCCATGACATCATCCCCGAGGTCCATCGCGTCCTGAACCAGGTCACCGAACTGGTCAGTCGCATTCACAGTGGTCTGTGGCGCGGCTACAGCGAAAAACCGATCAAGGAAGTGGTCAACATCGGCATTGGCGGCTCCTTCCTCGGCCCGCAACTGGTTTCCGAAGCACTACGCCCGTTCACCCAACGCGGTGTGCGCTGCCACTACCTGGCCAATATCGACGGCAGCGAATTCCGCGAACTGACCGCCCGCCTCAACCCGGAAACCACCCTGTTCATCGTTTCCAGCAAGTCCTTCGGCACCCTGGAAACCCTGAAGAACACCCTGGCCGCGCGCGACTGGTACCTGGCCATGGGCGGCCCGGAAGAGCAGTTGCATCGCCACTTCATCGCCGTGACCAGCAACCGAAAGGCCGCCATCGAGTTCGGTATCGGCGAAGAGAACATCTTCCCCATGTGGGACTGGGTTGGCGGGCGTTACTCACTGTGGTCGGCTATCGGCCTGCCCATCGCCCTGGCCATCGGCGTATCCAACTTCAAGGAACTGCTGGCCGGCGCCTATGCCATGGACGAGCACTTCACCCAGGCGCCACTGGCCGAGAACATGCCGGTGCTGATGGCCCTGCTGGGCATCTGGTATACCAATTTCTGGGGCGCGCAGAGCCACGCCATCCTGCCCTACGATCACTACCTGCGTAACTTCACCAAGCACCTGCAGCAGCTGGACATGGAATCCAACGGCAAGAGCGTGCGCCAGGACGGCACGCCGCTGGACATCGCCACCGGCCCGATCATCTGGGGCGGCGTCGGCTGCAACGGCCAGCATGCCTACCACCAGTTGCTGCACCAGGGCCGTCTGCTGGTGCCGGCGGACTTCATCGTCCCGGTCAACAGCTACAACCCGCTGTCCGACCATCACCAGTGGTTGTTCGCCAACTGCCTGTCGCAGGCCCAGGCGCTGATGCAGGGCAAGACGCGCGAAGAAGCCGAAGCCGAGCTGCGTGCCAAGGGGCTGAGCGAAGACGAGGTGCAGCGCCTGGCACCGCACAAGGTGATCCCCGGCAACCGACCGAGCAACATCCTGGTGATGAACCGCATCGCGCCGTTCAACCTCGGCGCGCTGGTGGCCCTATACGAGCACAAGGTGTTCGTGCAGAGCGCCATCTGGGGCATCAACGCCTTCGACCAATGGGGCGTGGAGCTGGGCAAGGAAATGGGCAAGGAGGTCTACCAGCGCCTCACCGGTGCCAGTGGCGATCCGGCCAGCGACGCCTCCACCCAAGGCCTGATCGAGCACTTCCGTTCCCAGCATCGCGGCTGATCGTTACGCCGCGGGCGCATCCGTGCGCCTAACAGGCTGTTGAAAAACTACCTGCGTTGCCATTGCTGCGTTAAAAACAGGCTCAAAATGCTCATTTACAACTCGTAAACTGCGCTTTTTCGCCTGTTTTTGCCTTGCACTGGCTGCCTCGACTACGTTTTTCAACGGCCTGCTAGCGGCAGAAGCGCTGCCGGTACTCCGCCGGCGTCACGCCGAGGGCCCGGCTGAAGGCATGCCTGAGGTTGTACGCGCTGTCGAAACCGCTGCGCTGCGCCACGCGTTTGAGCGAGGCTTCGCCCGCCTCCAGCAGCTGGCAGGCGCGTTCCAGGCGCAGCTGCAGCAGCAACCGCGCCGGCGTAACACCCAGTTCCGCCTGGCAGTGACGGTGCAGCGTGCGCGTCGACATGGCCAGCTGCTCGGCCATGGTCTCGACATCCAGCGGCTCGGCCAATGACTCGCGCAACCACTCCAGCAGCCGCGGCATCTGGCCATCCGGCGGCGCCTGCTGCGCCAGCAACTCGGCGCTGAACTGGCGCTGACCGCCCGGCCGGCGCAGGTACATCACCAGCCCCTTGGCCACCTGCAACGAGGCCTGGCGACCATGGTCGTCCTCCAGCAGACTCAGGCACAGATCCATGCCAGCGGTGACCCCCGCCGAGCTGTAGAAGGTGCCATCACGCACGAACAGGCTGTCGTGCAGAACGCGCAAGCGGGGGAACAGGCGTTGCAGCAGTTCGGCGTAATGCCAGTGGGTGACCACCTCGCGGCCGTCCAACAGGCCGGCCTGCGCCAGGAGAAAGGCGCCGGTACAGACCGAGCAGCAGCGCGCCGCCAGCGGCGCAGCCTCGCCCAGCCAACGGGCGATACGACCGTCCTGCATGGCAGCCTGTACACCACTTCCGCCGGCTACCAACAAAGTGCTCCCGGCAATCGAGCGAGGCTCGGGCAGCACCTCGGTGGTCAGCGTCAGCCCGGCGCTGGAGGCCACCAGACCACCCTGCGGCGAGATCGTCTGCAAGCGGTAGGCAGGCCGGCTCGCCGCCGACAGATGTTCGTCCAGCGCGGCGAACACCTCGGCCGGCCCGGTTGCGTCGAGCAACTGAAACTCGGGAAACACCAGTAGCAGCACACGCCCCGTCATGGCTATCGCCTCAGTCTTGAAAGCCGATTGGCAGATATTCACTCATCAGTGACAGATACGACAGCAGACTCTGCGCCAAGCTGCACTCCAGCCCTGATGGAGATGCCGCATGCCTACCGTGCAACTGACCCGATACCTGCTGCGGCTGCTGTGGCTGCTTTGCTTGGCCAGCCCGACCCAGGCCGCCGAGGAAAGCCTGGCGCCTTATCAGCCGAGATTCGGCCGTGAACGGCCGGTGGTAGCGGTGGTTGGCCAGAACCGGATGACCGAACTGGCGGACTATGTGGTGCCCTTGGGCGTGCTGCGCCGCGCAGGCAGTGCGCAGGTGCTGGCGCTGGCCACCGAGGCAGAACCGATCGAGCTGATGCCGGCCCTGAGCCTTCAACCCGACGCCAGCATTGCCGAATTCCGCCAGCGCTTCCCGCAGGGCGCCGACTATCTGATCGTGCCGGCGGTGCACGACAGCCGGGATCCGCTGCTGCTGGACTTCATCCAGCAACAGGCCGCCCTGGGCGCCACCCTGGTCGGCATCTGCGACGGCGTGCTGCCGCTGGCCCATGCCGGCCTGCTGCAGGGCCGCCGCGCTACCGGCCACTGGTACTCACGCAGGCAGCGCCTGAAGGACTTCCCCGACACCCTCTGGCAGGAAGATCGCCGCTATGTAGTCGATGGCGCCCTGATGACCACCTCCGGGGTCAGCGCGGCGTTGCCCGCCTCCCTGGCACTGGTCGAGGCCATCGCCGGCCACATCAGAGCCTCGACACTGGCGCGGGAGTTTGGCGTGGCCAGCTGGTCGCCCGAACACCATAGCCAGGGCTTTGCCCTGGGCGCGCAAGGCTACCTGACGGCCGCCGGCAACTATCTCGCCCGGTGGCGACATGAGCGCTTCGCTGTCACCTTGCACGATGGCCTGGACGAGGTCGCCCTGGCGCTGCGGGTGGACGCCTGGGCGCGTACCTTCCGCACCCAGGTCTACGGCGTTGCCGCGCATCCGGTGCGCAGCGCCAGCGGGCTGGCGTTCGTCCCGCAACGAGACGGCGCCGGGCTGCCAGCGCTGCCTGGACGCCAAGTGGATGCCGCCTGGGCCATCGATGAAGCGCTCGACGGCATCGCCGAGCGCTACGGCGAGGCTACCCGGCGCCTGGTCGCCGCACAGTTGGAACATGCGCCCGCCGGCTCGGTCAATCCTGTGAAGGGGCAAATCGAGTTGCATAGCCCTTGAACCTGCACGGGCTTGGATGCACCCTTGGGCCTGTTGCGGACAAACAATTACAAGGACCCCGCCATGTTCGAGATCACCCGTCACCCCGTGGCAGACGCGGTGCGCCAGCGTGCACACCTAGATAACGACGCCTATCTGCGCCTTTACCAGCAGTCCGTCGAGCAGCCCGATACCTTCTGGGCCGAGCAGGCCAAGGCCTTCCTCACCTGGTTCAAGCCCTGGGACCAGGTCCACAGCAGCGACCTGAAACAGGGCCGCGCCGAGTGGTTCAAGGGCGGCCAGCTCAACGTCGCCTACAACTGCATCGACCGCCATCTGCAACAGCGCGGCGAGCAGGTCGCCATCATCTGGGAAGGCGACAACCCGGCCGAGTCGGCGCACATCACCTACAACAAGCTGCACCACAACGTCAATCGCCTGGCCAACGTGCTCAAGCGCCGCGGCGTGAAGAAGGGCGACCGAGTGTGCATCTACATGCCGATGGTGCCGGAGGCGGCCTACGCCATGCTCGCCTGCGCGCGCATCGGCGCAGTGCATTCGGTAGTGTTCGGCGGTTTCTCCCCGGATGCCCTGCGCGATCGCATTCTCGATGCCGACTGCCGCACCGTGATCACCGCCGACGAGGGTGTGCGTGGCGGCAAGTACATTCCGTTGAAGAACAACGTCGACAAGGCCCTGCAGAGCTGCCCGAACGTCTCCACCGTGGTGGTGGTCGAGCGCACTCAGGGTGACGTGGCCTGGGTGGAGGGCCGTGACCTCTGGTACCACCAGGCGCTCAAGGAAGTCGATGCCGACTGCCCGGCCGAGCCGATGGACGCCGAGGACCCGCTGTTCATCCTCTACACCTCGGGCTCGACCGGCAAACCCAAGGGCGTGTTGCACACCACTGGCGGTTACCTGCTCGGCGCGGCGATGACCCACAAGTATGTGTTCGACTACCACGAGGGCGACATCTACTGGTGCACCGCCGATGTCGGCTGGGTCACTGGGCACAGCTACATCGTCTACGGCCCGCTGGCCAACGCCGCCACCACCCTGATGTTCGAAGGCGTACCCAACTACCCGGACGCCTCGCGCTTCTGGCAGGTGATCGACAAGCACCAGGTCAACACCTTCTACACCGCTCCCACTGCCCTGCGCGCGCTGATGCGCGAAGGCGAGGCGCCGGTGAAGAGCACCTCGCGTTCGAGCCTGCGTCTGCTCGGCACGGTGGGCGAGCCGATCAACCCCGAGGCCTGGGAATGGTACTTCCATGTGGTTGGCGATACCCGCTGCCCCATCGTCGACACCTGGTGGCAGACCGAGACCGGCTCGATCCTGATCACCCCGCTGCCCGGCGCCACCGACCTCAAGCCCGGCTCGGCGACCCGCCCTTTCTTCGGCGTACAGCCGGTGCTGCTCGACGAGCAGGGCAAGGAGATCATTGGTGCGGGCGCCGGCGTACTGGCGATCAAGGCCAGCTGGCCGAGCCAGATCCGCAGCGTCTACGGCGATCACCAGCGCATGATCGACACCTACTTCAAACCTTACCCCGGCTACTACTTCACCGGTGACGGCGCACGCCGCGACGAGGACGGCTACTACTGGATCACCGGCCGCGTGGACGACGTGATCAACGTCTCCGGGCACCGCATCGGCACCGCCGAGGTGGAGAGCGCGCTGGTACTGCACGATGCGGTGGCCGAAGCCGCCGTGGTTGGCTACCCGCACGACGTCAAGGGCCAGGGCATCTACGCCTACGTCACCCTGATGAACGGCCAGGAACCGTCCGACGAGCTGAAGAAGGACCTGCTGGCCCTGGTCGGCAAGGAGATCGGCAGCTTCGCCAAGCCGGAGCTGATCCAGTGGGCGCCGGGCCTGCCCAAGACCCGCTCGGGCAAGATCATGCGGCGCATCCTGCGCAAGATCGCCTGCAACGAGCTGGAGAACATGGGCGACACCTCGACCCTGGCCGACCCGAGCGTGGTCGACAGCCTGATCAATCAGCGCCTCAACCGCTGAGCCTCGCGCCCGACCTGAAAGGGTCGGGCGCGTCTTGTCTTGTGCCTGCCAAGCGCCGAAACTGCGCGCCATGGAAAGCCTACGTCGTCAGATCGAAAAACAGGTGCACAGCCTCACCGGCGCCTCGCTGGGCGTACTCGACCTCGACCAGCCGCGCGGTGATGCCGGCCTTTTCGGCCCCGAGTCGATGGTCTGGAAAGTCCACGCCGACTTTACCGCGATGATGGTCGGCGGCATCTCCGCCCTGCTCCTGCAGATGCTTCACCCGCTAGCGCTCGCCGGCGTGTGGGATCACTCCACCTTTCGCCAGGACATGCTCGGCCGCCTGCGCCGCACCAGCCTGTTCATCGCCGGCACCACCTACGGAGGGCGGCATGACGCCGAGCGACTGATCGACAAGGTACGCAGCATCCATCTGCAGGTGACCGGCAGCGCGCCGGACGGTCGCCCCTATGCCGCCAGCGATCCCGAGCTGCTGACCTGGGTACATGTCTCCGAGGTCAGCCAGTTTCTCGCCGGTTACCTGCGCTACGTCGACCCGCAGCTAGCGGTGGCCGAACAGGATCGCTACTACCGCGAGGTGGCGTTGATCGCCGAGCGCCTCGGCGCGCAGGAGGTGCCCAAATCGCGCCAGGCCATCAGCGACTACCTCGAGCGCATGCGTGCGCAGCTGCTCTGCAACGAGCGCACCCGCGAAGTGGTACGGCTGCTGTACGCCGCACCGATGCCCAACATTCTCGCCAGGCCCTTCGGCAACCTGATGATGCAGGCCGGCGTCGACCTGCTGCCGGACTGGGCCAGCGATCTGCTTGGCGAGCACCAGGCGCCCTGGCGTCGTCCACTGATTCGCAGCAGCGTGCAACGCACCGCCACGCTGCTGCGCTGGGCGATTCGCAACAGCGCCGCACAGCGCGCCCACCGTCGTCTAACGCCGCACCTGTAGGGCGGCCACCATCGAGCAGGCGAGTTCCACCCGCCCTGCGGCCATACCCTGGCGCTTTTCTTGATAAACTTCCGGCCTTCCTTTCTCCGAGACGCCGCGCATGCCTTCTCTTGACCAGGCGCTGCGCGCCGCCCTCGCCGCTCGCGAAAACCTGCTCGCGGAGCTGCACGCCCAAGGCACCGACTGCTACCGCCTGTTCCACGGCAGCCAGGAAGGCGCGCCAGGCCTGACCGTCGACCGCTACGGCCCGCAGTTGCTGGTGCAGAGCTTTCATCAACCGCTGGAGGCCGACGATCTGCACAGCATCGTCGGCAGCGTCGAAGCCTGTTTGGGGCAGCCGCTGCTGTTGGTTTATAACGACCGCTCCAAGGGCAATTCGCGGATCGATCGCGACCCGGCACTGTTCCTGGCCGACGATGCAGCACTGGAGGATATGGTCGGCCGCGAATGGGGGCTGAATTACCGCGTACGCGGTCGTCATGCCGGACAGGACCCGCTGCTGTTTCTCGACCTGCGCAACGCCCGTGGCTGGATCAAAGCCAACAGCGCCGGCAAGTCCGTGCTCAACCTGTTCGCCTATACCTGCGGCGTCGGTCTATGCGCCGCAGCGGGCGGCGCACGCGAGGTGATCAACCTCGACTTCGCCCAGGGCAACCTCGCCGTGGGCCGCGAGAACGGCGCGCTCAACCCCGAATTGCCCGCCATGCAGTTCATCCAGTCCGACTATTTTCCGGCGATTCGTCAGTTGGCCGATCTACCGATCAGCAGCCGCCGAGGACAGAAACTGCCGAGCTATCCGCGCCTGCAACCGCGCCAGTTCGACCTGGTGTTCCTCGACCCGCCGGCCTGGGCCAAGAGCGCCTTTGGCACCGTCGACCTGCTGCGCGACTACCAGAGCCTGCTCAAACCGGCGCTGCTAGCCACTGCCGAAGGCGGCACCCTGGTGTGCTGCAACAACCTGGCAAAGGTGGAGATGAACGACTGGCGCACGCAAGTGCTGCGCTGCGCCGAGAAGCTCGGCCGCCAGGTGCAGGATTGCCAGGTCGTCGCTCCTGCACCCGACTTCCCTTCGCAAGACGCCAAACCGCCGCTGAAAACCCTGATCCTGCACCTCTGAACCGGGACTTACACGCAATCTGACTGCAGCGATAACGACCGGAACTGAACCACCGTGCCATACTCCAAGTCGTCTCCTCGTCTGGATAGATGACGCCAAGCCATGCCCAAAGGACTGAAGCGCGCGCTGAGCGCACTGTTGATCACCGTTTTCCTCTACAGCCTGATCGGCTTTCTGATTCTGCCGGGCATCGCCCTGCGCATCGCCAATCAGCAGTTGGCGCAGTACGCCACGCTACCCGCCTCGCTGCAGCGCGTGCAGCTCAACCCCTTCACGCTCGAGCTGAGCCTTTGGGGCCTACGTATCGGCGAGAGTGGCCAGGAGCAGCTGAGCTTCCAGCGCCTCTACGCCAATCTGCAAAGCGACAGCCTTTGGAGCGGTGCCCTGCACCTGAGTGACGTAGAGCTCGACGGCGCACGTACCGAGATACTCTTCGGCAAAGACGGTACGCTCAATCTCACCCAGTTGTTCAACCTGCCGCAAAGCCAGGCAGAACCCAAGGCCGAGAACAGCGAGCCCTTCCCGCTGCGCATCGACAGCATCCGTCTGCGTGAGAAGTCACTGCGCTTCCAGGACCTGCGCCCGAGCGAGGCCGTGGAGTTCGCCTATGACGCGCTCGATCTGGAATTGCACAACCTCAGCACCCTGGCCGGCGACAACGCCGAAATGACCATGACCGCCAGCGGCCCGTACGGCGCGCAGATCGACTGGCGCGGTCAGGTCAGCCTGACGCCCATCACCTCCAGCGGCAGCCTGAGCGTCAGCGACGGCCGCCTGAGCACCTTCTGGCCTTATGTGCGCGACGCACTGCCGCTGGTGCTCAAGGAAGGCCAGGTCGACCTCAGCAGCGACTATCGCCTAGACCTGTCCAGCGGTACCGAGCTGCAACTGAGCAAGATCAAGGTGCAGTTGGCCCCCTTCGCCATCGACGATCCGCAAGGCAAACCGCTGGTACGCCTGCAACGCCTGGATATCGACAACACCAGCCTCGACCTGGCCAAACAGCAGGTGGTGGTCGGCCAGGTACGCAGCCAGGGGCTGGAGGCCTGGGCGGCGCGCGAAGCCGACGGCCAACTGGACTGGCAGAAACTGTTCGCCAAACCAGAAAGCGCCAACAGCGAAGCTGCCGAACCCGCGCAGCAGACCGGTGAGAGCAAGCCCTGGCAAGTGCTGCTGCAGGATGTGCAACTGCGCGACTACAAGGCTCACCTGGCCGACCGCGTACCGCAACAGGAAGTGGCGGTGGATGTCGGCCCACTGAACCTCGACCTGAAGAACTTCGACAGCCTCGGCGACAAACCTTTCGACCTCAGGCTCGACACCGGCCTGGGCAAGCAGGGCAAGCTGCAGGCGGCCGGCAACGTACAACTGAGCCCAACCAGTGCTCAGCTCAAGGTCGCCACCCAGGACATCGACCTGCGCCTGGCGCAGGCGTACCTGAGCCCCTTCATTCGCCTGGAACTGCGCAGCGGCCTGCTCGGCAGTGACCTCGACGTGCAGCTCACGAGCACCGAGCCGCTGGCGCTCAGCGTCACCGGCAGCGCCCACGTCGATCAGCTGCACACCCTGGATACCCTGCGCGAACGAGATTTCGTGCGCTGGAAGCAGGTAAGGGTGGGTGGTCTCGACTACCGCCACGGCGAAAGCCTGGCCATCGAACGCGTGGAGCTGGATCAGCCCTATGCACGCTTCGTGATCAACGAGAACCTGACCACCAACGTCAGCGAGCTGATCGTGCCGCAGCCGGCGGCACCGAACGAGAGCACGGCCGATGCGGGCAAGCCGCTGGCGATCCGCATCGGCGGCGTAGCCATCAATGACGGCTCGGCCAACTTCGCCGACTTCAGCCTGACTCCCAGCTTCGCCACTGCCGTTCAGCAGATGAACGGGCGCATCGGCGTACTCGACAATCAGAAGCCGCAAGCCGCCAGCGTCGATATCCAGGGTAAGGTCGACCGCTACGCACCGATGAGCATCAAGGGCAAGCTGACGCCATTCGATCCGCTCAACAGCCTGGATATCGCCACCAGCTTCAAGAATGTCGAGCTGACCACCATCACCCCCTACTCCGGCAAGTTCGCCGGTTATCGCATCCGCAAGGGCCGCCTCAACCTCGACCTGCACTACCGCATCGAGAAGGGCCAGCTCAATGCCGAGAACAAGGTGCTGGTGGAGAACTTGCAACTGGGCGAGCGCGTCGACAGCCCCGACGCCGTGGACCTGCCGATTCGCCTGGCAGTCGCCCTGCTCAAGGACACCCAGGGGCGCATCGCCATCGAGTTGCCGGTACAGGGTGATCTGAACAATCCGCAGTTCAGCGTCATGCCCATCGTCTGGCAGACCTTGCGCAATCTGGTGTTGCGCGCGGCCCAGGCGCCGTTCAAGTTCATCGCCGGGTTGGTCGGTGGCAGTAATGTCGACCTCAGCACCGTGCCGTTCGTCGCCGGCTCTGCGCAGCTGCAGGGCGACGCGCGCCAGGCCCTGGACACGCTGGCCAAAGCGCTCGAGGAGCGCCCGAATCTGCGTCTGGAGGTAGAAGGCCAGGCCGCACAGAGTGCCGACGGCCCGCTGCTGGCCGAACAGCGCCTGCAGCGCGAATTTCGCGAAACCTGGTACAAGGTGCTACAACGCCGTGGTGACAGGGTGCCGGCCAGTCCCGATGAGCTGACGGTCGCCGAAGACGAACAGGCCGCCCTGCTTGAAGGCATCTATCGCACCCGACTCAAGCAGCAGCCACCGGCCGAATGGGCCGAACTGGACAAAGAGCAGCGCCAGCAGAACATGCGCAAGGCGGTGCTGGACTCCTGGGCGCAAAGCAAGCTGCTGCTGCGCCAACTGGCTCAGCAACGCGCTGCAACGATCAAGGATTATCTGGTTGAACAAGGCGGGTTGTACGATGAACGCGTCTACCTGATCGATGCCAACCTGGGTGAACCCGAAGCCGACGGCCGCGTGCTCACCACCCTGCACCTGGACAGCCAATGATCATGCGCAGCTTATCCAGCATCACGCTCACTACCCTGGTTACCGGCCTGCTCAGCATCAGCGCGCAGGCCGACACGCTGCGTTGCGGCAGCGCCCTGGTCAGCCTTGGCGACCGTCCGTTCGAAGTCGAGCGCAAATGTGGCGCGCCGGTGCACCGTGACCCGGTCGGCTACACCCTGGGCTCCTATGACCGTCGCGAGTACATGATCGAGGAATGGGTATACGGCCCGAGCAATGGCATGCTCAGCATCCTGCGCTTCGAGGGTAATCGCCTGATTGCCATCGAACGTCGTCGCGAACGCTGAACAGGAGGTTCTCATGCGCAAAATCAGCTGTCTGCTCACACTGCTCTGCCTGCCCCTGATGGCCGAGGCGTCCTCCACCTATCGTTGCGGTAGCGCCCTGGTCAGCAAGACAGCCCCCACCGCAGAGGTGCTGAACAAATGTGGCGAACCTTCTAGCCGCGATTTTCTCGGTTACAAGGAGGTGGTCGATAGCTACGGCTTTCGCAACGAGGTGAGTGTCGAGGAGTGGATCTACGGCCCGAAAAGCGGCATGTACCACTTTCTACGCTTCGAGGGCGGCCGCCTGACCGAAGTCCGCAGCAAGCGCGGCAGTTGATGCATGCGCAGCATGCAAAGCACTCGGAGTGACACGCGCATCGTGCGCCCTGCATAAAAATCAAGGCCCCGCCGGTCACACCGGCGGGGCCTTCGCGCATCCATGCCTGTCGCTATCCCTGCTGATCAGGCGTCCTGCCTGTAGCCATCCGTGCTGAAGATACATCCGTTTCTGAAGCTATCCGTACCTGTGGGCATCCTTACCCGGCAATCCATGCTCAGAGCTTGTCGCTGAAATCGCGCAGCTCTTGCTGGGCCTTTTCCTTGGTCCAGCCGTAACGTTCTTGCAGCTTGCCGGCCAGGTATTCGCTGTGGCCCTCGGCGACGTCCAAGTCGTCATCGGTCAGGTTACCCCAACGCTCCTTCATGCGACCGCTGAGCTGCTTCCATTTGCCTTTGATGATGTCGCTATTCATGGTCATTCTCCCAGTGACAGAAGGTGGGGCCGGGCGCTGGCCCGGCCGGCTCGGCTATCAGTCAGCGGTTTTCAGGGCATCGGCGGACACGTCACGCACACCCTCGATTTCCTTGGTCTTGGCGATAGCCAGATCACGCTCGGCGTCGGTTGCGACCACGCCGGACAGGGAAACCACGCCCTGGTTGGTCTCGACCTTGATGTCCAGCGCGCTGAGGTTCGAGTCAGCAACGAAGGTGGACTTCACTTTGCTGGTGATCCAGGTGTCTGATACCGCCTGCTCGGCTTTATCCACAGTGTCATTGGCCGCCAGCATGGTCGGCTCTGCGGCGAAAGCTGCCGAGGCCAGCGACATGCTCAGCACGGCAGCGGTCAGGGTGGTAGCGGCAAAACGGTTGATTGGCTGTTTCATGATTCGACTCCTGTACATTCCAGACAATCTGCAAACCAACTCCTGGTTGCAGGTTCACCAGTACTATTGCAGGGCCTGTGCCAGGTTTTTAAATTAAATTAAATCCTTTAAAAACAAAGACTTAAATAAAATCGCCATTATGCTTTTGATTGCATTTCGCCGAGTCGCAAAAAAACTCTCGGGCAATTTGCATGATCCGATAAACGAGTAAACGCATGCATGTATCGCAGTCGCATCCTCAGGTCGGCAATGACGAACCCTGACGATCGCGCACAAAAAAGGGCTCCCGTAGGAGCCCTCTCGTTCGAACAGGCGAACCGTGCTTAGACGCCAGAGGCCTCAGCAGCAGCTACGTCCTTGATCGACAGCTTGATACGGCCGCGATTGTCCACGTCCAGCACCAGTACCTTCACTTCCTGGCCTTCCTGCAGCACGTCGGTGACCTTCTCCACGCGCTGATCGCTCAGCATGGAGATGTGCACCAGACCGTCCTTGCCCGGCAGGATGTTGACGAAGGCGCCGAAGTCGACGATGCGCTCGACCTTGCCGACGTAGATCTTGCCGATCTCGGCTTCGGCAGTGATGGCCAGCACGCGCTGCTTGGCAGCCTCGGCCGCTTCCTTGGTTTCGCCAAAGATCTTGATCGAGCCGTCGTCTTCGATATCGATCGAAGCCTTGGTCTCTTCGCAGATCGCGCGGATGGTGGCGCCACCCTTGCCGATGACGTCGCGGATCTTGTCCTGATCGATCTTCATCGCCAGCATGGTCGGTGCGTTGGCCGACAGTTCGCTGCGCGATTGGGCGATGACCTGGTTCATCTGGCCGAGGATGTTCAGGCGCGCTTCCAGCGCCTGCTCCAGCGCCTGCTCCATGATCTCTTCGGTGATGCCCTGGATCTTGATGTCCATCTGCAGCGCGGTGACGCCTTTGGCGGTACCGGCTACCTTGAAGTCCATGTCGCCCAGGTGATCTTCGTCACCGAGGATGTCGGTCAGCACGGCGAATTTCTCACCTTCCAGCACCAGACCCATGGCGATACCGGCAACCGGTGCCTTCATTGGCACACCGGCGTCCATCAGCGCCAGGGAGGCGCCGCACACCGAAGCCATGGAGGAAGAACCGTTGGACTCGGTGATTTCCGACACCACGCGGATGGTGTACGGGAACTCGTCGGCGCTCGGCAGCATGGCGGCAACGCCACGACGGGCGAGACGACCGTGGCCGATTTCGCGGCGGCCAGTGGCGCCCATGCGACCACACTCACCGACCGAGTACGGCGGGAAGTTGTAGTGCAGCATGAAGGGGTCTTTCTTCTCGCCTTCGAGGGTGTCCAGCAGCTGTGCGTCGCGGGCGGTACCGAGGGTGGCAACGACCAGCGCCTGGGTTTCGCCACGGGTGAACAGCGCCGAACCGTGGGTCTTGTCCAGTACACCGACTTCGATGTTCAGGCCACGCACGGTGCGGGTGTCACGACCATCGATACGCGGTTTGCCGTTGACGATGTTCTCGCGCACGGTGCGGTATTCGATTTCGCCGAAGGCGTCTTTGACTTCACCGGCAGTAGGCTGACCTTCTTCGCCGGAGAACTTGGCCACGACCTGATCGCGCAGCTCGCCCAGACGCGCGTAGCGGTCCTGCTTGATGGTGATGGTGTAGGCCTGGGAAATCGCGTCACCGAACTCGCCACGGATGGCGTTCAGCAGTGCGGTGTTTTCCGGCTTCGGCTGCCAGTCCCAGGTCGGCTTGCCGGCTTCGGCAGCCAGCTCGGCGACAGCCTGGATGACCACCTGGAACTCCTCATGGGCAAACAGCACGGCACCCAGCATCTGGTCTTCGGTCAGCTCTTTGGCTTCCGATTCGACCATCAGCACGGCGTCCTTGGTGCCGGCCACGACCATGTCCAGGCTCGAAGCCTTGAGTTGCTCGTAGTTCGGGTTCAGCAGGTAGCCGGTTTCCGGATGGAAGGCGACGCGCGCGGCACCGATCGGGCCGTTGAACGGGATACCGGAGATGGCCAGGGCGGCCGAGGTACCGATCATCGCAGCGATATCCGGATCGGTCTTCTTGCTGGTGGAAACCACGGTGCAGATGACCTGCACTTCGTTCTGGAAACCTTCCGGGAACAGCGGGCGGATCGGACGGTCGATCAGACGCGAGGTCAGGGTTTCCTTCTCGGAAGGACGCGCTTCACGCTTGAAGAAACCACCCGGGATCTTGCCGGCAGCGTAGGTCTTTTCCTGGTAGTGCACGGACAGCGGGAAGAAGCCCTTGCTTGGGTCGGCAGTCTTGGCGCCGGTTACGGCGACCAGCACGCTGACGTCGTCGTCAACGGTGACCAGCACTGCGCCGGAGGCTTGACGGGCGATACGGCCAGTCTCGAGGGTAACGGTCGACTGACCGAACTGGAATTTCTTGATTACCGGGTTCACGGTGTTTTCCTTCTCTTTGTTGCCTTGGGGGAAATTGGAAAGAAGCGCGGGAGTCGGACCCGGTGCATCCCTCGAAAAGCCAAAAGCTGGAAGCCCAGCGCCACGAGGTGAGGATCACTCCCCACTCGCGACGCCGAACTCCCAGCTTCCAACTTGTGCAGCTCGCGTCTATTAACGACGCAGGCCCAGGCGACCGATCAGGGCGCTGTAACGACTGGTGTCTTTACCCTTCAGGTAGTCCAGCAGCTTACGACGCTGGTTAACCATACGGATCAGACCACGACGGCTGTGGTGATCCTTACCGTTGGCCTTGAAGTGGCCTTGCAGCTTGTTGATGTTGGCGGTCAGCAGGGCAACCTGCACTTCCGGGCTACCGGTATCGCCTTCAGCTTGCTTGTAGTCGTTAACGATCTGGGCTTTTTCTTCAACGCTGAGTGCCATGTTGGCTTCCTCTCATCTGGAAACTGCCGAAGCAGTCTCAATAGGCCGGGAATCGCTTCCCGTGTTTTAAAAAGAGGTATGACCGTGCCTACTAACAGCCACCCTCGCAGCACCTGATGACGACGTCGTCAGCATCAGGCTTTCAGCCATCTCGGCCGAACCGTTCGGTGCTATGCACCGGTATAAATCAATCGACGCGGGGCGATACGCCCATCGTCACTCACCTCACCGATGCCGATGAAGCGACCATTGTGATCCTGCACCCGCACCATGCCGAACTTCGGTGCTTCCGGCGCTCGCACCGGCTGCCCTTGCAACCAGTAGAACGCGCTGTGTTCGGAGAACTGCAGCAGCGGCCAGTCCTGCAAGCCGCTGTCGACCGGCTGCAGGAAGCGATCGAGCGCTTCGTTGCCACCTTCGGCATGCGCCGCTTCCAGCTCTTCCAGGGTCACGGTACGGCTCAGGTCGAACGGGCCGGCCTTGGTACGGCGCAACTCGGCGACATGTGCACCGCAGCCGAGCAACTGGCCGAGATCCTCGACCAGCGTACGAATATAGGTGCCTTTGCTGCAATCAACCGCCAGACGGGCCTGCTCGCCTTCGCAGGCCAGCAGTTCCAGGCGCGCAATAGTAACAGAACGCGCTTCGCGCTCCACTACTTCACCCGCACGGGCCAGCTTGTAGAGTGGCTGACCGTCCTTCTTCAACGCCGAGTACATCGGCGGTATCTGTTTGATTTCACCGCGAAAACGCGGCAGTAGTGCCTCGATTTCGGCTCGACCGACGGTCACCGGGCGCCGTTCGATAACATCGCCCTCGGCATCACCAGTGGTGGTGGTGACACCCAACTGAGCGACGGTCTCGTAGCCCTTGTCAGCATCAAGCAGATACTGGGAGAACTTGGTCGCCTCACCGAAACACAGCGGCAACACACCGGTGGCCAACGGGTCGAGGCTACCGGTGTGACCGGCCTTCTCGGCATTGAGCAGCCAACGCACCTTCTGCAGCGCGGCGTTGGAGGTGAAACCGTGCGGCTTGTCGAGCAGGATGATGCCGTCGACCTTGCGGCGAATACGTTTGACCTGCGCCACGCCTTACTCCTTGGAACCCGCGGTGTCGTCGTGCAGACGATCTTCCGCCACGGCACGCTCGATCAGTGCCGACAGGTGAGCACCGCGCTGGACGCTCTCGTCGTAGTGGAAGTGCAGCTGTGGCACGCTGCGCAGCTTCATCGCCTTGCCCAGCTGCATGCGCAGGAAACCGGCTGCGTCGTTGAGTACCTTGAGGCTCTCTTTGATCGCCTCGGCATCATCCTGCCCCATGACGGTGATGAAGACCTTGGCGTGACCGATATCACGACTGACGTCGACTGCGGTGATGGTCACCAGCCCCAGACGCGGATCCTTGACCTCACGCCGGATAAGCTGGGCCAGTTCGCGTTGCATCTGGTCGCCGATACGCTGGGTACGGCTGTAATCTTTGGCCATTTTCTACTTACCTTTACTTCGTCCGCTGTCTGTTCGCCAGCGGACTCAAAAGCGGCAAACGCCCGGCCGCGCGAATGCGGGGCCGGGCGTTGCGTGTTGCGACTCGCGATTACAGGCTGCGAGCCACCTGGACTTTCTCGAACACTTCGATCTTGTCGCCGACCTTGACGTCGTTGTAGCTCTTCACCGCGATACCGCACTCCATGCCGTTACGCACTTCGGCGACGTCGTCCTTGAAGCGACGCAGCGATTCCAGCTCACCTTCGAAGATCACCACGTCTTCACGCAGTACGCGGATCGGACGGTTACGGAAGACAGTGCCTTCGATGACCATGCAACCGGCAACCGCGCCAAACTTCGGCGAACGGAATACGTCACGCACTTCGGCGGTGCCCAGGATGTTCTCGCGAACATCGCTGCCGAGCATACCGGTGAGCGCCTTCTTGACGTCTTCGATGATGTCGTAGATGACGTTGTAGTAGCGCATGTCCAGGCCTTCGGCCTCGACGATCTTGCGCGCACCAGCGTCAGCACGGACGTTGAAGCCGAACAGCACGGCGTTGGAAGCCAGCGCCAGGTTGGCATCGGACTCGGTGATACCACCGACGCCGCCACCGACCACACGCACCTGCACTTCGTCGTTACCCAGGGTGCTGAGCGAGCCTTGCAGGGCTTCCAGAGAACCACGCACATCGGACTTGAGCACGATGTTGAGGGTTTTCTTCTCTTCCTGGCCCATGTTCTCGAAGATGTTTTCCAGCTTGCCGGCGTGAGCACGGGCCAGCTTGACCTCACGGAACTTGCCTTGACGGAACAGGGCAACTTCGCGGGCCTTCTTCTCGTCGGCGACCACGGTCATGTCGTCACCGGCATCCGGCGTACCATCGAGGCCGAGGATCTCGACCGGAATGGACGGACCGGCTTCCTTGATCGACTTGCCGTTCTCGTCAAGCATGGCACGCACGCGGCCATAGTTGACGCCGACCAGGACCATGTCGCCCTGACGCAGGGTACCGTCCTGAACCAGCACGGTGGCCACCGGGCCACGGCCCTTGTCCAGACGCGATTCGACCACCACACCACGACCCGGGGCCGACGGCGTGGCTTTCAGCTCGAGGACTTCAGCCTGCAGCAGTACGGCTTCGAGCAGTTCGTCGATACCGGTACCCATCTTGGCCGACACGTGCACGTAAGGTGCATCGCCGCCCCACTCTTCCGGGATCACGTCGAGAGCGGCAAGGCCGTTCTTGATGTTGTCCGGGTTGGCATCGGGCTTGTCGATCTTGTTCACCGCGACCACGATCGGCACGCCAGCCGCTTTCGCGTGCTGTACGGCTTCCTGGGTCTGCGGCATCACGCCGTCGTCAGCTGCAACGACCAGGATGACGATGTCGGTCGCCTTGGCACCACGCGCACGCATGGCAGTAAACGCAGCGTGACCGGGGGTGTCGAGGAAGGTGACCATGCCACGCTCGGTTTCCACGTGGTAAGCACCGATATGCTGGGTGATGCCACCCGCCTCACCGGAAGCCACCTTGGCGCGACGAATGTAGTCGAGCAGCGAGGTCTTACCGTGGTCGACGTGGCCCATTACGGTCACGACTGGAGCACGGGAGAAGGCTTCACCTTCGAACTTCAGCGACTCGGCCAGGGAATCTTCCAGGGCGGTATCGCTGACCAGCTTGACCTTGTGGCCCAACTCTTCGGCGATCAGCTGGGCAGTTTCCTGATCCAGCACCTGGTTGATGGTGGCCGGGGTGCCCATCTTGAACATGAACTTGATGACTTCGGCAGCCTTGACCGACATCTGCTGAGCCAGATCGCCCACCGTGATGGTTTCGCCAATGGCCACTTCACGCACCACCGGACCGGCCGGAGCCTGGAAGCCATGCTGGTTGCGCTTCTTCATCTTCGACTTGCCGCGGCCACCACGACGGAAACCGTCGCTTTCTTCATCGACGCTACGCGGAGCGACGCGCGGAGCCGGCGCCTTCTCCTTGGTAGCGGGGCGATGCTGGGTGTGCTTGCGATCGCGACGCTCATCTTCATCAGAGCGTGCCTTCTCGGGGCGACGCACTTCCTCTTTCTTGCGCTCGACTTCGACGACCGGAGCGGCAACCAGCGGCTCGCTGACAGGCGTCGGCGCAGCAACTGGTGCAGCGCCATCGGTCGCAGCAGCGGCAGGCTGACGCTTGGCTTCTTCGTCAGCCTTGCGCTTGGCTTCTTCTTCGGCCTTCAGGCGTTCAGCCTCGGCAGCGGCGCGCTGCGCTTCCAGCTCGCGCTGCTTCTCGGCTTCGATCTCTTCCGGGCTGCGCTTGACGAAGGTTTTCTTCTTGCGCACTTCAACACTGATGGTCTTACTGCCAGCAACGCGCAGGGTGCTGGTGGTCTTGCGCTGCAAGGTGATCTTGCGCGGCTCTTCGACCTTGTCGCCGTGACTGCTCTTGAGATGGGCCAGCAGGGCCTGTTTCTCACTATCGGTCACTACTTGTTCGGCACTGTCGTGGGACAGGCCAGCTTCACGCATCTGCTGCAGCAGGCGCTCAACCGGGGTGTCGACCACTGTGGCCAGTTCTTTAACCGTGACTTGCGTCATGCATCTTTCTCCTCGGCCGCAACCGCTTATTCGAACCAATGGGCTCGGGCGGCCATGATCAGCTTGCCGGCACGCTCTTCGTCGATGCCGTCGATGTCGAGCAGGTCGTCAATAGACTGCTCGGCCAGGTCTTCACGGGTAATCACGCCGCGCAGCGCAAGCTCTAGAGCCAGCGCCTTGTCCATGCCTTCCAGTTCCAGCAGATCATCTGCCGGATGGGCATCGGCCAACTTCTCCTCGTTGGCGATCGCCTTGGTCAGCAGACGATCCTTAGCCCGTGCACGCAGCTCATTGACGATCTCCTCGTCGAAGCCATCGATACTGAGCATTTCTTCCATGGGTACGTAGGCAATCTCTTCGAGACTGGTGAAACCCTCTTCGACCAGGACTTGAGCCAGTTCTTCGTCGACTTCCAGCTCGTCGATGAAGGACTGCATGATGTCGCCGGTTTCTGCCTGTTGCTTGGCCTGAATGTCCGCTTCGGTCATCACGTTCAGGGTCCAACCGGTCAACTGACTGGCAAGACGCACGTTCTGACCGCCACGACCAATGGCCTGGGCCAGGTTGTCTTCGCCAACGGCGATGTCCATGGCATGGGCATCTTCATCGACGATGATCGCAGCCACTTCAGCCGGCGACATGGCATTGATGACGAACTGCGCGGGGTTGTCGTCCCACAGCACGATATCGACGCGCTCACCGCCCAGCTCGCCGGAAACGGCCTGGACGCGCGAACCACGCATACCGATGCAGGCACCCTGCGGGTCGATACGCTTGTCCTTGGAGCGTACGGCGATCTTGGCGCGCGAACCCGGATCACGGGAGGCAGCCTTGACGTCGATCAGCCCTTCGGCGATTTCCGGTACTTCGATGCGGAATAGCTCGATCAGCATTTCCGGAGCGGTACGCGACAGGATCAGTTGCGGGCCGCGGTTCTCGGTACGAATTTCCTTGAGCAGAGCACGCAGACGCACACCCACGCGGAAAGTCTCGCGCGGGATGATGTCTTCACGGGCCAGCAGCGCCTCGGCGTTGTTGCCCAGGTCTACGATGACGTTGTCGCGGGTGACCTTCTTCACGGTGCCGGAGATGATCTCACCCAGGCGCTCGCGGTAGGCGTCTACCACCTGAGCACGCTCGGCCTCGCGCACTTTCTGCACGATGACCTGCTTGGCGGTTTGCGCGGCGATGCGACCGAACTCAATGGAATCGACCTTCTCTTCGAGCACGTCACCGATCTTGGCGTTGGCCTCAACGGCCTGCGGCATGTCCTCGGTCACCTGGTAGGCCGGGTCCTCGAATTCGGACTCATCGACCACGGTCCAGCGGCGGAAAGTTTCGTAGCTACCGTTCTGACGGTTGATCGACACACGCAGGTCGACTTCGTCCTCGAAACGTTTCTTGGTGGCGGTTGCCAGAGCCAGCTCCAGCGCCTCGAAAATCACGCTGGCCGGTACACCCTTTTCGTTGGATACCGACTCAACAACCAGCAGTACTTCTTTGCTCATCGTACGCCTCGCCTTTCGCAATCCATTGGTTCTGCACAGCCCGCGTCACGTTCACGCCATTGGCGCTATCTTCGTGAGCTGCCGCGCTACCTTCGCGCCATCTGTGTCGCTTGCGCTGCGCCGACAATCGACAGTCCAGCAGCGCCACAGAATCCGCATCTCAATCAAATCGGGGGATGATATTGGCCTTGTCGATCAGGTCGATCGGCAACAGATACTCGTGGTCATCCACCTGAACTACCACGTCCTGCTCCTCCACACCGCGAAGGAGGCCCTGGAAGTTACGACGCCCGTCGAAAGGCGAACGCAGCTTGATCTTCACCTGCTCACCGGCATGCGTCGCAAACTGTTCGAGGGTGAACAACGGACGATCCATGCCAGGAGAAGAAACTTCCAGTGTGTACTCCGAGGTAATCGGATCCTCGACATCGAGTACACCACTGAGCTGACGGCTGACGATTTCACAATCGTCGATCAGGATGCCATCGGCTTTATCGATATAGACACGCAGCAGCGAATGACGCCCCTGCGACAGGAACTCGATGCCCCAACATTGGTAACCGAGCGCCTCGATTACTGGGGCCAACAAGGCCTGCAACTGTTCTAGCTTGCTCGACACTTAACGGCCCTCGTGCATGCTGTGCAAATAAAAAATGGGCGAAACGCCCATCCCTTCAATCCGCCGTAAATACCAACGGACACTGTCTTTCAGCTAACAAAAAGCCCCTGAAAAGGGGCCTGCTGAAACTGGTTGCGGGGGCAGGATTTGAACCTACGACCTTCGGGTTATGAGCCCGACGAGCTACCAGACTGCTCCACCCCGCGTCAAAGCTGGGCCGGAATTATACGGCTACCCCCTGGCGAGGGTCAACCAAACACTCCAGCAACAAGAAAGCCCGCGAACTGCGGGCTTTCTTGAGTATGGTACCGAGGAGGGGACTCGAACCCCTACAGCCTATGGCCACTACCACCTCAAGGTAGCGTGTCTACCAATTCCACCACCTCGGCAAAACTGTTACTGCTCTGGAGCCTCCGGCACATCCGAAGCATCGGATGCTGGAGCTTGCTCTTCGAGCACCGGCACATCTTCGACAGCCGGTTTTTGTTGAACTTCCAGAACCGCTGGATCTGGCAGACCAACTTGAGTCAGTGCATCAGCTTTTTCTTTAGCAAAGAACGCTAAACCCAAGCTGGTAATGAAAAAAGCCGCGGCGAGTATACCAGTAAACTTACTCAGAAAGGTAGAGGAACCTTGGCTTCCGAATACAGTTGCCGAAGCACCCGAACCGAACGACGCACCTGCGTCAGCGCCTTTACCCTGCTGCAACAGCACCAGCACCACAATACCGATCGCACCCAGCAGGTGCAGAACAACAATGACTGTTTCCAGCATTCTTCAGTTTCCTGCAGCGCGACAGATCGCACCGAATTCATCCGCATTCAGAGAGGCGCCACCCACAAGCCCCCCATCGATATCCTGCATGCCGAACAACTCGGCTGCACTGACGGCCTTCACACTGCCGCCATAAAGAATTCTCAGCCCACTCGCGACACCAGCATCGAGCTGCGCAACTTGCGCACGGATTGCTGCGTGCACTTCCTGAGCCTGCTCGGGCGTAGCGGTCAACCCGGTACCAATGGCCCATACAGGCTCATAGGCCACTACGGCGTTTTTCAGCACATCGACACCCAGCGCGTCGATCACTGCGGCCAACTGGCCACCCACCACACCCAGCGTTTTATTCGCTTCACGTTGCTCGCGGGTCTCCCCCACACAGAGCACGGGAGTCAAACCTGCAGCCTGTACCGCTGCAAACTTGCGCACGACCACTTCGTCACTTTCACCCAGAATCAGGCGACGCTCGGAGTGACCAACAAGCACCAGCTCACAACCGCCGTCGACCAACTGACTAACTGCCAGCTCACCAGTCAAGGCGCCCTGCTCTACTTGTGCCGCACAATCCTGCGCCCCAACCTTCACCGCTTTACCATTCAGGCCTTCGACGACCTGAGCGATATGCAGACTGGAGGGAAACACCGCAACATCGACATCAGCAGGCAGTACCTGCTGACGCACACCTTCGATCAGCTCTGCGACGCTTGCGCGGGTACCGTGCATTTTCCAGTTACCAGCGACCAAGGGGCGACGCATGTTTTACCTCGTCGATCAAAGAGGGCGCAGATGTTACCCAAGAGCACCCTCGGTAGCAAGCGCAATCAAGCACAGACTTCGGCAACAATCTTAGCCAATTCATCGGCATAGCCGCGAACCGAGCTTTCCTCGTCACCTTCGACCATCACCCGCACCAGCGGCTCGGTGCCGGACTTGCGCAGCAGCACTCGACCACGTCCAGCCATGCTCTCGGTCACCCGCGCGCAGGCTTCCTTCACCGACGGATGCTCGAGCGGATCGAGAGCGCCGGAGAATCGCACATTGACCAGCACCTGCGGACACTTCTTCAGATCGCTGCGCGCATCAACCAGGCTCTGACCGCGGCGCTTGAGCGCCATCAAAACCTGCAGGGCCGCAATAATCGCATCGCCAGTCGTGGTGTGCTGGAAGCACACCAGGTGCCCGGAATTCTCGCCACCGAGCTGCCAGTTGCGCGCCAGCAATTCAGCGATCACATAACGATCGCCGACATTGGCGCGAATGAATGGGATGTTCAAATCGGCCAGAGCCAGTTCCAGCCCGAGATTGCTCATCAGCGTGCCGACCACACCACCACGCAGCCGCCCACGCTCCTGCAGATCACGCGCAATGATGAACAACAGCTCATCACCATCGACCACCGCACCATATTGGTCGACCATCAGCACACGATCAGCATCGCCATCGAAGGCGATACCCAGATCAGCCTGCTGTGCGACCACTTCAGCCTGCAACGCGGCAATGTGCGTGGAACCGCAAGCATCATTGATATTGAGACCGTCGGGCTGCGCCGAAATGACTCGAACCTCCGCACCCAGCTCGCGAAACACGCTAGGCGCGACCTTGTAGGCAGCGCCATGGGCGCAATCGATGACGATCTTCAGGCCTTTGAAGCTGGTGCCACTGGGCACACTACCCTTGCAGAACTCGATGTAGCGACCGGAGGCATCGTTGATCCGCGAAGCCTTGCCGATCCCGGCGGACTCCACCACGGTCATCGGCTGATCGAGCAACTCTTCGATCATCGCCTCGACATCGTCCGGAAGCTTGGTGCCTTCGCTGGAAAAGAACTTGATGCCGTTATCGTCATGCGGATTGTGCGAAGCACTGATGACGATACCGGCATCGGCCTGGAAAGTGCGCGTCAGATAGGCAATGGCCGGCGTCGGCATCGGCCCGAGCAGTTGCACGTCCGCACCTGCGGCAGCCAGCCCCGCCTCGAGGGCGGACTCGAACATGTAGCCAGAGATACGCGTGTCCTTACCGATCAGGATGCGGCACTTGCCCTGCTTGCGAAACGCCATGCCAGCCGCCCAACCGAGCTTGAGCATGAAATCCGGAGTAATTGGAAACTGGCCAACGCGACCACGAATACCGTCGGTGCCGAAGTATTTTCTAGCCATAACGCTTTCCTTGTTATTGCGCCGCTTCAACCGCAGCGATCATGCGCACCACGTCCACCGTTTCGGCGACATCGTGCACGCGCAGAATATGTGCGCCTTTGGTCAAGGCCAGAGCAGCCAATGCCAGACTACCGTAGAGGCGACCACCAACCTCGTGACCAAGCACCTTGCCGATCATGCTCTTGCGTGAGACACCAACCAGCAAGGGCCGCCCCAACGCAGAGAGCTCACTCATGCGCTTGAACAGGGCGAGATTGTGCTCCAGGGTCTTGGCAAAACCAAAGCCCGGATCGAGCAGGATCCGCTCAGCGGGAATACCGGCTGTCGCGCAGGCAGCCATGCGCTCGACGAGAAAATCACGCACCTCAGCGACGATATCCGGATACTGCGGATCATCCTGCATGTTGCCGGGCTCGCCGCGCATATGCATCAGACACACCGGCAGACCAGTATCTGCCGCCGCATCCAGAGCACCATCACGTTGCAACGAACGCACATCATTGATCAGCCCCGCGCCCAGCCTTGCACTTTCGCGCATGACTGCGGGCGTCGAGGTATCCACGGAAATGATCACGTCGAGCTGACGGGCGATAGCTTCGACCACCGGCGCAACCCGCTCCAGCTCTTCGGTCGGAGAAACGGCCCGGGCGCCTGGGCGGGTGGACTCACCGCCGATATCGATCAGCGTCGCACCTGCGGCGACCATCTGCTCGGCGTGACGCAGCGCAGCATCGCGCGCCGTAAAGCGCCCACCATCGGAGAAAGAATCAGGAGTGACATTGAGGATGCCCATCACCTGCGGACGGGACAAATCAAGAAGCCGGCTACCACAGGGTAGCCGGCTCAGGTGTTGCACTTGAGACATATGAAACCTTAGTGCTCGGCCGCCGGCCCACCAATGGGCTTTTCAGAACGATCTGGCTCGTCGACCTTGGCCTGCGGAGCACCGGAGTCACCGCCACCATCCCAGCCGCGTGGCTCACGAGGCTCGCGACCATTCATGATGTCGTCGATCTGCTCGGCGTCGATGGTTTCGTACTTCATCAGCGCTTCGGCCATTGCATCGAGCTTGTCACGGTTCTCTACCAGCAGTTTCTTGGCCGTGGCGTAGCATTCATCGATGATGCGACGCACTTCCTCGTCGATCTGCTTGGCAGTCTCGCCGGAAACGTTGCTGGCCTGGCTGCCCATGCTACGACCGAGGAAGACTTCACCCTCTTCTTCCGCATACATCAGCGGGCCCAGCTTCTCCGACAACCCCCACTTGGTGACCATGTTCTTGGCCAACTGCGTGGCACGCATGATGTCGTTGGAGGCGCCGGTGGTAACGCCATCGAAACCCAGGGTCATTTCTTCGGCAATACGACCACCGAACAGCGAGCAGATCTGACTGGTCAGCGCGCGCTTGCTCAAGCTGTAGCGATCCTCTTCCGGCAGGAACATGGTCACGCCCAGAGCACGACCACGCGGAATGATGGACACCTTGTAGACCGGATCATGCTCGGGCACCAGACGACCAACGATGGCGTGGCCCGCCTCGTGGAACGCGGTGTTGAGCTTCTCCTTGTCGGACATGACCATGGTCTTGCGCTCGGCGCCCATCATGATCTTGTCCTTGGCCAGCTCGAATTCCTTCATTTCCACCACGCGCTTGCCGGCGCGGGCGGCGAACAGCGAGGCCTCGTTGACCAGGTTGGCCAGGTCGGCGCCGGAGAAGCCCGGGGTGCCGCGGGCGATCACCGCCGGCTGCACGTCGTCGCTCATCGGCACCTTGCGCATGTGCACCTTCAGAATTTGCTCGCGACCACGAATATCCGGCAGACCAACGACCACCTGGCGGTCGAAGCGGCCAGGACGCAGCAGCGCAGGGTCGAGAACGTCTGGACGGTTGGTGGCAGCGATGACGATGATGCCGTCATTCATCTCGAAACCATCCATCTCCACCAGCAACTGGTTGAGGGTCTGCTCACGCTCGTCGTGACCGCCGCCCATGCCGGCGCCACGATGGCGACCCACGGCGTCGATCTCGTCGATGAAGATAATGCACGGCGCGTGCTTCTTGGCCTGATCGAACATGTCGCGAACACGGCTGGCACCAACACCGACGAACATCTCAACGAAGTCGGAACCGGAAATGGTGAAGAACGGCACTTTCGCCTCGCCGGCCACGGCTTTGGCGAGCAAGGTCTTGCCGGTACCCGGCGAGCCAACCATCAGTACGCCACGCGGGATGCGACCGCCCAGGCGCTGGAACTTGCCCGGATCGCGGAGGAATTCCACCAGTTCGCTGACTTCTTCCTTGGCCTCGTCGCAACCGGCGACATCGGCGAAGGTGGTCTTGACCTGATCTTCGGAGAGCAGACGCGCCTTGGACTTGCCGAAGCTCATCGGCCCGCCCTTGCCACCAGCACCGCCCTGCATCTGGCGCATGAAGAACATGAATACGGCGATGATCACCAGAATCGGGAAGCTGGCGACCAGCAACTGAGTCCAGATGCTCTGCTGCTCAGGCTGCTTGCCTTCGATAACCACGTTGTTATCCAGCAGATCGCCGATCAGGCCTTCGTCCTGAATAGCCGGGCGAATGGTCTTGAAGCCCTCACCATCGGTACGCTTGCCGGAGATCACGTAACCATCGACGGTAACGCGCTCAACGCGCCCTTCCTTCACCTGCTCGATGAATTGCGAGTAGCTCAGGGTCTGCGGCTCGCTCGGACTGGAGAAGTTGTTCATCACGGTAACCAGCACCGCCGCGATGATCAGCCACAGGATCAGATTCTTTGCCATGTCGTTCAATTAGCTACCCTCTGAAGCAGGCCTCGTGGCGAAGCGGGCTTCCCATGACGACCAATGATATACCGACTAACTTACACCAAACGCCCGCGTCCCGCAGGCACCGTCTGTAACCCTTTATGAGGTTTCTGCGACTGAGACCGACAGGGCGGACACCAGTTTCAACTCACATCCCGCGAAAACCGCGCGCCAACAGATATTGCTCACGGGAGCGATCGCGTGAGGACAGCGGCTTGCGCATCTGCACCTTGTCGAACGTCTCGCGCACCTGCTTGTGGTAAGCGTCGAAACCTTCACCCTGGAAAATCTTGATCAGAAAATCGCCACCTGGACGCAAGACACGCCCGGCCAGATCCAGCGCCAGCTCGCACAGATACATCGCACGCGCCTGATCGGCGGTTCTTACCCCACTCATATTGGGGGCCATATCGGAAATAACAAGGTCCACCGGATTTTCGCCGATGGCCTCGAGAATCTGCGCGAAGACCGCGTCATCGGTGAAATCACCCTGAATGAAGGTGACATCAGGAATGCTGTCCATCTCCAGGATATCGGAGGCGATCAGCCGCCCTTTGTCGCCGATCACTCGACTGGTGACCTGCGACCAGCCACCTGGCGCGGCGCCAAGATCGACCACGGTCATGCCCGGGCGCAGGATGCGATCCTTCTCCTGGATCTCCAGCAACTTGTAGCTGGCGCGCGAACGATAGCCGTCTTTCTGCGCCATCTTCACGTAGGGATCATCGAAATGTTCTTTCAGCCAACGCTGGCTGGTCTTGGAACGTGCCACTGAAACCTCTGACTCAACGGGTCATGAATAACTGCGCGGGCTCGGGTAAGATAGGCGCCGTTTTCCAGACCGAATTAGGTACTAACGATTATGCCGCTCACTCAAGAGCAGAAGAAACAATTCAAATCTATCGGCCACCACCTGAAACCTGTATTGATCGTGGCTGACAATGGTTTGACCGAGGGCGTGCTGGCCGAACTGGACCGCGCCCTGAACGATCACGAGCTGATCAAGGTACAGCTGCGCCTCACCGAACGCGAGGATCGCCAGGCCGCCATTGTAGCCCTGTGCGAAAACGGACGCGCTGAACTGGTCCAGTCGATTGGCAAGGTCGCCCTGCTCTACCGCAAGAACCCCAAGCCGAATCGCAACCTGTCCAACGTTATTCGTTACCAGGGTTGACGGCTAAGTGCAGCGCCTGCCCGCTCGACGTCAGGCGCCGCGCAATTTACCTGGGACCGGTTGCAGCACCAGCAACAGACCGCAAAAGGCCATCACCAAGTAACTGAAACGCAGCCAGCGCTCGGCATCGGGCCAGTAACGCAGCACAGCGAAGTAGCTCAGGGCCATGGCCGCAACGGTCAGCAGTAGTTGCCCACGTATATCCCGCAACAGACTCGACAGACCTTCACTGCGCAGCAAGGCAAAAGCCTGCAGCGCAACGCATACCGCTGTCAGACCGACCAGTAGCGGCACCAGCCGCGTGGCTATCTCCTGCACCAGCAGAGGCGCCAGACCGCTTTGGCCGATGGCCGGCAGAATGACGAACTGCAACAACCACAAGCCGCCCACCCAGAGGGTCTGGGCCAGCTGCCAACTGACGGCAGCCGCCCGAGACGGTTGTTGCGGTTTAGATATGACGGACTTCGACAATCTCGTACTCGATCAGGCCACTGGGAGTCTGCACCGCAACCACATCGCCTTCATTCTTGCCAATCAAGGCACGGGCGATAGGCGAGCCGACGGAAATCTTGCCCTGCTTGATGTCGGCTTCGTCCTCGCCAACGATCTGGTAGGTCACGCTTTCGTCTGTCTCGACGTTGGCGATTTCCACCGTGGTGCCGAAGATCACCTTGCCGGTGTGCTCGATGGTGGTGACATCGATGATCACCGCGTTCTGCAGACGACCTTCGATATCACGCACACGCGCTTCGACCATGCCCTGCTGCTCACGCGCGGCGTGGTACTCGGCGTTTTCCTTGAGATCACCCAGCTCGCGGGCTTCACCGATGTCCTGACTGAGTTTCGGGCGAACCACCTTGGTCAGGTGCGCCAGCTCTTCTTCCAGGGCGCGAGCGCCCTGAACGGTCATTGGATATTTGATCATGCCTTGATTCCTGCATGCAGATCCTGCAGCCGGCGCACAGTCTTCTCCGGGCCGAACTTGAGCGCTTCACAGACCGCCTGACCAGCCGCGATGGTGGTGGTGCAGTAGATCTTGTGCTGCAGGGCGTTACGACGGATCGAGTAGGAGTCAGCGATGGACTGACGCCCCTCGGTGGTATTGATGATCAGGGTGACCTCATCATTCTTGATCATGTCGACGACATGCGGACGGCCTTCAGTCACCTTGTTCACTCGACGAACTGGCAGACCAGCAGCCTCGATCACCTTGGCGGTGCCGGCAGTGGCAACCACTTCAAAGCCCAGCGCGATTAGATCACGGGCGACCTGAACGGCTTCCGGCTTGTCATCTTCACGCACGCTGATGAACGCGCAACCGGAGTTCGGCAGGATCTCGCTGGCGCCCAGCTGGGCCTTGGCGAAGGCTTCGCCGAAGGTATCACCGACACCCATGACTTCACCGGTGGACTTCATCTCCGGGCCGAGGATCGGGTCGACGCCTGGGAACTTGGCGAAGGGGAATACCGCTTCCTTGACGCTGAAGAACGGCGGGATGATTTCCTTGCTGTAGCCGGCCTCGGCCAGGCTCTTGCCAGCCATGACGCGCGCAGCCACCTTGGCCAGCGACTCGCCGACGCACTTGGAGACGAACGGCACGGTACGCGAGGCGCGCGGGTTCACCTCGATGACGTAGATGTCCTCGCCCTGCACGGCCATCTGTACGTTCATCAGACCAACCACGCCGAGCTCCAGGGCCATTTTCTTGACCTGGTCGCGGATCTCGTCCTGGATGTGCATCGGCAGCGAGTACGGCGGCAGCGAGCAGGCGGAGTCACCAGAGTGCACACCGGCCTGTTCGATGTGCTGCATGATCGCGCCGATCACCACGGTTTCGCCGTCGCACACCGCATCCACGTCCACTTCGATGGCGCAGTTGAGGAAGCGATCGAGCAGCACCGGGCTGTCGTTGGAGACTTTCACCGCTTCGCGCATGTAGCGCTTGAGTTCTTCTTCCTGGTAGACGATTTCCATCGCCCGGCCGCCCAGTACGTAGGACGGACGCACCACCATCGGGTAACCGATGTTCTTCGACAGGGCCAGGGCTTCGTCTTCGCTGCGCGCAGTGGCGTTGGCCGGCTGACGCAGGTTCAGGCGCTGCACCATCTGCTGGAAGCGCTCGCGGTCTTCGGCGCGGTCGATGGCCTCAGGGCTGGTGCCGATGATCGGCACGCCTGCTTCTTCCAGCGCGCGGCAGATCTTCAGCGGGGTTTGGCCGCCGTACTGGACGATGACGCCTTTCGGCTGCTCGACACGGACGATTTCCAGCACGTCTTCCAGGGTCACTGGCTCGAAGTAGAGGCGATCGGAGGTGTCGTAGTCGGTGGAGACAGTTTCCGGGTTGCAGTTGACCATGATGGTCTCGTAACCGTCTTCACGCATGGCCAGCGCGGCGTGCACGCAGCAGTAGTCGAACTCGATGCCTTGGCCGATACGGTTGGGGCCGCCCCCGAGAATCATGATCTTCTCACGGCTCGACGGATTGGCCTCGCACTCTTCCTCGTAGGTCGAGTACATGTAGGCGGTGTCGGTGGCGAACTCGGCGGCGCAGGTGTCCACGCGCTTGTACACCGGCAGCACCTTGAGCTTGTGGCGATGGGCGCGCAGGCTCTTCTCGGACACACCCAGCAGCTTGGCCAGGCGCGCATCGGAGAAGCCCTTGCGCTTGAGCTTGAACATCAGGTCGCGGTCGATGGCCGACAGACCAAGGGTCTCCACAGTCGCCTCGTCCTTGATCAGATCTTCGATCTGCACCAGGAACCACTCGTCGATACGGGTCAGCTCGAACACTTCGGCGACGGTCTTGCCGGCGCGGAAGGCATCGGCCACGTACCAGATGCGGTCGGCGCTGGGCACGGTCAGCTCGCGACGCAGAGTGCTTTCAGCCTCCGGGTCATTCAGGTCGAGCTTCGGATCGAAGCCGGCAACGCCCACTTCCAGACCGCGCAGGGCTTTCTGCATGGACTCCTGGAAGGTACGGCCGATGGCCATGACTTCGCCCACGGACTTCATCTGGGTGGTCAGGCGGGCGTCGGCTTTCGGGAATTTCTCGAAGGCGAAGCGCGGCACCTTGGTCACTACATAGTCGATGGCCGGTTCGAACGACGCCGGGGTACGCCCGCCGGTGATGTCGTTGGACAGCTCATCGAGGGTGTAGCCGACAGCCAGCTTGGCGGCGATCTTGGCGATCGGGAAGCCAGTGGCCTTGGAGGCCAGAGCCGAGCTGCGCGATACACGCGGGTTCATCTCGATGACGACCATGCGCCCGGTGTTCGGGCAGATGCCGAACTGCACGTTGGAGCCGCCGGTCTCCACGCCGATCTCGCGCAGCACTGCCAGCGAGGCGTTACGCAGGATCTGGTATTCCTTGTCGGTCAGGGTCTGGGCCGGCGCGACGGTGATCGAGTCACCGGTGTGCACACCCATCGGGTCGAAGTTCTCGATGGAGCAGACGATGATGCAGTTGTCCTTCTTGTCACGGACCACCTCCATCTCGTATTCCTTCCAGCCGATCAGCGACTCGTCGATCAGCAGTTCGCTGGTCGGCGACAGGTCGAGACCGCGGGCGCAGATTTCCTCGAACTCTTCACGGTTGTAGGCGATGCCGCCACCGGTACCGCCCATGGTGAAGGACGGACGGATGATGCACGGGAAGCCAACCTTCTCCAGCACGCCGTACGCTTCTTCCATGTTGTGGGCGATGCCGGAAACTGGGCAGGCCAGGCCGATGTCCTTCATCGCCTTGTCGAAGCGCGAACGGTCTTCGGCCTTGTCGATGGTGTCGGCATTGGCACCGATCATCTCGACGCCGAACTTCTCCAGCACGCCGTGCTTTTCCAGGTCCAGCGCGCAGTTCAGCGCGGTCTGGCCACCCATGGTCGGCAGCAGGGCGTCCGGGCGTTCCTTCTCGATGATCTTGGCCACAGTGGCCCACTTGATCGGCTCGATATAGGTGGCGTCAGCCATCGACGGGTCGGTCATGATGGTGGCCGGGTTGGAGTTCACCAGGATGACGCGGAAACCTTCTTCCTTCAGCGCCTTGCACGCCTGAGCGCCGGAGTAGTCGAACTCGCAGGCCTGGCCGATGACGATGGGGCCGGCGCCGAGGATCAGGATACTTTTGATGTCTGTACGTTTTGGCATTTTTTCTCTCTCGAATCCGTAGGTCAGTCGGCGGGCTTAGCGGCGCTTGGCCATGGCTTCGATGAAGCGGTCGAACAGTGGCGCCACGTCGTGCGGCCCTGGGCTCGCCTCGGGGTGCCCTTGGAAGCTGAAGGCGTCCTTGTCGGTGCGCTCGATGCCCTGCAGGGTGCCATCGAACAGCGACTTGTGGATCGCACGCAGGTTGCCCGGCAGGCTGCTTTCGTCCACAGCGAAACCGTGGTTCTGGCTGGTGATCATCACCACACCGCTGTCGAGATCCTGTACCGGGTGGTTGGCACCGTGGTGGCCATGACCCATTTTCAGGGTCTTGGCGCCGGAGGCCAGAGCCAGCAGTTGGTGGCCGAGGCAGATGCCGAATACCGGAATATCGGTTTCCAGAACGTCCTTGATCGCCTGGATCGCGTAGTCGCACGGCTCGGGATCGCCAGGACCGTTGGAGAGAAACACGCCATCAGGATTGAGCGCCAGCACGTCGCTGGCCGGAGTTTGTGCCGGCACCACGGTCAGGCGGCAGCCACGCTCGACCAGCATGCGCAGGATGTTCAGCTTCACGCCGTAGTCATAGGCGACCACGTGGTAAGGCAGCTCGCTGGCCGGAATTTCCGGGTGGCTGTCGTCCTTCAGATTCCAGGTGCTTTCGCGCCACTCGTAGCGCTCGGTGCAGCTGACTACCTTGGCCAGGTCCATGCCCTTGAGGCCCGGGAAGCTGCGTGCCAGCTCCAGTGCTTTCTCTTCGGTGGCGTCGTCACCTACCAGGATGCAGCCATTCTGCGAACCCTTTTCGCGCAGGATACGGGTCAGGCGGCGAGTATCGATACCGGCGATGGCGACGGTGCCGTTGGCTTTCAGGTACTCGTCCAGCGGCTGCTTGTCGCGCCAGTTGCTGGAAATCAGCGGCAGGTCGCGAATGATCAGGCCAGCGGCCCAGACGCGGTTGGACTCGGCATCTTCCGGCGTGGTACCGGTATTGCCGATGTGCGGGTAAGTCAGGGTAACGATCTGCTGGGCATAGGATGGATCGGTAAGGATTTCCTGATAGCCGGTCATGGCGGTGTTGAACACCACCTCTCCGATCGTCTGGCCATCGGCCCCGATGGAATCGCCGCGAAAAATGCTGCCGTCAGCAAGGGCCAAAATGGCAGGTTTGGGGGCTGGCTTAGTCAAGAAGACCTCCGTCTCGATCAAGGCTTGAAGCAAACGCAGGTTGTAAAAAAGCGGGATGACGTGTGAAGGTCATCCCGCTTTTTTATTTGAGCCATTCTGCGTAACTTTTAGTGGACACACTAAAACAGGAAGCTTACAGGAAAACCCTTTTTCGGTCCACCCGGTAAGACGCCTCAGTCACACATTCACATCAACGCAAGCCCAACACGTCCTGCATGTCGTACAAGGCGGGCGAACGCTGCTGCAGCCACAAGGCCGAACGCACTGCGCCCTTGGCGAAAGTCATGCGGCTGGAGGCCTTGTGGGTGATCTCGACACGCTCGCCATCGGCGGCGAACAGCACGGTGTGATCACCCACCACGTCACCGGCACGCACGGTGGCGAAGCCTATGGTTTCACGCTCACGGGCGCCGGTCTGACCTTCGCGGCCATACACGGCGACTTTCTGCAGATCACGCCCCAGTGCATCGGCCACCACTTCGCCCATGCGCAGTGCGGTACCGGACGGTGCGTCGACCTTGTGCCGATGGTGGGCTTCGATGATTTCGATGTCCACGTCGTCACCCAGCACGCGAGCAGCGGTATCCAGCAGTTTCAGGCACAGGTTGACGCCGACACTGAAGTTGGCGGCAAAGACGATGGGGATCTGCTTGGCCGCTTCGCTCAGTTGCTGTTTCTCTTCCACGGTGAAACCGGTGGTACCGATGACCATGGCCTTGCCCGCCTGGCGGCAGACTTCCAGGTTCTTCAGGGTCACCGACGGATGGGTGAAGTCGATCAGCACGTCAAAATCGTCGACCACTGCGGCCAGATCACCCGCCAGGGTCACGCCAATCTTGCCCAAGCCGACCAGTTCACCGGCATCGGCACCGATCAGGCTGCTGTCGGCGCGGTCGATGGCGGCGCTGAGCTTGGCGCCCTCGGCCTGACTCACGGCCTCGATCAGGGTTTTGCCCATACGCCCGGCGGCGCCCATCACTGCAATACGTTGCATACATCAGCTCCAAGCTGTCGCCCCGACATCACCGGGGCGCTTTGGGGTTAAACGTCGCCGAAGAAGCGCTTCACACCCTCAAACCAGCCACTGGCCTTGGGTGAGTGGGAATCGTCGCCCTGCAGCGACTTGCGAAACTCTTCGAGCAGTTCGCGCTGACGCTTGTTCAGGTTGACCGGCGTTTCCACCGCGACCCGGCACATCAGATCGCCAGCCGCACCGCCGCGCACCGGGGCCACGCCCTTGCCACGCAGACGGAACAGCTTGCCGGTCTGGGTACCTTCGGGGATCTTCAGCTTGACCCGGCCATCGAGGGTCGGCACTTCCAGTTCGCCACCCAGCGCCGCATCGGCAAAGCTGATCGGCACTTCGCAGTACAGATGCTTACCATCACGCTGGAAGATCGCATGTTCACGGACGTTGACCACCACGTAGAGGTCACCGGCCGGGCCGCCATGCGTACCGGCCTCGCCCTCGCCGGACAGGCGAATGCGGTCACCGGTATCGACACCTGGCGGCACCTTGACCGACAGTGTTTTGCTCTCTTCCACGCGACCCTGCCCGTGACAGCTGCCGCAAGGGTCAGTGATCATCTTGCCGCTGCCATGGCAGCGCGGGCAGGTCTGCTGCACGGAGAAGAAGCCCTGCTGCATGCGCACCTGACCGATGCCACCACAAGTGGTACAGGTGACCGGGCTGGTGCCCTTCTTGGCGCCTGAGCCATCGCAGGTCTTGCAGCCGACCAGGGTCGGCACGCGGATGGTCACGGTGGTACCGCGTACCGCTTCTTCCAGATCCAGCTCGAGGGTGTAGCGCAGATCCGAGCCGCGCTGGGCACCGCCACGCGAGCCGCCGCGAGCACCGCCGAAGAAGTCGCTGAACACATCACCGAAGATATCGGAGAAGTTGGCGCCGCCGAAACCAGCACCACCGCCGCCACCCATCTGCGGGTCGACCCCAGCGTGGCCGTATTGGTCGTAGGCCGAACGCTTGGCCGCGTCAGAAAGTACTTCGTAGGCCTCGTTGGCCTCCTTGAATTTCTCTTCGGCGTCTTTGTCGTCCGGGTTGCGGTCCGGGTGATATTTCATCGCCAGGCGCCGGTAGGCCTTCTTCAGCTCGGCTTCGCTAGCGCCGCGCTCGACCCCCAGGATCTCGTAATAATCACGTTTTGCCATAGTTGTGCTGCACTCTCAGATTCGTGAGTTCCAGATACGCCGACGCGGGAGAAGGCTCCCGCGCGGCGAATCCTGCCCGTCGCGAGCGACGGTGGAGCGTAAAGAAGAGGCGGCCCGCCGAGCAGGCCGCATCCCTTACTTGTTCTCCTTGACCTCTTCGAACTCAGCGTCGACCACGTCGTCACCGGCATCCTTGGCATCGCCAGCATCAGCCTGGGCGGCACCGCCCTGCGGCTGCTCGGCATACATCTTCTGCGCCAGCGGCGTGGTGGCTTCGGACAGTGCGTTCATCTTGGCCTCGATGGCGGCCTTGTCGTCGCCTTTCACGGCCACTTCCAATTCGCCAATGGCTTTCTCGATGGCCGCTTTCTCGTCGGCAGTCGCCTTGTCGCCCGCTTCGGTGAGCATCTTGCGGGTGGCGTGCACCAGCTGATCGCCCTGGTTACGTGCCGTGGCCAGCTCTTCGAACTTGCGGTCTTCCTCGGCGTTGGCCTCGGCGTCACGCACCATACGCTCGATTTCGTCATCGGACAGGCCGGAGTTGGCCTTGATCACGATGGACTGCTGCTTGCCGGTGGCCTTGTCCTTGGCGGACACGTGCAGGATGCCATTGGCGTCGATGTCGAAGGTCACTTCGATCTGCGGCACGCCACGCGGAGCCGGCGGAATCTCGGCCAGGTCGAACTTGCCCAGCGACTTGTTCTGTGCGGCCTGCTTGCGCTCACCCTGCAGCACGTGAATGGTCACGGCGCTCTGGTTGTCATCGGCAGTGGAGAACACCTGCGACTTCTTGGTCGGGATGGTGGTGTTCTTCTCGATCAGCGCAGTCATCACGCCACCCATGGTTTCGATACCCAGGGTCAGCGGGGACACATCCAGCAGCAGTACGTCCTTGACGTCACCGGCCAGAACGGCGCCCTGAATGGCAGCCCCCATGGCAACAGCCTCGTCCGGGTTGACGTCCTTGCGTGCTTCTCTGCCGAAGAACTCGGTCACCAGCTTCTGTACCAGCGGCATGCGGGTCTGACCGCCGACCAGAATCACGTCGTTGATCGAACCGACATCAACACCGGCATCCTTCAACGCGATACGGCAAGGCTCGATGGTGCGTTGCACCAGATCCTCGACCAGCGACTCCAGCTTGGAGCGGGAGATCTTCACGTTCAGGTGCTTCGGACCGGTGGCATCTGCGGTGATGTACGGCAGGTTGACGTCGGTCTGCTGGCTCGAGGACAGCTCGATCTTGGCCTTCTCGGCAGCTTCCTTGAGGCGCTGCATGGCCAGCGGATCGCCCTTGAGGTTCATGCCGGTTTCTTTCTTGAATTCGTCGACGAGGTAGTCGATCAGACGAATATCGAAGTCTTCACCACCGAGGAAAGTGTCACCGTTGGTGGCCAACACCTCGAACTGGTGCTCGCCATCAACTTCGGCGATCTCGATAACGGAAACGTCGAAGGTACCACCACCCAGGTCATAGACGATCACGGTGTGGTCGCCCTTGGCCTTGTCCATGCCATAGGCCAGCGCAGCCGCAGTCGGCTCGTTGATGATGCGCTTGACGTCCAGACCGGCGATGCGACCAGCATCCTTGGTGGCCTGACGCTGGCTGTCGTTGAAGTAGGCCGGAACGGTGATCACAGCTTCGGTGACTGTCTCGCCCAGGTAGTCCTCGGCGGTCTTCTTCATCTTCTTGAGAATTTCAGCCGAGATTTGCGGCGGCGCCATCTTCTGGCCGTTCACTTCAACCCAGGCGTCACCGTTGTCAGCCTTGGCGATCTTGTACGGCACCATCTGAATGTCTTTCTGCACGACTTCTTCGTCGAAACGACGACCGATCAGACGCTTCACCGCATACAGGGTGTTGTGCGGGTTGGTCACGGCCTGACGCTTGGCCGACTGTCCCACGAGGATTTCACCGTCGTTGGCATAAGCGATGATCGACGGCGTGGTACGAGCGCCTTCGGCGTTCTCGATTACCTTGACGTTGCCATTTTCCAGAATGGAGACACAGGAGTTGGTGGTCCCCAGGTCGATACCGATAATTTTGCCCATGAATGTTCTCCCGAAACTTTGATTTTTCCGTCGCCTCGTTTTTCAGGCGCCGGCAGCACTAAAACGCTTGACTTAAAAATGGGGTCGTTACTGCTGATTTCAAGCCTGCTCGTCGATACTCGGCGGCGGCGTGGTTGGTGCCTTGCTGACCACGACCATGGCCGGGCGCAGCAGGCGACCGTTGAGCAGATAGCCCTTCTGGAACACCTTGAGCACAGAATTCGGCTCGGCGTGAATGCTCTCTTCCATGGCCATGGCCTGGTGATGCTCCGGGTTGAACGGCGCACCATGCGGGTCGATGGCTTCCAGGTTGTAGCGAGCCAGGGTGTCGTGGAACAGCTTGAGGGTCAGTTGCATGCCCTCACGCACGGCCTTGATCGACACATCGTCAGGGCTGGACAGCTCCAGACCGCGCTCCAGACTGTCGATTACCGGCAGCAGATCGCCAGCGAACTTTTCCAGCGCAAATTTGTGTGCCTTCTCTACGTCCTGCTCCGCGCGACGACGCACGTTCTGCAGGTCGGCAGCCATGCGCAGCGACTGATCCTGTGCAGCGGCCAGTTGCTCTTCCAGCGTTTGCAGGCGAGCAGCCAGGTCGTCACCAGGCGCCACAGCTTCTGCCGCCTGCGCCTCGGGATTCTGCGTATCCAGGGTCTGTTCGTCAGCCATGCCTTTCTCCTCTCGAAAAAACTGGCGCGATACCGACTCGCGCTCCTGCCGCCTATATGGAGTCAATTCCACAGCTTTCAAGGGGCAATAGGGAGGATTGCCAGAGAAAGAAAAAACACTGTATAAATAACCAGACATCAATTCGGGAGCGTTCGCCATGCTGGTGCACCTGTCCATTCACAACTACGCCATCGTCGACCACCTGGATCTCGAGCTGGATGCCGGCATGAGCGCCATCAGCGGCGAGACCGGTGCCGGCAAGTCGATCATGCTCGACGCCCTCGGCCTGTGCCTGGGTGATCGCGCCGACAGCGGCGTGGTACGCCCAGGCGCAGACAAGGCTGACATTCTCGCCAGCTTCGACCTGGTGGACATTCCCGAAGCCCGCACCTGGCTCGCCGAACGGGATCTGGACAACGACGGCCCGTGCATCCTGCGCCGGGTGATCACCGCCGAAGGCCGCTCGCGCGGCTATATCAACGGCAGCCCCTGTCCGCAGGCCGACCTCAAGGCACTTGGCGAGCTGATCATCGATATCCACAGCCAGCACGAGCATCAGTCGCTGCTCAAGACCGACACCCATCGCCGCCTGCTCGATGAATACGCCGGCAGCCAGGACCTCGCGCGCCAGGTGCAACTCGCCGCGCAGCGCTGGAAGCAGACACGCAACGAGCTGGAGCGCATCTCCAGCCAGGGTGACGAACAGCGCGCCCGCCACCAGCTGCTCAGCTATCAACTGGAAGAGCTGGAAAATCTGGCGCTGGGCGACAACGAACTGGAACAGCTGGAACAGGAGCACAAGGCGCTGAGCAACGCTGAAGCGCTACTCGCGGCCTGTCGCCAGGTGCTCGATCTGTGCAGCGAGAGCGATGCCGGCAACGTGCTGTCCGCGCTGACCGCCAGCCTCAACCGCCTGGGCGCCTTTGGCGGCCAGGGCGGTGCCTTGAACGAAGCCAGCAACCTGCTGGCCAGTGCGCAGATCCAGGTCGAAGAAGCAGTCGGCGAGCTGAATCGCTTCCTCGATCACTTCGACGCCGACCCGGAGCGTCAACAGTTTCTCGAAGAGCGCCTGGACACCATCTACACCCTGGCACGCAAGCATCGCATCCAACCCACCGAGCTGGCCGCCTTGCAGCAACAGTTGTTCGAAGAGCTTGAAGGCCTGAATGCCGACGACCAGGCCAGTGAACGCCTGGCCGAAGAGCTGGCCGCCTATGAGCGCCATTACCAGGAGAAAGCCGCCGAACTCAGCACACTGCGCAGTAATGCTGCCGAGCGCCTTGCTGCTGCAGTAGAGCAGGAAATGCAGGCGCTGGGCATGCCTGGCGGCCGCTTCAACATCCAGCTCCAGGCCATGAGCAGCGAAGAACCACATGCCAGTGGCCTGGAAATGGTGGAGTTCCTGGTCAGCGCCAACCCCGGCCAGCCGCTACGCGGCCTGGCCAAGGTGGCCTCCGGTGGCGAGCTGTCACGTATCAGCCTGGCGATCCAGGTGATCACCGCGCAGACCTCGCGTGTACCGACCCTGGTATTCGACGAAGTGGACGTCGGTATCGGCGGCCCCACAGCAGAGGTGGTCGGCCAACTCCTGCGCCGCCTGGGCGAGCGCGGTCAGGTGCTATGCGTCACACACCTGCCGCAAGTCGCCGCGCAGGGCCATCAACATCTGTTCGTGCACAAGCGTCGCGGCGAAGATGCCACGTCTACCGCCGTGAGCAAGCTGGACGAGAGCGGCCGCGTCGAGGAAATAGCCCGCATGCTCGGTGGCGTCGACCTGACCGAGGAATCCCTGGCTCACGCGCGCAAGATGGTCACCAGCGCTCAGGCTGCCTGAAGCAGCCTAGCGCGGATGCAATCCGGAGGGCTCCCGGATTGCATCCGCGCCATGACAAAGCAAAAAGGCGACCCGAGGGTCGCCTTTCTGATTGCCGCAGAAGAATCAGCTCTTCTTGCGTACGTACAGCACCAGATTGTGGTCGACCAGCTCGAAACCGTGCTCCTTGACGATCTCCTTCTGGCGCTTCTCGATCTCGGCGTCGAAGAACTCGATCACCTCACCCGAGTCGACGCAGACCATATGGTCGTGATGGCCGCTGTCAGCCAACTCGAACACGGCATGGCCGCCATCGAAGTTGTGACGCACCACCAGGCCGGCCGCTTCGAACTGAGTCAGTACGCGGTATACGGTGGCCAGGCCAACGTCCTCGCCCGCCTCCATCAGAGCCTTGTAGACATCCTCCGCACTCATGTGGCGGTGCTCGGCGTTGTCGAGCATTTGCAGGATTTTGACTCGTGGCAGAGTCACCTTCAGTCCAGCTTTGCGCAGTTCGTTATTTTCAACCATGGTCTGCTTTCTCATGGATGCTGCTTCGCAGCACCCTTCAATACGGGTATGATCCGGGGTTCAAGTTGCCCAAGATAGTGGAAGTCACCCTCCGATGCAAAAAACCAAGCTCTTGCTGACCAGCCTGTCGCTGACCGGGCTCTTCGCACTCGCCGGTTGTTCATTCCCCGGGGTTTACAAGATCGACATTCAACAGGGCAATGTCGTGACACAGGACATGATAGACCAGCTACGCCCGGGAATGACCCGACGCCAAGTGCGGTTTATCATGGGCAACCCGTTGATCACCGACACCTTCCATGCCGATCGCTGGGATTATCTGTACAGCATCCAGCCTGGCGGCGGTCAGCGCCTGCAGGAACGCGTCAGCCTGGTATTCGACGGCAGCGACCAACTGGTTGGCCTGGCCGGCGACTTCATGCCCGGCGTCAGCCGTGACCAGGCAATCATGGGCGAAGGTAGCGACACCGACAGTGCGCAGCCGCAAGCCAAACCACAGGACGAAACCCCGCCGGCGCCTGGCTCGTTGCTGGAGCAGATTCAGCGTGAGGTGGATCAGGTCGAAACCGTTCCGGTTCCGACTCCCGAGCCGCTGGAAACCGATCCGCAGTAACACGCGGACACGAAAAAGCCCGGAGCGAATCCGGGCTTTTTCATATTTGCCGCCTAACGAGCTGACGGATTAGCTCGACTCCTCGCCTTCTTCCCTGGCCTTGGCTTTGGCCGCACGCTGCTTGCGCACTTCCTTCGGATCGGCGATCAGCGGCCGATAGATCTCGACACGCTCACCCTCCTCCAGCACTCGCTCTTCCGGCTTGCCTACCGCTTTGCCAAAAATGCCCAGCGGCGCCTGGCTCAGATCCAGCTCCGGAAAGAACTGCTGCATACCAGAACGCAGCGCGGCCTCGCGCACCGTGGTGCCGGCCGGTACGGACAGACGCAGGAGTTTCTGCCGTTCGGCAAAGGCATAGACCACTTCGATGGCGATACTGGGCTTATCCATATAGCTGCTTGGCTCGCTGGCAGAAGGCGTCGACCATGGTATTGGCCGCCTGATTGAACAGCGGGCCCAGCGTGGCACGCACCAGGGGCCCAGCATAGTCGAAGGTCAGGTCCAGGCTGATCTTGCAGGCCTTGTCGCCCAGCGCCTTGAACTCCCAGACGCCATGGAGACTGGTAAAAGGCCCTTCCTGCAGGTTCATCTCGATACGCTGCCCAGGCAGCAGCACGTTACGCGTGACGAAGCGCTGGCCGATGCTGCCCTTGGCCACCTCGAGGCTGGCCAGCATGTGCGTCTCGCTGACCTCCAACACCTCACTGGCGCGGCACCAAGGCAGAAATTTTGGGTAACCGGCCACGTCGTTGACGAGATCAAACAGTGCCTGCGCCGGGTACGGCAACAACGCCGAACGCTGGATTCGAGTAGCCATTTACTTGCTCAGCTCCGCAATGAACACGATCAGCACGCCGATTGGCGCCACGACGCGAATCAGCCAGAGGGCCAGATTGAACAGCAGCGGGCTTCTGATGGACAACTCTTCACGCACAGCATCACGGCTTAGCACCCAACCAGCGAACATGGCGAAAGACAGACCACCTAGCGGCAGCAGGATACGGCTGGTGAGGTAGTCGATGCTGTCGAAGAACGTCTTGCCGCCCTCGGCACCCCACTGCAACAGATGGAAACCGTCCTCGGCGAAGACGAAGAACTTGACCTCGGCCCACAGGTTGAACGACAGCACCGTGCCCATCCCCACGAGCCAGCACAGCAGCGCCAGCGCGGCGGTTACCTGCGCACGGCTGCGCCCGGTTTTTTCGACGAAGTAGGCCACGGCCGGCTCCAGCATGGAGATCGACGAACTCCATGCGGCAACAGCCACCAACACGAAGAAGATCAGCCCCATCACCTGACCGAAAGCGATGTTACCGAAGGCAATCGGCAGGGTGACGAACATCAGCCCCGGGCCACCGCCCGGCTCCAGGCCGGCGGCGAAGACGATAGGGAACAATGCCAGCCCCGCAGTCAGCGCCACCAGGGTATCGAGCAGACCGACGGTCAGCACCGTGGCGCCTATCGAGGCCTTCTTCGGCATGTAGGCGCCGTAGACCATGATCGAGCCCACGCCCACGCTCAGGGTAAAGAAGGCATGGCCCATGGCAGCCAGAATGCCGTCCTGCACCTTGCTCGGATCGAAATGGAAGAGGAAGTCGAAACCTTCACGGAAATGCCCGGTGGTGAAGCTATAGCCCAGCAGCACCAGCAACAACACGAACAGCAGCGGCATCATGATGCGCAGGCTGCGCTCCAACCCTGCTACCACCCCCTTGGCGATGACGAACGCAGTGATCAGCATGAACAGGCTGTGCCACAGGGTCAGTCGCCACGGATCGGAGGTCAGACCGCCGAACGCCGCACCTGCCCCATCGGCGCTGATGCCGGTGAAGTCGCCACGCCCCATGCCGATGATGTAATCCAGCGACCAACCGGCTACCACGCTGTAGAAGGACAGGATCAGTAGCGCAGCGACCATCCCCATTAGCGCAGCCAGCGACCAGTGCTTCGAGGCTCCGGCTTCGATCGCCAGGCTCTTCATCGCATTGACCGGACTCTGCCGACCGCGGCGGCCGATCAGGGTTTCCGCCAGCATGATCGGCACACCCACCAGGGCGATGCAGAACAGGTACATGACGACGAACGCACCGCCGCCGTAGACCCCGGTCATGTAGGGAAATTTCCAGATATTGCCGAGCCCGACAGCCGAGCCGGTCGCCGCCAGAATGAACACCCAGCGACTGGCCCAGGCACCATGAATCGAAACTTTGTCGCTCGCCATTGCGGCCAAGACCCCATACTGCGGGAAAAAAGATCGCGCATTGTCGGAGATTCGCGGCATGGGCTCAAGTTTGGCTCGGTAAAGCCCCATGGCGCAGGCGCGGACGACTCCCTATAATGCGCGCCCTATGGCTAAGCAAAAGAAACATCCCCAAGGCACCATCGCGCTGAACAAGAAGGCGCTGCATGACTATTTCATCGAACACAAGTTCGAGGCCGGCCTGGTGCTGTCCGGTTGGGAAGTGAAGAGTCTGCGTGCCGGCAAGGCACAGCTGGTCGACAGCTACGTGCTGCTCAAGGACGATGAGGCCTGGTTGATGGGCTGCCACATCACGCCACTGAAAACCGCCAGCACTCATGTCATCGCCGACCCGACCCGCACGCGCAAGCTGCTGCTGAACAAGCGCGAGCTGGAAAAGCTGTTCGGCTCCGTGCAGCAGAAGGGCTACACCGCCGTGGCGCTGTCGCTGTACTGGAAGCAGCACCTGGTCAAATGCGAAATTGCCCTGGCCAAGGGCAAGAAGGACTTCGACAAGCGCCACACCGAGAAGGAACGTGACGCCGATCGCGAAGTCCAGCGCGCCATGCGCAGCAAGGGCAAGGACGACTAAAAGCGGCGACAGGCTGCAAGGCAAAGCAATGCAGCCGGCGTAGGGCGGACTCAGGAGCGCAAGCGAACAGTCCGCCATGCCAGACCTGGCACCACAACATTCCGTTGGGACTCAACAGCGTATTGCTTCGCCAACGGATCGCCGCCAGTCACGCCCTGCTCCAGTACAGCCTGTAGCGCCTACAACCCCAGTCGGCGCTGCGCACGCGCCACGCGCTGGGCTTCCAACTGCACTTCCGACAGCACCTCCTGCACATAATCGATATGCTGATTGGAGAGCTCGCGGGCGTCTTCCGCGCGACCTTCGATGATTGCCTGGTACAGCGCGCGGTGCTGCCCGATCAGCATGTCGCGGGTCTCTTCGCGCTGGGCATACATGCCACCGATGTTGGTCACCACGTTGCGCTTGAGCAGGTCGAACAAACCCCGAATGGTGTGCAGCAGAACGGCGTTGTGGCTGGCCTCGGCAATCGCCAGGTGAAAACGCGCATCGGCCGCCCCCTCCTCGGCGCGAGTCACCTTACCGACTCGCGCGTAGCAATCCTGCAAGGCTTCGAACGCTTCGGTGAGGCGCTGCCGATCGATATCGGTGGCGCGCCTGGCCGCGTAGTAGGCGCAGGAGCCTTCCAGCGTGTGACGAAATTCCAGCAGATCGCGCTGGGCGTCTTCCTTGTGCTCCAGCAGTTGCAACAGCGGGTCGCTGAAGGTCGAGCCGAGTGATTCGGCGACATAGTTACCGCCGCCCTGGCGACTGACCAGCAGCCCCTTGGCCACCAGTTTCTGGATCGCCTCACGCAGGGACGGACGAGACACACCAAACTGCTCGGCCAGCGCACGTTCTGCAGGCAGCCTCTCACCGACACGCAAGGTGCCCTCGAGAATCATGGTTTCCAGTTGCGCGACAATGTCATCAGAGAGACGACGCTGTCGCACCTGACCTACTTCCATTACCCACATCTCCATTGGTTTGACCAGGCCGATGGCCTCACAGGGCAAGCCTATAGCGCCCTTCTTCGCTGAACAAGCAAGCACTCTACGACCAAAGTCTTAGCCTCTCGATTTGACAGTCTATTGAGCAACTTTTAACCTGAGCCCGCTACTTTGTAAATTGGTATTACCAATTTAGCCAACAAGAACAACAAACCATCGAGGTCACGCCATGACAGCCCTACGCGCTGCAAGCCTGTTCGATCACGCCTCATCCCTGCCGCGCCAGTTGTGCGCTCGTGTGGAGTAAGACCCAATGTCCAACGGAATTCTCGCCCTGCTGGCGTTCTCGCCGATTCTGCTCGCTGCCGTGCTGCTGATCGGTCTGCGCTGGCCGGCCAAACACGCCATGCCTCTGGTTTACCTGGTGACTGCTGCTGTAGGCCTGTTCGCCTGGGACATGACCTTCAACCGCGTCCTGGCTTCTACCCTGCAAGGCTTGCTGATCACCCTCGGCCTGCTGTGGATCATTTTCGGCGCCATCCTGCTGCTGAACACCCTCAAGCACTCCGGTGGCATTACCGCCATTCGTGCCGGCTTCACCACCATCAGCCCTGATCGCCGCATCCAGGCGATCATCATCGCCTGGTTGTTCGGCTGCTTCATCGAGGGTGCCTCGGGCTTCGGTACACCAGCCGCCATCGCGGCTCCGCTGCTTGTCGCCATCGGTTTTCCGGCCATGGCCGCGGTGTTGATGGGCATGCTGGTACAAAGCACACCGGTATCCTTCGGCGCCGTCGGCACGCCGATCATCGTCGGCCTCAATACCGGCCTGGATACCGCCACCATCGGTGCACAGCTGGTCGAACAGGGCTCTTCCTGGGCGCAGTTCCTGCAACTGATCACCAGTGAAGTGGCAATCATCCATGCCACCGTTGGCGTGGTCATGCCGGTCATCATGGCAATGATGCTGACCCGTTTCTTCGGCCAGGAGAAAAGCTGGAAAGCTGGCCTGGAGGTCATGCCGTTCGCGATTTTCGCCGGTCTGGCCTTCGTAGTGCCGTACGTCTTCACCGGAGTCTTCCTCGGTCCGGAATTCCCGTCGCTGCTGGGCGGCCTGATCGGCCTGGCCATCGTCACCAGCGCTGCCCGCTTCGGCTTCCTGGTACCGAAGAAAACCTGGGACTTCGCCCCGGCGGACAAATGGCCGAGCGAGTGGCTGGGCAGCGTCGAGATGAAACTGGACGAGCTGACTGCCAAACCGATGAGCGCACTGCGCGCCTGGCTGCCCTATGTGCTGGTCGGTGCCCTGCTGGTGATAAGCCGCGTGTTCCCGGAAGTCGGCAACGCGCTGAAGGCAGTGGTGGTGAACTTCCCCGACCTGCTCGGCGAAGTCGGCGTCAGCGCCAACTTCCAGCCGCTGTACCTGCCGGGTGGCATTCTGGTCGCCGTGGTCCTGGCCACCTTCTTCCTGCATGGCATGAAGGTACGTGACCTGGGCAAGGCGGTGAAAGAGTCGTCCAGCGTATTGCTCAGCGCCGGCTTCGTGTTGCTGTTCACCGTGCCGATGGTGCGCATTCTGATCAACTCCGGCGTCAATGGCGCCGAGCTGGCCAGCATGCCGATCCTCATGGCCCGCTGGGTGGCCGACAGCGTTGGCGGCATCTATCCGCTGCTGGCCCCGAGCATCGGTGCCCTGGGTGCCTTCATCGCCGGCTCCAACACCGTCAGCAACATGATGTTCAGCCAGTTCCAGTTCGGCGTGGCCAGCAGCCTGGGTATCTCCAGCGCGCTGATCGTCGCGGTCCAGGCCGTTGGTGCCGCCGCCGGCAACATGGTGGCGATCCATAACGTCGTCGCAGCTTCGGCTACCGTTGGCCTGCTCGGCCGCGAAGGCAGTACCCTGCGCAAGACCATCTGGCCGACGCTGTACTACCTGCTGTTCACCGGCATCATCGCGATGGTCGCGATCTATGTGCTGGGTGTCAGCGATCCGCTGATGCCCCACTGATCGACTGGTAGTGCCCGCCCCGACATCGTCGGGGCATTTGCCGTAAGGCTACGCTTCCCCTTTTCAGCAACAGGATGAGCCCATGATCATTTCTGCCTCGACCGACTATCGCGCCGCTGCTCAACGCAGGCTGCCGCCCTTCCTGTTCCATTACGCCGATGGCGGCGCCTACGCCGAGCACACGCTGCGCCGCAACGTCGCCGACCTGTCGGACATCGAACTGCGCCAGCGCGTGCTGAAGAATATGTCCGAACTGGACCTGTCCACCGAGCTGTTCGGCGAAAAGATGTCGATGCCGGTAGGCCTGGCGCCGGTTGGCCTGACCGGTATGTTCGCCCGCCGTGGCGAGGTGCAGGCAGCCAAGGCGGCAGCGGCCAAGGGCATTCCCTTCACCCTGTCCACCGTGTCGGTGTGCCCGATCGAGGAAGTGGCACCGGCCATCGACCGACCGATGTGGTTCCAGCTCTACGTGCTGAAAGACCGCGGTTTCATGAAGAACGCACTGGAGCGTGCCAAGGCCGCCGGCTGCTCGACCCTGGTGTTCACCGTCGACATGCCTGTGCCCGGCGCCCGCTACCGCGATGCCCACTCCGGCATGAGTGGCCCGAACGCGGCGCTGCGCCGCATGCTGCAGGCCATGACTCACCCGCAGTGGGCCTGGGACGTCGGCCTGATGGGCAAGCCGCATGACCTGGGCAACATCTCTGCCTACCGCGGCAACCCGACCGGCCTGGCCGACTACATCGGCTGGCTGGGCGCCAACTTCGACCCGTCGATCTCCTGGAAGGATCTGGAATGGATCCGCGACTTCTGGGACGGCCCGATGGTGATCAAGGGCATCCTCGACCCCGAAGACGCCCGCGACGCGGTAACTTTCGGCGCCGACGGCATCATCGTTTCCAACCACGGCGGTCGCCAGCTCGACGGCGTACTGTCCAGCGCCCGCGCCCTGCCGGCCATCGCCGACGCGGTCAAGGGCGAGCTGAAGATCCTCGCCGACTCCGGCATCCGCACCGGCCTCGACGTGGTGCGCATGCTCGCCCTTGGCGCCGATACCGTGCTGCTCGGCCGCGCCTTCCTCTATGCCCTGGCCGCAGCCGGTGGTGCTGGCGTGAGCAATCTGCTCGACCTGATCGAGAAGGAAATGCGCGTGGCCATGGTGCTGACAGGCGCCAAGTCCATCGCCGAAATCACTCCGGATCTGCTGGTAAAGGAGCGTTGAGCCAATGACTGCTGCCGCCTCCATCACCCGTGACGCCCTGCTGGCGCAGATGCGCCAGATCGTCGGCAGCAGCCATGTGCTGACCGACGAACAAGCCACACGGCGTTTCCGCAAGGGCCACCGTACGGGTGAAGGTAACGTGCTGGCGGTGGTGCGCCCAGGCTCCTTGCTGGAGCAGTGGCGCACTCTGCAGGCGGCGGTGGCGGCCGATCGCATCGTCATCATGCAGGCGGCCAATACCGGCCTGACCGGCGGCTCCACCCCCAACGGTGCCGATTACGACCGCGAGATCGTGTTGATCAGCACCCTGCGCATCACCGGCGTACAACTGATCAACGATGGCGAGCAGGTGGTGTGCCTGCCCGGCGCCACCCTGGATCGCCTGGAACAGGCATTGGCGCCGCTGAACCGCGAGCCGCATTCGGTGATCGGCTCGTCCTGCATCGGTGCCTCGGTGCTCGGCGGCATCTGCAACAACTCCGGCGGCGCCCTGGTGCGCCGTGGCCCGGCCTATACCGAGCTGGCGCTGTATGCACAGGTTAAAGATGACGGTTCGCTGGAACTGGTCAACCACCTGGGGATCGAGCTGGGCAACGATCCGGAGGAAATCCTCACCCGCCTGCAGAGCGGCGACTACACACCGCAGCAGGTGCGCAACGAAGAGACGGCAAAGGCCTCCGACGCGCGCTACGGCGAGCACGTGCGCGACGTCGATGCTGACACCCCGGCGCGCTTCAACGCCGACCCGTCGCGCCTGTTCGAAGCCTCCGGTTCGGCCGGCAAACTGTGCCTGTTCGCGGTGCGCCTGGACACCTTCCCGAAAGAGCCAAGCACGGTGTTCTATATCGGCAGCAACGACCCGCACGACCTCACCGAAGTGCGCCGCCACCTGCTGGCCGAACTGCCGCGCCTGCCGATTGCCGGGGAATACATCCACCGCACCGCCTTCGACATCGGCGAGAAATACGGCAAGGACACCTTTCTGGTGATCGACAAGTTCGGTACGTCCAAGGTGCCGGCTGCCTTCGCCATGAAGAGCCGGGTGGACGGTTTCTTCGAGCGCTTCGGCCTGCGTGGCGTGACCGACAAGGTGATCCAGGCCCTGATGAACCTGCTGCCCAGCCACCTGCCGGTGCGCATGCGCGAGTACCGTGACCGTTTTGAGCATCACCTGCTGGTGCGTGTATCCAACGACACGCTGGAACAGACGCGCAGCTTCCTCAGCGAGTATTTCACCGGCAGTGACAGCGGCGCCTATTTCGAGTGCGATGCCGATGAGGGACGAAAGGCCTTCCTGCATCGCTTCGCCGTGGCCGGTGCCGCGATCCGCTACCGCGAGTCGCACCGCAGCAGCGTCGAGGACATCCTCGCCCTGGACATCGCCCTGCGCCGCAACGACCGCGACTGGGTCGAGACGCTGCCGCAGGAGATGGAAGAGCAGATCATCCACAAGCTCTACTACGGGCATTTCTTCTGCCACGTGTTCCATCAGGACTATATCGTCAAGAAGGGTAATGACCCGCTCGCCATGGAACATGCCATGTGGAAGCTGCTGGACGAACGCCGCGCCGAGTACCCGGCCGAGCACAACGTTGGCCATCTCTATGTGGCCAAGCCGGCACTGGCGGGGTTCTACCGCGAACTCGACCCGACCAATACCTTCAACCCCGGCATCGGCCATACCTCGAAGAAGAAGCATTGGGGTGGTTGTTGCTAGGACGCTGAAGCCGCTATTACGGATGTGGGAGGCGCTTCAGCGGCGACGTTCGCGGCTGAAGCCCCTCCCACAATAGCTCCGCTGCACCGTAGCCCGGATGCAATCCGGGAAAATCTGACGCCGACTCCCCGGATTTCATCCGGGCTACAAAAGCAAAGGCCCGCCAATTTGGCGGGCCTTTATGCTGACGCGGCAACCGATCAGGCGAAGACGATCTCCTCGCCATCGACCTTGGCATGCACCATCGCGCCCGGGGCGAAATCGCCGGCGAGTATCTGCTGCGCCAGCGGGTTCTCGATCCAGCGCTGGATCGCGCGCTTGAGTGGACGCGCGCCGTACACCGGGTCGTAACCGACGGCGATCAGCTTGTCGAGCGCCTCCGGGGTCAGCTCCAGGCTCAGCTCACGCTCGGCCAGACGACCACGCAGACGCTGCAACTGGATCTCGGCGATACCGGCGATCTGTTCACGGCCCAGCGGCTCGAACACCACCACCTCGTCGATACGGTTGATGAACTCGGGACGGAAGTGGCTGCTCACCGCATCCATCACTGCCGCGCGCTGCGCTTCCTTGTCGCCCACCAGCTCCTGGATCTGCGCCGAGCCAAGGTTGGAAGTCATGACTATCACGGTGTTCTTGAAGTCCACGGTGCGGCCATGGCTGTCGGTCAGACGGCCGTCCTCGAGCACCTGCAGCAGCACGTTGAACACGTCCGGGTGGGCCTTCTCCACCTCGTCCATCAGCACCACCGAGTAGGGCTTGCGACGCACCGCCTCGGTCAGGTAACCGCCCTCTTCATAACCGACATAGCCTGGCGGCGCGCCGATCAGGCGAGCGACGCTGTGCTTCTCCATGAACTCGGACATGTCGATGCGCACCAGCGCCTCCTCGGTATCGAAGAGGAACTCGGCCAGCGCCTTGCACAGCTCGGTCTTGCCCACCCCGGTCGGGCCGAGGAAGAGGAACGAGCCGCTCGGCCGGTTCGGATCAGCCAATCCTGCACGGGAGCGGCGCACGGCGTTGGAAACAGCGACCACCGCTTCGTCCTGGCCGATCACCCGCTGGTGCAACAAGCCTTCCATTTTCAGCAGTTTCTCGCGCTCGCCTTCGAGCATCTTGCTCACCGGAATACCCGTCCACTTGGAAACGACTTCGGCGATCTCCTCGTCGGTGACCTTGCTGCGCAACAATTGGTTCTCAGCCTTGCCGTGCTGGTCGACCATCTGCAGGCTGCGCTCCAGATCCGGAATGATGCCGTACTGCAGTTCGGCCATACGTTGCAGGTCAGACTTACGCCGCGCAGCCTCGAGATCGGCCTTGGCCTGCTCGATTTTCTGCTGAATCTGTGCCGAACCCTGTACCTCAGCCTTCTCCGACTTCCAGATTTCCTCCAGGTCGGCGTATTCCTTCTCCAGGCGGGCGATATCTTCCTTGAGCTTTTCCAGACGCTTGAGGGCCGCGTCGTCGTCTTCCTTTTTCAGCGCTTCGCGTTCGATCTTCAGCTGGATCAGGCGGCGATCCAGGCGGTCCAATTCTTCCGGCTTGGAGTCGATCTCCATGCGGATGCGGCTGGCGGCCTCGTCTATCAGGTCGATGGCCTTGTCCGGCAACTGGCGGTCGGTGATGTAGCGATGGCTGAGCTTGGCCGCGGCGATGATCGCGCCGTCGGTGATGGTCACGCCGTGGTGCACCTCGTAGCGTTCCTTGAGGCCACGCAGGATAGCGATGGTGTCCTCCTCGCTCGGCTCGTCCACCAGCACCTTCTGGAAGCGGCGCTCCAGTGCGGCGTCCTTCTCGATGAACTGGCGATACTCGTCCAGCGTGGTGGCACCGACGCAGTGCAGTTCACCACGGGCCAGGGCCGGTTTGAGCATGTTGCCGGCATCCATGGCGCCCTCGGCCTTGCCGGCACCGACCATGGTGTGCAGCTCGTCGATAAACAGGATGATGCGCCCTTCCTGCTTGGAGAGTTCGTTGAGCACCGCCTTCAGGCGCTCCTCGAACTCGCCGCGGAACTTGGCGCCAGCGATCAGCGAGCCCATGTCCAGCGACAGCAGACGCTTGTCTTTCAGGCCGTCGGGCACTTCACCATTGATGATGCGCTGGGCCAGGCCTTCGGCAATGGCCGTCTTGCCCACACCGGGCTCGCCGATCAGCACCGGGTTGTTCTTGGTGCGGCGCTGCAGCACCTGGATGGTGCGACGAATCTCGTCGTCACGGCCGATCACCGGGTCGAGCTTGCCCTCTTCGGCACGCTTGGTCAGGTCGACGGTGTACTTGTCCAGCGCCTGGCGCGACTCCTCGACGTTGGGGTCGTTGACCGCCTGGCCGCCGCGCAGGTTGGCGATGGCATTTTCCAGGGCCTTCTTCGACACGCCCTGGCCGAGCAGCAGCTTGCCCAGCTTGGTGTTCTCGTCCATGGCGGCAAGCAGCACCAGCTCGCTGGAAATGAACTGGTCACCGCGTTGCTGTGACAGACGGTCGGCCTGGTTGAGCAGACGCGCCAGATCTTGCGACAAGTTGATGTCGCCAGTGGGATTCTGCAGCTTGCCGAGCTGATCCAGCTCGCGGGTCAGGCCCTGGCGCAGGTTGTTGATATCGAAGCCGACCTGCATCAGCAGCGGCTTGATCGAGCCGCCCTGTTGCTCGAGCAGCGCCTGCATCAGGTGCAGCGGCTCGATAGCGGCGTGGTCCATGCCCACCGCCAGGGATTGGGCATCGGAGAGTGCAAGTTGCAGCTTGCTGGTCAAACGATCGATACGCATATATGTCCTTCCTCCAGAGTGGCGAGCCGGGACAACATCCCCGAAAAAAGAAACTCGCTGAGATGCAGACTAGATAAGGACGATTACGCCGTATTCAAGACGTGACGACTTGATCCAGATCAGCGCCAGATCACCTGCTGCTCCAGCGGAAAGCGCAGGCGCGGGTTGTAGACGCCCTTCTCGCCCTGGCACCCGACGGCCAGCAGCATGATGGGGATGGCCTGACGCGGGATCTCCAGCACACGACGCAGGCGCGGCTCGTCGAAGCCTTCCATCGGACAGGTGGCATAGCCATGGCTCTGGAAGGCCAGCATCAGATTCTCCGCTGCCAGCGCCGTCGACTTAACCGCCCACAATCGCATGTCGGCCTTGCTGTTGGGCTTGCGCATCAAGGGTTTGCGCACACCCATCAGTCGCACCAGCTGACGCTTGAACAAACCCAGCAAGCCCAGCGGCCCCTGGTTGTACTGGAACGGCGCGGTCTTGCTGTAGAAACTGCGGATGCGCGCCGGCACCTCGGCCTCCGGCCAGTAATCGATGACGTTGCGGCAGGCCTGACGCCAGGTGTCCGGGCGCGCCAGCACGGCGATGATCAAAGGTGCACGGGCGGCGTTCTGGCTCATGCATACCGGGTGCAACTGCGCCAGCAGCGCCGGATCGCGAATCACCTGAAAACTCCAGGGCTGCAGGTTGCAGGAGTTTGGCGCCAGCACGGCCAGCTCCAGGCAATCGCGAATCACCGCGTCCGGCACCGGTTCGGGGGTGAAGCGGCGTACCGCGCGGCGACTTTCGATCAGCGCGCGCAGTTCGGCCGGCGAAGCCATGGCGGGTGTTTGCTCGTTGAGAAAGCTGGTCATGGGCGCACTCCTCGGCAGTCGCCCGATTAAGCAGCCGGGCGACTTTGCGAACAAGAGGATGGGAGGAAATGGCCGTGGATTTGGCTGATCAGCCTCACCTGCGCCTCTGATCGAGGACGCAGGAGCCAAGACCTAGAGGCCGAGCGCTTTCTCGATGGACTGGATCAGTGCAGGATCATCCGGCGTGGTGCGCGGCGAGAATCGCGCCAGCACGCGGCCATCCTGGCCGACCAGAAACTTCTCGAAGTTCCAGGTGATATCGCCCGGAAACTCGGCGCCCTCGCCCGCCAGCAGGCGATACAGCGGGTGCCGACCTGGGCCATTGACCTCCAGCTTGCTGCCCAGCGGGAAGGTCACGCCATAGTTGAGGCTGCAGAACGAGCGGATCTCGTCCTCGCTGCCCGGCTCCTGACCGGCAAACTGGTTGCAGGGCACGCCGAGCACGGTAAAGCCATTGCCCTTGTACTGCTGATAGAGCTTTTCCAGCCCCGCGTACTGAGGCGTCAGGCCGCACTTGGAGGCGACGTTCACCACCAGCACCACCTGGCCCTTGTAGGGCGCCAGCGGCAGTTCCTGGCCATCCAGCGCGCGTAGATTGAGATCGTGAAAGGCACTCATGACGAACTTCCTCAGCGAATTCAGTGCAGCGGGCGCAAGGCCCTGTAATCCTCGAGGCAGCTGCGTTTGGGCAAGCCGCCATGCATAAAAAAGGCGCCCTAAGGCGCCTTTATCGCAAGCTTGAGCTTAGCAGCGGTTGAACCAGTGAGAACGACCGCAAGTCGCCTGACAGGCAACTTAGTGGTGGTGACCACCTTCGCCATGGATATGACCATGAGCCACTTCTTCTTCGCTGGCGTCACGCACGTTAACGACCTTGACCTTGAAGTTCAGGCGCTGACCGGCCAGCGGGTGATTACCGTCGACGGTCACGTCGTCACCGTCGATATCGCGGATGGTAACGATCTGCATGCTGCCGTCCGGGCCCGAAGCGTGGAACTGCATGCCCACTTCCAGGGTGTCGACGCCTTCGAACATGGCGCGGCTCAGAGTCGCGACCAGCTCGGCGCTGTATTCGCCGTAGGCTTCTTCCGGCTCGACGGAAACGTCCAGCTCATCGCCAACCTGCTTGCCAACCAGGGCCTTCTCGAGACCGGCGATGATATTGCCGGCACCATGCAGATACACCAGCGGCGCGCCGCCACTGGAGCTGTCGATCACCTCACCGGCATCGTTGGTCAGGGTATAGTCGATGGAGACGGCCTTGTTGGCGGCGATCAGCATGGGGAGACCTTTTGCGAAAGATAAATGAACGGGCAAGTTTAACCAACGCCAGCCTGGATTGCGACCCGAGCCCGGACAAACGGGCCGTGCGTATCGTTGATTTTCGTCAGGACGACGACGGCGACTGGGTGGCAGTCTTGTCTTGCGGCCATACTCAGCATGTACGCCACCGACCACCCTGGCAGAATCGGCCCTGGGTACTCGATCCCGAGCAGCGCCAAGTCAGGCTGGGAAGCCTCTTCCCCTGTGGCTGGTGCGCCATGGATCGGTCGCACGATGAATCCAAGGAAGTCTAAATGTCTGCACGCAACATTCTGGTGATCAACTGCGGCAGCTCGTCGATCAAGTTCGCGTTGGTCAACGAAACGCAGGAAACCTTCATGCTCAGCGGCCTGGCCGAGCGTCTTGGTAGCCCCGAGGCGGTGCTGCACTGGCAACAAGGCGAACAAAAGGACAGCCTGGTCCTGCCGGGCGCTGACCACCGCCTGGCCCTGTCTCATCTTCTCCCTGTGGTACAGCAGGCCGCAGCCGGTGAGCTGCACGGCATCGGCCACCGCGTGGTGCATGGCGGCGAGCACTTCTCCGGCGCCTCTCGTCTGGACGCCACCAGCCTGCAAGCGATCCGCCAGGTCGCGCCGCTGGCCCCGCTGCATAACCCGGCCAATCTGCAGGGTATCGAGGCGGCGATGAAGCTGTTCCCGGAGCTGGTCCAGGTGGCGGTGTTCGATACCGCCTTTCATCAAAGCCTGCCCGAGCACGCCTACCGCTATGCCGTGCCGCAGGCGCTCTACGCCGAACACGGCGTGCGCCGCTATGGCTTCCACGGCACCAGCCATCGCTACGTCAGCCAGAAGGCCGCACAGATGGCCGGCCTACCGGCGGAGGCCAGCAGCTGGCTGGTGGCGCACCTGGGCAACGGTTGCTCGACCTGCGCCGTGGAAAACGGCCACAGCCGCGACACCAGTATGGGCCTGACGCCGCTGGAAGGGCTGGTGATGGGCACACGCAGCGGCGATGTCGACCCCAACCTGCACAGCCATCTGGCGCGCACCCTGGGCTGGAGCCTGGAGCAGATCGACAGCATGCTCAACAAGGACAGCGGCCTGCTCGGCCTGTCCGGCCTGTCCAACGACATGCGCACCCTGGAGCAGGCCCGCGAACAGGGTCATGACGGCGCCACCCTGGCCATCGAGGTGTTCTGCTATCGCCTGGCCAAGTCGCTGGCGGCGATGAGCTGCGCACTGCGCCGCCTCGACGGGCTGATCTTCACCGGCGGTATCGGCGAAAACTCGGCGCTGATCCGCAGCAAGACCGTGAACCATCTCAGCCTGCTCGGGCTGCAGCTGGATGCCCAGGCCAACGCCCGCTGCGTGCGCGGCGTCGCCGGTGCCATTCACGCCGACGGTCACCCGCGCGTGCTGGTAGTACCCACCAATGAAGAGCGGCAGATCGCCCTCGATACCCTTGCCCTGCTCGACTGAGGCTATTTCATGCATACCTTCTTCATCGCCCCCACCGGTTTCGGTGTCGGCCTCACCTCCATCAGCCTCGGCCTGGTCGGCGCGCTCGAACGCAGCGGCCTCAAGGTCGGCTTCTTCAAGCCCATCGCCCAGCCCCATGCCGGCGACCTCGGCCCGGAGCGCTCCAGCGAGCTGATCGCCCGCACCCACGGTCTGAACTCGCCCAAGCCGCTGCCGCTCAGCCATGTCGAGCGCATGCTCGGCGATGGCCAACTGGATGAACTGCTGGAAGAGATCATCAGCCTCTATCAGCAGGCCGCCGCCGACAAGGACGTGGTCATCGTCGAAGGCATGGTACCGACGCGCCACGCCAGCTACGCCGCCCGGGTCAATTTCCATCTGGCCAAGAGCCTGGATGCCGACGTGATCCTGGTCAGCGCCCCGGAAGACGAGAACCTCACCGAACTGTCCGACCGCATCGAAATCCAGGCGCAGCTGTTCGGCGGGCCGAAGGACCCGAAGGTGCTCGGCGTGATTCTCAACAAGGTGCGCAGCGAAGATGGCATCACCGCCTTTGCCGAGCGCCTGCTGGAATTTTCACCACTGCTCAAGAGCCAGGACTTCCGCCTGCTCGGCTGCATTCCCTGGCAGGACGAACTGAACGCGCCGCGCACCAAGGACATCGCCGAGCTGCTCGGCGCGCGTATCCTCAACGCTGGCGATTACGAGCAGCGACGCATGCTCAAGATCGTGCTCTGCGCCCGTGCGGTGGCCAACAGCGTGCAGTTGCTCAAGCCCGGCACCCTGGTGGTGACGCCGGGTGACCGCGACGACATCATCCTTTCCGCCAGCCTGGCGGCGATGAATGGCGTACCGCTGGCCGGGCTGCTGCTGTGCAGCGATTTCGCCCCCGACCCACGCATCATGGAGCTGTGCCAGGGCGCCCTGGCCAGTGGCCTGCCGGTGATGACCGTGAGCACCGGCTCCTACGATACCGCCACCAACCTCAACCGCCTGAACAAGGAAATCCCCCTGGATGACCGCGAGCGCGCGGAGAAGGTCTCCGACTTCGTTGCTGGGCATATCGATCATGACTGGTTGAGCGCGCGCTGCGGCACGCCGCGGGAGCTGCGCCTGTCACCCCCGGCCTTCCGCTACCAACTGGTGCAACGCGCCAAGGCCGCTGCCAAGCGCATCGTCCTGCCCGAGGGCAGCGAGCCACGCACCGTTCAGGCCGCTGCCATCTGTCAGGCGCGCGGCATTGCCCGCTGCGTGCTGCTGGCCAAGCCGGAAGACGTGCAGGCTGTCGCCCGAGCACAGGGTATCGAGCTACCGGAAGGCCTGGAAATTCTCGACCCGGACCTGATTCGCGGTCGCTATGTCGAGCCGATGGTCGAACTGCGCAAGGGCAAGGGCCTCAACGCGCCGATGGCCGAGGCGCAGCTGGAGGACACCGTGGTGCTCGGCACCATGATGCTGGCACTGGACGAAGTGGACGGCCTGGTGTCTGGCGCCATTCACACCACCGCCAACACCATTCGCCCGGCGCTGCAGCTGATCAAGACTGCGCCGGGTTACAACCTGGTGTCATCGGTGTTCTTCATGCTGCTGCCGGATCAGGTGCTGGTCTATGGCGACTGCGCGGTGAACCCGGACCCCAACGCAGAGCAACTGGCGGAAATCGCTCTGCAGAGCGCCGCCTCGGCGCAGGCCTTCGGCATTCCGCCGCGGGTGGCCATGCTCAGCTACTCCACTGGTGATTCCGGCAGCGGCGAGGAGGTGGAAAAGGTACGGGCCGCGACCCGCCTGGCTCGCGAAAAACGCCCGGACCTGCTGCTCGACGGCCCGCTGCAGTACGACGCTGCAGCCATCGAGAGCGTCGGCCGGCAGAAGGCGCCGAACAGCCCGGTAGCCGGTCGCGCCACGGTGTTCGTGTTCCCTGATCTGAACACCGGCAACACCACTTACAAGGCGGTGCAGCGCAGCGCCGAGTGCATCAGTGTCGGGCCGATGCTGCAGGGCCTGCGCAAGCCGGTGAACGACCTGTCGCGCGGTGCGCTGGTCGACGACATCGTCTATACCATCGCACTGACGGCCATTCAGGCGGCCGACCTGCCGAGCTAGAGAGGCCGTAGGTGCAGCGTGCGCGCCATGGAAAGCTAGGTGCGCGCGGGCCGCAACAGCGAGCAGACAAAACCTGATGGTCAACACTGGCACTTGCAGGTCAGTGCACAACCGTTACCCTTGGCGCCGAACCAGCTCGCTGCACGGAACGCCGCAGCTCTTTCGACTGATACGGGGCACATAGAAAGCCCCTTTCTCAGGCTGCCCGCCGGATGTGCAGCCTGCTTATGGAGGCGTTCGCCCGATGCTGCACTTTCTTCCCGCGCCGCTGCGCGGCCTGATCGCGAGCCTGCTGCTGGCTCTCAATACCCTGCTCTGGTGCTGGCCGCTGTTCTTCGTCGCCCTGCTCAAACTGCTGCTGCCCTTCGCGCCGATCCAGCGCGCGCTGCGCTTCGTCATGCACGGCATCGCCGAAAGCTGGATCGGCATCAATAAATTCTGGATGCGCCTGGTTGGCCACATCGACTGGAAGGTTCAGGGGCTGGAGCGCTTCGATACCCGTCACTCCTATCTGGTGACCAGCAACCACCAGAGCTGGGTGGACATCCTGGTGCTGCAATACCTGCTCAACCAGCGCATGCCGCTGCTGAAATTCTTCCTCAAGCAGGAGTTGATCTGGGTACCGGTGATCGGCCTGTGCTGGTGGGCGCTGGAGTTTCCCTTCATGAAGCGCTTCAGCAAGGAATACCTGGCCAAGTACCCGGAAAAGCGCGGCCAGGACCTGGCCACCACGCGCAAGGCCTGCGCGCGTTACAAGACCAATCCCGTGGCGGTATTCAACTTCCTCGAGGGCACCCGCCTGACTCCGGCCAAGCATGCGCAGCAGCAGTCGCCGTTCAAGTACCTGCTCAAGCCCAAGGCCGGCGGCATCGCCTTCGTGCTCGACGCGATGGGTGAACAACTGCATGCCATCGTCAATGTCACCATCCACTACCCACATGGTGTGCCGGGCTTCTGGGACCTGCTCTGTGGCCGACTGGATGCTGTGCAGGTGATTTTCAGGCAGGTCGATATTCCGCGCGAATTCATCGGCCGCAACTACGATCAGGACGACGATTACCGCCTGGCATTCCAGCAGTGGGTCAACCGTCTGTGGGAAGAGAAAGACGCGGAGCTCGCCAGCCTTCACCAGCAAGCCTGAAGCGTCAGCGGCGCTTCATTCACCACGTGGCAGGGGCAACTTGCTCCAATCCAGCTGCGCCGGCACCTGCATCGCGGTGCCGGCCGACACACCCGGCGCCACCAGAAAGCCCTGCATGATGTTGCAGTGGTGCCGCGTCAGCCACTCGCGCTGCGCCTGAGTTTCGACACCCTCGGCGATGACCTCCAATCCCAGATGCCGACCAAGATCGATGATGGTGCTGACCACCGCGGCGTCACGCGGTGAGTCGAGCATGTTGGAAACGAACAGACGGTCGATTTTCAGCGTGTCCAGCTCGAAATGACGCAGATAAGCCAGTGACGAGTAACCGGTGCCGAAGTCATCGATGGCGATCTTCACCCCCAGCTCACGCAGATGAAGCAACTGCGCCTGGGTCAGCTCCAGGTCCTGCATCAGCGCACTCTCGGTAACTTCCACCTCCAGTTGACTGGGCTTCAGACCGTGGGCGTCGAGTACACGCTGCAGATCAGTCACCAGTTGCGGCATACCGAACTGCACCGGGCTGACATTGAGACTGAGCACCATGTCCTCACCGAACTGCTGCTTGAAGTCCGCCAGCTGCCTGGCGCCCTCACGGAAGATCCATTCACCGAGACGATTGATCAGGCGGGTTTCTTCAAGCAGCGGTATGAACACGTTCGGCGCAACGGTACCCGCGACACGATGCTGCCAGCGCAGCAAGGCCTCGAAGCCGCGCAGGCGCCCGCTATCGAGATGGAACTGGGGCTGATAGACCAGCACGAAGTCATCGTTCTCGATGGCGTGACGCAGGCTTTCTTCGAGCATCAGCCGCGAACGCGCACGGCCGTTCATTTCCGGTGAGAAGAAGCGGTATTGCTGGCGACCGGCGCGCTTGGCTTCGTACATCGCCATGTCGGCCGAACGCAGCAGGCCCTCGACGCTCTGCCCGCATTCAGGAAAGCAGGCGATGCCAACGCTGGCGCCGAGGGTGAAATCCACACCATCGAGGGTGTGGCGCACCGAGACCAGTTCGATCAGCTTCTCCGCGACCTTGGCCGCATCCTCGGGGTGACCGAGGTTGTCCAGCAGCGCAGTGAACTCGTCACCGCCGATGCGTGCCAGGCTATCGTAGGGGCGCAAGCACGCCTTGAGCTGCTCACCGACACGACGCAGCAGCTGATCGCCGACATCATGGCCCAACGAGTCATTGATGCGTTTGAAACCGTCCAGGTCCAGGTAAAGCACCGCGAGCCGCTGACCGCTGCGTTCGATACGCGCCAACGCCGATTCCAGCGCCTGATGAAAGCCACGTCGATTGAGCAGGCCGGTCAGCGCGTCAGTAACCGCCTGCGACTCCAGCTGCGCATGCAGATTACGCACCACCGACATGTCCAGCGCGATCAATACCATCGCGCGTTGCGGCCGCGGCAGTGGCGAGCAGGACAACGCCACCGGCAGACAACCACCCTTGAGCGTGCGCATCATCGCTTCATGCACGCGGTAGGTGGCCTCGCGCCTGAAGTGCAGGTAGAACTCCGATTGCTGCCAACCGTCGTCGCTGGCCGGATTCTTGAGAAACGACAGCAGATCGGCGCCCTCAAGATCGCCTACCTCGCCATCAAGCATCTGCGCCATGGCCGGGTTGGCGAACTGGATGCGACCGTCCTCGCCGACCACCAGGATACCCTCGGCGGCGTTGGCCAGCACCGAGGCGTTGAATGCCCTGGCGCGTTCGAGCTGCTGGGAAAGTGTCTGTAATTCGCAGCGATTGTGCTCGTGCTCCAGCAGGCTCTGAATCTTGTGGCGCAGCACGCTGGAATCGAAAGGTTTGAGCACGAAGTCCACGGCGCCAGTGCTGTACCCACGCAGCACGGCATCGTGGGTCTGCGCGATGGCGGAAACGAAGATGATCGGCGTCAGCCGCGTACGGGGGTTGCCGCGCATCAACCGGGCGACTTCGAAGCCGTCCATACCCGGCATCTGCACGTCCAGCAGCACCAGCCCTACATCCTCTTCGAGCAGACAGCGCAGGGCCTCTTCGCCGGAACTGGCACAGCGCAGCAGCCACTCTCCATCTTCGAGTAGCGCCTGCATGGCCTCGAGGTTCTCTACACGGTCATCCACCACCAGCAGAACCTGCTTGGCGGGTACGGCGGCGTTCTTGCTCTGCGCCTGGGCCATCGTCACTCCCCTATCCATCTGCCCTTGCACCAGTCACTCCTGTCATCAGGGTAGTCCATCGCCGGGCGAAGGCATGGTCGGCATCGCCAGCCAGCGCTCCAGCAGTGCCAGCAGCTCGTCACGCTTGATCGGCTTGGCCATGTAGTCATCCGCGCCAGCGGTGATGCACTTCTCGCGATCGCCCTTCATGGCGTGGGCCGTGAGCGCGATGATGGGGATCACGCAGCCGTGCTCCTGCTTGAGCAGCCGCGTGGCCGTGTAGCCATCCATATTGGGCATGGCCATATCCATCAAAATCAGGTCGAAGGGATCACGCTGGTAACTGGCGATGGCCTCCAGGCCGTCCTTGGCGGAGCTGACGCGCAGCCCCACTTCATCCAGCAGCGCCGTCAGTGCATAGACGTTACGCACATCGTCATCCACCAGCAGGATGCGCTTGCCCTGTAACGGGTTGAGCCGTGCCTGGGCCGGTTGCGGCGCACGCACGTCACCGAGAAAGCCCTGCACCGCCTGGCACAACGCGTCGGTGTCATCACCATGCTTGCGCACCACCACGGCGCTATAGCGCCGCAGCCGTTGCAGGGTCTGCTGAGTGACGTCCACACCGGTGTTGATTACCACGCGCGTACCTTGCAACGTGCGCAACTGATTGAGGCTGTCGAGCAAGGCAAAACCGTCCTGATCCGGCAGGTCGAGATCGATCACCAGCGCGCAGAACTGGCCCTGCGCATAGGCCTCGCGGGCCTGCTCGCCATCGGCGCAGGCGATGACCTGAAAGCCCAGCTCCGTCAGTTGCTCGCGGTAGTGCTCGCGCTCTATCTCGACATCCTCCACCAACAACAATGCCTGCTCCTGCTGCGCACCGTGCTGCAGCTCGATGAATACCTGCTCCAGCTCATCGCGACCGATGGGTTTGACCAGATAGCGGGTGCCATCGTCGTTCCAACCCACCGGTTGCGGGACGCAGGAAATGATGTGCACCGGCGTATGCCGATGGTTCGGCTGGGCGCGCAGACGCCGAAACAGCTGCCAGCCACTGAGATCGGGAAGCAGGATGTCGAGGATCACCGCATTGAACGACTCCTGCTGCAGCAGTCCCAGCGCCTGTAACCCGGTGCGGCAGTGCACGCTGGAGAAGCCGTGAGCATGAGCCTCCTCGGCGATCACCGCAGCGAAATTAGCATCGTCCTCGATGATCAACAGCGGCGGGCCGTCACCTGCACGCTGCGGCCCCTCGAGCGGCGCTTCGACACTGAGTGAGCCCGCCTGCACCGGCAATCTGACGGTGAAGGTAGAACCCTGTCCCGGCGCGCTCTGCAGGCTGATATCGCCATCCAGGGCCAGCACCAGCTGACGGGTAATAGCCAGCCCCAGACCGGTACCGCCGAAACGCCGGCTGGTAGAACCGTCGATCTGCTGAAAAGCCTGGAAGACCTGCTCGTGCTGGGCCGGATCGATACCAATGCCAGTATCACGCACGCTGAAACAGAGCAGCTCGCGCTCATCCTCCTGGCGCCCCTGACTGCTGACGCTCAGCGTGACCTCGCCCTGATCGGTGAACTTCAGCGCGTTGGACAGCAGATTGCGCAGGATCTGATGCAGACGCACGCGGTCGGTGTGAATAACGCGTGGTACCCCGGCCTCCAGCTGGGTGTGCAGACGCAAGCCCTTGAGTTCGGCCATCGGCCGCAGGCTGGCATCGAGCTCCACCAGCACGTCCTGCATGTTGATCGGCTCCAGCTTGAGCTGCATACGCCCCGATTCGACCTTGGCCAGGTCGAGTACATCGTTGATCAGTTGCAGCAGATCACTGCCGGCGCGGTGCACGATATCGGCATGCTTGGTCTGCTTCTCGGTGAGATTGCCAGCCAGGTTCTGCCGCAGTTGGTCGCTGAGAATCAGGATGCTGTTGAGCGGCGTGCGCAGCTCATGGGACATGTTGGCGAGAAACTCGGACTTATAGCGGTTGGCCAACAACAGTTGCTCGGCCTGCTCGCGCAACTTCTGCTCGGCCGCCTTGCGCTCACTGATATCGATGATCACCGCCTGCACGAGTGTCTCGTCGCCACTGCGAATCGGCGACAGGCCAACCTCCAGAGGAATCATGCCGCCTTCGCGGTGCTGCCCGAACAGCTCGCGATTACCGCCCATGCGGCGCTGCTCGGGCATGGCCTGGTAACCGCGACGCAGCGCCACATGGCTGCCGCGCTGCGCCGTCGGCAGGAGCATTTCCACCGGCTCGCCGAGCAACATCTGCCGTTCGTACCCGAACAGCAACTCGGTCTGTCGATTGACCATGGCGATGCGCCCCAGGGCATCGACCAGCACGATGGCATTGGGCGACGCCTCGACCACCAGACGAAAACGCTCCTCGGCCACCTTGCGCGCACGCAGGTCCACCAGGTTGATCAGGTAGCTGCTGCCCTCGTGCAGCGGATTGAGACTGATGCTGACCGGAATCGACTCACCGCGTAACGTGCGCACCATGCGTTCGTCACTCTCGGCCAACTGCTCCTGCAGGTCTTTCGGCGATTCGATATTGGGCAGCACGCGCAACACGGTCTCACCCGGCAAGGCATTGAGCGGGCAGTCGAAGAGCTCGGCAGCGCTGCGATTGGCCATTTCGATACGGCCCCTGTCATCACAGAGCAGGGTCGCCACCGGCAGCCGTTCGACCAATAGACGAAAGCGCTCTTCGCGCTCGCGCAGGGCCACAGCAGCCCGCTCACTGATCTGCAGCTTGCGCTCGCGCTGATAGAGAAAGCCGCCGACCAGAATCGACAGCAGCAGCGTCGCGGCCAGGCCCGCCCAGAGACCGAGCATGCTGCTGCGATCGACCAGGCTGCGCTCATATTCAGGGGTGCCGATCACCTCAAGCGCCCAGGTGCGGCCATACAGGGATAACTCCTGCTGACTGCGAAATCTCGGCTGCCAACCGTTGACCTTGGTTTCACCACTGATCATCTGCAAATCGGTCGCCTGCAGGTCTTTCAGGATGATGTCGAACAGACGGCTCTGAGCGCCAAGAATCCCATCGATCAGGTCATGGCTGCGAAAAGCCCCATGCACCAGGCCCAGCAATGCAGATCGCCGCTGTTCTGCGGTATTGACGGGTAACCCTGGGCGAAACACCGGCAGGTAGAGCAGTACGCCAGACTGCACGTCTACATCGACCTCCTGACGCAAGATCAGCGGCGCGCTGAGGCTGGCTTCGCCAGTCTCTACACTGCGCTCGATAGCCGTCCGCCGCACTGCTTCGCTGAGCATGTCGAAGCCAAGCACGCGCCGATTGCGCCAATCCACGGGGCTGACGTAATCGATGGGCAAATAATGCTCACGCTCACCAGAAGGGAAGATTTGATAGTCGAGGCGACCGTCGGCAGCCACCTCGGCGGCAAAGTCAGTCAGTTGCTCCGGCAGCAGATAACGTGACCAGGCCACGGCCTGAATACCAGGATAGCGATCCTGAACCTGCAACTGATCCAGAGCGCGCTCCCACTCGGCGAGCGAGACTTGATCACTGCCTATCATCAGCCCGGATACGCCGCGCAGGACCATCTCGTATGTGCGCATACGCGCCAGCACCCGCTGGCTTACGTCCTGAGCCTCCAGCTGAAAGCGGCGCTGACTGTTCTCGCGCTCTCGCTCCTGCAAAGTATTCCACTGCCAGAAAATCAGGCCACCCAACCCCAGTAGCAGGCCAAGTGCAACCAGCAGCGGCGTCCAGGGCCTTGGTGGCCGCTCGACAGCTCTGTCGTCCATTCGCTCTCCTTCGGTCATCCAGAACCAACGCGCACGGTACATCCGCACGCGGACATCACAGAACCACAGCAAGCATTCTAGTCAGGATTTGAATGAGTGGCCTTTTGCCAGAAGAGACTCGACGGGCGGTCACGGACATTGCCGCAAACGCCCTCTGACGCCTCAGTGGAATACGTCCGCAGCCGTGAATGTCAGCGACATAAAAAAGCCTCCCGGAGGGAGGCTTTGATTCAACGCGACGAGGCCTTAAAGCGGACGCAGGTTGATCTCGACACGACGGTTCTGCGCACGACCAGCATCGGTGGCGTTGCTGGCAATCGGCTGGCTCGGGCCAGCACCGTATGCAGAGATGCGCTGACCCGGCACGCCATTGGCGGTCAGGTAGTTGGCCACGCTCTGAGCGCGACGCTGCGACAGGCTCTGATTAAGCTCCTGCGAACCGGTGCTGTCGGTGTGACCGACGATGTTCACACCGTTCTTGTTGAACTCCTTGAACACCAGCACCAGCGAATTGAGGGTCGGGTAGAAGCTGCTGGAGATATCCGCCGAGTTGCTGGCGAAGGTGATATTGCCCGGCATGATCAGTTTCAGATCATCGCCGTTGCGTTGCACCTGCACGCCAGTGCCCTGCAGGGTCTGGCGCAGTTTGGCCTCCTGGGTGTCGACGTAATAGCCGTAACCACCACCGGCGGCGCCACCGACGGCCGCACCGATCAGCGCGCCTTTGGTGCGGTCCTTTTTGCTAGAAGTCGCAGCGCCGATCACCGCACCGGTCGCGGCGCCGATGCCGCCATAGATGCCAGCTTTGCCGGCCTGGCTCTCGCCGGTGTAAGGGTTGGTAGTACAGCCGGCCAGCAAGGCCATGAGCGCAGTGGCTGCGATCAGATTACGCCTGGTCTTCATAAACTTTCCTTAGGATTTCTTCTGGTATCGGGCAGACATGCCGCAGCCTTCGAACCGCCAAGGCGCGGTGAAGTTCCGCCCAAGCTTATCAGCCTGGGGCTATCAGAACTGCGACGCAGAGCAGATCGGCCCGATACGCACCTTACTGCACACCTGGCAGCGGTCGCAGTGTCACTTCGACACGGCGATTCTGCGCACGGCCTTCAGCGGTGGCGTTGCTGGCCACCGGCTGATCCGGCCCCATACCACGGGTACTCAAGCGACTGGAGTCGACACCCTGCGCCAGCAGATAGTCGGCCACGCTTTGCGCGCGACGCTGCGACAGCCCCATGTTGTGGCTATGCGAGCCGGTGCTGTCGGTATGCCCGACAACCTCGATGCTGTTCTGGTTGTACTGGCGGAAGGAATTGGCCAGGTTGTTCAGCGGCTGATAGAAACTGCTGGCGATCTGTGCCGAGTCGGTAGCGAAGGTTATGTTGCCGGGCATGATCAACTGAATCACATCGCCTTGGCGCTGCACCTCGACGCCGGTGCCCTGCATGCTGCGGCGCAGTTCCTCTTCCTGCTTGTCGGCATAGTAGCCATAACCTGCCGCTGCGGCACCAGCCACGGCCGCGCCGATCAGCGCGCCCTTGCCGCGGTTGTCATGGTTGATCAGCGCACCGGCAGCCGCGCCGGCCAGCGCCCCGATACCACCGTAGGTGGCGGTGCGGTTGGAGCTCGGTGCGCTCTGATCGTAGGGGTTCTGCGAGGCGCAACCGCCAAGCAGCAGCGCAGAGGAGCAAAGGGCAATAACGGGCAGGCGGAACATGAAGTAATCTCCATGAACGGTGGATGATGGCTCTTTGAGTTCCAGCTCGGCCATTAGTGCCCTGTCACGCACGAATAAAGGGGTTCTCACGCATTTCGTCGCCAAGACGAGTATCCGGGCCATGGCCGGTGACCACGGTGGCCTCCTCGTCGAGGCTGTACAGGCGCTGCTTGATCGAACGCTCAATGGTCGCGTAATCACCTCCCCAAAGGTCGGTACGCCCGATACCCCGTCGGAACAGGGTGTCGCCGGCGATCAGCAGCTTGGCGTCCTCGAACCAGAAGCTCATCGAACCCGGCGTGTGCCCTGGCGTATGCAAGGCCACGCCGCAGCCGCAGGCCAGCTCCTCGTCATCGGCCAGCCATTTGTCTGGCGCCGGCACCGGCGTGTAAGGCACGCCGAACATGCTGCACTGCATCTCCAGATTGTCCCAGAGGAACTGATCCTCCTTGTGCAGGTGCAGCGTGGCACCGGTTTTCTCCTTCATCTGCCCCGAGGCAAGGAAGTGATCGAGGTGCGCATGGGTGTGGATGATGCTCACCACCTTGAGGCCATGAGCCTCCAGACGCGCCATGATCAGATCGGGATTGCCACCCGGATCGACCACGATGGCCTTCTTGGTAATCGGGTCGCCGATGATGGTGCAGTTGCACTGCAAAGGGCCTACTGGGAAGGTTTCGCGGATCAAGGCGGGGCGTTCGACAGAGCTCATCAGGGCACCTCATTTCGGTAATCGCCGGGCAGTTTACCGGTCCATTTGCGGAATGCACGGCGGAAGTTGGACGGGTCGCTGAAACCCAGCAACTGGGCAATTTCATACAGCGGCAAATGCGTGGTGGTCAGGTACTGCAGGGCCAGCCTTTTGCGCACGTCGTCGAGCACCTGCTGATAGCTGCTACCCATCTGCGCCAGGTGCCGGCGCAGGCTGCGGCCGCTGGTGTGCAGGGCGCTGGCGGCGCTTTCAAGATCGGGAAAATCGCCGGGGCGCGCCAGCAGCAGGCGGCGCACCCGTGTGAGCAGCCCATCCTGCACATCGAGACTGGCCAGCAGCGCTTCGCACTGTTGCTCGCACATCTGTACCGTGGCCGGGTTGGCCAGCGCCATCGGCCGTTGCAGGTAGTGCTGGGGCAAGCGCAGCCAATGAAAGGGCTGCTCGAACTGCGCGGCCACACCGAACACCTCGGCATAGCGCTCAGCATAGTCTGGTGCAGGATGAGCGAAGCCGACGGCCAAGCCCTGCAACTCTTCCCCCAGGAGAAAGCGCGCAATGGTATGGATGCTGGTCAGCAGGCCTTCGGCGGTAAAACGCGATTGCGGCCCCAAGGGGAAAGACTCGACAGCGCGTAATTCCATGTCCTCGCCCTGCTCCACCAGCTCCAGCTCGAAGGACAGGCCGAGCACGCGATAGTATTTCAGGGCGAACTGCAGCGCCTTGCCCAGATTGGCGCTGGACAGCACCGCGTAACCGAGAATGCCGTGGGTAGAGACGTTCAGGCGCTGGCCCAGTACCAGGCCAAGCGCCGGTTCGCCGCACCGCTCCAGCGCAGCCTGAGTCAGATGGTGAAAGTCGATAAAGGACAGGCGGGCATTGGGACTGCCAAGCACTTCTGGGCGTACCCGTGCGGCGGCAAACAGCTCGGCACGCGCCAGGCCGAGCTCTTCGGCCTGCGCCAGCAATGCCTCGGCGTAGGCAACGGGAACCAGTTCGGCGTTGAAGTTGAGGGTTTGTTTCATGAGTTCGTTGTTCTGGTGACTGGCCGCAAATGACCTTCCCGATTGCGAACCTTAGCTCAGCGAATCCACGCTCGCTGCCCTGCTGCTGCCCCAACTTTCTGCTGGAAAAACGCACTGGCCGGATATGACTGCCACCTTGGCTGTTACGAACCTGTGCCCAGCGGTGCATGACGCTCATAGTGGGAACCAGTCAAACAGCGCAATGGAGTTCTCATGGCCAGCACTACACCGGAAGGATTGCAGATTTGTCCCAGACACATGGATTTCGATCTGCCCAACCCGCTGCCGCGCCACTGGAACGGCGGCGACGCCTTCAAGACCCATTTGTTCGATGCCATGTCGGTGTTGTTTCCCGACGGCGAGCGCTTCTTCATCGACTCGGTACGCCATTTCCGCAACCGCATCGACGACCCGGTGCTCAATGAACAGATTCGCGGTTTCATCGGCCAGGAGGGCCACCACAGCCGTGAACATCTCGAATATAGCCAGCGCCTGCGCGACCTGGGTTACGACGTAGAGCGCATCGAGAAACGCGCCCAGACGCGCATCCGCTACACCCAGAAGAGGTTCTCGCCACAACGCCAGCTGGCCGCAACCGCAGCGCTGGAGCACATCACCGCGATCATGGCCGATGGCTTGCTGAGAAATGGCGCGTACATGGCCGACGCACACCCGGCCTTGGCTCGCTTGTGGCGTTGGCATGCGCTCGAGGAAACCGAGCACAAGGCGGTGGCTTTCGACGTATATAACCAGGTGTGCGGCAGCCGCAAGCTGCTGCGCCGGGCAATGCTCATGGGCACCTTCTTCTTCGTGCTCGACACCACGCGCGGCCTGGCACACATGCTCAAAGTGGACGGCCTGTTGTGGAACTGGCGCGTATGGCGCGACGGCATCCGCTGGATGTGGGGCAAGGAAGGCGTGTTCCGCCCGCTGATCAGCACTTATCTGGACTTCTTCAAGGACGGCTTCCACCCCTGGAAACACAACAACCTGGACCTGTTGCACGCCACCCGCGAGGAGTTTGACGGTACCCCGCTGATTCAGGCTGGAGCCGCCTGAAACGTAGCACCTGCCACGTAATACAAACAAGCCCGGAATCTGTCCGGGCTTGTTGCGTGGCCCGGGTTTTGTCTGGGCTTTTCCAGGGCCCACTCAACCCAGCAGAAATCTCATTGCATCGGCCGCGCTCTGTTCGGGAATTTCTTCCATGGGGATATGCCCGACACCCGGATAGACCCTGACCTGAACACCCGGCAGATCACGCTGCCAAAGCGGCACATGTTTGGGTGAGATCCAGCGATCGTGATCACCCCATATGAGCAGGGTCGGCGCCTTGATCAGCGCAACCCGCTCTGGCGTCGTGTGCAGCTCCTCCTTGTTGACCTTCAGCAGCACGCGGAAGATCTCCATCATGCCGCGACGATTACCCGGGCGTCGCGACAAATCGTAGTAGCGCTCGACCACACCTGGCTTTATCCGCCCTGGCTCGCCGTAGACCTCCTTGATGCCCTGGGCGATCAAGGCGCGTGGCATCCACATCGGCATGGCGACACTCGCACCGGGCAGCGCGGCCGCAGCGATCATCCACGGCACCTTGTGCATGGGATAGCCGGCCGGGTCGATCAGCACCAGCTTGCCGACGCGCTGCGGCTGCGCCAGGGCGAAGTTCCAGGCTATATAGCCACCAAGGGAGTTGCCGGCGATAACCGCCTTGTCCACCTGCAGGTAATCGAGCAGTTGGCCAAGCACGTGCATCATTCGCTCGACCGAATAGACGCCGTTGCGCGCCGGACCGGTGAGGCCGAACCCCGGAACGTCGAAGCGGATGATGCGGTAATGCGGGGCGAAAGCCTGCACCCACCCGTCCCAGGTGTGCAGCGAGGCGACCACGCCGTGGATCAGTACCAACGCCGGTTTGTCACGATGGCCTTCGTCACGGTAATGGACATTGAAGCCGTCAATCTCGACATAGCGAGAACCCTGAGCAGCATTGCCATAACGCGATTTCAGGCGCTCCAGCGGCAGAGGCCCGAAGCCCAGACGGGCGAAGCCTGCAGCCAACGGCGGTTGCAGGGAAAGTCTATTGGCAGACATGCGCGATACCTCGACACTTGCAGTAGGTATCCGCGATCAGAGCATGAGTAGGCGCCAAACACCGCCCAACCTAGGTTGAGCCAAGCACCGTCTTGATCGGCTGCTGCAATGTCCAGATCAACGCAGTAGGCCGAGGCCCTTGGCCCGCGCCACCGCCTGAGTACGCCGCTCGACGCCAAGTTTGCTGTTGATGTGACGGGCGTGGGTCTTGACCGTATGCAAGGAGATGAACAGACGCTCGCTGATCTCCTGATTGGAACAGCCACGCGCGATCAACTGCAGCACGGCCAACTCGCGGCCACTGAGTTTTTCCGTCAGGCCACCCGCCTCTACGACCACCTCCTCGTCCGAATCCCCACTGCCTGGCAACTGCGCGAGCAGTGCTTCGCGCAGCGGACACGGCGGACGCAACTGCAGACGCTCGCGCAGCCAGCGCGGCTGATGCTGCAACAGCTCGATGAAAGGCAGCAGCGCACCGCCCTGAGCAAGATCCAGGCAACTGTCGAGCTGCTGCTGTGCCTCTCGCTCTCGCCCGGTCTGCTTCAGTAACTGGGCGAGCTGCGCCTGCGCCGCCAGGCCGACCAACTGACCGCCCAGCCCCTGTGCACGCAGCAGCAACGCACGCAGACGGCGCTCCGCATGCTCCAGCTCGCCCTGCAAACGCTCCAGAGCCGCCTGCTGCAGATCGATATGCAACGCCAGCTGCGGGTGAAACTCCGGCGCCAATGCTCGCCCCTGCTCACCATAGGTTTCCGCCAACTGAGGCAACCAGGCGGCAGCCAACTCGACCTGTCCTTGCCGCAGCCACAGCTCACATTTGATCAGCGTGATCATCGCCAGGTAATAGATCGCCGGCACATCCCAGACATGCATCAAGCGTTCGGCCTCACCCAGCAGGGCAAACGCCTCGGCTGGCCGTCCATCACGCCCTTCCAGGCTGGCCAGCACGCAATAGCCAATCAACGCACCGACGTCGCGGCAAGCCCTGGCTTCGGCAATCCCCACCCGTAAGCGCTCCACGGCCTGAGGCTGCAGACGCAAACTAAGCAGATAGCCCTCATAAATCGTCAATCGCGCCCGCACCGAGTAACTACGCTGTGCCGGCAAACGCTGCACCAGCAGCAATCCCTGGTGCACCTCCTCCTGCGCGCGCAGCACCTCACCACGGGCCTGCAGCACGCGGGCGCGCTCGTAATGGGCAAGCGCCTCGAGCAGAGGATTGTCGATACGCTGCGCCAGCTCCAGGGCGTCGCGGTTCAGTCCACGCGCACGCCACAGATCGCCACGCACCATGGCCAGGTTGGACAACGCCGACAGGCACATGAAGTGCGGGCCATAACGCTCCGCCGGTAAGCCGACCAAGGCCTCGCTGCATTGCAGCTCGGCACGCGCACCATCGCCGCGGCCACGGGCGATGACCCCATCGAGCGCCTGCCACTGCGCCAGCAGGCTGCGCTGGGCGGCAGGCTCGGCAGCCGGCAGGAAGCGCGCCAACTGATCAAGCAGCTCTTGTGCGGCATCCAGCTGACAGGCCAATGCCAGCGCCCAACCATAGAGCATGATCAGCCGCGGTGTGCTGGCCAGCAAATCGTCCGGCAGATTGGTTTTCCAGCGCAGCAGCATGGCGATGTTCTGTTCCGCCAGCATCTGCTCCTCGGACAGGTTCTGCACCAGGCTGGCGGCCACGTCGGCCTGCCCCGCCAGCAGTGCCTGCTCGATGGCGGCATCCAGCATGCCTTGCGCAGCGAACCAGCGACAGGCACGCAGGTGAGCACTACCGCGCGAGCGGCTCACCCCATCGGCAGGGCGCGCATTGAGCAAGTCGGAAAACAGGTGGTGATAGCGAAACCAGCGGCCCTGTTCGTCAAGCGGCACCAGAAATACCTGATTGGCCTGCAACTGGCGGATGATCGCGGCGCTGTCATGGCTGTCACGAACCGCATCGCACAGCTCAGCGCAGAAGCGCTCCATACAGGCGGTGTCATAAAGGAACTGTTGCACCTCGGCGGGCTGCCGCTCGATGACTTCCTCAAGCAGGTATTCACGGATCAGCCCTTCACCGCCGTGCAGTTGAAGCAACTCGCCAGCTTCCGCCAGTTCCTCGACAGCCAACAGCCAGAGGCGTAAACCAGCGATCCATCCCTCGCTGCGCTGCAGAATCCCGCTGACCTGCTGCTGCTCGAGGCGCGCGCCCTGACTTGCCAACAGCGCGTCGAGCTCGGCAGCCGTCAGACGCAGATCCTGCTCGTTGAGCTCCAGCAACTGTCGCGACAGACGCAGGCGCGCCAGGTGCCAGTCAGGCCGCTGACGACTGGTGACCAACAGCAGCACACCAGGAGGTAAATGGTTGAGGAAGAATTGCAGACAACGATCCAGCACCGGCCCCTGCGCCAGATGGTAGTCGTCCAGCACCAGCAACAGCGGTTGACCATCATCGAGTTGCTGGGTCAGCTCATCGAGTAAACCGTCGAGCCACTGCTCGAATGCGAAGGGTTGGTGGCGCTGGCGCATCTTCAGCAGCCCGAGCGCTTCCTCGCCGAGGCCAGGGTAGAGCTGCTGCAGCCCGTTCAGGAGACGCTCGAGAAAGCGCCCCGGATCATGATCGCGCTCGCTCAGCCCGAGCCAGAGGCTGTGCCAGTGGTTGGGTAGTCGCTCGCAGAACTCGATGGCCAGTGAGCTTTTGCCAAAACCTGCTGGTGCACTGACCAGCAGCAATCGCCCTTGCAGTCCCTCTTCAAGACGCTCGCACAGTCTGGGCCGCGGCATATGTCCTGCCGGCAGTGGAGGACGATAGAAACGCGCTTCCACCGGTGTGGCCGGCGTGTAGGGAAAACCTGGCGAGCGGGAGAGATCTGTCATCGGCCTATTCTTGGAAGTCTTCTATGTGCATCGGCGTGCTCGATCTGAACCCAGCCTAGCGACTTGCAATGGCCATTTGAAGCGCCCGCTACAGTCCGTAACGAAAAAGCCGGCGCAAGGCCTAATGCTGATCAGATAAGTTCGTCACCACCCCCTCCTACTTGCAGTAGAGGGGGCGCTTTTCGTAGGAGCCAGCTTGCTGGCGATGCTTTTTATGGCGGATCGCCGGCAAGCCGGCTCCTACAAAGATCGAGTGCAACGGCTTAACTGACTGGCATTAGGCGCAAGGCCGGCTTCATCGTGTTGCCTGAGGCAGGTTTTAGCGCACGCCAGCCTGGCGCAGAGCCGCCGGGGTGAAGTCGCTGCCCGAGGCCTTATAGTTGAAGTCGTAGGCTTGTTTCTCCTCGTTCTTCATACCCAGGGCCAGGTAGCGACCGGACAGCAGGTCGTAAAGGGTTTCCACGGTGTACCACGGCACTTGCTTGTCGTAGTAGTACTGGGCATGCGCCTCAGCTACGCGCCACAGGGTGCCACGACCGTCGTAGTGGTCGATCAGAGCAGCTTGCCAGGTGTCCTCGTCGATGTAGAAGTCACGCTTGGCATAGATGTGGCGCTCACCCGACTTCAGGGTCGCAGTCACGTGCCATACACGGTGTAGCTCGTAACGAGTCAGGTCCTGGTTGATATGGCCAGCCTTGATGATGTCGGAGTACTTCAGGCTGGGCGAATCGAGCTTGTAGGCGTTGTAGGGGATATAGATCTCCTTCTTGCCTTCCAGTTTCCAGTCGTAACGATCCGGCGCACCGTTGTACATGTCGAGGTTGTCCGAGGTACGCAGGCCGTCAGCTGCGGTGCCCGGGCCATCGTAGGACACCTGCGGCGCACGGCGCACGCGACGTTGACCGGCGTTGTACAGCCACGCCAGACGCGGCTCTTTCACCTGATCGAGCGTCTCGTGTACCAACAGTACGTTACCAGCCAGACGCGAAGGCGCAGTCACCCGCTGTTTGAAGTAGAACAGCACGTTGCTGGACTTGCTCGAGTCGTAATCAGTCAACGCATCGCGAAAGACGAACTCGTCCTGGAAGTAGACCAGCGAGTAGGAACCGTTCGGCTGCGGAGTCGCCTGGGTCACCAGACGACGCACGCTGCCACCGCGGTAGCGGGTGATGTGGTTCCAGATCACTTCCAGACCGTTCTGCGGGATCGGGAAGGGGTTGGCGGTCTGGAAGTTCTCCAGGCCGTTGCCACCTTCCACCATATTGGTGTTCACCGCGTTCTGCTTGGTCGCCTCCAGCACCGCAGCCGGCAGGCTGGCCGAACGGTGAGTCGGGTAGACCGGCATCTTGTAGCTTTCCGGGTAGCGCTTGAACATCGCCAGCTGGCCGGGAGTCAGCTTGTCCTTGTACTGGTCGACGTTCTGCGCGGTGATGGTGAACAGCGGCTGCTCGTTGGCGAACGGATCGGCCAAAAAGCCACGCGGATCGACCGCACCGGCGTTGGCCGGCAGACCGCCAGTCCAGGCTGGGATCGACCCATCGGCATTGCCTGCCATCTCGGCGCCTACCGGAGTCAGGGTGTTGCCCAGCTTCGCAGCCTCGTCAGGCGACACTGCCGCCATCACGCTGGTCGCCAGCAGAGACAGGGTCAGCACGCCGGATTGCAACAGGTTTTTTTTCACGTTCATCTGCATAGTGTCCTTATTCCTCGTTCGCATTTAGAAGCTCACGCCGAAGCTGACGGCCAGGAAGTCGCGGTCGACCAAAGTGTTGTAGTCGCCGCCGAAGAAGTTGGTGTAGGAGAGGCTGGTGGTGTAGGTGTTCTGGTATTCGGCATCGAGTCCGATGCTGATGGCCTTGGCGCCTTCGTTGAACACCGGCCCATAGCCGTCCACGTCATGGGACCAGGCTACATTCGGCTTGAGGTTGATACCGGCGAACACGTTGTTGTAGTCGAGGATGCCACGCGCCCGGTAGCCCCAGGAGCCGGAGGTGTAGAAGCCATGCCGGCCGTTCATGGCGATGGCGCTCGCATCGTTGTAACCGCCGTAGATCGCATCGCGGCCATAACGTACCTTGTCCAGGCTTTCCAGGCCACCGATGCGGGTGTAGCCGATCTCGCCGACCAGGGTCATCCGCTCGGCGCCGAGTACCTGATCGATGAAGTGGGTGAAGGTGGTCTGCAACTGGGTGACTTCCTTGCGGTTGTAACCTCGGTGCGCCTGCCCGGCCTGGGCCAGCGCCGCCGATACGTTGCCGACGGCCAGCGCACCGCCGATGCCGCTGGCCAACCAGCCGGTAGTGTCGACTGTATTGATCTGCAGCGGCATGTTCGGCCGGTAGCTGATCTCGCCCTGCCACGCGGTGCCGGTGGGCAGGGTGGTCGAGAAGCTGGCGCCATACAGGCGGATGTCTTCCGGGTAGTCCAGGAAGTAGCTGCCGGTTCCCAGCAGGCCCAGGGAAACGAATGGCGTCTGGAAAGCCGCCGGAAGACCTCCCGCGGTAGTCGCGATGGCGGCAATGGATGCCGCATCGGCATTGATGTAGCTCACGTTCGGCGTGCGGCTATGGTAGTTGAGCGCATACAGGCCGTATTCGGCCTCGTCGCCCAGCCAGCGCAGGGCCACGCCCCACTGGCCGCTGTCGCGCGCATCGTTGTCTCCGGCACGGCGCAGCATGACACCCTCGGAGCTGCCGGCGGCTCCCACGGCGCCCAGGGCGCCGGCCAGTCCCGCGGGATAGCTCTGCACATGGTAGTTGCTGGCACAACCATCCTGCAGCACGTCGACGGCGAAGAAGGTACCGCAGTTGTCGACGACCGTCTGGTCCCACTCCAACTGGTAGAAGGCCTCGGCAGACAACCGGTCGGTCAGACTCTGAGCCACATAGAGCATATTGACCGGGATCAGGCCTTCCTTGACCTCGGCACCTGGGCGGCGGAAGGCGGCGACGTCGACCGGGTTGATCGCGTTGATGCCGTTGATGATGAAGGTGCTCTCACCCCAGCTCACCACCTGCTTGCCCAGACGTACCGATCCAGGCTGGTCACCGATCGCGTAGTTGTGGTAGATGAAGGCGTCGAGAATCTCGGCCCCCGATGACTGTGCTCCCTCCTTGCGGTTGCTATCGCTGATGTCCTTGAAAAGGCGGCTTTCGTCCTTCAGTTCGAAGTCATACCAGTACTTGCCGCGCACGAATACGCCGGTGTCGCCGTATTTAAGTTCAAGATCGTGGATACCCTTGAAGATCTTCGAGAAGGTCTCGCCGCGCTTGAAGTTCAGGCGGCCGTCGTCACCGGTCTGGGTGAAGCCGGTACCGCCATTGGACGAACCGATCAGGTCACGATCCCGTTTGGCGGTCGACCAGCTCGCCCCCACCGACAGCGACGAATCGAACTGCCCTTCGATCTCACCGATATTGAAAGTGACGCCGAATGCCGGAGCGGCAAGGGTGGAAGCGAGGCTGACGGCCAGCGGCAGTTTTGCCAGGCGCCAGTAGGGTTTTGTTTTTGTTGTCATCGACGCTACTCCATGTGTTTTTTGTTATGGATGCTTGGACTATAGCCAGCAGGTGGTACTGCTTGATCCCTCGAAAGTGTGATTTGCAGCCCCCAGCCACTCTGGCTCGCAGGTTTCAGACCCTGCCCCTAGCCAAGCATGGACGTGAAACAGCAATTAGCAAGCCAAACGCTTGTTTGACTGAGCGGTCACTTTCACCGCCCAGTCAATTCGCACCTCACAGCGTGGACAGGAATGCGCTGCCAGCCTCCTGCCACTGGGCGATTTCCACGCGGATGCGCTTCTTGTCCAGTTTGCCGACACTGGTCTTGGGAATTTCAGTAACAAGCGCGATCTGCGTGGGAATCGCCCACTTGTTGATGTGGCCCTGCTCGACGAAGGGTTTGAGGTGCTCCTTCAGGCCCTTGGCATCCAGCCCGTGCTCGTCGCGCAGCACCTGCGGGTCCGGCACGCCGACCACGGCCACTTCACGCACGGCCGGGTGCCGGCTGATCAGGTCCTCCAGTTCCAGGGAAGAAATCCACTCGCCGCCGGTCTTGATCACATCCTTGATGCGATCACGAATCTCGATGAAGCCCATGCCATCGATGGTCGCCACATCGCCGGTATGCAGCCAGCCGTGGGCCCACAGTTCCTCGCCCTTCTCCGGCTCGCGGAAATAGCCCTGCGTCAGCCAGGGCGCGCGCAGCACCAGTTCGCCTTGCGACTCGCCGTCACTGGGCAGCAGCTTACCGTCCGCATCCATGATCGCCGCCTCCACCAGCGGCACCGGAATGCCGGCCTTGATCCGGTAGGTGGTGCGCTCGTCCTCGCCGCCGGCGCGCAGCTCCTCATTGAGGTAGGCGCAGGAAATCAGCGGACAGGTTTCGGACATGCCGTAGGCGGCGGTGAGCTGGATGCCGCGCGCCTTGGCTGCCTCGTACAGCGAACGGTTCAGCGCGCTGCCGCCGATGATCATCTTCATGCCGCCGAAGTCATGGCCCTGCGCGCCTTCGGCATTGAGCACCATTTGCAGGATGGTCGGTACGCAGTGGGAGAAGTTGACCTTCTCTTCCTTGATCAGCCGGCAGAGCATGTCCGGCTCGTAGCGCCCCGGGTACACCTGCTTGACCCCGAGCATGGTGGCCACGTACGGCACGCCCCAGGCGTGCACATGGAACATCGGCGTGATGGGCATGTAGACATCGTCGTTGCCCAGCAGACGGATGCTGTCCAGGCCACCCATGGTGGTCGCCATCGACAGGGTGTGCAGCACCAGTTGCCGATGAGTGAAGTACACGCCCTTGGGGTTGCCGGTGGTGCCGGTGGTATAGAAGGTAGTGGCTACCGAGTTCTCGTCGAAGTCGGCGAAGTCGTAATGCGGGCTGGCCGCCGCCAGCAGGCTTTCGTACTCGCCGACAAGGTTCGGCAGGTCGGCCTTCTTGTCCTCCCCATCGGTCAACAGCAGGGTCTTCTCGACAGTGGTCAATTGCCCGGCAATACCGTTGTACAGAGGCACGAACTCGCTGTTGACCAGCGCGAAGCGGTCTTCGGCGTGGTTCATGGTGTAGAGGATCTGGTCCGGCGACAGGCGAATGTTGATGGTGTGCAGCACCGCGCCGAGCATGGGGATGGCGAACATGCACTCCAGATAGCGGTGGCTGTCCCAGTCCATCACTGCCACGGTGTCACCAGCTTTCACCCCGGCCTCGCTGAGCACGTTGGCCAGACGGGCGACACGTTCGTTGAAGGTGGCATAGCTGTAGCGCAGCTTGTCGCGATAGACGATTTCGCGGGTCTTCTCATAGCGGCTGCCGGATAGCAGCAGACGCTTGATCAGTAGCGGATAGGCATGAGCGTTTTCGGCGGAGGGGATCAGTCGGGTCTGCAGCATGAAGTCACCTTGAGGCACGCTAGGAATAGGTATGCAGCGACTCTAGAGCGGCTCACGCAGCGCTAAATCAGCCCAAAGAATGATTTGCCACGTGACCCTATGGCCACTTTTGGTCACAGGCTAGAATCGAGACAATCAGCCAGTTCTGAAAACGGCTGCACCAAGCCAAACTCTCGTTAGAGGTAACACCATGTCCGATATCGTCATCGTCAGCGGCGCCCGCACTCCCATGGGCGGTTTTCAAGGCAGCCTGGCCAGCGTGCCGGCCGTCGATCTGGGTGCTGCTGCCATTCGTGAAGCAGTCAAGCGCGCCGGTATCGAGCCAGCCGACGTGCAGGAAGTAATCATGGGCTGCGTGCTGCCCGCCGGCCTCAAGCAAGGCCCGGCGCGCCAGGCGTCGCTCAATGCCGGCCTGCCATCTGCCACCGGCTGCACCACCATCAACAAGCTGTGCGGCTCGGGCATGAAGGCGGTGATGATGGCCTTCGATTCGCTGAAGGCCGGTAGCAACCAGGTAATGATCGCTGGCGGCATGGAAAGCATGTCCAACGCGCCCTATGTGCTGGAAAAGGCCCGCACCGGCCTGCGCATGGGCCATGGCGAGATCAAGGACCACATGTTCCTCGACGGCCTGGAAGACGCGCGCACTGGCCGCCTGATGGGCTCCTTCGCCCAGGAAACGGCCGACCAGTACGGCATCACCCGTGAGGAAATGGACGCCTATGCCATCGAATCGCTGCGCCGCGCGCAGGCGGCGATCAAGGACGGCTCGCTGGACGCGGAGATCGTTCCGGTCACCGTCACCACGCGCAAGGGTGAAGTGGTGGTCAAGGATGATGAACAGCCGCTGACGGCCAACCTGGACAAGATTCCTGCGCTCAAACCCGCCTTCAAGAAAGACGGCACCATCACCGCCGCCAACGCCAGTTCTATTTCCGACGGCGCCAGCGCACTGCTATTGATGACTGCTGATGAAGCCGCCAAGCGCGGTCTCAAGCCGCTGGCCAAGGTGGTTGCCCATGCGACGCAGAGCCAGGCCCCGAGCGAGTTCACCCTGGCCCCCATCGGCGCCATGGGCAACCTGCTGAAAAAAACCGGCTGGAGCAAGGATGAGATCGATCTGTTCGAGATCAACGAAGCCTTCGCCATGGTGACCATGCTGGCCATGCGCGAACACGGCCTGGATCACGCCAAGGTCAACATCTTCGGCGGTGCCTGCGCCCAGGGTCACCCGGTCGGTTCTACCGGCTCGCGGATCATCCTCACCCTGATCAACGCCCTGCAGAAGAAAGGCGGCAAACGCGGCATCGCCTCGCTGTGTATCGGCGGCGGCGAAGCCACAGCAGTCGCCATCGAACTGCTGTAAACCAGCCCATCACCCAAGAGCCCCGCAGTTGCGGGGCTCTTGGGTTTAGCGCATTTCGCTCAGCGCCAGCTTCACACCGATGCCGACCAACACTGCGCCCATCAGCCGATCGAACCAGTGCCCCATACGGGCAAAGCCGGCGCGCACGCGCTGCTGGCTGAACAGCCAGGCTACCAGGCAGAACCAGAACGCGGTGGCCAGCGCCAGATACAGGCCGTAACCGGCCTGCACCGCCACTGGGGTATGCGGGTTGATCACCACGGTGAACAGCGACAGGAAGAACAGCGTCGCCTTGGGATTCAAGCCATTGGTGATGAACCCCGTGACGAAGGCGCCACGACCGCTGCGCTCGCCGGCGGCCAGATTCAGCTCGGCACTGGCCGAGTCGGCCGGGCGCGCGCGCAGCGCCTTGATGCCGATATACAGCAGGTAGGCCGCCGCCAGCCATTTCAGCGCGTTGAACAGGACGATGGACTGCGACACGATCAGGCCGATACCGAGCAACGAATAAGTGACGTGGACCAGAATCCCGGTGCCCACTCCGACGGCGGTGAACAGTCCCGCGCGGCGACCGTAGCCGACGCTCTCGCGCACAACGATGGCGAAATCAGGCCCAGGGCTGGCCACCGCCAGCAGGTGAATCAAGGCAACGGTGAGAAATTCACTCCAGTACATGGCGGCTCCGCATCGACGCTGAAGGTCTGGTAGGCTCGCCAATCTACTCTTGCGACCCTCCTGCGAAAAGGTACAGCTGATGAGCAACAGCCCACGCGCCGTCTTCCTCGACCATGCCTCCCTCGACCTTGGCGACCTCGACATGCAACCGCTGCATCAGGCGTTCGCCGAGCTGACCCTGCACGCGCACACGCGTCCGGATCAGGTCGCCGAACGCCTGCAAGGGGCCCAGGTCGCCATCAGCAACAAGGTGCCGTTGGACGCCGCCACCTTCGCTGCCTGCCCAGAGTTGAAACTGGTTCTGGTAACCGCTACCGGCATCAACAACATCGACCTGAAAGCCGCCAGTGCCCATGGCGTAACCGTGTGCAACTGCCAGGGCTACGGCACCCCGTCCGTGGCACAGCACACCCTGATGTTGCTGCTGGCCCTGGCCACGCGCCTGCCCGACTACCAGCGCGATATCGCTGCCGGTCGTTGGCAACAAGCCAGTCAGTTCTGCCTGCTCGATCACCCTATCGTCGAACTCGAAGGCAAGACGCTGGGCATGCTCGGCCATGGCGAACTGGGCGGCGCCGTCGCCCGCCTGGCCGAAGCCTTCGGCATGCGCGTGCTGCTTGGCCAACTGCCCGGCCGCCCCGCGCGCGCCGATCGCCTGCCGCTGCACGAACTGCTGCCGCAAGTCGATGCGCTGACCCTGCACTGCCCACTCAACGAGCAGACCCGCAACATGATCGGCGCCGAGGAGCTGGCCCTGATGAAGCCACGCGCATTCCTGATCAACACCGCGCGTGGCGGCCTGGTCGACGAACAGGCCTTGGCCGATGCCCTGCGCCGTGGCCATCTGGGCGGCGCCGCAACCGACGTGCTGCTGCAGGAGCCACCGAAGGACGGCAACCCGCTGCTGGCCGCCGACATTCCCCGCCTGATCGTCACCCCGCACAGCGCCTGGGGCAGCCAGGAAGCGCGCCAGCGCATCGTTGGCCAGGTCGTGGAAAACGCCGCTGGTTTCTTCGCCGGTGCGCCACTGCGAGTCGTCGGGTAAGCTGCGCAGCTTTCTTGTAGGAGCGTGCGTCGCGAGCGAACACGGTCAACAGCAAAATCTTCGCGAGCAGAGCTCGCTCCTACACCACGCGCCGTAAACAGATTCTCAGGAAATACCATGGACCCGCGAAGCGAAGTTCTCCTGCGCCACGCCGAGCTATTCAGTGGCGAGCTGTTACTGGCCGGCCTGCCGGCTGACGACCTGCTTGGCGCCCTGCCGCAGGCTCGTGGCTGGAACTGGCATGCGGGCGACCAGGCACTGCTCACCGCACGCTTTGCCGGTCGCAGCCACTTCGACACACGCCTGCCGGAAGGCGACTACCGCGCCGCTGTGCTGTTCCTGCCCAAGTCACGCGAGCTGACCGACTACCTGCTGCAAGCGCTGGCCTCGCGCCTGGCAGGCAAGCCGCTGTACCTGGTCGGTGAAAAACGTGGCGGTATCGAACGCGCGGCGAAACAGCTGGCCGCCTATGGCAAGCCGCGCAAGCTCGACAGCGCGCGACATTGCCAACTCTGGTGCGTCGAGGTGGATCAAGCGCCAGCAGTACCGGACCTGCATGCCCAGGCACAGAGCTACCCATTGCAGTTGGCCGACGGCACACTGGAGATCGTTACCCTGCCCGGCGTATTCGCCCATGGCCGCCTGGATCGCGGCAGCGCATTGCTGCTGGAGCATCTGGATGACCTGCCCAGCGGCCACCTGCTCGATTTCGGTTGCGGCGCCGGCGTGCTCGGCGCCGCGCTCAAAAGGCGTTACCCAGACAGCGAGCTGAGCCTGCTGGATGTCGATGCCTTCGCCCTGGAAAGCAGCCGCCTGACCCTCGCGCGCAATGGCCTGTCAGCCAACCTGATCGCCGGCACGGGCATCGAATCGGCACCCGAGGGACTCAGCGCCATCGTCAGCAACCCGCCGTTCCATCAGGGTGTGCATACCGACTACCAGGCCAGCGAGAACCTGCTGAGCCAGGCGGCTCGCCACTTGGTAAAAGGTGGCGAGCTGCGCCTGGTGGCCAACAGCTTCCTCAAATACCCGCCACTGATCGAGCGTCATCTCGGCCCCTGCCGCACCCTGGCAGACGCCGATGGATTCCGCATCTACAGCGCCCGACGCTGAATTGGGGTTGCTCCCAACGTGGCGCTTGGGCACAATTGCGCCCGTCCTAGGGGAGTAGTCTCCCGCGAGCGCCCTGCTCGCCCGGTATACGTCAACACACTTGCTCCGCAGAGCATGGCGTATACGACCCAAGGCCTACATAGAGAGGCCTGCGGTTTGACAAGACCTATGACACGCACAACCTATACCCGGGGCGGGAAGGTCGTTCGTGTCATAAGCCGTGTCGACCCGCCCCCTGTAGGAAACCTGATGCTGGAATCGCTGTTCGTTCCCACCCTGATCGTTGCCCTCGCCGAAATCGGTGACAAGACCCAGTTGCTCGCCCTGCTGCTGGCCGCCCGTTTTCGCAAACCCTGGCCGATCATCTGGGGCATAGTCGTCGCCACCCTGGCCAACCATTTCGCTGCCGGCGCCGTGGGTAACTGGGTCGCCGGTTTCTTCTCCCCTGCCACTCTCAGTTGGATTCTCGCTGCCAGTTTCGTCGCCGTGGCGGCCTGGACCCTGGTACCGGACAAACTTGACGACGACGAAGCATCCGGCCTGAAGAAATACGGTCCCTTCCTCACCACGCTGATCGCCTTCTTCCTCGCCGAGATGGGCGACAAGACTCAGGTTGCGACCGTGATGCTGGCCGCGCAGTACCCGCACTTCATTCTGGTGGTGGTCGGCACCACACTGGGCATGTTGATCGCCAACATACCGGTGGTCCTGGCGGGCAATTTCGCAGCCGAACGCCTGCCGCTGACCCTGATCCGCCGCCTGGCCGCCTGCGCCTTCGCCGCGCTGGCAATCTATGCCGGCTACCAGGCGCTGAAGCTGAGCGGTCTGATCTGATGAACCACTGACCTCAACGAGCCGGCATTTCGGCCAATCCCAGCCCCCTCCTCCCTGCTGCTAAAGTGCCTGCCACGTCACATGGAGACGGCCTGCAGCCGGGAGGACAGCATGTCATTGGATGATCGCAAGAAGCTGGTGTGCCAGCACATCGACCTGGTCTGGAACAAGGGGCGCCTGGCGCTGGCTGAACAACTGCACAGCCGCGATTTCCTCTACAAGAGCTCGTTCATTGGCAGGCCGCTTGGCAGCGCCGGCTTCGTGCAGATGGTGCAGGACATCCGCCTTGCAATGCCGGACCTGCAGGTGGTGATCGAGGAGTGCATCGCCGAAGGCTACAAGGTGGTGACCTGGAGCACCCTGATCGGCACCATCCAGAAACCCGCACTGGGCTACCCGCCCAGCGACAAGCTGCTGAGCATCTCGGCCATGGCGTTCTGGACGTTCACCTCCGGCAACGAAATCCAGGAAATCTGCACCATGCTCAACATGGAAAGCTTCCGCGCTCAATTGGGTCTGCAAACCCGTCCACTTGCCGAAACCGCCCTGCCCTGAAACGCAAACGGCGCGCCGTGAACAATCACGCCGCGCCGTTTCCTGGCCCGAAATTAACGCCCGGCCTTGGCCTGCTCGTACAGCGGCATGACCTTGGGGATCGCCGCCTGCAGTGAGGCGATACGGCTGCTGGACGACGGGTGGGTACTCATGAACTCGGGCGGTGCACCACCACCGGCGGCCTCCATCTTCTGCCAGAGGCTGATGGCCGCATTCGGGTTGTAACCCGCGCGGGCGGCCAGCTCCAGGCCAATCAGGTCGGCCTCGTTCTCGTTACTGCGGCTGTTGGGCAAGGTCAGGCTGTACTGCACCACCGTATCCGCCATGGCCATCCCACTCTCGCCCAGTCCGAGCAAGGCACTGGCGCCCTGTTTGGCCACCTGAATACCGTAGGCCTTGGACATCGCTTCACGGCTGTGCTCACGCAGGGCATGCGCCATCTCGTGGCCCATGATCGCGGCGATTTCATCGTCAGTCAGCTTCAACTGCTCGATGATGCCGCTGTAGAAGATGATCTTGCCGCCTGGCCCGCAGTTGGCATTGAGCTCTGGGCTCTTGATCAGATTGACCTCCCACTGCCAGTTGGCGGCATCCGGGCGAAAGCGCGGCGCCTGCGGAATCAGGCGATCGGCGACGGCCTGCAGGCGCTTGGCATTATTGCTGGTCTTGTCCAGCACGCCCTTGCTCGACGCCTCGCTCAGCGTCTGCTGATAGGACTGCGCATACATCTGATTGACTTCATCGGCTGACAGCATGCTGAACATGTACTGCTTGCGCTCTACGCCAACCGCACCACCACTGGTGGTATTGACGGCCTGACACCCTGCCAGCAGCATGGCAGCAGCCAGGCCACTCAGATATAGAACCTTGCTCATCGAGCCTTCTCCTTGAATCGGACGCCCTATGCTAGGCCGCCCCCGTGGCACGAGCAACCGCGTCACTTGCGCGATAGCCGTGCGCCATCTTTGCTAAATGCAACAGCAGCCAGATGCTCCGCATCAGCCTATTAAGGTTTTCCCCTGTCACGGCCGATAGCTCGTAACAGGACACACTGCGCTCGGGAGCACCCATGAAGTTCAAGTCGATCCAGTTTTCCGTCGCACTCCTCGCCGGAGCCAGTGTGCTGGCTGTGGTCGTGGCATTGGTGCTCTACGCCCTGTTCGCCAGCGACCGAACCCAGAATCTGGTGCAGCAACGCACCCAGGCCCTGCTCGAGCAAGTCATCGAGCAGCGTCTTTCCTCGCTGGCGCAGGCCCAGGTCAGCGAAATCCAGCGAGAACTGGAAGCGCCCCTGCAGATCACCGCCGACCTGGCGCGCGTCAACGCCATGCTCGGCATGACCGATGCCGGCGGCAGCCCACTGCTCAGCATCAGCCGCGAAGAACTGGCCAACCTGGTGCGTGAAACCACGGCGCAGAATCCCAAGTTGCTCGGCAGCTACCTGGGCTGGGAGCCAAATGCCTTCGACGCCAGCGACGATATGTACGCCGGCAGCAAGGAAAATGGCTACGACGGCACCGGCCGCTTCCTGACCTGGTGGTACCGCAATGCCGACGGCAGCCTCGCTGTCGATGCCATCGGCTCGACCGAGAGCGAGGAGCTGCTGCCGACCGGCGTGCGCGCGGGCGAATACTACCTGTGCCCCAAGGAACGCAAACGCCCCTGCGTGATCGATCCAGCCCCCTACGACGTTGGCGGCAAGATGACCATGCTCGCCTCCTTCACCTCGCCAATTCTGGTCAACGGCGAGTTTCGTGGTATCGCCGGGGCTGATCTGGCGGTCAACTTCATCCAGGAACTGTTGGTCAAGGCCGACGCCCAGCTCTATGGCGGCGCCGGCGAGATCGCCCTGATCGCCAGCAACGGCCGTATCGTCGCCTCCACCCAGGCACCGGAAAAGCTCGGCGAGCCCGCTACCGAGCTGCTCGACGCCAACGAACTGGCCAACCTGAGCAGCCTGCAGCCCGGCATGCCGAAGTACGACGTGCATGTCGAGGACGATCCCGCCGACAGCCACATCGAGCTGTTCCTCAGCTTCACCATCGGCCAGACCGACGCTCGCTGGGTGCTGATGCTGGTACTGCCGCTGGACACCGTGATGGCTGACCTGCGCCAACTGCAGGCTGAGCTCGTCACCCAACGCGACGGTGACACCCTGGGCATGACACTGGTGGGCTTGCTGATCGCCGGCCTGGGTCTGCTGGTAATCTGGTTCGTCGGCTACGGCATCGCCCGCCCGCTGCGGCAGATGGCCGGCATGCTCGATGACATTGCCAAGGGCGACGGCGACCTGACCGTGCGCCTACAGGTCGACCGTACGGACGAGCTGGGACAGATCGCTCAAGGCTTCAATGCCTTCCTGGCCAAACTGCAGACGATGATCGCCTCCGTGGTGACCTCGGTGCAGCAGGTCAGCGACTCCTCCGAGCACACTGCCGACATCGCCATCCGCACCAACCAGGGCGTGCAGAAGCAGCTGGCCGAGATCGAACTGGTGGCCACGGCGGTACACGAGATGACGGCCACCGCGCAGGACGTCGCGCGCAACGCCACTCATGCTGCCGAGGCGGCCAACCACGCCGACCGCGCGGCCAATCAGGGCAAGCAGGTGGTGCAGGAAACCTCCACCGCCATCGCCGCCCTGGCCAGCGAAATCGGCCGCGCCGTGGGCGTGGTGCAGAACCTGGCCAAGGACAGCGAGAACATCAACGCCATCCTCGTCGCCATTCGTGGCATTGCCGAGCAGACCAACCTGCTCGCCCTCAATGCCGCCATAGAAGCCGCACGCGCCGGCGAGCAAGGCCGTGGCTTCGCCGTGGTCGCCGATGAAGTGCGCAACCTGGCACAGAAGACCCAGCAAGCCACCGAAGAAATCCAGAACATGATCCAGCAGCTGCAGCAGGGCACCCGCGAAGTGGTCAAGGTGATGGAGCAGAGCCAGAGCAAGACCGACGACAGCGTGGAGCACGCCAACCAGGCCGCTCAATCGCTGGAGTCCATCACCCAGGCGGTGTCGGTGATCAATGACATGAACACGCAGATCGCCAGCGCGGCCGAGGAACAGAGCGCGGTAGCCGAAGACATCAACCGCAACGTCACCAATATCGGCCAGGTCGCCAACGAGGTGGCCAGCGGTGCCGACGAAGCCAGCCAGGCCAGCGCCCAACTGACCAAGCTGGCCGAACAGCAACGCAGGCTGATCAACCAGTTCAAGGTGTAAGGGACTTCATCAGGTAGGGTGCGCCGCGTGTTCAGCCGGGGCGGCCCCTCGACACCCTGCGCAGGCTCAAGCCGGAGTGAGGCACTCCGGCGCATCCAACTGCGGATCGTTGACCAGCGTTGCCAGCGCGCGCTCACGCAGCGCCATCTGCGGCTTGAGCAGTAGCGCTGCCAGTTGCTCGGGCGGCGTGTCATTACTCAACCACAACGCCTGTTCGTGCTCGCCGAGAATCAAGGGCCGCCGCAGCGTGGCAGCTTCCTGAGTGATCAGCGCTACGCTCAGGTACTCCTGCCCGCCCACCGGATAAAGCTCCCACAACGCCGCGAAATACATCAGCGGCTCACCGCTGCTCATCCAGTAAGGCCGCTTGCGCGCGCCCCCGCGCCATTCATAGAAACCGTTGGCCGGCAACAGCGCGCGACGCTGGCGAAAGGGCTCACGGAACATCGGCTGCTCGGCCAGGGTTTCGGCGCGGGCATGAGCCGGGGTCTTGGACAGATCCTTGAGCCAGGCCGGCGTCAGCCCCCAACGCGCCGCGGCCGCTTGCGGCCCTTGCTCGCCAGCACGCAACATCAGCACCTGGCCATTGGGCGCCAGGTTCCAGTGCGGCTTCTGGTCAGCAGGAAAGCCGGGCAACGCCGCAAAAGCGGGCGACCAGCGGAACAGGGCATAACGTCCACACATGAAACGACTCGACAGGCAGGGGGCGCGTCAACAGAGCAACACGCCCTGAAAGGACTCTGGCTCATCGCCAGGCACAGGTTGCGCCGCATTGTACTCAGCGATCAGCGTACGCGCCCGCTCGGCGTAGTCATCAGCGACGCCCAAACCGAGCAAGCCGCACGCCGGCAACTCCCCCACCGCACCGACCAGATGCTGACCGAGCAGGTGCGCCTCGACGCCCTCACTGGCCAGCATGTCCACCAGCATCTGCCCTTCCAGCAGGTTTTCCGGCTCGTAGATTCGTTGCATCAGTCGTTCTCCCCGCGAACGTCCAACTCCCACTCGGTGCCGTCCGTACGCAGCTCGAACTCGATCGGCCGGCAGCACACCGGACAGTCTTCGATGTAGGACTGATCACCACCCGACAGATCCAGCAGCGCCTCGGCCGGCTCGCCGCAATAGGGGCAATAATACAACTGGCTTTCCAGCATCGCGGCCTCCTTGTGACTTGGCGTTATAATCGCCGGTCTACTGCTCACCCTGTTTAAGCAGACCCCCTTTCAACCTTAGCCGTTCTAGAACAAGAGAGCATGATGGGCGCATTCGATGCCATCCGACCCTATGCCGATGCAGAAGTGCGCCCCGTACTGGCGCGGCTGCTCGCCGACCCGGCGTTTCTCGGCACCCTCACCCGTTTTCGCTTCCCGCGCCTGGCCGGGCCACTCGGTTGGCTGCTCAAGCCGCTGATCGCCGCGCGGCTGCGCAGCGAGTTCGCCAGCATCGATTCGGTCTCCAAGCTGCAGGAAAAGATCGAGCCCTATATCGATCGCACCATCGAGCATGCCAGTGATGGCATCAGCTACTCCGGCCTGGAACACCTGCAACCGGGCAAGCCCTACCTGTACCTGGCCAACCATCGCGATATCGTCATGGACCCGGCCTTCGTCAACTACGCCGTCTACCACGCCGGCCTGCAGACGCCACGTATCGCCATCGGCGACAACCTGCTGCAGCGCCCCTTCGTCAGCGACCTGATGCGCCTGAACAAGAGCTTCATCGTGCACCGCTCGATCAGCGGGCGACGCGAGAAGCTGGCGGCCTATCAACTGCTCTCCGCCTATATCAACCACTCGATTCGCGAAGATGGCGAGTCGATCTGGATCGCCCAGGCCGAGGGCCGCGCCAAGGACGGTGACGACCGTACCGACTCGGCCATCCTCAAGATGTTCCACATGAGCCGCAAGGACGAACCGTTCGCCGCGGTCATCGACTCGCTGAACCTGATCCCGGTGTCGATCAGCTACGAGTACGATCCCTGCGACCTGGCCAAGGCCCGCGAACTCTGCGTACGCGCCGCCACGGGCAGCTATACCAAGGCACCGGGCGAAGACGACGCCAGCATCGCCCTGGGCATCACCGGTTACAAAGGGCGCGTGCATCTGCACTTCAGTCCGCCTGTCGCCGGCCTGGAGGACACCAAGCAGCTTGCTCAGGAGATAGATCGTCACATTCTCGGCCAGTATCGCCTGTTCCCCGTGCACTACCTGGCCTACGCCATGTGGGAAGGCCGCGAGGCCGAGCTGAACGTGCCAGCTGCAAGCGACGTATTCGATGCCGCGGAACTGGCCAACGCCGAAGCGCAGTGGAACAAACGCCTGGCCGCCTGCAGCGCCGAAGAAAAGCCGTTCCTGATCCTGCAGTACGCCAATCCGGTGCGCAATCAGTACCGGATCAAGGCGGGTCTGCCTCTGTAAGAAGCCCGCGCTACAAACGAAAACGGCAGCCATCAGGCTGCCGTTCTCGTTTATCGCTCAGGCATCAAAGCCGCGTGCTGAGCCAGGACAGCAGCAGGGCTGCGCCCAGGCATATGGCCCCGAAACGGTAGAAGAAGCGGTTGATGCGCACAGTGCGCTCATCCTGTGCTTCGCTTTCGTCCAGCTCACCCTGAGCCAGCACGCGCGCCATACCGCGCTGCTCACGCAAGCGGGTCATCAGACACAGCCAGGCTCCCGCCAACGCGAAGAACAATGCCAATGAATTCACCGCTCCGGCCGGATAGGCGAGGAACAGCGACCACAATATCTGCAGCGACATGCAACACCTCGAGAACAGCATGGTGCAGCAACCCCGCCACTGCACCAGAATGGGGATTTCGGCCGAGAAACGGTGCGTCTCGACCCTCAAAAAGTCGTCGTGCAGTGTACTGAACTAGCGCTTTTATAAGGTTCGTTTCCGACGAACGCAGCCTGCTATCCCGAAATCGTCTGAAAACTGTCATATGCCTGGCCTAGGGTTTGTATCTCCAATAGTGACCAAACAGTCACGACTGTTGCTGGAGCCAAACCTCAACGTCCCTGGAGGACCTGCCATGCTTAATTCACAACCGCTGGATCGCGATTACCTGATCGACTCGCTGGATGAAGTGGACGCCGTGGTCGACGAACTCTCCTTCAACGTACAGGACCAGCATTGGCTGGTGTACTGCGCCCTTGGCGGCCACGAGCATTACGACCTGCCGGACATCGACAACCGCACCGGCATGAGCCTGCCGGAGTTCTACGCCGAAGCGGCATGAAAACCCAGGACAAATGAAAACGCCCCGCAATGCGGGGCGTTTTTCGTGGTGACGCTAGAAATTACTGCAGTAGAACCTGGCCAATGGTCGGGTCCTTGAACGCACGGGTCAGCGCGTCGCTGAGCACATCACCCACCAGCTTGGTGTTGGTCTGCTGGTTCGGTGCGCTGCCGAAACGCTGATTCAGCGAAGCGCCGTAGCGGCCGGTGTAGCGGCGGCTACCGCCCTGCACGTCAGCGCGAATGGAAGCGGAGATATCTGCCTCGGTGACATACATACCCTCTTTAGGCGACTGATACTTCAGTTCCGCCAGGGTGATGGTCAGTTGCGGCGCGTTGTAGGCGTTGGCCGACGGGGTGAAGCCGAGCAGACGCACAGCAGCCTCGGCCTCAGCCTGCAGCTTGGGCAGCACATACTCGGGGCTGACGCTGATGGAACTGGTTTCCGGATACAGACCACCGCGGGTGCCAAGCACAGGCGAAGGACGGCCATCAACCACGCGCACCACCACCGGCTGGCCCTGACCCACGGGAGTCAATGAGCTGGTGAGCTTGGGTTGCGGGGTGAGTTGCTGAGGGCTGAGGGCGCAACCGGCCAGAGTCAGGCTGGCGGCAGCAAGCAAGGCGATCAACGCACGGTGCAGCATGCTCATCTCTCCGAGTGAGGTAAAAGTGGCCGGCAGTATACCCAGCGCGGCCTGAGGCCGACAGTGGTGCAGCATAGGACCGTCAGCACAGCGTTGCGGTTCCTGTCATCAGCCTGTCACCACGCCCTGGCATAAAGATACCCGTCATCACGCTGGAGCCTTCACCATGCTATTGCGCCGTCTGTTCAGCCGTGCTCGCCCGATGCGCCATTTTGCCCTGATCGATGGAGAGGGAGTTTGCCGCGCCCTGCGACAGATGCAGGAACACCCGAGCCAGGCTGACTGGGTGGAAGTTCGCGAGCCGAGCATCTCCTGGCTGGGCTCCCCCTTGCCCGCCAGTGCCCGGATCACCCCGGTCGTCACACACGCACCAGCCGCTCGCCCGTTGGCGGCCTGACCGGCGGAAGAATAAAAGTCACGCAGGGGCGATCAATTTCCCCTCATTCACCGTTATAATCGCGCCCCGATTATAAGGACGTCTCCTGATCGGGCCGCACGACCTCGCCGATGCAACGTCATCGCCCCGCCCCAGAGAGTCGCCCACTTCGAGCTGCCGCTTCCGGTCAGCCGCCTTCAGCCCATATGCAGAGCCGATAGCAGCCATGCATTGCATGATTTGCACGGGCAAAAGCGCGCCGAGGCAGTCGAGCTTTTGAGGTTCACCGCTCCAAAAGAGCGTGAAAAAAACGGTTTTTACAAACTTCACAAGAGTGTGGCGAACAGATGAACAGTTTTGCGTCCGCAAATCCCAGCCTTGACCCTCCCCACCGAACGACAGGGCATCACGCCTGAGTCTGCCGGTATCGCCCTGAAAGGCCGAACGGCCATCCATCTGGTGCAGTTTTCTTGGAGAGAGGTTAATGGCGCATAACGATTACCAAAGCGTAGATGTGGTGCTGGTTGGCGCTGGCATCATGAGCGCGACCCTGGGCGTACTGCTCAAGGAACTCAACCCCGGCATCACGCTGGAAGTGGTAGAGCTGCGCGAGTCCGGCGCAGTGGAAAGCTCCAACCCCTGGAACAACGCCGGCACCGGTCACGCCGCGCTGTGCGAACTGAACTACACCCCGGAAGGCGCGGACGGCAGCATCGACATCAAGAAGTCGGTGAACATCAACGCCCAGTTCGAGGAGTCCAAGCAGTTCTGGGCCTACCTGATCGAAAAAGGCGCGATCAACTCGCCGAAGACCTTCATCAACCCGGTGCCGCACATGAGCTTCGTGCGCGGCGAAAGCGGCATTGCTTTCCTCAAGAAGCGTTTCGAGGCCCTGCGTCAGCATCACGCCTTCACCGAGATGGAGTACACCGAGGACCGTGGCACCATCGCCGAATGGGCGCCGCTGCTGATCCCGGGCCGCGATGCCAGCGAACCGTTGGCGATGACCCGTGTGCAGGCCGGCACCGACGTCAACTTCGGTGCGGTCACCGAGCAGATGCTCGCCTACCTGACCACCCAGCCCGACGCCAAGGTCACCTGCAACCAGAAGGTCACCGACCTCAAGCGCGACGGTGAAGGCTGGCTGGTGGACATCAAGGACACCCGCTCCGGCGCCACGCGCAAGCTCAAGAGCAAGTTCGTCTTCCTCGGCGCTGGCGGCGGCGCACTGCCGCTGCTGCAACTGTCCGGCATCCCCGAAGGCAAAGGCTTTGGCGGCTTCCCGGTGAGTGGTCAGTGGCTGCGTTGCGACAACCCTGAGATCGTCAAGCAGCACCAAGCCAAGGTCTACAGCCAGGCTGCCGTGGGCTCGCCACCGATGTCGGTACCGCACCTCGATACCCGCGTGGTGGATGGCAAAAAATCCCTGCTGTTCGGCCCCTACGCCGGCTTCACCACCAAGTTCCTCAAGCACGGCTCGTTCCTCGACCTGCCGCTGTCGGTACGCCCCAACAACCTCGGCCCGATGCTGGCGGTGGCGCGCGACAACATGGACCTGACCCGCTACCTGATCAAGGAAGTGATGCAGTCCGAGGAACAGCGCCTGAACACCCTGCGCGGCTTCTACCCCGAAGCCAAGGCAGAGGACTGGCGCCTGGAAGTCGCTGGCCAGCGCGTGCAGATCATCAAGAAGGACAGCAAGAACGGCGGCGTGCTGCAGTTCGGCACCGAACTGGTGGCTGCAGCCGACGGCACCATCGCCGCATTGCTCGGCGCCTCGCCGGGCGCATCGGTCACCGTGTCGATCATGCTCGACCTGATTCGCCGTTGCTTCCCCGAGCAGGCCAAGAGCGACGACTGGCGCAGCAAGCTGGACGAGATCTTCCCGGCCATGGCCGATGTTCTGTCCAGCGACGCCGCGCGCTACCACGAAGTGCAGACGCAATCGAATCAGCGCCTGCAGCTCGACATCCCCAGCGCCTGATCGTCACGCACAAAAAACCGCCCTTCGGGGCGGTTTTTTTATGGGTGTTGATCGGGTTACGGCTGACCCCAAGGCAGGATCGGAATGGCCGTCACCGCATTCTGCGGGCTACCCTCGATCACCCGGTCGCTGTAGACCAGATACACCAGGGTGTTGCGCTTGCTGTCGAAGAAACGCACCACCTGCATGGTCTTGAACACCAGCGAAGTGCGCTCCTTGAACACCTCCTCGCCGTCCTTGAGCGTGCCCTTGAATGCAATGGGACCGACCTGGCGGCAGGCAATGGAAGCCTCGGCCCGATCCTCGGCCAGGCCCAGACCACCCTTCACCCCGCCGGTCTTGGCACGCGACAGGTAGCAGGTCACGCCCGATACCTTGGGGTCATCGAAGGCCTCGACGACGATCTTGTCGTTCGGCCCAACCCATTTGAATACCGTCGACACCTCGCCGATGGTTTCGGCCAGCGCCAGGCTGGGCAGCATCAGCAGGCTCAGCACATATCCCTTGAACAGACGCATACATGCTCCTTAGACGAGAATCAGATTGTCGCGATGCACCAGCTCCGGCTCATCGACATAGCCCAGCAGCTTCTCGATGGCGTCCGACGGCTGGCCGATGATCTTCTGTGCTTCCAGCGCGCTGTAGTTGACCAGGCCACGCGCAACCTCACGGCCGTCAGGCGATACGCAGACCACCATCTCGCCACGGCGGAAGCTACCCTGCACCGCCTTCACCCCCACCGGCAGCAGACTCTTGCGATCCTGGCTCAGCGCCTTCACCGCACCGGCGTCCAGCACCAGGGTGCCACGGGTCTGCAGGTGGCCAGCCAGCCACTGCTTGCGCGCCGCCAGCAAGCCGCGCTCGGGCGCCAGCAACGTGCCCAGACGCTCGCCCGCCTTGAGCCGCGCCAACACCTGCTCGATGGCACCGCCAACGATCACCGTATGCGCGCCGGAGCGCGCAGCCAGACGCGAAGCACGCAGCTTGGTCTGCATGCCGCCACGGCCCAGCGCACCACCGACGCCACCTGCCACGGCATCCAGTGCCGGATCATCGGCGCGGGCTTCGAAGATCAGCTCGGCATCGGGATTGTGGCGCGGGTCGGCGTTGTACATGCCGTCGCGGTCGGTGAGGATCACCAGCAGATCGGCTTCCACCAGGTTGGCCACCAGCGCGGCCAGGGTGTCGTTGTCGCCGAAGCGGATTTCATCGGTGACCACGGTGTCGTTCTCGTTGATCACCGGGATCACGTCGAGATTCACCAAGGTGCGCAGGGTGCTGCGCGCGTTGAGGTAGCGCTTGCGGTCGGAGAGATCGTCGTGCGTCAGCAGCACCTGTGCGGTACGCCGGTTGTGCTCGGCAAAGCTCGACTCCCAGGCCTGCACCAGGGCCATCTGGCCAATGGCGGCAGCAGCCTGCAGCTCGTGCATCGCGCTGGGTCGGCTGGTCCAGCCCAGGCGGCTCATGCCGGCTGCCACCGCGCCGGAGGACACCAGCACCAGTTCCACGCCCTGCTCACGCAGCGCGACCATCTGCTTGACCCACACCGCCATGGCCGCACGATCCAGGCCACGCCCGTCGGCGGTCAGCAGCGCGCTGCCGATCTTCACCACCCAGCGCCGCGCGCCGGTCACCTTGTCACGCATGATCTTCCAACCTTAGCCAGAAAGTGATGGGGTCCACCCCACCTACAAAAACGCCGCAATTAAGCGGCGTTGGAAATTTGCTTAATCCCGGACGTAAATGATTTCCGGGCCATCGTCGTCTTCTTCGTCGAGGAAGTCATCGTCCTCGTCGATATCGTCGACACTGCGCACACCGGATTTACGCAACGCACGCTGATCGTCCAGCGCCTGCAGACGGGCACGCGCCTCGTCTTCGATGCGCTGATCCAGCTCGGCCAGCTCCTCGGCGAATACCGGGTCCTCGGCGATGCGCTCGGCACGCACTTCCAGGTAATGCATGATGTCGCGGCTGATGCGCTCGGTGCCGTCGCGGCTGATGGCCGAGACCACGTAAACGGGGCCCTGCCAGTTCAGACGGGCAACGATATCGGCCTTGCGCGCCTCACGCTCGTCCTCGGGCACCTGGTCCATCTTGTTCAGCACCAGCCAGCGATCGCGCTCAGCCAACGCCGGGCTGAAACGGCCCAGCTCGTCGATGATCACCTGCGCAGCCTCGGCCGGATCGCTCTCGTCCAGCGGCGCCATGTCCACCAGGTGCAGCAGCAGGCGGGTACGCGCCAGGTGCTTGAGGAAGCGAATACCCAGGCCGGCACCGTCCGAAGCGCCTTCGATCAGCCCCGGGATGTCGGCAACGACGAAGCTCTTGAAGCGATCGACGCTGACCACGCCCAGGTTCGGCACCAGGGTGGTGAAGGGGTAATCGGCGACCTTCGGCTTGGCCGCGGAAACGGCGCGAATGAAGGTGCTCTTGCCGGCATTGGGCAGACCGAGCAGACCGACGTCGGCCAGCACTTTCAGCTCGAGCTTGAGATCACGCGACTCGCCCGGCTTGCCCGGCGTGGTCTGGCGCGGCGCACGGTTGGTACTGGACTTGAAGCGGGTGTTGCCCAGGCCGTGCCAGCCGCCCTGAGCGACCATCAGGCGCTGACCGGGCTTGACCAGGTCACCAATCACTTCCTGGGTGGCCACGTCGATCACCGTGGTGCCCACCGGCACCGGCAGGATCAGGTCCTCGCCCTTGGCGCCGGTGCAATCGGTGCTGCCGCCCTTCTCGCCATTCTGCGCGTTGAATTTGCGCGTATAGCGGTAATCGATCAGGGTGTTGAGGTTGGCGTCGGCCTCGAGGAATACCGAGCCGCCGTCGCCACCGTCGCCGCCGTTGGGGCCGCCCTTCTCGATGAATTTCTCGCGACGGAAGGCCATCATGCCGTTACCGCCGTCACCGGCTTTTACAAAAATCGAAACTTCGTCGACAAATTTCATGGATACGCCTCCCGCAAGCGCTGCGGGTCAACAGAACAACGTAAAGGCCCTTGCCGGATGACCCCACGCAAACAGCGTGGCGTTACGGGTGATCGGGCAAGAACCCAAGGATACAGAAACAAAAAAGCCCCGTCCTACGGACAGGGCTTTTCCAGCGCGTAGGCGATTAGGCCTGAACGACGCTCACGTAGCGACGGCCGAAAGCGCCCTTCACTTCGAACTTGACCACGCCTTCGACTTTAGCGAAGAGGGTGTGGTCTTTGCCCATGCCCACGCCGAAACCGGCATGGAACTCGGTGCCGCGCTGACGAACGATGATGTTGCCGGCCTTGATGACCTGACCACCATACATTTTCACGCCAAGGCGTTTACTTTCGGAATCGCGGCCGTTACGGGTAGAACCGCCAGCTTTTTTGTGTGCCATGAGTCAATACTCCTATAAAGGATCGGGGCCGACGAATCAGGCCTGGATACCGGTGATTTTGATCTCAGTGAACCACTGACGGTGGCCCTGACGCTTCATGTGGTGCTTACGACGGCGGAACTTGATGATGCGCACTTTATCGTGACGGCCTTGCGACACGACTTCGGCAACCACTTTAGCGCCGTCTACGACCGGAGCGCCGATCTGAACGTCGTCGCCATTGCCGATCAGCAGAACGCGATCGAAAGTCACGGCTTCGCCGGTAGCGACTTCGAGCTTCTCGATCTTGAGGAATTCGCCTTCGGTGACTTTGTATTGCTTGCCACCAGTAACAATTACTGCGTACATGGTAAATCTCCGTTGATCCTGCTCACCCAGCGCTTTAGAAAAGTCGTTATTGGCTGGCATGGCTGCTTGGGGCCGGAAGTGACACCCTTGCAATTGCGTAAGGCAGGGAAATGCCCAGGGGGAAGTTCAGGGTGCGCGATTGTACGCAAGCGCCGAACGCTTCGCAAGGGGCGTCAGTGCTTGCCTTGACAGCCCCTACCCCGCCACCTAGCATGCCGCGCAACCTCAAAGGAGCACCAGTCGCCGATGCAACCCCAGGCTTTCTACCGCGTGGTAGCGGACGATTTCACCGCCGTCGATGGCATCATTCGCCAACAGGTGGTTTCCCGCGTGCCGCTGGTGGAAAAGATCGGCGACTATATCATCTCCGCTGGTGGCAAACGCCTGCGCCCGTTGCTGGTGCTGCTCAGCGGTCGCGCGCTGGGCTACCAGGCCGACGACCTACGCCTGCTGGCCGCCACCATCGAGTTTCTGCACACCGCCACCCTGCTGCATGACGATGTGGTCGACATGTCCGACATGCGCCGCGGGCGTAGCACCGCCAACGCCCAGTGGGGCAACGCACCGAGCGTGCTGGTGGGCGACTTCCTTTATTCACGCTCGTTCGAAATGATGGTCGAGCTCGGCTCCATGCCGGTGATGAAGATTCTCTCCCACGCTACCCGCGTGATCGCCGAAGGCGAAGTGCTGCAGCTGTCCAAGGTGCGCGACGCCAGCACCACGGAAGAGACCTATATGGAAGTCATCCGCGGCAAGACCGCGATGCTGTTCGAGGCCTCGACCCACAGTGCCGCCGCCCTGGCCGGCGCCAACGAGGCGCAGCGCGAAGCCCTGCGTACCTTCGGCGACCACCTGGGTATCGCTTTCCAACTGGTCGATGACCTGCTCGACTACAAGGGCGACGCGGCCGAACTGGGCAAGAACGTTGGTGACGACCTAGCCGAAGGCAAGCCGACCCTGCCGCTGATCTACACCATGCGTGAAGGCACCGAGGAGCAGGCCGCCCTGGTACGCCGCGCGATTCAGAAAGGCGGTATCGAAGACCTGGAAAGCATCCGCGCCGCCGTGGATGCCGCCGGTGCCCTGGAGTACACCGCACAACTCGCCCGCGACTACGCCGAACGCGCCATTGCCTGCCTGGAAGTGCTGCCGGCCGGCGAATATCGCGATGCACTGATCGAGCTGAGCCGTTTCGCCGTGGCGCGCACGCACTAAGCCCGACGAAATCGAGACAGGTAGCCCGGATGCAATCCGGGGCGGGTTTACGGGATATGACCATTCCCGGATTACATCCGGGCTACGGGTTCGCGATACACGGCACCGCTACAAACAAAAACGCCCCGAACCAGTCGGGGCGTTTTTCGTTCAGGCCTGGTGGATTAGCAGGCCGTTGAAAAACGTAGGCGAGGCAGCCAGTGCAAGGCAAAAACAGGCGAAAAAGCGCAGTTTACGAGTTGTAAATGAGCATTTTGACTGGGCTCGCACGCGAGCCTGTTTTTAACGCAGCAATAGCAACGCAGGTAGTTTTTCAACAGCCTGTTACAGACGCAGGCCGCCGTCCAGCTCCAGAATGCGACCCGTGTAGTAGTCGTTTTCCAGAATGTAGGCCACCGAATGGGCGATCTCGGCCGGCTTGCCCATGCGCTTGAGCGGAATGCCCGAAGTCATCTTCTCCAGCGCTTCCGGCTTCATGCTGCCGGTCATTTCGGTTTCGATGAAGCCCGGCGCCACACCCGCGACGCGGATGCCGTAACGCGCCAGTTCCTTGGCCCAGACCACGGTGTCGGCAGCCACGCCCGCCTTGGCTGCGGAGTAGTTGGCCTGGCCCATGTTGCCGGCACGGGAGATCGAGGAAATGTTGACGATGGCGCCCTGGTTGCCCAGCTCGATCATCTTCGCCGCCACTTCGCGAGTGCAAAGGAACACGCCGGTCAGGTTGACATCGATCACCGCCTGCCACTGCGCCAGGCTCATCTTGGTCATTTCGCCATCTTTCACGCGGATGGTCAGGCCATCGCGCAGGATGCCGGCGTTGTTGACCAGACCGTTGATGGCGCCGAAGTCATCGGCCACCTGGGCGACCATATGGGTCACCTGCTCTTCATCGGCGACGTTGCACAGGTAGCTGCGGGCATCGCCACCGGCGGCCTTGCAGGCAGCCACGGCTTCGTCGAGTTTTTCCTGATTCAGATCGACCAGCGCCAGCTTGGCGCCCTTGGCCGCCAGGTACTCACCCATGGCGCGACCCAGCCCCTGGCATCCGCCAGTGATGATGATGACTTTGTCTTTCAGTTGCATCGCTTTATCCCCTCAAGGTGCAGCATTTACCGACCCCGCTGATGCCCGCTAACCGCTATGCTAGGGCGTCTGTCCGTTTATTAGGAATCTGTTCACGGTCTTGCGAGCTAGAGCGATACAAGGCAAAAACAGGCGAGGAACGCTCGGAGTCGCGCACGACTTTACGAGTTGTAAATGAGCATTCCGAGCCTGTTTTTAACGCAGTAGCGCCGACGCGCAGCTGACAGTGAACAGGTTCCTACGGATTCTTTGCGAGGAGCCATATAGGTGAGCGTTAAAGCCGGCAAGCATGCACGAGAATTGCTGCTCAAGGAATACCGTGGCGTGCTCAGCACCCACTCCAAGGCCATGCCGGGTTTCCCTTTCGGATCGGTGGTGCCCTACTGCCTGGACGCCGAGGGTCGCCCACTGATCCTGATCAGCCGCATCGCCCAGCACACCCATAATCTCGGGCAGGACGCCAAATGTTCGCTATTGGTCGGCGAACGTGGCGCAGAGGATGTGCAGGCGGTCGGCCGCCTCACTTTGCTCGCCGAAGCACGACAGTTGCGTGACGAGGACGAAATCGAAGCGGCCGCACAGCGTTATTACCGCTTTTTCCCCCAATCGCGCGACTACCATCGGGCGCATGATTTCGATTTTTGGCGGCTGGAGCCGGTGCGCTGGCGCTTCATCGGCGGCTTCGGCGCCATTCACTGGCTCGACCAGGTGGCCCTGGCCAATCCTTTCGCGGTGGACGGCAGCGAAGCGAGCATGGTCGAGCACATGAACGACGACCACGCCAGCGCCATCGCCCATTACGTCGAACTGGCCGGCCTGCCGCAACACGAACCCGCGCAGATGGCCGGTATCGACAGTGAAGGCTTTCATCTGCGCATCGGCCAGAGCCTGTACTGGCTGCCCTTTCCCGCACCCTGCAGCAATCCCGGCGCCGCGCGCCAGGCGCTGGTGCAACTGGCCAGAGCCGAGAGTTGGCCGACCAATGGCGAGTCTTCAGCTTGAATTAAGCGCGAAACGCCATATTTAACTTCTACGGGAAGCCCGTCTTCCGCCAAGGACACTTCGACTCATGCGCGTGTTTCTGTTCCTCTTTCTGCTCTTTCCCATCATCGAGCTGGCCCTGCTGATCAAGGTCGGCAGCGCGATTGGCGTGCTGCCCACGCTGATGCTGGTGATCGGCACCGCCATTCTCGGCAGTGTTCTTTTGCGCGTTGCAGGTGTCGCCACTGCCTGGCGCGCCCGCGAAAAACTCTCGCGTGGTGAGCTGCCCGAGCAGGAAATGCTCGAAGGCCTGCTGATCGCCGTCGGCGGTGGCCTGCTGCTGCTGCCGGGTTTCATCAGCGACATCTTCGGCGTGCTCTGCCTGCTTCCCTTCACCCGCCGCCTGCTGGTGGGCAAGATCCGCCGCCGCGCCGAGGAGCAGGCCCTGCGTCAGCGCGCCTTCTTCGATGACCAGGCCGCCCGCACCGGCAAGACCAACCCCAACGTGCTCGAAGGCGAGTACGAGCGCCGAGACTGATCCCTACAGCACCTGTAGGAGCCGGCTTGCCGGCGATCTCTCTCTGGCTGATCGCCGACAAGCCGGCTCCTAAGCAAAGTCGTCAGGCTGCGGTGCTTACCGCGAGTGCTGCCCCCTCTGAAACGCAAAAAATTTCATCCCCGCCCCTTGAAATACCCTTGCTCGCCCACATGTAGCAGTCACCGCAAGGTGCCTGCCCGCTGAGGCAGTCCGACTTTCGCGGTGCGCCCAGCGTGCCGCGCCCGGCCTCGCCGGATTTTACAAACCCGCCGACCATTCAAGAGTCGGCAAGTTGGCCATTCAATTGTTAGGAGAGATCGACAATGAAGCTTCGTCCTCTGCATGACCGCGTCGTGATCCGTCGCAGCGAAGAAGAGACCAAAACCGCAGGCGGCATCGTGCTGCCGGGTTCGGCCGCCGAGAAGCCGAACCAGGGTGAAGTCGTTGCCGTCGGTACCGGTAAGGTTCTGGATAACGGCGAAGTCCGTCCGCTGGCCGTCAAGGTCGGTGACAAGGTGGTATTCGGCCCGTACTCCGGCAGCAACACCGTCAAAGTCGACGGCGAAGACCTGCTGGTAATGGGCGAGAACGAAATCCTCGCTGTCGTCGAAGCCTGATTCCCACGAATCTCCGTTTAACCTTCAAGAATTTGAGGACTGATCAACATGGCTGCTAAAGAAGTCAAGTTTGGCGATTCCGCCCGCAAGAAAATGCTCATTGGCGTCAACGTACTGGCCGACGCCGTCAAAGCCACCCTCGGCCCGAAAGGTCGTAACGTGGTGCTGGCCAAATCCTTCGGCGCCCCGACCATCACCAAAGACGGTGTGTCGGTTGCCAAGGAAATCGAACTGAAAGACGCCTTCGAAAACATGGGCGCCCAACTGGTCAAGGACGTTGCGTCCAAGGCCAACGACGCTGCTGGTGACGGCACCACCACCGCTACCGTTCTGGCTCAAGCCATCGTCAACGAAGGCCTGAAGTCCGTCGCTGCCGGTATGAACCCGATGGATCTGAAGCGCGGCATCGACAAGGCCACCATCGCCATCGTTGCCCAACTGAAAGAACTGGCCAAGCCGTGCACCGACACCAAGGCCATCGCCCAGGTCGGCACCATCTCCGCCAACTCCGACAGCTCCATCGGTGACATCATCGCCGAAGCCATGGAAAAGGTCGGTAAAGAAGGCGTCATCACCGTTGAAGAAGGCTCGGGCCTGGAAAACGAACTGTCCGTCGTAGAAGGCATGCAGTTCGACCGTGGCTACCTGTCGCCGTACTTCATCAACAAGCCGGACACCATGGTTGCCGAGCTGGAAGGCCCGCTGCTGCTGCTGGTCGACAAGAAGATCAGCAACATCCGCGAACTGCTGCCGGTTCTGGAAGCCGTTGCCAAGGCTGGTCGTCCGCTGCTGATCGTGGCTGAAGACGTCGAAGGCGAAGCCCTGGCTACCCTGGTCGTCAACAACATGCGTGGCATCGTCAAAGTCGCTGCCGTCAAGGCTCCGGGCTTCGGCGACCGCCGCAAGGCCATGCTGCAGGACATCGCCATCCTGACCGGCGGTACCGTGATCTCCGAAGAAGTTGGCCTGTCCCTGGAAAGCGCCACTCTGGAGCACCTGGGTAACGCCAAGCGCGTCGTACTGAACAAGGACAACACCACCATCATCGATGGTGCTGGTGCCCAGGTCGACATCGAAGCCCGCGTTGCACAGATCCGCAAGCAGGTCGAAGAAACCTCTTCCGACTACGACAAAGAGAAGCTGCAAGAGCGTCTGGCCAAACTGGCTGGCGGTGTTGCCGTGATCAAGGTTGGCGCTGCCACCGAAGTCGAGATGAAAGAGAAGAAAGCCCGCGTTGAAGACGCCCTGCACGCTACCCGCGCTGCCGTGGAAGAAGGCGTGGTACCTGGCGGTGGCGTGGCCCTGGTGCGCGCTCTGCTAGCAATCGACGAGCTGAAAGGCGACAACGAAGACCAGAACGTCGGTATCGCTCTGCTGCGTCGCGCTGTCGAAGCGCCGCTGCGTCAGATCGTTGCCAACGCCGGCGGCGAGCCGAGCGTAGTGGTCGACAAGGTCAAGCAGGGTTCGGGCAACTTCGGCTTCAACGCCGCGACCGACACCTACGGCGACATGATCGAGATGGGTATTCTCGACCCGGCCAAGGTCACCCGTTCGGCCCTGCAAGCTGCTGCTTCCATCGGCGGCCTGATGATCACCACCGAGGCCATGGTTGCCGAAGCGGCTGACGACAAGGCTCCTTCCATGCCTGATATGGGTGGCATGGGCGGTATGGGTGGCATGGGCGGCATGATGTAAGCCACCCGGCTCCTTAGCAGTACCAAGAACCCCGCGCCAGTCGCGGGGTTTTTTTTGGCCTGCCATCCATGGCGGCCACCCTGAGGGCCGTCGCTACGCGACGTTAAAAATTTCTCCCGGAAATTTTTTATGCCCGACGAAAAGCGATACAGGCCGCAAAATCCGATCACATTACCGATGGACTCGGGAACGTTGTTTGCTTATGTTTTGTTACAACCCTGAACGACGTAGTCCCCGTTCACGAGACGAGTGCTGCGCACACCTCCAATAGAAGAACAAAAATATGGCCCTTTGCAGTACGAACGAGATTCCTCAGCAGGTATTCCAATACTGGTGGCAACAGCAAGGTGATTGGGTCGAAGAGCCCAACGCTCGCCGCGGCGGCAAAAGTGGCGTGCAGCGCCTGCTGGATGAAACCGGCGTGCTCTACGCCAAGAAACAGATCGGCCATATCTACCGCAGCCTGCTGCATCCACAGGGACGCCCGACCGTACTGCGCGAACGCAGTGCATTGCTGGCCCTGGACGCACTCGGCGTGCCCGTTCCCAAGCTGATCTACTGCGGCGTCGAACGCGACCCACAACAGGGCTGGCGGGGCCTGCTGGTGACCGCCGAGCTCGAAGGCTTCATGGACATCGAAAGCTGGTACGCCAAAGGCGGCCGCGAAGCCTGTGGTGAAGCCGTACACACCGAGCTGCTGCAACTTGTTGGCGCGACTCTGGCGCGTATGCACCTGGGGCGCTGGCAGCACGGTTGCCTGTATGCCAAACATGTCTTCGTTAACCTTGCCGGCGAAACGCCGCAGGTGGCCCTGCTGGATCTGGAGAAAAGCCGTCGCCGCCTGACACGCGTCCAGGCCGCTCAGCACGACCTGCCTCAACTACGACGCCACAGCCCCTGGTCCGACGCCGACTGGCAGCAACTGCTGCAGGGCTATCGCCAGATCTTCGCCGATGGTGCCAAAGGCCTCGGCACGGCTATTGCCTGAACAAACGACTGCCGGCCCAGGGCCGGCAGTGTTTTTCCCGCAACACCTCGCTCCATCCGCATCACCCCCACCAGGAAGTGGCTCTACCTTGCACATTTGCGCTGGGTAGCAAGCAGAGCTGCAGGCGACTGCAACTGCCAGGGCCGGCTGTTACAGGGGGCCTTAACGGGCACCTAAGGTTACGTCGATACGTTACCCGCAGCATTGTTGAACCAACCGACAAGGCCCGTGTCCCAGCACAGCCCCGGCTGGTGCCAGCTACGCGCTAAGACCGTTCGTCGCATGAGACGACGACAAGGCAATGGGTGATCTAGGTTTAGCGAACAGCGTTTGGCAGCGCTTTCAAGGGGTTAGCAAAATGAAATTAGAAATAGCACGAGGTTTGTTCCTGGGCCTCGCCCTCAGCGTAACGGCAATCGCCGCCGCAGCCTGGCAGGAGCCCGGCCCGCGCGTGCTGGAAGCGCAAGCCTGCACCGCCGCAGAGCCCTGTCCCACCGCGCCTTTGCGCAAGCAAGTGCAGCCCGCCGCCAAACCCGATGCCAACCTGCTGGTGCTGATGTTCGGCCTCAGTGGCGCGATGAAAGGCGAGCACTAAGCCACACCCACGGTCATACCTCGCCAAGCGGGCCGACCTGCAGCAGCAGGTGGCCCGCCAGGCGCTGCCTCTTGGCGCTCATACCCGCGCAGCTCGATCACCCGTTCTGCTCCTCGATACTCCCAGTACTCGCTCATGCCTCTGGCCCCACAGGCCATATCCCTGAAAATGCCCGCATAGTGGCGTTTTAGAGCCTCTCGTTCAGTTTTGATTAAGTAAGAATCTTTATCGTTGCCCCGGAAGTGACCGAACGGTCACAGGCGTTTGGCTGGCAGTCGAGAACGTCACCGATGAAAATCACAGGAGATGCAACGATGAACTCAACCGCTTCCCGAACCGGCAACACCCTGCGCCCCGTCACCAAGGACAACGCCCAGGCCGCCCTGCAACAACTGCTGCAGGGCTTTCGGCGTTTCCGCCAGGAGGTCTACCCGCAGCAGCAGGCGCTGTTCAAGCGTCTGGCCTCGGCGCAGTCGCCCAGCGCAATGTTCATCACCTGCGCCGACTCGCGCATCGTGCCGGAGCTGATCACCCAGAGCGACCCCGGCACTCTGTTCGTCACCCGCAACGTGGGTAACGTGGTACCGCCCTACGGACAGATGAACGGTGGCGTTTCCACCGCCATCGAATATGCCGTGCTCGCCCTTGGCGTACAGCACATCATCGTCTGTGGCCATTCCGACTGCGGCGCGATGAAGGCCGTGCTCAACCCGGCCAGCCTCGACGGCACGCCCACCGTGCGCGCCTGGCTGCGCCACGCCGAGGTGGCGCGCAGCGTGGTGGCGGACAACTGCAATTGCGGCAGCGCCCACGAAACCCTCGGCGTGCTGACCGAAGAGAACGTGGTGGCCCAACTCGACCACCTGCGTACTCACCCGTCCGTCGCCGCCCGTCTGGCCAGCGGCCAACTGCACATCCATGGCTGGGTATACGACATAGACAGCGGCGGCATCCGCGCCTACGACGCCGCTTCGGGCAACTTCCTTGCGCTTGATGGCGACGAGCAGCCCTGCGCTACCCCGCAACCGCGCTACGCCAGCGTCTGATCCACCCATTTCCCTGAGCCTGCGCCCCTGGATGGCGCGGGCATGGGCTGCTTTTGCCCGTAGATCGGGCAAGGAGAGATATTCATGACTGTATTTCGCACACTGCCACGGGACGCGCTGGCGTCCGTGGTGGTCTTTCTCGTCGCCCTGCCGCTGTGCATGGGCATCGCCATCGCCTCCGGCATGCCGCCGGCCAAGGGACTGATCACCGGCATCATCGGCGGTCTGGTGGTCGGTTTCATCGCCGGCGCGCCACTACAGGTGAGCGGCCCGGCTGCCGGCCTCGCCGTGCTGGTGTTCGAGCTGGTGCGTACTCACGGCATGGCTGCGCTAGGCCCGGTGTTGCTGCTGGCCGGACTGATCCAGCTGGTCGCCGGCACCTTGCGCCTGGGCGGCTGGTTTCGCGTCACCGCGCCGGCGGTGGTCTACGGCATGCTCGCCGGCATCGGCATCCTCATCGTGTTGTCGCAGGTGCACGTGATGATCGATGCCGCGCCCAAGGCCTCCGGCCTGGACAACCTGCTGGCCTTCCCCGGCGCCGTGGGTGATGCGCTGACCCTGCTCGGCAGCAACGCCATGATCGCCGGTGCAGTGGGCCTCGGCACCATCGCCAGCATCTGGCTGTGGGAGCGTTTTCGCCCAGCGCCACTGCGCTTTCTGCCCGGCGCGCTGGTCGGCGTGACGCTCGCCACTCTGGCCAGCCTGTGGCTCGCGCTACCGGTCAAGCGCGTGGAGCTGCCAGCCAACCTCGGCGATGCCATCGACTGGATCACCCCGCAGGGCCTGGCCAGCCTGGCCGATCCGCAACTGCTGATCGCGGCACTGGCGCTGGCCTTTATCGCCAGCGCCGAGACGCTGCTGTCTGCCGCCGCCGTGGACCGCATGCACGATGGCCCCCGTGCACGCTTCAACCGCGAACTGTCCGCCCAGGGCATCGGCAACATGCTTTGCGGTGCGGTCGGCGCCCTGCCGATGACCGGGGTGATCGTACGCAGCTCGGCCAACGTCCAGGCCGGTGCTCGCGGCCGCGCCTCGACCATCCTTCACGGCGCCTGGCTACTGGCCCTGGTCGCTCTGCTGCCCGCCGTGCTGCAGAGCATCCCGGTGACCAGCCTCGGCGCGGTACTGGTGTACACCGGCTGCAAACTGGTCGACCCCAAGGCCATGCGCAACCTCGGCCAGTACGGCCGTGCCCCGGTGTTCATCTACGCCGCCACGGCGCTATGCATCGTCTTCACCGACCTGCTGACCGGCGTGCTGGTGGGCTTTGGCCTGACCTTACTGAAACTGGTGTGGAGCGCCTCGCGCCTGCGCGCGAAGCTGGTGCCCACCGGCCCGAACAGCGCCGAGTTGCGTATGAGCGGCGCTGCCACCTTCCTGCGCGTACCACAACTGGCCAAACTGCTGGCCAGCGTCGAACCGGGCACCCGCCTGCACCTGAGCCTGGCGCGGGTCAGCTATATCGACCATGCCTGCATGGAACTGCTGGAAGACTGGGGCCGCTCCGCCCGCGCCCAGGGCGGCGGGTTGGAGATCGTCGAAGGTGCGGCGTTGAAACGGCGGGTTGAAGGTCGGCAGCGCACGGCACTGGCCTGAGTGCACCACGGCTCACTCACCCAGGCCGGTGAGTGAGCCGTAAAAACACTTACCAACGACTTTACACATAGTGTAAACTCGGAAATTGACAATATTCATAAGCAGGCCTAGAGTGACGGCATGGAAGTTGAATTTGATGACGATGACCTAGATCGGCTAGAAACCGATTCCCGCTTCACTGCTGGCTACTCGCAGGAGGTGGTTCGTGCTTATAGGAAGCGCCTCCAAACAATTAGAGCCGCGCAAGATGAAAGGGATTTTTACGCATTAAAATCACTGCATTTTGAAAAATTAAAGGGGATCAGAGATGGTCAAAATTCAATGAGACTGAATTCGCAGTGGAGACTTATTGTTGTGATAAGAGGCGAGTCTCCATGCAAAATAATCGGAATCATCGAAATAGCTGACTATCACTAACTGGAGAAAAAACATGAGCGCCCGCAAACCTGCCGAAGTTTTCGCACCGGGAGAGTTCTTGCGCGACGAACTTGAGGCAAGGGGTTGGACACAGCAAGAGCTAGCTGAAATCCTTGACCGCCCGCCTAGGCTTGTAAGCGAGATCATATCGGCTAAACGTGCCATTACGCCCGAGACAGCAAAAGGATTGGGTGAAGCATTTGGCACGTCCGCAGAGTACTGGATGAATCTTGAAAGCCAATATCAGCTTTCAAAAGTAAAAACAGAAAGCAATATTGTTGCGAGAAAAGCAAAACTTTACACCGAATTCCCAGTAAGAGAAACAATTCGCAGAGGCTGGATACAAGCCAGCGAAAACATTGAAGTACTAGAACAAAGATTCCTCGACTTCTTTAAAATAAAAGTCATAGGTGAAACGCCTTCAATATGTCACTTTGCAAAAAGAACAAACGAAGGCTCTGAGGCAAGTATGCTACAGCTAGCCTGGCTATTCAGAGTCAAGCAACTTGCTGAAAAGCAGGTTTTAACACGTTATTCAAAAGAATCTTTACAGCTAGCAGTAGAAAAACTAAAAACATTACTAAACGCACCAGAAGAAGCTCGAAAAGCACCAGCAATCTTGGCAGAAGCCGGCGTAAGAATAGTCTTTGTAGAAGCTATATCAGGATCTAAAATTGATGGCGCTTGCTTTTGGCTATCAGAGGACAAACCAGTAATAGGCATGACTTTACGCTTCGACAGAATCGACAACTTCTGGTTTGTTTTAAGACACGAAATTGAACATATCCTGAGAGAAGACGGCAAAAATTCTGAGGGGCCAATAATTGACACTAATATCGGCGAAGACAGCTCCTCCGTAATTGAGTGCGAAAGACTTGCAAATCAAGCAGCACAAAATTTCTGCGTACCCGATCAGCAGCTAAACGACTTTATAGCTCGAATCGAACCATATTTTTCCGAAAAGAAAATATGTGCATTTGCACAAAGAATAAATATACACCCCGGCTTGGTCGTTGGGCAGATCCAACGCCACCTAGGAAGGCATGACTTTCTAAGAAAGCACCAAGTTAAGATCAGAGATATAGTTCTATCTTCGGCCATAGCTGACGGCTGGGGAATCATACCCAGCTAGGAGAAAAATACATGAGCGCATACTCTCACCAAATCAAGCTATACATTGAACGATACAAAAGAGAGTCTGGAGATACTGGGCTGGTAGACCCCCATGCTATTGCAGAGTGGGCTTACAAGAATGGATTACACAAACCAAACACCAAGACAATTATAGATGCTATAGCATCTGACATTTCGCAAGCATTTAGAGAAGAATATCGGACCGACAGAAACGGGCAGCGCTATCGAGCAAAACATGCCGTCAGGACAAAGAAAGGTAATAAAACACTTTCCCTGTGGGCTGATATCGACGATCAAAATGCGCCTCGCGAGCACTTCGTAAAGTCCTTTTCCCAGCGCAGACAGCAAATCGTGGGTGACTGTTACCAGCTCAAGACGGACGTCGACGTCTACAACGGAAAGAATCCTGAGCAAAAACCAATCCAAGTAGTATTGGACTTCACTTACGACGTTGAGGAATTGCAACTCCCGTATCAAGGAGCGGCGTAATTTTCTCTCGTATCTCGCAAGCATTCGGCATGGAGAAAGTTTTTCTTTATTTTTTATTAACGCCAAGTTCTACATCTGCACCAAGCGCCACTGTTAGCAGGCCAACGTAGTTGCTGCGTAGAGTGTTTAGTAGCAAGCTGGGATATAGAGAGACGGAGCACGAACGATCAGAGACCGCCAATCGCCCCTTCAGAAGGCCGAACGGAATCGTTGTGTAGAGGGTTGAGCGGCATGGATGCCGCGAGAGCCGCGATGGGCCAGGGATGGCCCTTCGCGGCGGGCCCTCGGAGCAATGATGGAGTGAGGGAAGTCGAGCGAAGCGAGACCCGGATGGCGGGGCACAGCGTTTTTGCTTACTTTTTTGGCGTTTGAAAAAAGTGAGTCGCCGTAAGGGCGAAACCGTAATTTCAGACAACGAATGTGCGGCGGCGGAGTGCAAAACCAAAAGCAAAAGCACCCTCTCCCCTAACCCCCGCCCTGCGCCCCAGCCCTTCGCAGAGCTCAGGGCGCTTCAGCGGGCGAAGCAGTGCTTCGCTATTTCCGCTTACGCCCCATAAATGGGAGAGGGGAACTGATCGCTGTTCCGTCAGCAATCTCGGTTGGCTGAAAGATTTTCGCGGCTGACGCCGCTCCTACAGATTTGGGTGGCTTCGGGTCGCGGCTGAAGCCCCTCCTGCAAGAACGTGGCGATACCAGCGGCCTTGCCTTCACGCCCCCGCAATCAACCGCTCGATGATCTCCCGACGCTCAGGATGCTCCGGCACCTGAATGCCAAACTCTTCTCGCAACACCTTCAGCACCTCATCGACACTCTGCAACTGCACTCGCTCACTCGCCTGCCCCAGGCGGTGGATGGCGAAGCTGCCGTTGTTCAGCGTCTTGCGCAGGCCTGGCCCGGTGCGGGCGGCGATCATCTGTCCGAGGAAGGGCGAATCCGGGTGGGTGCACACGTACCAGTTGCCCACCACGTAATCGATATCCGCCACCTGCTGCAGATCGAACACGTACATCGCCCGCCAGCTACCCGCCACCAACGCGTGCAAGGTGTAGGTGCCATCCACCAGCGTCAGGCGATAGGGCTCATGCGGCGTGGCCTGCTCGCCCTCGCTGTCGAGCAGCAAGGGGCCGGTCGGCACCATGCCGCCGAAGCCGACATCGGTGATGTAGCGCACGCCACCCAGGGTCACCAGCACCAGCATATGGGTACGTGCCGGCAGGGCATCCTCCGGCCCGCCCATGACCACGCGCCCGGTCAGCCCGCGCGCGTCGAAGCGCAGCGCCTGCAACAGCAGCAGGTACAGACGATTGAGTTCGAAGCAGTAACCGCCACGGCCCTGGCGTAGCAGCTTGTCCTGAATCGCGGCGGGTTCGACCTCCACCGGCACGCGCAGCATGCTGGCCAGGGTTTCGAAGGGGAACTCGGCGGTGTGCCGCGCCTGCAGCTCGCGCAGGGTGTCGAGAGTCGGTGGCGGCGCCGACGAGTAACCCAGGCGCTCGAGGTATGTGTGTAGATCCAGCATGAATGGCTCGGTCATCGTGCATCTCCCTTTTCTACCTGCCGGCTGTTTTACCAGAGGGCGTGGATAGACGATATGCAACGAGCGGCATGGCGTGCTCGAATCAGCGCTTTCGGTTTGCGGCAGCCGGCACACACAAACCGGCACAAATGCGCCAATCTATCGCTCACCGCACGAGCTTGCCCGAGGACTCCATGATGCACCTGCGCCATTGCTGCACCCTTTCCCTGTTACTCATCCTGGGCGGCTGCGGCGCCGGTGAGACGGCCGCTACGGCGACGCTCCAGGCTGAGCAGGCCAAACAGGCTCAGCAGCAGATGGAGCAGCTCAAGCAGCAGATCGACCAGGCCAATGCGGCGAACACCCAGCGCCTGCAGGAGGCCATCGATCAGGCGCAGTGAACGGCGTCTCCAGCGGAGCGCTGCTTGCAACGAGCAACGCGCCACTGACAACAAAAAGGCCGATCTCTTGATCGGCCTTTTCGTTCAACGCAGCAGCTCACTCAGCCATTGCTGGGGAAGGCGAACTGCGCCGCTTCGTGGCTCTTGCGTGCCGGCCAGCGCTGGGTGATGGCCTTCTTGCGGGTGTAGAAGCGCACGCCATCCGGGCCATAGGCATGCAGGTCGCCGAACAGCGAGCGCTTCCAGCCGCCGAAGCTGTGGTAAGCCACCGGTACCGGCAGCGGCACGTTGACGCCGACCATGCCCACTTCGATCTCGTCGCAGAACAGGCGCGCCGCTTCTCCGTCACGGGTGAAGATGCAGGTGCCGTTGCCGTACTCGTGATCGTTGATCAGTTGCATGGCTTCTTCCAGGCTGCCGACGCGAACGATGCACAGCACCGGGCCGAAGATTTCGTCGGTGTAGATGGTCATGTCCGGGGTCACCTTGTCGAACAGGGTGCCGCCGACGAAGTAGCCGTTCTCGTTACCCGGCACCACCAAACCACGACCATCGACCACCAGCTTGGCGCCCTGCTCGACCCCGGCGTCGATGTAGCCCTTGACCTTGTCACGCGCAGCGGCGGTGACCAGCGGGCCCATGTCCAGGCCGCAGGAGGTGCCGGCACCGATCTTCAGCGCCTGGATCTGCGGGACGATCTTCTCCACCAGCGCATCGGCGATCTGGTCGCCCACGCACACGGCCACGGAGATGGCCATGCAGCGCTCGCCGCAGGAGCCGTAGGCCGCGCCCATCAGGGCGCTGACGGCGTTGTCCAGGTCAGCATCAGGCATCAGCACGGCGTGGTTCTTGGCGCCGCCCAAGGCCTGTACACGCTTGCCGCGCTTGGTACCTTCGCTGTAGATGTATTCGGCGATCGGGGTCGAGCCGACGAAGCTCAGGGCCTTGACCTCGGGCGCTTCGATCAGCGCGTCGACCGCGTCCTTGTCACCGTTGACCACGTTCAGCACGCCCTTGGGCAGGCCGGCCTGGTTCAGCAGCTCGGCGATGAACAGGGTGGAGCTGGGGTCGCGCTCGGACGGCTTGAGGATGAAGCAGTTGCCGCAGACGATGGCCAGCGGGTACATCCACAGCGGCACCATGGCCGGGAAGTTGAACGGGGTGATGCCGGCCACGACACCAATGGGTTGCAGGTCGGTCCAGGCGTCGATGTTCGGGCCGACATTGCGGCTGTATTCGCCCTTGAGGAGTTCCGGGGCGGCGCAGGCGAACTCGACGTTCTCGATACCGCGCTTGAGTTCACCGACGGCGTCCTCGATGGTCTTGCCATGCTCAGCGCTGATCAGCGCGGCGATTTCGTTCTCGTTCTGCTCCAGCAGTTGCTTGAAGCGGAACATGATCTGCGCGCGCTTGGCCGGCGGGGTGTTGCGCCAGGCCGGGAAGGCGGCCTTGGCGGCGTCGATGGCCAGTTGCATGGTGGCGCGATCAGCCAGGCCGACGGCGCTGGTGGAGTCGCCGGTGGACGGGTTGTATACCGGGGCACTGCGACCGTTGCCGGCAACGCGCTCGCCGTTGATCAGGTGAGGGATATGGCTCATGGGGAAGCTCCTAGACGTAATTACTGTGGGTAGGAGCCGGCTTGCCGGCGATCCGTTTTACAACATCGCCCGCAAGCGGGCTCCTACAGAAATGGGTGCGTTCGCTCTTAATCCAGCTTGTTCAGCACGTCGCCAACGGCATTGAAGACGCGGTCGAGGTCTTCCATCTTGGCGTTGAAGGTCGGCCCGAACTGCAGGGTGTCGCCACCGAAGCGCACGTAGAAGCCGGCCTTCCACAGGGCCATGCCGGCCTCGAACGGACGGATCACGGCGTCGCCATCACGCGGGGCGATCTGCAGGGCGCCAGCCAGGCCACAGTTGCGGATATCGACGATGTGCTTGGTGCCCTTCAGGCCATGCAGCGCAGCCTCGAACTTCGGCGCCAGCTCGGCGGACTGCTGGATCAGGTTCTCGCGCTTGAGCAGCTCCAGGGTGGCCAGGCCAGCGGCACAGGCGACCGGGTGCGCCGAGTAAGTGTAGCCGTGGGTGAACTCGATCATGTGCTCCGGCGACGGCTGCTGCATGAAGGTGTTGTAGATCTCACTGCTGGCGATCACCGCACCCAGCGGGATGGCGCCGTTGGTGATCTGCTTGGCGACGTTCATCAGATCCGGGGTCACACCGAAGAACTCCGCGCCGCTCCACTTGCCCATGCGGCCAAAGCCGGTGATCACTTCGTCGAAAATCAGCAGGATGTTGTGCTGCGTACAGATCTCGCGCAGGCGCTGCAGGTAGCCCACCGGCGGCACGATGGCACCGGCCGAGCCGGACATCGGCTCGACGATCACCGCGGCGATGTTGGAAGCGTCATGCAGCTCGATCAGCTTGAGCAGTTCGTTGGCCAGCTCCACGCCGCCGGTCTCGGCCATGCCCTTGGTGAAGGCCATGCCCGGTTGCAGGGTGTGCGGCAGGTGGTCGGCGTCCATCAGTTGGCCGTACATCTTGCGGTTGCCGCCGATGCCGCCGAGCGCGGTGCCGGCGATGTTGACGCCGTGGTAGCCACGGGCGCGACCGATGAAGCGGGTCTTGGACGCCTGGCCTTTCAGGCGCCAGTAGGCCTTGGCCATCTTCACCGCGGTGTCGGCGCACTCGGAGCCGGAGCCGGTGAAGAACACGTGATTGAGCTCGCCCGGCATCAGGTCGGCGACCTGCTCGGCCAGCTTGAACGACAGCGGATGGCCGTATTGGAAGCCCGGCGAATAGTCGAGGGTGCCGAGCTGCTTGGCCACGGCGTCCTGAATTTCCTTGCGCGAGTGACCGGCGCCACAGGTCCACAGGCCGGAGAGGCTGTCGTAGATCTTGCGGCCCTGGTCGTCGGTCAGCCAGTTGCCCTCGGCCGCCACGATCAGGCGCGGGTCGCGCTGGAAGTTGCGGTTGGCGGAGAACGGCATCCAGTGCGCATCCAGCTTGAGCTGGCTGGCCAGGGACGGGGTTGCGGTCTGCGGCATGTTCATTGGGAGCCTCACTCGGGCAGGCAATCGGATGTAGGAGCCCGCTTGCGGGCGATGATCGCCGGCAAGCCGGCTCCTACAGGGTAGTTGCCAGCAAAGGTGCCACGGGCATAGAGTCAGTAAAACAGCACTCTTCTTATCTTCAGTTCAAGGCTTACTAAACAAATGAGCAGCCGCCGTCCCGATCCGCTGGCCCAGGTCAGCGACTTTGAAATCCGCCTGCTCAAGCTGTTTCGCAGCGTGGTGGAATGTGGCGGTTTTTCCGCGGCGGAAAGTGCCCTGGGCATCGGCCGCTCGGCCATCAGCCAGCAGATGAGCGACCTCGAACAACGCCTCGGTCTGCGCCTGTGCCAGCGTGGTCGCGCCGGCTTCGCCCTGACCGAGGAAGGCCGCGAGGTGTACCAGAGCACGCTGCAGTTGCTGGCGGCACTGGAGAGCTTTCGCACCGAGGTCAACGGCCTGCACCAGCACCTGCGCGGCGAACTGAACATCGGCCTGACCGACAACCTGGTGACCATCCCGCACATGCGCATCACCAATGCCCTGGCGCGCCTCAAGGTGCAGGGGCCGGACGTACGCATCCACATCCGCATGACGCCACCGTCGGAAGTGGAACAGGGCGTGCTCGACGGTCGCCTGCATATCGGCGTGGTGCCGCAGGTCGGCGCCCTCTCCGGTCTGGAATACCAGGCGCTCTATGACGAGCGCTCGCTGCTCTACTGCGCGGTCGGCCACCCGCTGTTCTACGTCGATGATCTGCAGCTCGAGGACGAAAGACTCAACGCCCAGGAGGCCATCGCCCCGACCTTTCGCGTGCCGCCCGAGGTGCAGAGCCATTACCAGGCGCTCAATTGCACGGCCAGCGCCTCGGACCGCGAGGGCATGGCCTTTCTCATCCTCACCGGGCGTTATATCGGCTACCTGCCCGACCACTACGCCCAGGCCTGGGTGCAGCAGGGTCGCCTGCGCGCGCTCAAGGCGTCCACTCGCTACTACGACATCAACCTGGCAGCGGTGACGCGCAAGGGCCGCCGCGCGCACCTGGTGCTGGAGAGTTTTCTCGACGCCCTGGCCGAAGCCTGAGCCCGCACCATGGCCGCGCATGCCGAGCCAGCGCGGTGCATTGCGAACATGACAAGACCGCCGGACGCGAGCAAATCAGGTATCTGTACCCCATGAAAAGCATGCTGCTGCGCAGAACTCCAAAAAACTGATCACATGGACAGCTTCTTGCATAAGGGCGAGCGCCCTCTGCTGCGAGAACTCGCCATGACCACCGAATCACCGACATCGTCCGAACTGCTCTACGGCCTGGACGACCGCCCTGCGCCGTTGCCGGCCTTTTTCGCCGCGCTGCAGCATGTACTGGCCTGCTTCGTCGGCATCGTCACCCCCACCCTGATCATCGGCGGCGTGCTCGGCCTGCACGAACAGTTGCCCTACCTGATCAGCATGGGCCTGATGGTGTCCGGCGTCGGCACCCTGATCCAGGCGCGCCGCCCGTTCGGCATCGGTGCCGGGATGATCTGCGTGCAGGGCACCAGCTTCGCCTTCCTCAGTGCCGTGCTGGCAGCAGGCTTGATGGTCAAGGCACGCGGCGGCAGCCCGGACGAGATCCTGGCGATGATCTTCGGCGTGTGCTTCTTCGGCGCCTTCATCGAGATGGTCCTGAGCCGCTTCATCGGTCGTCTGCAACGCGTCATCACGCCGCTGATAACCGGTATCGTCATCACCATCATCGGCGTCAGCCTGATCAAGGTGGGTATCACCGACGTCGGCGGCGGCGCCAACGCTGAGAACTTCGGCGCGCCGATCAACCTGGCCCTGGGCGCCCTGGTGCTGCTGACCATCATCGTGCTCAACCGCCTGAGCAATCCCTGGCTACGCCTGTCGGCGATCGTCATCGGCCTAGTGGTGGGCTCGCTGGCCGCCTGGTTCAGCGGTGTGCTGGTGCCCAAGGCATTGCCCGAACTGCCGCTGGTGAGCGTGCCGATCCCGTTTCGCTACGGTTTCGACTTCGACTGGATGGCCTTCGTCCCGGTAGCGCTGATCTACCTGATCACCGCCATCGAAACCACCGGCGACCTGACCGCCAACTGCATGATCTCGAAACAGCCGATCAACGGCCCGCAGTACCTGCAACGGATCAAGGGCGGGGTGTTCGGCGATGGCGTCAGCTCGCTGATCGCCGCCGTTTTCAACACCTTTCCCAACACCACCTTCAGCCAGAACAACGGGGTGATCCAGCTCTCCGGCGTGGCCAGCCGCCACGTTGGCTATTACATTGGCGCCATTTTGCTGATCCTCGGTCTGTTCCCGGTGCTCGGCGCCATCCTCCAGCAGATTCCCAAGCCGGTGCTGGGCGGCGCTACCCTGGTGATGTTCGGCACGGTCGCCACCGCCGGCATTCGCATTCTCGCCCAGGCGCCGCTGGACCGACGCAGCCTGCTGATCATGGCCACCAGTTTCGGCATCGGCCTCGGCGTTTCCAGTCAGCCGGACCTGCTGAGCCAGATGCCCACGCTGGTGCAGAACGTATTCGGTTCGGCAATCACCAGCGGCGGCCTGACGGCCATCCTGATGAACCTGCTGTTGCCGCTGGAATCAGCCAGCGCGAGCACGGCTGGACAAGAGCGGGAAACCTGAGGCGTCCAGGTGCACGAGGGTCGGCCTGCGCACAAACCTGGTGCACAAGCCCGGTGTGAGGGTATTTCCTGCCATTTTTCCGCGACTTGCGCTTGTCACCCAGGCGGCGCTGGGGTATCAGTGCAAACGCTCTGCCCCAAGACCAGCCCGGAATCGCCCCATGACCTTCGAAGTCCCCGCCCACAGCGCCCACGACAAGCCCGCCGGGCGCATTCGCCAGAAGAATGAAGAAGCCATCATCAAGGCTGCCGAGGAAGAATTCGCCCGGCACGGCTTCAAGGGCACCAGCATGAATACCATCGCGCAGAACGTCGGCCTGCCCAAGGCCAACCTGCACTACTACTTCAACAACAAGCTGGGGCTGTACCTGGCCGTGCTGAGCAACATCCTCGAACTGTGGGACAGCACCTTCAATAATCTGAGCGTCGATGACGACCCGGCCGAAGCGCTGGAACGTTACATCCGCGCCAAGATGGAATTCTCCCGGCGCCAGCCGAAGGCTTCACGCATCTTCGCCATGGAAGTGATCAGCGGTGGCGACTGCCTGTCGCAGTACTTCAACCAGAACTACCTGGACTGGTTCCGTGGCCGTGCTGCGGTGTTCGAAGGCTGGATCGCCGCCGGCAAGATGGACCCGGTCGACCCGATCCACCTGATCTTCCTGCTGTGGAGCAGCACCCAGCACTACGCCGACTTCGCCTCGCAGATCTGCCGCGTGAAGCAGAGCTCGCGCCTGACCAAACAGGACTTCGAGCAAGCCTCCGATCAACTGGTGCAGATCATCCTCAAGGGCTGCGGCCTGACGCCTGCTGCCAAAACCTGATGGCGTTCACCCTGCTCGGCCCTTGCCAATACCGCGAGGAGATTCGCAAGAGCCGCTTCATCGCCCTCGCCGCGCCTATTGCCAGCGCGGCCGAGGCGCAAGCCTTCATCGATAGCCACAGCGATCTGGCTGCCTCGCACAACTGCTGGGCGTGGAAGGTCGGCAACCAGTACCGCTTCAACGACGACGGCGAACCGGGCGGCACGGCTGGCAGGCCGATCCTCGCCGCCATCGAGGGGCAGGACTGCGATCAGGTGGTGGTACTGGTGATTCGCTGGTACGGCGGCATTCAGCTCGGCACCGGCGGCCTGGCCCGCGCCTACGGCGGTAGCGCGGCGAAATGCCTGCAGACTGGCGAGCGCCGTGAACTGGTGCTGCGGCAGCCCTTCACCTGTCATTTGCAGTTCGCCGAACTGCCGCTGTTCAAGGCGCGTCTGAATGAGTTCGACAGCCTGATCGAAAGCGAGGATTACGATGCTACCGGCGCGCGTCTGCACTTGGCCGTGGCACCGGACGAACGCGCGGCGCTGGAGCGCCTTCTTGGCGATATCAGCCGTGGCCGCGAGAGCCTGAAAGCGCCATGAAACGAACGACCGCTGCCCTGCTGCCGCTGCTGTGGCTCGCCCTGTCGGCCCACGCCGAAGTGCAGGAGCGTTTGCAGGAACAGTACTACGACCTGCAGGTAGCGTCCGGAGAGTCCCTCAGCCGCGCCATCAACCAGGCCTCACCGATTCGCCAGAACGGCCAGATCTACCACGCCTACACACGCTGGCAGGTGCAATGGAACTTCTGGTGGCGCGAACAGCGTGATGGTCGCTGCCAGATCGACCTCACCCGCACCCGGTTGAACGCAACCATCACCCTGCCCCGCCTCGGTGGCGGCGACGCACAGCAGCGCCAGCGTTTCGAACAGTACCTGGGCGCACTGCGCGAACATGAGCTGGGCCATTACCGCATCGGCCAGGCGGCGGCGGCCGAGATCGACGCGGCGCTGCTGGCGACACCTGAATACCCCAGTTGCACCGAGCTGCAACAGCAGGCCAACCGGCGAGCCAATGCCGTGCTGCAACGGCATGTCGAACATGAACGCCGTTACGACCGCGACACCGGTCACGGCCGCAGCCAGGGCGCCTGGTTGACGGAATAACACTGCAGCAAAAATGTAGGAGCGGCGCCCCGCCGCGAATCGTGGCTGTACGCACTCGAAAAGCTTCGCCCCGGGGCTGGCCTCCTACAGGGGCTTGCCGTGCCGGGCTTATCGGATCGGCATTCGCTATGCTGATCTTCTTTCTCATCCACCATGGAGCCTGACATGACTGCCTCCCGATCCATCCTGATCATCGGTGCCTCACGTGGCCTCGGCCTTGGTCTGGCCGGTGAATTCGCCGCCCAGGGCTGGGCCGTGACCGCCACCGTGCGCAGCGCCGCGCAACAAGCGCCGCTGCAGGCACTGCCCGGCGTGCGCGTAGAACAACTGGAGATGACCGACCCGATCAGCCTCGAGCAGTTGGCCGGCCGCCTGAGCGACCAGCGCTTCGACGTCATCTTCGTCAACGCCGGGGTCGCCGGCCCCGAGCACCACAGCACCGCACAGGCCAGCGCCGAGGAAATGGGTCAGCTGTTCCTGACCAACGCCGTCGCCCCGCTGCGCGTGGCCGAGCGCCTGCTGCCGAACCTGGCCGCCGAACATGGGCTGATCGTGTTCATGAGCTCGATCCTCGGCAGCATCGAGGCGGGTGCCGGCCTGGGCATGCCGCTATATGGCGCCAGCAAGGCCGCACTCAACCACCTCGTGCAGTGCTTCGTGCGCACTCAGGACAACCCAAAACTCGGCGTAGTGCTGATGCATCCGGGCTGGGTACGCACCGACATGGGCGGCGCCGACGCCCCGCTGGATATCGACAGCAGTTGCAAGGGCATGGTCGAACAGGTCAGCGCTGCCGTCGGCCGGCCAGGCCTGAGTTATCAGGACTTCGAGGGCAATCCTTTGCCCTGGTAAAAACGCTCAAACCGGGCTGCTCGCAGAAGCTAGCCCTGGTAGCCACAAGTAGTGATTTCTGGTGCCCCCCAGATTACATCCGGGCAACGGTCGCGGCTAAAGCCCCTCCCACAGGTGGGTACCGCTTTTGTGGAAGGGCTTTAGCCGCGCACGCGCGAATACGGTGCATTGTGCGCAGCACACGGAGAGACACGCACCAATGGCAGGCATTGCAGTGCGCTCGGCCATAGGCGAGAGCCCATAAAATGGATTTTCTGACTCACTGGCCAAGTTTTTGCTTTAGCCCCGCTCAGTCATGTTCATGAGCGCTTCCCATGTCCGCCCCACCCGCTTCCCCACGCCTGCAGCTGACGGCCATCAGCAAGCAATACCCCGGCTGTCTGGCCAACGACCGTATCGACCTGACCATCGCCCCCGGTGAGATCCGCGCCCTGCTTGGCGAGAACGGCGCCGGCAAGAGCACGCTGATGAAGATCATCTACGGCGTCACTCAACCCAGCAGTGGCGAGATTCGCTGGCAGGGCGAGCGACTGGTGATGCGCGATCCGGCCATGGCGCGTGGCCTGGGTATCGGCATGGTGTTCCAGCATTTCTCCTTGTTCGAGACCCTGAGCGTGGCCGAGAACATCGCCCTGGCCATGGGCGCGGGCGCTGGTACGCCGAAGCAGCTTGAGCCGAAAATTCGCGAGGTGTCGCAGCGCTACGGCATGGCCCTGGAGCCGACGCGCCTGGTGCACAGCCTGTCCATCGGTGAGCGCCAGCGCGTGGAGATAGTCCGCTGCCTGATGCAGGACATCAAACTGCTGATCCTCGACGAACCCACCTCGGTGCTCACCCCGCAAGAGGCCGACGAGCTGTTCGTCACCCTGCGCCGCCTGGCCGCCGAGGGGTGCAGCATCCTCTTTATCAGCCACAAGCTCGGCGAGGTGCGCGCGCTATGCCAGAGCGCCACTGTGCTGCGAGGCGGCCGGGTGTCCGGCCACTGCGTGCCGGCCGAGTGCAGCGATCTGGAACTGGCGCGACTGATGGTCGGCGATGCCGAGGGGCTGGAAAGCAGCTACCCGAAAGTCAGCGGCGGCCTGCCACGGCTGCGTGTCGATGACCTCAGCTGGCATAACCCCGACCCGTTCGGCTGCTCGCTCGAACGCATTCGCCTGGAGGTGCGCAGCGGCGAGATCGTCGGTATCGCCGGCGTGGCCGGCAATGGCCAGGACGAACTGCTCGCCCTGCTCAGCGGCGAAACCCGCCTACCGCGTGGCGAACGCGAGCGGGTCAGCATAGATGCCACGCCGGTGGCCAACCTGCCCCCCGATGCACGGCGCGGGCTGGGCCTGGCCTTCGTCCCCGCCGAACGCCTCGGCCACGGCGCCGTGCCAGAGATGAGCCTGGTGGACAACGCCCTGCTCACCGCCTTCGGCCAGGGCCTGGTCAAGGGCGGCTTGGTGCAGCGCGGCAAGGTGCGCGCGCTGGCCGACGAGATCATCCGCCGCTTCGCGGTAAAGACGCCGGACGCCGACACGGCGGCGCGCAGCCTGTCCGGCGGCAATCTGCAGAAATTTATCCTCGGTCGCGAGATTCTGCAGAACCCGAAACTGTTGGTGGCCGCGCACCCGACCTGGGGCGTGGACGTCGGTGCAGCCGCCGCCATCCACCACGCGCTGATCGCCCTGCGCGATGCCGGCGCGGCAATCCTGGTGATCTCCGAAGACCTCGACGAGCTGCTGCAGATCAGCGACCGCATTGGCGCGCTGTGCAGCGGGCGCCTGTCGCCGCTGGCCGAGACGGCGCGGGTCTCCAGCGTAGACGTCGGCCGCTGGATGGCCGGTGAATTCGATCAACCCGCCGCCGCTGCGGCCTGCTGACGGAGCCCGTCATGCTGTTATCCCTGCAACCGCGCGGCCAGGCGTCGCGCCCCATGCTCTGGCTGTCGCCGCTGCTGGCCGCCGTAATGACCCTGGTCAGCGGTGTGCTGCTGTTCACCCTGCTCGGCCATGACCCGCTGGAAACCCTACATACCCTGCTGATCGCCCCGGTCAGCGACTGGTACGGCGTGTCCGAACTGCTGGTCAAGGCACTGCCGATTCTGCTCTGTGCCCTCGGCTTGGCGGTGGCCTACCAGGCGCGCATCTGGAACATCGGCGCCGAAGGCCAACTGCTGATCGGCGCCCTCGCCGGCAGCGCCATGGCCCTGCAACTGATCGACTGGGACAGCCGCTGGGCGCTGGCCTGGGTAGTGCTGGCCGGCACCTGCGCGGGTGCGGCCTGGGCCGGGCTCACCGCCTGGTTGCGCACGCAGTTCAACGCCAACGAAATCCTCACCAGCATCATGCTCAACTACATCGCGCTGAACCTGCTGCTGTTCTTCGTGCATGGCCCGCTGAAGGACCCGGCCGGTTTCAACTTCCCCGAGTCGGCCATGTTCGGCGATGCCAGTCGCCTGCCGCTGGTCAGCGAGGACGGACGCCTGCACGGCGGCCTGTACCTGGCGCTGCTGGCCCTGGTGGCGGTGTGGGTGCTGCTGCACAAGAGCTTTCTCGGCTTCCAGATCAAGGTGCTCGGCCTGGACAAGCGCGCCGCCGGCTTCGTCGGTTTTCGCGAGAAGCGCCTGGTGTGGTTCGCCCTGCTGGTCAGCGGCGCCCTGGCCGGCATGGCCGGCGTCGGCGAAGTGGCCGGGCCGATCGGCCAGTTGGTACCGCAGGTCTCGCCCGGCTACGGCTACGCGGCGATCACCGTGGCCTTTCTCGGCCGCCTCAATCCGCTCGGCATTCTGTTTGCCAGCCTGCTGATGGCACTGCTGTACCTGGGCGGCGAGAACGCGCAGATGAACCTCAATCTGCCGCAGGCGATCACCCAGTTGTTCCAGGGGATGATGCTGTTCTACCTGCTGGCCTGCGACGTACTGATCCTTTACCGGCCACGGCTGAAGTGGAAATGGGCGAAGCGCGAGCGCCTCGCTGAAGCGACCACCTGAACCCTATTTTCCTGTGGGAGTGGCTGGGCGGCATTGCGCTTTAGCCGCGACAAAAGCTCGCCGCTGAAGCGCCTCCCACAAAGAGCATGAATGCAAAGGAATCCCCATGGATCTCGATCTGTTGACCAATATTTTCTACGCCATGGCGCGCACCGGCACGCCGCTGTTGCTGGTGGCCCTCGGCGAGCTGGTATGCGAGAAGAGCGGTGTGCTCAACCTCGGCCAGGAAGGCATGATGCTGTTCGGCGCGGTGATCGGCTTTATTGTTGCCTTCAGCACCGGCAGCCTGTGGCTGGGCGTGCTGCTGGCGATTGCCGCCGGCATGCTGTTGTCGCTGCTGTTCGCCGCCGTGGCGCTGGGCTTCAATGCCAACCAGGTGGCCACCGGGCTGGCCCTGACCATCTTCGGCGTGGGTCTTTCCACCTTCGTCGGCGCCACCTGGGTCGGCAGGCCGCTGTCCGGCTTCGAGCCCATCGTCATTCCGCTGCTGGCGGACATCCCGCTGATCGGGCGCATGCTGTTCGCCCAGGATGTGCTGATCTACCTGTCCTTCGCCCTCTTCGCCCTGGTCGCCTGGGTGCTGCTGAAAAGCCGTATCGGCCTGATCATCCAGGCTGTTGGCGAGAACCCGGACGCCGCCAGCGCCATGGGCCTGCCGGTGCTGCGCGTGCGCACCCTGGCAGTATTGTTCGGCGGCGCCATGGCCGGCCTGGCCGGTGGCTACCTGTCGCTGGCGTACACACCTATGTGGGCGGAAAACATGACCGCCGGGCGCGGCTGGATCGCCCTGGCGCTGGTGGTGTTCGCCAGTTGGCGCGTCTTGCGTGTCCTGCTCGGCGCCTACCTGTTCGGCCTGGCTAGCATCCTCCACCTGGTGGCACAGGGCATCGGCCTGTCGATCCCGTCGAACCTGCTGGCCATGCTGCCGTATGTGGCCACCATCGTGGTGCTGGTGCTGCTCTCGCGTGATGCGATCAAGACCCGGCTGTATGCGCCGGTATCGCTGGGCCAGCCTTGGCAACCGGGGCATTGAAACCAATGAATCGCGGCTGAAGCCGCTCCTACACAATCACCGCGTTTCCCGTAGGAACGGCTGGGCGGCATTCCGCTTCAGCCGCGACGGGCTTGTTGCCCCTGACTCCAGAGTCAGCTATCTTCCCCGCACGTCATTTCCGATGCACCTGGATCAGCAGACAGGGTCAACACTGAGCTGGCTTACCTGACATCAACCTCAGAGGAGCCTGCTCATGGCAGCTACCCGTATCTGGATCAAGACCCCCCTCGCCATCTTCACTGCCAACGACCTGGACGCTTCCGGCGGCCTGGTGATCGAAGATGGCCGCATTGCCGAAGTGCTCAGCAAAGGCCAGCAGCCTTCAACACCTTGCGAGCAAACCTTCGATGCCCGCGAGCATGTGCTGCTGCCGGGCCTGATCAACACCCACCATCACTTCTACCAGACCCTCACCCGCGCCTGGGCGCCGGTGGTCAATCAGCCGCTGTTCCCCTGGCTGAAGACGCTCTACCCGGTCTGGGCGCGCCTCACGCCGGAGAAACTGGCGCTGGCCAGCAAGGTGGCGCTGGCCGAGCTGCTGCTGTCCGGCTGCAGCACGGCTGCCGATCACCATTACCTGTTCCCCGGCGGGCTGGAGAATGCCATCGACGTGCAGGTCGAGGCGGTACGCGAACTGGGCATGCGCGCCATGCTCACCCGCGGTTCGATGAGCCTGGGCGAAGCCGACGGTGGCCTGCCGCCACAGCAGACGGTGCAGCAGGGCGAGGTGATCCTGGCCGACAGTCAGCGCCTGATCGGCCAGTACCACCAGCGCGGCGACGGCGCGCAGATCCAGATCGCCCTCGCCCCCTGCTCGCCCTTCTCGGTGACCCAGGAGATCATGCGCCAGAGCGCCGAGCTGGCCGAGGAGCTGGACGTGCGCCTGCACACTCACCTGGCGGAAACCCTCGACGAGGAGGACTTCTGCCTGCAGCGCTTCGGCCTGCGCACCGTGGATTACCTGGACAGCGTCGGCTGGCTCGGCCCGCGCACCTGGCTGGCCCATGGCATCCACTTCAACCCCGAGGAAATCATCCGCCTCGGCGCCGCCGGCACCGGCATCTGCCATTGCCCCAGTTCCAACATGCGCCTGGCTTCGGGCATCTGCCCCAGTGTCGAACTGGAGGCTGCCGGCGCGCCGCTGGGCCTGGGCGTCGACGGCTCGGCCTCCAACGATGCCTCGAACATGATCCTCGAAGCACGCCAGGCCCTGTATATCCAGCGCCTGCGTTATGGCGCCGAGCAGATCACCCCGCAACGCGTGCTCGGTTGGGCCAGCAAGGGTTCGGCGAAGCTGCTGGGCCGCAGCGATATTGGCGAATTGGCCGTCGGCAAGCAGGCAGACCTGGCGCTGTTCAAGCTCGATGAACTGCGCTTCTCCGGCAGCCACGATCCGCTGTCCGCGCTGCTGCTGTGCGGCGCCGACCGCGCCGACCGGATGATGATCGGCGGCACCTGGCGCGTCATCGATGGGCAGATCGAAGGGCTGGATGTGGCGCAGTTGATCGCTGATCACCGTCAGGCAGCGAAGCAGTTGGTCAACGCCTGATCCTGAACCGTAGGGTGCGCCGTGCGCACCGAAAAACTGCCGGTGCGCACGGCGCACCCTACGGTTTGCAGCAGGGCAATCGCACCACAACGCAGCATCTGCACGGCCATCGCACCAATAGCGCTCCACACCATTCTCCGCTCTTGCCCACAAAGGCTTTCAGTAAGGCTATCTGTCTTGTTGGTCAGCTTTTTGCAGTCAGGGGATCAGCCAACCAACGGCCACCCCAACACCAAGACTGGAGCTGCACCCACCATGCACAAGAAGAGCAAGAAACCGCTGCTGCGCACCCTCGTCGCCGCCCTGGGCTTTGGCGCCATGCTCAGCGCCTCCGCCGCCGATCCGCTGAAGGTCGGCTTCGTCTACATCGGCCCCATCGGCGACCACGGCTGGACCTACCAGCATGAACAAGGCCGGCAGATGCTGATCAAGGAAATGGGCGACAAGGTGACCACCAGCTTCGTCGAGAACGTGCCGGAGGGCGCCGACGCCGAGCGGGTGATCCGCAACATGGCCAAGGGTGGTTTCGACCTGATCTTCACCACCTCTTTCGGCTACATGAACCCGACCATCAAGGTGGCCAAGCAATTTCCCAAGGTGACCTTCGAACACGCCACCGGCTACAAGCAGGACAAGAACGTCGGCACCTACCTGTCGCGCTCCTATGAGGGTCGCTTCGTTGGCGGCTTCCTCGCGGCGAAGATGACCAAGACCAAGAAGGTCGGCTACGTTGCCTCCTTCCCGATCCCCGAGGTGATCCGCGACATCAACGCCATCCAGCTGGCCCTGGACAAGTACAACCCGGGCACCGAGATTAAGGTGGTGTGGGTCAACACCTGGTTCGATCCGGGCAAGGAATCCGATGCCGCCAACGCGCTGATCGACCAGGGCGTGGACGTGATGTTCCAACACACCGACAGCCCGGCGCCGATCCAGACCGCCGAGCGCCGTGGCATCTACTCCGTCGGCTACGCCTCGGACATGGCTCACTTCGGGCCGAAGGCCGTACTCACCTCCATCGTCAACGACTGGGGCCCGCACTACGTCAAATCCACCCAGGCGGTGATCGACGGCAACTGGCAGCCGCAAGATTTCTGGGGTGGCCTGGCCGAGGACACCATCGAGCTGCCGATCAGCGACCTGGTGCCGGCCGACGTGAAGAGCGAGGCCGAGCAGATCATCGCCGACATTCGCAGCGGCAAGTTCCACCCCTTCACCGGCCCGATCAAGGATCAGAGTGGCGCGGTGCGCATCGCCGAGGGCGTGAGCGCGACCAATGCCGAGCTGGCCTCGATGAACTACTACGTGGAAAACGTGAAGGCCGAAATGCCGAAGTAATTGGCTGGCGGGTTGCACCCGCCCTACGGTCTGTAGGGCGGGTGCAACCCGCCACCTGGCAACTACCGATGCCGTCCCTGCACTGCAGAACCGCATCAAGGGGATCTCATCCGAGATCTCTTTCCGCTGCCCTGGGTACGAGAAGACTCGCAGCAACGCCCACCCGAGGCTCAACATGAACGCATTACCCATCATCGACATCGCCCCTCTCTACGCTGACGACGCTTTGGCCTGGCCTGCCGTGGCCGATCAGATCGACCGCGCCTGCCGCGACTGGGGCTTCTTCTATATCGTCGGCCACCCCATCGGTAGCGAGCGCATCGACGCCCTGTTCAGTGCGGCGAAGCACTTCTTCGCCCTGCCTGCCGACGACAAACTCAAGATCGATATCACCCAGACCGCCCACCACCGCGGTTACGGTGCCATCGCCACCGAACAGCTCGACCCAAGCAAACCGAGCGATTTGAAGGAAACCTTCGACATGGGTTTCCACATGCCGGCCGATCACCCCGAGGTGCTGGCGGGCAAACCACTGCGAGGGCCGAATCGCCACCCGGATCTACCCGGCTGGGCCGAGCTGATGGAACAGCATTACGCCGACATGCAGGACCTGGCCAAGACCCTGCTGCGCGCCATGGCCATGGCGCTGGACATCGAGCACGATTTCTTCGACGCGCGCTTTCATGAGCCGATCAGCGTGCTGCGCATGATCCACTACCCGCCGCGCCACACCGCCACCAGCGCCGACCAACAAGGCGCCGGCGCACACACCGATTACGGCTGCATCACCCTGCTCTACCAGGACGATGCCGGCGGCCTGCAGGTACGTGCACGCGATGGCGAGTGGATCGACGCGCCGCCGATTGCCGGCAGCTTCGTGGTCAACATCGGCGACATGATGGCGCGCTGGAGCAACGATCGGTACACCTCGACGCCGCACCGGGTGATCAGCCCGCTGGGGGTGGATCGCTACTCCATGCCGTTCTTCGCCGAACCGCATCCCGACACGCTGATCGACTGCCTGCCGAACTGCTCCAGCGCGGACAACCCGGCCAAGTATTCACCCGTAACCAGCGCCGAGTACCTGCTGTCGCGCTTCGCCGACACCTATGCCTATCGGCGTGAGGAAGCGCAGGGCTGATGATGGCTCCCACGCTCCGGTGTGGGAGACCAGCCTGGGACGCTCTGCGTCCTTCAGACGCAGAGCGTCTGCAAGGGCATTCCCACGCGGAGCGTGGGAACGATCAGTCCACCCTATGCAGCTGGCTCGCCAGCGCAGCACAATCCTGTCCCACCGGTTAAACTTTGCCAATTACAAAGCCTGACAACGAGAACCGACCATGCCCGAATGGCTGAACGCCCTGCCCAAGGCCGAACTACACCTGCACCTGGAAGGCTCGCTGGAGCCCGAGCTGCTGTTCGCCCTGGCCGAACGCAACCAGATCGCCCTGCCCTGGGCCGATGTCGAGACCCTGCGCGCGGCCTATGCCTTCAACAACCTGCAGGAATTTCTCGATCTGTATTACGCCGGCGCCAACGTGCTGCGCACCGAGCAGGATTTCTACGACCTGACCTGGGCCTACCTGCAACGCTGCAAGGCGCAGAACGTCATTCATGTCGAACCCTTCTTCGACCCGCAGACCCACACCGACCGCGGCGTTCCCTTCGAGGTGGTGCTGCGCGGTATCCAGCAAGCGCTGCTCGACGGCGAGAAGCAGCTGGGCATCAGCCACGGGCTGATCCTCAGCTTCCTGCGTCACCTGCCCGAGGACGAGGCCTTCAAGACCCTGGAACAAGCCATGCCGTTTCGCGATGCCTTTATCGGCGTTGGCCTCGACAGTTCGGAGAAGGGCTTCCCGCCGCGGCTATTCGAGCGGGTGTTCGCCAAGGCACGCAGCGAAGGCCTGCACGCGGTGGCGCATGCCGGCGAGGAAGGCCCACCCGAATACATCTGGGAGGCGCTGGACCTGCTCAAGATCAAGCGTATCGACCACGGCGTGCACGCCATCGAAGACGAACGGCTGATGCAGCGCATCATCGACGAGCAGATCCCGCTGACCGTCTGCCCGCTGTCGAACATCAAACTCTGCGTGTTCGAGCACATGGGCCAGCACAACATCCTCGAGATGCTCGAACGCGGCGTGAAGGTGACGGTGAACTCGGACGACCCGGCCTACTTCGGCGGCTACGTCGGCGAGAACTTCGCCGCCCTGCACGAACACCTGGGCATGACCGAAGCCCAGGCCAAGCGCCTGGCGCAGAACAGCCTGGACGCGCGCCTGGCCTGAATCGACGGCAGCACTGATCGCCCGCAAGCGGGCTCCTACAACACCGCGAACCTGTAGGAGCCCGCTTGCGGGCGATGCTTTTGAACGACGGGCAAATCCGCGATGCCTCAGTGCTGTTCCAGCTTGCGCCGCTTGCCAGTCACCATCGACAACGGCAGGTTCTCGCGCAGCCGATAGCTCTCAAATAGCGCTGCAGCGATATGCAAGCCGACCACCGCCATGAGGCCGTTGGCACAGAATTCGTGGATTTCCAGCGGCAGATCCGCGCCCCAGAAATAATCGACTTCCTCCATCAGAAAGCCGGTCACGCCCAGACCGAGCATCAGCGTCATCATCAGGAGCATCACCAGCGCGCCCAACGGCGAATGCCCCAGACGGTGATAGGGCTGACCGGCAATCAACGCACGCAAATGCGCACCAAGGCGTGCCGGGGTCGGCCAGAAATCCGCCCAGCGCGCCGCCGGCGTGCCGACGAAACCCCATACCAGGCGGATCGCCAGCCAGGCCACGCCGTAGTAGCCGAACCAGCGATGCCAGTCTTCGCCCTCTTCGGTAAAGAAGTAGTTGGCCAGGAAAGCGCCGGCCAGGGACCAGTGGAACAAGCGCACCACTGGGTCCCACACGCGCACGGTCGCGGCGCTCATCAGCCTTCTACGTTGCTTTTGACCGGCTTGCCGCTGACCGGATCGAAGTAAATCTCGACCTTCTTGCCGTCCTTGTCGAAACCGTATATTTCGTAGCAGTTGCCACCGGTAACCTTGAACTTGTTGATCTCGTAGCCCTGGGCCTTGAGGTCGGCCTGGAACTTGTCCTGATCCTGCCACTGCGACTTGTCGGCAGTGGTGCATTCGGTGGCGGCGAAGGTCAGCGGGCTGGCCAGAGCCAGAGACAGCAGAAGCAGTTTGCGCATGGTGTAGTCCTCTCGGTGCAGGGGAAAGTGTGTCTGCGGGGACTACTCTGGCGCCTGAACCTTAAGACTCTATTAGCGCACGCAAAATCGTAGCCCGGATGTAATCCGGGAAAGGTGGCTACCGTGCCCGGCCAAACGTAGGAGCCCGCTTGCGGGCGATCCGCATTGTGCAAGCGCCAATCGCCCGCAAGCGGGCTCCTACGAGAGGATCGCTACGCTTCGTAGCTCCGGGCTAGCTAAGGCTTAGAAGTCGAAATCGACCTTGGCCCACAAGGTACGGCCCGGCTCGTCGATACGCGTTTCGGCCGGGAAGCCGAAGCCAGCGTCGCCAGCCAGGTTGAGGTGTTCGGCGTAGTTCTTGTCGAGCAGGTTATCCACGCCGGCGCTGAGTTTGACCTGTTGGCTAACGCGGTAAGCGCCATTGAGCGAGAGCACGCCGAAGCCGGCGCTGTCGCCGAAGTCCTGCCCCACCACGTTGCCGCGCCCTTCGGCGATGCGCCCCTGGCCATCGACCACACGCCACAGGGCGCCGACGCTCCAGTCGTCGCGCTGGTAAGTCAGGCCCAGGCGCGCCTCCAGTGGCGGCATCTGCGGCAGCGCGTCACCGTCACTGCTGTTCTTGCCCCAGGCGTAGGCCAGGGTCGCGTCGGCCTTCCAGTTGGAATCGAAGGCGTAGGCCACGCCCAGCTCGCCACCCATGATGCGCGCGTCGACGTTGTCGGCCTGGGTGCTCATGCCACGGTAGTCGAACTGGATGTAGTCGCGGATCTGCCCGACATAAGCCGAGGCCCATGCCTGCAGCTTGTCGTCCTGGTACTGGATGCCGATATCGAGCTGAGTGGTCTTCTCCGGCTTGATGCCATCGAAGGCGTTGTCCGCGCCGGCTGGGCCACTGAGACCGGCAGAGAACAGCTCCCAGTAATCGGGGAAACGCTGCACGTGGCCGATACCGGCATAGACGGTGGTCGGCGAGCCGGACAGGTCGTGCTCGTAGCGCACGAAACCGCTGGGCAAGGTATCGGCACGGGTCTCGCCCGCCGTCGGGTTGGGCGTGGTCATGCCCATCATGTCGCTGAAGTTCTGCCGGTAGTCCTTGGCCGAAGCGCGATCCAGGCGTGCGCCGGAGATCAGTCGATCACCCTCGGCCAGGCGCCAGGTGGCTTCGGCGAACACGCCGTAGTTGTGCATCAGCGCGTCCTTGTCCCAGGGGAAGCGATCAGCGTCGACATAGGGCATGCCCATCATGCCGCCGCTAGAGCTGCGCTGGCGGTGTTCGCTGCGCTGCGCATCGACGCCGGTGATCAGCTCGATGTCATCCCACTTCCAGGTCGCGGCCAGGCGTGCACCGAGGGTGCGGCGGTCGACCTGCGCCGCCATCGGCCCGGCCATCATGCTGCTCGGGTCCGGCACGCGCAGGCGGAAGTTGTCCATGATGTGGTCGGCGTAGTTGTAGTAGACCTTGGCTTCGACCTTATCCAGCACGCCACCAAGGTTACTGCGCTCGATGCGCAGGCCGAGGCTTTCGCGCTTGAACTGAGTGCCGTCCATGCCACGGCCACCGTAGCGCGCTTCGCCGTCGCCACGGCCAGCCGTGAGTTCGATCAGGGTATCGGCATCCGGCGTCCAGCCCAGGGCCACGTCGCCGTTCCACTTGTCCCAGCGCGAGGCGATGGTGTCGCCGTCACCGTTGTCGTAATCGTCCGACTGCGAGCGGTTGCCCATCACCCGCAGGTAGCCCTGCTCACTGCCCACGGCGCCATCCAGGGTCCGGTCGAAACGGCCATTGGAACCGGCCAGCACACTGGCATGCAGGCGCGCGCCCAGCTCACCGAAACGCTCCGGCTCGCGGTCGAAACGCACCACCCCAGCCGAAGCACCCGGCCCCCAGATCACGGTCTGCGGGCCCTTGGTAACGGTCAGCCGATCAAAGGTTTCTGGCGAAATGTAGGAACTGGGTGCGTCCATCCGCCCCGGGCAGGCGCCGATCATCTGCCCGCCATCGGTAAGCAGCAGCAGGCGCGAGCCGAACAGGCCGCGCAACACCGGGTCACTGTTGCTGCCACCGCTGCGAATCGCGGAGAAACCGGGAATGGTCTTGAGGTAGTCGGCCGCATCGCTGGCCGGTACCGGCTGGCGTGGATCCTTGGGGTCGGCCACCACGGTCAGCGGCGAGCTTTGCTGGATTGCCGTGATCACCGTAGGCGGCAGTTCGTGCACAGGCTCCTCGGCAGCCTGCAGGGCAGTCATGGAACACAGGCCGCAGGCTACGGCCAGAACGGACAGGGGAAAACGAGCGCGCACGGAAACGGCGCCCGAAACGAAGGAAACGGACATGCGGATACCTGAAAAGTCGATTGGCGAAGAGGCCTGGTAACGGCCTCATGGGAGTGGTGACTTCAGGTGCGCATGGGCGGTGCACGTGACAGCGCATGAGGAAAGTTGGCGCCCGGCAGCGGTCGCTCAGGCAACCTCAGGGTGGTATCGCGAGATAACTCCAAGCGGCTCGCGAGCACCGAGCCATTGTCGGCCAGCACCGGACAATGCGAGAGCAGCGAGCAGTAGCCGCAGGCATCCACCTGCAACACTGGGCTGGAGCTGCTCGTTGGGGCCGGCACGTTGCCCGCCCCGTCATGACAGCCAAGCTCGTTCAGCCAGCGCCAGTCAGCCGGCTCGGCACGCAGTTGCGACGCCAGTGGCGCCAGCACGATAAGGACGAACGCCAGCAGCCCAAGCTGGGCGGCGAGCGTGCGCCTGCGTGCCGTGAACAGCATCAGTGCTGGTGCTTGCCTGCATCATGACCGGCAGCATGATCATGGCCTGCCGGCGCATCTTTCTGCACGGCGACCTCGACCTCGACAGCACCGGCTTTCTCGAAGTTGAGGGTCAACGGGAAGCGCTCACCGTCCTTGGCCTGCTGCTTCAGGTTGAACAGCATGACGTGATAGCCCATGGGCTCGAACTTCACCTCGCCACCAGCGGGGATGGCCACGTCCTGCACCTGCTGCATCTTCATCACGCCATCGGCATGCACATGCTCGTGCAACTCGGCCTTGCCGGCCACCGGGGTGCTGACACTGAGCAGACGATCGGCTTCGCTGCCCTTGTTGTGGATGACGAAATAAGCGGCAGCAGTCGGCGCCACCGGCGGCATCTCGCGCGACCAGGGGTGGTCGATATGCAGTTGACCGGCTTCGTACTCGTGGGCCTGCACCAACAGCGTCGGCAGCAGCAGGGTGAGGCCGAGCAGGGTTTTCTTCAGGGTCATGGGTGTTGCCTCCTAGTTTGGAATCGAATCATGGGTCGAGCCTATAACGTCTTGCGACGATCAAACTGTTCACTCATGCCAGCGGCCGGGTCGATGGCCGCAGTTGGCGAAAGCGCGAGAGTAGCCAGTCAAGAACGAAGACCAGCAGCAGCGAAGCGCCGACCAGCGGGAAGATCACACCGAGCACGATCATCACGCCGATGGCGGTCTTCCAGCGCGGCAGGTCGTGGCGCAGTGGCGGCACACCGAAGCGTCCGGCCGGGCGGCGTTTCCACCACAGCACCAGGCCGCTGACGGAGCTGAAGATGATCAGCAGGCAGATCGCCGCCATCAGCAGTTGGTTGGCCAGGCCGAACAGCTTGCCTTCGTGCAGCATCACCCCGGTTTCCACGGTTTTCGCCACTGGGCCGTAGTCCTGCCAGCGCACGTCGGCGAGTACCGCACCGCTGTATTGATCGAAGTGCAAGGTGGCGTCATTGCGTGGATCGTCGGCGAACAGCGCGACGGTGTAAACGCCCTGCTCGCCCTGGGGCAGGCTGATGCTGTAACCAGGCTGGACACCGCGCTCGGTCGCGCTATCGACCACATGCTGCAGCAGGCTGGTGGAGGCCGCTGCGGCCTGATGCCCGGCATGGCCGTGATGCGCGGCATGCGGGTCGGACGCTGGCAGCGGCGTGACTTCCACCGCCCAGGCCACGGTTTGCTGGCTGCTGCTGTTGAGGCTGCCGGTCAGTTGCCCGGACTTGGGCACGTCATCCCACATGGCGGCGGGAAAATGATTCCAGGCACCGGCGAACTGCGCACCCCAGTAGCCCGTCCAGGTCATACCGGTGAGCAGCATGAACAGCAGCAGTGCGCTGCCCCAGAAGCCGGTGACCGCATGCAGGTCGCGCCACCACAGGCGCCCCCCTGCGCTCAGACGTGGCCAAAACACACCCGCCCCGCTGCTGCCGCGCGGCCACCACAGGTACAGGCCGGATACCACCAGCACGATGCCCCAGCCAGCGGCCAGTTCGATCAGCCGGTCACCAACGGTGCCGATCAGCAGATCACCGTGCAGCCTGCGCACCACCGCCTGCAGATTCCACAGGGCGTCCTGGGCGCCGAGAAGGCTGCCGTTGTAGGGATCGACGAACAGGTTCAGCTCCTGGCCGCCCTGATTGATCACGAACTGCGCACTGCGATCCTGTGCAGCGGGCGGCAGGTATTTGCTGACCGTCGCCTGCGGATAGGCTTCGCGGACGATAGCCAGTTGCTGATCGGCACTGAGGCGCTGCTCGGCGACCGGCACCTGCATCAGGTCGGCGTACATCCAGGCGTCGAGCTGCGGTTTGAACAGGTAGATGATCCCGGTGATCGACAGCAGGATCATGAATGGGATGACGAACAGCCCGGCATAGAAGTGCCAGCGCCAGGCCAGGTTGTAGAACGAGGTGGACTCACGCATGACAGGTGCCTCCATAAGGGGTTTCATGAAAGGGGTTCACTACGACCTTCCTTCGTTTCGCAGGAGCGTGCTTCTGCGGCTCGGTACTCCTGAGCGACGCAAACGTCGCCATCCCAACACTGTGCCGCTGAGGCAGATCACCAGACCGCCAAGGCTGAAGGCGATGATCAGAGCTTCGCGCAGCAGCGGGCGTTCCAGCAGCGGCGGCCAGTCCCAGCTATGCAGCAGGTTGAACAGCCAGCGGCCGACGCGCTGGCGCTGGTCATGCCGCGCGATCATCTCGCCGCTGGCCGGGTCGAGGTAGACCCAGGTCTGCTCCGGGTCATCGAAGCGCACCCGCAGCACCGGCAGCGGTCGGTTCTGCGAGCCGTACATGCTTTGCGCATCGCGGGCGAAGTAGTAGGTATCGAAGCGCTCCAGCCACTCGCTTTGCAGTGCCACATCCGGCGCCATGAGGTGGGCCGTATCGAGCAGTTGTTCGCGGGGCAGCTGACGCAGCAAGGTCTCGCCGTGCAGCATGCGGCTCTCGCCGCTCGCAGCTCGTGCCACTAGATAGGTGCTGCCATCGAGGCGACGCCATTCCACCTCGACTACATCCAGCTCCGTGCGCAGCCGTCGCAGTGCGCGGCTGACCGAGAGCGAAACGTCCGCTGCCCGTAGCGCGCCGCTCTGCATCAACGCAGCGTCGAGGCGCGAACGGCTGTCGGTGGTGCCCCAGGGCCGCATGGACATCAGGCCACTGAAGATCCACGCCACCAGCACAACGCCGAACAGCAGGCCGCCGATATGGTGCCAACGCCACCAGCCACCGGAGTAGGGACTGCGAGAACCGTTGCGATAGGGCTTGCGAAAACGCCAGCGCATCAGGCCAACCACCATGCCCAGCACGGCCATGGCCGTACCCAGCAGGGACAGGCCGATCACCAGCACACGCCAACCATTGTCAAAACCGAAGCCGCCACGCAGCGGATAGAGCCAGTGCAACCAGGCACCCAGCCAATTCCAGCGCCGCTCCTGCAGGCTGGCATCACGCACTACTTCGCCAGTCCTGCCCGACAGGTAGAGCCAGGTACGCTCGGCATCGCCCAGCTCGACCAGATGCAACGGGCGCTCGGCATCCAGCGCACGCGAATGCGTCCAGACATCCTCCTCGAACTGGCCGCGATAGCGCAGCGGTACGTCGCCGGCATATTGCCGGGCGCCAGCCAGCGCCCAGGCTTCGTCGGCGCGCGCCAGGGGCTCACCGCTGAGCGCATCGAGGGTCAAGCGGCGCCCGTCGGCCAGCTCCAGCAGATAGAACGGCTGGCCGCCCAGGCTGCTCAGGCGCAGCCGCTGCAACGGCAGCTGCGCCCATTGCGCCGGCACCTCGGCGCAGCAGCTCGTGGGCAGTGCCGGTAGATGCCCGAGGCGCTCGCTGCCGGTCAGCTTGGGGTAGCCGACATACAGCATCACCACCCCGGAGACGAACCACAGCGCCATCAACAGGCACAGGCCGATACCCAGCCAGCGATGCCAGAGGTACAGCTGGCGTTTCAGCGCCATCAGTAACGCCACTGCACAGCCACTTCCAGGCTGCGCGGCTCACCCAGGTAGTACTGGGTGTTGCTCTGGTGGATGAAACGGGCGTAGGTCTCGTCAGTGAGGTTGCGCAGTCGGGCGCTGAGCTCGGTGTGGGCATCCAGGTCGTGCTTGAGGAACAACCCGTAGACGGTGTAGGACGGCACCCACATGGTGTTGGCGGTGTTGGCATAGACCGAGGAGACATAACGCGCATCAGCCCCCACCTGCCAGTCCGGCGCGACGTCATAGGTCAGCCAGAGGTTAGCCACGCGCTCGGGAATGTTCACCGGGTTCTTGCCCTTGCGCGAGACCGCCACACCGCCGACGTTTTCGTTGAACTCGTCGTATTCGGCACGTACCCAGGCGACGTTACCGGCGGCGAGCAACTGCGGGGTGATCTTGAACGAGGCGGCCAGTTCGACACCGGTGGAGGTCTGCTGTCCGGCTTGTTCGGTGGTATTTGGCACGCTGGAAGACGGCACCGAGATGTTCTTGCGCACGATGCGGTAGGCCGCCGCCGTCGCCGTGCCGCGACCATCGAGGAAGTCGAACTTGCTGCCCACCTCGACCTGGCGACCGGTGCTCAGGTCGAAATCGGCGACCTGGGCGACCGAGGCGCTGGTCAGGGTGCCGCCTGGCGGTTCGGCCGAGGTGCTGTATTGGGTGTAGAGGCTGATGGCATCAGGCAGGTCATAGACCAGACCGACGCGCCCGGTGAAGGCATCCCAGTGGCGATCCAGCCCGACGCGGGTTGCATGCTCGACCACCTCGAAGTCGATATGGTCGTAGCGCAGCGCGGTGATCAGTGCCAGGCGCTCGGTCAGGCGGGTACGGTTCTCGACGAAGGCCGAAGAGGTATCGGTCCAGGTGCTGCGGCCCTTGGTGCGCGGGGCGTCCATGCCGGGGATATCGAGAAAGTCGTCCGGGTCGAAACCGTGGGGGTCGACCGTGTCGAAGTTCGCCGAGATCGACAGCGGGTAGTTGATCTGCTGGTTGCGGCTGTACTCCAGACCGAAGGCCCAGTCGCTGGCCAGACCGAACAGATCGCCGGCATGGGTCAGCTCGAAGCGGTCGCCATTGACCTCCTGATCATGGCGCTGACGGTAAGCAGCAGAACGGGTCACCTCGGTATTGGCGGCGTTGTAGCGATAACGCTCGAGGTTGCGGTAATCGCGCTGGCCCTTGTAGTGGTAGAAGGTGTTGCGCAGCTGGGTGGCGTCATCGAGGCGGTAGTCGGTGATCGAGCGCAGCCAGCGGGTGCGTTGCTCGTAGCGGCCGTCCTCGACGTTGTAGTTGTTGAAGCGGTTGTGCTTGTCGATACGCAGCTTGCCACTCAGTGGCTGCAACACCGGCGAGCCCCAGTACGGGCTGTCTTCCTGTTCCTCCAGGTACTCGATGGCCAGGGTGTGGGAGAGCTGGTCGTTGATGTCGCTGAGCAGGGAGAAGGCCAGGTTGCCGGCCTGGTTTTCCTGGCGGTCGATATAACCGTTGGTGTGAGTGCGGCTGTAATCCAGGCGCGCGTAATGCCGCGGACCGTCGCCCTCATTGAGCGCCTGATTGACGCCGATGGCGGTTTCCCAGGTGTCGTAGCGCGAGTAGCTGACGCGCCCTTCCAAGCTGTCCTTATCGCGGCTGGCGAGCTTGGTGATGTAGTTCAGGCTGCCGCCAACCGCGCCACTGCCATTGAGGAAGGACGACGGCCCGCCCAGCAGTTCGACGCGATCATAGATCCAGGCGCCAACAGGACGCGCCGAACCGCCGTATTGCAGGTTGATGCCATTGAACAGTTGGCCGATCTGTGCGCCATTGAAACCTCTATAGGCCACGTAGCCGCCCCAGCCGGGTGGTGCCGAGGCGTTCACGCCGGGCAAGGCATTGGCAGCATCCTGAAAGTTGCGTACGCCCAGACGCTCCATGGTCGCCCGATCCGCCACGCTGACCGAGGCCGGATTTTCACGAGCGCTGAGGTTGAGGCGCGAGCCACTCTCGATGGTTTTGTCCAGGTTGATGCCAGTAGCCTCGTCAGGCTCTGCAGCAACGGCAGATACGGTGCTGGCAGGCAGCGTCAAGGTGTCATCTTGCGCCCAGGCAAGGGAGGTGCTGCAGGCGAGCAGCGCCAGGGTGGTCATACGAAACATGTAAGGCTTCCAGGCTTTTGTTCGATAAGCCCGCACGCGACCTAGCCTCAAAGCCAGGTTTAACGGGCGACTTCAGAGCGCAGGAAGCAGGAAGGGAGAAGCGCGGGGATTGGCGGGAGGCCAGCGATAGCGGGCAAGACGGGGAATATGCAGGGCCGCCAGCGGACGCACACGTTCGGCCACGAGCAGGCCGAGCAGCCCGAAGAATGCCGCCAGGATGAGCGCACTGAACAAACTGGCCAAGGCGCAGCCCGTACCGGTAGCCGGGTTGGGCGCAACGATGCCGGAGCCGTCGAGGTCGGCGCCGGCGCCGAAGTTGCCATCGAACGAGCAGTACTGGCCATCCAGACCGCTGAGCTGCATGCCGGCCATCTGGCCGTGGCTGATCGCGCAGACGAACGCACTGAACAGGATGCTGAAGTACAGCACCCAAGCGGTCAGTGAGCGGTCATTGCGGGCCAGTTTCATGGGGCGCGACTCTAAACAGAGGATGGCAGCGCGACACTGCGGTGCGTTGCCGCAGGCACTGCGTACGAGAGTCTAGCAGGGCTTGCTGGCTTTATCGCATCAAGTGCTAACGCCATGGCGCAGCGTCCAGCAAACGCTGGCAGCGCAGTTGCACGAATTCGCGCAGCAGATGCACCGCCTTGCTCAGCTGAGCACGGTGCGCACACACCAGATACAGGGGCGTCGGCTCGCCCAGCCAGTTCGGCAGCAGCACCTGCAGGCGCCCTTCGCGCACGTCTTCGGCGACATCCAGCCAGGACTTGTACACCACACCCCGCCCGGCCACGGCCCAGCGCCGAGTAACATCGGCATCGTCGCAGACCCGGTCACCCGCGACGTTCATCAGTACCTCGCGCTTGCCATCCTGAAAGCGCCAGCGATCATACGCTCGGCCATGCAACATATAGAGCAGGCAGTTGTGCTGATGCAGCTCCTCCACGCTGCGCGGCGAACCGTGCCGGGCGAGATAGGAAGGTGAAGCGCAGAGCACCCGACGATTGTCCGCTGCCACCGGCAGTGCCACCAGGCTGGAATCCTCCGGTGCGCCGTAGCGCAGGGCGATGTCCACCGGCTCACGGAACAGGTCGGTCACCCGGTCGGCCAGCAGCAGACGCAGCTGCAGTTGCGGATGCTCGTCCTGGAACGCGTCGAGCCAGGGCAACAACGTATTGCGCCCCAGATCCGACGGCGCCGATAGCTGCAATACACCGCAAATCCCCTCCTGGCTGCCGACCAGTTGCTGGCGCCCCTCCTCGAGGCTCTGCAACGCCAGCCGGGCATGCACCAGATACAGCTCGCCCTCGGGCGTCAGGCGCAGGCTGCGCGTCGAACGCGCCAGCAGGCGCACCTGCAGCTGCTGCTCAAGACGCTTGAGGGCCGCGCTGGCCACGGCTGGCGAAACATCCAGCAGCCGCGCCGCAGCGGACAGGCTGCCGGTTTCGGCAGTTCGCACGAAGAGTTGCAGGTCGTCGAAACGCAGCATGGCCGCTCACTTTCAAAATAATAATGAAAGAGACTCTATTACCCGCTTCTTTTTCTTTCCACACAAATAAAAGAGCATGGCTTCAATTACCTACCGGAGCCCGCCATGACCACTGCTCTCACACTGATCGCCACCATCAAGGCCCTGCCTGGTCATGCCGAGGAGGTGGCCGCAGGCCTGCAACGTCTGGTCACTGCAACCTGCGCGGAGCCCGGCTGCCTACAGTATGCGCTGCACCGCAACAAGCTGGACCCGCACCAGTTCGTGATGATCGAACAATGGCGCGACGCCGAGGCATTGGACCAGCATCGTGCAGCGCCGCACTTCCTACACTTCACCAACGCATTCGGCGAGCGGCTTGCGGGTATCGATCTGCTCCCGCTGCAACCCCTTACCTGATTTCTCACAGAGGACCATTTCCATGAAAGCCGTCGCTTACTACCAATCCCTGCCTGCCGACCATCCCGAAGCACTGCAGGACGTGCAGCTGGCCGAACCCACTCCGGGTGCACACGATCTTCTGGTCGAGGTTCGGGCCATCTCGGTCAACCCGGTCGATACCAAGATCCGCCTCGGCGTCAAACCAGAGAACGGCGCGGCCAAGGTACTGGGCTGGGACGCGACCGGCATCGTCAAGGCCGTGGGCAGCGAAGTCACTCTGTTCCAGCCCGGCGACCGGGTGTTCTATGCCGGCGCCATCGACCGTGCCGGCGCCAATAGCGAACTGCACCTGGTCGATGAACGCATCGTTGGCCATATGCCGGGCAGCCTGTCGTTCGCCGAAGCTGCAGCCCTGCCGCTGACCGCCATCACCGCCTGGGAACTGCTGTTCGAACGCCTGCAGGTTGCCGAGGGCTCGGCCGATCAAGGCCAGAGCCTGCTGATCGTCGGCGCCGCCGGTGGCGTCGGTTCGATTCTCACCCAACTGGCGCGCCACCTGACCGGCCTGACCGTGATCGGCACTGCCTCGCGCCCGGAAACCCAGGCCTGGATCCGTGATCTGGGCGCACATCATGTGATCGATCACAGCAAGCCGCTGAGCGAGGAACTGGCGCGCATTGGCATCGGCCAGGTCACCCATGTCGCCAGCCTGACCCAGACCGACCAGCACTACGCGCAACTGGTCGAGTGCCTGGCGCCGCAGGGGCGTCTGGCGCTGATCGACGACCCGCTGCAACCGCTGGATGTGATGCAGCTCAAGCGCAAGAGCCTGTCGCTGCACTGGGAGTTGATGTTCACCCGTTCGCTGTACCAGACCGCAGACATGATCGAGCAGCATCGTCTGCTGGAGCGGGTCTCCGATCTGGTCGACGCCGGCGTGCTCAAGACCACTCTCGGTGAGCATTTCGGCACCATCAATGCCGCCAACCTGCGTCGCGCCCATGCGTTGCTGGAGAGTGGCAAGGCCAAGGGCAAGATCGTGCTCGAAGGGTTCTGAGGCGCGATGGTGTGGTGGGCCGACCCAGTCACGTTTCCTTCGCGGTACCGCTTATCGCGAAGCGGCCATCACGCTGGTCGGCCATTTGATTTAGATCAGAAAAAGGTCATGCAAGCGAACTATCCTGATTGTCCCCAACAAGCACCGGCGACTCGTCGCAGCTTAAGGAGGTGGTTCGCATGAAAGTTCTCGTTCAGCCGCGTGATCAGGGCGGCGAATGCCTGTGGCAGGTACGACTGGATCAACATTGCGTGAGTTTTCGCAGCGAAGAGGAGGCCCGCCAGTTCGCCGCCAGGCTGGAAGCCCGCTTGCGCGCGCCACACAAGCTGCCCGACTGGCCCGTGCAGCGTCAGGCGGGCTGAATCTCAGCCTTGATTGCGATGTCGTAGGGTGCGCTGGCGCAGCGAAAAAACGGGCTAGCCTCTGGAACGCACAGTGCACCCTACTTCTCGCCTGACGCCTGGCTGACCGGCATCAGGCGCAACGCCGGACTGCGCAGCATATCCAGCACGGTATCGACCAGCGCAGGCGCCTGCTGCGCGAGGTCGAAGTTGGGCACCAGCAACCAGTTGGACTCGATACCTTCCATATAGGCATGCAGACAGACGGCCGCCCGCGCGCAGTCCAGGTCGCTCGGCAACTGGCCCTTGTTGACCGCGTTGCTCAGCGCTTTGGCGATGCGCTGATCACACTCAATGCTCAGCGCCTGCATGCGCTCGCGCAGGCCGAGCAGCTCACCGGTGTATTCGCACTTGTAACGCAGGATGTCGTGGGTGCGGTGGGTCTGCGGCTCGCAGGCCAGGCGCGTCAGTGCTTTGATCAACAATTCACGCATGCAGCCCAGCGGGTCAGGCTCGTCCTCGCTCTCGCTGGCACGCGCCAGTTCCTCGAGCGGCAGGCGCAGACGTTCGAGCATGGCCTGGAACAGGTCGATCTTGTTCTCGAAATGCCAGTAAATGGCACCGCGGGTGACGCCCGCTTCCTTCGCCACCTCGGCCAGAGACGCACGGGAAACGCCCTGGGCATGGAACACCCGCTCGGCGGCATCGAGTATCTGTACCCGCGTCGCCTGCGCTTCTTCTTTGGTTCTTCTGGCCATCTGTCTACCTGATTTCGCCTCTATGTAAAGCTCCGGTAAAGGAGGACGGGCGAGAGTATGCAGGCAGCTTTAGGCATTTACAAACATTCACGTACGTAAGTATATTCCTGCATCGATTTTTCCCCTGCCTTCGTCCCCTTCGCGCCCCTTGGGCCATGATTCGATAAAAACGAGGTTCTCAGATGCACTCGAAGCCAGCCTTCGCTGTCTTGGTTTCCGCCATCGCCGTGGCAATGCTAAGTCTCACCGGCTGCCAGGAATCCAGCGCCCCACAGACCCAGCAAACGCCGCAAGTCGGAGTGGTCACGCTCGAAGCCAAACCCTTTGCACTGACCAGTGAAGTGCCGGGGCGCACCAGCGCCTATCGCATCGCCGAGGTGCGCCCACAGGTCAACGGCATCATTCAGAAGCGCCTGTTCACCGAAGGCAGCGAGGTCAAGGCGGGCCAGCAGCTGTACCAGATCGACCCGGCCACCTACGAAGCCACGTTCAAGAGCGCGCAAGCCACGCAGCTTTCCGCCAAGTCCCTGGCTGATCGCTACAAGCTGCTGGTTGCCGACAAGGCCGTCAGCCAGCAGGCCTATGACGAAGCCCGCGCTGCCGGTCTGCAGGCCGATGCCGCACTGGAACAGGCGCGCATCGACCTGCGCTACACCAAGGTGATGGCGCCGATCAGCGGTCGCATCGGCCGCTCCGCGGTGACCGAAGGTGCACTGGTCAGCAACGGTCAAGCCAACGCCATGGCCACCATCCAGCAACTCGACCCGATCTACGTCGACGTCACCCAGTCGAGCAAGGAACTGCTGCGCCTGCGCCGTGACCTGGCCGAGGGCCGTCTGCAGAAGGCCAGCGACAGCGCCGCCAAGGTCGCGCTGAAACTGGAAGACGGCAGCCGCTACGCCCATGAAGGCACCCTGGAATTCTCCGAGGTGGCAGTGGACGAAAGCACCGGCTCGGTGACCCTGCGCGCGGTGTTCCCCAACCCCGATCACCTGCTGCTGCCGGGCATGTTCGTACATGCCGAGCTGCTCTCCGGGGTCAAGCAGAACGCCATTCTCGCCCCGCAGCAGGGTGTGACCCGCAACCAGCGCGGCGAACCCACGGCGATGGTGGTGGGTGCCGACAACAAGGTTGAACTGCGCGTGCTCAAGGCTGATCGCACCGCCGGCAGTGCCTGGCTGGTAGAGGAAGGCCTGAACGCAGGCGACCGCCTGATCACCGAGGGTCTGCAGTTCGTGCAGCCTGGCGCCGAGGTCAAGGCCGTGCCGGCCGGTAACGTCAAGACCGAACAGCCTGCCCAAGACGCCGAACAAGCCAGCGGCCAGGACTAACGGAGAAGTACTGAATGTCCAGATTCTTTATCGACCGGCCGATCTTCGCCTGGGTGATCGCCCTGGTGATCATGCTGGCGGGTGGCCTGTCCATCCTCAAGCTGCCGATCAACCAGTACCCGAGCATCGCGCCGCCTGCCGTTGCCATTCAGGTTTCCTACCCGGGCGCCTCGGCGCAGACGGTGCAGGACACCGTGGTGCAGGTGATCGAGCAGCAGCTCAACGGTATCGACGGCCTGCGCTACGTCAGTTCGTCGAGCAACTCCGACGGCAGCATGGAGATCATCGTTACCTTCGAACAGGGGGTGAACCCGGATATTGCCCAGGTTCAGGTGCAGAACAAGCTGCAACTGGCGACGCCGCTGCTGCCACAGGAAGTCCAGCAACAGGGCATCCGCGTGACCAAGTCGGTGCGCAACTTCCTGATGGTCATCGGTGTGGTGTCGAAAGACGGCAGCATGACCCGCGAGGACCTGTCGGACTACATCGTCTCCAACCTGCAGGACCCGATCTCGCGGACCAAGGGCGTCGGCGACTTCCAGGTGTTCGGTGCGCAGTATGCGATGCGCATCTGGCTCGACCCGGCCAAGCTCAACAGCTTCCAGCTGACCCCGGTTGACGTGCGCAGCGCCATCCAGGCGCAGAACGTGCAGATCTCCTCCGGCCAGTTCGGCGGCCTGCCGGCGGCGCCGGGCAATCAGCTCAACGCCACCATCATCGGCAAGACGCGCCTGCAGACCCCGGAAGAGTTCCGCAAGATTCTGCTCAAGGTTCAGCCCGATGGCTCCCAGGTGCGTCTGGGTGATATCGCCAAGGTCGAGCTGGGCGGCGAGAACTACGCCATCAACGCGCAGTTCAACGGCCTGCCGGCCTCCGGTCTGGCGATTCGTCTGGCCACTGGTGCCAACGCCCTGGACACCGCCAAGGCGGTGCGTGAAACCATCGCCAATCTCGAGCCGTTCTTCCCGGCCGGCATGGAAGTGGTCTTCCCCTACGACACCACACCGGTGATCTCGGCCTCCATCGAAGGGGTGGTGCACACCCTGTTCGAGGCCATCGTGCTGGTGTTCCTGGTGATGTTCCTGTTCCTGCAGAACCTGCGCGCCACCATCATCCCGACCATGGCGGTGCCGGTGGTACTGCTCGGCACCTTCGGCATACTTGCCGCGTTCGGTTTCTCCATCAACACCCTGACCATGTTCGCCATGGTCCTGGCCATCGGCCTGCTGGTGGACGATGCCATCGTGGTGGTGGAGAACGTCGAGCGGGTGATGCGCGAGGATGGACTGTCGCCCAAGGAAGCGACGCGCAAGTCCATGGGGCAAATCCAGGGTGCATTGGTGGGCATTGGCCTGGTGCTCTCGGCAGTGTTCCTGCCGATGGCGTTCTTCGGCGGCTCCACCGGGGTGATCTATCGGCAGTTCTCCATCACCATCGTCTCGGCCATGGCCCTGTCGGTACTGGTGGCGCTGATCTTCACCCCTGCCTTGTGCGCCACCCTGCTCAAGCCCATCGACAGTGACCACCACGAGGCCAAACGCGGCTTCTTCGGCTGGTTCAACCGCACCTTCGAGCGCGGCAGCAACGCCTATCAACGTGGCGTGGCGGGCATGATCAAGCGCAAGACGCCGTACCTGCTGCTGTACCTGGTGATCGTCATCATCATGGCCTGGATGTTCACCCGCATCCCTACCGCCTTCCTCCCCGAGGAAGACCAGGGCGTGCTCTTCGCCCAGGTGCAGACACCGTCCGGCTCCAGTGCCGAGCGCACCCAGGTGGTGGTCGACGAGATGCGCCAGTACCTGCTGGAGGACGAGGCGAGCACGGTCAAATCGGTATTCACCGTCACCGGCTTCAACTTCGCCGGCCGTGGTCAGAGCTCCGGTATGGCCTTCATCATGCTCAAGCCCTGGGGTGAACGTCCCGGCGCCGAGAATGGCGTAGCCGCACTGGCGCAACGTGCGCAGATGCACTTCTTCAGCTTCCGCGATGCGATGGTGTTCGCCTTCGCCCCGCCGGCGGTGATGGAGATGGGTAACGCCACTGGCTTCAACTTCTTCCTGCAGGATCAGGCGGGTGTTGGCCATGAGGTGATGAACGAGGCACGTGACAAGTTCCTGCAGTTGGCCAACCAGCACCCGGTGCTCGACAGCGTGCGTGCCAACGGCCTGCGCGACGAGGCGCAGTACCAGTTGCTGATCGATGACGAGCGCGCCCGCGCACTCGGGTTGTCGCTGGCGGACATCAACAGCACCCTGTCGATTGCCTGGGGCGCCAGCTACGTCAACGACTTCATCGACCGCGGTCGAGTGAAGAAGGTCTACCTGCAAGGCGTCTCCGACGCGCGCATGAGCCCGGAAGACCTGAACAAGTGGTACGTGCGCAACGACCAGGGCCGAATGGTGCCGTTCAGTGCCTTCGCCAGTGGCGAATGGACCTATGGCGCTCCGAAGCTGGCGCGCTACAACGGCGTGTCGGCGGTGGAAATCCTCGGCGCTCCGGCGCCTGGCTACAGCACCGGTGATGCCATGGCCGCCGTCGAGGAAATCGCCTCGCAGCTGCCACAGGGCGTCGGCTACTCCTGGACCGGGTTGTCCTACGAGGAGCGCCTGGCAGGCTCGCAGACCACTGCACTGTTCGTGATCTCCGCCATCGTGGTGTTCCTGTGCCTGGCAGCACTGTACGAGAGCTGGTCGATCCCGTTCTCGGTGATGCTGGTGGTGCCGCTGGGGATCATCGGCGCCTTGATGTTCACCGAGCTGCGTGGCCTGTCCAACGACGTGTTCTTCAAGGTCGGCCTGCTCACCACCATCGGTCTGTCGGCGCGTAACGCGATCCTTATCGTCGAGTTCGCCAAAGCGCAGTACGAACAGGGCATGACCTTCGCTGAGGCGGCCATCGAAGCCTGCCGCATGCGCTTGCGCCCGATCATCATGACTTCGCTGGCCTTTATCCTCGGCTGTCTGCCGCTGGCCATCGCCAGTGGTGCCGGCGCTGGCAGCAAGCACGCCATCGGTACCGGAGTGATCGGCGGCATGCTCAGCGCGATGATCCTGGCGATCTTCTGGATTCCACTGTTCTACGTCGTGGTCTGCTCGATTTTCGAGAAGAAACGCCCCGAGCCGACCCGTGAAAACGAGAAGGAGGTACTGCAATGAGGCAGTCCCTGTTGTCCCTGGCCGTGGCCGCCGCTCTGCTCAGCGGCTGCAGCCTGATTCCCGACTATCAGCGCCCTGACGCACCGGTGGCCGCCGACTGGCCGCAAGGCGAAGCCTATGGCAGCGCCGCCAGCGAAGGCAGCCGTGCGGCGGCCGACCTGCAATGGCGCGAGTTCTTCCGCGACCCGGCGCTGCAGCAACTGGTGCAGGTGGCACTGGAGAACAACCGCGACCTGCGTGTCGCTGCGCTGAACGTCGAAGCCTATCGCGCGCTGTACCGCATCCAGCGTGCCGACCTGCTGCCTTCGGTTTCCGCCGACGGCGCCGGCACTCGCCAGCGCCTGCCGGCCGATCTGAGCCAGACCGGTGAAGCCCGTACCAGCGGTCAGTACAGCGCCACCCTGGGCGTCAACGCCTGGGAGCTGGACTTCTTCGGTCGTATCCGCAGCCTCAGCGAGCAGGCTCTGCAGCAGTACCTGGCCACCGAACAGGCCCAGCGCAGCACGCAGATCAGCCTGGTCGCCAGCGTCGCCAACGCCTACCTGCAATGGCAGGCGGATCAGGCGCTGCTGCAACTGACCCAGGACACCCTGAAGACCTTCGAGGAAAGCTACCAGCTGACCCAGCGCAGCTTCGACGTCGGTGTCGCCGATGCCCTGGCCCTGAGCCAGGCACGCAGCTCGGTGGACAGCGCCCGCGTCAGCCTGGCGCAGTACCAGCGCCTGGTCGCTCAGGATCGCAACGCCCTGATTCAACTGCTCGGCACCGGCCTGCCGGCCGACCTGCCGCAAGGTCTGGCATTGAACGCCGAACTGCTGGAGCAGGTACCGGCCGGCCTGCCCGCCGACCTGCTGCAACGTCGCCCCGACCTGCTGCAGGCCGAGTACCAGCTCAAGGCCGCCAACGCCAATATCGGCGCGGCGCGTGCGGCGTTCTTCCCCAGCATCAGCCTGACCGCCAATGCCGGCACCGCCAGCAGCCAGCTGTCCGGTCTGTTCGACGGCGGCTCGGGTACCTGGCTGTTCCAGCCGCAGATCAGCCTGCCGATCTTCAACGCCGGCCGTCTGCGCGCCAACCTCGACTATGCCGAACTGCAGAGTGACATCCAGGTCGCGCAATACGAGAAAGCCATCCAGGTGGCCTTCCAGGAGGTCGCCGACCGCCTCGCCGCGCGCACCACCTACCGCCAGCAACTGGACGCCCAGCGCGCCCTGCTGGAAACCACCGAGACCTATTACGACCTGGCCGAACGGCGCTACCGCACCGGCGTGGACAGCTACCTGACCCTGCTCGATGCCCAGCGTCAGCTGTTCAGCGTGCGCCAGCAACTGATCGCCGACCGCCTGGCCCAGCTCAGCAGTGAAGTGGAGCTGTACAAGGCCCTGGGTGGTGGCTGGAGCTATACGGGGAGCAACGCCCCACAAGGTTGACCGCGCGTAACCCGCTTCAAGGACGACCTTATCCAACGCGCCGCCCCCGCAGTCTTTGCGGGGGCGTTTTTTTGGTTCTTCGCACAGTTTGGGGAAAGTGCGGCTTGACACCGGACTGGCAATTACGTGTTAGCTGTCGATGACTTGGCACTATCCGTTAGCGTGTCGTCTGATCTGATGGGTTTCGCCCCTTACGGGCGACTCACTTTCTTTGCTTGTGCAAAGAAAGTAAGCAAAGAAACACACCCCTACATACGGCCCCGGCTACGCCGGGGTTCCCTCGCTCCATCACCGCTCCAGGGGCACGCTGCGAAGGGGGCTTGGGCGTCGTCTGCACCATCGCAGTTGAAGAGCAAAGGCAAAGGTCAGACGCCGCCAATTCCAATTCCGCAAAGATTACGTAAGCTCGCGACCTGATCCCCTTCAGGAGGCCGAGCAGAGGTGTTGCGTAGGGGAGTGAGCCGCATGGATGCGGCGAAAGGCTTAAAGGGCCATGGATGGCCCTTGTAAGCCGGCCCCGGAGCAACGCCGGAGCGAGGGGAGTTTCGCGTAGCGAAACCCGGATGTCGGGGTGCCCTTCTTTGGCACACCTTTCTTGGGCAAGCAAGAAAGGTGTGGCGCCCGTAAGGGGCGCAACCTAAACGCTCAGTGGACTCGGTAATGGATAGTGCCAAGTCAGTAAGCGATACGTACACAAACTTGCCAGTCCGGTATCAAGCGTATCTCCCCACGAGAATCTTTTTTATTCGGCCCGACGTGCGCTTGCCAGTGCAGTCAGAGTTCGGACTTGAGCGTCTCGAACGCTTCCTCGAGATAACTGGCCACGGGCTTGGGCTGACCCAGCTGCTCCTGCCAGGTCTGGATCGCCAGGCGCATGGCGCCCAGAGACGCCATGGCCACCACGCGCAGGGTCATGCGCCGCTCGGGTTGGCGCCATACCTCACAGAGCGTGGCGAACAGCTGCCTCTCCTGCTCGGCGTAATACGCCTGCTTGCGCGCCAGCAGCGACTCGCTGGAGCGCATCAGGCGGTCGATGGCCGCCATCTGCTCGGTGGTGTAGCGGGAAATATGACTCACCAATACATCGCGCACGGCGTCCAGCGGCGCGATATCCGGCGACACCTGCAGCAGCTCGCTATGGATGCTGGCCCAGCCGGCCTCCTGCCAGGACAGGATGACGTCATCCTTCGACTTGAAATAGGAAAAGAAGGTACGCCGCGAGATACCCGCCTCGGCGGCGATCGCGTCGAGCGTGGTGCTTTCGTAACCATTTGTGAGAAACAACTGCAGCCCGACTTCGGCGATACGCTGCCGAGTGGCCCGGCGCTTGCGCTCTCGCAGGCCTTCGGCAGGTGCATGGCCCTCGGGAGGGAGAGATTCGGTCATTCCAATAGCCTATTGCGATAATTGCACTGAGTGCACTAATGTTTGCACCCAGTGCAATTATTAATGCATTCAGATTAACGCCCCATTCTGAGGCAAGGCAACGATCATGGCCAACTGGACCACTTCCGATATTCCCTCGCTACACGGTCGCACCGCCGTCATCACCGGCACCGGTGGGCTCGGCTTCGAAGACGCAAAAGCCCTGGCCGAAGCGGGAGCGCGGGTAATACTCGCCGGCCGCAACCCTTCGCGTGGCGCGGCTGCCGTCGAGCAGATCCGCCAACTCAATCCGGGCTGCGACGTCTGCTTCGAGCAGTTGGACCTGGCCAGCCTCGATTCCATCGACGCCTTCGCCAAACGCCTTGGCGACTCCGATGGCCACATCGACCTGCTGATCAACAACGCCGGGGTGATGACGCCGCCGCAGCGCCAGGAGACGGCCGACGGCTTCGAACTGCAGTTCGGCACCAACCACCTCGGTCACTTCGCCCTGACCGCCCAGCTGTTGCCGCTGCTGCGCAAGGGCGACCAGCCGCGCGTCGTCAGCCTCTCCAGCATCGCTGCCAGGCAAGGCGCCATCGACCTGAGCGACCTGCAATCCACCCGTGGCTACAAGCCGATGGTCGCCTACAGCCAGTCCAAACTGGCCTGCCTGATGTTCGCCCTGGAACTGCAACGCCGCAGCAACGCGGCTGGCTGGGGTATCCGCAGTATCGCGGCGCATCCGGGTGTGTCACGTACCGAACTGCTGCCCAATGGCGCCGGCAAGTGGAGCGCAGCCGGCAGTGCCAGGCGCCTGCTCTGGTTCCTGTTCCAGCCAGCGGCTCAGGGCGCGCTGCCGACGCTGTTCGCCGCGACCGCCCCGCAAGCTCAGGGCGGCGCCTACTACGGCCCGAACAGGCTGAGCGAAACCCGCGGTTACCCCGTCCTCGCCAGAACGCCTCTGCAGGCAATGGACCTGGGTATGGCCAGACGCCTGTGGAACGAATCCGCACGCCTCACCGGCATGTCATTTCCCGCCGCGCCTTTGCGGGTCACCAAGCCCTACCAACTCTTTCCATAGCCTGAACAGCCGCCAGGGAATCCGCACCACGATGAACTCGACTCTGAAATACCAAACCAGCAGTGACGACCTTGCCGACTCCGCCGACTTCGTCGCACAACCACGACGCAGAGGCTGGAAGATGTTGGCAAGCGCATTGCTGGCCATGCTGGCCGTGTCGAATACGGCCACGGCCAACACCACTGAAGCAGAGGAGCCGGCCTACGAAATCAGCGATTTCGACTGGCTCGATCAGACCCGCTCGCGCGCCGTTCCGGTACGCCTTTACTGGCCGGCCAACGTACAGCCAGGCGCCAGCGTGCCGCTGGTTGTGTTCTCCCATGGCATCGGCGGCTCACGCAAGGGCTACAGCTACCTCGGCAAGCACTGGTCGAGCCACGGCGTCGCCAGCCTGCACGTGCAGCATGTCGGCAGTGATTCCGCACTGTGGCGGGGTAACCCGTTCGCCGTGGTGGAGCGCCTGCACGATGCCGCCCAGGAAAGCGAAGCGATGGCCCGCGCCAGCGATGTGAGCTTCGCCCTCGACCAGATGCTTTCCGCTGCGACAGGGAAGCTGGGCGCTGCGGTCGACCCACAACGCATCGTCATCGCCGGGCACTCCTACGGCGCCAACACGGCGCTGCTCACGGCAGGGGCGCAGGTGGTCAGGGACGGCCAGGTCATCAGCTACCGCGACCCTCGCTTTGCCGCCGCGGTGATCATCTCGGCCCCGCCGTTCTATGGTGAAAACAACCTGGCAGCGGTGCTCGGCCAGGTCTCGGTACCGACCCTGCATGTGACCGCCACCGATGACGTGATCCAGATTCCGGGTTATCGCTCTGGCGCGGATGACCGCCTGGCAATCTACGATGCGGTGGCCAATCCGACCAAATTGCTGGCGGTATTTCGCGATGGCTCCCACAGCATCTTCACCGATCGCTCGTTCACCGGCGGCCCCTCGCTCAACGCCAAGACCAAGGCAGCCACGGCCGACCTGAGCCTGGCTTTTCTCGATCTGGTATTTCGCGGCGATGGCGCGGCACTGACGCAGTGGCGCAGCGACTGGCAACCCATCCTCGCTCAGGCTAGGGGCATGGACACCGCATCAGTCGCAAGCCCGCAACACGCTGTCAATAACTGAGACCTCGCCGCTCAGCTCAGCCCGGCCAACAGCTGCGCGCAATCCTGCGCATGCAGCCCGGTCAGCTCCGGCCAGGGGTTGTCCGGCAGGTTGACCAGCACGCTGCGCGCACCGGCGGCCTGGGCGCACTCCAGGTCGAAGCGGTAGTCGCCGACCATTACCAGCTCACGCGGCGTAACGTTCCAGCGCTCGGCCAGGTGCAGCAGCCCACCCGGATGCGGTTTGGGTGGAGCCTCGTCGCGGCCAAGAATGTCCGCCCTGGCAAAGCAGTCATCCAGGCCGATGGCCTGCAATGTCAGCAACGCCAGCGAATGAGCATTGCGCGTGAGGATGCCGAGCTGGCAGCCACGTTCGCACAGGGTACGCACCAGCTCGATGGCACCCGGCGCCGGGCGCGAGGCCACCGCCAGTTCGCGCTCGTGCTCGAGCAGCCAGGCATGCTTGGCCGCGGCCTCCTCTGCCGGTAGCGCCGCCAGGTGATGAAGGATGTCCTCCTCCTGGGGAATGCCCAGCGCCCGCTTGATCGCCGGGAAATCATGCACTGCCAGGGTCAGGGTGCCGTCCATGTCGAACACCCAGTGACGTGCTTCGCGCAGTGTTCTCACTTCCAGTCCTCACGCACGCGCGTCAGACCTTCCTGGGCTGCCGAGGCCACCAGCTCGCCCTGGCGGTTGTAGATGCTGGCGCGGGAGAAGCCGCGGGCGTTGCCGGCCCAGGGGCTGTCCATGGCGTACAGCAGCCAGTCATCCATGCGCAGGTTGCGGTGGAACCACAGCGAATGGTCGAGGCTGGCGACCTGCATGAACTTCTGGAACACCGACACGCCGTGGGGCTGCATCGAGGTGGTCAGCAGGTTGAAGTCACTGGCGTAAGCCAGCAGGTACTTGTGCAGTTGCGGGTCGTCCGGCAGCTCGCCGGCCGCGCGGAACCACACGTACTTGACCGGTTCGCAGGGCTGCGGGGCAAAGGGGTTGATCAGAGTAACCGGGCGGATCTCGATCGGCTTGTCGCTGATCAACCGCTCACGCATGCGCTCGGGAATCATCGGCGCCACCATGCGCGCCAGCTCGGTTTCCGACTTCAGGCCCTCGGGGCCGGGAACGTCCGGCATTTGGTTCTGGTGATGAAAGCCTTCCTCGTCGTACTGGAAGGACGCACTGCAGAAGAAGATCGGCTGGCCCTTCTGCACCGCCACCACGCGGCGGGTGCTGAAGCTGCCACCATCGCGGGTGCGCTCGACCTGATAGACCACCGGCAGGCTGGCATCGCCCGGGCGCAGGAAGTAACCGTGCATGGAGTGCACGTGGCGCGCCTCCTCGACCGTCTGGCTGGCGGCGGAAATGCATTGGCCAAGCACCTGGCCGCCGAACAGCTGGCGAAAACCGAGATCCTGGCTGCGGCCACGGAACAGGTTTTCCTCGATCTGTTCCAGGCTCAGCAGCGCGACCAGATCGTCGAGTACCTGGGTCATGGAGTCTCTCCTTGTGCAGGGGTTGGTAATCGCGGTTGGGAATAGGCCGGCAGGGACGTCAGGCGTTCATCCCATACAGCGCGGCCAAGGGTGAAATGGTAAAGACTTTGCCAGCCGCTGTCGGCATCTCCGAGCAATTCCCGCAAAGCGTCGTCGAAATAACAACCGATGCCAGTACCCGAAAGCCCGGCCGCCTCGGCTTCCAGATAGAGCACCTGACCAATCTGGCCACATTCCCAGTAGAGCCGTGGATAACGCCAGGCGCCATCCGCCACGGCGCGCTCCACCCGTGCCAGCATGGCCAAGGCCACACAGCCGTCGGCGGCAATGTCCTGGCCACAGCTGAGAAACCCCGCCAGACCACGTGCATCGCCTTCAAGCAGACGATACAGCGGCAGTTCCTCGTCCACCCGCTGCCACAGGTAATCCTCGCGTAGCGGCTGCACACCGCTGCCCGTGCGATCCAGCCAGTACAGGCCAGGCGCAAACCCCTGCACGCGATGGATGAACAGCAGCAGGTCGATCTCGCTCGGCTCACCAGTCACGGCGAACGGTACTGGTGACTGCTGCGGCATCAGGCGGCGCAGCCAGGCCAGCAGCAGTGCAGCCTGAATACCGCTGCGGCCGTCCATGCTTTGCGCACTGCGTCGGCGATGCAGGATGGGCCTCAAGGGTAGGCCGGGGTTGTCATTGCGAACACCAGCAGCATCTACGCTCCAGGCGGCGCGAGGACGTGCCGGCGCACGGCATAGCCCATGTATACGCTGCAACTCGGGCCAGTGGCGATACTCACGGGACAGGCGATTGGGCGCACCGCTCCGCTCAAGCTGTGCCAACGCTGTCAGCAGGGCCTCGGGCAGCGCGAATTCCATCGTCTGCGCCGGACCTATCCACAGCAAGCAGTCGCCGTGTTCGGCTTCGTGAAAGTCGTCTCCGTCCAGTCCCAGCAGTCCGTCCAGACGCGCCTCGGCCACGCCGTGGAGCATGCGCACCTGCCAGCCCTGCACGCTGGCGGCGATGGCCAGCGCCGCCAGGGCGTGCCCCAGGTCGTGCTGGCAATAGCGGTAGGCGCGCTCGCCGTACTTCCAGGCTTCGCGCCAGGCAATGCTGCTCAGCCCCAGGAGAAAACCACCGGGCGGCAGGCTGCTCGCCAGCTGCCGGCCAAGCGGCGCGGGCAGCTCGCTGCGGACCTCCAGCGCATGGACATCCGGGGCATAGTGGGCCAGCACACCGTCCTCATCCACGATACCCGGCGGCAGCAATAGATAGGCTTCTGTCGGATGCAGATTGCCGGATGACGGATTGACCCGCAGCGCCCAGCGGCTACCGCCAGCCTCTTTCCAGGCGGAAATGGCCAGGCTGTCGTACAGCAGTTGCGAGACGCTGGCTCGATTCAGTGGTGCGGGCGGCGTCTGCGGCCCGGCGAATGCAACATCGTAGGCCGGCCCCTCTTCCAGCGGGCGGTGGTACAGCTCGATCAGCCGGGCACCGTCGTAGCGACGAAACGGTGCCGGCTGAGTCGCCCAGTCCAGCTGCCCCGGCCCCGGCGCGAAGCGCTCAGGCGCATGCTTGCTGAGCTGGTGATAGGCGAGCACGTCCGTCATCGCTGCGCCTCCCACTGCTCGCGGCTTATGCGGTAGAGCACGTGCGGCTGCAAGGGATGACCAGACGGCACGCGCGGATGGAGAAAATCGCCGCTCTCGTCGCGCTGCATACCGATGCTACGCATCACCGCCTGCGACGGCAGGTTGGCCGGCACGGTGAAACTCAATACCTCGTCCAACCCAAGCTGCTCGAAGGCCACCGCCAGTGAAGCGCGCGCCGCCTCACTGGCATAACCCTGACGCCAGTGCGCCCGCGCCAGACGCCAGCCGATCTCCACAGCCGGTACGAACAGCGCGTCGAAGCCGACCTGTGCCAGCCCGGTGACACCGATCAGCTCGCCCGTATCGCGCCGCTCCAGCGCCCAGAAGCCAAAGCCGTGCTCATCGAAATGCGCACGGATGCGCGCCAGCAGTTGTGCGCTCTGCTCGGCGTCCATAGGCGCGGGAAAATGACGCATCACCTCGGCATCGGCATTGAGTGCTACCAGCGCCGGCAGGTCACTGTCGCGCCAGGCACGCAGCAAGAGGCGCTCGGTGGAGGTTTCGATAAGGGGCATGGCGATTGTCTCGATTGGCTGCGACCATATGGCGTCGACTCGATGACACTTATTGTATGCCGCTACAGCCCGCCCTTCGCGGCCAGGCCTCCTTCCTCATGGAGAAATTCCGCCTGCGGCGTGATCACCTGGGCAACCGCGGCCTGAGCACCGATGCCGAGCTGCATCGGCCTGAACATTCTCCAGCGGAGGCCCTCGCCCTTCGACTACATCGCTTGCTACATGGCTGGCGAGCTGTCATACGAGAACCCGCGCAGAAAAGATCTGGCAAAGCCAGGCATAACGGACGACGACAGATAGCATGTACCAAGGAGAAAAATTCAACGCCTGGAGCCACCTGATCGGCGCCGTTCTGGCGGCCATCGGTGCGGTATGGCTGCTGGTACTGGCCAGCTCCACGGGCGATCTGTGGAAGATCGTCGCAGTGGCCATCTACGGCGTTACCCTGCTACTGCTGTACAGCATCTCCACCCTCTACCACAGCATGCGCGGCCCGGCGAAACGGGTGATGCAAAAACTCGATCACCTGTCGATCTACCTGCTGATTGCCGGCAGTTACACCCCGTTCTGCCTGGTAACCCTGCGCGGCCCCTGGGGCTGGACCTTGTTCGGCATCGTATGGAGCCTTGCGCTGATCGGCATGCTGCAGGAAATCAAACCCCGCTCCGAAGCACGCGTGCTGTCGTTGATCATCTACGCGGTAATGGGCTGGATCGTGCTGGTGGCGGTAAAGCCCTTGATCGCCGCCCTGGGCATGACCGGTTTCAAATGGCTGGCTGCCGGTGGCGTGCTCTACACCGTAGGCATCATCTTCTTCGCCTACGACAGCCGCTTTCGCCACTGGCATGGCATCTGGCACCTGTTCGTCATGGCTGGCAGCCTGCTGCATTTCGTGGCGATTCTGTTCTACGTGCTGTGATGACTTTCTTGCGCCGATTGAAAGACGTTCAACATGGCCAGTCTTTTTCATCTTTGCTGATAAGGCTTCATCGATCCTCAAAGCGCTACATGACTGGATGCTTGCCCAGCGTGATCTTGTGCCCAACGGATCAGCAACGGCCATAGCCCTGGATTACAGCCTCAAACGCTGGGTAGCGCTGACGCGCTACCTGGAAGATGGAGCGGTACCCATCGACAACAACCAAATCGAGAACCAGATTCGACCATGAGCTCTTGGACGCTCGAACTGCTTGTTTGCCGGCTCGCTGCGCAGCGGTAAACGCGCGGCGGCGATCATCAGCCTGATCCAGTCGGCGCGGATGAATGGGCATGATCCCTATACCTATCTCAAAGGCGCACTGTCGAAGCTGCCAACGCAGAAGGTCAGTTCATTGTCTGAACTTCTACCGCCCAACGGGAGACCTGCTTGCCAGGAGTAGTTCCGCGGTCACAGACCTTTAATCTGCGCCCTCAGTATTTGAACGACCAGCTCTGCCCGAGTAGATAGTGGCCATTCGGCGCGATGTATCAGCCATAGAGTGTCCTCTACTAATCGTGGCCCCTCGATGACCTGGATACTTTCTGGGCGTTGAAACGCCAAGCGTGCATAGCGCGGTAACACCGTAAAGCCCAACCCTCGTGCAACAGGCTCAAGAATCAGACCAATCTGGTTGGTAAAGCCACGACAGGGAAGACTGCCGATACCTGATTCGTCAGGGTAGTAACGACTGAGCAGACGACTACCCATGGCGCGGCCATCTGGGTGATCGATGAAGCCTATGCGTCTCAGATCCTCCCAACCTTCGACTCGCTCTGAGGCGGGTGCGATTAGCTCCAGCGGCTCCTCGGTGAAGCGACTCATGCAAAGACGCGGGTCGTCAGGCTTGAGCGTGACCAAGCCCAACTCGAAGCGATTATCCAGCACTGCTTCGAGCACCTCTCTATCCGGGGCAAAACGTTGTCGAATGATCAGGCCGGGATTCGCCTGCTGCAAATTCAACAGAATGGGGTAAAGGGCCAGTCCGATGCTGCCGGGACAGATCAAACCGATCTCTCCGTGCTTGTCATCATGCTCGGATAGGCGCTTGTGCAGGCGCTGATCGGCTGCGTTGATTTCCTCGCAGTAGCTCAATAACGCTCGCCCAGCAGGAGTTAGTTCCAGCTGACGAGGCCGGCGTATCAGCAATGGGCCAAGCTTTTCCTCAAGCTTCTGTACATGTTGACTCACAGCAGCCTGGGTCAGGTCGAGGTGCTCAGCGCAGCGTGTAAAACTGCCCTGTTCGATCAGGGCGGCGAAGGTGCGTAGCCATTGCGGACTTAGCATAACAATCTCTTATCAAGACAATAATCTTATGATTGTTTTCATTATGGGACTGCCTTCCTAGACTAGCCACATCACCAACGATTAAGAGGTACAGGTTATGTCACTTGTCTACCCGCGTAGCTTTTCTCATCTCGGTCTGTCGGTCACTGATTTAGATGCCGCCGTGAAGTTCTACACTGAAGTCATGGGCTGGTACCTGATCATGCCTCCGACCACGATTACTGAGGACGACTCAGCTATTGGAATCATGTGTACTGATGTATTTGGTGCCGGCTGGGGGGCGTTCCGTATTGCGCACCTGTCAACAGGTGATCGAATCGGCGTAGAGATATTTGAGTTTCGCAATGCCGAAAGGCCGCAAAACAACTTCGAATACTGGAAGAGCGGTATCTTCCACTTCTGCGTTCAAGATCCAGACGTTGAAGGACTTGCCGCCAAGATAGTTGCCGCTGGTGGCAAGCAGCGCATGCCCGTACGCGAGTATTTTCCTGGTGAGAAGCCATACCGCATGGTCTATATGGAAGATCCCTTTGGCAACATTCTGGAAATCTATAGTCACAGCTACGAGCTGATTTATTCGGCTGGTGCTTACAAGTAACGGCTAGCGGCCCAGGCCCACAGAGCCTGGGCCGCATCATGTCCAGTGCCGCTCACTACGCCGCAACGGCGGATAACGCTTATATAGCGCATTCGCCTTTCCCAGCGCACAACAGGAAACCTGTCATGACGTCTCTTTCTCGCCCCATCCGCTGGGCAGCCAGCGCTACCCTGCTGGCTCTTTCCATACCGTTCTTCAACTCGGCCCTTGCAGCCAAGGTCGGCGACCTGGAAGTGGTCGCCGAACTACCGATCCGCCCCGGCAACGTCGCCCCCAGCGCGGACAACCGGGTGTTTGCCACGGTCCATCCCTTCGGCTCGCCCGCAGCCGCTCAACTGATCGAGATCACTGGCCGCGACAGCTACAAGCCCTGGCCCACCAGCATGGTGCAACGCGGCACCGCCGCTGCCAACGATGCGCAGATCGATACGCCGCTGGGTATCGCCATCGATGGCAAGAACCGCCTGTGGATAACCGACATGGGCCTGAACCTGGGCAAAACCCGTCTGTGGGGCTTCGATGTTGCGACTGGCGATGAGCTGTATCGAATCGAACTGCCCGCCGATATCGCGCCCAAAGGCAGCTTCATCCAGGACCTGGCCGTCGACGACAAAGAGGGCTGGATCTACCTGGCGGACATTGCCAACCCCGGCCTGATCGCCGTGGAAATCAGCAGCGGCAAGACGCGGCGCTTCAGCGGCCATGCCGCGCTGCAAGCAGAGCCCGACGCCAGGATGGTCATCGGCGGCGCGCCGATCCAGTTCCAGGGCAAACCCGCCAACGTGGCGGTCAATCCAATCACCCTGTCGGCCGACCATGCCACCCTGTACTTCGGCGCCATGAACGGCAAGACCTGGTACTCGTTGCCCAGCAAACTGCTGCGTGAAGGCGCCAGCGACGAGCAAATCGCGGCTGCCATCCAGCGAGTCGGTGCCAAGCCGGTTTCCGACGGCGCCGGCACCGACGCCAAGGGCAGGAATTTTTTCACCAACCTCAACGACAATGGCATCGACCTGCTCGATACCGATGGCACGCTCAAGCCGCTGGTACGTGATGCCCGACTGGACTGGCCGGACAGCGTACATGTAGGTCACGACGGCTGGCTGTATATCTCGGTCAATCAGCTGTACAAAACCCCGGCCTTCACCGGCGGTACCGATAGCGGTAAACCGCCTTATCGCGTGATGCGCGTGTGGCCGGGAGAATAAGCCATCCCACTATCCGCGCTCTGACGGTTTGATCGCCAATTACGCCACTTGAGTCGTTGCCCTACAGCCTACTCCCGCAGCGCTGGCACTGGCCGGTGCTGTGGGCTAGTGGACGTCAGTGGAGATATTCAGCTGTCGCTCGGAGAAGGTTTCGATCAGGGGACATGGCGATTGCCTCGATTGGCTGCGACCATATGGCGTCGATTCGATGAGCATTTAGTGTATGCCGCTACCGCTGGTCTACCACGAGGATTACAGCCCGCCCTTCCCGGCCGGGCACCGTTTCCCCATGGAGAAATTCCGCCTGCTGCGCGATCACCTGGTCGACAGCGGCCTGACCACCGATGCTGAACTGCAACGTCCCGAGCTGTGCCCGGCAGAGATTCTCGCCCTGGTTCACTGCCCGGACTATATCGCCCGCTACATGGCCGGTGAGCTGTCATACGAGGACCAGCGCCGCCTCGGCCTGCCCTGGAGCGATGCCCTGGCACGACGCACCGTGCGCGCCGTGGGCGGCTCGCTACTGACCGCCGAACTAGCGCTGCATCACGGCCTGGCCTGCCACCTGGCTGGCGGCACGCACCACGCGCACTACGACTTCCCCTCCGGTTTCTGCATCTTCAACGACCTGGCGGTGATCGCCCGCTACCTGCTCGAAGCTGGCCGCGTGCACCGCGTACTGATCTTCGATTGCGACGTGCACCAGGGCGACGGCACCGCGCGGCTGCTGGAAGACGAACCGGATGCCGTGACCGTGTCGCTGCATTGCGAGCAGAACTTCCCGGCACGCAAGGCGCAGAGCGACTGGGATATCCCCCTGCCACGCGGCATGGGCGACGAGGATTACCTGAAGGTGGTGGACGACATCCTCAACTACCTGCTGCCGATCTACCAACCGGACCTGGTGCTCTACGATGCGGGCGTCGACGTGCACAAGGACGATGCCCTGGGCTACCTGCAACTCACCGACGCCGGCCTGGCCGCGCGTGACGAAGCCGTGCTGCAGCATTGCCTGGGCCGCGATATCCCGGTACTCGGGGTGATTGGCGGTGGCTACTCCAAGGACCACGCCGCCCTCGCCCGCCGCCACGGTATCCTACATCACAGCGCGGCAAGGGTTTGGGCTGCGCGCGGGTTGGGTTGACCAGCACGTCTGGCGACACCTCGGCATAATCGCGTTTTGTCACTTCATGGAAATAGCGTGATGGACGATTCATTCGAGCTGAACAAGGCCAACTGGAACGAACGCGCCGCCCTGCATGCGGACTCACCCGACTATCAGGTGCAGAAGTTCATCGACTCTGCCGAACACCTGTCCGATGTCGTGCGCTTCGACTTGTATCGCCTCGGAGATATCCGCGGGCTGGAAGCGCTCCATCTGCAATGCCATATCGGCACCGACACCTTGTCGCTGGCTCGCCTGGGCGCGCAACTCACCGGCCTGGATTTTTCCTGTGCCTCGCTGGAACAGGCCCGCCGCCTGGCTGAGGCCTGCCAGCAGGGCATCCACTTTGTCGAAGCCTCGGTCTACGATGCGGCGCGGGTGCTCGGCGAGCAGCGCTACGACCTGGTCTACACGAGCATCGGTGCCCTCAACTGGCTACCACGCATCGATGATTGGGCACAGAACGTCGCGGCCCTGCTCAAGCCGGGAGGGCGGCTGTTTCTGCGCGAGGCACATCCCATCCTGCTGAGCCTGGACGAGACCTGCGAGGATGAATTGCGCATCGCCCATCCGTACTTCGAACACCGCGAGCCACTGGTCTGGGATGACGAGCAAACCTACGTGCAGACCGAAGCGACGCTCACAGCCAGCGTTACCCACGAATGGAATCACGGCCTGGCTGAGATCATCTCGGCCCTGCTGCGTCACGGCATGACGCTCACCGCGCTGGAAGAACACGACTGCCTGCCCTGGGAAGCGCTGCCCGGACAGATGCAGCTGGGCGCTGACGGCGAATGGCGTCTGCGTTCACGGCCCGAGCGCCTGCCGCTGAGCTACACGCTGCAGGCCGTGAAGAAACGCTGACGAGCCGAGCCTTGGTTAGCCGGCCAGCACCTTGTCCAACGCCTGCTCCAGGGTCATCACGGTACGCCCGATATTGCCCAGCTTGTCCAGCCCGAACAGGCCCAGGCGGAAGGTCTGGAAGTCCGCCGGCTCGTCGCACTGCAGCGGCACGCCAGCAGCGATCTGCAGGCCGACGGCGGCGAACTTGGCGCCGGTCTTGATCTGCCCGTCATCGGTGTAGCAGACCACCACGCCCGGTGCCTCGAAGCCCTTTGCGGCGACGCTCTTGAAGCCGTGCGCTGCCAGCAGCGCACGCACCCGGTCGCCAAGTTCCTGCTGTTGCTGGCGTACACGGTCGAAACCGAGAGCCTTGGCTTCCAGCATGGCATCGCGAAAACGCGCCAGGGCGTCGCTAGGCATGGTGGCGTGATAGGCATGGCCGCCCTGCTCATAGGCCTGCATGATCTGCAGCCACTTCTTCAGATCGCAGGCGAAGCTGCTGCTCTGAGTCGCTTCGACGCGCGCCTGCGCCGCATCGCTCAGCATCACCAGGGCGCAGCACGGCGAGGCACTCCAGCCCTTCTGTGGGGCGCTGATCAGCACATCGACACCACAGGCCTGCATGTCCACCCACAACGTGCCGGAGGCAATGCAATCAAGCACGAACAGGCCGCCGACGGCGTGCACCGCGTCGCTCACCGCGCGCAGGTAGTCGTCCGGCAGAATCATGCCCGAGGAGGTTTCCACGTGCGGGGCAAACACCACCTGCGGTTTCTGCTCGGCGATGCTGGCCAGCACCTCCTCCAGCGGCGCCGGGGCGAAGGCCGCCTGTGGGCCGTCCGCGACCGGACGCGCCTTGAGCACATGGGCCTCGGCGGGAATCCGGCCCATCTCGAAGATCTGCGTCCAGCGGTAGCTGAACCAGCCGTTGCGCAGCACCAGGCACTTCTGATCGGTCGCCAACTGCCGCGCCACCGCCTCCATGCCGTAGGTGCCGCTGCCGGGCACGACTGCCACGGCATGGGCGTTGTAGACCTGTTTCAAAGTGGCGGAGATATCGCGCATCACGCCCTGGAACGACTGCGACATATGGTTCAGCGAGCGGTCGGTGTAGACCACCGAATATTCGAGCAGGCCATCAGGATCGATGTCGGGGCAGATTTGGGACATAACGGACTCCAGCCAAAAAGGTTCGACCAGAACCTGCACTAACCCTGTGCAAATGACAAGGCCAGGGAGCACTCGGGTAGAATGCGCAGCCTTTCTCCTGCCGCTCACCGCCATGACCACAAACACCCAGCCCAATGTTCATCACGTCGCCATCATCGGCGGCGGCCCTGCCGGGCTGATGGCTGCCGAAGTGCTGGCTCAAGGCGGCGTGCGCGTGGAGCTGTTCGATGCCATGCCCTCGGTGGGGCGCAAGTTCCTGCTGGCCGGCGTCGGCGGCATGAACATCACTCACTCCGAGCCCAAGGACGCCTTCATCGGCCGTTACGGCGAGCGCCAGACTGAAGTCGCGGCGCTGCTGCGCGAATTCGACGCCGATGCCCTGCGCGCCTGGATCCATGGCCTGGGCATCGACACCTTCGTCGGCACCTCCGGCCGCGTATTCCCCAGCGACATGAAGGCCGCGCCGCTGCTGCGCGCCTGGCTGCGCCGCCTGCGCGAACTGGGCGTAATGATCCATACGCGCAGCCGCTGGCTGGGCTGGAACGCGGACGGCAGCCTGCATATCGCCGGCCCGGATGGCGAACGCGCACTGGCTGCCGATGCCTGCCTGCTGGCACTGGGCGGCGGCAGTTGGGCGCGCCTGGGCTCCGACGGTGCCTGGGTGCCCCTGTTGCAGGCACGCGGCATCGAAGTGGCAGCTCTGAAGCCAAGCAACTGCGGTTTCGAGGTCGCCAACTGGAGCGAGTATCTCAGGGAGAAATTCGCCGGTGCGCCGCTGAAGAACGTAGCGCTGAGCCTGCCTGGCCAGGCGCCTCGCATCGGCGAATTCGTGCTGACTGCAGGCGGCATCGAAGGCAGCCTGGTGTACGCCTTTTCCGCCGATATCCGCCGCGCCATCGAGGCTGACGGCCAGGCCGTGATTCACCTCGACCTGTTGCCGCAGATGCCATTGGTCAAGCTGCAGCAGGCGCTAGCCAAGCCACGCGGCAAGCACTCGATGGCCAAGCACCTGCATCGCCAGGCCGGGCTGGACGGCGTTAAGGCTGCCCTGCTGCGTGAGCTGGCGCCGGCTGCCGCATTTGCCGAACCAGCTGCTCTGGCGCCCTGGATCAAGGCGCTGCCGATCACCCTGCTGCGCCCCCGGCCACTGGACGAAGCGATCAGCAGCGCTGGCGGCGTCCCCTTCGCGGCGCTGAACGAAGGCCTGATGCTCAAGGCCCTGCCCGGCGTGTTCTGCGCCGGCGAGATGCTCGACTGGGAAGCCCCCACCGGCGGCTACCTGCTCACCGCCTGCTTCGCCAGCGGGCGGGTGGCGGCGCAGGGCATGCTGCGCTGGCTGAGTCCGTAGGGCGGGTGCAACCCGCCACCATGATCTGGCGGGTTTCACCCGCCCTACGCCTGAAAAACCGCTGTGCCCTCACATGGGCTGCGTCTATGCTCAGAATTGGCGCTTCCCACACAGGTAATTCCCCGCCGTGATCCCGCTGCTGGTCTGCGATGACTCCAATATGGCGCGCAAGCAACTGATCCGCGCCCTGCCGCCGGAATGGCCGGTTTCCCTTAGCCAAGCCAACAACGGCGAGGAGGCGCTGGCCTTGATCCGCCAGGGTCTGGGCCAGGTCATGCTGCTCGACCTGACCATGCCGGTGCTCGATGGCTACCAGACCCTGGCTGCACTGCGCGCAGAAGGGCTCAGCAGCAAGGTGATCGTGGTGTCCGGCGACGTGCAGGACGAAGCCATTCGCCGCGTGCGTGAGCTGGGCGCCCTGGCCTTCATCAAGAAACCCGCCGACCCCGAGATCCTGCGCCAGACGCTGATCGACCTGAACCTGTTCGACCCACAGGCCACGCCAGCCGCGCAGGCCCAGGCCGCTGCACTGTCGGAACTCAAGGTCAGCTTCCGCGATGCCCTGCGCGAGGTCAGCAACGTCGCCATGGGCCGCGCCGCCGCCTTGCTGGCCAAGGTACTGGGTGTATTCGTGCAGTTGCCGGTGCCGCAGGTGAATATCTTCGAAGTCAGCGAGCTGCACATGACCCTACTCGACGCCCAACGCGGCGAGCGCTTCAGCGCCATCTGCCAGGGTTTCATCGGCGAGGCCATCGCCGGAGAGGCGCTGCTGCTGTTCCATGACTCGGAAGTGGACGACATGGCGCGCCTGCTCGGCTGGCAGCCGGAGAACGAAGCGCAAACCTCGGAGATGTTGTTGGATCTGGCCAGCATTCTGATCGGCGCCTGCCTGGCCGGCGTCGCCGAGCAACTCGACCTGCGCTTCTCCCAGGGCCACCCGCAGTTGCTCGGCCAGCATGCCAGTCTCGACCAGCTGATCCAGGTCAACCGCCAGCGCTGGCGCAAGACCCTGGCCGTGGAGATCAGCTACAGCCTGGAAGGCCATGCCATCCACTTCGACCTGCTGTTGTTGTTCACCGAAGATTCGATCAAACGCCTGACCGACAAGATCGGCTACCTGATGGAGTGAGGCGATGCCCGCACAGATCGATATCAAGGAAGTTCACTGGCTGCTCGACATCGTGCAATGCATCGACGTCGGTGTGGTGGTGCTCGACCGCCAATACCGCGTCGAAGTGTGGAATGCCTTCATGGAGAACCACTCCGGGCTGGGGCCGGACCAGGTACAGGGGCGTTCGTTGTTCGAGCTGTTCCCGGACATTGACCGCCCCTGGCTGGAGCGCAAGGTGGAAAGCGTGGTGCAATTGGGCACCCGTGCCTTCAGTCTGTGGCAGCAACGCCCGTACCTGATGCGCTTCAAGAGTTACCAGCCGATCACCGGCCAGGCCGACTTCATGTACCAGAACGTCACCCTGTTGCCGCTGGCCGGCCAGCCGGTGGAGCATGTGTGCCTGGTGATCTACGACATGACCGCTGCAGCCGTGGCGGCACTGGCGCAACCAGCTCGATAAAAACGCCGTAGCCCGGATGCAATCCGGGGCAGACTGGAGGCAGCGCCCCCGGATTACATCCGGGCTACGGTTCTAGGTTTCCATGCGCCATGGCCGTCGCGGCTAAAGCCCCTCCCACATGGCAGGACATGCTCCGTGGGAGGGGCTTTAGCCGCGAGCGATCTGCCCCGGATTTCACCCGTGCTACAACTGAGTGCGCTGCCCTACTTCTTGCCGCCCTTGGGCTTGCTGCCGAAGCTCGGCACCTTGCGCACCGCCTTGGCCTTCGGCTTGGCGTCCTCTTCCTCGAACCAGCGGCCGAGGTGAATATTGCCCTTGCCGGCAGGCTTGGCCGCACCAGGGATCAGCTTCTGCTTGGGCTTCTTCGGTTTCTTCAGCACCTGGCCACCGACCGCCGTCAGCGGTACGCGGTGATCGGGAATGAAGTCCGGCTCATCGACACGCTTGATCAACTGCTGGGTCAGATTCTCGATCGCCGCCAGCTGATCTACCTCATCGGCGCAGACCAGGGAGATCGCCTCGCCGGTGCTGCCGGCGCGGCCGGTACGGCCGATACGGTGCACGTAGTCTTCGGCGTTGATCGGCAGGTCGAGGTTGACCACCAACGGCAGGTCATCGATATCCAGGCCACGCGCGGCCACGTCGGTGGCCACTAGAATCTGCACCTCGCCAGCCTTGAAGCGATCCAGTGCGCGCAGGCGGCTCGGCTGTGGCTTGTCGCCATGAATCGAATCGGCTGACACGCCCATGGCCAGCAGCTCCTGCTCCAGCTGATCGACGCCCTTGCGGGTCTTGGCGAACACCAGCACCTGGCCCCAGCGTTTTTCCTGCAACAGGTGCAGGAACAGCTCGCTCTTGCGCTTCTTGTCCACCGGAATCAGCCATTGCTTGACGCTCTTGGCCGCAGCGTTGCGTGGGCTGACCTCCACCGACAGCGGGTCGCGCAGCAGCTCGCCGGCCATCTGCCGGATGGCATCGGAGAAGGTGGCGGAGAACAGCAGGGTCTGGCGCTTTTTCGGCAGTGCGCTGAACAGCTCGTCCAGCTCGCGGGCAAAACCCAGGTCGAGCATGCGGTCGGCCTCATCCAGCACCAGGGTCTGCAACTGGGAGAACTTCACCGCGTTCTGCCGATACAGGTCGAGCAGTCGCCCCGGCGTGGCCACCAGCACGTCGACGCCCTTGCGCAGCTTCATCATCTGCGGGTTGATGCTGACCCCGCCGTACACCGCATAGCTGGTCAGGGGCAGGTGCTGGCCGTAGCTCAAAAAGCTCTGCAGCACCTGCTCGGCCAGTTCGCGAGTCGGCGTCAGCACCAGCGCACATACGCTGTTGCTGGCGACCTGCGGGCCTTCCAGGGTCAGGCGCTGCAACAGCGGCAGGGCGAAACCGGCGGTTTTGCCGGTGCCGGTCTGCGCCGCGGCCATCAGATCACGGCCCTTGAGCACGGCCGGGATGGCCTGGCTCTGTACCGGGGTCGGGGTCTGGTAGTCGAGTTCGGTGAGGGTGCGCAGCAGCGGCTCGATCAAACCGAGGGAGGCAAAGGTCATGGAGGGTAACCGAAGGAAGTAGGAAAACTGGCGCGTAGTTTACCCGTTCGTGCCCGTAAAGCACCGCTCTGTAGCCCGGATGTAATCCGGGAATAGCGGCCCCCGGATTGCATCCGGGCTACAACGGCTAAGCCGCGGCCAATAGCGCACGCACCTTGGCGGCGGAGAGGTTCTGCAACTGGCAGAGAAAGGCATGATCGGCCTGGTGCCGGCCATGCCGCTCGCGCAACAGACCGAACAGGTGCAGTGTCAGGTTCGCTGCCATCTCGGCGTCGGCCAGGGCGCGGTGAGCGCGGCCGGTATCCGGCAGGCCGGCCCAGGCGTTGAGGTTGCCCAGCTTGTGGCTCGGCGCCTCGGGCAGCAGACGGCGCGACAGCAGCAGTGAACAGGCGAAGGGCTGCGCACGACGACGGCGTACGCGCGCCAGTTCGGCATCCCAGAACTTCTGGTCGAAGGACGCGTTATGCGCCAGCAGCGGCCTTTCGCCGATGAAGTCGGCCACCTCGTTCATCACCTGATCCGACGGCGGCGCCTTGCGCAGCATGGCGTTGCTGATACCTGTGAGCTGCTCGATGAATGGCGGCACCCAGGCGCCGCTATTCATCAGGCTCTGGTAGCGGTCGACGATGCACCCGTCCTCGATGATCGCCACGCCGATCTCGGTGGCCCGCGCCTGGGTCGGCGACACGCCAGTGGTTTCGAAGTCGATTACTGCAATGGATTCCACGTAAAACCTCAGAACTTCAGTGATTGCGCAACAGAAGGTCACCTTCGATGGGCACGTACAGACTAGCGGCACGGATCAGCGACTGCGCCGTCAGCCCCGGCGCGCCATAGGCGATGGCCTCGACGCCACGACTGCGCACGCGCTCGAGCAGCAAGTCGAAATCACCGTCACCGGAGGCCAGGACGATCTCGTCGACCCGCTCGACCGCGTCGAGCACGTCGATGGTGATGCCGACATCCCAGTCGCCCTTGGCCGAACCGTCGCTGCGCTGGATGTAGGGTTTGAGCTTCACGGTGAAGCCCAGCTTGCGCAGGATCTGCTGGAACTGCTGCTGCTTGGCGTCGCCGCGGTCAATGGCATAGGCATAAGCCTCGGCGATCACGCCACGGCGACTGACCTCTGCCCACAGTACGCTGTAGTCGAAATGGCAGCCATAGACCTGGCGCACCGTGTAGTAGAGGTTCTGCACATCGGCGAATATGGCGATCTTCTTCACCGGGAGTCCTCGGGGGCGACGAAGGCGCCAGTATGCCAGAGCCGACCGTATCCTGCGTCCGGGGCTGGTCCGGGCGTGGCGCAGCCCCTATCCTAGCCGCCATGACGCCTCTACAACAGCTGTGCCAGCGTAACCTCGACCTGCTGCAACGCCTGAATATCGACCACCGCCTGGTCGAGCATGAGCCGGTGCTGGATTACCCCACCGCCCATGCCGTGCGCCAACGTTTCGGCCTGCGCGGTGTGGAGAGCAAGAGCCTGTTCCTGCGCACCGGTGCACAACGCTACGCCATGCTGATCAGCCTCGAGGGCGCCCGCGCCGACTGGTCCAGGCTCAAAGCGCTGCTCGGCAGCCGCCCGCGCATCGCCAGCGACGAGGAGCTGATCGAGCAAACCGGCTGCGTGCCGATGTGTGCCTGTCCGTTCGGCCATGACGCCGGCATCACCCTGCTGATCGACCGCGCGGTGCTGGCCTGCGACTTCCTGCTGTATTCACCCGGCCCACCCGAACTGACCCTGGAAGTGCCCGGCAGCGAACTGCCGCGTCTGCTCAAGGCGCAGCCCAACGCGCAGCTGGAGTACTCTTGAACCCATTCGACTGCCCCGGCGAACGGCCACAGCGCCCACGCCCCCACACTTGGTAACCTGCCGATGAAGCCTCTGTCCGTCCTGCGCGACGCCTGGTTTTTCTCCAGCCACAACCTGCTGGCCATTGCCCGCCTGACCCTGCCGCTGTTGCTGCTCGAAGCCGTCGCCCAGACGCTCCTCGCCGCCCAGCTCGGCGAAGGCGCCAACCCGGCCTATGGTGTGCTGCTCGGCATTCTCTTCTACCCGCTGTATGCCGCGCCGCTGATTCTCTTCCTGCATGCACGCAGCATCGGCCAGACGCCCGGCAACGCGCAGCTGTTCGCAGCCGGCCTGCAACTATGGCCGACCTTCGCCCTGATGACCGGATTGAGCACCCTGGCAATCATGCTCGGCCTGTCGCTGTTCATCGTGCCGGGCATCTGGATCATGATGCGCCTGGCCTTCTCCGAACTGATTCTGGTACTGCGCCAGGAGCCGCCGCTACGCGCGTTGCAGGCCAGCTTCACGTTGACCGAGGGGCGCTTCTGGCCGGTGTTTGCCTGCCTGGCCAACGTGCTGGTGCCGTTGTGGCTGCTCGACTGGTGGACGCAGCCGAGCCAGAGCGACACCCTGCTATGGGTGCTGCATCAGACCGGCAACGGCTTCCTGCAGTTGTTCGCCATCGTGGTGCTGTTCCGCCTGTTCATGCTGCTCGAACCGCAGCAGGCGGCGAATAGCGAGAACAGCGACTAGGCTTGCAGCTTTGGCCAGTGTAAGGAGAGCGCCATGAGCGAAACGAACCCCAGCATCCTGTCCCACGTGTCCATCGGCACCAACGATTTCGATGCCGCCAGCGCCTTCTACGCCAAGGTGCTGGCCACCCTCGGTTGTCGGGAAATCATGCGCCATCCCGGGGCGGTGGCCTTCGGCCGCGAGTACCCGGAGTTCTGGGTGCAGACGCCAATCAATGGTCAGCCGGCGACCCTCGGCAACGGCAGTCACTTCGGCTTCGTCGCCCCGGACAAGGCCTCGGTGCATGCCTTTCACGAGGCAGCTTTGGCAGCCGGCGGCCAGGACGAAGGCCAGCCAGGCCCGCGCCCGGACTACGGCGAGCCCTACTACGGTTGTTTCGTCAGGGACCTCGACGGTCACAAGATCGAGGCGGCTTACTGGGATATGGAGCTGATGTACGAGCTGTACGTCGAGCCGCATGAGCATGGCTGACACGGCCTGCTATTGATGCGCAACCACCGTTTGATAGCGCCGTGCCGCTCGCGCTACCCAGCCCTCGCGTAGCAGGGTCTCCAGCGCAGCCGCAAGCTGCGGCAGACGCTCCAGGCGCTGACGGGAAAAGCCTATATAGAGTTCGGTGCGCGCCTCGGGACGGTAGGCTGCCTTGACGATGCGACCGCCCAGTTCGGGGGTAAGCAAGGCGTAGTCGACCTGACAGTCGGTGCCCACCAGCACGTCGATACGACCGCGTGCGAGCATCTGCAGCAACTGGCTCTCGTTACTGACACCGACCTTGTTCAACTGCTGATCACCATCGAACCGCTGGAAGTACACCGACTCCAGCACATGGCCGATGCGCAGCCCGCGAAGTTTCTCGTAGCTGTCCAGGCGCGTGGCCAGCGCCGGATTGGCGTAGAAACGTGGCGAGCACGCGTAGTACGGCGTATCCAGATACTGAATATAGCGCTCACGCTCCACCGTCTTGGCCAACCCGGTCATCAGATCGGCCTTGCCCTGCTCCAGCGCAGCCAGACCTCTCGCCCAGGGCGCGCGCTCCACATCGAAACGCAGCCCAGTGCGCCGTGACAGTTCGGCCAGCAGATCGATATCCAGCCCCTGCAGCTGACCGTTCTCATCCTCCATGCGAAAGGGCGGCCAGAGGTCGGTCATCACCCGCAGGGGTTCGCCTTCGCCAGCACGGCACAGAGGCGCCAGTATCAACAGTGCGAATAGCCAAAGACGCATCAATTGCGCCCCGAACGCTGTGGCCGCAACCCGGAAAGCCGCGGTAGCAACACCCGCTCGAACAGCCTCGGGAAGAAGCGCGCCAGCACCCGGGCGCGCCAATCGACGTTGGACAACACCAGCAGACGCCGGCGCTTGAGTGCCCCATGATAGATGGCCTCGGCGACATCCTGCGGCGAAGCCACCTTGCCCATCGCCAAGGGCGGTTGGGCAGCCACCGAGCCGTCACCGACCAGAGCGTTCTTGCGCAAGTCGGTAGCGGTAAAACCTGGGCACACCAGCATCACGTTCACACCCGAGCCCTTGAGCTCAAAGCGCAGCGTCTCGAACAAGCCATGCAGCGCGTGCTTGCTGGCGTTGTAAGCGCTGCGATAGAGCAACGGCGCGATGCCCGATAGTGAGCTGAGCACGATGATCTGTCCGCCCCGGGCAATCAGGCTGGGCAGTGCTGCCTGGGTGCAGTAGAGCGCGCCGAAATAGTTGACCGCCATGACCCGCTGGAACACTTCCAGACTGGTCTCGGCGAAGGTGCTGCGATGAGTGATGCCGGCATTGTTGACCAACACATCGATACCGCCGAAACGCTCCACCGCCAGCGCCACCGCGCGCTGCACCGCCTCGGCGTCAGCCACGTCGCAGAGCAGCCCCAGCGCCTCGGCGTTGTGATGATCGGCCAGGTGCTGCACCAGGCTGTCCAGCGCTGCCTGCTGCAGATCGAGAATCACCAGGCGCGCACCAGCCTGGGCCAGGCGCATCGCCAAGGCGCGACCGATGCCGGCACAACCTCCCGTGATGAGTACGACCTTGCGGTCGAACACCTTGTTGGCGAATACCTTGCGATACATGCGTTGCTCCCGCAGCCCTGGCCTCGGCGACACTACAACCTGTTATGGCTGCCATCGCAACAGGGCGGCGTGGCTGTGTGCTTGCAGCCACATAAAAATACCTGTTCGGCGCGCTCGGCATGGTACTTCAGTGGCGTCAGCCCGCTGCCCTTGTGGCTGCCATCGCAGAATGGCTGGCTGGCGCTGCGCCCACAACGGCACCAGAAATAATCCCGCCCGGCCTCCACATCCACCGCGTAGGGGCCACGCTGAGCGATCAGCGGCTGGTTCATCGCAACCTCCCGGCAGGATTGCGCATGCCTGGGCCGACAGGCCGCAGTCAGGTATCCTCGCCTCCTTCCAGCATAGTCGCCCGTTTCGCCATGTCCCTGCCTCGCCCGCTTCGCCTGCTCCTGCTCATTGTGTTGCCATTGCTCGCTGTGCTGATTGCGCTGGTGTACAGCCTGACCTGGCGCCCGCTGCCCCATGAAGAAGCAGCCGTGTCATGCAGCGGGCAGGTGGCGCAGCTGCAACCCGGCCAGGCACTCAAGGTGATGACCTGGAACGTGCAGTACCTGGCCGGCAAGCGCTACGTGTTCTGGTACGACCTGCCCGGCGGCGATGGACCGGACGAGCGCCCGAGCAGCGCCGACCTGGCCGTCACCCTGGATGAAGTGGTGCGCGTGCTGCGCGACGAACAACCGGACGTGGTACTGCTGCAGGAGCTGCACGACAACGCCAAGGCCAGCGACTACCAGGATCAGCTGGCCCTGCTGCAAGCGCGCCTGAGCGACCTTTACCCCTGCAGCACCGAGGCTTTCTACTGGAAGGCCGGTTTCGTCCCGCACCCGCGCATCCTCGGCAGCGTCGGCATGAAACTCGGCACCCTCAGTCGCTTCCAGATCGCCCGCGCCGAACGCCTGCAATTGCCCATGCTCGATAGCGACCTGCTGAGCCGTCAGTTCCAGCTCAAGCGCGCCTTGCTGGTCAGCTACCTGCCGATTCGTGGTGGCGACGAACTGGTGGCGATCAACACCCATTTCGATGCCTTCGCCCAGGGCGCGGACACCATGCAGCGCCAGGTGGAGATGACCGACGGTCTGCTCCAGCAGCTGCAAACCAGCGACAAAACCTGGGTGCTGGGCGGCGACCTCAACCTGCTGCCACCCGGTCAGTTCCAGCATCTGCCGGAGGAGCAACGTAGCTGGTACGCCGCCGACAGCGAATTGCAGGACCTGGCCCGTCGCTACCCGATGATCCCCAGCCTGCAACAGGCCAGCGGCGCACAGCAGGCGCAGTGGTACACCCATTACCCCAACGATCCAGCCGCCAGCGGCCCGGATCGCACCCTCGACTACCTGTTCTACAGCCCACGCCTGACCCCGCTCGCCAGCCAGGTTCGCCAGCGCGATACCTTGGCGATCTCCGATCATTTGCCGGTGATCGGTCGCTTTTTCCTGCCAAGTCAGGAATAAACCGTGCAGAACTGGACAAATCCACCGCGACTTGTCCATGCTCGTTAGGCACCACTCGATAACAACGAAAAGACGGCGAAGAGCCGCGATAACCGGATGCCAAGACGCTTCTGCCTGATATTCATCGCCCTGCTATGGCTACACGCCGCTCATGCTGCCGAGGCCAGGCAACGCGTTCACGTGGGTTACTACGAGTTTCCGCCCTATTCCTATACCGACGCGCAAGGCCAGCCCAGCGGCTCGGGCCTGGAGCTGGCCGCACGCCTGCTCGACGAGGCGGGATACCAGGCAGACTTTCGCTCCTACCCCGGCGCCCGCCTCTATAGCGGTCTGCTCGACGGCAGCATACATATCTGGGCCGGCGCCTCAGGCAAGCCGGAGCTGGTCGAGCACACCCTTGAAGGCAAGCACCTGCTGGGGGAGATCACCCTCAACCTGTATTTTCGCCACGACACACCTGCACCGCGCATTCCGGATGATCTGCAGGATCGCGGGGTGATCCTGATCACCGGCTACAGCTACTGGCAGGACGTCAATCAATGGCTGACAGATCCGGCGCGCAATATCACTCATCACCGTACCGCCAACCACACCTCGGCCCTGGAAATGCTCCAGCGCCGACGCGGTGACTACCTGCTGGACTATCAGGCCCCCGTCGAACAGGCCAAACGCACACTGGGCATGGACGACCTGCCCTTCGTCGAGGTACAGCGTCTGCCGCTGCGGCTGATCTATTCGCAACGTGCGCCTGATGCCGAGCGCCTGCGCGAGGACCTGGACCGGGTGTATCAGCGGTTGCAGGATGCCGGCGAGGATCTGTGGCTGTATTGACGCGTCAATCGCCCCGCAATCGTTCCATTGCCCGCTCCAGACTGGCATGCGACAGCTCGCCTAGATGACTGCCGACCTGCCGGCCCTCGGCATCGTAGAACAGCGTGGTGGGTAACGCCCGCGAGCCCACCAACTGACCCAGCTGCACCTGCTCATCAAGCAGCAGGTTGTCCAGACTCAGTTGCTGTGCGGCGAGGAACTCACCCACCAACGCAGCACTTTCCCCCTGGTTGACGAACAGGATGGTGATAGCAGCCTCACGCTGCTGCGCCTGCATCAGCACCGGCATCTCACGTCGACACGGCGGGCACCAGGTGGCCCACAGGTTGACCACCAGCGGCTGGCCGGCGTAGTCACGCAGGTTCACCGGATTACCCTGCATATCCCGCACCTGCAGATCAGGCAGTCGCGTGCCCTGCTCCAGCGCATGCAACATCAGGTTGCCGCCGAGCCACAGCGCCAGACCGACGCCCATCGCCACGCCCAACGGTCGGCGCAATTGTGCCTGGCGCCAGAGATACCAGGCGCCCAACGCAAGTCCCGCGAGCACACCCGGCCAGGCGATGAAGCCGCCATCACGGATATCCACCACCCGCCACGGCTCATCGCGGTAGTAACCGGCATACACCAGCACGAAGGCCAGGCGCGCCACCAGCAGCCCCAGCATCAGCATCCGAAACAACTGACTTTCCGGATTGCAGCCGTGGCGACGACCGATCAACCAGCCAACCAGTGTGGCCAGCAGCAGACTGCCAAACAGCAGCACATGGGAAACACCAAGGGCCAAGGGCCCGACGTCCAGGGTCAGCATCGACTTCTCATTTTCTCGGTTTGGCCCGCGCGGTGGGCTCGGCAATCAGCGGGTCGTCAGGCCAGTAGTGCTTGGGGTAGCGGCCCTTGAGGTCCTTCCTCACTTCCAGATAGGTGTTGGCCCAGAAGCTGGCCAGATCCTGCGTCACCTGCACCGGACGGCGTGCCGGCCAGGCGGTAGTCGGCACCGCCAACGAGGAGTTGTGGCTGTCCAGCCCCGAAACCAGACCGCAATGAGCCAGCAACATAGAGCGACCAATCCTGAAGGTCATACCGCCCCTAGCCGTTACTGATACACACGTCGGCCAGCTTTAGGAAGCTGAGGGTCTTCGTCAATCCCTGAGTATTCACGTAGGTCATGGTCGCCTGAACCACCTCGCACGTCTGCGACTGTGGCTCTTCGATGCGTATAACCCTGGCGATATCCAGCTTGGTGTCATAGGTATAGGCTGGTGTCTCGGTGCCTTCATCTGCGAGCAACGACGCACTACCCAGAATAATGACGGCCAGCAGACCTGCAAGAGAAAACCTACGAATGTTCATATGCAGCACTCCATGATGGCTGATGACCCGCAGCCCGGACGGTCTTGCAATCACTCCGGTACCTGATGCACCGCAGCGGTAATTGGGAAGAGGACGGGCATCGGTCATAGCGCGCGCTCCGTTGGCTGCACGCTGGCGTCATACTGGGTACGGCGCCGGGACAGCCGGTCCAACGCCAGGTACACCACTGGCGTGGTCAGCAGCGTCAACATCTGGCTGAGCATCAACCCGCCGACGATGGCCACACCCAGTGGCTCGCGCAGCTCCGCTCCGGTGCCGAACGCCATCATCAGCGGCACCGCGCCAAGCAGTGCCGCCAGGGTGGTCATCAGGATCGGGCGAAAGCGGGTGAGGCAGGCCTGGTGGATCGCCTCGCGCGGCGATAGCCCGTCTACGCGCTGGGCATGCAGGGCGAAGTCGATCAGCAGAATGCCGTTCTTCTTGACGATGCCGATCAGCAGGATCAGGCCGATCAGCGCCATGATCGAGAAGTCCAGTTGCCACGCCCACAGCAACAGGATCGCGCCAATACCGGCAGAAGGAAGGGTCGAGAGGATCGTCAGCGGGTGGACGAAGCTCTCGTAGAGCACGCCAAGGATGATGTACACCGCCAGCAGCGCGGTAAGGATCAGCAGCGGCTGGCTGGCCAGCGAGGCCTGGAACGCCTGAGCCGCGCCCTGGAAGGTACCGGTCACCGAGGCCGGCATACCGATTTCCAGTTGCAGAGCTTCGAGTTGCGCCACCGCATCGCCCAGCGCCACCCCGGCACTCAGGTTGAAGGAGATATTGGCCGCCGGCAGCATGCCGTTGTGGGCGATGACCTGAGGCCCGCTCTCCTGCGCTTCGAGACGCGCGAAAGCACGCAGCGGCACCATCTCGCCGGTGGTCGGCGAACGCAGGTGGAAATAGGCCAGGCTCTCGGCGTTACCGCGCTGTGCGGTGCTCAGCTCAAGCACCACCTGGTACTGGTTGGTCTCGGTCTGGAATTCATTGATCTGCCGCTGGCCAAATGCGTCGTACAGGGCGTTATCGACATCGACGGCGGAGAAACCGTAACGGGCCGCCTCATCCCGGTCGATGGTCAACCGTGTGATATTGGCGTCCAGCTGCAGGTCGTGAGACACGTCCTGGAACTGCGGCATCTGCCGCAGGCGCTCGGTCAGTTCACGCGTCCACTGCGCCAGCTCCGCGCTGCTCTGCGCGCGCAATACATATTGATATTGCGCGCGCGGCACTCCCGCGCCGATGTTGATGTCCTGAGCCGCGCGCAGGAAGACCTGAATACCCGGCACCTGGGCCAATTGTGGACGCAGACGGTCGATGACTTCGCTGACGCTTGCGTCACGCTGGCCGGGATCACTCAGCACCAGCCACATGCGGCCGTTACCGATCGAGTCACTGGCGGCGCCACCAACGCCGTGGTTGTAGCTGATCACGGCCGGATCGCGGCTGATGATCGCTTCCAGCTGCTTGTGCTTGGCGACCATTTCTTCATAGGAAATATCGGCAGCCGCCTGGGTGAAACCCATGACGAAAGCGGTGTCCTGCAGCGGGAAGAAGCCCTTGGGGATCATCATGAAACTCGCCACGCTCAGCACCACGCTCAGCATGAAGACGCCGAGCATGCTGCGCTGGTGATCCAGCGCCCAACGCAGGGCGCGGTCATAGCCCTTGATCAAACCGTCGGTGAAACGCGATGTGCGGGACGCCTGGTGCTTCGGCGCCTGCATGAACAGCGCCGCCAGGGTCGGCACCAGCGTCAGGCAGACCACCACGGAAATCAGGATGGCCGCCGTCGCGGTCAGGGCGAACTCGCGAAACAGGCGACCGATCACCCCGCCCATGAACAGCAGCGGAATGAACGCCGCGATCAGCGAGACACTGATCGACATCACGGTGAAGCCGATTTCCCGCACGCCCTTGAGTGCCGCGTCATAACGGCTCTCGCCAGCCTCCAGGTGACGGTGAATGTTCTCCACCACGACAATCGCATCGTCGACGATGAAACCCACGGCAATCACGATGGCCACCAGCGTCAGGTTGTTCAGGCTGAAGCCGGCCAGGTACATCACCGCACAGGTGGCGACCAGGGAAACACCCAGCACGGCGGAAACGATCAAAGTCGCCGACCACTGGCGCAGGAACACGGCCATCACCCCAATGACCAACACGACGGCGATGACCAGGGTCAGCATGACCTCATGCAGCGAGGAGCGAATGGTGCGGGTACGGTCGTTGAGAACCTCGACCTCCATGGTCGCCGGCAGCGCCTCGCGTAATCCAGGCAGGGCCGCCCGAATGCGGTCGGCGGTGGCGACGATATTGGCACCCGGCTGGCGACGGATCACCAGAGCAACGCCAGGACGGCCGTTCGGCCAATACGCGGTGTAGTCGTTTTCCGCCCCAAGCCGAACTGTGGCCAGATCCTTGACGCGCACCGCAGAGCCGTTGCGGTAAGTGACGATGATGTCTTCGTACTCGTGCGCTTCGAACAGCTGGTCGTTGACCGCCAACGTGGAAATACGGCTGCTGCCGAATAGCGCGCCCTTTGGCAGGTTGACGCTGGCGCGCTGCACGGCCTCACGGATATCGGCCATGGTCACGCCGGCAGCGGCCAGCACTTCCGGACGAGCCTGGATGCGTATGGCCGGACGCTGCTGGCCAACCAGATCGATCAGGCCAACCCCCTGGATCTGGCTCAACTGCCGCGCCAGGACGGTTTCGGCCTGGTCGCTGAGTTCGATCAGCGACAGCGTGTCGGAATTGACGCTGAGGATCAGGATTGGGCTGTCCGCCGGGTTGACCTTGCGCCAGATAGGCAAACTCGGCATGTCCTCGGGCAAGCGCGCCGAGGCGGTGTTGATCGCCGCTTGAACCTCCTGGGCGGCGCTGTCGATGTCCTTGTCGAGCGTGAACTGCAAGGTCAGCGTGAGCATGCCCAGAGAGCTGGCAGAGGTCATCTCGGTGATGCCGGAAATGCTGCTGAACTGCACCTCCAACGGCGTCGCCACCGATGAGGCCATGGTCTCGGCACTGGCCCCCGGCAGGCTGGCGGTGATCTGAATGGTCGGAAAATCCGCCTCGGGCAATGGCGCGATCGACAGCCGGGGAAAGGCAAGCATACCCATCAGCACCAGTGCGACAGTCAGCAGGATCGTGCCGACCGGGTGATCCATAAACCAGGCATACAGGCTGCGCCCCTTCATCAGAACACCCGCCTTTCAGCGACAGCGGCCTCCCGCACCGGCGCTTCATCGAGAATACGCACCGGCGTACCGGGACGCAGGCGAGAGTGGCCGTCAACCACGACCGAATCGCCGGCAGCCAAGCCATTGATCACGGCGATCTCGTTGTCGGCATGGAGCACTTGTACGGCTTGCGTCTCGACGCTGCCGTCCACCACACGCCACACCAGCACATGATCGATGCCCTGGCGCAGGGCGCGCTGCGGTATCACCAATGCATCGGCCAAGGTCTGCACCCGCAGCGTCACCGCCACCGACTGATCCGGCCACAGGCGCCCTTCAGCGTTGGCAAAATCAGCCTTGAGCCTGATGGTGCCGGTCTGGCTCGACACGCGGTTGTCGATCAGCGCCAGTCGCCCCTCGCCCAACAGGGTGCCGCCGTCACTCGAGTAGGCCTGCAACGGAACGGGGCTGTGATCGTTGCCGGCCAGCAGTGCCTGCAACTGCGGCAACATCCCCTGGGGCAGCGCCACCTCGACGCTGATCGGATCCAGCTGCACCACCGAGAACAGTCCCTGCGCGTCGCCAGCCCGCAGAAGGCTGCCTTCATGCACGTTATGAATGCCGACCCGACCGTCGTTCGGCGCATGGATACGGGTGTGGGAAAGTTGCACCTGGTTGGCCGCCACACTCGCCTCGTTGGTGCGCACCGTAGCCTGCAGTTGCGTCACCAACGCACTCTGCTGATCAAGTGTCTGGGCCGAGATGGCGGAACTCCTGGACAGAGCCTGATACCGCCTCAGATCCAACCTGGCCGACGCCAACTGGGCCTGGGATACGGCCAGTTGCGCCTCGGCCTGATTCAGGGCGGCGACGATGGCCCGGTCATCGATGCGTGCGAGCAGATCGCCACGGCTGACGAGCTGCCCCTCCCGAACCGGCATCTCGACCAGCACACCATCGACCTGCGGGCGGATATCCACGCTACGCAGCGAGCGGACGGTACCCAACGCGCTGACCAGTACCGGTACCGAACGCTGCTCCACCGTGACGACCCGGACGGGAATCGCTGGAGCCGCCACGGCAGCGGTGGCCGCTGACGGTGCAGGCCAGAAATAGATAGCGACGGCAGCCACTACACAGCCCGTGACGAGGGCCGAACCGAACCATTTCCCGAACGTACTGGGCTCTGCCACGACACTCTCCTCACCTAAGATGTGAGGGCCACTCTAGGGCGGGCAGACTGACGTCAAGGTGACCGCAGACTGACAGGAAGATGTCAGCCTGCTGCGCTCGGGCAAGCTCGGGCAGGACTGCCTGGTTCGACGAAAGGCATCAGGCGAGCGATTCGCTGGTGAGGGAAAAACCGAAGGTGTTGCAGCCCGCCTCGCTGCGAGCGAACACACGGCCGCCGTGCATGGATGCCACGGCGCGCACGATCGAAAGTCCCAGACCATGATGCGCATCGCTACGCGCCCTGGCCGCATCGGCACGGTAGAAACGCTCGAACAGGTGCTCCAGGTGCTCGCTGTCGATGGGCTCGCCGACATTGGACACGCTCACTTCGGCCTGCATGCCATTGCTCACCAGACTGACCGTGATGGTGCTGCCCGGGTCGGCGTAGCGCGCCGCGTTCTGCAGCAGGTTGGCCAGAGAGCGGTGGAACAGCCGGCGGTCGATACGCGCCCGCATGTCGCCCTCAATCACCACGTTCAGGTGTTTGTCGAACAGCACAGGCTCCAGGTATTCCACGGTCTTGGAGGCTTCCTCGTACAGCGAGACATCGCTCAATTCGGTCGCCCGCTGGCCGCTTTCGGCACCGGCCAGGAACAGCATGTCGTTGACGATGGCGCCCATGCGCTCCAGCTCTTCCAGATTGGATTGCAACAGATCCTGAAGCTCGTTCAGGTCGCGGTCATGGACCAGTGCGACCTGGGTCTGTCCGATCAGGTTGGTCAGAGGCGTGCGAAGCTCGTGAGCCACGTTGGCATTGAAGCCTTCAAGCTGGCACCAGGCAGCCTCCTGTCGGGCGAGTGCACCATTGAACGACACCGCCAGTTCCTGTAGCTCGCTGGGCAGCGCCTCGGTCTCCAAACGCTGTTTCGAGTCGCCGGGCGGCAGGCTGTTGGCCTGATTGCTCAACCGGCGCACCGGTCTCAGACCGAGCCGCGAAACCCAGTAACCGAGCAGCGCCGCCAAGGCGATGCCCAGCGCCGAGGTGAAGATAAGAGCTCTGGTGAAATTCCCCAGCGTGCCCATGAAGGGCGTCGAATCAAGCCCGACGATGAAGCGCAGCTCCGGGCGGCTGCCCATGGCTGGAATGGTTTTGGTCAGCAGCACCATCGGGCAGTGATGATCCGGCATGTCCATGACGGAAAAACCATCCGGCTGCTGCGAACGAGCCTGACCATCCGGCATCGCACCGCCGTAGCTATAGTTGCTATCGTCGCTCAGCACCCAGTAGAGCACCCGCTCGTCGCTAGGTGTCAGGGTGTCCAGTTTCTGGTGCACCCCGACCCAGTCCTCAGGCGACTCGTACTTCGACAGCAATGGGTCGAGCACGGAGTGACGCAGGATCAGCTCGTTGTGCATCTGTTCGTCCAGCGACTGCTTCAGGGAGCAGCGCAGCAGCACCGCACTGGTCGAGGTGATCAGAATGGCCGCCAGCGCGAACATCAGGGCCAGGCGCCTGGCGATCGATACCTTCATATCGCTGTGCGGCCTTGCTGGTTGTTGTCTTCGCGGCTTTCCAGCACGTAGCCCATACCGCGTACGGTATGCAGCAACTTGCGGGCGTATGGGGCATCCACCTTGGCGCGGACGCGCTTGATCGCGACCTCCACCACGTTGGCGTCGCTGTCGAAGTTCATGTCCCAGACCTGCTCGGCGATCATCAGCTTGGAGAGTATTTCCCCCTGGTGTCGCGCCAGCAGGCTCAGCAGAGAGAACTCCTTGGCCGTCAGATCCAGACGCACGCCGGCCCTGGTGACCTTGCGTGCCTGCAGATCCATTTCCAGATCGTCGATGCACAGATGTGTCAGATCGGCGGTGTCGGCAGCGCGGCGGCGGATCAGCGCCTGGATACGTGCCACCAGTTCGGCAAAGGAAAAGGGTTTGCCCAGGTAGTCATCAGCGCCCTCGCGTAAACCGCGCACGCGGTCGTCCACCGTGCCCCGGGCCGATAGCATGATGACCGGGGTCTTCTTCTGCAGTCGCAGCCCCTGCAACACGCCATAGCCATCCTTACCCGGCAACATGACATCGAGGATCACCACGTCGTAATCCATCTCCAGCGCGCAGTGCAGTCCATCGATGCCATTGCTGGCGACATCGACAATGTAACCCAGCTCGCTCAAGCCTCTGTGCACGTAAGAGGAGGTCTTTTCTTCATCCTCGACGATGAGCAAACGCATTCGGCAACTCCTCTCAGATAACGATGGACAGGGACGTGTTACCTGCCGCACCCCTCAGTTTATATAGCGCCAAGTGTCCGCAGACTGACCGCCTCCTGACATTTTTGTCAGAAACCCTACCCCCTGCCTACAAGGGCATTGCGCCACCCGACCAACGAAATGGTATGGCGCATGCGCAACTGCAGAATCGGGCAAGTATCCCGGAGCTTTGCGCAGTTATCGGCAATCTTGCAGCACTAGAATCAGCATCCGTATTATTCCGGCACGCCATTGACCCACCCCGACCAACATGAGCGACTCACGCCCCCTCTCCTTACCACTGACTCTCGCCGCACTGGCATTGCTATCGGCCGGCAGCGCCCACAGCGAGGACTCGTCGTCGCCTCTTGGGCAGACCAGTTTCGCTGCGTATCGGGAAGAAACCCGACAATGGTTGGAACAAGCACGTGATTTCCAGAGCCCGAACCATGTCGCCGAACTGGACTGGAACGCACCGCAGGAGTGGCGGCCCGAGCGGCCGGCCAGCCGGGGCATCCTGCTCGTGCACGGCCTGGGCGACTCGCCCTGGTCGTTCAGCGACCTCGGCCCAAGACTGGCCAAGCAAGGGTTTCTGGTACGCACCCTGCTCCTGCCTGGGCATGGCAGCAAACCCGCCGACCTGCTGAACACGCGCCTGGAAGAGTGGCGCCAACTGCTAAGCGAACAGGCCGCCGTGCTCGCCAAAGAAGTACCCCACATCTACCTCGGTGGCTTTTCCACTGGGGCCAACCTGGTACTGCATTACGCCTACGAACACCCAGACGTCGAGGGCCTGCTGCTGTTCTCGCCCGCCTTCAAGTCGAATACTGCCTATGATTGGCTGCCCTCGCTGATCGCCTGGGCCAAGCCCTGGCTACGCGAGCCAAGCCCCGATCGACCGACGCAAACGCCGGTGCGCTACCTGAACGTACCGACCAACGCTTTCGCCCAGTTCTACCGAAGCAGCGTCACGGTGCGCGCCAAGCTGAATGCGGGGAGTTACGACAAACCGGTACTGCTGGTAGTTGCCCAGCACGACTCGGTGCTGGACACCGCACATATCCGCGACACCTTCACCCAACGCTTCACGCACCCGGCCAGCCGCCTGGTGTGGTACGGCACAGCAGACGTGGAAACATCGCTGGAGCGGCGAATTCTGACGCGCAGCGATGCCCTGCCTGAACGACGAATCAGCCAGTTCTCGCACATGGGCGTGCTGTTCTCCCCGCACAACCCGCTCTACGGTGAGCAAGGGTCACAGCGTATCTGCTGGAATGGCCAGGACGACCTGGGTATGGCGGGATGCGAAGCGGGCGAGAGCGTCTGGTATTCGGACTGGGGCTACCGCGTCGCTGGTAAATACCATGCCCGCCTGACCTACAACCCCTACTTCGACTGGCAAAACGAAGTCATGGTCGAGGTATTGAATGCCGCGCAGCACTCGACTGCCTCATTGACGTCCAGCCATAGCAGACGTTGAACGCTCACGAGATCCGCCAGTCAACGGCAACCCAGATCACATGATGGCGCGCCGCAACGCCACCATATGGTTGCGTGGCGATGCCCCGAAGAACCGGCTGTATTCCCGGCTGAACTGCGAAGGGCTTTCATAGCCCACGCGATAACTGGCAACCGAGACCTCGACCCGCTCTTGCAGCATCAGCCGGCGCGCTTCTTCGAGACGAAGCCTCTTCTGGTACTGCAACGGGCTCATGCCGGTCATTGCCTTGAAACGGTGGTGCAGGCTGGAAGTACAGAGATTGATCCGCCGGGCCAGATCCTCGATACGCAGGGGCTGCCGGTAGTTCGCGTGCAACCACTCAACCGCCTGCCCCACGCGATGGGTCTGGAAATTGGCCATGGCCCTATCGCGCAACTGATGGCCATGCCGACCGTGCAACAACCGATAAAGAATTTCCTTGTAGGCCAGGGGCGCCAGCATGGCGATGTCCCGGGGCGTGTCCAGCAGACGCAACAGCCTGAGCATGGCCTCCAGCAACGGCTGGTCGAGCGGCTCGACATGCAGCCCGGAAGAAAGCGGCTTCTGCAGCAGCTGTTTGGGGTCGGCGTCGAAGATCAGTTGGCTGACTGCATCGGCTTCGATGTCGAGCCGGATGAGCAGCAGCGGCCGGCTCTGCGAGACGTCCTCGGCGCGAAATACCAGTGGCTGGGCCTGAGAGACCAGCAGCCACTGCATGCAGCCGAAACGATAGCGCTCATCGCGCAGACGCACCTCCTGCTGTCCCTGGACGGCGACATACAAGGCCGGCGTCCGCTCGATCAGGAACGTCTCGACACTCGCGCCGCTCCTGATCAGTCGCAAGGGCGCGATCGGCGTCTGGTGCGCGCCATCGCTCGGTGCAAAACGCGTCAGGATATCCGCAAGTTCCAGCAGCGACGCAGACAGTGCAGCATCATCCATGCACAGGTCATAACGGGATTGACTCACCACGGCCTCCTTCTCCAAACCCCTCCTGACTGGGGGCATCGTCAGGTCTTAGGTCGCAGTCTAAGGAGCGCCAGGTGTCCCAGAGCTGACCGCACCCTGACAATTCTGTCAGGAGGCGCTCGCCAGCCTTACTTGCGCGGTTTGGCCCGCGCCGTGGGCTCGGCGATCAATGGGTCGTCCGGCCAGTAGTGCTTCGGGTAGCGCCCCTTGAGGTCCTTCTTCACCTCCAGGTAGGTATTGGCCCAGAAGCTGGCCAGGTCCTGCGTCACCTGCACCGGCCTGCGCGCGGGTGACAGCAGATGCAGCTTGAGCCCCAGACGACCACCGGCGATGCGCGGCGTCGCGGCCAGGCCAAACAACTCCTGCAGGCGCACGGCGAGCACCGGCGGGTGCTCCGTGTAGTCGATGGCAATGCGTGAGCCGGAGGGCACGCTCAGTGCGCGCGGCGCCAGCTCGTCGAGGCGTTGCGGCAAAGGCCAGGGCAGCAGCGTCTGCAGGATCGAGGGCAGGTCGAGGCCTGCGAAGTGGCTGAGGCGGTTGACCTTGCTTAAGAATGGCGTCAGCCACTGCTCGAGGCTGGCCAGCAGGGCGGCATCGGACAAGTCCGGCCATTCACTCTGCCCCTGTTGCTGCAGGTCCAGCTCACGCAACAGGGCCACCCGCGCCTGCCATTGGCGCAGCTCCGGTGTCCAGGGCAGCAGTTCCAGGCCCTTGCGCCGCACCAGGCCGACCAGGGCGCTGCCGCGTGCCGCCTCGTCCAGCGCCGCCAGCGCCTGGCGTTCCAGCACCAGCTCGCCGACCTTGCGCTGGCGCTCGGCGCGCAGCACGCCTTCACGCTCGTCCCAGTCGAGCACGTCCAGCGTCGCGACCTGCTCGGCGAGCTCACGCTCGAACAGCGCCGGGTCGAGATCGGCGGCGAGATAGATGCGCTCCTCGCGCTGCCCCTGACGACTGCCCAGGTCGGCCACCACCAGCCATTCGTGCTTCATCAGCGCATCGGCTTCAGCGAACTGCGCGGCACGTCCATTGGCCAGGCGATAGTCGGCGCCACCGGCGCGGCGCTGCTGGGCGATGCGGTCGGGGTAAGCGAAAGCCAGCAGGCAGCCGAGCCAGCGCGGATGCTCGGGATCGCTCACCATCTGGTTCGCCGACCGCCCCCTGAGCAGCCCCTGGAACTGCTTGGCCAGTTGCCGCGCGCGCTGCACGCCGCCCACGGCGTTGCGCGCGGCGCGGCTTTCGCCGCTGAGCAGGGCCAGACGACTGTGCAAGTCGGCGCCACCTCCGCGCAGGATATCGCGCTCAGACAGCAGCGCCGCCAGATCGCAGGCCAGCCCACCAAGCCCCAGCGCCTGGCCACGCAGCAGCAGATGGGCAATACGTGGATGGCTCGGCAGCTCGGTCATGGCCTGACCGTGGGCATTGAGTGCACCACGTTCATCGAGGGCGCCCAGGCGACCAAGCAGATCCAGCGCCTGGGCGTAGGCGGCCGGCGGTGGCACGTCGAGCCAGCTCAGCTCCTGCGGTGTCACGCCCCAGCGCAGCAGTTGCAGGGCTAGTCCGGCCAGGTCCGCCTGGAGGATCTCCGCACTGGAATAGGCGCTGAGCTGTTCGTGCTGCGCCTGCGACCATAGCCGATAGCACACGCCCGGCTGCAGGCGTCCGGCACGGCCGGCGCGCTGGGTCGCAGAGGCTCGAGAGATGCGCTGGGTGTCGAGGCGGGTCATGCCGCTGGCCGGGTCGAAGCGCGGCACCCGCGCCAGGCCGGCATCGATGACCACACGCACGCCGTCGATGGTCAGGCTGGTCTCGGCGATGTTGGTGGCCAACACCACCTTGCGCTTGCACTCAGGCGCCGGCTCGATGGCAGCACGCTGGGCGGACAGATCCAGCTCGCCATGCAGCGGGCAGAGCAGGATGTCATCGCGACCATCCAGCGCCTCGCCCAGTTGCTCGGCCACGCGGCGAATCTCAGCCTGCCCCGGCAGGAACACCAGCAGGCTACCGGGCTCGTCGTCCAGCGCCTGCTGTACCGTCTGCACTACCCGCGGCTCGATCCACTCACCGGGCGCCAGCGGCGCGCTCCAGCGGATATCCACCGGGAACATGCGCCCTTCGCTGCGCAGCACCGGCGCATCGCCAAGCAATGCCGACAGACGCTCGCCTTCGAGAGTGGCGGACATCAACAGCACCTTGAGCGGCGCCTCGCCGCTGCCTTCGCCGCGGAACATGGTGCGGCCGTTGAGCGTCAGCGCCAGGGCCAGGTCAGCATCGAGGCTGCGTTCGTGAAATTCGTCGAAGATCACCAGACCGACGCCATCCAGCGCCGGATCGTCCTGCAGGCGGCGGGCAAGGATACCCTCGGTGACCACCTCGATGCGCGTGTTCGGCCCCACCTTGCTGTCCAGGCGAATGCGGTAGCCGACCGTCTCGCCGACCCGTTCGCCCAGCTCGCTGGCCAGGCGCTCGGCGGCAGCACGTGCTGCCAGGCGACGCGGCTCGAGCATGAGGATGGTTTGCCCAGCCAGCCAGGGCGCGTCGAGCAGCGCCAGTGGTACGCGAGTGGTCTTGCCTGCACCGGGCGGCGCCTCCAGCACTACTTCGTGGCGGGCGCTCAGCGCATTGCGCAAATCAGGCAGCAGCGAATCGATCGGCAGGGTATTCATCATTTCTCCACAGCAGACCGGCAATTATAACGGCGAACCGCCTGCCAACTTGCTGGTCTGAAACAGCGCGCTGCAGTTTTGCAATCATCGCCTTGCTATAGTTGCGCCACTTTTTTCTGGAGGTGCTCATGCGCACGAAATCCCGCTTCATCGCCGGCATTGTCGCCGCGACCCTGCTCGCCCAACTGACTGCTTGCGGCTCGATCTTCTACCCGGATCGCCGCGGCCAGATCGAAGGCAAGATCGACCCGGTGATCGCCGGGGCCAACGCCATCGGCATCCTGTTCTACGTGATTCCTGGCCTGATCGCCTTCGCCGTGGACTTCGCTACCGGCGCCATCTACCTGCCCGAAGGCCAGACCGCCCAGGTCGACCCGCAGCAGCTCAAGCAACTGATCGGCGAAGACGGCAAGGTCGACCAGTACGCGCTCAAGACCCTGATCGAAACCAGCACCGGCCACCAGCTGCCGCTGGACGACCCACGCCTGATCCAGCACAGCGGCAGCGCCGAACAACTGGCAGCCTACGGCCTGCATCCGGCTGCCTGAGTTCATGCATGACCCACAGCACGCCAGGCTGATGCGCCTGGCCACCCGGGCAGCGCTGACGGTGGCGCTGACCCTGGTGCTGGCCAAGGCGATTGCCTGGTGGCTGAGCGGTTCGGTCAGCCTGCTGGCCGGCCTCACCGATTCGCTGCTTGATAGCGCTGCCTCGCTGATCAACCTGGTTGCCGTGCACTTCGCCCTGCGCCCTGCCGACGAGGATCACCGCTACGGCCATGGCAAGGCCGAGGCGTTGGCCGGACTGGGCCAGGCGCTATTCATCGGTGTCAGTGCCGTGCTCATTGGCCTGCAGGGCGTCGAGCGCCTGCAAGTGCCACAGCCGCTGGAGGCCGAAGGTATCGGCATCGCCGTCATGCTGCTGTCGCTAGCCTTGACCGTCGCCCTGCTGAGCTTTCAACGCAAGGTGGTACGCGAGACTGGCTCCACCGCGATTCACGCCGACTCGCTGCACTACCGCTCCGACATCCTGCTCAACAGCAGCATCCTCCTCGCCCTGCTACTGACCCGTTTCGGCTGGCAGCAGATGGATGCGATCTTCGCCATCGGTATCGCCTTCTACATCTTCTGGAGCGCCATCAGCATCGTGCGCGGAGCGATCGGCGTGCTGATGGACGAGGAGCTACCCAGCGAAACCACTCAGCATATGTACCAGCTGGCCACCTCGGTGCCGGGTGTGCTCGGCGCGCACGATCTGCGTACACGCATTTCCGGTACGCGCTGGTTCGTCCAGTTGCACCTGGAGCTGCCGGGTGAGATGAGCCTGTCGCAGGCCCATGCTCACTGCGTGGCTGTGGAGAAGGCGATTCATGAGCACTATCCACGTGCCGAAGTGCTGGTGCATGCCGATCCGCCGGAAGTGGTCCAACACTGACCACAGCGCCCCCGCCTCTCGAAAATCGCCCAAGCCCACGAGCCTCCTGCAGAAATCCCAGGCATTAAAAAAGGGGCCTCGCGGCCCCCTCGGGAAATCTGTCCGGTGCTGGCGATGCTGTCGCCGCTTTCGTCGCCCGCCTGGTTGGGCAGTGCGGACCCGGGTGCCGGTGCGATCCGGTAGGACCGTCGGCGCCGGCTCACCTGATTGGGCGAGGCCGGTAGGACTTGTCGTCCGGGCCGTGAAACTGAGAGAAAGCTTACGCCTGCCGCGCCGAAATAAGATTGCTAAGATTGCTTACAAACTTACCAATTGCGCAATTAACAACTAAAGGAGCACTATCTAGCGCAATCCAATAATGAGCCAGTTAAAAAATGGACAAACTCGACCGTTACGACCTGAACATTCTCGCCGAATTGCAGCGCAACGCTGCCCTGTCCAACCAGGAACTGGCCGAACGTATCGGCCTGTCGCCCTCGCCCTGCTCGCGCCGCGTCAAACAGCTGGAGGACGATGGCTACATCACCGGCCAGGTCGCCCTGCTCGACCGCAAGAAGCTTGGCCTGAGCCTGACCGCCTACGTGCTGATCGGCATGGACCGGCACACCCCCGAGCGCTTCGAGCACTTTCAGGACGAAATCCGCAAATGCCCCGAGGTGCTGGAGTGCTGCCTGGTGACCGGGATGGACGCCGACTACCAGCTCAAGGTAGTGGTGCCGGACATGGACCATTACCAGAAGCTGCTGCTCGGCACCCTGACTCGCATCGATGGTGTTTCCAGCGTGCGCTCGAGCTTCGTACTGCAGCAGATTCTCTCCAGCACGCAGTTGCCGCTACAGCACCTGCGCGACTGAAAGTCGCAGGGTGAAGCGGATCATGCCGCGCGCCAGGTCAGGGCGCGTATAATTCCGGCCCTGCGTTTTCCGTCCGAATCATGAGGCACCATGGAAACCGAACAATTTGAAGCCCTGATGATGTACGTCCTGGTGGGCGGCCTGATGCTGTTCATGTTCTTCATCATCTGGGACCTCGCGAAGAAGTCCAAGGCCGGCCGCCTCGGCACCGCCATCCTGTTCCTCGGCCTGGGCCTGTGCCTGTTCGCCTTCCTCGCCAAGCCGATCATCACCTACATCATCGAGACCGCGCGCGGCATTCACGGCTGACCCAGCCTGCCAGCGCAGTATCTCCGATCGATACCAGGCCGCCTGCGCGGCCTACCGCCCACTCAAGGAGTGACACATGAGCGCCGCCAATCTGGTGATGCAGAGCTATGGACGCTGCTGCGCCAGCCCGGATTTCTTCGACAGTTTCTACCGCCACTTCCTCGCCAGCTCACCGCTGATTCGCGAGAAGTTCGTCGACACCGACATGAGCGCGCAAAAACAGCTGCTGCGCCAGGGCATTCTCAACCTGGTGATGCACGCCCGCGGCATGCCTGACACCAAGCTGCGCGCCCTCGGCGAATCGCACTCGCGCCAGCATCTGGACATTCGCCCGGAACTCTACGACCTGTGGCTCGACGCGCTGCTGGCGACCATCGGCGAACACGACAAGGAGTGCGACGCAGAAGTGCGCCAGGCCTGGCGTGAAGTGCTGAACAAAGGTATCGCCGTGATCAAGGCCGGTTATTGATTCAGGTCAGGGTCGCCGGCCCGGCCTCTGCGACAAAACGTCCGCTGCGTGGTGCACCTTACTGATCATCGCAGCCGCCGCCGTTCTCCCCCTATACCCGCCCCAATCGGCGTGACCCTGGTGCGCGCGGCGCACCCTACAGGGACACCGCCGGCCGTAGGGTGCGCCGTGCGCACCAACTTCGCCGGCAATGACGCGCCCTATGGCAATAACGCTGGCACCTCACGCCATTGCCCAGGCTGTAGCCCGTCCAGACGCCAGGGGCCGATGGCCACGCGCACCAGGCGCAGGGTCGGCAAGCCGACGGCGGCGGTCATGCGCCGCACCTGACGATTGCGCCCCTCGCGAATCACCAGCTCCAGCCACGCCGTCGGCACGCTCTTGCGAAAGCGTACCGGCGGGTTGCGCTCCCATAGCTCGGGCTCGTCCAGACACCGCGCCTCGGCCGGCAGGGTCGGGCCGTCATTCAGCGTCACGCCATCGCGCAGCTGCTGCAGTTGCGCCTCGCTCGGCTCCCCTTCCACCTGCACCCAATAGGTCTTCGGCAGCTTGTGCTTGGGGTCGGCGATACGCGCCTGCAGACGACCATCGTTGGTCAACAACAGCAGGCCTTCGCTGTCGCGATCCAGACGCCCGGCCGGATAGACGCCAGGTACGTCGACGAACTCCTTGAGCGTCACACGGCCCAGCTCATCGTTGAACTGGGTGAGCACGTCGAACGGTTTGTTCAATACCAGCAGGCGCGGCTGCTCAGGCGGCGCCTTGGCCACGCGGCGCGAGGCTGCAGGGCGGCGATTGGCGGGAGGACGAGGGCGTGACATGCAACTGGCTTCGGTGGCACTGGGGCGCGCAGTGTAACCCACGATAAGCGGCGCTGATGGTGCTTCCACGTCCTGCCAGAGCGACTAAGCTGCGGATTCACCCCCTGCGATCAGGAGCCAGCGATGAGCAACAACGCCGAACTCGCCACCTTCACCGGCTGGGCCGCCACGACGCCCAAGGCACCATTGGAGCGCCTGAGCTACGACCCCGGCCCGCTCGGCGCCGAAGAAGTGGAAGTGGCGGTGGAGTATTGCGGCATCTGCCATTCCGACCAGTCGATGATCGACAACGAATGGGGCAATGCCCGCTACCCCTTCATCCCCGGTCATGAAGTGGTCGGCACCATCGTCCGCCTAGGCGAGCAGGCGCGTGGCCTCGCGCTGGGCCAAAGAGTTGGCATCGGCTGGTACAAGGGCAGTTGCATGCATTGCGGCTCGTGCATGGAAGGCTCGCACCAGCTGTGCCGCTCGGTGAAGCCGACCATCGTTGGCAGCCACGGTGGTTTCGCCGACCGTCTGCGTTCGCACTGGGCCTGGGCCGTGCCGCTGCCCGAGGGCCTCGACCCGGCGCTGGTCGGCCCGCTGTTCTGCGCCGGTTCGACGGTGTTCAGCCCGCTGCTGGAATTCGACATCAAGCCGACGGATCGCGTCGGCGTGGTCGGCATCGGCGGCCTCGGCCACTTGGCGCTGCGTTTCCTCAACGCCTGGGGCTGCGAGGTGACCGCCTTCACCTCGTCGCTGAACAAGCAGGACGAAGCCAAACGCCTGGGCGCGCACAAGGTGGTGGCCTCCACCGACAGCGCGGCGATGAAGGCGATTGCCGGCTGCCTGGATTTCCTCCTGGTCACTGCCAGCGCCGATCTGGACTGGCAGGCGCTGATCGCTACCCTGCGCGGCAAGGGCCGCCTGCACTTCGTCGGCATCGTGCCCAGCGCCATCCCGGTGCACGTGTTCAACCTGATCCCGCAGCAGAAGAGCCTGTCCGGCTCGCCGGTAGGCTCGCCATCGAGTATGGCGACCATGCTCGAGTTCTGCGCGCGACACCAGATCCTGCCGCAGGTCGAACACTTCCCTATGAGCCAGGTGAACGCCGCCATCGACCACCTGCGCAGCGGCAAGGCGCGCTATCGCGTGGTGCTGGACGCCAGCAAATGACAGTACGGGCGCAGAGCTGGCATGCTCTGCGCCCCGCTTCATCCAAGATGCCTGCCGCCATGCCGCTGACTCTCGACACACCCAGCCCTGCCGAACTGCCCACCCTGGTGGAAATCTGGGAGGCGGCCGTGCGCGCCACCCACCACTTCCTGCCGGAAACTGATCTGCAGGTGATCAAGCCGTTGTTGCGCGAGCAGTATTTCCCGGCCGTGCAATTGACCTGCGCGCGGGATGATGCAGGACAGATACTGGGCTTTCTCGGTACCAGCGAAGACATGGTGGAAATGCTCTTCGTCGACCCGGCCTGCCACGGCCAGGGCGTGGGCAAGCGGCTGATGCGCCATGCCATCGACGCGCTGGGCGCCACCCGGGTCGACGTCAACGAGCAGAACCCGCAGGCCGTGGGCTTCTACCAGCACCTGGGCTTCGTCATGACGGATCGCTCGCGCCTGGACGGTGGCGGCCGCCCCTTCCCAATCCTACATATGAAACTAGCAGCATCGTAGCGTGGGCGAGCCGTAGGGCGGGCTCAGGAGCGCCAGCGAACAGCCCGCCATAGATCCCTCACAGCGGCGTACTGCTGCGCGAGTACGCCCTACGGTGATGCGAAGCCAAAGCCTAGTACGCCCTGCGCTAAACAGGCCAAGCCGCCACTACTCCCTCCAACGCCCGCTTGAGTTCGACCCGACTGGCTGCCGCCGCGAGGCTGATGCGCACAGCATTTCCCGGATTGGCCTCGACCGCGAACACCTCGGCCGGCACCACCTCGACACCATGCTGCCGGCACGCCTCGGCCAGACCAGCCGGCGTTGCAGCATCCAGCCACAGATGCGGCGCCACCGCCCTGCCCTGCGGCATACGCGGCCCAAGCACGCGTGCGGCCAGGCGCCAGCGTTGTTGCAGCTCGTCGATCTGCCAGGCCAGGCGCTGTTCGGCGATGCCGCTTTCGATCCATTCGCAGCCCAGCGCCAGGCTCAGCGGCGTCACCGCCCAGCGCGTGGCCTGAGCCTCGGGATCGATACGTTCGAGCAGCTCCGGCGCACCGGCGATAAAGCCCAGGCGCAAGCCGGGCGCGACGCTCTTGGACAGGCTGCTGATCAGCAGGCAGCGCTCAGGAAGCTGCGCCGCCAGTGGCGCCTCACTGCCGAGCACGCCGTAGACATCATCCTCGATGATCCACAGGCCACGGCGCCGCGCCACCTCGGCGATGGCCGCGCGGCGTTCGGCGCTCAAGCTGGCGCCGGTGGGGTTTTGCAGACAGGGCGTGAGCACCGCCACACGGGCACCGGTAGCGCGGGCCTGACGGTCGAGGTCATCAGGGAGGATACCGTGCGCGTCCATCGCCACGCCATGCAGCGGCAGACGCAACTGGCGCGCGGCGGCCTTGATTCCCGGCGCGGTGTAGCGCTCCACCAGAATCGGCTCACCCGCCTCGCACAGCGCCAACAGCGCGGCCGACACACCCTGCTGGGCGCCGGCGCAGAGCAGCAGGCCGCCCGGCGCCAACTCCAGACCGCGTCGGCGCAGCCAGGTGACGCCGGCCAGGTGCGCACGCTCGACCAACGCTGCAGATGGGTAAGCCTGCAACGCGTCCAGCTCGCCACGTGCAGCCAACGCGGCAAGGCTGGCGGAAAGATCGTGGTTGTCCGGGTCATGCACCGGCACGTTGGTCGACAGGTCGATCAGCTCGCCCTGCGCGGTCGGTTGCTTGAGCCGGAACAGGCTCGCTTCGCGGCTGCCGGCCAGCACGTAGGTGCCGCGCCCAACCTCGCCTGAGACCAAGTGCCGACGCGCCGCCTCGCGGTAGGCGAGCATCACCGTGCTCGGGTTGATGCCCAGCGTCCAGGCCAGGCGCCGCTGCGGCGGCAGGCGCTCACCGGGCTTGAGTTCGCCACGACCAATGGCAGCCGCAATGGCCTCGACCAATGCCAGGTACGTCGGTAGGGAGCTGTCTTGAAGATCAGGAAGCCACATTGCTTGCCATGCAATATAAAGATTTACCCATACAATGCGCCGCACTAGCATCCGGGTCAACACCACTCGGAGTGCCTGTCATGTTCGACCTTGCCCAACTGCGCCAGAGCGCTGAACTGGTTCACCGCCACATGGCGCCCACGCCGCAACTGGCCTGGCCGTTGCTCGCCCAGCGCACGGGCTGCGAGGTCTGGGTCAAGCACGAGAATCACGCCCCGACCGCCGCCTTCAAGGTGCGCGGCGGGCTGGTCTATATCGACGCCCTGCTGCGTCGCGAACCGCAGGTACGTGGGCTGGTCACCGCCACACGCGGCAACCACGGCCAGAGCCTGGCACTGGCTGCGCGCGCCGCAGGCCTGGCGATTCGCATCCTGGTGCCGCATGGCAACGCCCGCGAGAAGAACGCAGCAATGCGCGCCCTCGGCGCCGAGGTAATCGAACATGGCCGCGACTTCGACGAAGCCCGTGCCGAAGCCGCGCGCCTGGCCGAACGCGACGACCTGCACTGGGTGCCGTCACTGCATGAGGATCTGGTGCGCGGCGTGGCCACCTATGCACTGGAGCTGCTGGAAGCGGTGCCGAACCTGCGTCGGGTGTACGTGCCCATCGGCCTCGGCTCGGGTATCTGCGGGATGATCCGCACCCGCGATCTGCTCGGCCTCGACACCGAGATCGTCGGCGTGGTCGCCAGTGGCGCCGATGCCTACGCGCAGAGCTTCGAACAAGGCTGCCTGGTGCAGACCGAACGCGCCGAGACACTGGCCGATGGCATGGCCTGCCGCCAGCCCCAGGAATTGGCGCTGGGCATGATCCGCACCGGCGCGGCACGCATCGTCCGGGTCGACGACGAGGAAATTCGCGCCGCCATCCGCACCTATCACGAGGACACCCACAACCTCGCCGAAGGTGCCGGCGCTGCGGCGTTGGCTGCGCTGATGCAGGAGCGCAAGCTCAATGCCGGCCAGCGCGTGGCCGTGGTGCTCAGCGGCGCCAACATCGACCGCGCAGCGCTGGCCGAGCTGTTGCGTGACGAGGCGCCGGTCGCGGCCTGACTCAGCGGAACGGCGGCTCGTCGAAGCTGCGCAGCTTGCGCGAGTGCAGCGAGTTGAGCTGGCTGCGCATCAGCTCCAGCGCGGCGATGCCGATGTGCAGGTGCTGGGTCACGGCGCGTTCGTAGAAAGCGCCGGCCGCGCCGGGCAGCTTGATCTCGCTGTGCAGCGGCTTGTCCGACACGCACAGCAGCGTGCCGTAGGGCACCCGCAGACGGTAGCCCTGGGCGGCGATGGTGCCGCTTTCCATGTCTACTGCGACCGCGCGTGACAGGTTGATCAGCGGGCGCTCCTGAGCCCAGCGCAGCTCCCAGTTGCGGTCGTCGTAGGTCAGCACGGTGCCGGTGCGCAGGCGCTTCTTCAGCTCGTCGCCCTCTTCGCCGGTAACCAGCTTGGCGGCTTCCTGCAGCGCCTGCTGCACTTCAGCCAGCGCCGGCAGCGGAATATGTGGCGGCAGTACGCGGTCGAGAATACCGTCGCGGCGCATATAGGCGTGGGCCAGCACGTAGTCACCGATGGTCTGCGACTGACGCAGGCCGCCGCAGTGGCCGATCATCAGCCAGCAGTGCGGACGCAGCACGGCCAGGTGGTCGGTGATGTTCTTGGCGTTGGACGGGCCGACGCCGATGTTGACCAGGGTGATGCCGTGGCCGTCCTCGGCCTGCAGGTGGTAGGCCGGCATCTGGTAGCGGTGCCAGACCACGTTCTCGATGATCGCCTGCATCTCGCCTTCGGCCATGCCACGCTCGATCACCACGTTGCCCGGCAGCACCATGCGCGTGAAACGCGAGTCGCCCACCAGCATGTCCAGGCCGTGGCGGATGAACTGATCGACGTAGCGGTGATAGTTGGTCAGCAGGATCCACGGCTGCACGTGGCGCCAGTCGCTGCCGGTGTAGTGCTGGATGCGCTTGAGCGAAAAGTCGGTACGCGCCGCGTCGAACAGCGCCAGCGGTAGCGGGTCGATGTTCTCCCAGTCGTACAGACCATCGGCGGTGCCGTCAGTGGCGGCAGACAGGTCGGTGCTGGGGAATACCCGCGCCAGCTCGGCGGCGGTCACGCCACTGCCGGCCAGTTCATCGCCACCCTCGACCACATACGGGTAAGGAATGTTCTGCTGGCTGCGGCCGACTTCCACACGCAGGGTGAAGTCGTTCATCAGCGGGCGCAACTGCTCCAGCAGGTATTTGCGGAAGGCCGCCGGCTGGGTCACGGTGATCGCGTAGGTGCCCGGTACCTGCACCTTGGCGTAGGCACGCACGGTGGTCGGCACTTCGCCCTGGCACAGGTAGGTCAGGCGCAATTCGGGGTAGCGGAACAGGCAATGCTCGCTGGCATCCGGGCGGATGCGCTCCTTGAGGTAGCGTTTGAGCGCCCGGCTCAACGCACCGGTGGCTTCCTGATGCAGGGCAGCGAGGCGGTCGACGGCCTCTTCGGGGGTGTAGGCAATGATGAAATCATCTGAGCAGGCTTTCACAGTGCATCTTCCTGACTGAACGTACGCCCCTATCTTGCCTGCATACGTTGACGAAAACATAGCGCGATCCCCCGCCTATCGCTGCCAACGGCTAGGCTTGGATCAATTCGTCAGAGGTCACCATCATGCCTCGTGCAATCGTTCTGCTGCTGGCCATGGCCTCATGCTCAAGCGCTCAAGCCGGCGAACTCGATGGCCACTACCGGGCCACGCTCGACGGCCAGCCGAGCGAGCTGATCCTGCGCCAGCACGACGCCGTGGTGGAAGGCGAATACGTGGAGAGCCAGCACCTGCGCTTGGTCGTCAAAGGTCGCTACGACGGCAAGCTGCTGCGTGCCGAGATCAGCGACCCGCAATCGGGCCTGCTACTGGCGAACATGAACGCCACCTACGCCAACGCGATGCTCAACGCCGGCATCGCTGCGCGTAACCCAAGAAACGGGGAGGTATTGGAACGCCAGGCGCTGTTTCAGCGCGAGGCGGCGATTGCGACGCCACCTACGTCAGGCACGTTGGACCCGACACTGGTCGGCACCTGGGTACACGAGAAGATCATCAACAGCGGCGGTGCCAGCTTCGCCTCATTCAACACCCTGATGACCCTGCAGTTGAACGCCGATGGCAGCGTCACGCAGTGGAGCCGCTCGGCCGGCGGCGGCAGCGACTGGAGCTACGACAGCCCCGGCGAGGTGCAGTACAGCGGCCACTGGCGCAGCCAAGGCGGCATGCTGATGGTGCGCCTAGCAGGCGCCGCCGATTATCAACCCGCTGCCTACTACCGTTTCAGCGACCAGTACCTGGTCACTGAAAGCAATACCGGCAAGATGATCTGGCAACGCCGCCGTTAGCGCAAAAGTCGCGCAGCGACGCCTGCCTCAGTGTTCTTCTCCCTCAGGGAGAAGGTGGCGCGAAGCGCCGGATGAGGGCAAGCATGCAGCACAGGCTTTTATCATCCGGGACACCTCTCACAGCATGACCGTCAGAGCGACCGGCTCAGGCCGGCTGATGCAGGCGCACGTTGAACAGCGGCCCCTGGCTGAAACGCGACAGCGCCTTGGCAGCGGCCAGCACGCCCAGGTCGATCAGCGGCTCGATCAGGATCACGCTCATGTAGGCCAGGCCGAAGCTGCCCACGGCCGCCAGGTTCTCGCTGGAGAAGCCATGACCGTAGAAGGCCCAGAACCCGACCCAGGCAACGATGCCGCCCTGATAGGCAGTCGACAGCGCCAGCGCCTGCTTGTAGGAAAGATCGACGTACGCGGTCCCCGGCGCGACGATGCGCTTGGCCAGCAGGCTGATACCCCACAGCGGGATCAACAGCGTGGTGACGTTCATGCCGTACTGCGGCAGGTCGAACTGGGCGAACAGCAACCCCTGCAACAACAGCCCCGCGGCCAGGCCAATGGCGGCAGCACCAGCGCCGAACAGCAGGAGCAGGGTCGAGCCGAGGATCAGATGCACCTCGGAAACGCCCACCGCATGATGCGGGAACACTTCGAAGAAGCAGAATACCAGGGCGGTGGTCAGCAGGCTGCGTAGCGCCAGGGCGGCGGCACCGCCGTTGTTGCGTACGCTGTCCAGGGCGAGTTTGGCGGTCAGGCCGAAGGCCGTGACGGCCGTTGCGTAGCTGAGCAGGATCTTGGCGCCTTCGACGACACCGGGTTCGATATGCATGCGAGTTCCTTTGCCGCGCCCACCGCGCGACGATTCGGATAAGGGGGGTGGGCGAAACGCCCGTTGTCGATGGCAGGTCTCCTGGCTCACGGCTTGGCACTTCGCCCGCCTTCCCGACCGAAGTCAGTGGCATGAGGGCATCGTTCGCCGCTTACAGTTGCGGGGGCAGCCAGGGCATTGGCGAGATTCGCCGCACCCTGTTCCCTTTTCATCCGCGTCACAGACGTGCACACAGAACCATCGGCCGCAAGATTACTCGCCTGCCCGGCTAAAAAACAGCGTGCCGGGCGGTCCTCGCTCAGACCAGGTGCGGTGTGCTACGCGCCAGCAGCGCCTCGACATCGACACCGCGCGGCAGGGTGCCGTAGACGCGGCCGCGGCCTTCCAGGCGACTGGCGATAAAGGCGTCGGACACCGTGGCGTTGCCCGCCTCCAGCAGCAGCTTGGCCTGCAGTGCTACGGCCATGTCTTCGGTGAGCTGGCGCGCGCGGTACTGGATGTCGGCGGTATCAGCGAAATCTGCCTTCAGGCGCTGAATATGCGCCTTCAGGCGAGCATCGCCATGACCATCACCCAGTTCGGCGAACAGCGCATCGAGCACGCCCGGCTCCTTGGACAGGGCGCGCAGCACGTCCAGACATTGCACGTTGCCCGAGCCTTCCCAGATCGAGTTGACCGGCGCTTCGCGATACAGACGCGGCATGATGGTTTCCTCCACATAGCCCGCGCCGCCCATGCATTCGCTGGCCTCGTAGATCATTTCCGGCGCGCGCTTGCAGATCCAGTACTTGCCCACGGCAGTGACCAGACGGGCGAACTTGTCTTCCTGCGCGTCATGCGCGTGATCCAGCGCGCGGCCCATGCGCATGCACAGGGCCAGCGCGGCTTCGCTCTCCAGCGCCAGGTCGGCCAGCACGTTCTGCATCAGCGGCTGGTCGGCGAGCAGCTTGCCACCCACCTGGCGATGCGCACAGTGGTGCGCAGCCTGGGTCAGCGCCTGGCGCATCAGGCTGCTGGAGCCGACCATGCAATCGAAGCGGGTCATCGCCACCATCTCGATGATGGTCGGCACGCCGCGCCCTTCCTCGCCGAGCATCCAGGCGAAAGCGCCACGGTACTCCACCTCGCTGGAGGCATTGGCCCAGTTGCCCAGCTTGTTCTTCAGACGCTGGATGTAGAACGCGTTGCGCGTGCCGTCCGGGCGGTGACGCGGCAGCAGGAAGCACGACAGGCCCTTGTCGGTGTAGGCCAGGGTGAGGAAGGCGTCGCACATCGGCGCCGAGCAGAACCACTTGTGGCCCACCAGCTCATAGCCCTGCCCAGGCCCGCCAAGGCCGATGGGATAGGCGCGAGTGGTGTTGGCACGCACATCGGTGCCGCCCTGCTTCTCGGTCATGGCCATACCGATGGTCACGCCCGTCTTCTGCTCCATCGGCAGGTTGCGTGGGTCGTACTCGGTGGCGAGGATCTTCGGCAGCCACTGCTCGGCTACGTTGGGCTGCAGGCGGATGGCCGGCACGGCAGCGAAGGTCATGGTCAACGGGCAGCCGCTGGCCGCTTCAGCCTGACTGTGCATATAGGTCAGGCCGGCACGGGCGACATGGGCGCCGGCGCGCGGATCGGTCCAGGGCAGCGACGGCAGGCCATGCTCGACCGCCGTGCGCATCAGCTCGTGGTAGGCCGGATGAAATTCCACCAGGTCGATGCGATTGCCGTAGCGATCATGACTCTTGAACACCGGTTTGTTCTCGTTGGCAAGAAAGCCGGCCTGCATCAGGGCGCCGCCGGCCAGCGCACCATAGGCGCTCAAACGCTCGTGGGCCCAGGCGCCCTCGTAGCGGCGAATCCACTCCTGTAGCGGCAGGTCGAGGCGATAGAGATTGGCGCCATCGAGGCTCGGTACCTGGTTGAACACCTCGTGGGTTTCGGCATGCAGGCTGGGTTTCATCGCATGGGCTCCTTGGCGCCGACGGCGCGCAGGCAGAAGGTGGCAAGACTGGCGCTGACCTGAGCCAGCTCCAGGGTGGGTTGGCCTGCTTCGCGAGCGGCGCGAGCAGGTGGCGACAGGGGGCCGACCAGCGCTTCGGCTATAGCGCCGACCAGGCAGGCCGCCATCAGACCGATATGCTCGACGCGAAACTCACCGGCGCCGGCACCCTCCTCCAGCAGATCGATGAACAGCTCGGCGTAGGCTTCGCGATAGAGCAGGCGCTGCTCGTCGACTTCCGGGTCGACCGGTTCGGCGATCAGCGCGAAGGCCAGGCGGCGGCTATGCCAGGCGCGGGCGGCGAACTGTTCCAGGCCGATGCGCAGGCGCTCACCGGCGCTGCCCGGCCCACGCAAGGCCGTGGCCAGGGCATCTACCTCACGCTGGCTAGCGCTGGCGAATACCTCGGCGGCCAGTTCACCCTTGCTGCGAAAGTGGCGGTACAGACTACCGGTGGCGATGCCGACATCGTCGGCCAACGCCTGCATGGTCAGGGCGGCGAAACCGCCCTCGGCCACCCGCAGCAGGGCGCAGTCGAGAATACGCGCGCGCAACGCTTGGTCGCGGTCGAGTCGAGCTTCGGTGGTGCGATAAGCCATGGTCTGAATCCTGATTCATCTGCATTCAGTGAATCAGGATTCAGACCATGGCTAAAGGGACGATCCGGCCAAATCTGCCGCCGAATCGGGAAAGAGGTTGCTCGTAGCAAGCTGGCTGACGAGCGTCGCTCTAGCGGGCACAAAGCATCGCCGGCAAGCCGGCTCCTACAGGGCCCAGCGGCTTCATCACGCCCTGCGAAAGAGTCAGACCGGCGCGGCGCCACCGGAAACCGTTGCCGGGCGGCACAGCACCCAGTCATGCAGCAGCACGCGCAACTCGTCGAATTTCACCGGTTTCGCCAGGTAGTCGCTCATGCCCGCAGCCAGACAGCGCTCGCGGTCGCCGCTGTGGCTGTGCGCGGTGATCGCCAGCACCGGCAGCTCGGCGCAGCCCGGTAGGGCGCGCAGTGCGCGGCAGGTGGCGAAGCCGTCCATCACCGGCATCTGGCAGTCGAGCAGCACCGCATCCACCGTCTCGCCGCGCAGCAACTCCAGCGCCTCGGCACCATTGTCGGCAGTGCGCACGCGGTAGCCGAGCTTGAGCAACATGCCGCGGGTTACCAGCTGGTTGATCGCATTGTCCTCGACGATCAGTACCGTGCATTGCTGCGCCTGGCGCTGCAGCGCGCCGCCCTGCGGCCGTGCCGGGCGAACATCGCTGACCTGAGGTTGCAGCGGCAGAGTCAGCGGCACATCGAGGCGAAACCGACTGCCCTGCCCCGGCTGCGACTCGTGACTGAGCACGCCACCAAGCAGGTCGACCAGTTGCCTGCAGATCGCCAGGCCGATGCCCAGGCCGCCGTACTTGCGCGTCATCGAGCCATCGAGTTGATGGAAGCGCTGGTAAAGGTCGCCGTCGCCGGGCGCGAATCCGATCCCCGTATCGCTGACCACCACACTCAACGGCAGGTTGCTGCCCACGCTACCGACGCGGCCGACCTGCAAGGTCACGCCGCCCTGGCTGGTGAACTTGATGGCGTTGTCCAGCAGATAGCCCAGCGCCTGCGCCAGCTTGGCCGCGTCCCCTTCCAGGGTGTCGGGCAGGTTGTCGTCCAGCTCCAGGGCGAACGTCAGCCCCTTGTCTTCGGCGCGCGCCGCATACTGGGCACGCAGACCATCGAACAGCCCGCGCAGGCTGAACGTCTCGCGCCGCGGATAGAGCTTGCCGGCTTGCAATTCGGTGAGCGCGAGGATGTCGTTGACCATGCGCATCATGTCGCGCGCGGACGCTGCAGCGGTCTTCTGGTACTGCTCCAGTTCGATGTCCATCTTCACCGTCTGCATCAGCTCCAGCGAGCCGATCACCCCGTTCATCGGCGTACGCAGCTCATGGGTCACGGTGGCGAGGAATTCATCCTTGAAACGGTTGCTGTCGGCCAGTTCCTGGTTCAGCGTTTCGAGCTTGCGTCCGGCCTCCTGGAGAATGCGCGTGCGCTCTTCCTTCATCGCATTGATGCGGTCGGCCAGCGCCAACGACAGCAGGCCCACTTCCAGCGCCGAACCGATCTGGCTGGCGTACATGGTGAGAAAGACGTTGGGCAGGTAGCCCAGCACCATCAGCGTGTTGACGATGCCGCCGATGAGAAAGGCGGTCCAGGCGAAGATGAAGTAACGCGCCACGCGCATACCGCGCAGCCAGGCAAGCACCCCGGCAGCGAAGATCACCACGGTGAACAGCAGGGCCAGGTAGGTGGCCAGACGCAATGCCGTGGCATAACTGACGCTCAGCGCCAGGATCATCACAACGGCGCCGCAGGCCATCAGCAGCAGCAACAGGCGATCGACCCAGGGGCTGTGTTCACCGGTGTGCAGGAAGCTGCGGGCGAACTGGCAGCCGAACAAGGCGGCCGAGCCGATCAGAAATGGCGTCGCGGCATTGGCCCACCAGGGGTTGTTGGGCCAGAAATACTCGATGCCGGCACCGTTGACCGAGACCTGATACAGGCCGAACGAGGCGATATAAAGGATGTAATAGAGGTAGCTGGTGTCGCGCACGCTGAGGAAGATGAACAGGTTGTACACCAGCATCACCAGCAGCACGCCGTAGATGATGCCAAGCACGTAGATACGCGCGGGCTGCTCTTCCAGATAGGCGTTGGGCGCCCACAGGGTCAGCGGCGCCTGGATCGAACCCTGGCTTTCGAGGCGCAAATAGATGCGCTTGTTCTGGTTCGGCTCGAGGTTCAGCTCGAACAGGTAATTGTGCTGGCGGATCTGGCGAGTGACGAAAGGCAACGAATCGCCAGTACGCTGAGCCAGGGCGAAGCCGCCGGCCTCGTCGGGGAGGTAGAGTTCAAGGTGATCGAGCGGCGGATAAGCCAGCTCCAGCAGCCAGTTGCGGTCCCCCTGCGCCTGGCGCGGCAGATAGTGCAGGTCCAGCCGCAGCCAGAATACCGAGCGCGAATAGCCGGCGTTGAGCACGGGCTTGTCATGCAGACGGAAACTACCTTGCACGGCGGGCGAGGCGATGTCGTCGATGCTGGCATCGCCGCGCACGTCCTCGAACACGTACATGCTCTGGCCCAGAGGCAGAGTGCGCATATGTTCGTCGAAGGTAACGGCGCCCACGAGCGAGGAAAAAACGAGGCTCACGATGAGCAGGAGCAGCCGGTACATACGACTCCAAAACCCTGTCAGACAGCGCCCAGGCCCCCATTAGCCCATCAAATGGCGCCGTCACGCACGGCAGACTTATATTCGAATCGCTCTACTCTAGGGACTGTTGGGTCGCTTTTCCAGATTCAGACGGCAGTTTAAGCAGCGCTTCACCTATGGCCTCGGCCAGATACTGCAGGGAAAACACGCCGCCATAGGTCCAGGTCGAGGGCATCGCGGCGAAGCGCTGCTCACGCACGAAAGGCATCGCCTGCCACAATGGCGAGGCGAACAACTGCGCCTCCTGGGCAAAGGGTTCGATATGCAGCACGACGCCCTCTTCGATGCGACCCAGCGCGGTGATCGGTACCTGAGTGATGCCCCAGGGGCTCGGCGCCAGGTCCATCGCAGGCTGAAGGCCGAGCAGCGCCAGCGCATGTTGCGGCATGGAGTTGGGGCCGTTGATGAAGGCGGCCGTCGGCGACGAGAGGCGTATCACCGTGACGGCCGGCAGACGCTGCCCGTAATGAGCCCGCAGCCGCTCGCGCCATTGCGCCAGCTCGGCGTCCATCGCCTGCAGGCGTTGCCTGGCCAATGCCTCGCGTCGCAGCGCACGCGCCAGGTCGAGAAACGCCTCGCGCTGCACCTGCAGATTGTCGTGCTGCTGGCTGAAGCCTTGGTACACCTGAACCGGCGCAATACGCTCCAGCAAAGGGCGGATGTCTTCCAGCAAAGGAGGGATGACGATCAACTCAGGTTGCAACTCGGCCAGCAATTCGAGATTGGGCTCCAGGCGCGAACCGCTCGACGGCACGTCTGCGGGCAGCGTCGGCCGCACCACCCAGGCGCGGTAGTCAGCGGCATCGGCGACGGTCAACGGCGTCACATCGAGCATCAGCAGATGCTCGGTGGCCTCCCAGCTCAGCGCGGCCACCCGTGGCGCATCACTCGCCCAGGCAGGTGTCAGCCAAAGCAGTAGAACGCCGAGTAAGCAACGCTTCAAGGGCGTCTCTAAAAACGTTGACGAGGCCGTCAGCGCAAGGCGAAAACAGGCGAAAAAGCGCAGTTTACGGATTGTAAATGAGCATTTTGAGACGGTTTTTAACGCAGCGATGACAACGCAGGTAGTTTTTAGAGGTGCCCTCACGCCAACCTCCCACGAATCAGCAGGTAGACGAAATAGCAGCCACACAACACCGAGGCGACAATGCCCACCGGAATCTGCAACGGGAAGATCAGGGTGCGGCCGACCCAGTCCGCCAGCAGCATCAGCACCGCGCCCAACGAGGCCGCCAGCAGCAGCTGCGGCAGCACCCGGCGCGCGCCGAGCATCACCGCGATATGCGGGGCCAGCAGCCCCAGAAACGCCACTGGCCCGAGCAGACTGGTAACCAGCGCACAGAGCAGCGCCACCAGTACCAGCAGCGCCAGACGCAAGCGCGGCACGTTCAGGCCACGGCTGGCGGCCACCCCATCGCCGATGCCGATCAGCGTCAGCGCACGCTGGAACAGCAATGCCAGCGCGCCGAACAGCAGCACGCCAACCGTCAGCCACAATGCCTGTGCCGGTGTGGCGCGATAGGTGGAGCCGGCCAGCCATCCGAGCAGCGCGAACGAATCACCCGTGCCCTTGGCCAGCACGAACTGCAAGGCGGCGTTGAGCAGCGCGCCGAGGGAAATCCCCAGCAGCGCCATCAGCGCTGGTGAGTAGTGATGACGCCGGCCCATCAGCATCAACACCGCCAGCACCGCCAGGCTGCCGACGAAGGCCGCCAGCGGCGCGACCGCTCCGAACACCGCGCCACCGAAGATGATCAGCGCCAGCATCACCGCCAGCGTGGCCCCCGCGGATAGACCGAGAATATCCGGGCTGGCCAGCGGGTTACGCAGCAGACGCTGCAGCAACAGACCGGAAATCGCCAAACCGGCGCCGGCAGAGGCGGCGGTGAGCACACGCGGCCAGCGTAGCGACCAGACCAGCGCCGACGGCCACTGCAGGTGCCAGCCATCGACACCACGCGCCAGCCCGAGCGCCACGGTCAGCGCCAGCACAGCGAGAAGCGCCACCCACAGCGCACTGCGCCAGCCGAAACGCTCGGCGCCGCGCGGCAACTGCAGGCCGCGCGGGTCCTCCGCAGCCAGATGTCGGCGCGCCAGCCACAACAACACTGGCGCACCGATCAACGCCGCCGCCGCGCCACTGGGCACCAGTTGGCCGCTGACACGATTGGCCAACAGCGCCAGGGCGTCGGTACCGAGCAGCAGCAAGGCACCGAGCAACGCGCTGTAGCACAGCTCATCACGCGCCGTACGGGCGCCAAGCATCTTCGCCAGATTCGGCGTGAGCAGGCCGATGAAACCGATCAGGCCGACCGCCGTGATCGACACCGAACATAGCCACAGCGCCGCCAGGAACAGCACCAGCATCATCGGCCACAGCGCCAGGCCACGGCCCTGGGCAGCATCGCCGCCAAGCTGCAGCAAGCTCAACGGCCGCGGTGCGAGGATCAGCAGCGGCACTGCCAGCAACAGCTTGGGCCACAGCCACTGCACCCAGTGCCAGTCGATCTGCGCCAGATCACCCGCGCCCCAGACGAACAACCCCTGGGTGTACTGGTTGTTGATCAGCACCAGCCCGGCAGCCAATGCGCCGAGTAACAGGTTCATGGCCATGCCGCCCAGCACCAACGGCAGCCCGCCGATGCCACTGCGCCCGGCAATCAGCAGCACCAGACCGACCGCCAGCAGTGCGCCGAGCAGTGCCGCCCATTGTCCGTGGCTAGCCGCGAAGGTCGGCACCAGCAACGTGGCCAGCACCAGCCCGAGCCAGGCCCCGGACGAGGCGCCGATGGTCATGGGCGACACCAGGCGGTTCTGCGTGATCTGCTGCAACAGACTGCCGGACAGTCCCAGCGCAGCGCCGGTCAGCAGCGCCATGCTCAGCCTGGGTAGAGCCGACAGTTGCAGCTGCAGAAACTCGAAGCTGTTTTCGGCAGAAGCCAGCATCGCCCACAGTTCGAACGGATCAAGATCGGCCGCCAGCCACAGGTGCAGCAGTGCCAGGGGCAGCAACGCGAGCAGCGTCAGAAGGTGGCGTGACGGCGCCGGAACTGCCGCCATGCTCAGGCCACCACGGCAATCTTGCGGGCGCTGCCGGGCTGCTCGATCAGCTGGATATCGATGTCGTAGAGCTGGCTGAGCAACGGCCCGCTGAGCAACTCGTCCGGGCTGCCGTCGAAGAAGATCCGCCCCTGTTTGAGGGCGATCACCCGGTCGGCATGCCGCGCCGTGAGGTTGATGTCGTGGAGGATGGCAACGATACCGCGCCCGCTATCGCGATTGAGCTGACGCAGCAGGCCCATCAACTCGTACTGATGCGCCAGGTCCAGCGCCGAGGTTGGCTCGTCGAGCAAAAGCAGCGGCGATTGCTGAGCCAGCAGCATGGCGATCCAGGCGCGCTGGCGCTCGCCGCCGGAGAGGCTGTCGGCCAGGTGATCGGCGTAATGGGCGACATCGGTCTGGGCCAGCGCCTGATCGACGGCAGCATGGTCCTCGGCGCGCCAGCGGCCGAGCAGCCCGCGCCAGGGAAAGCGCCCCAGACGCACCAGTTCGCGCACGGTCAGGCCGGCGACATCGGGCAGGTGCTGTGGCAGGAAGGCCACGCGCTGGGCAAAGTCACGGGCAGAAAAACCGGCTAGGGTACGCCCGTCCAGTTGCAGCGAGCCTCGGGTCGGCTGCAGCTGCCGCGCCAGCAGGTTCATCAGGGTCGACTTGCCCGAGCCGTTGTGGCCGAGGATCACGGTGAAGCGATCGCCTTCGAGGTGAAGTTCGTCCAGCGCCAGCGTCACCCGCTCGCCGCGGCGTACTTCGATATCACGCAACGTCAACATGCCAGGACCAGCTCTTCGCGCAGGCGCAGCAGGCGCTCGTCACGCCGCAGCTTCGGGCAGGTGCTGCACAGCTCGCCGTCGCAACGCCGAAAATGCTGACAGCAGGCCTTGCGCTCCAGGGTCAGGCAGTCGCGGCCATCCTCCAGGCGCACCTCCAGCAGGTCGCTGCCACCACGCAAGTCCAATGCCTCCAGCCAGCGTGCCGCCAGCGCGCGCAGTTGCTGGTTGTCCAGAGTCAGCTGGCGCTGCACCAGCAACAAGGCGGCCAGCACGTAATCGGCCGCCAGGCGCTGGGCCAGCTTGCCGTGGATGCTTTGTACCTGGCAGAACTCGGCGTGCTGGCGGCGCAGCAGTTGCTCGAGCTGGCTGGCAGCCAGGCCGATCAGCTGATCTTCCGTAGCCTGCTGCGGGCAGTGCTCGGGCAGACAGAAACCCGACACCACGCCGCCCTGCACCGCCTGCCCCAGGCTCGCCAGACAGGGCACGCGCTGCGCCAGGTGTACGCCGAGCAAGGTCAGGTAGATGGGTTGCCAGACCAGGTAGGTCCAGCTGCGCACCGTCCAGTAATGCGGCCCGGCCTCGGGATGAGCCTGCTGCCAGTACTGATAGAGCGCGGCGATACGCCGGTCGTTGCCCTCGCTCCCGCACACCAGCAGATCGGCACCGGGCACACCGATACGCCCCTGCAGCCCAGGCAGGCTGCGGGCAATCACGTCGAGCAGGTGGTGAATATCGTGCATCGCGGCGAATCCGGATGATGGAAGCAATGCGAAGAGCGAATTTAATCATTGATACGCATCTGCATCAAATTATCATTCGCCACTCAAGACTCAGGCCACCTTGGGCTTGCGCACCAGCATCGGGAACAACGCGGCGGTCAGCAGCAGCCCGGCAGCACCGACCCAGAACGGCATGGCCTGACCGTAGTGGCTGACCAGCAAGCCCGCGCCGTAGGCCGAGCCCATGTTGCCCAGGCACTGGAAGATATTGATCTTGCTGAAGTCCACCGCGTAGTGCTCCGGCGAGCTGAGCTCGAACAGCAAGGCATCGAGGCGCACGGTGACCTGATACAGCGCCCAGCCAAACAGCACGCGGCCGAGCAGGATCAGCCACTGATCGCCGAAGCCCTGGATGAAGGTGGCCGCCGCGCCCAGCAGCAGACCGGCGAGAATGCCGTCACGGGTGTTGCCCTGCTTGGTCGCGCGGCGCCCCCACCACAGCGCCAACACGGCCACGGCGCCAGGCAACGCATAGACGAAGCCGGCGGCCATCTCGCTGTTCCAGTGCGCCACCTGCTGCCAGTAGACGGCAAAGAACGGCCGGGTGACGTAACCGACGAAGTAGAACAGCAGCATCACCAGGCACAGGCGGTAGATCGCCGGCAGACTGCGCGCCTCGTTCTTCACCGGTGCCTCGTCGCTCGCCGGCTGCTCGCCCGGCGCCGGCAGGTAGCCACGCACCAGATGCATGCAGATGGCCATCTGGATGAAGTCGCCGGCGGCCATCACCAGAAACACATCGCCAATGTTCATGATCTGCAGAATCAGGCCGCCCAGCGCAGCGCCGAGAATGGCGCCGAAGTGCACCACCACCGACAGGGTGCCGATGGTCTGGGTGTGGTTGTCCTGCTGCTGCAGGCTCATCACGTAGGGGTACATCAGCAGGTAGCTGCCCTTGAACACCACCATCAGCAACGACACCACCCAGAACAGCGGCAGCGAGTCGATGAAATAGCAGGCGGCGGTCAGGCTGCCGGCCATCAGTTGCGCGCTGATCAGGATGCGCACCGGGTGCACGCGCTTGGCCAGACGCGCCCAGAGCGGGAACACCGCCATCACCACCAGGCTGACCACCGCCAGATACAGGCCGACATGCTGCTCCGGCGGATTGTCGAAACGCTCGGCGAAATACTGCGGATAAAAAGGAATGATCAGGTTATCGGTGATCACCGCCAGGGCGGTCATCATGATCAGGCAGGTACGCAGCGTCATCGGAGGCATTCGGGCAAGGCGGCAGGGCCGCGCATGATGCCATTTCCAGACTGGCTAACGCCAATACGCACGAGAATCAGAAAGGCTAACGACCGGCATGGCGTGCAGCGACTTGAGGCTTGTTAGTGATAAGCTCGCGCACCATGAAAACGCCAAACTTCCGCCCCGTAGTGCTGTGCATGTCCGGTCACGACCCCAGTGGTGGTGCTGGTCTGCAGGCCGATATCGAAGCCCTGCTGGCCCAAGGCTGCCACGCCGCACCGACGGTGACTGCCTTGACCGTGCAGGATACCGTCAACGTCTCCGACTTCCGCGTGCTCGACCGCGACTGGGTGCTGGCCCAGGCCCGCGCGGTGATCGCCGATATGCCGGTGGCCGCCGTCAAACTGGGCATGCTCGGCTCGGTGGACATGGTCGACACCGTACTCGAGGTGATGAGCCAGCTGCCGGGCGTGCCACTGGTCTGTGATCCGGTGCTGCGCGCCGGTGGTGGCGGCTCGCTGGGCAAGGATGACGTCGGCTATGCCATGCGCGAGCGTCTGTTCGCCGTGTCCACCATTGCCACACCGAACCTGCCGGAAGCGCGCATCCTCGCCGAACTGCCGGAAGGCAGCGCCGACGAATGCGCCGAGAAACTGCTTCCCTTCATCGAGCACCTGCTGATCACCGGCGGCCACGGCGACGAAGCCGAAGTGCACAACCGCCTGTACAGCCGCGACGGCAGCCGCCACACCTTCACCTGCGCGCGCCTACCGGGCAGCTACCACGGCTCGGGCTGCACCCTGGCCAGTACCCTGGCCGGTCGCCTGGCGCTGGGCGAGGAACTGGTCAGCGCCGTGAAGAGCGCCCTGGATTACACCTGGCGCACCCTGCGCGACGCCGAACAACCGGGCCACGGTCAGTACGTGCCGCGCCGTCTGCCGCTGGACTTCGCCCAATGACTGCGGCGCTGCGTGGTCTTTACGCCATCACCGACACCCCGCTGCTGGCCGGTGGCAAGCTGCTGCCCTATGCCGAAGCGGCGCTGATCGGTGGCGCGCGCCTGCTGCAGTACCGCGACAAATCCGCCGATGACGTGCGCCGTTTCGATGAAGCCCAGACCCTGGCCGAGCTGTGCCGACGCCATGGCGCCACACTGATCATCAATGACGACCTGGAGCTGGCGGCACGCCTGGGCGTCGGCCTGCATCTGGGCCAGACTGACGGCTCGCTGGCCGCTGCCCGCACCCGCCTCGGTACCGAGGCCGTCATCGGCGGCACCTGCCACGCCCAGCTGGAGCTGGCCGAGCGCGCCGTCGCCGAAGGTGCCAGCTATATCGCCTTCGGCCGCTTCTTCAACTCCAACACCAAACCCGGCGCTCCGGCTGCCACCGTGGAGCTGCTGGATCAGGCGCGCGCGCGCTTTGCCCAGCCCATCGTCGCCATCGGCGGCGTGACCTTAGGCACCGCGCCAGGCCTGATCGCCCGTGGCGCCAGCATGGTGGCCGTGATCCACGCCCTGTTCGCTGCCGACTCCGCCACCGAGGTGGAAGACCGCGCCCGCGCCTTTGCCGCGCTGTTCGACTGATTCGTTTCCAGAGAGACCTGCCATGTCCCGTTCCGAAATCCTCTTCGCCAACGCCCAGAAACACATCCCCGGCGGCGTCAACTCGCCAGTGCGCGCCTTTCGCAGCGTCGGCGGCACGCCGCTGTTCTTCAAGCACGCCGAAGGCGCCTACGTCGTGGACGAAGACGACAAGCGCTACGTCGACTACGTCGGCTCCTGGGGCCCGATGATCCTCGGCCACAGCCATCCGGACGTGCTCGATTCCGTTCGTCGCCAGCTGCAGCACGGCCTGTCCTACGGTGCGCCGACCGCGCTGGAAACCGAGATGGCCGAGTTGGTCTGCTCGCTGGTGCCGTCGATGGAGATGGTGCGCATGGTCAGCTCCGGCACCGAGGCGACCATGAGCGCCATCCGCCTGGCCCGTGGCTACACCGGCCGCGACAGCATCATCAAGTTCGAGGGCTGCTACCACGGTCACTCCGACAGCCTGCTGGTCAAGGCCGGCTCCGGCGCCCTGACCCAGGGCGTGCCGAACTCCGCAGGTGTGCCGGCGGCTTTCGCCAAGCACACCCTGACCCTGCCGTTCAACGACATCGACGCCGTGGCCGAATGCCTGGCGCAGGTCGGCCAGGAAGTCGCGTGCATCATCGTCGAGCCAGTAGCCGGCAACATGAACTGCGTACCGCCGGCGCCGGGCTTCCTCGAAGGCCTGCGCGAGCAGTGCGACAAGCATGGCGTGGTGCTGATCTTCGACGAAGTGATGACCGGTTTCCGCGTCGCCCTGGGCGGTGCGCAAGCGCACTACGGCGTCACCCCGGACCTGACCACCTTCGGCAAGATCATCGGCGGCGGCATGCCGGTGGGCTGCTTTGGCGGCAAGCGCGCGATCATGGAATGCATCGCCCCGCTCGGCCCGGTCTACCAGGCTGGCACCCTGTCGGGTAACCCACTGGCCATGGCCGCCGGCCTGACCACGCTGAAGCTGATCAGCCGTCCGGGCTTCCACACCGAGCTGACCGACTACACCACGCGCATGCTCGATGGCCTGCAACAACGCGCCGATGCCGCCGGCATCCCCTTCGTCACCACCCAGGCGGGCGCCATGTTCGGCCTGTATTTCAGCGGCGCCGACGACATCGTCACCTTCGCCGACGTGATGGCCAGCGACAGTGCGCGCTTCAACCGCTTCTTCCATCTGATGCTGGACGGCGGCGTGTACCTGGCACCGAGCGCCTTCGAAGCCGGTTTCACCTCCATCGCCCATGGCGACAAGGAGCTGGACATCACCTTCGCTGCCGCCGAGCGCGCCTTCGCCGAGCTGAAAAAAGCCTGATGCAGTACAGCACGGCCTTCAGTGATGCGTTGTTGGCCCTGGCCTGCGCTGCCTGTGTGTGGCTGATCGGCCGGGCACGCGGGCGCTACGGCGAGGGCGATCAGCCGGCGCTGTTCTGCGCCTTGCTCGGCTTCCTGCTGCCAGCTGCGGCGGCCAGCGTCGGCGTGATTCGTTACGGCTTCGACCCGAGTTGGCAGCCTGCGCACCTGTGGCTCTCGCAGGCCAGCAGCTTTCTCGGCCTGCCGCTACTCGGTGCCGCGGCACTGGCGCTGGGCCGTGGCTGGGCCTGGAGCCGGCCGAACTGGGGCCGAATCCTGCTCGGGCTGTGCGCCTTCTTCGAGCTGTTCCGCCAGCTTGGTTATATGGAGGACTACCGCCTGGCGCTGAACCTGGCCACGCTGGTGCTGATCCTCTATGCCGGCGCAGTCCAATGGCCGCGCCGCGCGCCAGCGATCAGCGCAGCTGTGGTGGTGGGCCTGTTCCTGCTGGCCGGTGTAGCAGTCGGCACCGAAGGCGTGATCGGGCCGCTGCGCCGCATAGACTTGTTCCACGTGCTGCTCACGCCAGCGTATCCGCTGCTGGCCTGGCTGCTGCTGAGCCTGCCGGGAAGTGCGAAGAAACAGGCTTTGTAACAACCGCCCGGTTTATTCCATAATGCGACGGTCGGCACGTTTTGCGCCGACCGGGCACGTCACCCGCCCTGAATTGCCGAGGTCCCGTTATCCAGATGAACCGCACCGGCCGCACCCTGTCCCTGGGCTGCCTGTTGCTTTTCCTCCCGCTGTTTGCATTCGCAGGCGGTAATTCGCTGTTGATCCCCGCCAGCGGCAGTTGCGCGCTGAACGCCTCCCCCGAAGAGATGCCCGATGCTCTGGCCAACTGCCAGGAAATGGCGCGCGCCGGCAACATGCAGGCCGCCTATGAGTTGGGTGAGTACTACTACGACGGCAAACGCACCCCACGCGATCTCAAGCAGGCCCTGACCTGGTTCGAGCGCGCCTCGCTGCAGGGCCACGCCGAAGCGCAGCTGCGCCTGGGCACCATGTTCTTCCGTGGCGAAGGCGTACCGGCCAACAACGTGCAGGCCTACATCGTATTGAAGATGGCGTCGGTCAATGGCTCGGACGAAGCCATGGACAGCGCCGACCTGGTGTCGGCGCAGATGCGTCGCGATGAACTGGAAATCGCCAGCCAGGTGCTGGGCCAGATCTTCCGCAGCTACCTGCTGGAGCTGCAGACCGCCGAAGGTCGCTCGCCTTTCTCGCCCTTGCCCTGACCCGTAGTGTGGGCCGGGCGGCGCTCCGCTTCAGCCCACCAAGTGGCATCGCAATAAAGCTGGTGGGCTGAAGCCCACCCTACCTAGCTATAGCCTGTGGCTTGTGCTCACTTATCCGGCATCGGCATGGGGAACGGCATCACGTTACCGCCGCCCTTGGCTTCACTGATCTTCGCCGTGCCCAGGCGCTCTACCTCGTCGATGCGGATGATCGCGTGCATCGGCACGAAGCTGCGCACCACGCCTTCGAACTGCGCCTTGAGCTTCTCCTCGCTGGGGTCGACCACCAGTTGGCTGCGCTCGCCGAAGACGAACTCCTCCACCTCCAGAAAGCCCCACAGATCGCTCTGGTAGATCTGCTTGGCGTACATCTCGTACACCTGGCCCTGGTTGAGGAAAATCACCTTGTAGATGGGATCGCGCTTGCTCATGAAGACTCGAAGTCAGGAAAAACCGGGCGCGCAGAATATCACAGCGCCGCATGCGTAGCCCGGATGCAATCCGGGGACTAACGACGCAAGGCCCCGGATTGCATCCAGACGACGGGAACTGAGCGGTAGCATCCCCCTTGGCACACGCCTATAATGCGCGGTCATTTTTTAACCACCTCAGACAGTGCCATGACCAAGAAGCTCTATATCGAAACCCACGGTTGCCAGATGAACGAGTACGACAGCTCGCGCATGGTCGACCTGCTGGGCGAGCATCAGGCCCTGGAGGTCACGGAAAAGCCCGAAGACGCCGACGTGATCCTGCTCAATACCTGCTCGATCCGCGAGAAGGCGCAGGACAAGGTGTTCTCCCAGCTCGGCCGCTGGCGTGAGCTGAAGCAGGCCAACCCGGATCTGGTGATCGGCGTCGGTGGTTGCGTGGCCAGCCAGGAAGGCGCGGCGATCCGCGACCGCGCGCCCTATGTCGACGTGGTCTTCGGCCCGCAGACCCTGCACCGTCTGCCGGAGATGATCGACGCCGCGCGCCTGACCAAGACCGCGCAAGTCGACATCAGCTTCCCCGAGATCGAAAAATTCGACCGCCTGCCCGAGCCGCGCGTCGACGGCCCCAGCGCCTTCGTTTCTGTGATGGAAGGCTGCAGCAAGTACTGCACCTTCTGCGTGGTGCCCTACACCCGCGGCGAGGAAGTCAGCCGTCCGCTGGTCGACGTGCTGATGGAAATCACCTCCCTCACCGAGAAAGGCGTGAAAGAAATCACCCTGCTCGGGCAAAACGTCAATGGCTACCGTGGCGAAGCGCCGGACGGCCATATCGCCGATTTCGCCGAGCTGCTACATGCCGTGGCCGCGCTCGATGGCGTCGAGCGCATCCGCTACACCACCAGCCACCCGCTGGAGTTCTCCGACGCGATCATCCAGGCCCACGCCGAGATCCCGCAGTTGGTGAAATACCTGCACCTGCCGGTGCAGTCCGGCTCCGACCGCATCCTCGCGGCGATGAAGCGCAACCACACCGCGCTGGAATACAAGTCGCGCATCCGCAAACTGCGTGCAGCGGTGCCGGACATTCTGATCAGCTCGGACTTCATCGTCGGCTTCCCCGGCGAGACCGAGAAGGATTTCGAGCAGACCATGAAGCTGATCGAGGACGTCGGCTTCGACTTCTCCTTCTCCTTCATCTACAGCTCGCGCCCCGGCACCCCGGCCGCCGACCTGGTCGACGACACCCCGGACGAGGTGAAGAAACAGCGCCTGGCCCTGCTGCAGCACCGCATCAACCAGAACGGCTTCGAGAACAGCCGGCGCATGGTCGGCACGGTGCAACGCATCCTGGTCAGCGATTACTCGAAGAAGGACCCGGGCATGCTCCAGGGCCGCACCGAGCAGAACCGCATCGTCAATTTCCGCTGCGACAATCCGCGCCTGATCGGCCAGTTCGTCGACGTGCATATCGACGACGCCCTGCCCCATTCGCTGCGCGGCACCCTGCTGGATGCCGACACCCTCCACTAACGTAGCGGGCGCCCCCACTTTGCGTTGCGGGCGCCCGGCGTTATGCTGCCTTTCAATACCCAGACAAGTGACGATCACACCATCACCTTGAACACCTCTCTAGAACCTCATCGTTTTACCCTCGAACCTTTCGAGGCCCGCCGTTTCGCCAATCTCTGCGGCCAGTTCGACGAGCATCTGCGCCTGATCGAAGAGCGCCTCGGCCTGGAAATCCGCAACCGTGGCAACCAGTTCGAGATGCTCGGCGCCGCCGAAAAGACCCAGGCCGCCGAAACCCTGCTGCGCAAGCTGTACCGCGAAACCAAAGCTACCGAGCTGTCGCCCGACCTGGTGCACCTGTACCTGCAGGAGTCCGGCGTCGAGGAACTGGTCAACCCCAGCAACCTGCCGCAGGTCACCCTGCGCACCAAGAAGAGCGTTATCAAGCCACGCGGCGTCAATCAGCAGCGCTACGTCAAGGCGATCCTCGACAACGACATCAACTTCGGCATCGGCCCAGCCGGCACCGGCAAGACCTACCTGGCCGTGGCCTGCGCGGTGGACGCCCTGGAGCGCGAGCAGGTACGACGCATCCTGCTGGTGCGTCCGGCGGTCGAGGCCGGCGAGAAGCTCGGCTTCCTGCCCGGTGACCTGGCGCAGAAGATCGACCCCTACCTGCGCCCGCTGTACGACGCGCTCTACGAGATGCTCGGTTTCGAATACGTGGCCAAGCTGATCGAGAAGCAGGTGATCGAGATCGCACCGCTGGCCTACATGCGCGGCCGCACCCTTAACAACAGTTTCATCATTCTCGACGAGAGTCAGAACACCACCGTCGAGCAGATGAAGATGTTCCTCACCCGTATCGGTTTCGGCTCCACCGCCGTGATCACTGGCGACATCACCCAGGTCGACCTGCCGCGCGGCACCAAGAGCGGCCTGACCCACGTGATCGACGTGCTACGCGACGTGCCCGGCATCAGCTTCACCCACTTCAAGCCCAAGGACGTGGTGCGTCACCCGTTGGTGCAGCGCATTGTCGAAGCCTACGAGCGCCACGACGCGCGCCTGCACGGCAAGGTCGACAGCCACGATGCTTGAACTCGACCTGCAACTGGCCACTGACGGCCAGCACCCGGACGAAGCGCAGCTGCGCCGCTGGTGCGAACTGGCGCTGCGCCAGCGCACGGCCGACTCCGAGCTGACCATCCGCCTGGTCGATGAAGCCGAAGGCCGCGAGCTGAACCACACCTGGCGGCACAAGGACTACGCTACCAACGTCCTGTCATTCCCTGCCGAGATTCCTGACGGAATCCTCGACATTCCGCTGCTGGGCGACCTGGTGATCTGCGTCCCGGTGGTCGAGCGCGAAGCTGCCGAGCAAGGCAAGACATCGCAAGCGCACTGGGCCCACCTGGTGATCCACGGTTGCCTGCACCTGCTGGGCTATGACCACATCGAGGAAGACGAAGCCCTCGAGATGGAAGAACTGGAACGACAATTGCTCGCCGAACTGGGTCATCCTGACCCTTATGCGGAAGACGAATGACGTGATCATGAAACGCTATGCAGGAGCGCCGCCCCGGCGCGAAAGGATCGTGGCGGCAGCACGACATCGGTGCGCCCGATCCATTCGCCGCGAGGACGCGGCTCCTACAAAAGCCTGATTGCGACCTCAACAGCTGACACATAGATAGCCAATAACTTTTCCTGACAGGGACCCCGAGTAAAACGCCATGAGCGAAGACCGATCGAGCAACGAGCAGAAGTCCTGGTTCAACAAGCTGACCCAGGCTTTTGCTCATGAGCCGAGAAACCGCCAGGAACTGCTGGAAGTCCTGCGCGAAGCCCACCAGAACAAGCTGCTCGACAGCGAAGCACTGGCCATCGTCGAAGGCGCCATTCAGGTCGCCGACCTGCAGGTACGCGACATCATGGTGCCGCGCTCGCAAGTGATCAGCATCAAGGCCAGCCAGACGCCCCGCGAATTCCTGCCCGCTATCATCGACGCCGCGCACTCGCGCTATCCGGTAGTCGGCGAGAGCCTCGACGACGTGATCGGCATCCTCCTGGCCAAGGATCTGCTGCCGCTGATCCTGCAGGGTGAACAACCCAACTTCAACATCAAGGACCTGCTGCGCCCGGCCACCTTCGTGCCCGAGTCCAAGCGCCTGAACGTGCTGCTGCGTGAGTTCCGCGCCAACCACAACCACATGGCCGTGGTCATCGATGAATACGGCGGCGTCGCCGGCCTGGTGACCATCGAGGACGTGCTCGAGCAGATCGTCGGTGACATCGAGGACGAGCACGATGTCGAGGAAGACGGCTACATCAAGCCGCTGCCCTCCGGCGACTACCTGATCAAGGCGCTGACGCCCATCGACAGCTTCAACGAAACCTTCGACAGCGAGTTCTCCGACGACGAGTACGACACCGTCGGCGGTCTGGTGATGAGCGCGTTCGGCCACTTGCCCAAGCGCAACGAAGTCACCGAGATCGGCGAGTTTCGCTTCCGCGTGCTCAACGCCGACAGCCGTCGCATCCACCTGCTGCGCCTGACGCCAGTCAGCCGCTGACGGCTGCTATCCGGGGATGGCAACCGAGCCTCCCCGGATGCATCCGGCACTGAAAAAGCCGTCATACCCGCGCAGGCGCGCATCCAGAACCTGCGAATCACCTGGGCTCCCGCATCCGCGGGAGTGGCGATAAATGGCTTTTTCAGAACAGCCCTGGCACTTGCCGCCTGCCACTGCCTGCCCCTACCCTTGCGCCACCCCGATTCCCAAGGACCCGCTCATGCTGCAATGGATCACTCGTCCGGGCTGGCCCGGTCACCTGCTCGCCTGCGGTGCAGGCGCCCTGACCACCCTGGCGCTCGCCCCTTTCGACCTCTGGCCATTGGCCGTGCTGTCCATTGCCCTGTTCTATTTCGGTCTGCGCCACCTACGCCCCGGCCAGGCAGCGCTGCGCGGTTGGAGCTACGGCTTCGGTCTGTTCGCCGCGGGCACCAGTTGGGTATATGTCAGTATCCATGACTATGGTGCTGCCTCACCAGCACTGGCCGGCATTCTCACCCTCGGCTTCGTCGCCGGCCTGGGCCTGTTCTTCGCCCTGACGGCCGCTCTCTGGGCGCGCTGGATACGCCGCAACGAAGCGCCACTGGCCGACGCCCTGGCGTTCGCCGCGCTATGGGTCGCCCAGGAAGTGTTGCGCGGCTGGTTCCTCACCGGTTTCCCCTGGCTGTATGCCGGCTACAGCCAGCTCGACGGACCGCTGGCCGGTCTGGTGCCCGTCGGCGGCGTCTGGCTGTCATCCTTCGTCATCGCCCTGTCGGCCGCGCTGATCATCAACCTGGAGCGCCTGCGTCCGCACAAACCGCGCTACATCTGCGCCCTGCTCCTGCTGCTGAGCCCCTGGCTCGCCGGCCTGGCGCTGAAGGATCACGACTGGACCCGAGCCGCAGGCAGCAGCCTTACGGTCGCCGCCGTGCAAGGCAACGTCGAGCAGAACCTGAAATGGGACCCGGCCCAGCTCAACGCGCAGCTGGCGCTGTACCGTGACCTCAGTTTCAGTGCCGAGCGGGTCGATATTCTGGTCTGGCCGGAAACGGCGATCCCGGTGCTCAAGGACATGGCCCAGGGCTATATCGGCGTGATGGATCGCTTCGCCCGTGACCGCAACAGTGCGCTGATCACCGGCGTGCCGGTGCGGCAGTCCAACGAGCGCGGGGAGATTCGTTACTACAACGCCATCACCAGTTTCGGCGAAGGCCAGGGCACCTACCTCAAGCAGAAGCTGGTGCCATTCGGCGAATACGTGCCCCTGCAGGAAGTGCTGCGCGGCTTGATTGCTTTCTTCGACCTGCCCATGTCCGACTTCGCCCGCGGCCCGGCCGACCAGCCACCGCTGCTAGCCAAGGGGCATCGCATCGCACCATTCATCTGCTATGAAGTGGTCTACCCGGAGTTCGCCGCAGCACTGGCAGCGGACAGCGAAATCCTCCTGACGGTGAGCAACGATGCCTGGTTCGGCACCTCCATCGGCCCGCTGCAGCACCTGCAAATGGCGCAGATGCGCGCGCTCGAGGCCGGACGCTGGATGATCCGCGCCACCAACAACGGCATGACCGTGGTGATCGACCCGCAGGGCCGTATCCAGTTCGGCTTGCCGCAGTTCGAACAAGGCGTGCTCTATGGCGAAGTGCTGCCCATGCAGGGACTCACACCTTATCTGCAATGGCGCATCTGGCCGCTGGCGATTCTCTGCGCCCTGTTGCTGGGTTGGGCACTGCTGGCCAGCCGCATGGCCAAGACCCTGTAGGGCGGTCTCGCGAGCGAAGCGAGCAGCCCGCCAGCCCTCGGAACGCAAAATCCGCAGGCGTACTGCCTGCGGTGAGTACGCCCTACTGCTTGCCGTAGACGATGGGATAGGCCAACAAGCCGATGGCTTCGTTGAGCAACTGACTGCTCTGCCAGATAACCCGTGACTCCGGCAGCCAGCCACCCAGCGGGCGCTCATAGCCGGCACTGAGATAGCCCATCGGCGCCGTGATCACCTCGAAGCCGGCCTGCTCGAAACTCCGGCGGGCACGCGGCATGTGCCAGGCCTGCGTAACCAGCACCACGCGACGCACACCCTGAGGCTGCAATAGTTCAGCGCTGAGCGTCGCATTTTCCCAGGTAGTGCGGCTCTCCTCCTCCAGCCAGCGGATATCCAGCCCGTAATCGCGGCGCATGGCATCGGCCATCAGCGCCGCTTCACTGGGCGGTTGGCCGTAATGCAGGCCACCGCTGGCAGCCAGTGGCAGAGCGGACGCGCGCGCCAGGCGAGCTGCATAGCGCAGGCGCTCCAACGCCATCAGGCCGGGCTGATCGGTGCGCCCCCAGCCCGGATCGTTCTGCTCACGCCCGGCACCGAGAATCACGATGGCGTCGGCACGCTGCGCCAGCGTCGTCCACTGCGCCTCCTCCAGCACCGGCTCGCGCTCGAGCAACCCCGCGCCCCACTGCATCACCGCCGGCAGACTCATCAGCCAGAGCCCGCCAAAACCCGTCGCAAAACAGACCATCGCCGCCCGGGGAAATCGACGGCGCAACCACCAGCCCAATAGCATCAGCAGCAGCAGGACGCCTGGCGGCATCAACAGTTGTTTGAGGATGTAGCGAATCGGCATCAGGCACCTCCTGGGCGCCCTAGCCTAGCAGGCTGTTGAAACCGTAGGCGACGACTGTATGGATGCAGGAGGAAAGGCGAAACAGGAAGCCCGAGCCGAAGCAGCTAGCGGGAATTGCCACTGCGAAACAGCTTCGAACCGCAGGCCTGACAGGCCTGGGCATTCTGGCCTCGCTGCCAGGTCACCGGCGTACCGCAGAGAGCACAACACAAGGCCTGGCGCCGCTTGAGCAGGGGCTTGGCCTTGGCCACCGGACGGGCGGAGACGCCCTTGCCCATGCGAATTGGCTGGCGTTGAATCAGCGCCAGCTCCTCGGCCGCCGCATGCCAGCCGCGCAGCCAGTGCAGGTCACGGTTGAGATAGGCACGAATCAGGTCCAGCTCCGCCGGGCTCAACCCATCGAGCTCCAGCTCGCGCAGCGGCTCGGCATGCAGGCGGCTGGCGATATCTGCTTCCTCCAGCGCCAGGGCAAGCCTTTGCAACAGTCGCTCGTAAAGGCCACCACCCCGTTCCGCCTGCCGTACATCCGCCATCTAACACCTCGCGAGCCCCGACAACCGCGGGCCTTGAATAAAGCTTAGCGAAGGCCCCGCGCGCAGCCCGGCGCCGCGACAAACGGCGGACGCGGCACAATCTGGGTTTCCCTCGATAGACGGCGCTCATGTATGCTACGACGTTTTCCGCAAGCCCCATTCCTTCAGCGCCAGAGCCATGCACGAACAGTACTCGCCCCGTGAAATAGAAGCCGCCGCGCAGTCCCACTGGGACGCGCAGAAATCCTTCGTCGTCAGCGAACAGCCGGGCAAGGACACCTTCTACTGCCTGTCGATGTTCCCCTACCCCAGCGGCAAGCTACACATGGGGCACGTGCGCAACTACACCATCGGTGACGTGATCGCGCGCTACCAGCGCATGCAGGGCAAGAACGTGCTGCAGCCGATGGGCTGGGACGCGTTCGGCATGCCGGCGGAAAACGCCGCGATGAAGAACCAGGTGGCGCCGGCCAAGTGGACCTACGAGAACATCGCCTACATGAAGTCCCAGCTCAAATCGCTGGGTCTGGCCATTGACTGGACGCGCGAAGTCACCACCTGCAAGCCGGACTATTACCGCTGGGAACAGTGGCTGTTCACCCGCCTGTTCGAAAAGGGCGTGATCTACCGCAAGAACGGTACCGTCAACTGGGACCCGGTGGACCAGACCGTACTGGCCAACGAGCAGGTCATCGACGGCCGTGGCTGGCGTTCGGGCGCGCTGATCGAGAAGCGCGAAATCCCGATGTACTACTTCAAGATCACCGCCTATGCCGAAGAGCTGCTGAGCAGCCTGGACGAACTGGATGGCTGGCCCGAGCAGGTCAAGACCATGCAGCGCAACTGGATCGGCAAGAGCTTCGGTGCCGACATCGTGTTCGACTACGACATCGCCAGCATCGGCATCGACGGCCAACTGAAGGTCTACTCGACCCGCCCCGACACCCTGATGGGCGCCACCTACGTGGCCGTGGCCGCCGAACACCCGCTGGCCCAACGCGCTGCCGAGGGCAATCCGGCCATCGCCGCCTTTATCGCTGAGTGCAAGGCCGGCTCCGTGGCCGAGGCCGACATGGCCACCATGGAAAAGAAGGGCGTGGCCACCGGCCAGTTCGTCATTCATCCGCTGACTGGCGACAAGCTGCCGGTGTTCGTCGCCAACTACGTGCTGTGGGGCTACGGCGAAGGCGCGGTCATGGCTGTGCCGGCGCATGATGAGCGCGACTTCGAGTTCGCCAACAAGTACGACCTGCCGATCACGCAGGTCTACGCCGGTGAAGGCAAGGACTACGACGCCAGCACCTGGCAGGACTGGTACGGCGACAAGACCAGCCTGACCACCATCAACTCCGGCAAGTACGACGGTCTGGACTTCAGCGCCGCCTTCGACGCCATCGTCGGTGACCTAGAAGCCAGCGCGCACGGCGCGCGCAAGACCCAGTTCCGCCTGCGCGACTGGGGCATCAGCCGCCAGCGCTACTGGGGCTGCCCGATCCCGATCATCCACTGCGATAGCTGCGGCGACGTGCCAGTGCCGGAAGACCAATTGCCGGTGGTGCTGCCCGAAGACGTGGTGCCGGACGGCGCTGGCTCGCCGCTGGCGAAGATGCCCGAGTTCTACGAGTGCAGTTGCCCGAAATGCGGCGCACCGGCCAAACGCGAAACCGACACCATGGACACCTTCGTGGAAAGCTCCTGGTACTTCGCCCGCTACGCCAGCCCGCACTACGAGGGCGGCATGGTCGACCCGGCTGCAGCCAATCACTGGCTACCGGTGGATCAGTACATCGGCGGCATCGAGCACGCCATCCTGCACTTGCTGTATGCGCGCTTCTTCCACAAGCTGATGCGCGACGAGGGCCTGGTCTCCTCCAACGAGCCGTTCAAGAACCTGCTGACTCAGGGCATGGTGGTCGCCGAGACCTACTACCGCACCCTGGAAAACGGCGGCAAGGACTGGTTCAACCCGGCCGACGTCGAGGTCGAGCGTGACGCCAAGGCCAAGGTCATCGGCGCCAAGCTCAAAAGCGACGGCCTGCCGGTGGAGATCGGCGGCACCGAGAAGATGTCCAAGTCGAAGAACAACGGCGTCGACCCACAGGACATGATCGACCAGTACGGCGCCGACACCTGCCGCCTGTTCATGATGTTCGCCTCGCCGCCCGATATGAGCTGCGAATGGTCGGATGCCGGCGTCGAGGGTGCCAACCGCTTCCTGCGTCGTGTCTGGCGTCTGGCTCAGGGCCATGTCAGCGCCGGTCTGCCGGGCAAGCTGGATGTCTCCGTTCTCAGCGACGAGCAGAAAGCCGTGCGCCGCTCCATTCACCTGGCGATCAAGCAGGCCAGCAACGATATCGGCCAGCACCACAAGTTCAACACTGCTATCGCCCAGGTGATGACCCTGATGAACGTGCTGGAGAAGGCCGCCACCGCTACCGAACAGGACCGTGCACTGGTGCACGAAGGTCTGGAAATCGTCACTCTGCTGCTGGCGCCGATCACCCCGCACATCAGCCATGAGCTGTGGCAGCGCCTGGGCCATGCCGATGCGGTGATCGATGCGCAATGGCCGCAGGTCGATGAATCCGCCCTGGTGCAGGACAGCCTGACGCTGGTGGTGCAGGTCAATGGCAAACTGCGCGGCGAGATCATCGTTGCGGCCAGCGCCAGCCGCGAAGACGTCGAGGCCGCCGCTCGTGCCAACGAGAACGTCCTGCGCTTCACCGAAGGCCTGAACATTCGCAAGGTCATCGTGGTGCCAGGCAAGCTGGTCAACATAGTCGCCAACTGATTAAGCTCGGCGCCACACATGTGTGGCGCCGTGATCCGCCAAGGGGATATGAGAATGATGAAACGGAATCTGCTGGTCATCGGCCTGGCTGGCCTGCTCAGCGCATGCGGCTTCCAGCTGCGTGGCACCGGCGATGTGCAGTTCGCCCTCAAGGAACTCGACGTCAGCGCGCGCGATGCCTACGGCGACACCGTGCAGCAAGTACGTGAAGTGCTGGAGAACAACGACGTTCGCGTCTACTCCGGCGCCCCCTACAAGCTGGTGATCGCCCGCGAGACCGAGAATCGTCGCGGCGCCAGCTACAGCAGTGGCGCACGTACCGCCGAGTACGAGCTGACCATGGGCCTGGAATACGAGATTCGCGGCACACAGAACCTGCTGCTTACCGGCAACAAGGTGGAAGTGCAGAATTACTACCAGCAGGATGACAACAACCTGGCCGGCTCCGACCAGGAAGCGGCTCAGCTGCGCAGCGAGCTGCGCCGTGAAATGATCCAGCAACTGATGTTCAGCCTGCAGCAGATCACGCCCGAGCGACTGGACCAACTGCAGCAGACCGCCGAAGCCCGCGCCAAAGCCGAAGCCGAAGCACTGGAAGCGCAGCGCCGGGCTCGTGAGAGCCAGGTCGCGCCGCAGCAGTCGCCGATCGAACTGCCGTCCCGCTAAAGGCCCAAGGGCCGCAGCCGCGGCCCGACGCCCTGCCCCTGATGACATCACCTCGATGAAGCTTGCCCCCGCGCAACTCGGCAAACACCTGCAAGGCGCACTGGCACCTGTCTATGCGATCAGCGGCGACGAGCCATTGCTGTGCCAGGAAACCGCTGACGCCATTCGCAATGCCTGCCGCCAGCAGGGGTTCGGCGAACGCCAGGTGTTCAATGCCGAAGCCAACTTCGACTGGGGCAACCTGCTGCAGGCTGGCGCCAGCCTGTCGCTGTTCGCCGAGAAACGCCTGCTGGAACTGCGCCTGCCTTCCGGCAAGCCAGGCGACAAGGGCACAGCCGCCCTGCTCGAGTACCTGGCCCGCCCGCCCGAGGACACCGTCCTCTTGCTGAGCCTGCCCAAGCTCGACGGCAGTACGCAGAAATCCAAATGGGCCAAGGCCCTGATCGACGGCCAGGTGAGCCAGTTCATCCAGATCTGGCCGGTAGACGCCAACCAGTTGCCCCAGTGGATTCGCCAGCGCCTCGCTCAGGCCGGCCTGAGCGCCAGCGCCGATGCGGTGGAGATGATCGCCGCGCGGGTAGAAGGCAACCTGCTGGCCGCCGCCCAGGAAGTGGAAAAGCTCAAGCTGCTCGCCGAAGACAATCAGGTCGACGCCGAGACCGTGCAAGCAGCAGTGGCCGACAGCGCCCGCTTCGACGTCTTCGGCCTGATCGACTGCGCCCTCGGTGGTGACGCCGCCCATGCCCTGCGTATGCTCGAAGGCCTGCGTGGCGAAGGCGTGGAAACCCCGGTGATCCTCTGGGCGCTGGCGCGCGAGATTCGCCTGCTGGCCGGCATCGCCCACCAGCAGAGCCAGGGCATCCCCTTGGACAAGGCCTTCTCCAGCGCCCGCCCGCCCGTCTGGGACAAACGCCGGCCGCTGGTTTCCAAGGCCTTGCAGCGTCACAGCAGCAAACGCTGGGGCGAGCTGTTGCAGCAGGCGCAGTTGATCGACGCACAGATCAAGGGCCAGGCGCCCGGCGATCCGTGGAGCGAGCTCGCCATGCTGACCCTGCAGTTGTCTGGGCAGCGCCTCTCGCTAACCAAGTGAAGCTGGTACCAAAACAGATACACCGCCTTAGCAAACTCAGGAACTCACCTCTTCACACGATCACCGCTACGGTCGAACAATGCATAGACAGAAGCTGACCGTACGGCGTCGCGCACGGTCAGTACTGTTTCAAGGCTATATCAGTCGCAGATACAGGAGTCAGCAACCACTCAAGGTGTCCCTGACCAAATCCAGGCTGACTCGGCACAATGAAGTACCCCCCTGTCACATAGAGCCCTGCGTGCTCATCGTTCCGACAAGCAGCGAATTTGTCTTGCCCCCAAACGCCCGAGGCTCTTGGCGTTGGCGCATCGAGCTCAGCAAAATAGTAGGTAGTCGTAGTGCATGAACTGTCTGGCTCACAATCATCGTGATCGACTCGTAACGAGTCATCCAACAGTTGCACTTTCGGCAACTCTGCCTCTCCCCGAGCACGGCATACAGACACGCTCAGATTAACCAGCTTGCCAGTATGCTTATCCAGAAACGCATCCAGCTTGTCGACATCCCCGCGCCCAACAATCTCGATATCAAACTCCGCTATTTTCTGCTTTTGCAAATTGAAGAGGTCCGGAAAGAACACTGTAACCACCCCCCCGACACTGGCCATAAGACCAGCAATAGAGCCCAGAGCAATCCAGATTTTTTTAATACGTTCAGTTGCCATTTTCCCCTCCATGGCCTGCCAATACGGCGAATATAAAATGTGACTTGGTCGATTACTTTATTCACCCGCCGGCCATAAAGCCATAGGCCATCATAACGCCATGAAAATGACATTTATCACTCGACGAACCGGAGAGCAGAATTGCGTGCGCCTCAATGCCTAGGCGTGGACATTTTCTGTACAGCGGCGCATAGTCCTCGCCGCCTGCATAGGCGCAGGCCAGTCTGCATGAGGAAATGCCATGAGCAAGAAAACCGGCAAACGGCCGAACAAGGCCAAATCCATCGTCGCCCAGCCACTGTTTCGCTCCCGCCAGGAACGACCACAGAAAGGCAAAGGCAGATACCGCCGCGAAGCCTCCCACAATTGGGAGGCTTCTTGCTTTATGGGGTATGTTGTCTCACTGATGGCCCTGCCTGTTGCCCGAGCATGCTAAGGTAAGCGCCTGCTTAAACGTCCTGAGATAGACATGCCACACCAGCTTCCTCGTCGCGTCCTGGCTCTGCTTCCTCTTCTGCTGCTGGCGGCCTGCGCCCAGGCCCCGGCGGAAAATCTGCCTACCGCCACAGCCTCTGCAGCGGTCGTCCAGACTGCAACCGAAACAACCTTGCCCAGTTTCGCCGACTGGCGTCAGGCCATGCGTAGCGAAGCGATTGCCGCCGGCATCGACGCGGCGCTGTTCGATCGCGTATTCGCTGGCGTCACCCCTGACCCTGCGGTGCTCAAGGCAGACAGCAGTCAGCCCGAGTTCACTCGCCCGGTGTGGGAATATCTCGACGGTGCCGTCTCCTCCAGCCGCATCGGCCGCGGCCGAGTATTGCTGGCCCAGCACAACGCCATGCTGCAACGCATCGAGCAGCAATATGGCGTCGAAGCGCAGATCCTGGTGGCCATCTGGGGCCTGGAGAGCAACTTCGGCAACAACATCGGTAGCCACAGCGTAATCCGCTCCCTCGCCACCCTGGCCTATGACGGTCGCCGCCAGGGCTTCTGGCGTGCTCAGTTGCTGGCCGCCCTGCAAATCCTGCAGAACGGCGATGTGCCCAGCGAACGCATGATCGGTTCCTGGGCCGGCGCCATGGGCCAGACCCAGTTCATGCCCACCACCTACAACCAGCATGCGGTCGACTTCGACGGCGACGGCAAGCGCGATCTGTGGAACTCCCAGGCCGACGCTCTGGCCTCGGCCGCCCACTATCTGCAGGCATCCGGCTGGCAGCGTGGCCAGCCGTGGGGCTTCGAAGTGAACCTGCCAAGCGGCTTCGACTACGCCCTGGCCGACCCGGATCAGCGCCGTACGCTGGCCGAATGGGCAGAGCTCGGCGTAAGGCCGCTGGCACCGACAGGTGCAGCGGCGAGCTCCCGCGCCAGCCTGCAGCTGCCTGCCGGGCACCAAGGCCCGGCCTTCCTCTTGTTGGATAACTTCCGCAGCATCCTCAAGTACAACAATTCCACGTCCTACGCGCTGGCCATCGGCTTGCTCGCCGACAACCTGCTACGCACTACCGAAATCAAGGGGCAATGGCCCCGGGGTGAGCGTCAGCTGGGGCGTAGTGAACGTGTCGAACTGCAGGAACTGCTGGCCCAGGCTGGCTTCGACCCAGGCCCGGCCGACGGCATCATCGGCGCCAATACGCGCAAGGCCATTCGCGCCCTGCAACTGCAGTTGAACTGGCCAGCCGATGGCTACCCCAATACTCAGTTGCTGGAGCAGCTGCGCACACGCTGAATCCAGGCCTGTCCCGGAAAGGGCTTGCCATGCGAGCCCTTTCCGAGCTGTCGCAGCGGCGCCCAGGAAGCACCTTGCCGGCGTTTTGTCGACAGGCGGCCTCAGCGTCTGCATACACCTTCTGTGATAGACTGGCCGGCGGCCAAAAGCCACCTGCCCACGGAGCCTCTACCGGAGCCCAGATTTCCGATGTCCGACACCTCCTCGCCCAAATCCGTCGCCAGCGGCGAAAAATTTCGCACCGCCCAAGGCATCACCGCGATCAAGGATGGTCAGAAGCGCCGCGCCTCGGCCGAACCCCAGGTTTTCGAACCCAAGCCCAAGTGGCTGCGGGTCAAGGCTCCTGGCGGTAGCCGTTTCGAGGCGGTCAAGCGCAACGTCGGCGAACACCGCCTGAGTACCGTCTGCCAGGAATCGCACTGCCCGAACATGGGCGAATGCTGGTCCAACGGCACGGCCACCATCATGCTGATGGGCTCGGTGTGTACCCGCGCCTGCCGCTTCTGCGCCGTGGACACCGGCAACCCCAATGGCTGGCTGGACCTGGAAGAGCCGCAGAACACCGCCAAGTCGGTGGAGCTGATGGCCCTGCGTTACATCGTGCTGACCTCGGTGGACCGTGACGACCTCGAAGATGGCGGCGCCAGCCACTATGCAGCCTGCGTGCGAGCGATCAAGGAAAACACCCCGCAGGTGGTGGTCGAAGCCCTGACCCCGGATTTCGATGGCGATCATCAGGCCATCGAGCGCGTGGTCGACTCCGGTCTCGAAGTCTTCGCGCAGAACGTCGAGACGGTCAAACGTCTCACCTATGTGGTTCGCGATCCACGCGCCGGCTACGAGAAGACCCTCAAGGTGCTCGAGCACGCCAAGAAGCATCGTCCGGACGTACTGACCAAGACCAGCCTGATGCTCGGCCTGGGTGAAACCGACGAGGAAATCCTCGAGACCATGGATGACCTGCGCGCCATCGGCGTGGACATCCTCACTCTCGGCCAGTACCTGCAACCCACGCGCAACCACCTCAAGGTGCAACGCTGGGTCAGCCCTGAAGAATTCAACCGCCTGCGCGACATCGGCCTGGAGAAAGGCTTCATGGAAGTCGCCGCTGGCCCGCTGGTGCGTTCCAGCTACCGCGCCGACCGCGTGTTCGAGAAGAACAATCTGGGTCTCGCCGCTCCGGTTCCGGTGCCCGGCCAGGAGGTCAACGCCAGCCTGATTCCGGCGTTGAATCTGAACTGAGACAGATCCTCAGGGAAAACAAAAGGGACGCCTCGGCGTCCCTTTTTCGTTACTGTCAGTAAGTATGCGTGGCTACGCGTAACCCAGACGGGCACGCAGTGCCTGTTCCAGACGTCGCGACACCTCGTCGAACACGGGCGGCGCTTGCAGCAGGTCACGCATCTGCACCATCTTCAGCCCCGCGTAGCCACATGGGTTGATGCGCAGGAAAGGCGACATGTCCATATCGACGTTCAGCGCCAGGCCATGGAAGGAGCAGCCACGGCTGACGCGCAGCCCCAGCGAGGCGATCTTGTCACCTGCCACGTATACACCGGGCGCATCCGCCTTGGGCGCAGCCTCGATGCCATAGCTGGCCAACAGCTCCACCAGGCTTTGCTCCATGGCGGTGACCAGTTCACGCACACCAAGGTCAAGGCGACGCAGATCGAGCATCAGATAGGCCACCAGCTGACCGGGGCCGTGATAGGTCACCTGCCCGCCGCGCTCGACCTGAATCACCGGAATATCGCCGGCAGCGAGCACATGCTCGGCCTTGCCAGCCTGGCCCTGAGTGAACACCTTGGGATGCTGCAGCAACCAGATTTCGTCCGGGGTCTGCGCATCGCGCTCACGGGTCAACTCGCGCATGGCCTCCAGCGTAGGCTGGTAGTCGACCAGCCCGAGATGACGGACGACAAGCTCGGGCATGGCTATCACAGCACCATATGCACGCGACCGGTGGCACGCAGGTCGACGTGAATCGCCTGCAATTGCTCGACACCAGTGGCAGTGATCAGCACCTGAACGGAAAGGAAGTTACCGTTGCGACTGTCACGCATCACCAGCGTGGAGGTATCCAGATCGGGAGCGTGGCGCTGGATCACTTCGATCACCAGGTCGGAGAAACCCTCACCAGCGGTGCCGATAACCTTGATCGGGTAACGCTCGCAGGGGAATTCAATTTTTGGCGGTTGAACGTCGCTATCGGTCATGGCATCAGCGGGCTTGTGGCCCGTCCAGAAAGGGCCGCCCCGGGTTGGAGCGGCTGGCTAAATCGGTGAGCCTCTAAAGCGCAGACGGAGCAGTCAGGCGAAGAAGCGCGGCTTACAGCATGTAAATGGGCATTGCTGCAGCCTGTTTCAACGCCATGACGACAACGCCGGTCGCTCTCAGAGGCGGCTGTCAGTTGAACAGGCCGAAGAAGAACATCCGAATGCTATCCCACAGACGACGCAGCAAGCCGCCCTCTTCAACCGATTCCAGCGCTACCAGGTCAGTGCTGCGCACCACCTCGTCACCCAATTTGACTTCGACCTTGCCGATCACATCGCCCTGCTGGATCGGTGCGATCAGCTGCGGGTTAAGGGTCATGCTGGCCTGCAGTTTTTCCAGTTGGCCCTTGGGCATGGTCAGGGTCAGGTCTTCGGCGAGGCCGGCCTTGACCTGATGCGCAGTGCCTTTCCAGACAGTGGCCTGAGCCAGCTCGGCGCCTTTCTGATAGAAGGTGCGGCTTTCGAAGAAACGGAAACCATAGGTCAGCAGCTTCTGCACTTCGGCAGCACGGGCCTGTTCACTGACGGTACCGAACACCGCCGCAATCAGACGCTGGCCGTCACGCACGGCGGAAGCCACCAGGCAGTAGCCCGCTTCCTCGGTGTGACCGGTTTTCAGGCCATCGACCGTATTGTCGCGCCACAACAGCAGATTGCGGTTGGGCTGCTTGATGCCGTTCCAGAAGAATTCCTTCTGCTTGTAGATATCGTAGTGGGCCTGATCTTCGTAGATGATCGCGCGGGCCAGTTTGGCCATGTCATGGGCCGAGGAGTAGTGCTCCGGGTCCGGCCAGCCGGTGGAGTTCATGAAGTGCGAATTGCTCATGCCAAGACGCTGGGCATGGGTGTTCATCATGTCGGCGAAGGCATCTTCACTACCGGCGATGTGCTCGGCGATGGCAATACTGGCATCGTTGCCGGACTGAATGATGATGCCGTGCAGCAGGTCATCCACCGAGACTTCCTTGCCCACCTCGATGAACATCTTCGAGCCGCCCTTGCGCCAGGCCTTTTCGCTGACGCGGACCATGTCGCTTTCCTTGATCTGGCCCCGGTTGATCTCCAGAGTCGCGATATAGGCGGTCATCAGCTTGGTCAGGCTGGCCGGCGGCAGACGCTGATCGCCGTTGCTCTCCACCAGGACCTGGCCGCTGGCGGCATCCATCAGGACATAGGAAGTCGCCGCCAATTGCGGGGGCGCGGGGACCACTTGCTGGCTGGACCAGGCGAGCGGAGCGCTCAGCAGGCCCAGAAAAAGGAAGGCACGTTGCGCGAAGCTGGTGATGTTCATCCGTCTCTCGAGATTTCTTGCTTGGGTTTAGCGACCCAGGTGGGTCATCGGACAGCTCGCCGCGAACGGCGAGCCTCGGATTTAGTCCGGCAAACGCCGGTTAAGTTGCCATCAGTCGGCACGTACCAGCGTGGGCTGCCCCAGATTGGCCAGGCGCACGCTGCTCTGCAGTTGCTCAGCCTCGCCCTGGTTGCTGATCGGCCCCATGCGCACCCGATGCAGAATCTGCTGGTCGCGCACCACTGAGCTGATGAACACCGGCACACTGCTGGTCTGGCTCAGCTTGGACTTGAGCAGCTCCGCAGCGTCCGGATTGGCGAAGGCTCCCACCTGGAGATACAGGCCAGAGGCTCCGAGTGAATCGTTTTTTTTTGCGTCGATCTGCACCGGCACCACCGCAGCGGCGTGCTGCGTCGGCGGCGGCGAATAGTGCTCGACAGGCTGCGACACAGGCTGCGCGACGGGCTGGGCAACGGCAGCCTTGGCCGGCTGATTGTTGGCCAGCACCAGCGGCACCGGACGGCCCTGCTGCGCCCACCACTCATGCGGATCGATACCTTCGACCTTGACCCGTGCGGTACCTTTCTCGGCATAGCCGAGCTTCTTCGCCGCAGCGAAGGACAGGTCGATGATGCGGTCGGAGTAGAACGGCCCACGGTCGTTGACCCGCAGGATCACGACCTTGCCGTTCTCCAGGTTGGTCACACGCACGTAACTGGGCAGCGGCAGCGTCTTGTGTGCTGCGGTCATGCCGTACAGGTCGTAGGTCTCGCCGTTGGCAGTGGCCTGACCATGAAACTTGGTGCCATACCAGGAAGCCGGACCGACCGCCTGGTAGCGACGGGCGTCCTGAATCGGGTAGTACTGTTTGCCGAACACCACATAGGGGCTGGCCTTGACCGGCCCGTAATGGGGCATGGGGATGGCGTCCTGGATCTTCGAGACGTCGACGTCCCACCAGGGCGCGCCATCCTTGTGCGGTCGATTGAAATCATCCGGGCCGGAAATACCAGCCGACTGACCGGGCACCACCGCAGGCTGCGGTGCACGCTTGGAAGAACAGCTCGCCAGCAACAGCGCTGCAGTGACGCAGGCTGCCAGCGGCAGCAGTTTGGACGCACTCATCGATTACCCCGCGCTTCGACCAGCAGTTCGGCCAGTTGGTTGACCGCCATGGCATACATCACGCTGCGATTGTAGCGGGTGATGGTGTAGAAGTTGGGCAAGCCAAACCAGTATTCGTCGCCTTGTGCGCCTTCCAGACGAAACGCGGTGACCGGCAGGTCTTCTGCCAGTTTGTCCTGGCTGTTCCAGCCCAGCGCGCGCAGCTCGGCGACGCTCTTCACCGGGTCCAGCCCCTGCGTCAGGCCTTCGTCGACGCGAGCGCCACTGGCCTCGACGCGACTGGCGACCTGACCGCCGGCCTGCCAGCCGTGGCGCTTGAAATAGCTGGCAACACTGCCGATGGCATCGGTCGGGTTGCTCCAGATGTTGATATGGCCGTCGCCATCGAAGTCCACGGCGTAAGCACGGAAACTGCTCGGCATGAACTGTGGCAAGCCCATGGCACCGGCATAAGACCCCTTGAGGGTGATCGGGTCGACCTGCTCCTCACGGGTCAGCAGCAGAAATTCGCGCAGTTCCTTGCGGAAGAACGGCGCGCGCGGCGGGTAGTCGAAGGCCAGCGTGGACAGCGCGTCCATCACCCGCCAACTGCCGGTGTTGCCACCGTAGAAGGTTTCCACGCCGATGATGGCGACAATGAACTGCGCCGGCACACCGTACTCGGCCTCGGCCTTTTCCAGCGCAGCCTGGTTCTTGCTCCAGAACTCCACGCCCTGGGCGATGCGCTTGTCGGTAATGAAGATCGGCCGGTATTCCTTCCAGGGTTTGACCTTCTCCGCCGGGCGCGAAATGGCATCGAGGATTGCCTGCTTGCGCTCGACCTCGGCGAACAGACTGACCAGTTGCTCGCTGGCGAAGCCATAGTCGCGGGTCATTTCCTCGACGAACTCGGCCACCTGCGGCGAACCGTCGTAATCGGCCGCCAGCGCCTGTGCGCCAGTACCAAGCGCGCCGGCGATACCGACTCCAATGAGCGTACGAGCAGCCCAACTACGCAGAGAATGCATTAACTAAAAACCCCCAAATCAAACCTGAGCGATCCACTTTCTGTGGGTGTGGATCGCCATCAATATCCCGAAGCCTGACAACAGCGTGACCAGATGGGTTCCGCCATAACTAATGAAGGGCAGCGGCACCCCAACCACCGGCAGCAGCCCGCTGACCATGCCGATGTTGACGAATACGTAGACGAAGAAGGTCATGGTCAGCGCCCCGGCCAGCAGCTTGCCGAACAACGTCTGCGCCTGGGCGGTAATCACCAGGCCACGCGCCAGCAGCAGCAGATAGAGCAGCAACAACAGACAGACGCCGACCAGGCCGAACTCCTCCGCGAGCACGGCAATGATAAAGTCCGTATGGCTTTCCGGCAAAAAATCTAGGTGCGACTGGGTACCCAGTAACCAGCCCTTGCCCAAGACACCACCAGAACCGATGGCCGCCTTGGACTGGATGATGTTCCAACCCGACCCCAGCGGATCGCTCTCCGGGTTGAGGAAGGTCAACACACGGCGCTTCTGGTAGTCATGCATGACGAAGTACCACATGCCCACCGCAATCGGTACCACAGCGGCGGCGGCACCAATGATCCAGCGCCACTGCAGGCCAGCCATGAACACCACGAAGGCGCCCGAGGCGAGAATCAGCAGCGAAGTCCCCAGGTCCGGCTGTTTGACGATCAGCACGAAGGGAATACCGATCATCGCCAGGCTGATGACAATGTGCTTGAAGCGTGGCGGCAGGTTATACCGTGACAGGTACCAGGCAATGGTCATCGGCATGATGATCTTCATCAGCTCCGAAGGCTGGAAACGGATCACCCCGGGAATATTGATCCAGCGTGTCGCCCCCATCGCGGTGTGGCCCATCACCTCCACCACTATCAGCAAGGCGACACCCGCCAGATAGGCCAGAGGCACCCAGCGCGCCATGAAGCGCGGGTCGAACTGGGCGATCACCACCACCGCGAGCATGCCGATGCCGAAAGACGAGGCTTGCTTGAGCAGCAGGTCGACGTTCTTGCCACTGGCCGAATAAAGAATGAACAGACTGCCAGTGCCCAGAATCAGCAGCAGCAACAGCAACCAGCCATCGATATGCATGCGCTGCAACAGACTGGCGCGACGACGCAGTACGTCCTCGTCGGACAGGGTGCGGTCGAAATTGCTGATCATCGCTGGCTGACCTCGGCAGTCTGGGGCAAGGCGAATTCGGCTTTGAGCTGACCGGTCTCTTTATCCAGCAGCCAGGCGTCCATCACCTGCTTGACCACCGGGGCGGCGACGCCAGAGCCTGACTCGCCGTTTTCCACCATGACCGCCACGGCGATCTGCGGCTTCTGCGCCGGCGCAAAACCGACGAACAGGGCGTGGTCACGGTGGCGCTCCTGCACCTTGTTGCGGTCGTACTTCTCACCCTGCTTGATCGCCACCACCTGCGCCGTACCGCTCTTGCCAGCGATGCGGTAGACCGAACTGTCACCGACCTTGCGCGCGGTACCGCGAGGGCCGTGCAATACCTCTTCCATGCCGTGAATGCCGTAATCCCAGAATTTCGGATCACGCAGGACGATATCGGGCATCGGATTGGGGTCAGCAGGCAGGCGGCCGTCGACGCTCTTGGCCAGGTGCGGACGAATCCACTTGCCGCGCGTGGCCATCAGCACGGTGGCCTGCGCCAACTGCAGCGGCGTGGTCTGCATGTAGCCCTGGCCAATGCCGAGAATCAGCGTCTCGCCCGGGTACCAGGGCTGACGATAACGTGCCCGCTTCCAGTCACGCGAAGGCATCAGGCCGGCGGTTTCCTCGAACATGTCCAGCGCCACGCGCTGCCCGAGGCCGAAGCGGCTCATGTAATCGTGCATGCGATCAACGCCCATCTTGTGCGCCAGATCATAGAAATAGGTGTCATTGGAGCGGGCGATGGCCAGGTTGAGATCGACCCAGCCGTCACCGGTGCGGTTCCAGTTACGGTATTTGTGGCTGTGATTGGGCAACTGATAGAAACCGGGGTCGAACACCCGCGAAGTGGGAGTGACCACCCCTGCATCGAGACCGGCCACAGCAACCATCGGTTTGATGGTCGAGCCTGGTGGATAGAGGCCGCGCAGCACCCGGTTATACAGCGGCTGATCGATGGAGTCGCGCAGCTCGCCATAGGCCTTGAAGCTGATACCGGTGACGAAGGGATTGGGGTCGAAGCTGGGCTGACTGACCATCGCCAGCACTTCACCATTATTCGGGTCGATAGCCACCACTGCTCCACGTCGACCACCCAGGGCGTTCTCGGCCGCCTCCTGCAGCTGTACATCGAGGCTGAGCACGATGTCCTTGCCCGGTTTCGGATCGACGCGCTTGAGCACCCGCAGCACGCGACCACGCGCATTGGTCTCGACCTCTTCGTAGCCGACTTCGCCGTGCAACTCGTCCTCGTAGAAACGCTCGATACCGGTCTTGCCAATATGGTGGGTACCGGCGTAATCGGTCGGATCCAGACGCTTGAGCTCCTGCTCGTTGATGCGCCCGACGTAGCCGACCGAATGAGCGAAGTGTTCCTGCTGCGGGTAATGCCGCACCAGCTGCGCGGCGACCTCGACGCCCGGCAGGCGGAACTGGTTGACCGCAATACGAGCGATCTGCTCTTCGGACAGTTCGAACAGGATCGGCACCGGCTCGAACGGACGCCGCCCCTGGCGCACGCGGCGCTCGAACAGCACGCGCTCATCCTCGGAAAGCTCGAGCACCTCGACTACCGTATCGAGCACGCTCAACCAGTCACCGGCGCGCTCGCGGGTTACGGTCAGGCTGAAGCTGGGACGGTTGTCGGCGATGATCACCCCATTGCGGTCGAAGATCAGCCCACGGGTCGGCGGCAGCGGCTGCACGTGGATGCGATTGTTTTCCGCCAGGGTGCTGTGATGCTCGTACTGCACGACCTGCAGGTAGTACATGCGCATGATCAGCACGCACGTCAGCAGGATGATCACCACCCCGCCGACGAGCACCCGGCGCTTGACCAGGCGAGCGTCCTTTTCGTGATCCTTGAGGCGAATCGGCTGCGGCATGACTAGGTGATCACTTGTGATACGGGTGGCCGGACAGCACGGTCCAGGCTCGGTAGATCTGCTCGCCGAGCAGAATACGCACCAGCGGATGCGGCAGGGTCAGTGGCGACAGCGACCAGCGTTGTTCGCTGCGCGCACAGACCTCCGGCGCCAGCCCTTCCGGACCGCCGACCATGAGGTTGACGTTGCGCGCATCGAGACGCCAGCGCTCCAGCTCCGCCGCCAGTTGCTCGGTGCTCCACGGCTTGCCATGGACCTCCAGCGTGACGATACGTTCGCCGGGCTGCACCTTGCTCAGCATGGCCTCCCCCTCCTGACGGATCAGGCGGGCAACGTCGGCATTCTTGCCGCGGGTGTTGAGGGGAATTTCCACCAGCTCCAGCGGCAGTTCTGCAGGCAGACGCTTGACGTACTCCTGCCAGCCCTCCTCGACCCAGCGCGGCATGCGCGAACCGACGGCGATCAGTTTGATCCGCACGGCTTGCGCTTACTCGGCGCTGTGCTGAGCGCGGCTCTGCTCGGCGCCCTGCCACAGGCGCTCGAGGTCATAGAACTGACGCGCGGTCGGCAGCATCACGTGCACGACGATGTCGCCCAAGTCGAGCAGGGCCCATTCTCCGCTGTCCAGACCTTCGCTACCGATCGGGCGCACGCCCTGCTCCTTGACCTTTTCCAGCACGTTTTCCACCAGCGACTTGACCTGACGGCTGGAGCTACCGCTGGCGATCACCATGAAGTCGGTGATGCTGGTCTTGTCCTTGACGTCGATCACGGTGATGTCGGTCGCCTTGATTTCTTCCAGCGCCGCCACGGCGATCTTGACCAGCTCTTCGCTGGGCATGTTCTGCTTGCTCATAAATGACTCATTTGCCTCGTGTAATGGACGCCGGCGCACATGCGCGGCGTTTCAAGCATTGGGCGCACGGTACAGATCGTGCGCCTGGATGTAGGCCAGTACCGCATCCGGCAGCAGATATCGCGCCGAGCGGTCGGTTGCCAGTAGATGGCGAATCTGCGTGGCGGAAATCGCCAGCGGAGTCTGCCAGATGAAACTGATTTGCCCGCCTGCACCCTGCAGGCTCAGCGGGTCGCTGACACTGCGCGCGGCCAGCAGATCGCGCAGCGCCTCCGGCGCTTCGCTGTCGGCATCCGGCCGTTGCAGCACCAACAGGTGGCAATGCTCAAGCAGTTCCTGCCAGCGATGCCAACTCGGCAAGCCGCAGAAAGCGTCCCAGCCGAGCAGCAGAAACAGCTGATCGTCCGCTGCCAACTCGGCGCGCACAGACTCCAGCGTGTCCACCGTATAAGACGGTTTGTCACGGCGCAGCTCGCGGTCATCGACCGTCAGCCGCGGCTCGCCGGCCACCGCCAGTTGAACCATGGCCAAGCGTTGCTCGGCTGTTGCCTGCGGCGTGTCGCGATGCGGCGGCCTGGCGCTGGGAATCAGCCGCAGTTGGTCCAGCGCCATGAACTCGGCCACTTCCAGTGCGGCACGCAGATGCCCGATGTGCACCGGGTTGAAGGTACCGCCGAGCAGGCCGATGCGTCGGGCGCCGATCCGTTTCATTTATGTGCGAATGTGTCCATCGCCAAAGACCACGTACTTCTCGCTGGTCAGCCCCTCCAGGCCAACCGGGCCACGGGCGTGCAGCTTGTCGGTGGAGATACCGATCTCCGCGCCCAGGCCGTACTCGAAACCATCGGCAAAGCGGGTCGAGGCATTGACCATCACCGAAGCGGAATCCACCTCGGTGAGGAAGCGCCGAGCATCGCTGAAGTTCTCGGTAATGATCGAATCGGTGTGCTGCGAGCCGTAGTGGTTGATGTGCTCGATGGCCGCATCCAGCGAGTCGACGATGCGAATCGCCAGGATCGGCGCGTTGTACTCGGCGAACCAGTCGTCCTCGCTCGCTTCCAGCACATCGCTGCCGAGCAGTTCGCGGGTCGCGGCATCGCCACGCAGCTCCACGCCCTTATCGCGGTAGATCGCGGCCAACGGCGGCAGCACACGCGCGGCGATAGCCTGGTGCACCAGCAGGGTTTCCATGGCGTTGCACGGCGAATAACGCTGGGTCTTGGCGTTGTCGGCAACGCGAATGGCCTTGTCGAGGTCGGCAGCGATATCGATATAAACGTGGCAGACGCCATCCAGGTGCTTGATCACCGGCACCTTGGCGTCGCGACTGATGCGCTCGATCAGGCCCTTGCCACCGCGCGGCACGATCACGTCGACGAACTCCGGCATGGTGATCAGCTCACCGACAGCCGCGCGGTCGGTGGTTTCCACCACCTGCACGGCAGCTGCCGGCAGATCGGCTTCGGCCAGGCCCTGCTGGATGCAGCGGGCAATCGCCTGGTTGGAATGAATGGCCTCGGAGCCGCCACGCAGGATGGTGGCGTTGCCGGACTTCAGGCACAGGCTGGCCGCATCGATGGTCACGTTCGGCCGCGACTCGTAGATGATGCCGATCACGCCCAGCGGCACACGCATCTTGCCGACCTGGATACCGGACGGCAGGTAGCGCATACCCTGAATCTCGCCGATCGGGTCAGGCAAGGTCGCCACCTGGCGCAGGCCTTCGATCATGCTGTCGATCACCTTCGGCGTCAGCGCCAGGCGATCGACCATGGCCGGTTCCAGACCGCTGGCGCGGGCGGCTGCCAGGTCCAGTTCGTTGGCGGCGGTCAGCTCGGCGCGAGCGGCGTCGAGGGCATTGGCAGCGGCCTGCAGCGCGCGATTCTTCTGCGCGGTGCTGGCACGGGCGAGCACCCTGGAGGCCTGGCGGGCGGCCTGGCCCAGGCGGGTCATGTAGTCGTGCACGGACTCGGTCATGGCGGCGGAGGTCTGGCAGTTGGAAAAAGGGGCTGATTATAGCGGGCTCGCAAGGCCACGCCCAGCGGCGTCTGGCAAGCGGTAGGCAGCTCGTCCGCCAGGTGATGAATGCTGGGCAACGCCGGACCTAACCGGGGTAGCGCGCCGATGGGCAAACATCGGCACCAAGGGTGCTGGAACGTTCAGGCATTTTTAAGCTTCTTGTTGTTATGCTCGCCGCCCGAGACCTAGCCCCCTTACGACAGATGAAGCCTGCCGAACCCACACTCAGTTTGCCCTGGCCCGGCGCCAGGCCATTGCCCGATACCTTCTTCGATCGCGATGCACAGTTGCTGGCCCGCGAGTTGCTCGGCAAGGTCATCCGCCATCGCGTCGGCACTCTGTGGCTGAGTGCACGGATCATCGAGACCGAGGCCTATTACCTGGTCGACAAGGGCAGCCACGCATCGCTCGGCTACACCGAGAAGCGCAAGGCACTGTTCGCCGATGGCGGGCATATCTACATGTACTACGCGCGCGGCGGCGATTCGCTGAACTTCAGTGCTCATGGGCCAGGTAACGCGGTGCTGATCAAGTCCGCGCATCCCTGGGTCGACGCCATCAGCGGCCCCGATGCCCTGGCGGCGATGCAACGCAACAACCCAGGCAGCCTCGGCCAGCCCCGCGCCCCCGAACGTTTATGCGCCGGGCAGACACTGCTGTGCAAAGCGCTGGGCCTGAAAGTACCGAACTGGGATGCGCGCCGCTTCGACCCACAACAGCTGTTCGTCGAGGATGTCGACGAACGACCGCACGCGATCATCCAGTGCGCGCGCCTGGGCATTCCCAAGGGCCGCGACGAGCACCTGCCCTACCGTTTCGTCGACGCCCGCTATGCCCGCCACTGCACGCGCAACCCTTTGCGCCGTGGACAGGTCGAAGGACGCGACTATCAACTACACACGCTGGAGCCTACCCGACCATGATGCAATGGTTCGACAGCATGACCACCTGGCTGCAAGGCAGCCCGCACTGGCTGGCATTGGCCATTTTCCTGGTCGCCTGCCTGGAGTGCCTGGCAGTGGCCGGCATCGTCATCCCTGGCACCGTGGTGCTTTTCACCCTCGCCGTGTTGGCCGGCAATGGCGCCCTGGAGCTGTGGCAGACTCTGCTGCTCGCCTATACCGGCGGCCTGCTCGGCGACGCGATTTCCTACGGGCTGGGTCGCCGCTTCCACCAGGGCATCCGGCGCCTGCCGGTGCTGCGTGACCATCCCGAATGGTTGACCGGCGCAGAGAACTACTTCCAGCGCTATGGCGTGATCAGCCTGCTGGTCGGCCGCTACATCGGCCCGCTGCGGCCGATGCTGCCATTGGTCGCCGGTATGCTGGACATGCCGGCCGTGCGCTTCGCCCTGGTCAGCCTGCTGGCTGCCGCCGGCTGGGCAGTGGCCTACATGCTGCCCGGCTGGGCCACCGGCGCCGCCTTGCGCCTGCCGCTACCAGAAGGTTTCTGGGGTGCGGCCGGCATCGTCAGCGCAGTCCTGGCGGTGATGTTGCTGCTGATCATGCAGGCCAGCCTGCGTGAACGGCGCTGGGCCGCCAGCCTGGCCGCACTGCTCGGCGCCATCGCCCTGGCCACCATGCTGATCGGCTTCCCGCGCCTGGACAGCCTCGACCAGGGCCTGATGACGCTGGTGCAGGACGAGCGCAGCACCGCCTTCGATCCCATCGCGGTGTTTATCACGCGCTTCGGCGACTTCCATATCCAGTTCGCCACCGGCGTCCTGCTGGTGGCGCTGCTGTTCGCCGCACGTCGGTGGCAGGCCGGACTGTTCGTCGCTGGCGCCCTGTTGCTCGCCTCCACCGCAACCACGGTGCTGAAGAACCTACTGGCCCGTTCACGCCCGGATGTCCTGCTGCAGCCGCTGGAAAGCTACAGCCTGCCGAGCGGACACAGCTCTGCGGCATTCGCCTTCTTCCTGGCCCTGGGTGTGCTGGCCGGTCGTGGCAGCGCGGCGCGCACACGCCTGACTTGGCTGCTGGTGGCGAGCCTGCCAGCCCTGACCATCGCCCTGTCGCGGGTGTACCTGGGGGTGCACTGGCCCAGCGACATCATCGCCGGTGCCCTGGTGGCGGCGACCAGTTGTGCGCTCAGCCTGGCCCTGATTCAGCGCGCAGCGCCGATGCAGCCGTTGCCGGCGAAGGTGTGGTGGTTGGTGATTCCGGCCTGCGCTGCGCTGTTTTGCGCCATGGTCACCTGGGAGCTGTCGGCGACTCAGTTACGCTACAGCTATTGAAGCCTGGAGCGTCGCCGGGTCACTCACGCATCGAGGGGTGTACGGCGCCCCCCCTATGAGGCATCGCCCTGCAGGTGCTCCACCATGGCCTGCAACTGGCTCAGGCGCAGTTCCGGGTCATCCAGTTGTAGCAGCTGCAGTTTCTGCGCAGGCTCCAGTGGCAACAGATAGGCCAGCTGATTGGCCAGTTGCTGCTGACCGGCGACCACGCCTTCCATGGCCAGCCCCGCCACCAGCGGATGCTCGGCCAGGGCAGCGTGCAGGGCGGCCAGATCGGCGTGCTCGGCCTGTAGCGGGCTGTCTGGCTGTTCATCAAGCCACTGCACCTCGGCGACGGTCAGCTGGTCAGGCAGAACCTGGGCGCGCTCGACACGAAAACGCCGCCCACCTTCGACGCGAATACCCAGCAAGCCGTTGGTACGCTGCTGAAAGTCGCGCACCAGGGCCTCGCAGCCAATGGCTGCAAAACTACTGGCAGCTTCGCCCACTTCAGCGCCCTCGACGATGCACACCACACCGAAACCACTGCCCTGTTTCATGCAGCGGCTGATCATGTCCAGGTAGCGCGCCTCGAATATCTGCAGGTCGAGTACGCAACCGGGAAACAGTACGGTATTGAGCGGGAACAGCGGCAGATTCATGGTTTAACAGCCTGTTATCAATGCAGGGGTACCAGGGCATCAGTGATCATCGGGGGAGGCTCTCACAGCAACAGGACAATCGCCAGAGGCAACAGCACGGCGGTAATCACCCCCATCAGACTCATCGCCAATGCCGCGAAGGCACCGCACTCATCGCTCTCCTGCAGCGCTCGCGCCGTACCCACGGCATGCGCGGTGATGCCCAGCGCCATGCCCTGCGCCGCCGGATGATGAACCCTGCACAGACGCAGAATGGACGGCCCGACGATAGCGCCGATAACCCCGGTGATCATCACGAACACCGCCGCCAGCGCCGCGATACCGCCGATCTGATCAGCCACCAGCATGGCGATCGGCGAAGTCACCGACTTCGGCGCCATGCTCATCAGCATCAGCCGCTCGGCACCGAACAACCAGGCCAGCCCCGCACCGAGCACGGTGGCGAAGGTGCCGGCAACCAGCAAGGTCAGGATGATCGGCCAGAACAGCTGACGAATCCGCCGCAGGTTGAGATACAGCGGCACCGCCAGGGCCACAGTGGCCGGGCCGAGCAGCAGGGTCAGCGCTGCAACGCTGCTCCGGTATTCGGCAAAACTCAGACCGCACAGCAGCAGGATGCCAATAACCGTGAGCATCGACACCAACACCGGCTGCAGGAACACCCAGCGGGTGCGCTCGTAGGCGGCCATGGCCAACTGATAGGCGCCCAGGGTGATGCCGATGCCAAACAGCGGGTGATGGGTCAGCGCCTGCCAGGCGTTCTGCCAATCGGGACTCATACATCCTCCCGGCGCTGCTGGCGCTCGATCAGTTTCTGCATCAGCCAGCCGGCGAAGGCCAGCGATACCAGCAGCGACAGCACCAGCGCGCCGACCACCGCCCAGAAATCGGCGGCGATATCGCTGGCATAGGCCATCACGCCCACGGCGGGCGGCACCAGAATCAGCGGCAGGTATTTGAGCAGGCTGCTGGACGCAACGCTCAGCGGCTCGCCCACCTCGCCGCGCAGCATGAGAAAAACGAACAACAGCAGCATGCCGATGATCGGCCCTGGCAACACCGGTAACAGCAGGACGTTGAGAACGGTACCCAGCAACTGGCACAGCACCAGCCAGGAAAGGCCGCGAAGCAGCATGTTTGAGGTCTCCAGAAGACGAGCAATGGCCGTATTTCCGCTCGCGAGAGGGGATTCCGGGCATCTGTTGAAGCATGTCGGCCATTATAGGCGCGCTGGCCTCTGTATTGCTTCGTCAGGCTGGCCTATGCCGCGTCATTCATTACGCCAAGGCAGGCTTGACCCGCTGCCGGCCCCGTGATGATCTAGGCCGCAACGGTTTCACGCACACAAGAAAAACACCCGCGTCCTCAAGGAGGAACTATGCCGTTCGTACCCGTAGCAGAGCTCAAGGACTATGTTGGCAAGGAACTTGGCAAGTCCGAGTGGCTGACCATCGACCAGCAGCGCATCAATCAGTTCGCCGAGTGCACCGGCGACCACCAGTTCATCCATGTCGACCCGGAAAAGGCCAAGCTGACGCCCTTTGGCACCACCATCGCCCACGGTTTCCTGTCGTTATCGCTGGTGCCGATGCTGATGGAAAGCATCATGATCATGCCGCAGGGCCTGAAGATGGCGGTGAACTACGGCCTCGACAGCGTGCGTTTCATCCAACCGGTCAAGGTTGACTCCAGGGTGCGCCTGGTGGTGACGCTGACCGACGCCACCGAGAAGAACCCCGGCCAGTGGCTGCTCAAGGCCCGAGCCGTACTGGAGATCGAAGGTCAGGAGAAGCCAGCCTATATTGCCGAACCCTTGACCCTCTGCTTCGTCTGACCCCTGCCTGTTTCCGTTTCCGGTGTCATCCGCCGGAAACGGTAACGCTCTCACATCAGCAAAGCGTGCGGCTGAGCAGCGCAAGCGTCCAGGCTTGCGGCATACTGCGGACAAAGCACCGACCTGGACGTCCCTCATGAATCCCCTTGCCATGCGCTTGCTGCCTGTTTGCCTGTCTCTGCTGCTTGCCGGTTGCGACGAAGCACGCCCGCTGCTGCCGGCCAATGCCACCCTGCCAGATGGTGGCCAGTATCGCGGCAAGATAGTCGAGGGTCTGTTGCAGGGGCCGGGGCGCCTGGACTACCGCAATGGCAGCTGGTTCGTTGGTCAGTTCAAGGACGGCATGCTCGAAGGCAGCGGCGAATGGCAAGGCCCGGGGGGTGAGCACTATCTGGGCGACTTCCACGAAGGCATGTTCCATGGCCAGGGTACCCTGACCTACAGCGATGGCAGTCGCTACCAGGGCGGTTTCGAACGCAATCGCTTCAGCGGCGTCGGCCTGCTCGAACAGGGCGGCCAGCGCTACCAGGGTGAATTTCTCAACGACCGCTTCCATGGCCTGGGCAAACTGGAGATGGCCGACGGCAGCAGCTTCCAGGGCCAGTTCGTTAACGGTCAACCAGAGGGCCAGGGCGTGCGCAGCGACGCCTACGGCAACCAGTACAGCGGCGTGTTCGCCCAAGGGCTGCTCAGCGGCCAGGGCAGTTACCAGAATGCCGATGGCGACAACTACAGCGGCGGTTTCCAGAATGATGAATTCCACGGCAAGGGCCGCTACCAGAGCGCCAGCGGCGAAACCTGGGCCGGGGAGTTCATCGAGGGCGTGATGCAGGGCCCCGGTGAATATACCGATGGCGCCGGCACCCGCTACCTCGGCGAATTCGCCGACTGGCAGTACGAAGGCGAAGGCCTGCTCACCCTGCCCGATGGCAGCGCCTACCGCGGCCATTTCTCAGGCGGTGATTACAGTGGCGTGGGCACCCTGACCCTGGCCGATGGCAGCCGTCAGTCCGGCACCTGGCAACGCGGCCGCCTGGTCCGTGACGAACAGGGTCAGGTGCTGCCCGACAGCCTTGAGCTGGGCCTGCTGCAACAAGGGCACCTGCTCGATGAGGCTATCGCCGCGATTCCAGCCTCAACCCCGGCGCGCGAGCTGTATGCGCTGACCCTGGCCGGCGACGGCAAGCAAAGCGTATTCATGCGCGAAGCCGACTACGTCAGCCGGCTGATGCGCGAGCGCTTCGGCGCCCATGGCAGCATCAGCCTGATCAACCACCGCGACCATCTTGCCGACCGCCCACTGGCCACCCGCGAGAATCTCACCCGCGTGGTGCAGGCGCTGGCCGAACGCAGTGGCGAAGAAGACCTGATCTTCATCTATCTGACCAGCCACGGCTCGCGCCGTCACGAGCTCAATATCGACCAGCCGCGCCTGCAACTGGCCGACCTGCCCGCCAGCGAGCTGGCTGCCCTGCTCGCTCCACTCAAGCAGCGCAACAAGGTGGTGGTGATCTCCGCCTGCTATTCCGGCGGTTTCATCCCGCCGCTGAAAGACGAAAAGACCCTGGTGATGACCGCCGCACGTGCCGACCGGGTGTCCTTCGGCTGCAGTGAAGAGAACGACTTCACCTACTTCGGCCGCGCCCTGTTCGCCGAGGCGCTGGGCGAAACCGACAACCTCGAGCGGGCCTTCGAGCTGGCCAAGGAACGCGTCGCCGAGCGTGAGCAGAGCGACGGCTTCGAACCTTCCGAACCGCAGATCTGGGCGCCACGCGGCGTACTCCAGCACTGGCGCAACCTGCGCCAGAGCCAGGCCGAGCGAGCGCTCAGTGCCATGGCCAGTGGTCCGGCAAAGGACTAAGCTGAACTGTAACGGACAAGAGACAACCGCATGTACCTGACCCCGCAGCACATCCTTCTCGCTGGCGCCACTGGGCTTACCGGTGAACACCTGCTCGACCGCCTGCTCAGCGAGCCGACGGTCGCCCGCGTGCTGGCGCCTACGCGTCGCCCCCTGGCCGCCCACCCGCATCTGGAAAACCCGGTGGGCGACTTGCAAGCGCTGCTGCCGCAGTTGTCCGGCCAGGTCGATACCGCTTTCTGCTGCCTGGGCAGCACCATCAAGCAGGCCGGCTCGCAGGAAGCCTTCCGTGCCGTCGATCATGACTTGGTACTGGCCTTCGCTCGTCGCACTCGCGAGCTGGGCGCACGCCATCTGGTGGTGATCAGCGCCCTCGGTGCCAACCCCGGATCAAAGGTGTTCTACAACCGCATCAAAGGCGAGACCGAAGAGGCGCTGAAAGCCATGGACTGGCCGCAACTGACCATCGCCCGCCCGTCGCTGCTGCTTGGCGCGCGCCATGAGTTTCGTCTCGGCGAGCGCCTCGCCGCCCCGTTGCTGCGCTGGCTCCCGGGCAAGTACCGCGGCATCGACGCCTGCGCCCTGGCCCGCGCCCTGTGGCGCCTGGCCCTGGAAGAGGGAGACGGCGTGCGCGTGATAGAGTCTTCCGACCTGCGCCGGCTGGGGCGCTGATACCGTGGATGAAACGATGAAACCCACAAGCCTGATCGAGGCCCTGCAAGACGCCGACATGCTGGAGATCGACGGTCTGTATGCCTGGCAGTTCGACCTCGACACCGAATTGCTGGCGCAGATCAGCGCCGGCACGGCTGGTAGCGACAGTGCCGCCAAACCCCTGCTGCAAGTACATTGCATCGACGGCCGTGAACGCCGCCTGTGGAAGTTTTCCCTGGCTTCGGTGCAGGCCGCGCGTTACAGCGAAGCGGACGACAGCTGGCTGATCGAGGGCAGCGACGTCAGCCACAGCCTCAAGTGCTTCGCTGCCTATCGCGGCGACAACGATGACGGCGACGACGAGCAAGACGAAGCCTGAACCATGGGCCTCTATGACCGCCACGTCCTGCCGTATCTGATCGATTTCGCCTGCGGCATGGGCGCGGTCATGAAAGCCCGCTCGCAGATCGTGCCGCTGGCGCAGGGCCGAGTACTGGAGATCGGCATCGGCAGTGGCCTTAACCTGAGTTTCTACGATCCGCAACGGGTCGTGGTGGTCGTTGGCGTCGACCCGTCCGCCGACATGCAGCGCCTGGCCCGTGAACGCGCCGCACACTGCCAGGTGCCGGTGGAAATGATTGCCCTGGAGCTGGTGCAGATTCAGGCTGAGGACGCCAGCTTCGACGATATCGTCTGCACCTTTACCCTGTGCACCATCCCCGATGCGCTGGCCGCACTCAAGGAAATGCGCCGGGTGCTGAAAGCCGGTGGTCGTCTGTTGTTCTGCGAACACGGCCTGGCGCCGGATCTGCCTGTGGTGCGCTGGCAGAAACGCCTGACACCGCTGTGGAAACCGCTGGCCGGCGGCTGCCATCTGGATCGCGACATACCCGCACTGATCGAGGCCGGGGGCTTTCATATCCGCCAGCTGGATAGCGGCTACCTGAAAGGGCCCAGGCCCATGACCCACGTCTACCGCGGCTGGGCCGACTGAGCACCGTCCTGAGCTCGCATACTCGGTATAGGCGGCCATACTGCAGGACAGGCTGCTGGAATTCTGTCCATGGAAGTCGACCCGCGCATGAAGCCCCTCTCGTCCCCCCGCCTCGTTAACCTGCTGCTGTGTCTGTGCCTGCTGGGCTGCGCCTGGAGCACCGCCGTAGAGGCACGCACGGTCAGGGTCGGCGTGTACGCCAACGAGCCAAAGATCTTTGCCGATGCCAACGCACAGCCATCGGGCATTCTCGGTGAGCTGCTGCAGGCCATTGCCAACGAGGAACGCTGGCAACTGCAGACAGTGCCCTGTGCCTGGCAGCAATGCCTGCAACTGCTGCAGGACGGCGAGATCGATCTGCTGCCGGACGTCGCCTTCAGCGAGGAACGCGCACAACTGATGGACTTCCACCAGGTACCTTCGCTATTCAGCTGGTCACAGCTGTACAGCCACGAAGAGCTGCGCCTGCAGAGCGTGCTCGACCTGCGCGGCCTGCGTATCGCAGCGTTGGAGGGGTCGATTCAGTTCCAGTATCTGCAGAGCCTGCTCGACAGCTTCGGCCTGCAGGCGCAGATGATTCCGCTCAGCGACCTGAGCCAGGGCTTTGCCATGGTGCTTGCCCAGCAGGCCGATGCAGTGGTGGCCAATCATCTGTTCGGTGACTATCACGCCGCCAACTACCGCCTGAGCGCAACACCGATCATGTTCCAGCCTGCACAGCTGTTCTACGCCACGCGCAAGGGCGCCAACGGCGAGCTGCTCAGCGCCATCGACCAGCACCTGCAAAATTGGCAGTCTGCGCCTGGCTCTATCTACTTTCAGGTGCTGCAGCGCTGGAGCGGAGCGCCTCAGCAGCGCAGCGTGCCCGTCCTGTTCTGGTGGGGCCTGGCGCTGCTCGCCGCACTGCTGGCGCTGGCCATTGGCGGCAGCCTGCTGTTACGCCGCCAGGTCGCGGACAAGACCCGACATCTCAAGACCAGCGAAGCACGCCTCAATACCATCCTCGACAGCGTCGAGGCGCATATCTACATCAAGGACCCGCAACTGCGTTATCAGTACGTCAATCGCAAGGTTTGCGAGCTGTTCGGACGCAGCGCCGAACAGGTCATCGGTCATAGCGACGCCGACTTCTTCGACAGTGACACGGCGCAAGCACTGGGCATCAACGACCGACGCGTACTGGCTGGCGAGCGCATCGAGAGCGAGGAAACCAACCGTGATCGCTACGGCCGTAACGAGCGCACCTACTTTTCGGTGAAGCTGCCGCTGCGTGCGGCCGATGGCAGCATCTACGCCCTGTGCGGTATTTCCACCGACATCACCGAGCACAAGAAGAACCTCGAACAGATCCATCAACTCGCCTATTACGACGCGCTTACCGGCCTGCCCAATCGCCGCCTGCTGCTCGAACACCTGCAGTTCGCCCTGGCCCGCAGCGCACGAAGTCGACGTGAGGGCGCGCTGCTGTTCATCGATCTGGACAATTTCAAGCAGCTCAATGACACCCTCGGCCACGACATGGGCGATCTGCTGCTGCAACAGGTCAGCGACCGCCTGCTCAATCAGGTGCGCCTCGAAGACAGCCTGTCGCGCCTCGGCGGCGACGAATTCGTATTGATCCTGGAGAACCTCGAACCTGAGCCTCAGGCTGCCATCGCCAGCATCGAGCAAGTCGCGGAAAAACTGCTGCGCGCTCTGGCCACCCCGTTCGAGCTGCCCGGCTATAGCCACAGCGGCAGCGCCAGCATCGGTGTCGCACTATTCTCGCAACCGCACGACAAGCCCGAGGAACTGCTCAAGCACGCTGACTTGGCCATGTATGAAGCCAAGGCTGCCGGGCGCAATACCCTGTGTTTCTTCGACCCGCGCATGCAGCAGGCACTGGCCGCCCGCGCCACCCTGGAGCACGAGCTGCGCCGCGCTCTTAGCGAGGCTCAGCTGCTTCTGCACTACCAGCCGCAGGTGGATGAACGGGGTGAGCTGCTCGGCGCCGAGGCGCTGGTGCGCTGGCAACACCCGCAGCGCGGTCTGGTACCGCCCGGCGAGTTCATCCCGCTGGCGGAAAGTACCGGGCTGATCCTGCCCATGGGTCGCTGGATCCTGCACACGGCCTGCCAGCAACTCGCTTCATGGGCCAATGACCCGCAGCGCGCCGAGCTGACCGTGGCGATCAACGTCAGCGCCCGCCAATTCCATCATCCGGACTTCGTCACCGACGTGCTCAGCGCGCTGCAGAAGACCGGAGCCAACCCGCACAAGCTGGAGCTGGAGCTGACCGAGAGCCAGCTGGTGCAGGACATCGAAGCGCTGATCAACAAGATGGGCCAGCTCAGAGCACGCGGCGTACGCTTCTCGCTGGACGACTTCGGCACCGGCTACTCATCGCTCAGCTACCTGAAACGCCTGCCACTCGACCAGTTGAAGATCGACCGCAGCTTCGTTCGCGACCTGCTCGAAAATGCCAGCGATACCGCCATCGTGCGGACCATTCTCGCCCTGGGGCAGGCGCTGGAGTTGCGCGTCATCGCCGAAGGCGTAGAGAGCCAGGCACAGCGCGATGCGCTGCTACGCCTGGGCTGTCGCCACTTCCAGGGCTACCTGTATGGCGTTCCGCAGCCGGCCGAACAGATCGGCGCCTATGGCCGAGCCACCCTCGACCTGCAGCAGGGCTCCGCCTGAAGGCTCAGGCGCGCACCGGCTCACGCAACGCCAGGCTGTCCACCAGACCGGCGGCGATGGCCATACCCACCAGCTCGGCCAGCGTCTCGGCCTGCATGCGCTTCATCACCCGTGAGCGATAGAGGTCGACGGTTTTCACGCTGATATCTAGCTGCTCGGCGACTTCACGGTTGGTGTAGCCGCGCACCAATGGCAACAGCACGTCACGCTCACGCGGGGTGAGTTGATCAAGCCGTGCCTGTACCTCGGCCAGACGCGGATCGCGCCGGGTTACAGGCTTACGGCGCTCCAGCGCCTGCTGCACGCTGTCGAGCAATAGTTGCTCGTTGTAGGGCTTCTCGATGAAATCCACCGCGCCGGCCTTGAACGCGCGCACGACGATGGGCACGTCGGCGTGACCGCTGACGAAAATTATCGGCAGGTCGATACCCCGTGCGCGCATCTCCTCCTGCACATTGAGCCCGCCCATACCCGGCATACGTACATCGAGCAGCACGCAGGCATTGGCCGCCGGGTCGCAGGCCTCGAGAAAGGCGCGACCGCTGGTGAACGGCACGCCCTTGAGGCCTACCGACTCCAGCAGCCAGAGGGTCGAGTCGAGCATGCCCTGGTCGTCATCGACCACGTAAACCAGTTGTTGCATCCCTGTGCTGCTCCTCTTGTTGTTATCCGTGACTTGGCCGCTCGTAGGGCGGACTCAGGAGCGCCAGCGAACAGTCCGCCGATTCGCGTCGCGCCACGAGTCCTGATCGCCGGCAAGCCGGCTCCTACAGATCAACCTAATCCTCTCTGCCCAACGGCAAACGACACTCCAGGCACAACCCGCCGCCCTCGGCCGGCAATGCGTCCAGCGACCCACCAAAACCTTCGACGATGCTGCGGCTCATGGACAGGCCAAGCCCCAGGCCGTCCGCCTTGCTGGTGTAGAACGGCGTGAACAGCTTACCCAGTTGCTCCTCGCTGACACCCGGCCCCTGGTCGATCACCCGGATCATCAGGCTGCCTTCGCGCTCCTGCGCTTGCAGACGAATCTGCGATGCGCTGCCCGGATGCTGATCGCGGTTGGCCTCGATGGCGTTGCGCAACAAGTTCAGCAGCACCTGTTCGAGCAGTACGCGGTCGGCGAATACCAGCGGCAGATTGTCCGGCAAGGCGTCGCTGACCGCCACCTGCGCCGCGCCCGCCTCCCAGTTGCACAGACGCACGGCCTCGCGCGCCACCTCGGCCAGATTGAGCGCCTGCATGCGCCGCTGGCCCTTGCGCAGGAAGGCGCGCAGGCGCTTGATCACTGCCGAGGCGTGGTTGGCATGTTCAGTGATGCGCGCCAGGCCCTGGGCCACCTTGTCGACAGCGGCAGGATCGCCGCCGACGCCCTGCAGGTAGCGCTGGCTGGCGCTGGCGTAGTTGACCACCGCCGCCAGCGGCTGGTTGATCTCGTGGGCGATGCCCGAGGCCAGCTCGCCCAGAGTGATCAGCCGCGTGGTGTGCGCCAGCTCGTCTTCCAGACGGCGCTTGTTGTCCTCGGCCTGGATGCGCGCGGTAATGTCGCGCGACACGCTGACCACCTCCACCACCGCACCGGTGTAGGTTTCGCGAATGGCGCGGCTGGCGGTCTCGAACCACAGGTAATGGCCGTCGCGATGACGAATGCGATAGCTCATGGTGTGGTAGCCATCCTGCTCCAGCGCCTCGCGCGCCTGCTTGGCCTGCTGCAACTGGTCCTGCGGATGCAGCAGGCCGTCGACCGCCAAGCCGCGCAGTTCTTCCGGCCAATAGCCTAGCAACGTCCAGCTTGCAGGCGTGGCGTCGAGGAACACGCCGTCCGGGGTGTGGCGGGAGATCAGGTCGGTGGTGTTCTCGGTGATCAGCCGGTACAGCCGCCGTGCCCGCGCCGCTTCGCGCTGCTCGCAAATCTCCTGGGTCGCTTCGCGGCAGCGCGCCAACACCCGCTGCTCTGCCACATCAGGAATGAAGCTCCAGATCAGGATGCGCTCGCCGTCCTGTGCCTCCACCGCTTCGATGGCGCGCGACTGCTGCAAGCAGGCGCGCACCAGCGGCAGATGATTGACCGGCAGCAGTTCACCGACCTGGGCCAGCGGGCGCTCGCCGAGCAGTTCTTGCAAAGCCTGGTTGAACTCCAGCGGCCGTGCACGCGCATCGAGCAGCAACGCCGGCTGCGGATCGGCCGATAGCAACGGCGCACTTCGACTCATACCACCAGCCAAACCGACCAGTTGCGCCAGCAACTCGCGTAGCCAGGGCAACCACTCCAGGCCGGCATCTTCGTCCACCTGCAGCAACAACAGACCGGCACCGCCCTCCTCCAGACTCAGCGCCAGCGCCTGCCCGTGATGAATCGCAGCGCGGCGCAGTCGCCCGGCCAACCAGCAGGGCAGTTGACGCACTGCTTCCAGGCTAAGGCAGGGCTGCGTCGTCAGCGCCTCGAACAGGGCCTGATCGCTGGCGGCCAGCGGATCGCCCTGGCCCGGCGGCAGGCGCGGGCCACCGTCGTCCTGGGCATAGGTGCGGCTGGCCGGCTGCCAGGTCAAGTACCAGGCCTGCCGTACCTGTGGGCAGCCAAGCACGGCGCGGCGCAGGGCCGCCGCCCGCTCGTTGAGTGACGGCGCTTCGCGCTGGATACGCAGCCAGGCCTGCAGCGGCACGGCCGCCTGATCGCTTGAAAGACTCATATAGTAATTATTCTATAAAACCTTGGTACAACTTCCATAAAAAACAGAAACAACCTATAAATTAACGCCAGCAAGCTTCGGTAATGCCTGCATCATTACCGGAATAACCAGAGCTAACAATCAGCCAAAGGTGTATCCGCCATGTCGATCTACGAGCAGGGCCTCGGCCGCGCCGCCGTCAATCACGTCGCCCTCAGCCCCCTGAGCTTCATCGAACGTACCGCGGCGGTATACCCGCACTATCCGGCGGTGGTGCATGGCTCGATTCGCCGCAACTGGGCCGAAACCTACGCGCGTTGCCGACGCCTGGCCTCGGCGCTGGCCGGCCGTGGCATCGGCCAGGGCGACACGGTAGCGGTGATGCTGCCGAACATCCCGGCCATGCTCGAAGCGCATTTCGGCGTGCCGATGATCGGCGCGGTGCTCAACACCCTAAACGTGCGCCTGGATGCCGAGGCCATCTCCTTCATGCTGCAGCATGGCGAGGCCAAGGTGGTGATCGCCGACCGCGAGTTCCATGACGTGATCCACGCCGCCATCGGCATGCTCGACCACCCGCCGCTGGTGATCGATGTCGACGACCCTGAGTACGGCGAAGGCCAGGCAGTCAGCGATCTGGACTACGAGGCCTTCCTCGCCGAGGGCGATCCGGAATTCGCCTGGCAGTGGCCGACGGACGAGTGGCAGGCCATCAGCCTCAACTACACCTCCGGCACCACCGGCAACCCCAAGGGCGTGGTCTACCACCACCGCGGCGCCTTCCTCAACGCCATGGGCAACCAGATGACCTGGGCCATGGGCAACCACCCGGTCTACCTGTGGACCCTGCCGATGTTCCACTGCAACGGCTGGTGCTATCCCTGGACGGTCACCGCCCTGGCTGGCGTACACGTGTTCCTGCGCCGCGTCGACCCGGCGAAGATCCTCACCCTGATCCGCGACGAGCAGGTCACCCACCTGTGCGGTGCACCTATCGTGCTCAACGCCTTGGTGAACATGCCGGCCGAGGCCAAGGCGGCCATCGATCACCCGGTCAAGGCCATGGTCGCCGGCGCCGCGCCGCCGGCCAAGGTGATCGGCGCAGTGGAGGAAATGGGCATCCATGTCACCCATGTGTACGGCCTTACCGAGGTCTACGGCCCGGTGACGCTGTGCGCCTGGCACGCGGAATGGGACGAACTGCCGCTGGAGGAGCGCGCCACCATCAAGGCGCGCCAGGGCGTGCGCTACCCGACCCTGGAAGGGGTGATGGTCGCCGACCCGAAGACCCTCGAGCCGGTACCGCGTGACGGCCAGACCATCGGCGAGATCTTCATGCGCGGCAACACCGTGATGAAGGGCTACCTGAAGAACCCCAGCGCCACCGCCGAGGCCTTCGAGGGCGGCTGGTTCCACACCGGCGACCTAGGCGTTTGCCACGCCGACGGCTACGTGGAAATCCGCGACCGGCTCAAGGACATCATCATCTCCGGCGGCGAGAACATCTCCACCATCGAGGTCGAAGGTGTGCTCTATCGCCACCCGGCGGTGCTGGAGGCGGCCGTGGTCGCCCGCCCGGACGAGAAATGGGGCGAGACGCCCTGCGCCTTCATCACTCTCAAGACCGGCCAGCAGGCCAGCGACGCCGAGATCATGGCCTTCTGCCGCGAGCACCTGGCCGGCTTCAAGGTGCCCAAGACAGTGGTCTTCGCCCAGTTGCCCAAGACCAGCACCGGCAAGATCCAGAAGTTCGTCCTGCGCGATATGGCCAAGGTCCTCTGATCACGTAGCCCGGATGCAATCCGGGGACAGCGATTCGGAATCCCCGGATTGCATCCGGGCTACGGCAAGACCGCACCGTTTGCACAACAACAAGAACCGGCCCAGGCGGCCGACGGAGAACCCTCATGCAAATCTTCAAGCGCCGTGACGGCGACGAACAACCGTACTGGCCCCTCGGCCCGTTCAAGCTGCGCCTGCCCTTCGTGCATTACCGCTGGGAAACCGCGGAGATGCTGCAGGCACTGATCATGTTCGTAGTCAGCCTGGCGATGATCCCGCTGCTGGAGAAATACCTCGGCCTGCCCTACGACGTGGCCCTGGCCTACGTGGTGGTGTGCGGCATCGGCTTCATGCTGCCGGCGCTGCTCGGCGTGCCGCTGGTGCCCGGCTGGATCACTCCCGGCATTCCGGTGGTGCTGCTGTTTCTCGGCGACTTCGAACCCGGCCCGCAGGCGATCCAGGCGCTGTTCGCCCTGCAGTTTCTGGTGTTCGTGATCTTCCTCTTCCTCGGCGTCACCCGCCTGGGCAGCGCCCTGGTGCGGCTGATCCCCAACTCGATGAAGGGCGGCATCATCATCGGCGCCGGCATCGCCGCGCTGATGGGCGAGATCAGCGCCGGCGGCCGCCTGGCCAACACGCCGATCTCCCTGGTTCTCGGCAGTCTGATCTGCCTGTACCTGATGTTCTCGGTGTCGTACAAGGGCCTGACCGAGCGCGTGCCGCTGGCGCGCAAGATCGTCAACTACGGCATGGTGCCGGGCATGCTGATCGCCATCTTCATCGGCATCGCCGTGGGCGAGTACAAGATGCCGGACGTGAAGTGGGGCATCACCGCGCCGGCCTTCGGCGAAATGTGGAACTACCTGCCGTTCAACGTTGGTTTCCCCAGCCTGGACGTGTTCATGCTGGCCGTACCCACCGCGGTGATCGCCTACGTGATCGCCTTCGGCGACATCATCGTCGGCCAGTCGCTGATGCAGCGCGCCGATGAACTGCGCACCGACGAGGTGATCGAAAACAACGTCGACCGCATTCACCTGGTGACCGCTATCCGCAACGCCCTGCACGCCTTCTTCGCGCCCTACCCGGGCCTGGCCGGCCCGTTGTGGACGGCCGTGGCGGCGACCATGGCCGAGCGCTACAAGTACGGGCGCAAGGCGATGGACTCGATCTACAGCGGCGCCGGCACCTTCTGGATCACCGGCTTCGCCGCGCTGTTCATGCTGCCGCTGGTCAGTTTCTTCCAGCCGGTGCTGCCGATCGCCCTGTCGCTGACGCTGATCCTCACCGGCTATATCTGCCTGATGGTCGGCTTCGAGCAACTGAACAACAACACCGAGCGCGGCATCGCCGGCACCATGGGTGTGGTGCTCGCTGTCTACGGCGCAGGCTGGGGCCTGGCCGCGGGCGCGGCGCTGTACATCCTGGTCGAACGCACCCATCTGCTTAAATTCACCAGCATCAAGGATAAGCCGCAAAGTCCGGCGGAAGCCGACTGACGGATTTCGTTCCACACGCGCCGCGCCTGTCGCGGCGCCACTGCTGTCGAGGTTGCACCATGCCCGAATTCAACGCCCCGCTGCGCGATATGCGCTTCGTCCTCCATGAAGTCTTCCAGGCGCCGAGCCTGTGGGCACGCCTGCCGGCCCTGGCGGAAACCGTCGATGCCGACACCGCCGACGCCATCCTCGAAGAAGCGGCCAAGGTCACCGGCACCCTGATCGCCCCGCTCAACCGCAGCGGCGACGAGGAAGGCGCGCAGTGGGAGGGTGGCAACGTGCGCACCCCGGCCGGTTTCCGCGAAGCCTACGCCACCTACACCGAAGGTGGCTGGGTGGGCCTGTCCGGCAACCCGAATTACGGCGGCATGGGCATGCCCAAGATGCTCGCCGTGGCCTTCGAGGAGATGCTCTACGCCGCCGGCTCCAGCTTCGCGCTGTACTCGGCGCTGAGTTCCGGCGCCTGCCTGGCCATCGACGCCCACGCCAGCGAAGACCTTAAAACCACCTACCTGCCGCCAATGTACGAAGGCCGATGGGCCGGCTCCATGTGCCTGACCGAGGCCCATGCCGGTACCGATCTGGGCATCATCCGCACCCGCGCCGAGCCGCAGGCCGACGGCAGCTACACGATCACCGGCAGCAAGATCTTCATTACCGGTGGAGAACAGGACCTGACCGAGAACATCATCCATCTGGTGCTGGCCAAGCTGCCGGACGCACCGGCCGGGCCGAAGGGCATCTCGCTGTTTCTGGTGCCCAAGGTGATGGTCAACGCCGATGGCAGCCTCGGTGCACGCAACGCCGTGAGTTGCGGCTCCATCGAGCACAAGATGGGTATCAAGGCATCAAGCACCTGCGTGATGAACTTCGACGGCGCCACCGGCTACCTGATCGGCGAGGTCAACAAAGGCCTGGCGGCTATGTTCACCATGATGAACTACGAGCGTCTGTCCATCGGCATCCAGGGCATTGGCTGCGCCGAGGCGTCCTACCAGTCGGCCGTCAGCTACGCCCGCGAGCGTATCCAGAGTCGTGCCGCCACTGGCCCGGTGAACCACGACAAGATCGCCGACCCGATCATCGTGCATGCCGACGTGCGCCGCATGCTGCTGACCATGAAGGCGCTGAACGAAGGTGGTCGTGCTTTCGCCTGCTACGTCGGCCAGCAGTTGGACCTGGCCAAGTACGCCGACGACACCAACGAGCGGCAGAACGCCGAGGCCCTGGTCGCCCTGCTGACACCGGTGGCCAAGGCCTTTTTCACCGACACCGGACTGGAAAGCTGCGTGCACGGCCAGCAGGTGTTCGGCGGCCACGGCTATATCCGTGAATGGGGTCAGGAGCAACTGGTGCGTGACGTACGCATCGCACAGATCTACGAAGGCACTAACGGCATCCAGGCGCTCGACCTGCTCGGGCGCAAGGTAGTGGCCAACGGCGGCGCCGCGCTGCGCCTGTTCGCCGGCGAGGTGCGCGACTTCGCCCATGCCCATGAATCGCCCTTCGGTGATCGCCTGGTGGAAGCGCTGGAACGCATGGAAGCGGTTAGCGGCTGGCTGCTGGAGCAGGCCAAGGCCGACCCCAACTCGGTGGGTGCCGCCTCGGTGGAGTACCTGCACCTGTTCGGCTACGTCGCCTACGCCTACATGTGGGCACGCATGGCTGCCGTGGCGCAGGGCAAGCAGGACGAAGACGAAGCCTTCTACGGCGGCAAGCTGGCCACCGCCGAGTTCTTCTTCGCCCGCCTGCTGCCGCGCACACTGAGCCTGGAGGCAAGCATTCGTGCCGGTAGCCAGCCGCTCTATGGCCTGGCTGCCGAGCAATTTTAAACGTAGGTCGGGTGCAACCCGCCACCGCCGATCCGGTGGTCCTACAAGGTTGAGCGTATTGCGCGGCGCTTCGGCGCCGCGCTTTTTTATTCGAGTCTCGGCTGGCCCCTGCCCAGCCGACCAGGAGTCCTTATGCATGAAGTCGTGATAGTCGCTGCCTGCCGTACCGCCATCGGCAGCTTCCAGGGTGCGTTGAGCTGCACGCCTGCACCGCAACTGGGCGCGGCGGTGATCCGCGAACTGCTGGCTCGTACCGGTGTTGAACCGGGGCAGATAGACGAGGTGATTCTCGGTCAGGTGCTCACCGCAGGCAGCGGGCAGAACCCGGCCCGGCAGAGCGTGCTGCTCGCCGGCCTGCCGCATACGGTGCCGGCCATGACCCTGAACAAGGTCTGCGGCTCCGGCCTCAAGGCGGTGATCCTCGGCGCCCAGGCCATTCGCGGCGGCGATGCCGAGATCATCATTGCCGGCGGCCAGGAGAACATGAGCCTGGCGCCTTACGTCATGCCCGGCGCCCGCAGCGGCCTGCGCATGGGCCATGCGCAATTGGTCGATACCATGATCCAGGACGGTCTGTGGGACGCATTCAATAACTACCACATGGGTATCACCGCCGAGAATCTGGCCGAGCAGTACGGCGTCACCCGCGCCGAGCAGGACGCCTTCGCCCTGCGTTCGCAGCAGCGCGCCCAGGCCGCCATCGAGTCCGGGCGTTTTGCCGGCGAGATCGTCCCGGTGGAAATCCCCCAGCGCGGCGCCGAACCGCTGCGATTTGCCCAGGATGGACAACCGCGCGCCGGCACCAGCCTGGACAGCCTGGGCAAGCTGCGCCCGGCGTTCAAGAATGACGGCACGGTGACCGCCGGCAATGCCTCGACACTCAACGACGGCGCCGCTGCCGTACTGCTGATGAGCGCCGAGAAGGCCGATGAACTGCAACTGCCGGTGCTGGCCCGTATCGCCGCCCACGCCAGCGCCGGGGTCGATCCGGCGGTGATGGGTATCGGCCCGGTATTCGCCAGCTGTAAGGCACTGGAACGCGCCGACTGGAGCCTGGAACAGCTCGACCTGATCGAGGCCAACGAAGCCTTCGCCGCCCAGGCCATCGCCGTCGGCCGCGAGCTGCATTGGGACAGCGCCAAGGTCAACGTCAACGGCGGTGCCATCGCCCTCGGCCACCCCATCGGCGCCTCCGGTTGCCGCATCCTGGTCAGCCTGATCCACGAGATGCAGCGACGCGACGCCCGCCGCGGCCTGGCGACCCTGTGCATCGGTGGCGGCCAGGGTGTGGCCCTGGCCATCGAACGCTGAAACAATCGCCGAGAACGGACAAGAACAAGAGAAACCCCATGCGAACCCTGACCACCCTGACCGGCAACAGCCAGAAACTCGATGGCGGCGCCATGTTCGGCAACGCGCCCAAGGCTCTCTGGCAACGCTGGATGCCAGCCGACGACCTCAATCGCATCGACCTCGGCTGCCGCGCCCTGCTGGTGCAGGAAGACGAGCGCAACATTCTTGTCGAGACCGGCATCGGCGCCTTCTTCAGCCCCGAGCTGAAACAGCGCTTTGGCGTACAGGAAAAACACCACGTGCTGCTCGACGAACTGGCGAAAGTCGGCCTGAGCGATGTCGACATCGATATCGTCGTGCTCACCCACCTGCACTTCGACCATGCCGGTGGCCTGCTCGCCGCCTGGCAGGACGGTCAGCCGGCGCGCCTGCTGTTTCCCAACGCGCGCTTCGTCACCGGTCGTCGCCAGTGGCAGCGCGCCTGCAATCCGCACGCCCGCGATAAAGCGTCCTATATCCCGGAGCTGCTCGATCTGCTGGAAAACAGCGGTCGCCTGCATTTGATCAAAGAAACCGAAAGCTGTGAGCTGCTCGGCCCCGACTGGCGCCTGCACTGGAGCGACGGCCACACGCCGGGCCAACTACTGCCGGAAGTGGTCATGCCGGGCGGGCCGGTGGTGTTTCCCGGCGACCTGATCCCTGGCGCGCCCTGGGTGCACCTGCCGATCACCATGGGCTACGACCGCTTCCCCGAAGGCCTGATCGAGGAAAAAGAGGCGCTGCTGGCCGACCTGGTCGGCCGCGGCGGCCGCCTGGTATTCACCCACGACCCCGACGTGGCCATGGGACGGGTGACGCGAGACGAAAAAGGTCGCTACGGGCTCGTTGAGGCGGTAAAAACAGCACATCTGCTGGCAAACTGACGCCATCAGGCCTTGACGTGCCGGTCATGCAGCGCGAGCATGGCCGCTTGTTTTTTCGCCGTGGTCACGACCACACCAGCACCCCAGGAAGGGGGCTGCGCTTGGCCAGCGAGAGACTGGCCGTCGTGCCGTGCCCACCTCGACAGCCCTGGGGGACCGTTTCATGAGCCTGGCCTCTGTACGCGCCTTCTTCGCCGCCAAGGCGCCCGATATCGCGATCATCGAACTGCAGTCCAGCACCGCCACCGTGGCGCTGGCTGCCGAAGCGCATGGTGTATCGCCGGGCCAGATCGCCAAGACCCTGGCCTTTCGCATCGCCGAACGCGACGTGCTGATCGTCGCCCGCGGCGACGCGCGTATCGACAACCGCAAGATGAAGGAATGCTTCGGTGCCAAATCGCGCATGCTCGATGCCCAGACCGTGGTCGAGCTGACCAGCCACCCGGTGGGCGGCGTCTGCCCATTCGGCCTGGCCACACCGCTCAGCGTCTATTGCGACCGCTCGCTGCTGGCCTTCGATGAAGTGCTGCCGGCCGCCGGCGCCACCCACAGCGCGGTGCGTATCGCCCCGCAGCGCATGGCCGAACTGGTCGATGCCGAGTGGATCGACGTGTGCCAGGAAGTGGAAACGGAAACCTGCTGAACGACGCTGCCAACGCCAATCCGCTAGGCCGCGCCGCGCGCACCAGCGCCTTTCCCGGATTGCATCCGGGCTACAACCCGCCGCTGACACCTAGGCTCACACCCAGCGCCGTGGCCAGCGAAAACGGCAAAAGCAGGGTATCGAGCAACGCACTGGCCGGCAGATCCAGCCCAGGATAACGCGGCGCCTCGGCGCCGAAACGATCCAGCGGGCAGCAGCCGCCATTGATCGTATACCAGTCCAGCCGCGTCCCGGCGTAAACCACTGGGGCATTGGGCTTGGCCGCGTCCAGAGTACGCACGGTGGCGCAGCCAGTCAGGCTCAGCGCCAGCAGCAGAGTGAGTGCCAAAGTCCGTCTCATCCGCGCTCGACCCTGATTTCCACCAGCTTGCCATCGAGAAAACGCAGGTAGCGATAGACGCCATTGCGAGGCCCATACACCCATTGCTCCACTGTCACGCCGCCACCCAGTGGACTGCTGGGTGGCGTCACCTCACGCTGATCGGGTTCACCGCATTTGCGCAGCACCTCGACGCTACGCTCGCCCTCGTAAACCAGAGCGGTACCGCAGCGCATGGAGGCCTCGGCCACCGGCAGCAACGACAACGTGAGGACGCTTCCCAACACACAGCGACTCACAATGGACATCAGCACTCTCCTTAGTCATCTGACACCAAATGATGCTCGCCCCAGCGCGGCAACATGTCCTGGGGGATATTCAGGCAATTGAGGATGCGCGCGACCACGAAGTCCACCAGATCATCCAGCGTCTGTGGCTGATGATAGAAGCCGGGCGATGCCGGCAGGATGGTCACGCCGAGGTTGGACAGCTTGAGCATGTTTTCCAGGTGGATACTCGAATACGGTGCCTCGCGCGGCACCAGGATCAACTGGCGGCGCTCCTTCAATGCCACATCGGCCGCGCGTTCGATCAGGTTGTTGCAGGCGCCGCTGGCGATGGCCGACAAGGTGCCGGTGCTGCACGGCACCACCACCATGGCCGTCGGGGCGCCGGAGCCGGAGGCGGCTGGCGCCATCCAGTCTTCCTTGCCGTAGACGCGAATTTGCCCCGGCGCCGCGCCGGTGTACTCGGTCAGGAACTGGGCCATGGACTGCGGTTTGGCCGGTAGCGCCACGTCGGTTTCGGTGGCCATCACCAGTTGCGCGGCCTTGGAGATCAGGAAGTGCACCTCGCGATCTTCCTGTACCAGGCAGTCGAGCAGGCGCAGGCCGTATTGCGCGCCGGAGGCGCCGGTCATCGCCAGGGTTATTCTCTCAGGGCCAGACATTCATCCCTCCAGAGCTGCTGCCAGCTTGCCATGCAGGCCGCCGAAGCCGCCGTTGCTCATGATCACCACCTGGGTGCCGGGGCGCACCAGGGCCTTCACGCCATCGATGATCGACTCCAGCGAGTCGCACACGCGCGTCGGGTTGCGCGCCTGCGCCACGGTGGCGGCCAGGTCCCAACCGAGATTGGGCGGCGCGTACCAGAACACCGCATCGGCCTGCTCGGCGGACTCGGCCAGGCCATCGCGATGGGCGCCGAGCTTCATCGAGTTGGAGCGCGGCTCGATCACCGCGATCACCTGGGTGTCGTCGCCGACACGCTTACGCAAGCCATCCAGGGTGGTGGCGATGGCCGTGGGGTGGTGGGCGAAGTCGTCAAAGACGGTCACACCCGCCACCTCGGCGACCTTCTCCATGCGTCGCTTGGCGTTGATGAACTGGCCCAGCGCCTCGATGCCCAGCGCTGGCACCACGCCGACATGGCGCGCCGCCGCGAGCACGGCCAGGGCGTTGGCGACGTTATGCTGACCGGTCAGGTTCCACTGCACGGTGCCCTCGACCTTGCCGTCGAAACTCACCTCGAAGCGCGAGCCATCGGCGCTGAGCAGACGCGCCTGCCACTGGCCACCTTCACCGGTGGTCTGCACCGGCGTCCAGCACCCCATCTCGATCACTCGCGCCAGCGCGGTTTCGCTGGCCGGATGGATGACCAGACCTTCGCTGGGGATGATTCGTACCAGGTGATGAAACTGCCGCTCGATCGCCGCAAGATCCGGGAATATGTCCGCGTGATCGAACTCCAGGTTATTCAGAATCGCTGTACGCGGGCGGTAGTGGATGAACTTGCTGCGTTTGTCGAAGAAGGCGCTGTCGTACTCGTCGGCCTCGACCACGAAGAACGGCGTGCCGCCCAGGCGCGCGGAAATACCGAAATTCTGCGGCACGCCGCCGATCAGAAAGCCCGGGCTCATACCGGCATGTTCCAGCACCCAGGCCAGCATGCTGGAACTGCTGGTCTTGCCGTGGGTACCGGCCACCGCCAACACCCAACGCCCCTGCAGCACGTGATCGGCCAGCCACTGCGGGCCGGAAACGTAGGGCAACCCCTTGTTCAGCACGTATTCCACCGCCGGGTTGCCACGGCTCATGGCATTGCCCACCACCACCAGATCCGGCGCCGGCTGCAGGTGCGCCGGGTCAAAACCCTGCATTAGCTCGATGCCCTGGGCTTCCAACTGAGTGCTCATGGGCGGGTAAACGTTGGCATCGGAGCCGGTGACGCGATGGCCGAGCTCTTTGGCCAGAACAGCCAGCGACCCCATGAAAGTGCCGCAGATGCCGAGAATATGGATGTGCATTGATGACCTCTGAACGCGCCCTGTTCATAGGGCTTAAAGCGATGGCGGCAGGTTAGCACAGCACCCGCCAGGCGACTGCTGCGCCCAGTTCAGACAGATGCACCAATACCAAGTTGCTCCGCAGCCAGAAAATCAAACGCTTGCTTTGATTGCGCTTTCAACTGGCTTTGAGGCAGCATCGACTGACCCGCTGGCACAACAGCTGCATCGCCACTCCTGCCCCATTACAGAGAGAAGCCGAGGCCCACCATGCGCATCGTCCAAGCCACCCTGGAGCACCTGGACCTGTTGACCCCGCTGTTCGTCAAATACCGTGAGTTCTATAACGAGCTGCCCTACCCAGAGTCGTCACGCAAGTTCCTCGAGAAGCGCCTGCGCCGCAAGGAGTCGGTGATCTACCTGGCCCTGGCCGACGATGAAGACAAGCTGCTCGGCTTCTGCCAGCTTTACCCCAGCTATTCCTCGCTTTCGCTCAAGCGTGTGTGGATTCTCAACGACATCTACGTCGCCGAGGATGCTCGCCGCCAACTGGTTGCCGACCGCCTGCTGCACACCGCCAAGCAGATGGCCAAGGAAACCCACGCCGTGCGCATGCGCGTGGCCACCAGCCGCGACAACGAGGTGGCGCAGAAGGTCTACGAGTCCATCGGCTTCGTCGAGGACGAGCAGTTCAAGAACTACGTGCTGCCGATCAATTCCGATTGATCGACTCGCAGGCGCAGCGGCTGCCCGTCAGCCACCAAGACTGAGCAGCAGCCCCAGCAGCAATGGCAACGTGACCAGGCCCAGCGCAGCCAGGCGTGCCGGCTGCATTGGCACACGCCGCAGCGCCTGACTGCGACGCGCCTGCAAGGGCTGCTGCAATGCCAGCTGAAACTCCGACAGCGCCTCGAAACGTGCATGTGGCTGTGGCGCCAGGGCCCGGGCGAGCACGCCGTCCCAGCCTTGTGGCACATGCCCGGTAAAGGTCGCCAGCGGCACATAGCAGTGTCCGGGCCTGACGTCGCTGCGCGCCGCCTCCGGCCATTGCCCACTCATAAGCCAATAGACCAGCGCCGCCAGGGCAAACTGATCGGCACGACCATCCAGCGCACGGCCGCTGCGCAGTTCCGGCGCCAGCGGTACAGCCTGTTCAGGTACTGGTTGACGTGCAACACCGGGCAGGATCGCAGCTGCGCCAGGCAGAAACAGCACCCTCCCGTCATCACCGAGCAGAATCTGCCTGGGGTTCAGCCACAGCCCCTGCATGCCACGGCGCTGCAACGAACGCACGGCGGCTATCAGTTGCGTCACCACCCCCATCAGCGTCTGTGTATCCGGTGCACCATGGGCGGCCACCCAATCGAACAGATTGCGCATGCCGCGGGGCGGCTTGGCCAGGACCAGATACGCGTGACTACGCGTCTGATACGGCGACAACACCTGCGGCAACGCCTGCTGCGGACTGCGCCGCAACGCCCACTCGCGCTGCCAGAAGGCTTCGCCTGCGTCTTCCTCGGCGAACCAGAGCACGGCTTCCCGCCCGGACTCATCACGCCCGACATACAGCCGCCCGGGCGGTCCATAAGGACATTGACGCAACAGCGTCCAACCATCGAGCTGCTGGCCGCAGGCGATCTGCGCCAGCGCCGGGCGCGGCGCAGCGGACGGCGCCGGCGTCAGGCACTGGGTTTCCCACACGCCGAGCAGCACTGCAGCGCCGGGGGCCTGCAGCAGCGGCTGCAACCGCTCGCCCAAGGTCCCCTCTGCCTGGGTGCATAGCCCGTGCAAATCACTCACATCGAGCAGCGGTTGCGGCGCCAGCAGCAGATGCTCGCCACGGCTGGGCAGCAGGCTGTGCTGAACCAGCGCCAGCTCGGCCTGGGCGCCGAGAGCCTGCCCCTCACGACCTGCCAGGATCTGCAAGGTACCTGTGTGCGCACGCGCCAGGCCGACACTGCCCGCCTGCAGAAACTGCAACTCATCGCCCTGCATCAGCAGCACACCGGCGTGCAAGTCGGCGACACCCTGCCCAGCCTGCTGCCGGCGAAACAGCTGGAGATTCAGTGCAGCCAGCACCTGCCGCGCCGCCTGGGTTTCACTCCAGCCCTCAGGCGTACAGCGAAAATCGGCGAACAGGGCGTCGAGATGACGCTCCAGACTTTGCACCACATCGGGGCAGTGGCGCGCCCAAAGCAACATGACCAGCAGCAACGGCGGACGCTGCTGGCGACCGGCCAGCCACATTGCCCGAGCCCGCGCGGCCTGGTGCGGCAAGTCCAGTCCGGTGCCGGACGCCAGCGTGATTCCAGGGTGTTCCAGCAGTTGCAACGCCATGCTCAGCCCTCCTGCTGCAGCGAAGCTGCAAGAGGCTTTGCAGCCTTTATGCCGACTTGTGGCGAGCGCCTGGCGCCCTTATGGTGGCCGGGTCTTCTCAACGAGCCCGCATGCATGTGGTCCTTCAAGGCCTGGCGCCGTCGTCGCACCCTCGAAAACAACCCTGTCGATCCCGCCCACTGGGCCGAAGTACGCAGACGCCTGCCGATTCTCGATGGCCTCGACGAGCGCGAAGAGCAGCAGTTGCGCGAGCGCGCCGTGCTGTTTCTGCATGACAAGCACCTGACCGCCCTACCAGGGCTGGCGCTCGGCCCGGTCGAGCACCTGCTACTGGCCGCCCAGGCGCAGTTGCCACTGCTGCACCTGGGCGATCTGGACTGGTACAGGGGTTTTCACGAAATCGTCCTCTACCCGGATGACTTCGTGAGCCCACAGCGCCACCGCGACGCCAGCGGTATCGAACACGAATGGGACGACGCGCGCAGCGGCGAGGCCTGGCAGCAAGGCCCGGTGATCCTCGCCTGGCCGGGCGTCGAAACCAGCGGAGGCTGGGAAGGCTACAACCTGGTGATCCACGAACTGGCGCACAAGCTGGACATGCTCGAAGGCGGCGCCAATGGCCTGCCGCCGCTGCACCGCGACATGCGTGTGCAGGACTGGGCCAAGGCCATGCAGAGCGCCTATGACGCACTGAACGCCGAGCTGGACGCCAATCCCGAGGCGGAAACCGCCATCGACCCTTATGCCGCCGAAGACCCGGCGGAATTCTTCGCGGTGACCAGCGAATACTTCTTCACTGCACCGGATCTGCTGGCGGACGCCTTCCCGGACGTCTACCAGCAACTGGCCCTGTTCTACCGCCAGGACAGCCTGGCGCGATTGCGACGTTTGCAGGCGGAACACCCCGACTACAAGGCGGTCGAAAACGCGACCAATGGCTGAGTAGGCTGCCGTAGTAACGCATTGCGAATACGCCTATAATGCGCCCCACTTTTTTGGCCCTCCCTGGGAGTTTCCCCCATGAGCTACAGCAAGATCCCGGCTGGTAAAGACCTGCCGAACGACATCTACGTTGCCATCGAAATCCCGGCCAACCACGCGCCGATCAAATACGAAATCGACCACGACACCGATTGCCTGATGGTCGATCGTTTCATGGCCACCCCGATGTTCTATCCGGCCAACTACGGCTTCATCCCGCACACCCTGGCTGACGACGGCGACCCCCTCGACGTGCTGGTCGTGACCCCTTATCCGGTCGCGCCGGGTTCGGTGATCCGCGCCCGTCCGGTCGGCGTACTGCACATGAGCGACGAAGCGGGCGGCGACGCCAAGCTGGTTGCCGTTCCGCACGACAAGCTGACCGTTCTGTACAAGGACGTTCAGGAATACACCGACCTGCCCGCGCTGTTGATCGAGCAGATCAAGCACTTCTTCGAGAACTACAAGGATCTGGAGAAGGGCAAGTGGGTCAAGGTAGAAGGCTGGGGCGGCGCTGAAGAAGCCCGCGGCCTGATCAACAAGGCAGTCGCGGCTTACCAAAAATAAGCCCTGACCACCTCCGAAAAGCCGGCCACAAGCCGGCTTTTTTATTGCCTTTCGCCAGGCAATCGGTACACATTCGTTACACCCAGGCAAAACGGCGACACGCCGGTGTGCTGTAATCGATGAGCAAAACTGACCTGCCAGGCCCAATGGACATGATCAACCTGACCGTACGCAATCGAATCATTGTCAGCTTCCTGCTGATCATCGCCATTCTGGTTCTGCTGGCTGGCGCCTCCTATGCTCGCCTGGTGCAGATCGAGAACGAGGCCAATGGCATCCGCAATGAGTCTATCCCGGGCCTGTATTACCCGAGCAAGGCACAGGAGCTCTGGTCCCGTCACATGCTCGACACCCGCCGCCTGCTGTTACGTGCCGTCGATGAAGACGTTGCCACCCTGCTCAACAACTACCGCGACCAGTTCGCCACGCTGGAGCAGGCGATCGATGAGGAATTCGGCCGCTACCAGAGCGCCACGGCGGACGCTCAGGAACTCGCGCTGGCCGAGCAATTCCGTCAGGTGCAACGTCAGTATCTGAACCGCCACGGGCAGTTGCTCGACAGTTTGCCGAGCATCGAACTCAAGCAGGCTCGTCAGTTCAGTGCCGAACGCGTGTTTCCCGACTGGGAAAAAGGCGAGAGCCTGCTGAGCGAGTTGATCGAGATGAATCGCAGTCAGGCCGATGCCGCTGCGCACGAAATTCGTAGCGCGGTACGCATCATGGAGGCAGGCTTGCTGGTCGCCATCCTGCTGGCCATCCTTGTCTCCGCCGTATGCGGCTGGCTGCTGATGAACGCCATCACCACACCGGTGAACCGCATCGTCAGCACCCTCAAATCCCTGGAAAGCGGCGACCTGTCGGTGAAGCTCGACCTGCACCGCCGCGACGAATTCAACGCCATCGAGCTGGGCTTCAACAGCATGGTCGGCGAGCTCAAGAACCTGGTCGGCAACGCCCAGCGCTCGGCGGTGCAGATGACCACCTCGGTCACCGAGATCGCCGCCACCTCGCGCCAGCAGCAGGCCACGGCCACCGAGACCGCCGCCACCACCACTGAAATCGGTGCCACTTCACGGGAGATCGCCGCTACTTCGCGCGATCTGGTCCGCACCATGGGCGAGGTATCGGACAACGCCGAGCAAACCTCTATTCTCGCCGGCACCGGCCAGCTGGGCCTGGCCCGCATGGAAGAGATCATGCATCAGGTGATGGGCGCGGCCGACGTGGTCAACGGCAAGCTGTCGATCCTCAACGAGAAGGCCGGCAACATCACCCAGGTGGTTACCACCATCGTCAAGGTGGCGGATCAGACCAACCTGCTGTCACTCAACGCCGCCATCGAGGCGGAAAAAGCCGGCGAATATGGCAAGGGCTTCGCCGTGGTAGCCGTGGAAGTGCGTCGCCTGGCCGACCAGACCGCCGTGGCCACCTATGACATCGAGCAGATGGTGCGCGAGATCCAGTCCGCGGTATCGGCCGGCGTGATGGGCATGGACAAGTTCTCCGAGGAAGTGCGCCGCGGCATCGGCGAGATGGCGCAGATGGGCGACCAGCTCAGTCAGATCATCCAGCAGGTGCAGGCCCTGGCGCCGCGCATCCAGATGGTCAACGAAGGCATGCAGGCGCAGTCCACTGGCGCCGAACAGATCAACCAGGCGCTGGTGCAGCTCGGCGAAGCCAGCAGTCAGACCGTCGATTCGCTGCGCCAGGCTGGCGCCGCCATCGATGAACTCAACCAGGTGGCCAACAACCTGCGCGTTGGCGTCAGCCGCTTCAAGGTCTGAACATGCCGGCTTCCAGCAAAGCAGCAGCCGGCGAACTGCACCTGCAGTTTCAGCTCGGTGACGATCGCTACGCTCTGCCCGCCAGTCAGGTGGTCGAAGTGCTGCCGCTGCGCCGCCTGAAACAGGTGCCCGAAGCACCGCAGTGGGTGGCCGGGCTGTTCGAGCATCGCGGCCGGGTGATCCCGGTGATCGATCTCAGCCGCCGTGTGCTGGGTCGCCCGGCCCTGCCCCGCAGCAGTACGCGGCTGGTGCTGGTGCGCTTCGACATGCAACAGGGTGAGCAAACGCCGGTGCTCGGGCTGATTCTGGAGCAGGCCACCGACACCCTGCGCCTGCCAAGTGAGACGTTCAAGGCCAGCGGCCTGGAAGCCGGCCAGGCGGATTACCTCGGGCCGCTGCAGCGCGATGCCCGCGGCATGATCCAGCGCATCGAGGTCGCCGGGCTGCTCGACGACGAGGTACGCGCCCTGCTGTTCCAACCTGCGGAACAGGGCTGACGGTATGATCGAACATATCGAGCGCCTGCTGAAAAGCCGCATCGGCCTGGAAGCCGAATCGGTCGGCCGCACGGTGATCGAACGCGCCGTCCGTCAGCGCATGAGCGCCCTCGGCCAGCAGAACCTGGAAGGCTACTGGACCACTCTCGGTGGTTCGTCGCGCGAGCAGCAGGCGCTGGTGGAAGCCGTGGTGGTACCGGAAACCTGGTTCTTCCGCTACCCGGAATCGTTCAACACACTGGCCAGTCTGGCCCAGGAACGCCACGCTCAACTGCACGGCGGCCGGCCGCTGCGCCTGATCAGCCTGCCCTGCTCCAGCGGTGAAGAGCCCTACTCCATCGCCATGACCTTGCTCGATGCCGGCTTTTCCGCCGAACAGTTTCAGATCGAGGCGCTGGACGTTAGCGACAAGGTGCTGGAACAGGCACGCAAGGGCCTCTACGGGCGCAACTCGTTCCGCGGCGATGCCCTGGCCTTTCGCGACCGTTTCTTCCATGAGCAGGACGCCGGAGGCTTTCTCCTCGACGAGCGGGTGCGCGCCTGCGTCAGGCTGCGTACCGGCAACCTGCTCGACCCCAGCCTGTTCGCCGGCGAGCCCAGCTACGACTTCATCTTCTGCCGCAACCTGCTGATCTACTTCGACCGCCCGACCCAGGTGCGCGTGCTGGAACTGCTCAAGCGCCAGTTGCAGGAAGGCGGCACGCTGTTCATCGGCCCGGCCGAGGCTAGCCTGGCCAGCCAGAACGGTCTGCAGGCGCTGGGCCGCCAGCAGACCTTTGCCTTTCGCCTGGCCCCGGCCCAACCGGTGATAAGCGTGCCGACGCGGGCACCCGCCAGCCGCCCGCGCCCAGCCGCGGTCATACCAACGCGCGCCATCCAGCCGAGCAGGCCACGCCCCGCAAGCAGAACGCCGAGCGCTGCGGCGCCACAGATGCAGGCAGTGGATATCTGGAGCGAAGTCGCCAACCTGGCCAACGCCGGCCGTATCGACGAGGCGCGCCAGCGCAGCGAGCAGCATTTGCAACAGAACGGCCCCAGCGCCGCAGCTTATTACTGGCTGGGCCTGCTCTGCGATGCGGCAGGTCAGGGTGACCAGGCCTGCGCCTACTACCGCAAGGCGATCTATCTCGAACCGCAGCACCGCGAGGCGCTCACCCACCTGGCCGCACATCTGGAAGCGCAAGGCGACCAGAGCGGTGCCCAGCGCCTGTATCGCCGTGCGCAGAACCCCGAGGTAGGCGAACGTGACTGATCAGGACCTGCTGCACAGCCAGGCTACCGTGGACGATTGCTGGAATCGTATCGGCGTATTTGGCGACAAGAGCTGCCCGCAGCTGGAGCGACATATTCACTGTCGCAACTGCGAGGTTTACGGCGCAGCGGCCATCGCCCTGCTCGACCGCTATGGCAGCGCCCTGGAGCGTGGCGATGACGACTACGGCCAAGGCGAGACCGAGCAGGCGCAGGGCGCACAACGCTCACTGCTGATCTTCCGCCTTGGTGAACAATGGCTGGCCATCGCCACGCGCTGCCTGGCCGAGGTGATGCCGGTCTCGCCGATCCACGTACTGCCACACCGCAACAGCCATGGCCTGCTGGGCGTGACCAACGTACGCGGCACCCTGGTCGCCTGCCTGTCGCTGGCCGAATTGCTCGGCCTCGACACGCAGCAGGATGCGCGCCGTGGCGAGCGCCGGGTGATCCCGCGCATGCTGATTCTGGAAAGCGACAGCGGCCCGCTGGTGACGCCGGTGGATGAGGTCAGCGGCATCCAGCGCATCCCTGTGGCACGCATCAGCAGCGTCAAACATGACGACAAGCGCGCCATCAGCCGTTTCACTGCGGGCGTCCTGCAATGGCAGGAACAGAGCATTACCCTGCTCGACGACGAACAGTTGCTGCAAACCATGATCGGGAGCCTCGCGTGACACCGGACCAGATAAGGGATGCATCGCTGCTCGACCTGTTCCGGCTGGAGGCCGAGGCGCAGAAGCAGGTGCTCGACACCGGCCTGCTGATTCTCGAGCGCGATCCGGCCAACGCCAGTCAACTGGAAGCCTGCATGCGCGCCGCGCACTCGCTCAAGGGCGCAGCGCGCATCGTTGGCCTGGACCATGGCGTGCAGGTCGCCCACGCCATGGAGGACCTGCTGGTCGCCGCCCAGGAAGGCCTGCTACGGCTGCTGCCCGATCATATCGACGCCCTGCTGCAAGGCTCCGACCTGCTCCTGCGCATCGGTCAGGCGCAGCAGGACGCCGAGCTGGAAGCGCGGGTGGAAACCGTCACCACACGCCTGCAGGTACTGCTTGGCAACGCCGTGCCGGCACTGCGCGTGCAACCTGGCGACAGCACCGCGTTTGCCGCCGAAGCCAAACCGGCCAGCCAGCTCGAAACGCCCACGGCAACCAGCCCACAACCAGCCGAACCGGTGGCCGACGAGCGCATCAGTCGCGTATTGCGGGTGTCGGCCGAGCGCTTCGATCACCTGATCGACCTGTCCGGCAAATCGCTGGTGGAGTTCCAGCGTACCAAGCCGCTGAACGATTCTCTGCATCGCCTCAAGCGCCAGCAGGAGTCGGCTCGGCGCACGCTGGAGACATTGCGCGAGCAGTTGCTCGGCACCGACCTGGACGCCACCGCGCAGGCGCTGTTTACCGAGAGCCGCAACCTGCTGATCGAATGCCAGCAACAACTTCAGGCCCATCAGGAGCTGTTCGACGACTTCGTCTGGTATGGCGGGCAACGCACGCAGCAGCTCTACGACCTGGCCCTGGCCTCGCGCATGCGCCCGTTCGCCGATGTACTGACCGGGCACACGCGCATGCTGCGCGACCTTGGCCGCTCGCTGGGCAAACAGGTACGTCTGGAGATCGAGGGCGACAACACCCAGGTCGACCGCGATGTACTGGAGCGCCTGGAAGCACCACTGACGCACCTGCTGCGCAACGCCGTCGACCACGGCATCGAGCCACCGGCGCTGCGCGCACGCAAGGGCAAGCCGGACGAAGGCGTGGTGCAGCTGCGCGCCCGTCATCATGCCGGCATGCTGGTGCTGGAAGTCAGCGACGACGGCGCTGGTATCGACCTCGAGCGCGTCGCCCAGGCAGTGATCAAACGTCGTTTCGCCAGCGCCGAGCAGGTCGAGCAGATGACCGAGGAAGAGCTGCTGGCCTTCCTCTTCCTGCCTGGTTTCAGCATGAGCCAGCAGGTCACCGAAGTCTCCGGTCGCGGTGTTGGCCTCGACGTGGTGCAACACGAGATTCGCCGCATGCGCGGCAACGTACGCCTGCTGCAGCGCCCGGATCAGGGCTGCCTGTTTCACCTCGAACTGCCGCTGACCCTGTCGGTGGTACGCGCCCTGGTGGTGACCATCGGCGGCGAGGCCTATGCCTTCCCGCTGGCACAGATCGAACGCATGCTGCGCCTGCCGCGCAGCGCCATCGTCCAACTCGAGGGGCGCCAGCACTTCTGGCTGGAGGACGAACACGTCGGCCTGATCTCCGCCGCACAGCTGCTGCAATGCGATGAGAAACAGGGCGACGATGACAGCATCCCCATCGTGCTGATTCGCGACCGCGAGCAATATCACGGTCTGGCAGTCGAAGCCTTCCTCGGCGAATTCACCCTGGTGCTGATGCCGCTCGATGGGCGCCTGGGCAAGGTGCGCGATGTCGCGGCCGGCGCGCTGCTGCACGACGGCACGCCAGTGCTGATCCTGGATGTCGATGACCTGCTCAACTCGGTGGGTAAATTGCTCGGCACCGGTCACCTGGAGCGCGTCGACCATGCCAGCCATGCGCGCCAGGCGGTCAGCAAGCGTGTGCTGGTGGTGGATGACTCGCTTACCGTGCGCGAGCTGGAGCGCAAGCTGCTGCTCAGCCGTGGCTATCAGGTGTCGGTCGCCGTGGATGGCATGGACGGCTGGAACGCCCTGCGCGCCGAGACCTTCGACCTGCTGATCACCGATATCGACATGCCGCGCATGGACGGCATCGAACTGGTCACGCAAGTGCGCCAGGACCCACGCCTGCGCTCGCTGCCGGTGATGGTGGTGTCGTACAAGGATCGCGAAGAGGATCGCCGCCGCGGCCTGGAGGCCGGCGCCGATTATTACCTGGCCAAGGCCAGCTTCCATGACGAAGCGCTGCTGGACGCCGTACAAACCCTGATAGGTGAGGCCCGCGAATGAGGATCGCCATTGCCAACGACATGCCCCTGGCAGTCGAAGCCCTGCGCCGCGCCTTGGCGGCAGAGCCCGAGTACCAGTTGATCTGGGTCGCCAGCAACGGCGAAGAGGCGGTCAGCCGCTGCCGCGACGACCTGCCCGACCTGCTGCTGATGGACATGCTCATGCCCGGTATGGACGGCGTGGAAGCGACCCGGCGAATCATGCACGACACGCCCTGCGCCATTCTCATCGTCACCTCGGATGTCGAACGCAACATGTCGCGGGTGTTCGACGCCATGGGTGCCGGTGCGCTGGATGTGGTCGCTGCCCCCTCGCTTGGCCCACAACAGGTGCTCGATGCCGCGACGGTAAGGCGCAAGATCCACAACATCGGCTGGATGATCGGTCACAAGACCTCGCGCTCGGTCAAACCGACGCCGGTGCGCAGCACTGAGAACCGCGGCAAGCGCCTGGTGGCCATCGGCGCATCGGCCGGCGGCCCGGCTTCGCTGGTGGAGTTGCTGCGGCAGATACCGCCGGATTTTCCCGCCAGCATCGTGCTGGTGCAGCATGTCGACGAAGTCTTCGCGGCCGGCATGGCCCAGTGGCTCGGCAGCGAATCGCACATGCCGGTGCGCCTGGCGCGGGAAGGCGAAGTACTGCAACCGGCCACTGTGCTCCTGGCCGGCACCAACAACCACCTGTACCTGGCGCCGGAGGGGCACCTGGTGTACCGACGCGAGCCGGCCGATCAGGTCTACCGGCCCTCTATCGATGTATTCTTCGAGAGCGTGGCCACCTACTGGCGAGGTGATGCAATTGGCGTGCTGCTGACGGGTATGGGGCGCGATGGCGCCAGGGGCCTGAAGCTGATGCGCGAACGCGGCTTTCATACCATCGCCCAGGACCAGGCCAGCAGCGCCGTCTACGGTATGCCCAAGGCCGCTGTGGCTTTGGGCGCCGCAGCAGAAGTGCTGCCTCTGGACAGAATTGCGGCGCGCCTGCTCGAGCGCCTGGGCTGAGAACGCCAACCCGCGGCCAAAGCAGCCGCGTAACCTACGACAACAAGGCGGAGACGCATTTATGCAACGGCCTCAAGGGAATTCCAATCATCATCACGGCTTGCCCGACTACTCGATGATGGTGCTGCTGGTCGACGACCAGGCCATGATCGGTGAAGCCGTGCGGCGGGCGCTGAGCGAAGAGAGCGACATCGACTTCCACTTCTGCTCCGACCCGCACCAGGCGCTGAGCGTGGCCCAGCAGATCAAGCCGACGGTGATCCTGCAGGACCTGATCATGCCCGGCGTCGATGGCCTCGAGCTGCTCGCCCAGTACCGGGCGGCGCCCGGCCTGCGCGATGTGCCGATCATCGTGCTGTCGACCAAGGAAGATCCCAAGGTCAAGAGCGCCGCCTTCACCGCCGGCGCCAACGATTACCTGGTCAAGCTGCCGGACGTGATCGAGTTGCTCGCGCGCATTCGCTACCACTCGCGCTCCTATCTGACCATGCTGCAGCGCGACGAAGCCTACCGCGCCCTGCGCGAAAGCCAGCAACAATTGCTCGATACCAACCTGGTGCTGCAGCGCCTGATCAAGTCCGATGGCCTCACCGGCCTGGCCAACCGCCGCTACTTCGACGAATACCTGGAGATCGAATGGAGCCGTGCCCTGCGCGATCAGAGCGAGCTGTCGCTGCTGATGATCGACGTCGACTACTTCAAGGCCTATAACGACCAGCATGGCCACGTCGCTGGCGATGAAGTGTTGCGCCGCGTCGGTGAATCGCTGCGCGGCAGTTGCACGCGCGCCTCTGATCTGGCCGCACGCTACGGCGGCGAAGAATTTGCCGTGATCATGCCCGGCACTGCCGCCGGCGGCGCGCGCCTGCAGGCAGAAAAGATCCGCCGTGCAGTGGAAGCGATGAATATCCCTCACGATATACCCAAGCCTGGCTCACCAATCAGCGTAAGCATCGGTATCGCCACCATCCGGCCCTCCGTGGAGCATGACCCGCTGAGCCTGGTGATCAAGGCCGATGAAGGCCTGTACCTGGCCAAGCACAGCGGCCGCAACCAGGTGGCGCAGGCGGGCGAAAGCAGCTAGCTGCCGGGCGATAATCGCCCACTTTGCGAACATCCTTCGGCCGCGCCGAAATCCTCCGCAACCCGCGATTTTACTGGGCCTGACGCCCCACTCGAGGGCGTCTGGCTTTTTCTTGCGCGCTTACCCAGCGACCACTGAATTGACTGAATTAACCAGTTAGTACATTTTTCCTGCAGTCACGTCACAACAACAAGAGATACCCCATGACGCCCTGCATTCTTGTACTCAACGGCCCCAATCTGAACCTGCTCGGAACCCGCGAACCGGCCACTTATGGCCATGAAACCCTCGCCGACATTTCCCGGCTTTGCGCCGATACTGCCGCCGAACACGGCTTGAAGATCGAGTTTCGCCAGACCAACCATGAAGGTGAACTGCTCGACTGGATTCATGCCGCGCGCGGGCGCTGCGCCGGCATCCTGATCAATCCGGCCGCCTGGACCCATACCTCGGTGGCCATCCGCGATGCCCTGGTGGCCAGCGAACTGCCGATCATCGAGGTGCACCTGTCCAACGTGCACAAGCGTGAGCCGTTCCGTCATCACTCCTTCGTCTCGCCGATCGCCGTCGGTGTCATTTGTGGGCTCGGCAGTCAGGGTTACCGACTGGGCCTGCAGTACTTCGCTCAATCGCTCAAGGGTTAAGACCATGTCCTCTGTTACCAGCGGCATTCTCGCCGGCCTCATTGGCAAAGGCATTCAGGCCTCCCGCACGCCCGCCATGCACGAACGCGAAGGCGATGCGCAGGGACTGCGCTACCTCTACCGTCTGATCGACCTCGACCAGTTGGGCCTCGACCTCGATGCGCTGCCGAGCCTGCTCGATGCGGCGCAGCACATGGGCTTTACCGGTCTCAACATCACCTTCCCGGCCAAGCAGGCGATCATCCCGCTGCTCGACGAGCTGTCGAGCGAGGCGCGTGGCATTGGCGCGGTGAACACCGTGGTGCTCAAGGACGGCAAGCGTGTCGGCCACAACACCGATTGCCTGGGCTTCGCCGAGGGCTTGCGCCGTGGCCTGCCCAACGTGGCTCGCCGTCGCGTGGTGCAGATGGGCGCAGGCGGTGCCGGCGCAGCCGTGGCCCATGCCCTGCTCGCCGAAGGCGTCGAACGCCTGTGCATCTTCGAGGTGGAGCCCGGCCGCGCCCAGGCCCTGGCGGACAATCTCAACGCTCACTTTGGCGCCGAGCGCGCCATCGCGGGCGAAGACCTGGCAGGTGAAGTCGCCGCTGCCGATGGGCTGGTCAACACCACACCGGTGGGCATGGCCAAGCTGCCAGGCACACCGCTGCCGGTGGAGCTGCTGCATGCCGGGCTGTGGGTCGCCGAGATCATCTATTTTCCGCTGGAAACCGAACTGCTGCGCCACGCCCGCGCCCTGGGCTGCCGCACGCTGGATGGCGGCACCATGGCGGTGTTCCAGGCGGTCAAGGCGTTCGAACTGTTCAGCGGCCGCCCGGCCGATGCCGAACGTATGCAGGCGCACTTCGCCAGTTTCTGAGCGCACTCCTGCAAAAAGGGCCCTGGCAGCGACAACGCGGCCAGGGCCCTTTTCTTTTCATATCCGCACCGATCTTCAGCCCTGGATATAACGCAGCACCGCCTCGCAGATCATCGCCTTGTGCCGCTGCTTGACCTGCTCGTCGGGCAGGTCGATCTGGAAGATCTCGCCAAAGGTATGGCGGTTGGACACCCGGTAGAAACAGAACGAACTGATCAGCAGGTGCACATCGAGCACATCGATACCCGGGCGGAACACGCCCTCTTCCTCGCCGCGGCGCAGGGTCTTGCCGAGGGTGTCGAGCACCACGTTGCTCATCTGGCGGATGACCGGCGACTGCTTGACGTACTCACCGTAGTGGATGTTCTCGATGCTGACGATGCGCACGAAGTCGACGTTGCGGTCATGGTGATCGAAGGTGAACTCCACCAGCCGACGAATCGCCAGCACCGGTGGCAAGGAGGCCAGATCGAGGCGACTCTCGGTGCCGCGGATATCGCCGTAGAGCTTGACCAGCACCTCGAGATAGAGCTGTTCCTTGCTGCCGAAGTAGTAGTAGATCATCCGCTTCGAGGTCGCGGTGCGCTCGGCGATGGCGTCCACACGGGCGCCGGACAGGCCCTGCTGAACGAACTCCGTGATGGCGGCCTGGAGAATGCTCTCGCGAGTTTTCTCCGGATTGTTCTTACGTACCTTGCGCACCACCTCGAGAGGTTGAGTGGCCAGGTTGGCAACGGCTTCGGTCATACGGCAATGGTCTTTTTTATAGGTATTGGTGGAGCGGATTATGGCAGGCCGCAGCGGCAACCGGACAGGCTGCCACCTGCACCCAGTTATAACCGCGGACGCTTCAAGCCACCGCTGCGCGCCTTGGCCATGGCCGCCAGACGCACCGCGACGTTGGCCGCGCCATAGCCGACATAGCCGCCCTTGCGCTGAATGATTTCGAAGAAGAAGCGCTCCTCGAACGGCTCGGTGTAGACGTGGAACAATTCGCCGCCCTGGGCATCGCGGTCATAGAGCACGTTGTAGTAAGCCAGCTCGCTGAGGAACTCGTCGTCGAAATCGAAGCGCGCGGCCAGATCATCGTAGTAGTTCAGCGGAATTTCCAGTAACGGCACGCCAGCTTCCTTGGCCCGCGACACCTCGGCGAAGATGTCTTCGCAGGAGAAGGCGATATGGTGCACGCCGGAGCCCTGATAGCTGGACAGAGCATGGGCAATGGCAGTGTTGCGGTTCTCCGAGATGTTCAGCGGCAGGCGGATCGAACTGCAACGGCTGCGAATCGCGCGGCTTTTCACCAGGCCGTAAGGATCGGGCAGGACCACTTCGTCGTCGGCCTCGAAATCCAGCAGGCTCTTGTAGAACAGCACCCAACTGTCCAGCGAGTCAGCCGGCAGTGCCAGCGCCATGTGATCGATGCGCTGCAGACCACCACTGGCCTCGGCGGTCTGATTCAGACTGAAGTCAGTGTCATAGATGGTCTGCCCTGCTCCCGCCTGCTCCACCAGATAGATCAGGCTGCCATCGGGAGCGCGCACTGCCGGCACTTCCCGCTCGTTGGGGCCGACCAGGCCACGATAGGGCTGGCCCCGATAGTCGCAGGCGCGCTGCAACGCAGCGGCACCATCCTTCACCCGCAGCGCGGTGGCACACAGTGACGGGCCATGGGACTCGAAGAAGTTGTGCGCGAAAGAATAGGGTTCGGCGTTGAGCACGATGTTGATATCGCCCTGACGCAGCAGGCTGACGTCCTTGGAGCGATGCTGGCCGGCATGGGCGAAGCCCAGTCGCTCCAGCCAGCCGGACAGACGCGCGCCGACGGCCTCGTCGACGGCGAACTCGAGAAACTCCACGCCGTCGTAGCGGTGCGCCGCAGGCGGAGTGAAGAGCACGCCCGGCTCGATCTGATGCCCCTCTTTCTCGAGACGCTTGTGGGTCTTCTCCTCGAGATAGAGCAGCGAGCGCAGGCCGTCGGCGGCGTTCTGACGCGGCGGCGCGGCACGGAAACCATCGTTGAAGATTTCCAGCGACAGCGGACCGCGGTAGCCGGTGCGCAGGATCGGCGCGAGGAAACCGGCCAGATCGAATTCGCCCTGCCCCGGGAAGCAGCGGAAATGACGGCTCCACTCCAGTACGTCCATGGCCAGGATCGGCGCATCGGCCATCTGCACGAAGAAGATCTTGTCGCCGGGGATATCGGCGATGGCAGCAGGATCGCCCTTGAGCGACAGGGTATGGAAACTGTCGAGGATCACCCCGACGGCCGGATGGTCGGCCTGGCGCACCAGCTTCCATACCTGCTGGTAGGTATTGACGTGGCGGCCCCAGGCCAGGGCTTCGTAGCCGATTCGCAGGCCGCGCGCACCCGCACGCTCGCCGAGCAGGCGCAGGTCGTCGATGAGGATTTCATCGTCGCCCAGCGAGTCGGCAGCGACGTTGCTGCACACCAGCACCAGGTCGGTGCCCAGTTCCTGCATCAGGTCGAACTTGCGCTCGGCACGGTCGATGTTGCGCTGCAGGCGGTCGCGGCGACAGCCTTCGAAGTCGCGAAACGGCTGGAACAGGGTGATGGCGATGCCCAGATCGGCACAGCGCTTGCGGATTTCAGTGGGGCTGCCGTCGTAGTAGAGCAGGTCGTTCTCGAAGATTTCCACACCGTCGAAGCCGGCGGCGGCAATGGCTTCGAGCTTCTCGGGCAGGGTACCGCTGAGGGAAACGGTGGCAATTGAACGCTGCATAGACGGCTCCGGGCTGAGGCGGCGCCGTGGCGGGCAAAGTGAGGGAGGCGAGACGCGCTCATGAGCCCTCACTCGGCCGGTTGGTCGGCGCTCATGGATTGTTCGTAGCCTGGATTATTGGCAGGGTCAGGGAGATCAGCAATTCAAAATGAACGAACCGGTTAGTTTTCCGTTCGATAATCGAACATCGATCATTTCCGAGACAGTTTCCGGCTCTGCCAGGCAGCCGCCAAACCACTGAGGCAGATGATGAGGATGCCGATCATCGCCGTGGCATCCGGCTTGTGCTGGAACACCAGCAGCCCCAGCAGCCCGGCGAAGACGATCTGCACGTAGCCGAACGGCGCCAGCAAAGCAGGCGCGGCATGGCGGAAAGCGTGGGTCAGCAGCAGGTGCGCGGCCATGCCACAGCCGCCCAGCGCCAGCATCATCACACCGTGTGTGAGGCTGGGTACATGCCAGAAGAACGGCACCAGCAGACTCATCACCAGCGTGTTGACCAGGCCGGCGAAGAAGTTGCTGGTGGTCGCGCTGTCCACTTCACTGAGGCGCCGGGTGAGGATCTGATAGCAGCTGAAACACAGCGCTGCGCTCAGCGGCAACAGCACCGCCGGAGTGAACAGGCTGCCGCCCGGATGCACGATGATCAGCACACCGACGAAGCCGATGATCACCGCCACCCATTGCCCGACGCTGACGCGTTCACCGAGCAAGGGCACCGAGAGCGCCGTGACCAGCAGCGGCGCCAGAAAGATCACCGAGGTTGCCTCGGCCAGCGGGATGAACATCAGCCCCGTGGTGAACAACAGGCTCACGCCCAGCAGGCACAGCGCCCTCAGCACCTGCAGGCCAGGCCGCTTGGTACGCAGCACGCGCAAACCGGATTGCGGCAGGAAGATGCCGGCCATCAACAGGGTGTGCACCAGGTAGCGCGCCCAGACGATGAGGATGATCGGATAGAAACCCGACAGGTATTTGGACATGGCATCGTGACTGGCGAACAGGAAGGTCGCCAGCACCATCAGGCCGATCCCCTTGAGCGGGTGATTGGCACCGGACAATGGAGTGAGACTCATGAAATACCCGGAAAGCGGACTCGCCGCAAAAAGATAGCAAGGCAACTAACTATACAGACCAGCGCGTCCCAGCGCCTACATCCACTGCAGCAGGCACTGGCTGCATCACGACTGACGGTCGAGCAACTGCCGGGTCTTCTCCAGCGCCATACGGGCTCGCTGCAATGCGCTGACACCCTGCTCCAGCAGCTGCCGGGTCGGAATTTCCAGGCTCAGCGGGATGTTCGTCGGCAGGGTTCGCAGCAAGCCGAGCAGATCGCAGTCGCCATCTCCGGGAAAGCGCCGTTCGTTGCGCGCCTGCCGCAGGATCTCCTCCATGTCATCTGGACGAGGCCCGGCCACATCGCACAACTGAGCGTAGCGCAAGCGCTCGGCGGGCACTGCCGCCAGATCATGCAGGCGCGAAGCCGAGCGGTCGAAGTGGAAGGCATCGACCAGCACGCAGCCGTTGGGGCGCCCCGCCGCGGCGACGATACGGGCCGCCTGAGTCAGGTCGCGGGCGTCGGTCCAGGGCATGAACTCCAGATGCGGATGCAGGCCGTACTGCGCGGACAGCTCACAGAGCTCAGCGAAGTTGTCGGTCAGGCGCGCTTCATCTGGATCATTGCCGGCCACCAGCAGTTCGCTGGCACCACACTCGGCACCTACGGCAAGGATGGCCTCGAAGTCGCTGACGCGGGTTTGCGCCCTCAGGCGCAGAATTTCCACATCGAGCACCCGGATGCCGGTATCGCGCAAACGCTGCAGGGTCTGCGCACGCAGGGCGGCATCGGCCACCAGCGGGAAGTGATGTTCCTCCGGTGTGGCCGGCACCAGACGCAAGCCAACATGGCTGTAGCCGGCGCGCGCCGCTACCTCGACCATTTCCGGCGGCGACAGCTCGAGCACGGTCAGGGCGGCCAGGGAAAGAATACGTTCGCTCATGATGATTCTCTGCTCAGAGGGTTTCTGGGACGCAGGCCTGGCCGCTTTCCGCCGCCTGGCGAATGGCCTCGACCAACGCCAGGGTGCGACCGGCATCGGCAGCGCTGACCAGCGGCTGAACCTGGCCACGGGCGACCTGGACGAAATGCTGCAACTGGCGATACAGGGCCTCGCCTGCGTCGAAGTGCTCCTGCACCTGCTGCAGCGGCTGGTGCCAGCCGGCACCCGCCTCGCGGTAATGCCAGCGCTTGAGCTGCGGAATGCTCAGGGCGCCGCGGGTGCCGGCGAGCAGATAACAGGGCTGATCGGCCTGGCGCGGATAGACCGGGTTCTCGCCGGAGTCCAGCTCCCAGCTCCAGGGCGCGGCAACGGCGTCGGAGCCGGTCAGGCTGCCCAGCGCGCCACCGTCGAACTGCAGCAGCACCGCCGCACTGTCCTCGTTGGCGAAGCCGCGCACGCCATTGCTGGTAATGGCCTGTACCTGGCGCACTTCGCCGCACAAGTGCCGCAGCAGATCGAGGTCATGAATCAGATTGGTCAGCAGCATCCCGGCACCGGCTTCACGGCGCCAGGCGATGTCGTAGTAGCTGTCGGGTTTCTGCACCTGCCACAGCGCGGTCACCGTGGTCAGTCGGCCCAGAGCGCCCTCTTCGATCAACTCGCGGGCACGGGCGATCAGCGGGTTGTGCCGGCGATGATGGCCGACCAGCACCGGCACGCCACTGCGTTCGCTGGCCGCCACCAGCTCGCGCACCTCGTCCAGGTGCACGCCCACCGGCTTCTCCAGCAGCACCGGTACGCCGGCGGCGATGCAGTCGAGCGCCGTACTGACATGCAGCGCATTGGGGTTGGCGACGATCACTGCTTCGGGCCGCACCTGCTCCAGCATCTGCTGGTGATCGGCGAAACAAGGCACAGCGCATTGCGCCGCAAACTCGGCGGCCTGGGGGCCGGGATCGGCGATGGCACACAGTTGCGCTTCGGCCAGATTCTGCAGGTGCTGATGATGCTGGCGGCCCATGACGCCAGCGCCGATCAGGGCAATACGCAAGGGGGAAGTCACGCGATGATCCTCTTGTTGTCGTTCTCACGCGGGTGCACCGCATACATCAGGCGCAGACCTTTTAATATTTAGAACCTAGTTCCAAAATTTACGCAAGACGAAAAAACAGCGGATATCGCAGGCTTCGCTGCCCTCCAGAAGTCGACGCGGGATTCGTAGGATGCGCCCTGCGCACCGCGCCCTGAGAACAATCGGCTTTGGGATCAGGCCCAGCTCACCGTGGGAGCGGCTTCAGCCGCGAACGGCTGATGCGCGGCTGAAGCCGCTCCTACGCGGGCTGGGCGTGTCGCTTGCTACCTGCTCAGGCGAACAGTTCGGAGGCAGGGCTGGCGGCGGACAGCTCGGCGGCGGCGGCCAGCAGCTCAGGCGCCAGTTGCTCGATACGCGTCAGAGGCAGACGAGCACTGGGCCCGGCAATGCTGAGCACGCCGAGCACCCGTCCTTCGACAGGGTGACGCACCACGGCGGCCAGCGCAGCGGTACCCAGCGACGAACTTTCCATTACCCAGGCATAGCCCTGCTGACGCGCCAGGGCCAGGCGCTGCAGCAGTTCCTGTTCATTGCGTGGGGCGTTGGGACCGAAGTCGGCAGGGTCGGCGATACCCTGCCGCGCCACCAACGCCAACGCGTCTGCATCGCTCATGCTGGCCAGCCAGGCGTGCCCGGAGGCGGTGTAGAACAGCGGTGCGTCACGCCCCATGTCCGGGTCGTAACGCAGGCCGGAGCGGGCGCCCTGGCTCTTGGCGATCCAGGTCTGGCGCTCGCCCTCGATCACACCCAGGCGCACCAGCTCGCCGCTGGTTTCAGCCAGGGCATCGAGAATCGGCTGTACCACGTCGGCGCCACTATTGGCCAGGTAGCGAAAGCCCAGCGCCACCAGTTTGGTCGACAGCCGATAGCGACTGGTGAGCGCATCCTGGCGCACATAGCCCAGGCGCATCAGCTCGGCGAGCATGCGATGCGTGGCACTCTTGGGAATATCCAGCTCATCAGCCAGGGCCTGCATCTGTACGCCACGGGCATCGCGAGTGAGGCTTTCGAGAAGGCTGAGCGCGCGTTCGATCTGACTGCCGGCCATGAGAATATCCTGGAAAATTTGCGCCGATTCTAAGAGACAAGCGCCCGGCGACGCGAGCCAGGCGGGAGCCTGCCTCTGGATGCTGGGCCACGGACGCGCGATACTGCCAGCGCGACGCACAATGTACTAACTGGTTCGTTCTTGTTCGGTTATCGAACAAAACCCTGTTTAGCGAATTGAAATGGCCAGCCTGGTCGGCCCACTATCCCTACCACGCCTGAAACCGAAGCGATCCTCTGCCTGGTGCATCACGCTTCGAATGTTTTAGCAGCCAATAAATATAAGAAGGTCAATTGTCATGTCACAGCCTATGCACCTGCGTGCCCCGGCCACCCCTGCCACAGCGAGGATCGCTCCTCGTCCGGCACCCAGCTCGTTGCTCGACGACTGGTCATCCCTATCGACGCTAGCCATGCCTGCCCTCGCCCCTGCCTGTCATGACATGCACAGGAGCTCTCGGCCGCGCCTGATCAGCTCGCTGCTTGCCAGACTGCTGCCTGCGCGCAGAGCCTGACTCAGCCCCTTACCCTCCCCCCATTCTGTCGGAGCGATAGCATGAACAAGACAGACAAGATGCTGGTCGGCGAGCGCACCTTCTGTGTGCTGCTGTTACTGGCCAGCCTGGTGATGTTCTACCTGGCCTACCAGATTTCCGGTTTCTCCTCGGTCAATTCCCCTGGGGCGTTTCCCCTCGGCGTCGCGCTGGTGATGATCCTCTCCGCGCTGAAGATTGCCGTCGAGCTGATCGGCAAGGCCAAGCCTGACTGCAGTGGCTGGCTGGATGCCTTCCAGCAATTTCGCGACACCCACTTCCCACGCCGCACCCTAGTCTTCGGCCTGCTGGCCGTTGCGTACCTGGCGGCGATCCAGTGGGTCAGTTTCTACGTCAGCACCTTCGCTTTTCTGGTGCTGTCGATCGTCTACCTGCGTGGCGGCCGCGTACTCAACGCGATCCTGATCGCAGCTGTGTTGCTGGTGCTGATCTACCTGCTGTTCAGCCTGGCGTTCAGCGTTTACCTGCCATAACGAGGCACCCGAGATGAGCGATACCCTTTCCTACCTGCTGATGGCCTGGAGCGATCCGCAGTTGCTGATGCTGACTGCACTGGGCACCTTTGCCGGCATCTATATCGGCGCCATCCCGGGCCTGTCGGTGACCATGGCGGTGTCCATCCTGGTCTCCTTCACCTTCTCCTGGGATGTCAACGATGCGCTGGCGCTGATCGTCGGTATCTTCATCGGCGGCGTTTACGGTGGCTCGCGAAGCGCCATCCTGCTGAACATCCCCGGCGCGCCCTCCTCGGTGGCCACGGCCTTCGACGGCTACCCGCTGGCCCAGCAGGGTGAGGCCGGTCGCGCCATCGGCCTGAGTACCGTGATGTCGGTGGTCGGCGGTATCGTCGGCACCATCATGCTCGCCAGCGCCGCACCGCTGATCGGTGAACTGGCCCTGCGCTTCGCCCCGCGCGACTACTTCCTGGTCGCCGCCATCGGCCTGCTGCTGGTCGGCAGTCTGGCCGAAGGCTCGCTGGCCAAAGGCATCTTCGCCGCTGCCCTCGGCGCGGTGATCGGCCTGGTCGGGATGGACCCGGTCACTGCGCAAGGGCGCTTCACCCTGGGCCAGGTCGAACTGATGGGCGGCATCCACTACGTGGTGCTGATGATCGGCCTGTTCGGCGTTGCCGAGGCCTTCTATCAACTGCATAACCTCGACAGCCCGGTCATCCGCCAGAAGGTGGACAAGATCCTGCCGTCCTTCGCCATGGTCCTGAAGTTCCTGCCGTTGTCGATCCGCACCTCGATCATTGGCGTCATCGTCGGCGTACTGCCGGGCGTCGGCGGCGATATCGCCGCGCTGATGGCCTACGACCATGCCAAACGCACCGTGAAGAATCCGTCCAGGCCGTTCGGCAAGGGTGCCTACGAAGGCCTGGTCGCCCCGGAAACCGCCAACAGCGCGGCGGTCGGTGGCGCCTACGTGCCGATGCTGACCCTGGGTATGCCCGGTGATGCAGTCACCGCAGTGATCATCGGCGCCCTGGTGGTGCACGGCCTCAATCCCGGCCCGATGCTGATGGTGGAAAACCCGCACATCTTCTACTTCACCGTCGGCAACCTGCTGCTGGCCAACGTGTTTCTGATGATCTTCGGCCTGATGGGCATCAAGCTCTTCGCCAAGTTCGTCGAGATGCCCAAGGCCGTGCTGATTCCGCTGATCCTGGTGCTCTGCGTGGTCGGCACCTACTCGATCAACAGCAGCATGACCGAGGTGTACTGGATGCTCGGCTTCGGCGTGCTCGGCTACCTGCTGAAGATCTTCGGCTTCCAGATGGGCCCGATCATCCTCGGCGCCATTCTCGGCCCGCTGATGGATACCTCGTACCGCCAGGCCATGTCCTCGGCCGGTGACAACCCGGTGGAACTGCTGCAAGGGCTGATCACCAGCCCGCTGTCGCTGATACTCAGCGCCGCGGTGGTGCTGATCCTGCTGGGCAACACCCCGCTGCTGAAGAAACTCAAGAGCAAGCTCAGCCCCGCTTCGGCGCGCGGCTGATACCCAGGTTCCAAGGCGTGCCCCGGCCGACAGGGGCTCACAACAACAACCGATGGAGAGTCTCCACATGTTCAAATCGCTACTGACTGGCGCCGCTCTCGGACTCAGCGCCCTCACCATGGCTCTGCCAGCCCACGCCGAATACCCCGAGCGCAGCATCCAGGCGGTCATTCCCTGGGGCGCAGGCGGCGCCACCGACAACGTCATGCGCAGCCTGACTCCGTACGTGGAAAAGGAACTGGGCGGCAAGTTCATCCTCAACAACCGCCCGGGTGGCACCGCCGTCATCGGCAGCACCCACGTCATGCAGCAGCGTCCGAACGGCTACACCGTCCTGCTCGGCGCCGAGAACCCGCAGCTCTATAAAGTGCTGAAACTCGCCGACTTCGATTACGCCGACTTCTACCCGGTCAACATCATCGGCCAGAACGTGGTGGTGATCGCCGCCAACGCCGACGCGCCGTTCAACAACATGGCCGAACTGATGGCCGCCGCCAAGGCCAACCCGGACACCCTGCGCATGGGCTCCACCGGCGCCGGCGGCCTGCCGAGCACCGTCAGCGCGATGATCAACGCGGTGGACGAGCTGAAAGTGCGTGAAGTGACCTTCGGTGGCGACGGCCCCGGCATCACTGCACTGATGGGCAAGCACATCGATTTCATGCCGCTGAGCCTGGCCGCCGCCCGTGAGCTGGTACGCAGCGGCAAGCTCAAGGCCCTGGCCGTGTTCGCCACCGAGGAAACCCCGGAACTGCCGGGCGTCGAGCCGATCACCAAGTCCCTGCCGGCCATTGCCGAGTACCTGCCGTGGGGCCCGTTCTGGGGCGCCTTCGTGCACAAGGACACCCCGGACGACGTCAAGCAGAAGCTGGTCGACGCCTACGCCAAGGCCGTTGCCAACCCCGAGTTCCAGGGCTTCCTGAAGAACTTCGGCGCGCAGAGCCTGAACCTCAACGGTGCCGAAGCTGAAGAGTTCCTCAAGCGCTGGCAGTCGGTCACCACCTGGTCGATGTACAAGGCCAAGGCCATCGAAATCTCCCCGGACTCGGTCGGCATCGCCAAGCCCTGATCCCTTCCCCAGCGGGTGCTTTCGGCGCCCGCCTCTCTTTCGCCTGCATCACTGCTCAGCGATGCAGGCGAAATGCCTTGGGCGAAAGCCCGCTGCCACGCTTGAAGAAACGGGAAAAATAGCCCGGCTCGGAAAAACCCAGACTGTCTGACACCTGACTCACCGTCATGGTGGTGTACACCAGACAACGCTTGGCCTCGAGCAACAGACGCTGATTGATCAGCTGCAATGCGGATTGCCCGGCCAGCCGCCGGCACAGCGCATTGAGGTGAGCGGCACTGATCCCCAGGCGCGAGGCGTAGTGTTCAATCGGTAGATGCTCGCGAAAGTGCACTTCGAGTAAATGCACGAAGGCCTGCACATGCTCACGCCCTCGGCCATCGGCGGGCTCCTGTGCCTCGCTTCGCGCCAGTTGCCGGCGCGCGATGGCAACCAGCAGGACACTGATCAGCGATTGCAACATCAGCTCCCGCGCCGGCTCCAGACGGCCGTACTCCTGGCTGATCGACTCGAACAAGGCATCCAGATAACGGCGCTGCTCGCCAACCTCATAGCACATGGGACTCTGCAGGCATTGCTGGCCCAGCGGCGCGGCCAGTTGCTCCACCAGCGGTCGCGCCAGGCTCAGCACATAGCCCTGAACATCACGCGAGAATCGAAAGCCGTGCACGCACAGCGCCGGCACGACCTGCAGCGAAGCGCTGCGTACCAGGCGCACCTGCCCCTCCACCTCCAGCTCCGCTTCACCCGCCTGCACATAAAGCAACTGCAGCAGGTCAGCGTGGCGGTGCGGTTTGATTTCCCAACCGTGCAACTGGCTGCGCTCGGGAATCGATTCGCAGTGAATAAGGTCGGGGGTCGGCCATTCGGTCGTCTCACCGTACAGCTTGAATACCGGCACCAGGGAGACTTTCGAAGCAGTCATGAGCGGGCTATTAAAATCATCGAAAAGTCCAAGAATCCTTTTCGATATTGCCTTCTAACCGAGCATGTATCCACAAAAAATACAGACCTGAGCCTGTGAATCGACATACAGCCGATCACTTACTGGAGAACAATAATGAACACTCAGGTCGCCATCATCGGCGCTGGCCCCTCCGGCCTGCTGCTCGGCCAACTCCTGCATAACGCCGGCATCGACAACGTCATCCTCGAACGCCAAAGCCCCGACTACGTGCTCGGCCGCATCCGCGCTGGCGTGCTCGAACAGGGTATGGTCGACCTGCTGCGCGAGGCCGGTGTGGCTGCGCGCATGGATCGCGAAGGCCTGCCACACGATGGCTTCCAGCTGGCCTTCGATGGTCGCTGCGAGCGCATCGACCTCAAGGGGCTGACCGGTGGCAAGAGCGTGATGGTCTACGGCCAGACCGAAGTCACTCGCGACCTGATGGAAGCACGCCAGGCCAGCGGCGCCGTCACGCGGTACAACACCAGCCAGGTGCAGTTGCACGAACTCAAGGGCGAGCGCCCCTACCTGACCTTCGAACATGAGGGCCGCACGCAGCGCCTGACGTGCGATTACATCGCGGGCTGCGATGGCTTCCATGGCGTATCGCGACAATCCATCCCGGCTGGGGTACTTCAGGAATTCGAGCGGGTGTATCCGTTCGGCTGGCTGGGCATCCTTGCCGACACCCCGCCGGTGCATGAGGAGCTGATCTACGCCAACCACGCGCGTGGCTTCGCCCTGTGCAGCATGCGCTCGCCGACACGCACGCGTTACTACGTGCAGGTGGGCGCCGAGGAGAAGGTCGAAGACTGGCCCGACGAACGCTTCTGGGACGAACTCAAGCGCCGCCTGCCCAGCGAGATCGCCAGCCAGTTGATCACTGGGCCTTCGATCGAAAAGAGCATCGCGCCACTGCGCAGCTTCGTCGTCGAACCGATGCAGTACGGCCGCCTGTTTCTCCTCGGTGATGCCGCACACATCGTGCCGCCGACTGGCGCCAAGGGCCTGAACCTGGCCGCCAGCGACGTCAGCACGCTGTACCGCATCCTGCTCAAGGTCTACCGCGAAGGCCGCGTGGATCTGCTCGAACGCTACTCGGCGATCTGCTTGGGGCGCATCTGGAAGGCCGAGCGTTTCTCCTGGTGGATGACCTCGATGCTGCATCGCTTCCCCGACACCGATGCCTTCAGCCGGCGTATGCAGGAGACCGAGCTGGACTACTTCGTCAGCTCCGAAGCAGGCCGCAAAACCATTGCCGAGAACTACGTCGGCCTGCCCTACGAGCCCATCGAGCAGGAGTGATGATCGATATTCGCCCGGGGCCTTCCATGGAGGCTCTGAGCACACGCAATTCGTTCGTTTATCGCACACTAAGTCGTTAATCGAATTGAATAGCCCCTCGCTAACTCGCACCATGCGAGCAGCGAATCCTAGCGGCGGCAGTATTGCAGCCGAATTTGGCTGTACCTGAATCGCCTACTAACAATGAATAAGAAAGGACATTTGCGATGCACAAGCTTTCCAAGGCTTTGCTGACGCTGCTTGCCACCAGCGTCATGACCTGGGCCAACGCCGACGAGGCCGAGGTCACCCTCAAGGTTCACCACTTCCTGCCGGCGCACTCGGTGACCCAGGCCGACTTTCTCAAGCCCTGGGCAGAGAAGATCACCGCCGAATCCAATGGTCGAATCCAGTTTCAGTTCTACCCTTCCATGCAGTTGGGCGGCACCCCGCCGCAACTGATCGATCAGGCGCGTGACGGCGTCGCCGACATCGTCTGGACCCTGCCTGGCTACACCAGCGGCCGCTTCCCGCTGGCATCGGCATTCGAGATGCCGTTCATGAGCCGCTCTTCGGAAGCCAGCAGCCAGGCCATGTGGGATTTCCTCGAAGCCCACGGGCAGAAGGAGTTCGCCGACGTGCATCTGCTCGCGACTCACCTGACCGATGGCGCGCTGCTGCACACGGCGAAGAAGCCGGTACGTAGCCTGGCCGACTTCCGTGGCCTGAAACTGCGCTCGGCCAACCGCATCTCCACCAAGCTGATCTCCATGCTCGGAGCCACCCCGGTGGCCATGCCGGTACCGCAGGTGCCGGAAGCGCTGTCCAAGGGTGTGGTCGACGGCGCCGTGCTGCCCTGGGACGTGGTCCCTGCATTGAAGCTGCAGGAACTGGTCAAGTACCACACCGAAATGGCGCCGGGTCAGCCAGCGTTGATGCACACCGCGCTGGTACTGGCGATGAACCCGGCCAAGTACGCCAGCCTGCCCGATGACCTGCGCAAGATCATCGACGCCAACAGCGGCCGTGAACTCTCACGCCAGGCCGGCCATATCTGGGATACCAACGTGATCGAGACCGGGCACAAGCTGGCGCAATCGCGTGGCAACGAGATCTATGTACTGCCCGCCGAAGAACAGGCCAAGTGGATGGCCATCGGCCGCAAGCTGGACAACGACTGGATCAAGGAAGTCGAGAGCAAGGGCAACGACGACGGTGCTGCGCTGCTGCAAGAAGTGCGCGACCTGATCGAAAGCTACAACGCCAAGCTGCCGCACTGATCGTTAACCCTCGTTGTGTTGGCCGGCACTTGCGGTGCCGGTCTTGCGGAGTCCTCTCATGATCGAAAACCCTGCCTTGCCCGGGCAGCCTCAACGCATGCGCCCGTTCGGCCAGTTGCTCGATGTCCTGGCACGCTGGCTGGCCCTGGCGGGTGGCCTGGTGCTGGTCGCCATCACCCTGCTGTCGGCCTACAGCATCACCATGCGCAGCCTGTTCGACGCGCCACTGCTCGGTGACGTCGAGCTGGTGCAAATGGGCTGCGGCATTGCCGTGGTGAGTTTCCTGCCGCTGTGCCAACTGCGTCGTAGCAACGTCATCGTCGACGCCTTCACTCTGCGCGCCTCGGCCACCACCCGGCGCTATCTCGACACCCTCGGCTGTCTGCTGATGGCCGCCTGTGCAGCGCTGCTGGCCTGGCGCTCGGTAATCGGCACGCTGGACACTTACCGCAACGGTGAAGAGTCGATCATCATGGGCATTCCGATGTGGTGGTCGATGACGCCGTTCGCGCCGTCTTTCGCCCTGCTGGCCGTCGTTTCCCTGTACACCGCCTGGCTCGACCAGCGTGGTGAGGGGGGCCAGCAATGAGCAGCGTCGCATTGGGCGGACTCTTCCTCGCCTTCCTCCTGGTTCTGCTGGCCATCCGTATTCCGATCGCCATCGCCATGCTGCTGACCGGTATTGGCGGCTACGTCTCGATCAGCGGCTGGGACCCATTGCTCAACTACCTGAAAACGGTGGCCTACGCCCGCTACACCGTGTATGACCTGTCGGTGATCCCGCTGTTTCTGCTGATGGGGCAGTTCGCCTCGCGTGGCGGCCTGGCTACCGGCCTGTTCCGTGCCGCGGCCGCCATGGTCGGGCACTGGCGCGGTGGCCTGGCGATCTCCGCCATCGGCTCCTGCGCAGCCTTCGGCGCGGTCTGTGGCTCATCGGTGGCGACTGCTGCGACCATGGGTCAGGTGGCCCTGCCGGAGCTGCGTCGCTACAAGTACTCCAACTCGCTGGCAGTGGGTTGCCTGGCAGCCGGCGGCACCCTGGGCATTCTCATCCCGCCCTCGGTGGTGCTGGTGATCTACGCCATCCTCGCCCAGCAGAACATCTCCACGCTGTTCATGGCCGCCTTCGTGCCGGGCATTCTCGCCGTCATCGGCTACATGATCGCCATCGCCATCTATGTGCGCCTGTTCCCGGACTCCGGGCCAGCACAGGAGCGCTCGAGCTGGAAACAGCGACTGCAGGCGCAGCAGGGTGTGTGGCCGGTACTGCTGATTTTCCTGGTGGTGCTCGGGGGTATCTACGGCGGCTGGTTCACCCCTACCGAGGCCGCAGCCATCGGCACCGTGGGCACGGGCTTCTTCGCCTTCACCCTGGGCAAGATGCGTCTGGCCGAACTCAAGGAGGTGCTGCTGGGCACCGGCGTGACCACGGCCATGATCTTCATGATCCTGCTCGGCGCCGATGTGATGAACGCCTTCCTGGCCATCTCGCAATTGCCCAACTTCATCGCCGAAACCATCAGCGGTGCAGGTCTGCCGCCGTTCCTGGTGCTGGCCGGCATCCTCGTCCTGTACCTGATCCTCGGCTGCGTGATGGACACCATGTCGATGATCCTGCTGACCATCCCGATCTTCTTCCCGGTGATCATGGGGCTGGACTTCTATGGTCTGGACCAGACCGAGAAGGCCATCTGGTTCGGCATTCTGGCCTTGATGGTGGTGGAGATCGGCATGGTCACCCCGCCACTGGGCATGAACGTCTACGTGATTGCCGGCATGGCACGTGATATCCCCATGAGTGAAGCCTTCAGAGGCATCGTGCCGTTCCTGATCTCGGACATCGTGCGCGTGGTCATCCTCGTGCTCTTCCCATCGATCACCCTGTGCCTGGTGCGCTGGCTGACCTGAGGACTCGCGATGCATTCAGACGAACGCCGCTGAACCCCGAATAACTGCCACCACTCTCCCCGATGTAGAAGCGTATCCGCCGCTGCGGAGGGGAGCTTTCAACCTTGAAAAAGGAAACGATAACAATGAAAAAAGCTCTGTACCTCGCTCCCAGCGCCATCGCCGTTGCCGTCATGGCCTCCAGCCTCTCGGTCGGCGTTCAGGCCGCCGGTTTCGTCGAGGACGCCAAGGTCACCCTCGGCCTGCGCAACTATTACTTCAACCGCAACTACCTGAACGGCACCGACCCCGTGATCCGCGGCGAGCGCCAGGGCCAGGCCGAAGGCTGGACGCAGAACTTCATTCTCGATGCGCGCTCCGGTTTCACCGAAGGCACCGTTGGCTTTGGCCTGGACGTGCTCGGTCTGTACAGCATCAAGCTGGACGGCAATCGCGGCGCTGCCAACACCCAACTGATGCCGATCCACGACGACGGCCAGGCCGCCGACCAGTTCGGCCGCACCGCCGTAGCTGCCAAGGCCAAGCTCTCCAAGACTGAACTGAAGGTCGGTGAGTGGTTCGCCGTGCTGCCGATCCTGCGTGCCGACGACGGTCGTTCGCTGCCGCAAACCTTCCAGGGTGCGCAGCTGACTTCCAACGAGATCGATGGCCTGACCCTGTACGGCGGCCAGTTCTGGAAGAACAGCCAGCGCAACGATGCCAGCCGTGAAGACATGTCGTTCACCGTCAACGGCGCCACGCACAACGGCGACGACTTCAACTTCGGCGGTGGTGAGTACCGCTTCAACGGCAACAACACCATGGTCGGCGTCTGGCACGCGCGCCTGGAAGACGTCTACCAGCAGAGTTACGTGCAGTTGACCCACAGCCAACCGGTCGGCGACTGGGTACTCGGCGCCAACCTGGGCTATTTCACCGGCAAGGAAGAAGGCGCGGCCAAGGCCGGCAACCTGGACAACCAGGTCTACCAGGGTGCGCTCTCCGCCAAGACCGGCAACAACACCTTCATGGTGGCCTACCAGCACCTGAGCGGTGACACCAAGTTCATGCGCATAGACGGCGCCAGTGGCGGCACCCTGGTCAACGACGGCTTCACCAACAGCTACGACAACCCGGAAGAACGTTCCTGGCAGATCCGCCATGACTACAACTTCGCCGGCCTCGGCATCCCCGGACTGACCCTGATGAACCGTTACGTCAGCGGCTCCAACATCCACACCGGCGGCCGTACCGATGCCGAAGAGTGGGGTCGTGAATCCGAGCTCGCTTACACCATTCAGGAAGGCACGCTGAAGAACCTGAGCGTGCGCTGGCGCAACTCCGATGTGCGCCGTGATGTGGGCCAGGATCTGCACGAGAACCGCCTGATCATCAACTACCCGCTTTCGATTCTGTAAGCATCACGCGACATCGCTGCACAAGTGACTCCTAGTGTTACGGCACGTTCAGCCCGTCCTCGTGACGGGCTTTTTTTTGATGTGCAACTGTTCGAGGAAGTACCCCCATGCGCTGGATCATCGAACGTAGCGCCGACCTCAAGGTCGGGCACAAACTCCTGCTGGGCTTCTCACTGGTCATGTTGCTGACCCTGGCAGTCGCCCTGGGTGGCTGGCGCACCGCCAGCGAGATTCTCGGGCATGCCGCTCAGTCGCTGCAGGTGGCAGACCTCAAGCAACAGATCCTGCAACTGCGCTTGCAGGAGAAGGATTACCTGCTGGCGCCGCTGGCTGGCCATGAAGCAGCCATCGCCGAGCAACATGCGCGCATCGCCGCACAGCTGGCTGACTTGCCCACCGACGCCGAGCAACTACAGCTGTTGCTGCACGGCAACGACGCCTATCTGCAGCAATTCACCCAACTGCGCGCGACGCAGTCTCAGGCAAGCACGGCGCAAACCGGAATGGCGATACGCGCCGACGAAGCGCTGATCCAGTTCGAAATGGTCACCCAGGACCTGTTCAACCTGATTCGCGATCGATTGTTCGATGGCGAAACGGGCACGCAGAGCAGCGTCGACCAGGCCGAAGCGGCGGCGCGCCTGAGCCACACCCTGCTGCAGCTGCGCCTGGCGGAAAGCCAGTTCATCCGCAGCGGCGACAGCGCCGATATCGATCTCTGGCAAATGCGCTTCGCCAGCATGACCGAAGCGGCGCAGCAACTGCGCGCTCAACTGGCGGCCCTGCAGCAGGCCTCCCTGGACGAGGCCCTGCGCGCACTCGACAGCTATCGCGAATCCTTCGAGCACTATCGCCACAGCCGCGAGGCCGAGCAGCGCAGTCGCAGCCAATTGGCCGATCTGGCGCAAGGCATGCTGCAACATGGCAGCGATCTGCAGCAGCACCAGCAACTCACCATGCAAGCGGGCAACCGTACCTCCCTGCAAACCCTTGCCCTGCTCACCACTGCAGCACTGCTACTGGCTCTGCTCGCCAGTTGGCTGATTCGCCGCCTGATCGTCGGGCCGCTGCAACACTGCCTGCTGCTGGCCCAGCAGGTCGCGGCCGGCAATCTCAGCGGCAGTCGTATCGCCGTGCGCCGTGATGAGGTCGGCCAGCTTCTGGGCGCACTGCAGACCATGCGCGACCACCTGCGCGAATTGATCGAGCAGATCGGTGGCAGCGCGACACAGATTGCCGCCGCAGCAGAACAACTCTCGGCAGTCAGCGAACAGACCCGCGCGGGTGTGCGCGAGCAGAGCGAAGAGTCCAGCCAGACGGCCTGCGCCATGCAACAGATGGTCACCAGCGTGCAGCAGGTGGCCGGTGATGCCGAGCAGGCATCGCAGGCCGCGCAACAGGCGGAATTGCAGGCCCGTGATGGCGAGCGCCAGGTGCACCAGGTCGTCGAGCAGATCGAGCGCCTGGCCAGCGAGGTGGCGCATACCGGGCAGACCGTTGGCCTGGTGCAAGGCGAGAGCCAACGCATCGGCACTGTGCTGGATGTGATCAAGGCTGTCGCCGAGCAGACCAACCTGCTCGCGCTCAACGCCGCCATCGAGGCCGCACGCGCCGGTGAACAAGGCCGCGGCTTCGCGGTTGTCGCCGATGAAGTGCGCGCGCTGGCGCGCCGCACTCAGGACTCCACCCGCGAGATCGAGGCGCTGATCACCAGCCTGCAAAGCCGCGTACAGACCGCCGTCGCCCAAACCCAGGCCAGCCAGACGCTGAGCCAGGACGCGATGGCCAACGTCAAGCTGGCCGGGCAGAGCCTGACGCGCATCAATCAGGCGGTCGCTCTGATCGAGCAGATGAACCAGCAGATCGCCAGTGCCGCCGAACAGCAGAGTGCGGTGGCTCTGGAGATCAACCGCAGCCTGGACAACGTACGCGGCATCGGCGAGCAAAGCGCCAGCGCCACCGAGCAGACCGCGCTATCGAGCGCCGAGCTGGCCAGGCTGGGCGGTGAATTGCAGCTGCGCATCGGCCGCTTCCGTACCTGAGGCCAAGGAACCGGCCTTGACGGCCGTAAGGTGGACAACGCGCAGCTTGTCCACCATCGCTACCCTTTCCCGGATTGCATCCGCACTACCCCGACAATAATTGACCGCTAACCGCACGACTTCCCCGGCGAATCATCCGACAGTGCTTGGCGCCTCGGCAGCCCCAACATAAAATCCGGAACAAAGTTCCAATAAATAACAAATGCGGAGATCTGCCATGGCCAACGCCCCACTCGACTGCGACCTACTGGTGGTCGGCTCCGGCGCGGCCGGGCTGGCGGCTGCCGTCAGCGCCGCGCACCAGGGCAAACGGGTGATCCTGGTGGAGAAGGACGCGGTGCTGGGCGGCGCCACCGCCTGGTCCGGCGGCTGGCTGTGGGCGCCGCGCAACCCGCTGGCCCGGCGCGCTGGCATCGTCGAGGACATCGAGCAGCCGCGTACTTACCTGCGTAACGAACTCGGCGAGCATTACCGTCCCGAACTGGTGGACGCCTTTCTGCAACACTGCCCCGATATGGTGGCGTTCTTCGAGCAGCACACTGCCCTGCAGTTCGTCGACGGCAACGGCATCCCCGACATGCACGGCGACACGCCTGGCGCCGCCAGCGGCGGCCATCAGGTCATCGCCGCACCCTATGATGGCCGCGAAGTGCTCGACCTGCTGCCACGTCTGCGCAAGACCATGCGCGAGACCTCCTTCATGGGCATGCCGATCATGGCCGGCGCCGATCTCGCTGCCTTCCTCAACATGACCCGTTCACCCAGGGCGCTGCTGCACGTGATCCGCCGTTTCACCACCCACCTGTATCACCTGGCCCGCTACGGACGCGCCATGCATTTGGTCAATGGCGTGGCGCTGGTCGCCCGCCTGGCGCGCTCGGCGCAGGACCTGGGCGTGCAGATGATGGTGTCCACGCCCGCGCAGCGCCTGATCATCGAAGACAACAACGTATGCGGTGCCGTGGTGCTGCACGCTGGTGCGGAGATGACTATCCGCGCCAAAGCGGTGGTGCTGGCTGCCGGCGGTTTTCCCAACGATCCCGAGCGGCGTAAAGCAATGTTCCCGCGCGATGCCAGCGGCCACGACAACCTCGCCCTGCCGCCAGCCAGTTGCTCCGGCGACGGCCTGCGCCTGGGCGAATCTGCGGGCGGCCACGTGGCCGACGACCTGCGCTCGCCGGTGGCCTGGGCGCCGGTTTCGAAGGTGCCCTACGCCGACGGCAGCGTCGGCCACTTCCCGCACATCATCGACCGCGGCAAGCCCGGCATCATCGGCGTGCTGCAAAACGGCAAGCGCTTCGTCAACGAAGCAGGTGGTTACTACGACTATGTCGACGCCATGCTCAAGGCCATTCCCGAGGATCAGCAAGCCTGCTCCTGGCTGATCTGCGACCACCGCTTTCAGCGCCGCTACGGCCTCGGCTTCGCTCGCCCTGCGCCAGTGCCGCTGTGGCCACATATCCGCAACGGTTACCTCAAACGCGGCCACAGCCTCGAAGCACTGGCGCAGGCCTGCGGTATCGACCCGATCGGGCTCGTTGCCACCGTCGACGAGTTCAACCAGCATGCACGCCGTGGCGAAGACCCGCTGTTCGGCCGTGGCAGCACAGCGTTCAACCGTCGCAGCGGCGATGCCCAGCACAACGGCCCGAACCCCTGCGTAGCGCCCATCGAGCATGGCCCCTTCTATGCCGTGAAGGTGCAACCAGGCTGCTTCGGCACCTTCGCCGGGCTGCGCACCGATGGCCATGCGCGTGTACTTGATGGTGCCGGCCAGCCTATCCCCGGCCTGTATGCCGCCGGTACGGACATGGCTAGCCCACTGGGCGGGCACTACCCCTCAGGTGGCATCAACATTGGTCCGGCGCTGACCTTTGGCTATATCGCTGGACGTCACGCGGCTGCGGTCTGATATGGGCCAGCCATGGATGGCAGGCATAAAAAAGCGCCGCCCGGATGCGTGGTCCGGGCAGCGCTGTATCGCTCGTACGAATCAGTCTTTCAGCGATTCCACGCCCAATTCGTCCCAGACTTCCTCGGCCAGGTGGAAGGTGGCGTTGGCCGCCGGGATACCGCAGTAGATCGCGCTCTGCATGAGCACTTCCTTGATCTCGTCGCGGGTCACGCCGTTGTTCTTCGCGGCGCGCAGGTGCAGTTTCAGTTCGCCCTCGCGGTTCATGCCGATCAGCATGGCGATGGTGATCAGGCTGCGGGTATGACGCGGCAGGCCGGGACGCGTCCAGATATCGCCCCAGGCATGGCGGGTGATCATCTCCTGGAACTCACTGTTGAACGGCGTGAGTTTCTCCAGGCTGCGGTCGACATGGGCGTCGCCGAGCACCGCGCGGCGCACCTGCATGCCGGCTTCGTAGCGTTGTTTTTCGTCCATCGATCAATCCTCGAATAGGGGCGTAGGAGCGAGCTCTGCTCGCGAAGCTCTTGCGCTGTTCGCGAGCAGAGCTCGCTCCTACAAAAAAGCGGCGATCAGGTGGTTAGGAAATCCAGCAGCGCCTGGGTAAAGGCCACGCCGGCCTCGACGTTGGACAGGTGCGCGGCGTGGAACTCCACCAGCTTCGCGCCCTCGATCCTCTGCTGCATGAAGCGGCCGTGCTCGACGGTGGTCACCGGATCGAGGCTGCCGCAGACGATCAGCGTTGGCGACTGGATATCCGCAAGCTGCTCGCGAAAATCGGCATCGCGCACCGCTGCACAGTTGGCGGCGTAACCTTCGGGCGAAGTCTGCGCCAACATGCCGACTATGGGCTCGACCTGCTGCGGCTGCGCGGCGGCGAAACCGGCGGTGAACCAGCGTGAGATCGAGGCATCGCGCAGGTCACGCATGGCCTGCGCGCCGCCGGTCAGCACGGTTTCAATACGCGGGTTCCATACCTTCGGCGCGCCGATCTTGGCGGCGGTGTTGCACAGCACCAGGCGGGCGATGCGCTCGGGCGCGTTGAGCGCCAGCCACTGGCCGATCAGCCCGCCCATGGACAGCCCGCAGAAATGCGCCTTGGCGATATCCAGCGCATCGAGCAGAGCCAGCACGTCGCGGCCCAGTTGCTCGATGCTGTAGGGCCCTTCAGTCACCAGCGACTGGCCATGGCCACGGGTGTCGTAGCGCAGCACCTGGAAATGACGGGTGAGCGCTGGCATCTGCACGTCCCACATGTGCAGGTCGGTACCGAGGGAGTTGGACAGCACCAGCACCGGCGCGCCGGCCGGGCCTTCGAGCTGGTAGTTGAGATCGCCATCGGCGAGACGTACGGCAGGCATGGATAACTCCTAACGCGAAAATTGCTGGTGTTCGGCGACGGCCCGCTGCAACCAGCGGCGGGCCTGTCCCAGGTAATGGGCCGGATCGAGCAGGCGCTCCAGCTGGGTAGCGGACAGCTCTGCGCTGACCTCGGCATTGGCGCCGAGCACCGCACGCAGGTGCACGCCCTGCTGCACCGCCTGGCGGCAGCACTGCTCGACCAGATGGTGGGCGGCGTCGCGGCCGATGCGTTGGGCCAGGGCGATGCTCACCGCCTCGGCCAGCACTAGGCCCTGGGTCAGTTCGAGGTTGCTGCGCATGCGCGCGGCGTCCACCTCCAGCCCCGGCACCGCCAGCAGCGCCTGCTGCAGCGCGCCGGAGACCAGGCAGCACAGCTCCGGCAGGGTTTCCCACTCGGCGTGCCACAGGCCGAGGCTGCGCTCGTGCTCCTGCGGCATGGCGGCCAGCATCGTCGCCACCAGGCCCGGCGCACGGGTAGCGGCGCCGATCAGCACGGCGGCCCCCACCGGGTTGCGCTTGTGCGGCATGGTCGACGAGCCGCCCTTGCCCGGCGCGGAAGGCTCGAACACCTCGCCGGCCTCGGTCTGCATCAGCAGGCTGAGGTCGCGGCCGAGCTTGCCCAGGCTGCCGGCGATCAGCCCGAGCAGGCTGGCGAACTCCACCAGGCGGTCGCGCTGGGTGTGCCAGGGCTGCTCGGGCAGGTGCAGCTGCAGCTCGGCGGCCAGCGCTTCGGCCACCGGCCAGGCCTGCTCGCCAAGCGCCGCCAGGCTGCCGGAGGCGCCGCCGAACTGCAGGCACAGCAGGCGCGGCTTGAGTTCTTTCAGGCGCTGACGATGGCGGGTGATGGCGCCGAGCACGCCGGCCAGCTTCATGCCCAGGGTCACCGGGGTAGCCTGCTGCAGCCAGGTGCGTCCGGCCAGCGGCGTGTCGGCATGGCGCTCGGCCTGCGCCGCCAGGGCATCGCCCAGGGTGGCGAGGTCGCCTTCGATCAGCTCGATAGCGCCGCGCAGCTGCAGCACCAGGCCGCTGTCCATGGCGTCCTGGCTGGTGGCGCCGAGGTGTACATAGCGTTCGGCCTCGGGGCTTGTCGCAGCGATGCGTTTGCCCAGTGCCTTGACCAGAGGGATGGCGGAATTACCCGCCGTGGCGATGGCCTGGGCCAGCGCCGGGTAATCGTAGAGTTCAGCTTTACAGGCAGCCTCGATGGGCGCCACGGCCTCGGCGGGGATCAGCCCCGCATGTGCCTCGGCCCGCGCCAGCGCGGCCTCGAAGTCGAGCATCCCCTGCACCCGGCCGGCATCGCAGAAGATCGCGCGCATGGCCGGGGCGGTGAAGTAGGCATCGAAGAGTTGGTTGCTCAAGACGGTCTCGTTCCAGCTGTTTGGGTAAGCCTAGGTTGGCAGGGCGATGCGGGCGAATCCAGTGCGTAGGGTGGGCCGGGCGGCGATCCGCTTTAGCCCACCATGATGACAGCGTACAGTGCGTAGGGTGGGCTTCAGCCCACCGGGCGCGTCATGGTGGACTGAAGCGAATCACCATCCCTTCACGCACTATGGACATGGTGGGCTAAAGCCCACCCTACAGATGTCATTCACACCCGTTCGATGGCCAGCGCCAGGCCCTGCCCCACGCCCACGCACATGGTCGCCAGGCCCAGCTTGCCGCCGGATTTCTCCAGGTGGTGAACGGCGGTGAGCACCAGGCGATTGCCGCTCATGCCCAGCGGGTGGCCGAGGGCGATGGCGCCGCCATTCGGGTTGACCTTGGCGCTATCGTCCGGCAGGCCGAGGTCGCGGGTGACGGCCAGGCCCTGGGCGGCAAAGGCTTCATTCAGCTCGATCACGTCGAACTGCTCGATGCTCAGGTTCAGCCGCGCCAGCAGCTTGCGTACCGCCGGCACCGGGCCGACGCCCATGATGCGTGGCGCCACGCCGCCGCTGGCCATGCCCAGCACCTTAGCGCGCGGCTTGAGGCCGTACTTCTGAACGGCTTCGGCAGAGGCCAGGATCATCGCCGAGGCGCCGTCATTGAGGCCCGAGGCGTTGCCGGCGGTGACGGTCTTGCCTTCGCCATTGACCGGCTTGAGCTTGGCCAGGCCTTCGGCGGTGGTGTCGGCACGCGGGTGCTCGTCACGGTCGACGACGATCTCGCCCTTCTTGGTCTTGATCACCACCGGGACGATTTCCTCGGCGTAGTAGCCGCTCTCCTGGGCCGCCGCCGCACGCTGCTGGCTGCGCAGGCCGAAGGCGTCCTGGTCGGCACGGCTGACGCCGTAGTCCTCGGCGACGTTGTCACCGGTGACCGGCATCGGATCGACGCCGTACTGTTCTTTCATCACCGGGTTGACGAAGCGCCAGCCCAGGGTGGTGTCTTCCAGCTTCTGGCCACGGCCAAAGGCGCTGTCGGCCTTGCCCATCACGTAGGGCGCGCGGGTCATCGACTCAACGCCAGCGGCGATGGCCAACTCCATCTCGCCCGAGGCGATGGCGCGGAAGGCGGCGCCCACCGCTTCCATGCCCGAAGCGCACAGGCGGTTGAGGGTCACACCCGGCACCGTTTCCGGCAGACCGGCGAGCAGCAGGGCCATGCGCGCCACGTTGCGGTTGTCCTCGCCGGACTGGTTGGCGCAGCCCATGAACACTTCATCGACTGCCGACCAGTCGACCTGCGGGTTACGCTCGACCAGCGCCTTGAGCGGAATCGCCGCCAAGTCGTCGGCGCGCACCGCCGACAGCGCGCCATTGAGGCGACCAATCGGCGTGCGCACGGCGTCGCAGATGAATACGTCGCGGCTCATTCCTCACCCCCGGCCTGGCCATGGGCGGCGGCGGTGCGCGCTTCCAGGGCGCGCAGCGCTTCCAACTCGGTGTCGTTCGGCGCCTCGGTCACGGCCAGATTGTCGGCAAAGCGGATGGCCCAGCCGGTATTCTCGATCACCTGCTCGCGGGTCACGCCCGGGTGCAGCGAGGTGACCACGAACTCGTTGCTACCGGCTTCCGGCTCCATGATGCACAGGTCGGTAATGATGCCGACCGGGCCCTTGCCAGGCAGGCCGAGCTGCTGACGATGATCACCGCCCTCACCGAAACCGACCGAGGTGATAAAGGCCAGCTTGTCGACGAAGGTGCGGTGCGACTGCTTGAGGATGATCAGCACTTCCTTGGCGCTGCCGGCGATCTCCGGCGCGCCGCCGGCACCGGGCAGGCGCACCTTGGGGTTGTGGTAGTCGCCGATCACCGTGGTGTTGATATTGCCGAACTTGTCCACCTGGGCCGCGCCGAGAAAACCGACGTCGATGCGCCCGCCCTGCAGCCAGTAGCGGAAGATCTCACCGGTGGGTACCACGGTGTCGGCGGTTTCGGCCAGCTCGCCGTCGCCGATCGACAGCGGTAGCACGCTGGGCTTGGCGCCGATCGGGCCGGATTCGTAGATCAGCACGACGTCCGGCGAGGAGGTCAGGCGCGCCAGGTTGGCGGCCTTGGACGGCAGGCCGATGCCGACGAAGCAGACCGCGCCGTTCTTCAGGCGGCGGGCGGCGGCGACGGTCATCATTTCGTTGGTGCTGTAGTCGCTCATCACTTGGCCTCCGCAATCTTTTTCTGGAATTCGGCGAAATCGGTAGTGCCGCGGATATAGGTATCGATCCAGGCGGTAAAGCTCTCGCGGTCGCGGGCAATCGGGTCCCAGGCCTGGTAGAAGCGGTTGTCACGCTCGTAGTAGCCATGGGCGTAGGACGGGTGGGCGCCGCCGGGCACGTGGCAGACGGCGGTCAACGCCCAGCTCGGCAGCACGCAGGCGTTCATCGGCGCCTTGAGGTCATCGACGATCTCCTCGACGGTGACGATGCAGCGCTTGGCCGCCAGGGCCGCTTCCTTCTGCACGCCGAGGATGCCCCACAGCAGCACGTTGCCCCTGCGGTCGGCCTTCTGCGCGTGGATCACGGTGACGTCCGGGCGTACCGCCGGGGTGGCGGCCAGCTTCTCGCCGGTGAACGGGCAGTCGATGAACTTGATGTTCGGGTTGACCTTGGGCAGGTCCGAGCCGGCATAGGCACGCAGCAGGGCGAACGGCAGGCCCGAGGCGCCGGCAACATAGGAATTGGCCAGGTCGGCGTGGCTGTGCTCGTCGATTTCCAGGGCGTTCGGCCACTTCTTCTCGACCGCGTCGCGCAGGCGGTGCAGCGAGCCGACGCCGGGGTTGCCACCCCAGGAGAAGGTCAGCTTGCGCGCGCAACCGGCGCCGATCAGTAGGTCGTAGACCAGGTCCGGGGTCATGCGTACCAGGTGCAGGTCTTTCTTGCCCTGGCGGATCAGCTCGTGGGAGGCGGCAGTGGGGATCAAATGGGTGAAGCCTTCGAGAGCGACGCAGTCGCCGTCGTTGACGTGGCGCGAAATGGCTTCGCCCAGGGTGATGATGTCGGCCATCGTGTTGTTCTCGCTTGGGTTGCAGGTGCCACCGGGCAGGGCAGGGGTGGCGGTGAGTTCAGATTAGGGCGCGCCATGCAGCGGAACAATCCGATAATCGCCTTATTGTGCGATTATCGAACCATTCCTGATTGATGGTGCCGATAGCGCCTTACAGCAGGTTCCAGGTGTAACTGAGGATCAGCCGGTTCTCGTCGATATCGCTGCGGTAGTTGGAGCGCGCGGTGACGTTGCGCACGCGCACGCCGAGGCCCTTGAGCGCGCCGCTCTGCACCACGTAGCCTATGTCCAGATCGCGCTCCCAGTCCTTGCCCTCGTAGCGCGCACCGCCGCGGTTGGTGGCCTGGGCATCGACATTGTCGCCGCGGATGTAGCGCACCCCGGCCACCAGGCCCGGCACGCCCATGGCGGCGAAGTCGTAGTCGTAACGCAGCTGCCAGGAGCGCTCGTCGGCGGAGGCGAACTCGAAAGTGGGCACCTCGTTGCCCAGCGGGCTGACGTTGGCAAATACGCGCGGGAAGGCGTCATCGCCGAACATCGCCTGGTAGCCGACATAGAAGGTGTGGCCGCCGTGCTTGGCCGACAACAGGGCGAAGGCCGCCTGATTGTCGATGTCGCCGAGCAGGCTCTGGCCGTCGTCGGCCGAGTCGTAGAAACCGAGGTTGGCGCCCAGGGTCCAGGCGCCCACCGGCTGGCTGTGCTTGAGGCCGAGGAAGCGCTGGTCGTAGATGTCTTCCAGCTGCGCGTACCAGGCGCTGGCGGTGGTGCGCCCGGCGTTGAAGGCATAGTCGCCGCCGGCGTAGTTGAAGGCGTCGCTGGTCGCCGCGCGCTGCGGCAGGTGGCCGAGCATGGCCAGCATCTGGTCGTCGCCGGCCTCGTTGCGCAGGCTGGTGGAGTTCAGATGCCCGGCCTGCAGGGTCAGCCCGGCCAGCTCGTTGGAAACCAGGCTGACGCCTTGGTAGCTGGGCGGCAGCAGGCGGATGTCCGAATAGGTCAGCACCGGCAGGTTGGGCTGCAGCTCGCCGACTTTCAGCTCGGTCTTGGACAGGCGCAGCTTCGCCGCCAGGCCCAGACGGCTGTAGTCGTCGGCGGCCTTGCCGCTCTCGCGGGTCGGCAACAGGCCGGTGTTGACCCGATCCGGGCTGCTGTCGAGCTTGAGGCCGAGCAGGCCGATGGCATCCACGCCGAAACCCACCGGCCCCGAGGTGTAGCCGGATTTGAGGTTGAGGATAAAACCCTGCGCCCACTCCTCCGCCTGGGACTGCCGGTTCGGCCCGACTATGTCGGAAAAGTCGCGGCTGAAGTAATAGTTGCGCGCCGTCAGGCTGGCGCTGGCGTCGTCGATAAACCCGCCCTCGCCGGCCTGGCTCAGGCTCGGTAGGCAGGCGGCAATGGCGGTGGACAGCAGGCAAAGGCGTGGGCTGTGTTTCATCGGTAGCGTGCTCTTGTTGTTATCGAGGTTGCAGAAACCCGCCCGGCAGCCCAGGGGCGGCCGGTTGGGAGGATGGATCGGGTCGATTTGGGCTATATCGCCGTTTGTAGGGTGCGCTATGCGCACCAGGCATTGCCGTCGGTATCGGTGCGCACGGCGCACCCTACGGCGGCCTCACTCGCGCAGCGGCGCGGCCCGCGGGTTATTCGTGGCGCTTAGCGATTGTCGCCGTGCTCGCAGCAGCAGGTGCGCGGCGAGACCGAACAGCAGGCCCCAGAAGGCCGCCGACAGGCCGAGGAAACTTACCCCGGAGGCCGTCACCAGGAAGGTGAACAGTCCGGCATCGCGTTCCGTCGGCTCGCTCAGGCTGCGCGCCAGCGCCTCGCTGAACGCGCCGTACAGCGCCAGCCCGGCCAAGGCGGCGATCAGCGCCGCGGGAAAGGCGGCGAACAGCGACACCAGGGTGGCGCCGGCGATGCCCAGCAGCAGGTAGGCTAGGCTGCCGACCACCGCGGCCACGTAGCGCCGTTTGGGGTCTTCATGGGCCTCGCGACCGGTGCACAGGCTGGCGGTGACCGCCGCCAGGTTCAGGCCGTGGCAGCCGAACGGCGCCAGCAGCGCGCCGCCGATGGCGCTGGCGCCGATCAGCGGGCTGGCCGGGGTTTGGTACCCGGCGCCACGCAGCACCGCCATGCCCGGCATGAACTGCCCGGTCAGCGCCACCAGCACCAGCGGCAGCGCCAGGTTAAGGGTGGCGGTAAGGCTGAACTCGGGGGCGATCCACTGCGGCGTGGCCAGCTCCAGCACCAGCGCCTCGCTGCGCAGCTGGCCGCCGAGCAGGGTCAGCGCCGCGCCCACGAGCAATACGCCGGCCACCGCATAGCGCGGCGCCATGCGCCGTAGCAGCAGATAGGTGACGAACATGCTGGCGATCAGCAGCGGCTGTTCGGGCAGCGCCTTGAACACTTCGATGCCGAAGGCGAACAGGATGCCGGCCTGCAAACCGGCGGCGATGGAGCCGGGCAGTTTGGCGATCAGCCGGTCGAAGCTGCCGCTCAGGGCGATCAGCAACAGGATCAGGTTGGCCACCAGGTAGGCGCCGATCGCCTGATTCAGACCCAGTTCGGGCAGGGCGCCGACCAGCAGCGCGCTGCCGGGAATCGACCAGGCGATCACCACCGGCGTGCGGTAGCGCAGGCTGAGCAGCAGGCCCAGCACGCCACTGCCGATGGAAATCGCCCAGACCCAGGACGACAGCAGCGCCTGTGACAGGCCGGCGCTTTCCGCGGCATGGAAGATCAGCACCAGCGGCCCGGCGTAGGAGATGGTGGTGGCGAGCAGCCCGGCCACCAGGGCGGGCAGGCTGAAGTCTTTGAGCAGGGCTTTCATGGTCCCTCGCAAGGTCAGGCTGGCGTCCCTCGAAGGGGACGCTCTTGTTGTAACCGGGCCCGTAGGGTGCGCCGTGCGCACCATGCCCACGGCGCACGACACCATTGGTGCGCGCAGCGCACCCTACGGATCAGGCCTGCTGCAAAGCCCGCGGCCGTGCGCTGCGGCGTTCGGCCTTAGGCGCCGGGGCCTGCTGCAGCTGGAAGTCGAACGCCAGCGTGGCGAAGCGCGGGCCCTGGATACCGCGGTCGCGGGCGGCGGCCTCGTCCTCGACGAACTGGATATCGCCGACCAGGCCCTCGCGGGTGGCGTAGGCGAAGTCGTCCCACAGGTACTGGTCGCCGGCCAGGTTGATCTGGGTGGTCAGGTGGCGATGGCCCGGCGCGGAGATGAAGAAGTGGATATGCGCCGGACGCTGGCCGTGGCGGCCGAGCAGATCGAGGCATTCCTGGGTCGGGCCCTGCGGGTCGCAGCCGTAGCCGCTGGGCACGATGCTGCGTGCGCGGTAGCGGCCCTCGGCGTCGGTGACGATGCGCCGGCGCAGGTTGTAGTCGCTCTGGCTCTTGTCGAAGTAGGAGTAGTTGCCCTTGGTGTTGGCGTGCCACAGGTCGACCACCGCATCGGCCACAGGTTTGCCTTGGGTGTCGCGCACCACGCCTTCGAGGAACATCACCGTGGCCACGCCGTCTTCCGTGCCGTCGTCCATCCGCACCTGGCCCTCGGCCAGCGGCGCGCCGGCTACGTACAGCGGGCCTTCGATGGTGCGCGGGGTGCCGCCGCTGAGGCCGGCCTCGGCGTCCTTGGCGTCCTGCAGCAGGTCGAGGAAGTGTTCCAGGCCCAGGCCCGGCACCAGCAGGCCGAACTCGCTGCGCGCGCCGAGGCGGTTGAGGTAGTCCACCGCCTGCCAGAATTCGTCGTCGGTCACTTGCAGGTCTTCGATGATCTTCGCCGCGTCGCCGACGATGCGCAGCATCAGCTGCTTGAGGCGCGGGCTGCCCTGCTCGTTGTTGAGGCCGCAGGCCTCGCGGAACAGGTTCTGCACGTCTTGGGTGTGGGAGATTTTCACGGTCATGGTGGCGTGCCTCGTTGTTGTTCTGGGGATCAGCGGTCGTCGGCATGGATCGACGAGGGATGCCGGCACAGCGGCGTGACCTCGATGTCCATGTAGGGGAACAGCGGCAGTTGCAGCAGGGTGTCGTGCAGGGCCTCGACGCTGGCCACGTCGAATACGCTGTAGTTGGCGTAGTGCCCGGCGATGCGCCACAGGTGGCGCCAGGTGCCCTCGCGCATCAGGCGCTGGGCCAGTTCCTTCTCCTCGGCCTTGATCTGCGCGGCCACTGCCGGGTCCATGTCGGCCGGCAGCCTTACGGTCATCTTCACGTGGAACAGCATCAGGATTTCCTCCGTTTCACTTGCGGGCGAAGAACGCCAGGCGTTCTTCGTCCAGGGTCAGGCCCAGGCCGGGTGTACGCGGCACCTGCAGGGCGAAATCGCGGTACAGCGGCGCTTCAGTGACGATTTCCTCGGTCAGCAGCAGCGGGCCGAACAGCTCGGTGCCCCAGGTCAGCTGCTTGAGGGTGACGAAGGCGTGGGCCGAGGCCAGGGTGCCGATGGCGCCTTCGAGCATGGTGCCGCCGTACAGGGCGATACCGGCCGCCTCGGCGATGGCCGCGGTACGCAGCACGGCGCGCGGGCCGCCGTTCTTGGCGATCTTCAGGGCGAACACCGAGGCGGCGCCGTCGGCCGCCAGGCTGAAGGCGTCTTCCACGCTCTCGATGGATTCGTCGGCCATGATCGGTGCGGGGCTGCGCTGGTTGAGGCGCACCTGGCCGGCGCGATTGATACGCGCGATCGGCTGCTCGATCAGGTCGATGCCGTTGTCGCCCAGCACCCGGCAGGCGCGGATGGCCTGGGACTCGTCCCAGCCCTGGTTGACGTCGACCCGCACGCTGGCGCAGTCGCCCAGCGCCTGCTTGATGGCGATGACGTGGTTGAGGTCGCGCTGCAGTTCGCCGGCGCCGATCTTCAGCTTGAAGATGCGGTGGCGGCGGATGGCGAGCATCTGCTGCGCCTCGTCGATATCGCGGGCGGTGTCGCCCGAGGCCAGGGTCCAGGCCACCTCCAGGCTGTCGCGCACGCGGCCGCCGAGCAGCTCGCTGACCGCCAGGCCCAGGCGCTTGCCTTGGGCGTCGAGCAGCGCGCTTTCGATGCCCGACTTGGCGAAGGTGTTGCCCTTGGCCAGCTTGTCCAGGCGTTGCATGCAGACATTGATATTGGCCGCGTCCTGACCGCGCAGCGCCGGCGCCAGGTGGCTGTCGATGTTCTGCTTGATGCTCTCCGGGCTCTCGTTGCCGTAGGCCAGGCCACCGATGGTGGTGGCTTCGCCTATGCCTTCGACGCCGTCGCTGCAGCGCAGGCGGATGATCACCAGCGTCTGGTTCTGCATGGTGTGCATGGCCAGCTTGTGCGGGCGGATGGTCGGCAGGTCGACTATGGTCGCCGTCAGGCTTTCGATCAGGACGTGGCTCATTTCACTTTTCCAGGTTCAGGGTGAGGGCTCAGGCCTTGGCCGCCGCCAGCGCCGCGGTCGCCGCCTGGCGCCGCTGGCCGCTGAGGGTGAACAGCGCCATGGCCAGGGCGGCGATGGCGCCAGGCACGGCGAAGGCGATGAAGTTCAGTTGCAGCGGCAGGTTGATCGCCATCAGCGCGCCGCCGAGCAGCGGCCCGACGATGGCGCCGTTGCGGCCGATGCCCGAGGCCCAGCCGAGGCCGGTGGAGCGGATCGACAGGCCGTAGAACTGCGCGGCGCCGGCGTACAGCAGAATCTGCGTGCCGATGGTGGTGGCGCCGGCGATGAAGATCAGGCCGTAGAGCACCGGCGTCGGGCTGTTGAAGCCGAGCAGGCTGATCGAGGCGGCGGCGGCGACGAAGAAGGCCACCATCACCTTGCCCAGGTTGAAGCGGTCGCCCAGCCAGCCGCCGAGAATGGCCCCGGCCATGCCGCCGAAATTCAGTGCCAGCAAAAACGACAGGCTCGACCCCAGGCTGTAGCCGGCGCTGGCCATCAGCTTGGGCAGCCAGGAGCTCAGCGCGTAGACCATCAGCAGGCAGCAGAAGAACGCCAGCCACAGGCACAGGGTGCGCAGCGCGCGGCCGTCGCGGAACAGCTCGAAGACGCCGACGCCCTGGCCCTTGCCATCGCTCATCTGCAACTGGTCGGCGGCGTCGAGGGCCAGACCCGGTTCGACCTTGGCCAGCACCGCGCGGGCCTGCTCATGGCGACCCTGGCGCACCAGGAAACCCACCGACTCCGGCAGCTTCCACAGGATCAGCGGCAACAGCAGCAGCGGCACGGCGGCGGCGAAGAACATCGACTCCCAGCCGAAGCGCGGCAGCATATAGATACCCACCCCCGCTGCGAGCATGCCGCCCAGCGAGTAGCCGCTGAACATCACCGCCACCAGGGTGCTGCGCAGGCGTTTGGGCGCGTACTCGTTCATCAGCGCCACGGCGTTGGGCATCAGCCCGCCACAGCCCAAGCCCGCAATAAAGCGGAAGATGCCGAACTCGGTGGGGTTGCTGGCAAAGCCATTGAGGATGGTCGCCGTGGAGAACAGCACGAAGCAGATGGCGATGCCCTTCTTGCGCCCGATCCGGTCGGCCAGGGTGCCGAAGCCGAGGGCGCCGAACATCATGCCGAACAGCGCATAGCTGCCCAGGGCGCCGGCTTCCAACGGGGTCAGGTTCCACTCCTGCATGATCGACGGCAGCACCACGCCGAAGATGAACAGGTCGTAGCCGTCGAAGATCAGCAGCAGCGCGCAGAGCGCCATGACCATCCAGTGGAAGCGGGAAAAGCGTGCGTTGTCGATAACGGGGTGAACGTCTATCTGTCGCATGGCATCGGTTCTCGGTTTTGTTTTTGTTGTGAACGGTTCGGTTGGTGTTTGTAGGAGCCCGATTGCGGGCGATGCTCTTGATGGATCGCCCGCAAGCGGGCTCCTACAGGTGATGCGTCAGCCCAGATCGCCTCCGCCTACCGGCAAGGTCACGCCGGTGATATAGGAGGCCTCGTCGGAGGCGAGAAAAAGGATCGCGCCGACCTGCTCGTCGATGCTGCCGTAGCGTTTCATCAGGCTGCTCTGCACGGTCTGATCGACGATCTGCTGGTACCAGCCCTTCTCCTCGGCGCTCTGTTCGGCGGCATTGCGCGGGATGCGCCGCGGCGGCGCCTCGGTGCCGCCGGGGGCGGTGGCGTTGACGCGGATGCCGCGCTCGGCGGTCTCGAACGCCAGGCAGGCGGTCAGGGCATTGACGCCGCCCTTGGCCGCGCCGTAGGGCACGCGGTTGACCCCGCGGGTGGCGATGGAGGAGACGTTGACGATGGCGCCGCTGCCCTGCGCCAGCATCTGCGGCAGCGCGGCATGGCAGCACCACAGCGTGGGGAACAGCGAGCGACGCACCTCGGCCTCGATCTGCGCCGTTTCGTAGTGCTCGAAGGGCTTGGCCCAGATGGTGCCGCCGACGTTGTTGATCAGGATGTCGAGGCGGCCGAAGCGCTCGACGGCTGCCTGCATCACGCCCTGGCAATCGCCGGCCTGTTCCAGGTCGGCAGTCAGGCACAGCACGCCGGGCTGCTCGGCCAGCTCATTGATCAGCTCGGAGCGGTCCACCGCCACCACTTGCGCGCCCTCCTCCAGCAGCCGCTCGGCGACGCGGCGGCCGATGCCCTGGGCGGCGCCGGTGACCACGGCGACTTTGTCTTGGAAACGCTTGTTCATCTGTCGACCTCAATCAAATGGTGCGACCGTAGCCCGGATGCAATCCGGGGCTGGTTCGTGGACTTCCCCCGGATTTCATCCGGGCTACGACTGCCCCGCTCGCACCTAGGCGCTGGCGGCGAACTTCTCGTAGTAGAAATTGGCCGGTGCTATGCCCTGCTCGCGGATATAGGCGCTGACCGCCTCGACCATCGGCGGCGGGCCGCACAGGTAGATGTCCACCTCGCCGTCGTTGAGGTGCTTGGGTTCGATGTGCTGGGTGACGTAGCCCTTGTGCGGGTAGCTGCTCTCGGGACTGGCCACGCAGGCGCTGAAGCTGAAGCCGGGGATGCGCGCGGCGAAGGCTTCCAGCTTGTCCAGCTCGACCAGGTCATGGTCGTGGGTCACGCCGTAGATCAGGTGCAGCGGGTGCTCGCAGCCTTCGGCGGCGATCTTCTCCAGCATCGCGGTGAAGGGCGCCAGGCCCGTGCCGCCGGCCAGCAGCAGCAGCGGCCGCTTGATCTCGCGCAGGTAGAAGCTGCCCAGCGGGCCGGCCAGGCTGATGCTGTCGCCGGCCTTGGCCAGGTTGCTCAGAAAGCTGCTCATCAGCCCGCCCGGCACGTTGCGGATCAGAAAGCTGACCTCGCCGTCCTTCTGCAGGCTGCTGAAGGAGTAGGCACGGGTCTGCTCGCTGCCCGGCACCTTCAGGTTGACGTACTGCCCCGGCAGGAAGGCCAGCTGGCTCAGGGCCTCGCCTTTGACCGACAGGGCGATGGTGCTGTCGGAGAGCTTGCGCACCGCGCTGATGGCCGCCTCGAAGCTGGCCTGCTGGGTCTTGCACAGCTGCGAGGAGGCCGGCACGTGGATCACGCAGTCGCTCTCGGCACGCATCTGGCAGGTCAGCACATAGCCCTGCTCGGCCTCGGCCTGGCTCAGGGCGTCGTCGATGTATTCCTCGCCGAGGTCGTACTGGCCGGCTTCGGCGAAGCACTTGCAGGCGCCGCAGGCGCCATCGCGGCAGTCCAGCGGGATATTGATGCCCTGGCGATAGGCGGCGTCGGCCACCGTCTCACCCAGGTTGGCGTCGATAAAGCGGGTCACCCCGTCTTCGAAATTCAGTGCGATCTTGTGGCTCATGGCGCACCTCGCTATGCGGTTGGCGGCGTGCAGGGTCCCGTGACGGAAGCCGAAGGCTCCCGCCGGCAGCGCTGCAGCGGAATCAGATGTGGTAGACGTCGATGATCTGGCGCACGTAATCGTTCTTCAGCACCACCTTCTTGGCCTTGATCAACGGGTTCTCGCCGCGGGTATCCAGGGTGTAGAAGCTGGTGCCGTAGAAGTGATCGACGGTCTTGTAGCGAAAGCTCAGGGTGTGCCAGTTGAAGCGCACATTGGTCAGGCCCTCTTCCTGCTCGACGATCTCGATGTTGTTGATGTTGTGCGAGGTGCGGGTATCCGGGATGGTGGCGCTGGAACGCTCGGTGCGGATGCGAAACACCCGGTCCTCCAGGCCGCTGCGGTTGCCGTACCAGATCAGCGATATCTCGGTCTGCGGGTTTTCCACCAACTGGTCGGCATCGTCCCAGGCCGGCATCCAGAACTCGGCGTCCGGGGCATACAGCTCCAGCCACTGGTCCCACTGCTTGTCGTCCAGGTAGCGCGCCTCACGGTAGAGGAAGTCGCGCACGGCGCCATAGGAAAGGCTCATTTACGCGCCCTCCACGTGGATCAGTTGGTCCTGTTCTTTCTTCACTGCCTGGATCATCTGCTGCTGCCAGTAGTGGTGCTGCAGCACGAACAGGCCCTCGTCCTCGGTGCGCGCGCCGCTCATCAGCGGCTGCAGGTCGATCTCGCGGGCCGACTCGTCGGCGCCGTCGATCCAGTGCTGGGCGCCGCGGGACATGTCGTTCCACTGCATGGCGCGGCCGGCGAAGCCCTGCTGGCAGGCGCGGAACTCTTCCAGGTCATCGGGGGTGGCCATGCCCGAGACGTTGAAGAAGTCCTCGTACTGGCGGATACGCCGGGCACGGGCCTCGGCACTCTCGCCCTTGGGCGCGATGCAGTAGATGGTCACCTCGGTCTTGTCCACCGACAGCGGCCGGGCGATGCGCAGCTGCGAGCCGAACTGGTCCATCAGGTACAGGTTGGGGTATAGGCAGAGGTTGCGCGAATGGCCGATCATCCAGTCAGCGCGGGCTTCGCCGAACTCGGCGGCGAGGCGCTCGCGGTCGGCGAACAGCGGGCGATCCTCGGGGTTGTCCCAGCGGGTCCAGAGCAGCAGGTGGCCGTTCTCGAAGGAGTAGAAACCACCGCCCTTCTTGCCCCAGCCGCCGGCGCTCATGGCGCGGATGTCGTCGCCGGCCTCTTTCAGCTTGCGCTGCTGCTGGGTGGCGGCGTAGTTCCAGTGCACGGCGGTGACGTGGTAGCCGTCGGCACCGTTTTCCGCCTGCAGCTTCCAGTTGCCCTCGTAGACATAGGTGCTGGAGCCGCGCAGCACTTCCAGGCCTTCGCTGGACTGGTCGCAGATCATGTCGATGATCTTCTTCGACTCGCCGAGGAAGTCCTCGAGCGGCGCCACGTCCTCACGCAGGCTGCCGAACAGGAAGCCGCGGTAGGACTCGAAACGGGCGACCTTCTTCAGGTCGTGCGAGCCGTCGCAGTTGAAGTTGTCCGGGTAGCCGGCTTCCTTGGGGTCCTTGACCTTGAGCAGCTTGCCGCTGTTGTTGAAGGTCCAGCCGTGGAAGGGGCAGGTGTAGCTGGCCTTGTTGCCGCTCTTGAAGCGGCACAGCATGGCGCCGCGATGGCTGCAGGCGTTGATGAAGGCGTTGAGCTCACCCTCCTTGTTGCGCGCGATAAAGATCGGCTGGCGCCCCATGTGGGTGGTGTAGTAGTCGTTGACGTTGGGGATCTGGCTCTCGTGGGCCAGGTACAGCCAGTTGCCCTCGAAGATGTGCTGCATCTCCAGGTCGAACAGGCGCGGGTCGGTGAACATCTCGCGCTTGCAGCGGAAAATGCCCTTGTCCTTGTCTTCTTCAAGCAGGCTATTGAGGTAGTCGAGTCCCAGGTTCATGGCCATGGCTCCGTTGTTATTGTTTCAACGGTTCCAAGGCTATGCCGCCTTATTGTCCGACAATATCCAGTTAGTGCAGGACCTTTATCCGTTTTCTGCAGGGTGCGACCAAGGTCGTAGAAGCCGCGTCAGTCGTGGCCTGGGCAGAAACTCGGAAGGTGGAAAACGTAGGGTGGAAAACCGCGAAGCGTTTTCCACCTGTAGCCAACCGGAAGAGATACGACGCGTGTTTGATCGGTGGACAAGCTACCCGCTCGTAGGGTGTGCCGTGGGCACCGAAAACACGCGGAACGATCAGGTCTCGCGGCGCCGCAGGGTATCGGAGGGCAGCTCGCCGAAGGCGCTCTTGTAGCTCTCGGAGAAGCGGCCAAGGTGGAGGAAGCCGTAGTCCAGCGCCACCTCGGTGATATTGCGCACCTTGGCCGAGGGATCACTGAGGCAGGCGTGCACCCGCTCCAGCTTGCGCTGGCGGATGTAGTGCTTGGGCGTGGTGCCCAGGTGCTTGTCGAACAGCGCGTAGAGCGAGCGCGGGCTGATATGGGCGAGCTGGGCCAGCTGCTCGAGGCTGATGTCCTGCTTGAGGTTGTCGTCGATGAACTGCACCAGGCGCTCGAACGAGGGGTTGCTCTCGGCCAGCTCCGCGCGGCTGACGTTGCTGCCGAGCAGGCCGAGCAGCTTGCTGGCGATGATCCGCGTGTAGTGCTCCTGCACCGAGGGCAGCGACTGCTCGCTCTCGGCCTCGTCGCAGACCAGGCCGAGCAGGTTGGTGAAGCCCTCGAGCTGCTGCAGCTGGTGGCGCGAGGCGAATCGCACGCCGTCGGCCGGGCGCTGCCAGTGGTTGTCGCTGCAGGCGCGCTCGATCAACTGGCTCGGCAGCTTGACGATGAACTTCTCGCAGTCGTCGGAATAGGTCAGGTCGACCGGATCGTCGGGGTTGATCAGCAGCAGTTCGCCGGGAGTGAAGTAGTGTTCCTGGCCGTGACCGCGCCACAGGCAGTGGCCCTGCAGCAACACCTGCAGGTGGTAGATGGTCTCAAGCGCTGGCGAGGTGACGCGCACGCTGCCACCGTAGCTGATGCGACACAGATCGAGACTGGCGAAACTGCGATGGCTAAGGCTGGCGGCTGGGCGGCCGCTGCTGGGCAGGCGAATGCAGTGCGAGCCTACATGCTGGTTGACGTAGTCGGATACCGCATAGGGGTCGGCATTGGCGAACAGCCGACTCTTCTCGTTCAGCAGGCGACAGTCCATGACTCACGGCGCTCTTATCATTGTTATTTGAGTGGCGAGTACTGACGGGCCACGGCAGCCCTCCTCGCTCGAACCATAGATACAGGCAAATGGCCCACACCTGATCACAAACCGATCAACGGTTGACCACAGCAGGTTAGCGGCTCGGTGAGCTTAGGCAATCGGACCTTGGCCGAATATCGCTTCGGGCGATTACCGCCCGCTTTCGTGAACTGACGCAACAGGCCGGCGACACCCGCAGTCTTCGTAGGAGCCCCGCCCCAGGGCGAAACCTTGTCGTTCTGCGTTGTCCGCTCGATCGCTTTCGCCGCGGGGCGCGGCTCCTACGAACAAGCGTCGAGGCGGCTGCTCAGGCCGGGCGGAACAGCTGGCTGCTGAGCTCGCGGCTGGCGCTGAGCATCAGCGGCAGGTAGCGCTTCTCCAGCTCGCTGACCGGCACACGACCGGCGTGGGTGCTGACGTTCATCGCCGCCAGCACGTGGCCGGCGGAGTCGTACACCGGCACTGCCAGCGAACGCAGGCCCTGCTCCAGTTCCTGATCGACGACGCACCAGCCCTGGTGGCGCACGCGCTGCAGGCATTCCCATAGCGCCTCGGGCGTGTGCAGGGTGCGACTGGTCTTGGGCTGCAGCTCGGCGTGGGCCAGGTAGTCCTGCAGTTGGTCGTCGTCCAGCGCGGCGAGCAGGATGCGGCCCATGGAGGTGCAGTAGGCCGGCAGGCGGCTGCCGACGCTGAGGTCCACCGAGATCAGCCGCTGCGGAATCGCCGAGCGGGCGATGTAGAGCACCTGCTCGCCTTCCAGGGTGGCCAGGTTGCAGGCCTCGTGCAACTGCTCGCTCAAGCGGTCGAGATAGGGCTGGGCGGACACCGCCAACGGCGTCGACGACAGGTAAGCGTGGCCCAGGGTCAGCACCTTGGGCAGCAGCGAATAGGTGCGCCCGTCGGTGGTGACGTAGCCCAGCTTCATCAGCGAGTACAGACAGCGGCGCACCGCGGCACGGGGGATCTCGGTGCGGTGGCTGATCTGCGCGATGGTCAGGTGGCGCTTGCGCTCCTGGAAGGCGTTGATCACCGCCAGGCCGCGAGCCAGTGAGGTCATGAAATTGGGATCGCCAGCGAACTCCTCGATGCGCTTGGCTGGCGACACGTAGGGCGGCGGCGCCAAACTGGACAGGGGCGGACGGGTATCGCTCATGGAACCTCCGGGACGGTCGACGGTGCCTGGCGATTATCGAACTGTCGTGCGGTAATCGCAAATACTGCCAAACAATGAGCGCGCTCTCTGTGGCAGGGGCTTCAGCCGCGACCGCTGTCGATGATTCTCGCCGCTGAAGCGCCTCCCACAGTTCGTAGCCAGCCTCAGCCCGGCAGCAAGCCCTGCCAACGCAACAGCGCCAGCAGGCCGCTGATGCTGAAGAAGGCCAGCACCGTAGCTGCCACCAGAGCGGCGGCGCAGCGCTGTTCGAGACCGAAACGCTGACCGAGGATGGGGTAGATGCTCATCATCGGCGCACTGGCGAACAGCAGCCCGGCCACCATCAGTTGCGGCTCCACCCCGGGCAGCAGGAGGAACGCGAGCAACAGCGCCAGCGGATGGAGGACCAGCTTGCCCAGCGCGGTCTGTACCAGGTCGCCGCCCATGCCGCCCAGCTTCAGCCCGTACAGGCTACCGCCGATAACGAACAGCGCCACTGGCGCCGAAGCGTCGGCGAGCATATCCACCACTCGCAACGGCACAGCCGGCAGGCGGATCTGCAGCAGCGACAGCAGCAGGCCGACAGCGATAGCAATGATCAGCGGATTGCGCGCCAGGCGCAGGCCGGTCTCGCGCAGCAGCGCCCAGCCGCCGTTGCCGCGTTGCGTGCCGGCTTCGGCCAGGGCCAGTGCCAATGGGATCAGCAGCAGGTTCTCCACCAGCATGCCCAGGGCCATGGCCACCGCCGCGGTCTGGCCGAGCACCATCACCGCAATCGGATAGCCGATAAAACCGCTGTTGGACACCGACATGCCCATGGCCAGGATGGCGCTGGCCGACTGCCCTTGCCCACGCAACCAACGCGCCACGGCGAAACCGGCGGTAAACAGACTCAGTGAGGCCAGCGCGTAGGCGGCCAGATAAGGCCAATTGAGCACCTCGTCGAGGCGCCGTTCGACCAAGGCACGCAGCACCAGCGCCGGCAGAGCGAAATTGATCACGAAGGCGCCGAGGCCGCGAATCTGCTCGCGATTGATCAGGGCGATACGCGCCGAGACAAAACCCAGGCCGATGAGGATGAAGATCGGCGCGGTAATCCCCAGCACCGTCAGCATGCCAGGCACTCCGGACCGTCCACGCGCAGCTGCGCAAGGCGCGAGCGGGTACGTACGAAGTCGCCGTGGGCGACGTTGGCGCACAGCGTCGCCAGATCATGCTCGCTCTGCAGCCAGAGCTCGCGGCCGCTGTCGTAGGCGATGTCGACGAAGTTGATCAGGCGCTGTTGCACGTCCAGCGAACACTGCGCCAGCGCCGGCAGCTCGCCGATCACGAAGTGGGCGAAACGCTCGGTCAGTTGCAGGTAATCGCTGCTCGCCAACGGTTGCTGGCACAGCGCGGCAAAATCCAACCACAGGGTACGTGAGTCCATGCCGCGCAGTGTCAGGCTGCGCCTTTGCAAGGGCAAGTGGGCGACGCTGGGCAGATGGCTCAGTTGCCTGCGTAACTGGCTCGCCGGCTGCTGCAGGTAGCGCCCCCAGGATTGCGTACCCAGGCAGCGGTAATCGATACCAGCCTCCATCTGCAGCACCAGGCAGCGACGCTGCAGCACTTCGGCGAAGGGCTTGAAACGACTGTGGTAGAGCGGGTTCGGACAGAGTGCCGGCGGCGCGTAGTTGGAGCTCAAGAGGAGAATGCAATCGCGCTCGAACAGCGGCTTTAACAAACGACCGAGGAGGATCGCATCACCGATGTCATGCACATGAAATTCATCGACGAACAACAGCCGCGCCTCGGCCGCCAGCTCGTCAGCCACCTGCGCCAGGGGATCGGCCTGGCCGGCATGCACCAGCAGGCGCCGCTGCACGTCCTGCAGCAGTGCATGCACATGCAGGCGGCGTTTCGCTAGCGGGGCAACCTGGAACAGGGCATCGAGCAGCAGGCTCTTGCCACGCCCGACGCCGCCGCACAGGTAGGCGCCAGCGGCGGGCCGACGCAGCCAGGCAGACGGCCGCAGGCGCGCCTGCAGCCAGTCGCCCAGGCACGCCAACATGCGCACCTGGGCCTCATCCAGTTGCAGGCCGCGCGCCTCGATCAGGCGAGCGGCCTGCGCGGCCAGCTCAGAAGTCAAAGAACACGGTCTCGCCTTCACCCTGGATGCGGATGTCGAAGCGGTAGGCCGGCTTGCCGTCCACCTCGCAGCGCTTGGCGATCAGCGTCTCGCGGCGCTGCGGCTGCTCGATCAGGTTGAGCACCGGATCCTTGGCATTGGCCTCGGCCTCGTCTTCGAAGTACAGCCGGGTGTTGAGGTGGATGTTGATGCCGCGAGCGAACAGCGCGACGTTGACGTGCGGCGCCATCGGCACGCCGGCGGCGTTGTGCACCACGCCCGGCTTGATCGTATAGGCGGTCCACTCGCTACCGGCATCGAAGGTGGTGGCGGTACGACCGAAACCGTTAAACGGTTTGGACTGGTCGTAATCCTCGTCATAGTGGCCCTGGTGGTCGGCCTGCCACAGCTCGAGGAAGGCGTCGCGCACCAGGTGGCCGTTGCCGTCGTAGACATGGCCGACCAGCACGATGTGTTGGCCGGGCGCATCGGGCCCCGCCATCTGATTCCAGATTTCCTGCTCGCGGGTCGGGTTGCCGGCCGCGGCCAGGGCCAGGCCGATGTGCACGTAGGGGCCGGCGGTTTGTGAAGGGGTTTCCGGCAGCAATTCAACAGGCATGGTCATCCTCCTATGAGCCTGCTCAGGATCTAGCGAGCTAGAGCCAGACAAGGCAAAAAGGGCTGAGGAAGCACAGTTTACGAGTAGTAAATGAGCATTCCGAAGCCATTTTTAACGCCGTCTGGCCGACGCGCAGCAGATCCTGGGCGGCTCATTAACGGTTCTCGAAATGGGTTCTGCGCTGCCCGCGCAGCACAATATCGAAGCGGTACGCCAGGCAATCCATTGGATTGGCCGTGCTCATGTCGAGCTTGGCAATCAGCGTCTGCACCGCGTCCGGGTTGGCGATCGCCTTGACGATCGGGCACAGCGGGATCAGCGGATCGCCCTCAAAATACAGCTGGGTGATCAGCCGCGTGGCGATCGACGGGCCGTTGAGCGAGAAGTGGATATGCGCCGGGCGCCAGTCGTTGGGGCCATTGCGCCAGGGGTAGGGGCCGGGCTTGATGGTGCGGAAGATATAGCGACCTTCACTGTCGGTCAGGGCACGGCCGACACCGCCAAAGTTGGGGTCGAGCGGCGCCAGATAGCGGTCGTTCTTGTGCCGGTAGCGGCCACCGGCGTTGGCCTGCCACATTTCAACCAGGGTATGCGGGATCGGCTTGCCGTACTGATCCATCACCCGACCGGAAACGATGATGCGCTCGCCGATGGGCAGGCCACCGTTGTTGAAGTTGAGCAGCAGGTCGTTGTCGTGCTCGGCGAACTTCAGGTGCGAGAAGTCCGGCCCCGTGGTCTCGGAGATCGACTGCGGGATGCTCACCAGCGCCTGGCGCGGCGAACGGGCGATGGAGGTCTTGTAATCGGGCGTCAAGGCTTTGGGGTGCCAGTTGCGGTCACGAATGACGAAACGGCGATTGTCCTCGGCAGGCATGGTGCGCTCCTGTTGTGAGTATTGTGGAGTCGACCTGGGATCAGGCTGAAGCACAGTTTCCGCCAAAGCAGACGCGGGGAATATTGAAAAGACGCGGCCACCCCATAACCAAATGGTTATGAAAAAAGCCCTTCGCGGTAGGCTTCGGCCACCTCACGCAGCGCCGCGCAGAGCTGCTCGGCGGCCAGCGGCAAGGCCAGCGCACTGTTGCGACAGATACCCACCGAGCCGCCTGGTTCCTGCACGCCCAGCTGCAGCTCGACCAGCTCGCCGCGCTGCACGTCCAGGCACACCGCGTCCTGCGGCGCCACCCACAGCGCATCGCCGGACAGCACGTAGCGCCGACTCAGCGCCGGCGACAGGGTCTCCAGGCGCTGCCGCGAGGGCGTCACCCCGCACTGTACGAACAGGCTGTCGGCGTGCTTGCGGATGGTGGTACCGGTCGTCGGCAGCACCAGCGGGTAATCGCCAAGCTGTCCCAGCGCGGCGGCGCCAGCGGCCAGCAGCGGGTGACCGGGGCGCACCACCAGGCTCATCGATTCGCTGTACAGATGCTCGAAGGTCAGGCCCTGGATGTCCGGGCTGTCGGTCATGCGCCCGACCACCAGGTCCAGCTCGCCGACGCGCAACTGACCGAGCAGGTAGGCGCCCGGCCCGGTAGCAACGCTGACCACCAGCGCCGAGTGACGCTGATGCAGACGCCGCACCACCTCGGGAATCAGCAGGCTCTCTACAGTAGAAAGCACACCGACTCGCACCTGGCCGGCCTCGTGCTCACCTTCGCGCAGACTGTTCACCCCATCGCGCAGCGCCTGCACGCAGGGCCCGGCGTAACGCATGAAGGCCACGCCAGCGGCCGTCAGGGTCACGCCACTCTTGCCGCGCTCGAACAAACTGGCGGCGAGGATCTCCTCCAGCTCCTTGAGCGTCTTGGAAATCGCCGGCTGGCTTACCGCAAGGGCATCGGCTGCCTTGGCGAAGCTGCGCTGGCGAGCGATTTCGAGAAAGCACAGCAGGTGGCGGAATTTGATACGGGTGTCGATGTTCATCGCAGGCACCGAAAACAGATGCCCGCGATGATGCCGCAAAGCACAGGCCTGGCACAGACGACAATTGGCAGGTTCGTCACTTTGGTCGCACTTGGCTGACCGATGGGTCAGCTCTATGCTGCACCTTTTTTGTGCGAGCCTGCCCGATGTCCCTGCCTGATCTGCTGCTGTTGGCCCTCGCCGGTTTCGCCGCTGGGGGGATGAATGCCCTGGCTGGCGGCGGTACCTTCTTCTCCTTCCCCGCCCTGCTCGCCGCCGGCCTGCCACCGGTAACGGCCAATGCCACCAACGCCGTGGCGCTGTGGCCGGCAAGCCTGGCTAGTGCGTGGGCAGCACGCGCCTCGTTGCGGCCGCTGGGGCGTTATCTGCTTCCGCTGCTGCTGGCCGGTCTGGCCGGTGGCCTGCTCGGCGGCCTGTTGCTGCTGGCCGGCGGCGATGACGTGTTCCGCGTGCTGATCCCCTGGCTGTTGCTGGCCGCCACCGCGCTGTTCACCGCCAGCCCCTGGCTGGGCCGCTGGTTGGCAGCACGACGCAAGACGTCCGAGCATCCGCCACACACGCCGTTGTCGCTGGGTGCACACATCGGCGTGTCGATCTACGGCGGCTACTTCGGCGCCGGTATGGGCATCCTGCAACTGGCCGCGTTTTCCATCGAAGGCCACCAGCTGGCCCGCGCCAATGCGCTGAAAAACCTGATCTCGGCGGTGATCTACAGCATCGCCACCCTGACCTTCGTCATCGCCGGCCGGGTCAGCTGGTACGAGCTGGCGATCCTGCTCACCGGTGCCACCATCGGCGGTTATGCCGGTGGCGCACTGGGCGAGAAGCTGCCGCCGGCACTGCTGCGCAGCTTCGTCATCCTGGTCGGCAGCACGATGACCCTGTACTACTTCTGGAGCACCTACTTCTCGGCGTAAAAACCAGCCCTGCGAAAAATAGATCGAACAGTGTCCGAGCACGCCTAATGCCACTCAGTCAGGCGTCAACGTATCGAATGTGTAGGAGCGGCGCCCCGCCGCGAATCAAGGCGCCGCGCATTTGAAAAGCTTCGCCCCGAGGCGGGGCTCCTACGAACGATCGCGTTGAATCGACATTCCCCGGGCGCACGGCTATGCGCCTCCAAAACCCGCTGATTTGCCCGAGAAGCGCGGCTCTGCTAGTGTCGCGCCCGTTTCTACGCTTCCCGAGACCCGCCGCCATGGCCCGCAAAAAAGCCGCCCCCGACTTCGAACACTCCCTCGCCGAACTGCAGACGCTGGTCGAGCGCCTGGAGAGCGGCGAGCTGTCGCTGGAAGACTCGCTGACTGCTTTCGAGCAGGGCATCGGCCTGACCCGTGAATGTCAGGCCGCCCTGGCCCAGGCCGAGCAGAAGGTACAGATTCTGCTCGAGCGCGACGGTGAGTTGCAGCCCGCCCCCTTCGACACGGACGAGCCCGCATGATTGCGGCGTATCAGAAGCGCTGCCAGACCCGCGTCGACACGGCACTGGAAGCGCTGTTTCAAGCTCCACGCACAGAGCTCGAACGGCTCTACCAGGCCATGCGCTACAGCGTGATGAACGGCGGCAAGCGCGTGCGCCCACTGCTGGTCTATGCCGCTTGCGAGGCTCTCGAAGGTGATCTCGAACGTGCCGATGGCGCTGCCTGTGCGGTGGAGCTGATCCATGCCTACTCGCTGGTGCATGACGATCTGCCGGCGATGGACGATGATGACCTGCGTCGCGGTCAGCCGACCACCCACAAGGCCTTCGACGAGGCCAGTGCCATCCTTGCTGGCGATGGCCTGCAAAGCCTGGCCTTCGAAGTGCTCGCCGACCGCCGGCGCAATCCGCAGGATGCCGAGACGCGCCTGCAGATGATCGAGTTGCTCAGCCAGGCTGCAGGCCCGGCCGGCATGGTCGGCGGCCAGGCCATCGACCTTGGCTCGGTCGGCCTGCAACTCGACCAGCAGGCGCTGGAAGTGATGCACCGGCACAAGACCGGCGCGCTGATCGAGGCCAGCGTGGCGCTCGGCGCCCTGGCCAGTGGCAACACCGACGAACTGGCACTCAAGGCCCTGCTGCAATACGCCCGCGCCATCGGCCTGGCCTTCCAGGTGCAGGACGACATCCTCGACGTGGAGAGCGATACAGCCACCCTGGGCAAGACCCAAGGCAAGGACGAAGCCCACGACAAGCCCACCTACCCTGCTCTGCTGGGCCTCGACACCGCCAAGGACTACGCACTGGAACTGCGCGACCAGGCCTTGCACGTGCTGCGCCCGTTCGGCAACAGTGCCGAACCGCTGCGCGAGCTGGCGCGCTACATCGTCGAACGACGTAGCTAGGCCGCTGTTGTGGCAGCGGCTTCAACCGCGAAATCCCCAGCGCGCCATCATCATTTGCATCTATGTCGGCATGATCGCCGCATAAGGCTTGCTTTACCCCTGCGACCAGCCTCCTAAGATGGCTCCATAACGACAAGACGTCTGGAGCCGCCATGCCCTTCCCCGCCCTGCTGATCGCCAACCGTGGCGAGATCGCCATTCGCATCGCCCAGGCCTGCGCCGACCTCGGTATCCGCAGCGTGGCGGTATACGCCGAGGACGACAGCGCCTGCCTGCACACGCGAAAGGCCGACCTGGCCGTGGCGCTGGCTGGACGCGGCCCGGCGGCCTATCTGGATATAGATCAGCTCATTGCCATCGCCCGCGAGCAGGGCTGTGCAGCCATACACCCGGGCTATGGTTTCCTCGCCGAGAACGCTGAGTTCGCACGCCGCTGCCAGGCGGTCGGATTGACCTTCGTCGGCCCGACGCCCGAAACCCTGCAACTGTTCGGCGACAAGGCCGCCGCCCGTGATCTCGCCCAGCACTGCGACGTACCACTGGTGCCCGGCATCAACCAGGCGGTGACGCTGGAGCAGGCCGCCGCCTTCCAAGCCGAACACGGCAGCGTGATGCTCAAGGCCCTGGCCGGCGGTGGCGGGCGCGGCATGCGTGCAGTGGACGATCCGGCGCAACTGGCCGAGACCTTTACCCGCTGCGCCTCCGAGGCCCAGGGCGCCTTCGGCAGCGGCGCGCTGTACGTGGAAAAGCGCGTGCGCCGTGCCCGGCATATCGAAGTGCAGGTGCTCGGTGACGGCAGCGGCGCGGTCAGCCATCTGTGGGAACGCGACTGCAGCCTGCAACGCCGCCACCAGAAGCTGGTGGAGATCGCGCCCAGCCCAGATATGGATGCGTCCACCCGTGACGCCATCATCGCCAGCGCCCTGCGCCTGGCGGCCGAGGTGCAGTATCGCGGCATCGGCACCTTCGAGTTCCTCCTCGACCTAGACCAGCCAGGGCGCTTCTACTTCATGGAGGCCAACCCGCGCGTGCAGGTGGAGCACACCGTCACCGAGCAGGTCACTGGTGTCGACCTGCTGCAAACGCAACTGCACCTGGCCGCCGGCAAAAGCCTGGCCGAGCTGAACCTGCTCACGCCACCGGCGACCAAGGGCTACGCCGTGCAGGTGCGCCTGAATCTGGAAAGCTTGCACGCCGATGGCAGCGCGCGCCCGGCCAGCGGCGCGCTCAGCGCCTACCAGCCGCCCAGCGGCCCCGGTCTGCGAGTGGATGGCTGCGGTTATGCCGGTTACACCGTCAGCCCGGCCTACGATTCACTGATCGCCAAGCTGATCGCCAGCGCCAACGACTACCCCGGCGCCCTGCGCCGTGCCTACCGGGGGCTGTGCGAGTTTCGCCTCGACGGCGTGGCGAGCAACCTGCACCTGCTGCAGAACCTGCTGCAGCGCGACGAAGTGATCGCCAACCAGGTCGACACCACCTACGTCGAGCGTCACCTGGGCGAGTTGCTGGCCGCTCGCGAACAGGCCCATCCACACCGTTACTTCGCCACCGATGCTTCGCTGCAAGGCGCCAAGGCCACTGTCGATGCACCGCCCGGCACCCTGGCCCTGAGCGCCCCCAGCGCTGGTGTGCTGGTCAGCCTGGAGGTAGCCGAGGGCGATGCCGTAGCCACTGGCCAGCGCATCGCCGTGCTGGAAGCGATGAAGATGGAATTCGAGGTCAAGGCCGAGCACAGCGGCATCGTCCGCGCGCTGGCCGTGGCACCCGGTGACGCCATCGGTGAGGGCCAAGCGCTGGCGTTTCTGCAGCCGGCCGAGGTGGATGGCCTCGCCGAGCACGGCGAGCAGGCGGTCGACCTGGCGCATATCCGCGCCGATCTGGCCGAAGTGCTGGAGCGCCATGAGCGCCTGACCGATGCACGCCGCCCCGAGGCAGTGGCGAAAAGGCGCAAGACCGGCCAGCGCACGGTGAGGGAAAACCTCGCCGACTTGCTCGATGCAGACAGCTTCATCGAATACGGCGCCATGGCCCTGGCCGCCCAGCGCCGTCGACGTTCGCCCGAGGAGCTGCTGGAGCTGAGCCCGGCCGATGGCTTGGTCGCCGGCATCGGCACGGTCAACGCCGCAAGCTTCGGCGCCGAGGCCGCGCGCTGCATGGCCATCGCCTACGACTACACGGTGTTCGCCGGTACTCAGGGCGTGATGAACCACAAGAAGACCGACCGCATGCTGGCCCTGGCCGAGCAATGGCGCCTGCCGGTGGTGCTGTTCGCCGAAGGCGGCGGCGGGCGGCCGGGCGATACCGACTTTGTCGGCGTGGCCGGGCTGGACTGCCACACCTTCGTCGCCATGGCCAGACTCTCCGGCCTGGTACCGACGGTGGGTGTCGTCTCCGGTCGCTGCTTCGCCGGCAACGCGGCGCTGCTCGGCTGCTGCGACGTGATCATCGCAACGAAGAACGCGACTATCGGTATGGCCGGCCCGGCGATGATCGAAGGTGGCGGTCTGGGCAGCTTCACCCCCGAACAGGTCGGCCCGACCAGCATGCAGGGCCCCAACGGGGTGATCGATGTGCTAGTGAAAGACGAAGCCGCAGCGGTCGCCGTGGCCAAGCAGTACCTGGGCTATTTCCAGGGCCCGGTGGCCGACTGGCAGTGCAGCGATCCCCGCGAGCTGCGCCAGGTGATCCCGGAAAACCGCCTGCGTGTGTACGACATCCGCAAGGTGATCGAACTGCTGGCCGACGAGGGCAGTGTGCTGGAGCTGCGCCGTCAGTTCGCACCCGGTCTGATCACCGCGTTGATCCGCATCGAGGGCAAGCCCTTCGGCCTGATCGCCAACAATCCCGCGCACCTGGGCGGCGCCATCGATGCCGTGGCCGGCGATAAGGCCGCACGCTTCCTGCAACTGTGCGAAGTGCATGACCTGCCCATCGTCTCGCTGTGCGACACCCCCGGTTTCATGGTCGGGCCGGAAGCGGAGAAACAGGCCACGGTGCGCCACGTCTCGCGCCTGTTCGTCACCGCCGCCAGCCTCACGGTGCCCTTCTTCACCCTGGTGCTGCGCAAGGGCTACGGCCTCGGTGCCCAGGCCATGGCCGCCGGCAGCTTCCACTCGCCGCTGTTCACTGCCGCCTGGCCCAGTGGCGAGTTCGGCGCCATGGGCCTGGAGGGTGCCGTGCGCCTGGGCTTCGCCAAGGAACTGGCGGCCCAGCCGGACGAGGCTGCGCGTCAGGCGCTGTTCGACAAGCTGGTGGCCAAGGCCTACGACAACGGCAAGGCGCTGAACATGGCCAGCTATCTGGAGATCGACGCCGTGATCGATCCGGCCGACAGCCGCGCCTGGTTGCTGCGCGGTCTCAATGCGGCGCCACGACCGCTTCGGCGCGATGGCAAGAAACGTCCCTTCATCGACACCTGGTAAGGACATCGCCATGCATATCGATCACCGCCTGCTCGCCGTCAACGGCATTGAACTCAGCCTGTACAGCGCCGGCCCCGAGCACGGCAAGCCGGTGTGGCTGCTGCATGGTTTTCCCGAGTGCTGGTACGCCTGGCATCCGCAGATCGAGGCACTGGCCGCCGCCGGCTATCGCGTGTTCGCCCCGGAAATGCGCGGCTACGGCGCCAGCAGCGCACCGGCCGATCCGACGGCCTATGACCTGCTCACCCTATGCGGCGATATCCAGGCGGCGATGGACATGCTCGGCCAGCGCGAGGTAGCGGTGGTCGGCCACGACTGGGGCGCGCCGGTGGCCTGGCATCTGGCGCTGCTGGAGCCGCAGCGGGTCAAGGTGCTCGGGGCGCTGTCGGTGCCCTTCGGCGGTCGGCCGAAACGCCCGGCCATCGAGATGATGCGCGAGGCCTACGCCGGGCGCTTTCACTACATCCTCTATTTCCAGCAGCCGGGTGTGGCCGAGACCGAACTGGACGAGGACATCGGCCGCAGCCTGCGCCTGCTGCTCGGCGGCCTGGGCGATGCCCTGCTGGCGACGGACAAAACGGCCGATGCGCGGCTATTCGACGGCATGCCGGATGAACTGCCACTGCCGGCCTGGTGCAGCGAGGCGACGTTCGCCCACTACCTGCGCACCTTCGAGCGCCACGGTTTTCGCGGCGCGCTGAACTGGTACCGTAACTTCGAGCGCAACTGGCAGCGCACCGAGCATCTGGCTGGTCTGCAGATCACGCAGCCGACGCTGTTCCTGCTCGGGGAGAATGACCCGGTGGGCCGCTTCGAGGCGCCGACGCTCAAACGCATGGGCGACAAGGTGCCGCACCTGGAACGCCACGACCTACCCGGCGCCGGCCACTGGCTGCAAGCCGAATGCGGCGAACGGGTCAGCGTCCTGCTGCTGGATTTCCTTGCAAGAAACTACCGGTAACGGCGATATGGACAGCGGATTGGGCTGTTTTCCTGGCATCAGGTAAACTGCCGCATCTTTTACGCCTATAACGATTCGCCTGATGCCGACCACTTTCCACGAGATCCCCCGCGAGCGCCCGTTGACGCCGCTGCTCGACAGCGCCAACACGCCGGACGAACTGCGCCGCCTGGCCGAAGCGGACCTGGAAACCCTCGCTGACGAACTGCGCCAATACCTGCTCTACAGCGTTGGCCAGAGCGGCGGGCACTTCGGTGCCGGCCTCGGCGTGATCGAGCTGACCATCGCCCTGCACTACGTCTTCGACACCCCCGACGACCGCCTGGTGTGGGACGTCGGCCATCAGGCCTACCCGCACAAGATCCTCACCGGCCGTCGCGAGCGCATGGGCACGCTGCGCCAGAAGGACGGCCTGGCCGCCTTCCCACGGCGTAGCGAGAGCGAATACGACACCTTCGGCGTCGGCCACTCCAGCACCAGCATCAGCGCGGCGCTGGGCATGGCCATTGCTGCTCGCCTGAAGGGCGAGAAGCGCAAGAGCGTAGCGGTGATCGGTGACGGCGCACTGACCGCCGGCATGGCCTTCGAAGCGCTGAACCACGCCACCGACGTCGGCGCCAACATGCTGGTGATCCTCAACGACAACGACATGTCGATCTCCAAGAATGTCGGCGGCCTGTCCAACTACCTGGCCAAGATCATCTCCAGCCGCACCTACGCCAGCATGCGCGAGGGCAGCAAGAAGATCCTCTCGCGCCTGCCCGGCGCATGGGAAATCGCGCGCAAGGTCGAGGAACACGCCAAGGGCATGCTGGTACCCGGCACCCTGTTCGAGGAACTGGGCTGGAACTACGTCGGCCCCATCGACGGCCACGACCTGCCCACCCTGCTCGCTACCCTGCGCAATATGCGCGACCTTGACGGCCCGCAGTTCCTCCATGTGGTGACCAAGAAAGGTAAGGGCTTCGCCCCGGCCGAGGCCGACCCGATCGGCTATCACGCCATCACCAAGCTGGAACCGGTGACCCCGGTGGCTGCCCCCAAGAAGCCCAGCGGCCCGAAATACTCCAACGTCTTCGGCCAGTGGCTGTGCGACATGGCCGCAGTCGACAGCCGCCTGGTCGGCATCACCCCGGCGATGAAGGAAGGCTCCGACCTGGTGGCGTTCAGCGAGCGCTTCCCCGAGCGCTACTTCGACGTGGCGATTGCCGAGCAACATGCCGTGACCCTGGCCGCTGGCATGGCCTGCGAAGGCGCCAAGCCGGTGGTGGCGATCTACTCCACCTTCCTCCAGCGCGCCTATGACCAACTGATCCACGACGTGGCCGTGCAACACCTCGACGTGCTGTTCGCCATCGACCGCGCCGGCCTGGTGGGCGAGGACGGTCCGACCCACGCCGGCAGCTTCGACCTGTCGTACCTGCGCTGCATCCCCGGCATGCTGGTGATGACGCCGAGCGACGAGAACGAGCTGCGCCGCATGCTCACCACCGGCCATCTGTTCGACGGCCCGGCGGCGGTGCGCTACCCGCGCGGCAGCGGCCCCAATGCGCCGCTCGATGCAGGCCTGGAGCCGCTGGAGATCGGCAAGGCGGTGGTACGCCGCCAGGGCAAGGGCGTCGCCCTGCTGGCCTTCGGCGTGCAACTGGCCGAAGCCCTGCGCGTCGGTGAAACGCTGGATGCCACGGTGGTCGACATGCGTTTCGTCAAACCGCTGGACGAAGCGCTGCTGCGCGAACTGGCAAGCAGCCACACGCTGCTGGTGACCATCGAAGAAAACAGCATCATGGGCGGTGCCGGCAGCGCGGTCAGCGAGTTCTTCGCCGCCGAGAACCGCCAGGTATCGATGCTCCATCTGGGCCTGCCCGACTACTACGTCGAGCACGCCAAACCGAGCCAGATGCTCGCCGAATGTGGCCTCGACGAAGCCGGTATCGAACGCGCAGTACGCCAACGCCTGAGCCGGCTACAGCCCTGATCTGACGCCCTGCCCGGCCCAATTATTGCAAAATTTTTGGGCTACGCTCTCAGCATTGAGCAGCGGACAGGGGCGCATCATGTCGTTACGCAGTCATCAGATGAACTTCACCGGACAGGAACGACGCTGGCTGCCCTGGTTCGGCAAAACCGGCAAACTGGCCATGCGCTGGTCATGCCTGCTCAATGCCGGACAGGTGGCGCGAGTCGAGAAAACCTTCGCCGGCTTGGCGCAAACCCGTGTCGATCTGCTGGTCAACTGGGCGCGCCAGCACTGGCAAGAGCTCGAGCTGATCGCCAGTGGCCTGCAGCAGGCTTGGCCCGTCACGGCCAACAGCGAGCTGCAGAGAGCGCACAGCCACATGCCGGAAGTCTCCGAGCTGTTCGTGGTGGACGTCAGTGGCCTCGTTATCACCTCCACTCATGCACCCCGCGCAGGTCAGCGCCACGATGCAAAGACCCTCGCCGCCGGCCTGGCCGCGCCCTTCCTGCACGGTCCTTATATCGACCCGGTGACCCGGCAACTGGGTGCGACCACCTCCAAGTTCCATGACGCCGTTACCCTGATGTTCCATCAACCGCTACGCCATGCCGGCAAGGTAGTCGGTTGCCTGTGCGCACGCATTCCCAACGATGTGCTGAGCGACCTGATCCAGCGCGAGGCCGGACACGTCTACCGCGACTCGGGTGACAATTACCTGTTCATGGTGCAAAGCCGTCATGACCCGCAGATCGCCCCGGGCACCGCCCTGTCACGCTCGCGTTTCGAAGACGACACCTTCAGCGGCGGCGACAACCTGAAACAGGGCGTAAAAACCGCTTTCGGCACCGTTCGAGTGCAGAACCACACCGAGTTCGAGCTGCGCTTCACCGATCCTGCAACGGGCGAGCTGCACCCGGGGGTGCGCGAAACCATCCGCAACGGCAGGAACCTTTTCGCCCTTTACCCAGGCTACCCGGATTACCGGCACATCCCGGTGATCGGCGCCGGACTGACTCTGCAGATGCCCGGCTCGCCCGATACCTGGGGGCTGATGTGCGAGGGCGACCTGGAGGAGGTTTACCGTCAGCGCAGCCTCAGCTACACACTTTCCAGCCACCTGCTCCTTGGTCTACTGGCCTTGGGGTTGCTGCAGTGGCAACTGCAGCAACTGATACCGGCGTTCGCGGTACAGGCCGGCATGATCGCCACAGCGGCCATGATGTTCGGTTACTGGGGCTTGAGCCTGCGTCCGCGCGTGCGCAGGCTCCAGGCTCTCTCGGACTTCTTCCTGGAAACCGCCGAATGCGGCGCACCACTGAGCAACCGCCTGGCTCCCGAACTGTTCGGCAGTGACGAGGCCGGCGCGCTGGCCGGCTGGGTAAACAGCTTCGTCGACAAGATGGACCACACCATGCAGGGCATCCTCACTGCCGGTGCGGCCCTGCAACAGACCTCCACAGGGCTGACGCGCACCGCCATCAACGCCAGCCAGTGTGCTACCCAGGGACAGAACGCGGCGACCTCCACTGCCCGCGCGATGGTCGAGGTCAACCACAGCATCGGCCAGGCCACAGCGCACATCCTCGACAGCGAACGCGCCTCGCAACAGGCCCTGGCCATGACGCGCCAGGGCAGCGCTGCGGTTAACCAGAATGCTGAGGAAGTCAGCCAGTTGGCCGAGCGCATCGAACAGTCCAGCCAATCCTTGCAGGCCCTGAATCGACAGACCGAAGAGATTCAGCACATCAGCGAGGCGATCCACGCCATCGCCGAGCAAACCAACCTGCTGGCCCTGAACGCTGCGATCGAAGCCGCCCGTGCCGGCGACAGCGGCCGCGGCTTCGCGGTGGTGGCAGATGAAGTGCGCAACCTGGCGCAGCGCACGGCGCAAGCGACCGAAGAGATCACCACCACCCTGGCCAGCGTGCGCCAGCAGACCCTGGACAGCATGAGCAGCATGCGTACTTGCCAGGAAGCGGCGCAGCGCAGCGTGACGCGTTCCGATGAAGCCACCGCAGCCCTGGCGCGCATCCAGCACGAAGTGGAAGCGATGCAGAGCCGCCTTGGCCAACTGAGTCAGGGCATGCAATCCCAACTGGCGCAGGTGCATGCAGTCAATGATCAGGCCCAGGCCATTACTGGCGCAGCCGAACGCAGTAGCCAGAGTGCAGATGAAACCCTGCAAGCTGCACAAGTCCTGGCGCAACTGGTGCTCGATCTGCACAAGACGGCGAACCGCCTCAGCCATCAGGAGCCCCCGCATGATCAGCGCACGACGATCCAGCACGGCTGGCAAGCGCCGCCCAGGATGAAGACCGATCTGAGCATGAGCGCCACTCATCGCTGAATGAGCGGGGCTTGCTTGTCATTCATACTCGCGAGCACTAAGGTGCGCGCACTTCATGTTCCGCCAGGGTGCGCTGCGCAAGCGGTGTTAAACGGGAAGTCGGTGCGCTTGTGTTGAGCAAACCCGACGCTGCCCCCGCAACGGTAATCGACTGCAAGCGCTGAGCTTGCGCCACGTCCAACAGCCACTGGGCCAAGCCGGAAGGTGGACGCGGGTCGAGAGCCCGGAGACCGGCCAAGGCGGTGCGACTGGTGTTGCGGAGGGCAGCACGGTCAAGCGCCGCCCTACTCGCGCTTGTTTCTGCCCTCCTCGAAAGTCTGCCGACCTTTGAGGAAAGATAATGAAACTGTCCCGTCTGGCTCTGGCCATCGCCGTCATGCCAGGTCTTTCGCTGGCCGCCGAGCCCTACGTGGCCGAGCCGCTGGTCGTCACCTCCGGGCGCCTGGCCGAACCGCAAGCGCAGGCTACCGCCGCCACCACGGTGTTCAAACGGGACGACATCGAGCGCCTGCAGGTCAGCAGCGTTACCGAGCTACTGGAGCGTGTGCCCGGCCTCAGCGTCGTCCGCACTGGCGGTGCCGGCAGCCAGACAGGCGTGTTCCTGCGCGGCACCAGCACGGCACAAACCCTGGTCCTGGTCGACGGGCAACGTATCGCGGCCGCCTCCAGCGGCACCAGCAGCCTGGAGTTTCTCGCACCCGAGCAGATCGAGCGTATCGAAGTGGTTCGTGGAGCGCGTTCGGCGCTGTACGGCTCCGACGCCATTGGCGGGGTGATTCAGATCTTCACTCGCCAGGGCGATGGCCAGGGCCTCAAGCCTTACGCGCGCCTGGCGGCTGGCAGCGACAGCACCTACCAGCGCAGTCTCGGCCTCTCCGGCGGCGACAAGCGCACTCGTTTTCACCTGGGTGCCGCTCTGGACGAGACTGCCGGCATCGACGCCACCCGCGACAGTTTCGGCGCCAATGGCGATGACGACGCCTACCGCAACCGCTCGTTCAGCCTGAATCTGTCGCACCGCTTCAACGAATCGCTGGAGGTTGGCTTCACTGCGCTCGATCAGCGCGGGCAGGTGGAGTATGACGACACCTTCACTGGCTCCCTGCCAACCACCGATTTTCTGCTCAGCAGCATCTCTGGTTTTATCGAGGCTCGTGTTACCGAAGTCTGGAGCAGCCGCCTGGAACTGGGGCACAGCGAGGACAAGCGCGACAGCGGCAACGACCAGGCAGGCGGTACTATCAGCCAGTTCAATACCTACCGTGACGCAGCCAACTGGCTGAACACCCTGACACTCAACGAAAACCACCAACTACTGCTAGGTCTGGACTGGTATGAAGATCGAGCGCAGGGCACGACGGACTTTGTCGAGGATTCACGCTGGAACCGCGCGGCCTTCGTTCAGCATCGTTATATCGGAGAAACGTTCTCGACCGAGCTAGGGGTGCGCCACGACGACAACCAGCAATTTGGTAACGAGAACACATGGAACGCGGCATTGACCTTACCCCTCAACAACGCCAACGACCTGATCCTGTCGTATAGCGAAGGCTTCCGCGCCCCTACCTTCAACGACCTTTACTACCCGGACTTCTGCTTTGGTGGCATGTGCTTCCCCAGTGCCAATCCCGACCTCGCCCCGGAACGCTCCAAGAGCTACGAGTTGCAATGGCGCAGCCGCTACAGCGACACAGGATCGTTGCAGGCTTCCGTGTATCGAACCGATATCGAGGACGCCATCGTCCTGGATGAGAACTTCATTCCACAGAACGTCCAGACAGCCCGGATCAATGGTTTCGAAGCAGCCATACAGCAGGAGTTGTTCGGCTGGCAAGGCAGTCTCGCTCTGGCTCTGATCGACCCGCGTGACCGCGCCAGCGGCCATACCCTGCAGCGCCGCGCCAAACGCACGTTGAGCCTGGACCTCGACCGCCGCTTTGGTGATGTCTCGCTCGGCGCAGGCTGGCGTGCGATCAGCGGTCGCTACGACGATGCCGACAACGAGATCGAGATGAGCGGTTATGGCCTGCTCAACCTGCGCGCCGCCTGGCAAGCCACTCAGGAGCTTGGGCTGAGCCTAAAGCTGGATAACCTGCTGGACAAGGATTACGCAGAAGCGACCTACAGCACACCCAATGGCCGTTTCGGCTACAACAGCGCCGGCCGCACTGCACTATTCGCCGTCACTTGGACGCCGCAACTCTAAAGTTGATGTGCAATCTACAAGGGTGGGTTAGCGGAGCTGAGCACCAATCTTGCAAACGCAGATACAGGCAGCGCGCTCGGATGGCCGCCCCACGTAACGCTAACGCGCCTCGGCCATCAACTCGCACAACCGCTCGATGGCGCCCAGCATCTGCCGGCTAGGCCGTTCCAGGCCCTTGTCCGGCACCGCCCAGACCTGTCCCAGGCGCACTGCATGCAGCTGCGGCCAGGCCTGCCAGGCGCTCAGCTCGGCATTGCTGCCGCCGAGGATCACGTCCGGGTCACGTGCCAGCACCGCCTCGACGCTTACCTGCGGAGCCGGCTGCGGAAGGTCGGCGAACAGGTTGCGCGCGCCGCACACCTGCAAGGCGTCACCAATCAGTTGCTCGCCACCGATGGTGTAAAGCGGTTGGTGCCAGACCTGGTAGAACACCGCAAGGGGCTGCTCACGCCGGTAGCGCTGGCGCAGCGCGTCCAGTTCGGCGCGAAACTCGTCTGCCAGCCGCTCGCCCTGCTCGGCACGGCCCACTCGCTCGCCAATACGCACGAAGGCCTCGCCAAGTTGCTCGAGGCGCTGCGGCTCGACGATCAGCAGGTCAATGCCGAAACGCTGCAACTGCGCTTGTTGCGTCGGCGGCACACTGCCAGGCGCGATGAGGATCAGATCCGGCGCCAGCTGTAACAGGCGCTCGAATTCCAGCTGGCCATAACGACCGACTGTGGGGAGATGGGCCAGCGCGGCGGGACGCTCATCACCGTCGAGCACGCCGACCAGCAGGTCGGCGGCATCCAGATCAAGCATGATTTCACTGAGCGATGGGGCCAGGCTGATTACCCGCTCGGCGGCTGTCAGCGGCAACGCCAGCAGGCAAAGCGCGAGCAGCAGCGTGCGCATCAGCCCAACTGGCGGGGTATGCGGTAGAGGCTGTGCAGCACGATGGACGACAGCGCCAGCAGTACCAACGGGATCGCCTCGAGGCCAGCGAGGACTGCCAACGCAGCGATCCACGCAGGCAGCGCAGCACCGAGCAAGGCACGCAGACGGACACGATCCAGCTCCAGCCAGGCGGCAGGTTCGTCGTCGCTGTCGAGAGCCTTTTCGGTCGCGATCAGAGCGCGTTTGTAAGCGGAGAACAACGGCAGGCTGACGAACATCGAAGCCAGGCCGGCGATGAACAGCGGCATGGTCAGCACCGTGGTGCTACCGCCGCCGAACAGCAGGTTGAACATGAACACGGGCGCCAGCGCCACGCCCAGCTGACGCCACCAGGCCAGCGCCAGGCGACGCTTTACCTGGCCTCGGGTCACAGGCTTTCCTCGGTCTCGCCCTGATGCTGGTTGCCCAGCATATGACCGAGCTTGCCGGCCTTGGTGGCGAGGTAGCGCTTGTTGTAGGGATTGTGCGCAATCTGCAGCGGCACACGGTGATCCACGGCGATGCCCATGTCGCCCAAGGCTTTGACCTTGCGCGGGTTATTGGTCATCAGCTTGAGGCTGTCGATGCCCAGGTGCTCGAGCATCGGCAGGCAGATGGCGTAATCACGCTGGTCGGCGCCGAAACCCAGGCGCTCGTTGGCTTCCACGGTATCGGCACCGCCGTCCTGCAGTTCATAGGCGCGAATCTTGTTCAGCAGACCAATACCACGGCCCTCCTGACGCAGATACAGCAGCACGCCGCGGCCTTCGTTGGCGATGGCCTGCAGCGCCGCCTGCAGCTGGGCACCACAGTCGCAACGCAAGCTGAACAGTGCGTCGCCGGTCAGGCATTCGGAATGCAGACGTCCCAGCACCGGTGCACCGTCGGCGACGTTGCCGAAGGTCAGGGCGACATGTTCCTTGCCGGTAGCCTCATCGAGGAAACCGTGCATGGTGAACACACCGAAGGGCGTGGGCAGTTGGGAGGCGGCGACGAACACGACGGACACCGGATACTCCTAGCAATGAGTACGAAACAGGGCCGGCATTGTATCAGCAGCCCCCGCTGGCGGGTCAGTCAGAATTGCCGATCATCAGTATCGAAACGGTCAATGGCAGTCTCATAGCTTGGACTCCAGCACTAGCATCCCCTGCTCCTCGCGCCAGCCAACCCGACCGAGGAAGCTCATGCCCAGCAGCGCCTCATGCGGCGCGCCACCTTCGAGCACCACAGCTTCGACGCCGAGCACCTCGAGATCGCCGACCTTGACCCGGTCGAGCATCACTCGCCAGCCACGCGCAACGCCGCTGGCGGTGTTGACCTGCAGAGGCCGCCCACTGACTCGATAATCGATACCCAGGCGTCGGGCATGGGCGTCGTTGAGCGCCACCGAGGTGGCGCCGGTATCCACCAGAAACTGCACCGTCTGGCCGTTGACCGAACCGGCCACCCAGTAATGTCCGCCGATGCCCTTGGCGATGCTCAGACGCTTCCTTACCGGCTCGGCGAAACCGGCACTGTATTCACGACTCAGTGGATAGACGCGCTCGACGCCCTCGACACGCAGCACCGCGCCCTGCTTGTCGACGCTGACCACTTCCACCCCGCCAGGGCCGGCCTGGCCGACCCGCACCAACTTGCGCTGGCCATCGACATTGAGCACCGCCGCACCGGGAAACAGGCCGACCACCTGAACCTGAGAGGCCGCCCAGGGAGAACTCGCACATAGCAGCGCCAGCGCGGCGAGACAATGACGAAGCTGCATGTATGAAGGCCTCCCGGCTCAGTCGAAGGGATAGGGTTGCTGCCAGCGCTCGAAGATTGGCCGCAGCTCACCACTGGCGATCAGCTGCGTCATACGCTGATCGAAGAGCTTGGCCAGGATATGGCCGCGTGGCGTATCGGCAAAGCCGAGATAGAGCGGCAATTGCATCAGATTCGTCACCCGGTATTGCTGAGGCTTGGCGGCCCGGCCCATTATGTAGTCGACCTCGGGACGGGCATCGATATAGAAATCCGCGTGGCCCAGCTCGAGCATGCCGAGGATACCGTCACGCCGCTGTACTTCCCGGTAGTCGTGCACATTCGGCAGATATTCCTCGTAACCGTAGCCTCGCACCCAGACCAGCCGGTACTTGCCCAGGCTGTCGAGGGTCGGCACCGGTTTGTCCTTGAGGCCAAGTGCGACGATCTGATCACGGTCATAGTGGTGCTTGGGGTAGAACACCGGCCCCTCGACCTCGTCACGATAGGAACCGACCCAGGCATCGGCTTCGCCACGCTGCACCAACCCGACAGAACGGGTGTATGGCACGCTGTGAATATCCAGACGGACGCCTGCCGGCTCGAACACCTCGCGCATGACGTCCCAACCCAGACCGGTACCATCGGCTTCGGTATAGGCCTCCCAGATCTCACTGGCCAGACGTATTTCACCTGGCAGCTCGCTCTGAGCCTGAGCACCAGACAAGGCAGAGAGCATCAGCAGCATCCCCAGCCAGACCTGCCTCATGCGCATGTCCACTCCTTAGAAACCCAGCCCGGCTCCATAATTGGCCCAGCCCCAGACCAATCCCTGCATCGCCAACCAGGCAAAGACCCCGGCAATGACATCATCGAGCATGATGCCGACGCCACCATGTACGTGGCGGTCGATCCAGCGAATCGGCCAGGGTTTGACGATGTCGAACAGACGGAACATGAGAAAGCCTAGCAGTAACCAGACCCAACCCTCGGGCACCAGCCACAGGGTGATCCACATGCCGACCATCTCGTCCCAGACGATGCCTTCGTGATCGTGCACGCGCAGGTCATCGGCGACCTTGCCGCACAGCCAGAAGCCGAACAACATGGTCACCCCGAGCATCAGCCAGTAGCCCCAGTCCGGCAGCATCTGCCATAGCGGCACGAACGGCAGCGCCACCAGCGAGCCCCAAGTGCCGGGCGCCTTGGGCAGGGTGCCGGAGCCGAAGCCGAAGGCGATGAAGTGCCAGGGATTGCGCCACACCGAGGGCGGTACGTATTCGGCGGGAACCTGGTTGGGGTGATCGGTCACGCGTACTCCGTCCTGTCAGAAATGTTGGTAACCGCCACGCGGCGGCTCGATGGGCTGGCCGGCGGCGTCCAGCAACTCTACCCCAGTACCGGCCTGCACACGGCCAATCACCCGTATTTCGGGCCAATCGGCCTGCAGATCGGCGAGCAGGGCTGGAGGTAGGGTAAAGGCCAGTCGGTAGTCGTCACCACCGCCCAGCGCGCAGGTCCGCGCCTGCTGCTCGCCGGCGAAGGCGCGCAGCGGCGCAGACAGCGGCACTTGCTCCAGCTCGATCTTAAGGGCGACCTGTGAAGCCTTGGCGATATGCCCGCAGTCGGCCAACAGGCCGTCGGAAATATCCAGCGCGGCCGTGGCGCGACCACGCAGCGCTTGCCCCAAAGCCAATTGCGGTTGCGGCGACCAGTAGCGCGCCAGCAAGGCTTCGCTGATGTCCGCCGCCGCCTCGCGCTGCCCCAGCACCAGCGGCAGCGCGCCCGCGGCATCGCCCAGCTCGCCGCCGACGCAAAGCAGATCGCCCACTTGCGCGCCGCTACGCAGCAGCGCCTGCCCGCTCGGCACTCGGCCGAACACGGTGAGCGTCAGGCTCAGCGGACCACGCGTGGTGTCGCCACCGACCAGCGCCAGTGAACAGTTCTGCGCCATCGCTTGCAGGCCACGAGCGAACTCGGCCAGCCAGGCTTCATTGGCACTCGGCAGGGTCAGGGCGAGGGTAAAGGCCAAGGGCGTAGCGCCCATGGCGGCCAGATCACTGGCGGAAACGGCCAGCGCACGCTGACCGAGAAGAAAGGCATCGCAGGCTTCGGGGAAATGCACCCCGGCGACCAAGGTGTCGGTGGAAACCGCCAGCTGTTCACCGGCGGGCAACGCCAGCAGCGCGCAGTCATCACCAATACCGAGAACCACTCCGTCGCCGCCCTGAGCACAACGGGCGGCGGCGAAATAGCGACGGATCAGCTCGAACTCATTCACCGCTTGTTGGCGTTGACTTCGGCGGCACGCAGCTTGGGCGCGAGCTTGTCCAGGATGCCGTTGACGAACTTGTGTCCGTCGGTGGCACCGAACACCTTGGCCAGCTCGATACCTTCGTTGATCACCACCTTGTAGGGGACGTCGACGCGGTTCTTCAGCTCGTAGGTGGACAGGCGCAGGATGGCCAGCTCGACCGGATCGATCTCTTCCAGCGGGCGATCAAGCAGGGGCGTGAAGGTCTCGTCCAGCTCGGTCTTCTGCCGCGGCACGCCGTGCAGGATTTCGTGGAAGTAGGCGCCATCGACCTTGCTGAAATCGTTGTCGACGCGGAACTGCGCTTCGATCTCGTTCAGCGGCTGGCCGGCGATATGCCAGGAGTACAGGGCCTGCATGGCCAGGGTACGGGCTTCGCGGCGCGCGAGGATCTTGCCGCTAGGGCCCTTCTTGGCCGGCTGGCCGTTACCGGAGTTGCTCACTTGGCCTCCAACTGCGCCAGCAGGCTGACCATTTCCAGGGCAGACAGCGCAGCTTCGGCACCCTTGTTACCCGCCTTGGTGCCGGAACGTTCGATGGCTTGTTCGATGGAGTCGACGGTCAGCACGCCAAAGGCGACCGGCACGCCGTATTCCATGGAAACCTGGGCCAGGCCCTTGGTGCACTCGCCCGCTACGTATTCGAAGTGCGGGGTGCCGCCACGAATGACCGCGCCCAGGGCGATGATCGCGGCGAACTCACCACGCTGAGCGACCTTCTGGGTAACCAGCGGAATCTCGAAAGCACCCGGTGCACGGATGATGGTGATGTCGCTCTCGCTCACGCCGTGGCGAACCAGGGCGTCGATGGCGCCGCTGACCAGGCTCTCGACGACGAAACTGTTGAAACGGCCTACCACCAGGGCGTATTTGCCCTTCGGGGCGATGAAGGTACCTTCGATGGTCTTCAGGGTCATGACGGGTCTCACATGGGTTAAAGAGCCGGAGCGCCTTGCGCTCCGAAAATAAAATTCGTTTGTCGGCGTAGCCCGGATGCAATCCGGGGCCAGTGTGCCGATCTTCCCGGATTTCATCCGGGCTACGTGCTTTAGCTCCCCTCTCCCATTTATGGGAGAGGGGCTGGGGGAGAGGGTTCGGCGTTGGCCATAACACCCTCTCCCGCCCTCCGGGCACCCTCTCCATAAATGGGAGAGGGTCATCAGATGCGGCTCTGTCGAGCCGCTTCTTATTTAGAAGGCAGGTATTCTACAACCTCGAGGTCGAAGCCGGATATCGCGTTGAACTTCATCGGCGAGCTCATCAGGCGCATCTTACGCACGCCTAGGTCGCGCAGAATCTGCGAGCCGGCGCCCACGGTGCTGTAGGTCGCCGGATTGGCCGGCTGCTGGCGGCTGATCAGCGCCAACAACTCCGGCCCGGTCAGCGGGTTGCCGAGCAGCAGCACCACGCCGCTGCCGGCCTTGGCCACTTCCGCCATGGCAGCGCGCATGCTCCAGCGCCCCGGCTGATTGACCATGAACAGGTCGCGCAGCGGGTCCATGTTGTGCACGCGCACCAGGGTCGGTTCTTCGGCGCAGATGGTGCCCAGGGTCAGTGCCATGTGCGCGGTGTTCTCCACACCATCGCGATAGGTCACCAGGTTGAACTGGCCCAGTTCGGTGTCCAGCGGCTGCTCGCTGATGCGTTCGACAGTGCGCTCGTGGATCAGACGGTAGTGGATCAGGTCGGCGATGGTGCCGATCTTCAGGCCGTGCTCTTTGGCGAACTTCTCCAGCTCCGGGCGACGGGCCATGGTGCCGTCGTCGTTCATGATCTCGCAGATCACCCCGCTCGGTTCGAAACCGCCCATGCGCGCCAGGTCGCAGGCCGCTTCGGTATGGCCGGCACGCGCCAGCACACCGCCGGGCTGGGCCATCAGCGGGAAGATGTGACCGGGGCTGACGATATCGTCGGCTACCGCATTGCGCGCCACGGCAGCCTGCACGGTGCGGGCGCGGTCGGCGGCGGAGATGCCGGTGGTCACGCCCTCGGCCGCCTCGATGGAGACGGTGAACTTGGTGCCGAAACCGGAGCCGTTGCGCGGCGCCATCAGCGGCAGCTTGAGCAGCTCGCAGCGTTCGCGGGTCATCGGCATGCAGATCAGGCCACGGGCAAAGCGGGCCATGAAGTTGATGTGCTCGGCGGTGACACATTCGGAGGCGATGATGATGTCGCCTTCGTTCTCGCGGTCCTCGTCATCCATGAGGATGACCATCTTGCCGGCGCGGATGTCTTCGATCAGTTCTTCAGCGGTGTTGAGCGCCATCGGGGCGTCTCCTCAATTCTTCAGGTAGCCGTGTTCGGCGAGAAAGCTTTCGGTCAGGCCCGAGGCCTTGGGCTCGGCGGCCTTGTCGCCGAGCAGCAGGCGCTCCAGGTAACGCGCCAGCAGGTCGACTTCGAGATTGACCTTACGCCCGGCCTGGTAGTCGACCATGATGGTCTCGGCCAGGGTGTGCGGCACGATGGTCAGTTCGAACTCGGCGCCATCGACCGCGTTGACGGTCAGGCTGGTGCCGTCGACGGTGATCGAGCCCTTGTGCGCGATGTACTTGGCCAGCTCGCGCGGGGCGCGCACCTTGAACTGCACGGCGCGGGCGTTATCGGCACGCGAGACGATCTCGCCGACGCCGTCGACGTGGCCGCTGACCAGGTGCCCGCCGAGGCGGCTGGTGGGCGTCAGGGCCTTTTCCAGGTTCACCGCGCTGCCGGGCTTGAGGTCGACGAAGGCGGTGCGCGCCAGCGTCTCGCGGCTGACGTCGGCCCAGAAGCCGTCGCCGGGCAGTTCCACTGCGGTCAGGCACACGCCGTTGACGGCGATGCTGTCGCCGAGCTTGACGTCACCCAGATCGAGCTTGCCGGTGGACACGTAGACGCGCACGTCGCCGCCCTTGGGCGTCATGGCGCGGATACTGCCGATGGCTTCGATTATGCCGGTGAACATACGCCCTCCGGTTTCACGTTGAAGGTATTGCTGAACAGCATGGACGAACTCCTGTTTTGGTCAAAAACAGGGCAATGCCGATCGATAGGGATTTCGCGGACACGCACGAGGCGCCCGTGGAGGGAATCCCGCTCTCTCTTTATCCGGACTATACCGTCGGCCCCGGAATCGCACCGGGTCTGCTGGACCTCGCCAGGCAGAAGCCATGGCGAGCGCTCGCGGGCTAGGTTCTACGAACCATTACCGCCGGTGGGGAATTTCGCCCCGCCCTGAGAACGTTGCAGCCATATGAATGGCCGCGTGGCGTTTTACCATATTTATCGTCGCGGCGCATGGGTCGGAGGGTGCGCTGCGCGCAGCAGGGTCAACCGCCAATCGGCCAGGCCCGCTTGAGTCGTTGCCATCAGGCAAGGGGGCCAGAGAGAACTGCGACGCCCCCTACCTGGCCTTGGGCACCGCGGTGATCTGCCAGTCGTCGCCCACGGCGCGGATATCGACAATCTGCAACTCCGGCGCCTCGGCCATACGGTTGAGCGGCAGCTCGAACAACGGCCGAGCACTGGAGCCGAGCAGCTTGGGCGCAACGAAGATACGGTACTCGTCCACCAGCCCGGCACGGGCGAAGGCGCCGGCCAGACGCGGCCCGGCTTCGACCAGCACTTCGTTGACGCCACGGCCGGCCAGTTCCAGCAGCAACTTGCGCAAATCGACGTGACCATTGCTGCCCGGTACGGCAAGCAGTTCGTGGCCGTCGGCCAGATAGCGATCACGGGCGGCTGCAGCCGCACAGGTGGCCACCAGCGCCGGGCCGACCTGGAAGAAGGACTTGCTCAGCGGTACCCGCAGCCGGCCATCGACCAGCACCCGCAGCGGCGGCCGCGAGGCCGCCATAAAGGTGGCTTCGGCCCCCAACCCCAGCTCGTCAGGGCGCACGGTCAACCGGGCATCGTCCGCCAGCACGGTGTCGGCGCCGCTGAGCACCACGCTGGACTGCGCGCGCAGGCGCTGGACTTCCGCACGCGCCGCCGGCCCGGTGATCCACTGGCTCTCGCCACTGGCCATGGCCGTGCGGCCATCGAGACTCATCGCCGATTTGACCCGCACGAACGGCAGCCCGCTCTCCATGCGCTTGATGAAACCGACATTGAGCGCTCGCGCCTCGGCCTCCAGCACGCCGGACAGCACTTCGATACCGGCATTGGCCAGGCGCAACAGGCCGCGCCCGGCGACCTGCGGGTTGGGGTCCTGCATCGCCGCGACCACCCTGCCGACACCGGCGGCGACCAACGCATCGGCGCAGGGCGGCGTACGCCCGTGGTGGCTGCAGGGCTCCAGAGTGACGTAGGCGGTGGCACCGCGTGCCCGTTCGCCCGCCTGGCGCAGGGCATGAACCTCGGCGTGCGGTTCGCCGGCACGGGCATGCCAGCCCTCGCCGACGATCTCGCCATCACGCACGATGACGCAGCCGACACGCGGATTGGGATGGGTGGAGTAAAGGCCTTTGCGCGCCAGCCGCAGGGCGCGCGCCATGAACAAGTGGTCGCGCTCGCTCATCGGCTTTTCGACGGTTCGCGGGCCAGGCGTTCGATCTCTTCGCGGAACTCGTTGAGGTCCTGGAAGCGCCGGTAGACCGAGGCGAAACGAATGTAGGCCACCTCGTCGAGCTTGCTCAGTTCGGTCATCACCAACTCACCGAGCACCAGCGATTTCACCTCGCGTTCGCCGGTGGCACGCAGTTGCTGCTTGATGCGGGCGATGGCCTCTTCCAGGCGCTCGACGCTTACCGGGCGTTTTTCCAGCGCACGCTGCATGCCGGCGCGCAGCTTCTCTTCATCGAAAGGCTGACGGCTGCCGTCCTGCTTGATCAGGCGCGGCATCACCAGCTCGGCGGTTTCGAAGGTAGTGAAACGTTCACCGCAGGCCACGCACTCGCGGCGGCGGCGCACCTGATCGCCCTCGGCGACCAGACGGGAATCGATGACCTTGGTGTCATTGGCGGCGCAGAAGGGACAATGCATGGCAGGCGCTGACTGATTGGCGGCAAAGGCGCCATGGTAGCGCATAGCACGCCGTTGAAAAATGTAAGTAGCCTTGAGAAGGCCTGCTTGGCAGGTACAAGACAAATTAAGCTATGGGCAAGCACCTCCAAGAGCAGTACATGCCATGAACCGATACCTCCTGCCACTGGCCCTGAGCGGCCTGCTTGCCGCCTGCGCCGGCGAGCCAACAACCACCGTACCGCCCCCCACGCCTGCACCCGCACCGGCACCGGCAGAACCAAGCAATGTGCCGACTCAGGGCCCTGGCCTGCGTGGCGAGTTGCTTGGCGTCGCGGCAGGCGCCGATGTCGACCTGGCACTGTTGGGCGTGGATATGCGCGGCAGGCCGCGCGCGCTGCTCGGCCAGGTTCATCTGCGTGGCAACGGCGAAGCGCTGCCGTTTCATCTGCCGCTGAACAACCTACAGGCACCGCAGGATCTGCGTCTGGAACTGCGTGGCCGGGTCAGCCACTCCGGCCGACTGGTGCAACGCTTGCCGGCACGCACCATCACCGAACTGAGCGATCAGGACCTTGGCGCCCTGCAACTGGTGCCGGCGCCATGAGGCCACCCGAAGCGCTGCAGCAGGCACTGAGCGAACTGCTCGGCGATGCCCGCCTGGTGGCCGAAACGCTGCCGGGTACCGATATCGCCCTGTGGCTGATCGACGCCAGCAATATGGATCGCGCGTTCAACCCCGAGGAAACCCGGCGCATTCTCGAAGAGCCGCCCTACTGGTGCTTCTGCTGGGCCAGCGGCCTGGTGCTCGCCCGCTGGCTGGCCGAACGCCCCGAGAGGGTACGCGGCAAGCGTGTGCTGGATTTCGGCGCAGGCTCCGGCGTGGCCGCGATTGCCGCAGCCAAGGCAGGTGCCGCCGAAGTGGTGGCCTGCGACCTCGACCCCGTGGCGCTGGCCGCCAGCCGTGCCAATGCCGAGCTCAACGGCGTGACGCTGAACTACTCGGAAGATTTCTTCGCCGAAGCGGACCGCTACGACCTGATTCTGGTCGCCGACGTGCTTTACGATCGCGCCAACCTGCCGCTGCTCGATCATTTTCTCAGCCGCGGCCGTCAGGCGTTGGTGGCCGATTCGCGGGTCAAGGATTTCCAACACCCGCTCTACCAGCGCCTGGCAGTGCTGGATGGCTGCACCTGGCCGGACCTGGCCGAACCGGCGGAATTCCGCGAAGTCAGCCTGTATCACGCCGCGCGCCCCTTGTAACCGTGCCACGCTGCCCGCATTAATAGGCTATTGCCCTGCTTTTTCGAGACCGACCATGAGTGACTCCCCCTACATCTTCGACATCTCCGGCGCCGCCAGCTTCGAGCAACTGGTGATCGAGAACTCCTTCCACAAACCGGTACTGGTGGACTTCTGGGCCGAGTGGTGCGCGCCGTGCAAGGCACTGATGCCGATGCTGGCGAAGATTACCGAGGAATACGCCGGTGAATTGCTGCTGGCCAAGATCAACTGCGATATCGAGCAGGACATCGTCATGCGTTTCGGCATTCGCAGCCTGCCGACCGTGGTGCTGTTCAAGAACGGTCAGCCGGTGGACGGCTTCGCCGGCGCCCAGCCGGAAGCGGCGATCCGCGAGATGCTCAAACCCCATGTCGCCGAACCGGCTCCTGCCGCTGCCGACCCGATGGAAGCTGCCCACGCGTTGTTCGCCGAAGGACGTTTTGCCGACACCGAAGCGCTACTCAAGCAAGTGCTGGCGGAAGACAACGAGAACGCGGCCGCGCTGATTCTCTACGCACGCTGCCTGGCCGAACGCGGCGAGCTGGGCGAGGCGGAAACCGTGCTCAATGCGGTCAAGGGTGATGAGCACAAGCAGGCGCTGGCCGGCGCCAAGGCGCAGCTGACTTTCCTGCGCCAGGCCGTCGACCTGCCGGACGCTGCCACGCTGAAAAGCCGCCTGGCGCAGAATGCCGAGGATGACGAAGCGGTGTATCAACTGGCCGTGCAACAACTGGCGCGCCAGCAGTACGAAGCGGCGCTGGACGGCCTGCTCAAGCTGTTCGTGCGCAATCGCAGCTACAGCGACGGCTTGCCACACAAGACCCTGCTGCAAGTGTTCGATCTGCTCGGCGGCGACCACCCGCTGGTCACTACTTACCGCCGCAAGCTGTATCAGGCGATCTACTGATCCCAGCGTTGGATCTCGCTCGCAGTAGGGCGGACCGGAACGCCGGCCGCTCGTAGCGAAGCGAACAGTCCGCCGGGCTATACCGAATCGGCCTACTCCGTCACCCAGTGATAGATCGGCGCATCCGCGCCGGTTTCCATGCGGATCTGCTCGCAATGACGCAGACGCACCAGCAAGCGCTTGCCTGCTGCTTCACCACCGGCCAGCGCAGCCAGCTGTGCCATCAGCCTTGGCCCTTCGATCTGCCCCGCCTCACGCACCAACTGCAAAGCGGTCTGCCACAATGCATCACCCGCATCCGCCGCAGGAATCGGCGCGGCCACACTGGCGACCGGCGTAACCGCCACGTGCTGCGCCAGTTGCGCCCAGTCCTCAGCATCCAGTTCCAGCGTCAGGTCCACCGGCCAGTCGCCAATGCGCCCACGTATTCGCACCATGTTCAGCCTCCAGTCAGGAATTCACATGCTCCCACGGCAGTGCCAGGCTGGCCAGTTCGCCACGAAAGTTGTTATAACGTAACAATCAAATCGCACCTACGCTGGAGATAACCATGCGCCACCTGCTGCTCGCCCTGCCCTTCGCCCTGTTGCCCCTGGTCGCTGCCCAGGCTCATGAGCACGGCCATGATCACGACCACGAACACTCCCACGACAGCCTGGGTGCCCACGAGCATGGTGTCGCCAGCCTCAATGCCGCGCTGGACGGCAACCTGCTGGAGCTGCAATTCGAAAGCCCGGCGATGAACCTGGTCGGCTTCGAACATGCGGCCAAGAGCGATGCCGACAAGGCCAAGGTCGCGGCCGCCAAGCGCGAGCTGGAGCAGCCCATCAGCCTGTTCGCCCTGACCAGCGGCGACTGCAAGGCCACCGAAGTCGAACTGCAAAGCCCCCTGTTCGCTGACAAGGCGCACGACCACAAGCATGACCATCACGATCACAAGCACGAAGGTGAACACAGCGACATTCATGCGCACTACCGCTTCGAATGCGCCAAGGCCAACGAATTGAAACAACTGGATCTGGCCGAGCTGTTCAAACACTTCCCCGCCACCGAGAAGATTCAGGTACAACTGATCGGCCCGAACGGCCAACAGGGCGTGGAACTGACTCCAGCCCAGCCACGTCTGTCTTTCTGATGCCGTAGGGTGGATCGGGGCGCGTAGCTGACGCTCTTTTCATCCACCCCATCAGTTTTGTGGGAGGACCAGGTGGTGACCCGTTTTAGCCGCGAAAAAGCTCGCCGCTAAAGCGCCTCCTACAAACCTGCTCCGCAGGTGTGAATGCCATCCGCGAGCTCGGCTCAGACAATCAGGCCACCATGCCCGGCTTTTCATGAACGACGATTCGAAGAAACCATGACCCAACCTCTGATCGAACTCGCCGATCTCGGCTTCGCCTGGCCTGGCCAGGCGCAGTTGCTGGATATTCCCCATTTCACCCTGGCGCCTGGCGAGACCCTGTTTCTCAAGGGCCCCAGCGGCAGCGGCAAGACCACCCTGCTCGGCCTGCTCGGCGGTGTGCAGCGAGCGCAAAGCGGCCATATCCGCCTGCTCGGCCAGGATCTGGGCCAGCTCTCGGCCGGTGCCCGCGACCGCTTCCGTGTCGATCACACCGGCTATATCTTCCAGCAGTTCAACCTGCTGCCCTTTCTCTCAGTGCGCGAGAACGTCGAACTGCCCTGCCGCTTCTCGCGCTTGCGCGCCGAACGCGCGCGCCAGCGCCATGGCAGCGTCGATGCAGCCGCCGCGGCGCTGCTCGATCACCTCGACCTGCGCACCGACCTGCTCGGCCGCCGCGCCGACGAACTGTCCATCGGCCAGCAACAACGCGTTGCCGCCGCGCGTGCACTGATCGGCCAGCCGGAACTGGTGATTGCCGACGAGCCGACCTCGGCACTGGACTTCGACGCCCGCGAGGCCTTCCTGCAACTATTGTTCGCCGAATGCCGCGCCGCCGGCGCCAGCCTGCTGTTCGTCAGCCACGACCAGAGTCTGGCGCCGCTGTTCGACCGCAGCCTGTCGCTGGGCGAACTCAATCGTGCCACTCGCCCCCAGGAGGCCTGAGATGCATCTGATCCGCATCGCCCTGGCCAGCCTGGCCAACCGTCGCTTCACCGCCCTGCTCACGGTGTTCGCCATCGCCCTGTCGGTGTGCCTGCTGCTGGCCGTGGAACGTGTACGTACCGAGGCGCGCGCCAGCTTCGCCAACACCATCAGCGGCACCGACCTGATCGTTGGCGCCCGCTCGGGCAGTGTGAACCTGCTGCTGTACTCGGTGTTTCGCATCGGCAACGCCACCAACAACATCCGCTGGGACAGTTTCGAGCACTTCGCCAACCACCGTCAGGTGAAGTGGGCCATCCCCATTTCCCTCGGCGACTCGCACCGCGGTTACCGGGTAATGGGCACCAGCACTGCCTATTTCGAGCACTACCGTTACGCCCGCAGCCAGGCGCTGCAACTGGCCCAGGGCCGCGAGTTTGCCGACGACCCGTTCGAGGTGGTTCTGGGCGCGGAGGTGGCGCAGGCGCTGGGCTACGGCCTCGGCGAGAAGATCGTCCTGGCCCACGGCGTCGCTACCATCAGCCTGGTCAAGCATGACGACAAGCCGTTCACCGTGGTCGGCATCCTCGAACGCACCGGTACGCCGGTGGACCGCACCCTGCACATCTCCCTGGCCGGGATGGAGGCGCTGCATATCGACTGGCAGAATGGCATGCCGGCACGCGGCACGGCGCAGATCAGCGCGGATCAGGCACGCACCATGGACCTGCAGCCGAAACAGATCACCGCGTTCATGCTCGGTCTCAACAGCAAGATCGCCACCTTCAGCCTGCAGCGCGAGATCAACGAGTTCCGTGGCGAACCACTGCTGGCCATCCTGCCGGGTGTCGCCCTGCAGGAGCTGTGGAGCCTGATGGGCACCGCCGAACAGGCGCTGTTCGTGGTCTCGCTGTTCGTCGTGCTGACCGGTCTGATCGGTATGCTTACGGCCATTCTCACCAGCCTCAACGAACGTCGTCGGGAGATGGCCATTCTGCGCTCGGTGGGCGCCCGCCCCTGGCATATCGCCAGTCTGCTGGTGTTGGAGGCCTTCACTCTGGCGCTGGCAGGCGTGGCCTTCGGTGTCGCGCTGCTCTATCTGGGCATCGCCGGCAGCCAGGGTTTCGTCCAGGCCAATTACGGTCTGTATCTGGCACTCAATGCGCCGTCGAGTTACGAATGGAAACTGCTTGGCGGCATTCTCGCCGCCGCCGTGGCGATGGGCAGCGTACCGGCCTGGCGGGCCTATCGGCAGTCACTCGCCGATGGCCTGTCGATACGCCTGTAAGGTGCGATTCGCCTGTACACTGTGCAGGCGAATCACTGCACAGAGGTAATCCATGTTCCGCCCCCTGCTCGCCAGCCTGCTGCTGACGCTGGCCCTGCCGCTGGCCGCCGCCGATGTGCGCGAAATCACCTGGTCGGAGCTGATTCCGCCGGACGCTCCGCCGCAGGCCATCAACCCCGCGCCGATCCACGACCTCTCGCAATTGGCCGACGCCCTGGCCGAATCCGGCCCAGCCGCCATGCAGCAATCGCCGGCCGCCCCGGTGGTCAAGGAGCTCAATGGCCAGCAGGTGAAACTGCCCGGCTATATCGTGCCGTTGGATGTGACAGACGAAGGCCGGGTGGTGGAGTTTTTGCTGGTGCCCTACTTCGGCGCCTGCATCCACGTGCCGCCACCGCCCTCGAACCAGATCGTCCATGTCACCAGCGAACTCGGCGTGCTGCTCGATGCGCTGTACCAGCCCTTCTGGGTGGAAGGCCCGCTGAAAACCGAGCATGTCAGCAGCGAGCTGGCCGAGGTCGGTTACCAGATGGAAGCGGACAAGATCTACGCCTACGAATTGCCCGACAGCTGAGCCTGTAGGAGCCCCGCCTCGGGGCGAAGCGGTCGCGGTCATCCAGAAACATCTGCAGTGTTAGCACCATTCGCCGCGAGGCGCGTCTCCTACAAAAAGCCAATACGCTAGCGTGCCTAACGACACCTCCAAGTAAAAAGCCAGACACTAGGTCTGGCTTTTTACTTGGTGCGCGCGACGCACCGAGAACGACTCAACTGCGACTGGCTACCCTATTTTCTCGCTCGAAACGCAGCTCACTTTCCGCCCACTGCCGCCAGGAGCGCACCTTGGCCCGCTCGGCACCGCCACGTTCGGCGCGCGCCAGCGCATCCAGCCCAGCCTGCCAGCGCGACTGCTCCAGCTCCAGCTGAGCGACGTACAGCCAGTGCTTGCCGTTGCCGCTGCGTTCGGCCAACGGACGCAGCACGCGCACCGCGGCAGAACGATCACGCGCCTGCCACCAGAACAGGCCCAGACGCTCCTGGCGAGCCGCGGTATTGGCCAGCAGACCGCTGTCGAGCATGCCAGCGAGCAGCTTGGCACCCTGCCAGGGCTGATCCGCAGCGCCGGCGAGCAGTACCAGGTTGTCCAGTTCCGCCTCGCTGAAGCGCAGGCCCTTGCTGTGCGCCGCACGCAGGGTCGCCAGCGCCTTGTCGTTGCTGCCGGCCATCTGCTGCAGACCGGCCAGTTGGCGCCAGCCCTTGGCATCGTTCGGCTGGCGCGCCAGCAACTGACGCTGCCAGCGCTCGGCCTGGGCATAGCGCTTGAGGTCGGCGTTGGCGCCCACCAGAAACTGCAGCCAGATGTCATCGGCATTGGGATTGGCCTGCACGTAACGCTCGGCCAGCGGCAACGCCTTGGCCGGCTGGTTCATGCCCTGATAGGCCTGCACCAGCATCTGCAACACCTCCTCGGAGGCGCTGGCCTGATTCGGCGCCAGCAGCTCGACGACCCTGGCGTAGCGGCGCTCGCCCAGGTTGAGCTTGGCCAAGTTGAGGCGTTCGCTGGCGAGCATCTGTTCGTCGAGCTTGCCGCTGCGCACGGCCTTGTCCAGCCAGTCGATGGCCTGGCCGTTGTTGCCGGCAGACCAGGCCACGTAGGCCTTGCTGCGCCAGACCAGTGCCTCTTCGAGGCTGCCGCTCTTGGCCTGGACGTCATCCAGCGCACGTCGTGCAGCGGCATAGTCGCCCTTCTGCTGCGCAACCTGCGCCGTGTTCAGGGCCTTGAACACGGCCGGGTCGACAGTCTGCTGGGCCATGCCAGGCACGGCCGCAGCACTGAGCATCACGAGCAACAACCAACGGTACATGGTCAGCTCCTTTCCAGACGGAAGTAGAGGGTTTTCACCGCTTCGCGGTCCACCGCCAGGCCACCCTCGGTGCGTGGTGCGAAGCGCCAGCGAGACGCAGCACGGCGCGCTTCGCGCTCGAAGACGTTACGCGGGTTGGCCTCCAGCACGCGGATGTTCTCCACGTTGCCGGAGCGATTGATGGTGAAAGCCAGTTTGACGAAACCTTCGATGCCACGCTGCAGCGCGTAACGCGGGTACTCGGGGCGCACGTCGTTGAGCGGCATGACTTCGCTCTCCATGCCACCCATCTGCCCACCGGACTCGGCGGCCTCGCTCGGTGGCGTCGGCGCTGGAGCACCCGGCGCAAGGCCGGACAGACTCGGAGCCGGCGCGCTGTTGACGGCAATACCGCTGGCCAGGCTGGGCAGCTGGATATCCAGCGCCGGCAGGTTGGCATTTGGCGTGGCCGTTTGCGGCGTCGGCGGCGTGGGTGGCTGCGGCGTCTGCGGTTGCGGCGGCTGCGGTGCCTGCTGACGGGTGCGGCTGGCGGTCTCGCTGGCGTTACCGTCCATGCGCACGAAGTTGGCCACGCTGACCGGGTCCTGGTTCACCTTGGCGCTCGGTGGCGCGACCATGTACAGCATCAGGGCGAACAGCCCCAAGGCCATCAGGCAGGCGCCGAGAAAAGACAGCGGCAGGCGCATCAGTTGACTCCGCTACCGGCAGCCAGGGCGACATCCTGCACGCCGGCCAGACGCGCCTGATCCATCACCTGGACGACCAGGCCGGTACGCGCATCCTGATCGGCCTGCACCACCACCGCGCCTTCCGGCTGGTCGACGCGCATGCGCTCGACATGGGCGCGCACGCTACGAATGTCCACCGGCTGCTTGTCCATCCAGATCTGCCCGTCGGCAGTCACGGCGATAAGGATATTACCCTTGTCCTGCGGGCTGGCGGTTTCCGCCTGCGGGCGCTGCACCTCGACGCCAGACTCGCGGATAAAGGAGCTGGTGACGATGAAGAAGATCAGCATGATGAAGACCACGTCGAGCATCGGCGTGAGGTCGATGCCGGTGTCTTCGTCCTGCTGGTGGTGACGACGCATTCTCATGTTGGGCGATCTCAGTCGTGACGCAGCTGGTCGGCCAGCCGCTCGATGGCCTGGCTGGCTTCGCGTTCGAGGCGCGCCAGGCTGAACAATCCAGGAATGGCCAGAACCATGCCGGCCATGGTCGGCAGGGTCGCCTGCCAGACGCCTGCGGCCATGCCGCGTGGGTTACCGGTGCCGTTGAGGGCGAGCACATCGAACACCGCGATCATGCCGAGCACGGTGCCAAGCAGGCCCAGTAGCGGATACAGCGCCACCAGAGTCTTGCCCAGGCGCAGCGGCGCCGCCAGTTGCTGACGCGCCTGCGCCAGCCAGGCCAGGCGCACGGCGCGCTGCCAGTTGCCGTTGTCATCGGCGAGCACCTGTTGCCAGGCCTCGCGACGCTCCTGCACCCAGCGCGGGAAAATCCTGCGCATGTACCAGAAGCGCTCGAACACCAGGGTCCAGAACACCACGCAGAGCACTGCCAGCGCCCACATCACCACGCCGCCAGCGCTCATGAAGTCGAGCAGTGCATGGGCACTGTCGACTGCACGCAGCCAGAAGGCGAACAGATCAGTCACGGCGCGGCGCTCCCGACAGGTGCAAGGCAATGAGACCGGCGCTCTGCTGCTCCAGAATCTGGATCAGGCCCTTGCTACGGCTGGCCAGCAGGCTGTGCAGGAACAGCAGCGGAATGGCCACCACCAGACCGAGCACGGTGGTCACCAGCGCCTGGGAGATACCGTCGGCCATCAGGCGCGAGTCACCGCCACCGCTCTGGGTGATGGCCTGGAAGGTGACGATCATGCCGGTCACGGTGCCCAGCAGGCCGAGCAGCGGTGCCACGGCGGCGAGCAGCTTGAGCAGGCCCTGGCCTTTCTCCAGCGGCGGTGTCTCCTGCAGGATCGCTTCGTCGAGCTTCAGCTCCAGGGTTTCCAGATCCGCCAGTTGCGGCTTGGCACCCAGCACGCCGATCACGCGGCCCAGCGGGTTGTCATTGCGCGGCGCGCTGAGGTCGTGCATCTGCGCCTTGACGCCACTGCCGACGCGGCCCAGGTAGACCATGCGCCACACGGCGAGAAGCAGGCCGAAAGCACCCAGCACGACGATCACCCAGCCGACCAGCCCGCCCTGCTGCAGACGATCCCACAGGGTCGGCTGCTGCTGCAGCTGCGCCAGCAGGCTGCCACGGCTAGGGTCGATGGGCAGCGTGGCGAGCGCATCGGTGCTGCTCAGGTAGTCCTTGACCTGGCCCAGGCCGGACGGCTGACGCGGCGGCGCCACCAGTTGCCCGGCATCGGCGTCGTAACGCAGGAACGCATCCTCACCATAGACAGCAAAGGCGCCAACACGCAGCACCTGCTGCTCCTGACGCGAACCGTCGGCATTCACCACCGGCAGTTGCAGGCGCTCGATACGACCGCTGGCGGCCAGGTCTTCGAGCAACAGCATCCAGTAGCCGTCGAGGTCTTCGGCAGACGGCAGTGAACGGCTCTCAGCCAGTGCCTTGAGGCGCTTCAGGCGCTCCGGATACTGGGCGTTGAGCAGGCTGTCCTGCCATTGTCCGGCGACATCACCGGCGCTCTGGCGTACCACACCGAACAGTTCACCGAGGTGGCCGACACGCTGCGCCAGCAGTTTTTCCTGCTCGGCCAGTTCGGCCTCCTGACGGTCGAACTCAGCCTTCAGACGCTCGCTTTCGGCTTTCTGGGTATTCAGCGCGGAACGCGCGGCAGCCAGCAACTGCGCCTGCTCGCTACGCTTGGCGAGAAACGCCTGCTCGCGCTCCTGCATGGCGCTGACTTCAGCTGCGCGCTCGCTGCGAATGCGCTGCAGCAGTTGATCGGGGCTGAGGGTTTCGGCTACGGCGGCCAGGGCCGGTAACAGGCTGAGCGCCAGTACGGCTACAACACGACGACTCATTGTGCGGCCTCCTCGGCCAGGGTCTTGATCGGCAGGGACAGCACGGCGGGCGCCTGTTGCTGACGGGCAATGGCGATGGCCTGGGTCAGCGGGCGACGCGCGCTACCGCCAAGCACTTCCCAGGCCTTGGACTGTGGGTTCCACCAGCCGCTCTCGTGGGCATCGAGGGTCTGGTAATAGAGCATGCTGCGGCCCAGGCGCAGGAACTCGACGCTACGCGAGCCACCATCGGCCTGGTTCAGCTCGCCACGCCAGGCTTCCAGGGTGCGACCGTAGTCGCTCTCGATCTGGTAGGCCTCGAGGATGCGGCGGTATTTGTCGGCCAGGCTGACGTCGGCGCGCGGCAGCAGATCCTGCAGCTGAGCCAGACGGTCTTCGCGTTCTTCGGGCAGGAACGGCAGATCGGCGGCGATGAACTGGCCGAGCACCTCGACCATCTTGACCATCTGCGGGCTCACCGCTTCCTGGGTACGTTCGATGCCATCGAGCTGCTTCTGATAACTGGCCAGTTCCTGACGCTGGGCTTCGACCAGATCACGAAGTTGACTGTTATAACCTTTCAAAGCCTCAGCCTGCTGCAGGGCATTTCGGTACTCATTGAGCATCTCACGGCTGGCGTCATCCAGCTGTTCGACACGGCCCTGGGAGGCTTTCGCCTCGGCGGCCAGGCGCTGGCTTTCGTCGAGCGCAGCATCCAGCGGCGCGGCAAGCAGCGAGCCGCTGCTCAGCATCAGTGCCACGGCCAGGGAACGGAGGGGGAAGCGATTCATGCGCAGAGGGTCCTCGACAGACGGGCTTGCTTCAAAAAGAGAAACATTATCATCTACAGACGCATTCGAAGCAATGGACAAAACACCGCAACAGAGCTCGCCGATCTATTGAGCCAGGTCAAAAAGTGGATTGTTGCTTGGCTTAGCATTGATTCCAGCCAAAGACACAACCGACTCGAACTGGAGCTCGCCATGTACAAATCACTGTTCACTGCCTCGCTGCTGGCCTTCGCCATCGCTGCCCCTGTTGCCCAGGCCCACCAGGCCGGCGATATCCTCATCCGTGCCGGCGCCATCACCGTCAACCCGGAGGCCGATTCCTCCAGCGTCAAGGTTGATCGCGGCGGCCTCGCCGGTACCGACCTGGGCGGCAAAGCGACCATGAGCAGTGACACCCAGCTGGGCCTGAACTTCGCCTACATGCTCACCGACAATCTGGGCATCGAATTGCTGGCAGCAACGCCGTTCGAGCACGACGTGAAGATCAAGGGCACCGTCCTCGATGCAGCCAATGGCAAGCTGGGCAGCCTCAAGCACCTGCCGCCGACCCTGAGCCTGGTGTATTACCCGCTGGATGCCAAGTCAGCCTTCCAGCCCTATGTCGGTGCCGGCATCAACTACACCTGGATTTTCGACGAGCACGTCGGTAGCGCCGCCAGCGCCAACGGCTTCGACAATTTCCGTGCGAAGAACTCCTGGGGCCTGGCCTGGCAGGTGGGGGCCGACTACATGCTGACCGATAGCCTGATGCTCAACGCCCAGGTGCGCTACATCGACATCGACACCACCGCCTATGTCGACAACACCGCCCTCGGTGTGCGGGCCAAGGTTGACGTGGACGTAGACCCCTTCATCTACATGGTCGGCCTGGGTTACAAGTTCTGATAACCCTCGCAGAAACGAAAAAGCCGGCGCATGCCGGCTTTTTCATGAGCTCGATTCACACACCGAGCAGCTGGCGCAAGCCTTCACGCAGCGGCGTCTGCTCTGGCATGTGGTAATGAGCCTGCAAGCGCGCATTGTCAGCACGCGAATGGCAAATATCGCCAGCACGGGCCGGCAAGTGCGTCACCGGCGGCAGGCCGCCGCACAGCACGCCGATCTCAGCCAGCAATTGGTTGAGACTTACCGCCTGGCTCCAACCCACATTGAGCGGATCACTCACCACCTGCTCGCTGAGCAAGCCCTGCATCAACAGCGCGACCAGATCACCGACATAGAAGAAATCACGGGTCTGCTCACCATCACCGAAGACGCTGATCGGCAGCCCCTGCTGCGCACGTTGGGTGAAGATACTGATCACCCCGGAGTACGGCGAGGATGGATCCTGGCGCGGCCCGAAGATATTGAAGAAACGAAACACCGCCGGCTCCAGGCCATGCTGACGGCGGTAGAAATCCAGGTAGTGTTCGCCGGCCAGCTTGTCGGACGCGTAAGGCGTCAGCGGCGCCTTGGCGGTGGCTTCATCGATTGCCACGCCCTCGCCGTTATTGCCATAGATGGCCGCACTGGAGGCATAGACCACGCGTCGCACGCCATGCCGACGCATAGCCTCGCAGACATTCAGGGTACCGATGAAATTGCTCTGGTGCGTGGACACCGGATCATCCACCGAGGCCTGCACCGACGCCACCGCAGCCAGATGCGCTACCCCTGCACAACCTGCCACCGCCTGCGCGACCAACTCGGCATCGGCGACATCACCCTCGATGAAGCGCAAACGCGGGTTGTCCAGCGGCAGATTGCTGCGCTTGCCCATGGACAGATTGTCCAGCACGCGCACCCCGTGACCAACGGCCAGCAAGGCATCGACCAGGTTTGAACCGATAAAGCCTGCACCACCCGTTACGAGAAACTCAGCCATGGCGATAGTAACGATCCAGTAAGCTCGGCAGGCCGGAGCGCCAGGCGCGCGGCTTGATGCCGAAGGTGTGAAGAATCTTCTTGCAGGCCAGCACGGCATGCTGCGGCTCATCGGCTGAATCCGGACGGGCGGCGTGCGCCTGCGGCGCAACATCCTCGACCAGATTGCTGCGATAGTGACGCGCCTCGCTCAGTACTGCCTGCCCCAGGCTCAGCGACGTACTCGCTTCATGGCCGCCGTAATGATAGGTGCCCCACAAGGGCGACTCGCAATCGAGCTGCTTGAGCACAGCCAGAATCACCCGCGCAGCATCGTCCACCGGGGTGGGGTTGCCACGCCGGTCATCGGCGAGGTAGAGCGCATCGTCGCGCTCGGCGCGCAGCAGAAAGCGCCCCAGCAACCCTTCACGGCTGTCATCGAGCAACCAGCCAAAGCGCAGCAGCACATGACGCGGACAGATGGCCCGCACGCTCTGCTCCAGACGCCACAGCGCCTGGCCACGCAGCCCGAGGGGCACCGGCTCTTCCTTTTCGCTGTATGCGGTGACACGCGAACCATCGAAGACTCGATAGCTGGACGGCTGCAGCAAGACGATGGAATGGTGCTGGCACAGCTCGGCCAGACGCTCCACAGCGCGTTCCTGCGTCTGCAGGCGCGAATCGGCCACCGACTCGGCCTGGAACCAGTCGAAGTAGTAAGCCAGGTTGATCAGTGCATCCGGGCGGGTCTCGTCGAGCAACTCGGTGAGGCTCGCCGCATCCCAGCCATTTTCCGGCGGGCGTGGCGCGAGGAAGCCGATATCTTCCTCGGCGCCAAGACGGATCAGCGCTTGCCCCAGGGCACTACCACCGCCCAGCAGCATCAGGCGCATTCGCATAGGCTAGAGCCCGCTCAGATCAGAACGGGATGTCGTCATCGAAGCTGTCGTAGTCAGGCGCTGGCTGGGCCTGCTGCGGAGCAGGACGCTCCTGACGCGGGGCCTGTTGCGGCTCGCGCTGCGGAGCCGGACGCGATTGACGCGGAGCGCCGCCTTCATCACCGCTCGGACGACCGCCCAGCAGCTGCATGGTGCCCTGCATATCGACGATGATCTCGGTGGTGTAACGCTTGATGCCGTCCTTTTCCCACTCGCGGGTCTGCAGCTTGCCTTCGATGTACACCTGCGAACCCTTGCGCAGGTACTCGCCGGCGATCTCGGCGACCTTGCCGAACAGGGCGACACGGTGCCACTCGGTCTTCTCGACCTTCTGCCCGGTCTGCTTGTCGGTCCACTGCTCGCTGGTGGCCAGGCTCAGGTTGGTGACCGCGTTGCCGCTGGGCAGGTAGCGTGTTTCCGGGTCCTGGCCGCAGGTGCCGACCAGAATGACTTTGTTAACCCCACGGGCCATAACGTTCTCCTAGACTCGGCACGCCGCTGGTGCCGATATGATCAGGCTTTCCAGCGTCGTGCGATCCACTTGTTGGGTATCGACTTTGATATAGATGGCCGCTTCGTCGACCACCACCACGGCGTCCGCCACTCCCGGCGTTGCCTTGAGGCGTTCGACCAGTCCGACATCGGCCAGTGCCGCGGCATCGAGCGGCAGGCGCAAACTGGTCACGTACGGCGGTTCGCGCATAGTAACAGCAATAGCCAGCCAAATTGCACAGAGCACGGCGCAGCCGATGAACACACCGCCCAGGCCTACGTGCTGGTAAAGCCAGCCACCGAGAATGCCGCCCAGGGCTGCGCCGAGGAACTGGCTGGTGGAATAGACGCCCATCGCAGTGCCCTTGCCGCCTGCCGGCGCCACCTTGCTGACCAGCGACGGCAGCGAGGCTTCGAGCAGGTTGAAGGCGGTGAAGAACACCACGATACCCAGTACCAGCGCCCGCAGGCTGCTGCCGAAGAAAGCGAAGTAGAGCTCACAAGCCAGCAACACGCTGACGGCACCGAGCAGCACGCGCTTCATCTGGCGTTTTTTCTCGCCATAGATGATGAACGGCACCATGCCGAAGAAACCGATCAACAGCGCGGTGAGATACACCCACCAGTGCTCTTCTTTGACCAACCCGCCCTGCTCCACCAGCGCCAGCGGCAAGGCGACGAAACTGGCCATGAGCACCGCATGCAGGGCCAAGATGGCGAAGTCCAGACGCAGCAGGTCGGCATGTTTGAGGGTCGGCCACAGCGCCTGTGCCGCCACGCCGGATTCGCGATGCTGCAGCGGGCCGGCGTCTTTCGGCACGATGCCGGCGACGATCAGGATGCCGAGCAACGCCATCGCCGCCGTCGCCCAGAACAGCCCGGACAAACCAAAGGCGCGAGTCAGTAGCGGGCCGACCACCATGGCCACGGCGAACGACAGACCGATGCTCATGCCAATCATGGCCATGGCCTTGGTTCGGTGCTGCTCGCGAGTCAGATCCGACAACAGCGCCATTACCGCCGCGGAGATCGCACCAGCGCCCTGCAGCACACGCCCGGCGATCACGCCCCAGATTGAATCGGCATTGGCTGCCAGCACGCTGCCTGCAGCAAAAATCAGCAAGCCAGCGTAGATCACCGGGCGTCGGCCGATACGGTCACTGAGCATACCGAAGGGAATTTGCAGCACAGCCTGGGTCAAACCATAGGCACCGATGGCCAGGCCGATCAGCGCGGGGGTACTGCCCGCCAGATCCATGCCGTAGGTGGCCAACACCGGCAGCACCATGAACATGCCCAGCATACGAAACGCGAACACCATAGCCAGGCCGCCGGCCGCGCGGGTCTCGCTACTACTCATGCGCTCGCTGTGCGGATCGTGCATCGAATGAACCCTGAGGAAATCAGCCGGCGATTCTAGCAGCCGCCATCGTTTCGGCACAGGCGCACACTTTGCCGCAGGGCAGCAGCAAGCCCTATACTCGACCGTTTTCCGCCCGCCCAGCGAGGCCCGTTGTAAGTGGACAAGATTCTGATTCGTGGGGCCCGCACCCACAACCTGAAAAACATCGACCTGACCCTGCCGCGCGACAAACTGATCGTGATCACCGGCCTGTCCGGCTCCGGCAAGTCCTCCCTGGCCTTCGATACCCTTTACGCGGAAGGCCAGCGCCGTTACGTCGAGTCGCTGTCGGCTTACGCCCGGCAGTTCCTGTCGATGATGGAAAAGCCCGATGTCGACACCATCGAAGGCTTGTCACCGGCAATTTCCATCGAACAGAAATCCACCTCGCACAACCCGCGCTCGACCGTCGGCACCATCACCGAAATCTACGACTACCTGCGCCTGCTGTATGCCCGCGCCGGCATTCCGCGTTGCCCGGATCATGACGTGCCGCTCGAAGCGCAAACCGTCAGCCAGATGGTCGACCAGGTGCTGGCGCTGCCGGAAGGCCGCAAGCTGATGCTGCTGGCGCCGGTGATCCGCGAACGCAAGGGCGAACATCTGTCGGTGTTCGAGGAGCTGCGCGCCCAGGGTTTCGTCCGCGCACGGGTCAATGGCAAGCTGCATGAGCTGGACGAGCTGCCCAAGCTGGACAAGCAGAAGAAGCACTCCATCGACGTGGTGGTGGACCGCTTCAAGGTCCGTGAAGATCTGCAGCAGCGTCTGGCCGAGTCTTTCGAGACCGCCCTCGGCCTGGCCGACGGCATCGCCCTGATCGCTCCCATGGATGATGAGCCGGGCGAAGAGATCATCTTCTCCGCGCGCTTCGCCTGCCCGCACTGCGGCCACTCGATCAGCGAGCTGGAACCCAAGCTGTTCTCCTTCAACAACCCGGCCGGCGCCTGCCCGACCTGCGACGGCCTGGGCGTGAAGCAGTTCTTCGACGCCAAGCGCCTGGTCAATGGCGAGCTAACCCTGGCCGAAGGCGCCATACGCGGCTGGGATCGGCGCAACGTCTACTACTTCCAGATGCTCGGTTCGCTGGCCGCACACTATGGTTTCAGCCTCGAAGAGCCCTTCGACGATCTGGCCGCCGAACACCAGAAAGTCATTCTGTTCGGCAGCGGTACGCAGAGCGTCGACTTCAAGTACCTCAACGACCGCGGCGACATCGTCAAACGTTCGCACCCCTTCGAGGGCATCATTCCCAACCTCGAACGCCGCTACCGCGAGACCGAGTCGGCCAGCGTGCGCGAGGAGCTGGCCAAGTTCCTCAGCACCCAGCCCTGCCCCGATTGCCGGGGTACGCGCCTGCGCCGCGAAGCGCGACATGTCTGGGTCGGTGAGAAGACCCTGCCGGCGGTGACCGGCCTGCCGGTCGGCGACGCCTGCGATTACGTCGCCAACCTGCACCTGACCGGACGGCGCGGCGAGATCGCCGAGAAGATCCTCAAGGAAATCCGCGAGCGCCTGCAGTTCCTGGTCAACGTCGGCCTCGACTACCTGACCCTGGATCGCAGCGCCGACACCCTGTCCGGCGGCGAAGCGCAGCGCATCCGCCTGGCCAGCCAGATCGGCGCCGGCCTGGTGGGCGTGATGTACATCCTCGATGAGCCCTCCATCGGCCTGCACCAGCGCGACAACGAGCGCCTGCTGGGCACCCTCAACCACCTGCGCAACCTGGGCAATACGGTGATCGTGGTCGAGCACGACGAAGACGCCATCCGCATGGCCGATTACGTGGTCGATATCGGCCCGGGCGCCGGTGTGCATGGCGGCCGCATCGTCGCCGAAGGCACGCCGGACGAGGTGATGAATCACCCCGACTCGCTGACCGGCAAATACCTGTCCGGACGCGAGAAAATCCGCTATCCGGCGCAGCGCACCCCGCGTGACAAGAAGAAACTGCTCAAGCTCAAGGGCGCACGGGGCAACAACCTGCGCAATGTCGATCTGGAGATTCCGGTGGGCTTGCTCACCTGCGTCACCGGCGTGTCCGGCTCGGGCAAGTCGACGCTGATCAACAACACCCTGTTCCCGCTCACGGCTACGGCACTGAACGGTGCGACCACCCTGGAAGCGGCGCCGCACGATTCCTTCGACGGCCTGCAGCACCTGGACAAGGTGGTCGACATCGACCAGAGCCCGATCGGCCGCACGCCGCGCTCCAACCCGGCTACCTACACAGGCCTGTTCACACCGATCCGCGAACTCTTCGCCGGTGTGCCGGAATCGCGCTCGCGCGGTTATGGCCCGGGCCGTTTCAGCTTCAACGTCAAGGGCGGGCGCTGCGAGGCGTGCCAGGGCGACGGCGTGATCAAGGTGGAAATGCACTTTCTGCCGGACATCTACGTGCCGTGCGACGTGTGCAAGGGCAAGCGCTACAACCGCGAAACTCTGGAAGTGAAGTACAAGGGCAAGAGCATCACTGAAGTGCTGGACATGACCATCGAGGAAGCTCGCGCCTTCTTCGACGCCGTACCGGCCATCGCCCGCAAGCTGCAGACACTGATGGACGTCGGTCTGTCCTACATCAAGCTGGGCCAGAGCGCGACCACCCTGTCCGGCGGCGAGGCGCAGCGGGTCAAGCTGAGCCGCGAGTTGAGCAAGCGCGATACCGGCAAGACCCTGTATATCCTCGACGAACCGACCACCGGCCTGCACTTCGCCGATATCCAGCAATTGCTCGACGTGCTGCACCGCCTGCGCGACCACGGCAATACCGTGGTGGTGATCGAGCATAACCTGGACGTGATCAAGACCGCCGACTGGCTGGTGGATCTCGGCCCCGAGGGCGGCTCCAAGGGCGGCATGATCATCGCCACCGGCACACCGGAGGACGTGGCCGACAACCCGGCATCACACACCGGGCACTTCCTCAAACCGTTGCTGGAACGCGACCGCGCCTGAAACGAAAGAGCCCCGCAGATGCGGGGCTCTTTTTTGGCAGGTCAGCTTACATCTGACTTTGCAGGTACTTCTCCAGCCCCAACTTGTCGATCAGCTGCAACTGAATCTCCAGCCAGTAGGCGTGGTCTTCTTCGGTGTCCTTGAGCTGGACCAGAAGGATGTCGCGGGTTTGGTAATCCTGGTGCTTCTCGCACAGCTCGATGCCCTTGCTCAGGGCCGCGCGCACTTCGTACTCCAGGGCCAGATCCAGCTTCAGTGCCTCGGGTACGGTCTGCCCGAACGTGAAAGCGTTGGGCACCATGTCCGGCACGCCCTCGAGGAAGATGATGCGCTTGAGCAACGCATCGGCGTGCTGGGTTTCCTCTTCCATCTCGTGATTGATGCGCTCGTAGAGCTTGCTGAAGCCCCAGTCCTCATACAGCCGCGAATGAATGAAGTACTGGTCGCGCGCAGCCAGCTCGCCCTTGAGCAGGTGCTTGAGATAGTCGATGACCTCGGTATGGCCTTTCATGCCGGCAATCCTTGTTGCATTCGTGAGCAGGGGGCAATGCTCCGCCTGACGCCCGGTTCGGTCAAGCAAAAGCACAACGCCTCCACGAGGGAGGCGTTGCGGTTTACTGACGCACCGTCAGTGCGCCACTCAGGCTCAGGCCAGATCGAAACGATCCAGGTTCATCACCTTGGTCCAGGCGGCGACGAAGTCCTTGACCAGCTTCTCCTTGCCGTCAGCACTGGCATAGACCTCGGCGTAAGCGCGCAGCACCGAGTTGGAGCCGAACACCAGGTCGTTGCGGGTGGCGGTGTATTTCACCTGGCCATCCTTGCGTGTACGCCCTTCGAAGACTTCGTTGCTGTCATCGGCTGCCTTCCATACGGTGCCCATATCCAGCAGGTTGACGAAGAAATCGTTGGACAGCACACCGACCTTGTCGGTGAACACTCCATGCTGACTGCCATCGTAGTTGGCGCCCAGCACACGCAGGCCGCCGACCAGCGCAGTCATCTCCGGCGCGGTCAGTGTCAGCAACTGCGCCTTGTCGATCAGCATCGCCTCGGTGGGCACGCCCAGGTTGCCTTTGCTGTAGTTGCGGAAACCATCGGCAGCAGACTCCAGCACATCGAAGGAGTCGACATCAGTCTGATCCTGACGCGCATCGACCCGGCCCGGCGCGAAGGGTACGTCTACGCTCACACCGGCAGCCTTGGCGGCCAGTTCGACACCGACATTACCGGCCAGCACGATCACATCGGCCAGTGAGGCCTTGCCGGATGCCTGCTGGATTTCCACCAGCTTCGGCAGCGCCTTGATCGCCCGCTGGTTGGCGGCCCAATCCTTCTGCGGCGCCAGAGCCAGGCGCGCACCGTTGGCACCACCGCGCTTGTCGCCACCGCGGAAGGTCGAGGCCGAAGCCCAGGCCACGGACACCAGATCACCCACCGACAGCCCGGATGCCGCAATCTTCGCTTTCAGATCGGCAATATCGGCAGCGCTCGGGTTGTGGATGGCAGCGGGCAGCGGGTCTTGCCAGATCAGGTCCTCTTTCGGCACTTCCGGCCCCAGGTAGCGGGCTTTCGGCCCCATGTCGCGGTGGGTCAGCTTGTACCAGGCGCGCGCGAAGGCATCGGCGAAGGCCTGTGGATCTTCATAGAAGCGCTTGGAAATCTTGCCGAACTCCGGATCGAAACGCAGGGTCAGATCGGTGGTGAGCATGGTCGGCTTGTGGAATTTACCCGGCACGTGCGCATCCGGGATGATCTCCGGCGCGTCCTTGGCCACCCACTGCTTGGCACCGGCGGGGGACTTGGTCAGTTCCCATTCGAACTTGAACAGGTTCTCGAAGAAATTGTTGCTCCACAGCGCCGGAGTCTTCGTCCAGGTCACTTCCAGGCCACTGGAAACCGTGTCCTTGCCAAAGCCACTGCCGAAGTTGCTGGTCCAACCCAGACCCTGAGCTTCGATAGGTCCAGCCTCTGGCTCCGGCCCTTTGTGCGACTCCGGCGCCGCGCCGTGTGCCTTGCCGAAGGTGTGGCCGCCAGCGATCAAGGCGACGATTTCTTCGTCGTCCATCGCCATGCGATAGAAGGTGGCGCGAATGTCCTTGGCCGCTAGCATGTAGTCGCCGCTGGCATTGGGACCTTCCGGGTTCACGTAGATCAGCCCCATGTGGGTGGCGCCAAAGGGTGCGGTCAGCTCGCGTTCATCATTGACGCGCTTGGGATCGACACCCAGCCAGGCGACTTCGGCGCCCCAGTTGACGTCCTGATCCGGTTCCCATACGTCTTCGCGACCGGCACCGAAGCCGAAGGTGCGAAAACCCATGGATTCCAGCGCGACGTTGCCGGCGAGAATGTATAGATCGGCCCAGGAAATGGACTGGCCATACTTCTGCTTGATCGGCCACAGCAGGCGACGCGACTTGTCGATGTTGACGTTGTCCGGCCAGGAGTTGAGCGGCGCGAAACGCTGCTGACCACGGCCGCCACCACCACGGCCATCGGTAGTGCGATAGGTGCCGGCAGAGTGCCAGGCCATGCGGATGAATTGCGGACCGTAGTGGCCGAAGTCGGCAGGCCACCAGTCCTGGCTGTCGGTCATCAGTCTGACCAGGTCGGCCTTGAGCGCCTTGTAATCGAGCTTCTTGAAGGCTTCGGCGTAGTTGAATGTTTCACCCAGCGGATTGGATCGGTCGGAATGCTGATTGAGCAAATCAACACGCAGCTGATTCGGCCACCAATCTTTGTTGGTCGTGCCACCACCAGCGACGTGGTTGAACGGACATTTACCTTGGTTCGACATGGTTCTCTCCTTCTCCTCATCGGGTCGGTCACAGCGAGTGCGACCAACAATGGGACAAGCCTAGACCCGCTTCGCCAGCCGAACCAATTCATGAAGCATAACGGCGCAATAGTTATTTTCTTTCATGAGCCAAACACCCTGCGCACGACCCCAGAAAACGCCAACAGCACCCAGTACGCGCTCCAACGCAATAAATTCAGGCAACAAAAAACCGGGCACCAGGCCCGGTTTCTTGTACAACCAGCAACTTACTCGGCAGCTTCTACCGAACCGCCGACCGGACGGTCGACCAGTTCAACATAAGCCATCGGAGCGTTGTCGCCAGCGCGGAAACCGCACTTGAGAATGCGCAGGTAGCCGCCGTTACGGGTGGCGTAGCGCTTGCCCAGATCGTTGAACAGCTTGCCGACGATGGCTTTCGAACGGGTACGGTCGAAGGCCAGACGACGGTTGGCAACGCTGTCTTCCTTGGCCAGGGTGATCAGCGGCTCGGCAACGCGACGCAGTTCCTTGGCTTTCGGCAGGGTAGTTTTGATCAGCTCGTGCTCGAACAGCGAGACCGCCATGTTCTGGAACATGGCCTTGCGGTGAGCGCTGGTGCGGCTGAGGTGACGGCCACTTTTACGATGACGCATGGTTCAATTCCTTACCAAACTTGTTCGTTCGGTGATGATGACGATCAGGCAGTGGCCTTATCGTCTTTCTTCAGACTTGCCGGCGGCCAGTTGTCGAGGCGCATACCGAGGGACAGACCGCGAGAAGCCAGAACATCCTTGATTTCGGTCAGGGATTTCTTGCCCAGGTTCGGGGTTTTGAGCAGCTCTACTTCGGTGCGCTGAATCAGATCACCGATGTAGTAGATGTTCTCTGCCTTGAGGCAGTTGGCCGAACGTACGGTCAGTTCCAGGTCATCGACAGGACGCAGCAGGATCGGATCGATCTCGTCTTCCTGCTCGACCACCACTGGCTCACTGTCACCTTTGAGGTCGACGAACGCGGCCAGCTGCTGCTGCAGGATGGTCGCGGCACGACGGATAGCCTCTTCAGGGTCAAGGGTACCGTTGGTTTCCAGGTCGATAACCAGTTTGTCCAGGTTGGTGCGCTGCTCGACACGGGCGTTTTCCACCACGTAAGCAACCCGACGCACAGGGCTGAACGAAGCATCCAGCTGCAAGCGACCAATGCTGCGGCTTTCATCTTCGTCGCTCTGACGCGCGTCAGCCGGCTCATAGCCGCGACCACGAGCCACGGTGAGCTTCATGTTCAGCGCGCCATTGGAAGCCAGGTTGGCGATTACGTGGTCGCCATTGACGATTTCGACATCGTGATCCAGCTGAATATCGGCAGCGGTAACTACGCCCGGGCCCTTCTTAGCCAGAGTCAGGGTCACTTCGTCACGGCCGTGCAGCTTGATAGCCAGACCTTTCAGGTTGAGCAGGATCTCGATGACATCTTCCTGCACACCTTCGATCGCGGAGTACTCATGGAGTACGCCATCGATCTCGGCCTCGACTACTGCACAGCCAGGCATGGAGGACAACAGGATGCGACGCAGCGCGTTGCCCAGGGTATGGCCAAAGCCACGCTCGAGAGGCTCGAGAGTGATCTTGGCGCGGGTCGGACTGACCTCCTGCACATCGATGTGACGGGGGGTCAGGAACTCATTTACCGAAATCTGCATGGATGCACCTATTTTCTAGCCCTTACTTGGAGTAGAGCTCGACAATCAGGCTCTCGTTGATGTCAGCGGACAGATCGCCACGAGCCGGTACGTTCTTGAACACACCAGACTTCTTCTCGGCGTCTACTTCTACCCACTCAACACGGCCACGCTGGGCGCAGAGCTCGAGAGCCTGAGCGATGCGCAGCTGATTGCGCGATTTCTCGCGAACAGCAACGACGTCGCCAGCCTTAACTTGGTAGGACGGTACGTTTACGGTCTGACCGTTGACGCTGATCGCTTTGTGCGAAACCAGCTGACGGGACTCGGCACGAGTAGCGCCAAAACCCATACGGTAAACCACGTTGTCCAGACGGCACTCCAGCAGTTGCAGCAGATTTTCGCCGGTGGCGCCTTTCTGGCTGGCAGCTTGCTTGTAGTAACCGCTGAATTGACGCTCCAGTACGCCGTAGATACGACGAACTTTTTGCTTCTCACGCAGCTGGGTGCCGTAGTCGGACTGACGGCCACGGCGCTGGCCGTGGATACCCGGGGCTGCTTCGATGTTGCACTTAGATTCAAGCGCGCGAACACCACTCTTCAGAAAGAGATCGGTGCCTTCACGACGAGACAGTTTGCACTTGGGACCAATGTAACGAGCCATTTCTCACTGTCTCCTGATTACACGCGACGCTTCTTCGGCGGACGGCACCCGTTGTGCGGGATTGGCGTCACGTCGGTGATGCTGGCGATTTTGTAGCCGCAGGCGTTCAGAGCACGCACGGCGGATTCGCGACCTGGGCCTGGACCTTTGACGTTGACGTCGAGGTTCTTCAGACCGTATTCCAGTGCAGCCTGACCAGCGCGCTCGGCGGCGATCTGGGCAGCGAACGGAGTGGACTTACGCGAGCCGCGGAAACCCGAACCACCGGAGGTAGCCCAGGACAGGGCGTTACCCTGACGGTCGGTAATGGTCACGATAGTGTTGTTGAAAGACGCGTGGATATGGGCGATGCCATCAACCACCGTCTTTTTGACTTTTTTACGAGTACGAGCAGCAGGTTTTGCCATGACTAAATTCCTGTCGATTCGCGAATGCGATTACTTGCGGATCGGCTTACGCGGGCCCTTACGGGTGCGAGCGTTGGTCTTGGTACGCTGACCGCGGACCGGCAGACCTTTACGATGACGCAGGCCACGGTAGCAACCCAGATCCATCAAGCGCTTGATCTTCATATTCACTTCACGACGCAGGTCGCCTTCGGTATTCACCTTGGCTACTTCGCCACGCAGCTGTTCGATCTGCTCGTCAGTCAGATCCTTGATTTTCGCAGCCGGGTTTACACCGGTAGCGGCACAGATTTTCTGTGCAGTGGTGCGACCAACACCGAAGATGTAGGTCAGCGAGATAACAGTGTGCTTGTTATCCGGAATGTTAACGCCTGCAATACGGGCCATTCAGTGGAACTCCAATTGACAGCTACCTACGCCCCGGAAGCCAAGAAATAGGGCGCGAGATATTAACGCTGTAATAACAAATAATCAACCCGGCAGCGCACTAGCTGCCGGGCTTATCACGCGTGGTTCACACTCAGCCTTGGCGCTGCTTGTGACGCGGCTCTGCGCTGCAGATCACCCGCACGACACCTTCGCGACGGATAATTTTGCAGTTACGGCACAGCTTTTTCACCGATGCACGAACTTTCATTACCAACTCCTCGAACCTTACGGGTGGATCAGCGGAGCATGCCGCTGCCATAGCCCTTCAGGTTGGCTTTCTTCATCAGGGAATCGTACTGGTGAGACACGAGGTGCGATTGCACTTGGGACATGAAGTCCATGACAACCACGACCACGATCAGCAACGAGGTCCCGCCAAGGTAGAACGGAACGTTGGCCGCAACCACCAGGAACTGGGGCAGCAGGCACACGGCCGTCATGTACAGAGCACCGAACATGGTCAAGCGGGTCAGAACGCCATCAATATAGCGTGCAGACTGCTCGCCCGGACGGATGCCCGGAATAAAGGCACCGGACTTCTTCAGGTTTTCCGCTACGTCTTTCGGGTTGAACATCAGCGCTGTGTAGAAGAAGCAGAAGAAAATGATCCCTGCACTAAACAGCAGAATGTTCAACGGCTGACCAGGAGCGATAGCCTGCGAAATGTCCTGCAGCCAGCCCAAACCCTCGGACTGACCAAACCAGGCACCCAGCGAGGCCGGGAACAGCAGAAGGCTGCTGGCGAAGATGGCCGGGATTACGCCCGCCATGTTCACCTTCAACGGCAGGTGGCTGGTCTGCGCAGCGAAGACCTTGCGGCCTTGCTGACGCTTGGCATAGTGCACCGCAATGCGACGCTGACCACGCTCAATGAACACCACGAAACCGATGATCGCTACTGCCAACAGGCCGATGGCGATCAGAGCGAAGATGTTGATATCGCCCTGACGAGCAGACTCGAAAGACTGCCCGATCGCCGACGGCAGACCGGCCACGATGCCTGCAAAAATCAGCATCGAGATACCGTTGCCGACACCGCGCTCGGTGATTTGCTCGCCCAGCCACATCATGAACATCGCGCCCGCCACGAAAGTGGTGATCGCCACGAAGTGGAAGCCGAAATCGCCCGAGAACGCAACGCCCTGACTAGCCAGACCAACGGACATACCGATGGCCTGAACGAACGCCAGAACGAGAGTGCCGTAGCGGGTGTACTGGCTGATCTTGCGACGGCCAGCTTCACCTTCCTTCTTCAACTGTTCCAGCTGCGGGCTGACAGCGGTCATCAGCTGCATGATGATCGATGCCGAAATGTACGGCATGATCCCCAGTGCAAAGATGCTCATCCGCTCCAGCGCGCCGCCGGAAAACATGTTGAACAAGCTAAGAATGGTCCCCTCATTCTGCCGGAACAGATCCGCCAGTCGGTCTGGGTTGATGCCAGGAACCGGGATGTGCGCACCTATCCGGTAGACGATGATCGCCAGGAACAGGAAACGCAGACGAGCCCAGAGTTCGGACAACCCGCCACCTGCCAGCGCTGAGAGAGCACCTTGCTTAGCCATTTAGTCCTCGAACTTACCGCCAGCTGCTTCGATAGCCGCACGCGCACCCTTGGTGGCGGCGATACCTTTCAGGGTGACCGCACGGGTAACCTCACCAGACAGCATGACTTTCACACGCTGTACGTGATGGCCTACCAGATTGGCATCCTTCAGAGCCTGCAGAGTTACAACACCTTCTACCTTGTTCAGCTCGGAGGTACGCACTTCAGCGCGATCCATAGCCTTCAGGGAGACGAAGCCGAACTTCGGCAGACGGCGGTGCAGCGGCTGCTGACCACCCTCGAAGCCCGGAGCGATGGAACCACCGGAGCGGGAGGTTTGACCCTTGTGGCCACGGCCACCAGTCTTACCCAGACCGCTACCGATGCCACGGCCCGGACGGTGCTTCTCGCGACGGGCACCCGGCGCGGAACGCAGATCGTTCAGTTGCATGATTAACCCTCCACCTTCAACAGGTAGTAAGCCTTGTTGATCATGCCGCGGTTTTCCGGAGTATCCAGAACCTCTACGGTGTGACCGATGCGACGCAGGCCCAGGCCCTTGACGCAAGCTTTGTGATTGGCCAGACGGCCATTGGTGCTCTTGATCAGAGTCACTTTGACGGTATTAGCCATGGTTAGAGAATCTCCTCGACGCTCTTGCCACGCTTGGCTGCAACAGAACCCGGAGACTGCATGGTCTTCAGACCCTTGAAAGTGGCGTGAACCACGTTCACCGGGTTGGTCGAGCCGTAGCACTTGGCCAGAACGTTCTGCACACCAGCCACTTCCAGCACAGCACGCATGGCGCCGCCGGCGATGATACCGGTACCTTCCGAAGCCGGCTGCATGAACACCTTGGAGGCGCCGTGAGCGGACTTGATCGGGTACTGCAGAGTGGTGCCGTTCAGATCAACTTGGATCATGTTGCGACGAGCAGCTTCCATCGCCTTCTGGATAGCAGCCGGAACTTCGCGGGACTTGCCACGGCCGAAACCGACGCGACCCTTGCCATCACCTACCACGGTCAGCGCGGTGAAAGTGAAGATACGGCCACCCTTTACGGTCTTGGCAACGCGGTTAACCTGAACCAGCTTCTCGATGTAGCCTTCGTCGCGCTTTTGGTCGTTATTTGCCATAACTTAGAACTCCAGCCCGCCTTCACGAGCAGCATCAGCCAGCGCCTTGACGCGGCCGTGGTACTTGAAGCCAGAACGGTCGAATGCCACCTGGGTCACACCAGCGGCTTTCGCACGCTCAGCAACCAGCGCACCAACTTTCTTGGCTGCGTCGACGTTGCCGGTGGCGCCATCACGCAGTGCTTTGTCCAAGGTAGAGGCGCTGGCCAGAACCTTGCTGCCGTCGGCCGAGATGACCTGGGCGTAGATGTGCTGCGAAGAGCGGTACACGCACAGACGCACGGCTTCGAGCTCGTGCATTTTCAGGCGTGCTTTGCGAGCGCGACGCAGACGAGTAACTTTTTTGTCGGTCATTTTTCAGCCCCTTACTTCTTCTTGGCTTCTTTACGACGGACAACTTCATCCGCGTAACGAACGCCTTTGCCCTTGTAGGGCTCAGGACGACGGAAGTCACGGATTTCCGCAGCCACCTGACCCACCAGTTGCTTGTCGATACCCTTGATCAGGATTTCGGTCTGGTTCGGGGTTTCAGCCACGACGCCTTCCGGCAATTCGTAGTCGATCGGGTGGGAGAAGCCCAGTGCGAGGTTCAGCACCTGGCCTTTGGCTTGAGCTTTGTAGCCCACGCCGACCAGTTGCAGCTTACGCTCGAAGCCTTGGCTGACACCGATGACCATGTTGTTCACCAGAGCACGAGTAGTACCGGCCATAGCGCGGTTCTGCTGGTCGCCATTACGAGCGGCGAAACGCAGTTCGCTACCTTCCTGGATCACTTCCACGGACGAGTGAACGTTCAGTTCCAGAGCGCCCTTGGCACCCTTGACCGAGAGCTGCTGACCGGCGAGTTTGATCTCGACACCGGCAGGCAGCACAACGGGGTTCTTAGCAACGCGAGACATGCTTATCCCCCCCTTAGAACACGGTGCAGAGCACTTCGCCGCCGACACCGGCAGCGCGCGCAGCGCGATCCGTCATCACACCTTTATTGGTGGAGACGATGGAAACACCGAGACCGCCGCGAACCTTCGGCAGGTCATCGACGGATTTGTATTGACGAAGGCCAGGACGGCTCACGCGCTTGACTTCCTCGATGACCGGACGGCCTTCGAAGTACTTCAGCTCGATGGACAGTTGTGGCTTGGCTTCACCATTGACTTCATAACCCGCAATGTAACCTTCGTCTTTCAGAACTTTGGCTACGGCTACCTTCAGAGTGGAAGAAGGCATGCTTACGACGGACTTTTCAGCCATCTGGGCATTACGGATACGAGTTAGCATGTCCGCTAACGGGTCCTGCATACTCATGGGCTAGACGCTCCTGATACAAAAAGAACAGCCCGAGGGCTGTGGGATCATCCAAAAGCTCGGCATGGAAATACCAGGCTCAGGAGAGCCGGACATTCTAGAGACCGATCAAAAATGAATCAAGCCCCAAAAGGGGCTTGTTCAAATAAAGACAAAGCCGGCACTAGGCCGGCTTCGCTTTTTTACTGCTATTACCAGCTGGCTTTCACCAGGCCCGGTACGTCACCGCGCATGGCGGCTTCGCGCAGCTTGTTACGCGACAGACCGAACTTGCGGTAAACGCCGTGCGGACGGCCGGTGATGCGGCAACGGTTACGCAGGCGCGAGGCGCTGGCGTCACGTGGTTGCTTCTGCAGAGCGACCTGAGCTTCCCAACGCGCTTCCGGACTGGTGTTCGGATTAGCAATGGTGGCTTTCAGCTCGGCACGCTTCTTGGCGTACTTGGCAACCGTTTGCTGACGCTTCAGCTCGCGGTTCTTCATGCTTGTCTTGGCCATTATCCAGACTCCGATCAGTTGCGGAACGGGAAGTTGAAAGCACGCAGCAGAGCGCGGCCTTCATCATCGTTACGGGCAGTGGTAGTCAGGGTGATGTCCAGACCACGCAGCGCATCGATTTTGTCGTAATCGATTTCCGGGAAGATGATCTGCTCTTTCACGCCCATGCTGTAGTTGCCACGACCATCGAAGGACTTGGCATTCAGGCCGCGGAAGTCACGCACGCGCGGCAGGGAGATGGACAGCAGACGATCCAGGAACTCGTACATACGCTCGCGACGCAGAGTGACCTTGACGCCAATCGGCCAACCTTCACGAACCTTGAAACCTGCGATCGACTTGCGGGCATGAGTCACAACGACTTTCTGACCGGTAATCTTCTCGAGGTCGGCAACAGCGTTTTCGATGATCTTCTTGTCACCGATCGCTTCGCCCAGGCCCATGTTCAGGGTGATCTTGGTGATGCGCGGAACTTCCATCACGTTCGCCAGCTTCAGTTCTTCCTTCAGCTTGGGCGCGATTTCCTTCCGGTAAATCTCTTTCAGTCGTGCCATGGTATTTACCTACGGATTCTCAAGCGCCAACCGGCTTCTGGGTGGACTTGAAGACACGAATTTTCTTGCCGTCTTCAGTCTTGAAGCCAACGCGGTCAGCCTTGTTGGTTTCAGAGTTGAAGATGGCAACGTTGGAAGCGTGCAGAGGCGCTTCTTTCTCGACGATACCGCCTTGAACGCCCGACATCGGGTTCGGCTTGGTATGACGCTTCACCAGGTTGATGCCACCGACGACCAGACGGTCGTCAGCGAGAACCTTAAGCACCTTACCGCGCTTACCTTTGTCTTTACCGGCGATCACGATGATCTCGTCGTCACGACGAATCTTTTGCATGTCGGATCTCCTTAAAGCACTTCAGGGGCGAGCGAGACGATCTTCATGAACTTCTCGGAACGCAGTTCACGGGTCACTGGCCCGAAGATACGGGTACCGATCGGCTCTTGCTTGTTGTTCAGCAGAACAGCAGCGTTGCCGTCGAAGCGGATGATCGAACCATCGGCACGACGAACACCGTGACGGGTACGAACAACCACTGCGGTCATGACCTGACCTTTCTTCACTTTGCCGCGCGGAATTGCTTCCTTGACGGTGACCTTGATGATGTCGCCGATGCCGGCGTAGCGACGATGAGAGCCGCCCAGCACCTTGATGCACATGACGCGACGTGCACCACTGTTGTCAGCCACATCGAGCATGGATTGAGTCTGAATCATAAAATTTCTCCGACCCCTAGCCCTTAGACGTCAACGGCGCGTTCGACGACTTCAACCAGAGCCCAGGACTTGGTCTTGGACTGCGGACGGGTTTCGCGAATGGAAACCTTGTCGCCGATCTTGCACTGGTTGGTTTCGTCGTGAGCGTGCAGTTTGGTCGAACGCTTGACGTATTTACCGTAGATCGGGTGCTTTACACGGCGCTCGATCAGAACGGTGATGGTCTTGTCCATCTTGTCGCTGACAACACGGCCGGTCAGCGTACGGACTGTTTTTTCGGCTTCAGCCATGATCACTTACCTGCCTGCTGGTTGAGCACAGTTTTCACACGAGCGATGTCGCGCTTAACTTGCGAGAGCAGGTGAGACTGCCCCAACTGGCCAGTTGCTTTCTGCATGCGCAGATTGAACTGGTCGCGCAGCAGACCGAGCAGTTGCTCGTTCAGTTGCTGTGCGGTTTTTTCACGAAGTTCGGTCGCTTTCATCACATCACCGTCCGCTTAACAAAGGTGGTGGCGAGCGGCAGCTTTGCAGCAGCCAGGGCGAAAGCCTCACGCGCCAGCTCTTCGGAAACGCCTTCGATCTCGTACAGGACTTTGCCTGGCTGGATCTGGGCTACCCAATATTCGACGCCACCCTTACCTTTACCCATCCGCACTTCGAGAGGCTTCTTGGTAACCGGCTTGTCCGGGAATACGCGAATCCAGATCTTGCCGCCACGTTTTACGTGACGAGTCAGAGCACGACGAGCGGACTCGATCTGACGGGCGGTGAGACGACCGCGGGCTACAGACTTCAGCGCGAACTCGCCGAAGCTGACCTTGCTACCGCGCTGAGCCAGACCACGGTTGTGGCCAGTCATCTGCTTGCGGAACTTCGTACGCTTTGGTTGCAACATGATGCGTACTCCTTATTTCTTAGCAGCTTTACGAGGAGCGGGCGCTTGCGGCTTCAGCTCTTCAGTGCGGCCACCAATGACCTCACCCTTGAAGATCCAAACCTTGACGCCGATCACACCGTAAGTGGTGTGCGCTTCGTAGGTGGCGTAATCGATATCTGCACGCAGGGTGTGCAGGGGCACACGACCTTCGCGATACCACTCGGTACGGGCGATTTCAGCGCCACCAAGACGACCACTCACCTGGATCTTGATGCCCTTGGCACCAATACGCATGGCGTTCTGTACAGCGCGCTTCATGGCGCGACGGAACATTACGCGGCGCTCCAGCTGCTGAGCTACGCTCTGTGCAACCAGCATACCGTCGAGCTCCGGCTTGCGGATCTCTTCGATGTTGATGTGCACCGGCACACCCATTTGCTTGGTCAGGTCCTGACGCAGCTTCTCAACATCTTCACCTTTCTTGCCGATCACGATGCCGGGACGAGCGGTGTGGATGGTGATGCGTGCGGTTTGAGCCGGGCGAGCGATGTCGATACGGCTAACGGACGCGCTTTTTAGTTTGTCTTGCAGGTATGCACGAACCTTCAGGTCGGCGTTCAGGTAGTCGGCGTAAGTGCGACCATCTGCATACCAAACCGAAGTGTGATCCTTGACGATTCCCAGGCGGATGCCAACGGGATGTACTTTCTGACCCATCTGATCGACTCCGTTACTTGTCCGCAACCTTGACAGTGATATGGCAAGACCGCTTGACGATGCGATCAGCACGGCCTTTGGCACGCGGCATGATGCGCTTAAGCG